>ENA-UOJB01000068-UOJB01000068.1-human-gut-metagenome-genome-assembly--contig:-C48-NODE-68-length-137683-cov-47.530299_pt1 | contig 137683 bp, 114 predicted proteins | sample MGYA00242338_ERZ723885 | MGnify/ENA metagenome assembly ERZ723885
GAATACGGCAGACCCCACACGTTTTCGTACAGTTCGGCTTTCGGCACTGTACTGCCGATATTACGGGCAAGCATAAGCAGAATCGAGAACTCTTTCTGGGTAGCGAGCAGGTCGTTGTCGGCAAAATATGCCGCCATTGAAACCGTATCAAGTCTGAGCCTTCCGAACGAGATATAACGCTTATCTTTCCGTACTGAGCGAAGCCTTGCCTCTACCCTTGCTATCAGCACCTGAATATCGTAGGGCTTCGGCAGATAATCGTCGCCGCCTGCTCTCAGCGCCGTTATAATATCATCGTTTTCGCTGAGTGCGGACAGGAACAGTATCGGAATATCGTACTTTGCCTTTATCTCACGGCAAAGCGATATTCCGTCGCCGTCAGGGAGCATTATATCGAGTATCACAAGATCGACATCGTTATTCGACAGCATATAACGGCACTGCGCCGCATCTGCCGCCTCAAGAACACTGTAATCCTCCATAGAAAGACACGAACTGTTTATCTTCATTATATGCGGATTATCCTCTACAAGCAGAATCGTACTCACTTTGCATCTTCCTTTCCACACGGTACGGTAAAGCGGAACACCGCTCCGTTTTCACTGCTGTCTGCGGTTATTTTGCCGCCTGTCGATTCTATAATATCACGGCAGATATAAAGTCCCAGCCCGTTTCCGCCGTCCGTGCTGTAGCCTTTGTCAAACAGATGTGCAAGCGCCTCACCGGATATTCCCGTTCCGGTATCGGATACGGTGAACACAGCAAAATTATCACCGTCGGCGGATTTTTCTGCCGAAAATGTCACTGTTCCGTTCTCGGTATGCTTGCCCGAATTCACAGCCAGATTTATAAGCACCTGAAGCAGCATTTCACGGTTTGCTATTATATCGGGGCAGTTATCCGCCCTTGTGACAAGCCGGTTGCCGTGCTTTGCAAGTATAGGTCTGCAAACCGCCGCCGCATCGGAAAGAACGTCCCTTGCGGCAAACCTGCTCAGCTCCATTGCTGTGACCTCGTTATGAGATACCGAGAGCAGCTTTGTCACCATATCGGACAGACGCTGAGCCTCGCTTGAAATCGTTTCAAGATTTGACAATGTTTCATCGTTTACGACATTCTTTTCTATCTGTTTTTCGGTAAGCTGTGCGTATCCGCTCATTACCGTGAGCGGAGTTTTCATTTCGTGGGCGATATTGTGCATAAAATCGGTTTTCAGCCTGTCGAGCTTTTCAAGCGTTTCATTCATATGGGTGACCTGCGATTCACGCTGTTTCGATTCGTCAAGGCGGCGCTCTGTTCTGGACAGATTTATAGTAAGCATGACCGCATTGCAGAACACGAACAATATAGTCGCATAGGAGCGGATATAGAATATCTTCGTGAAGTAGGTAAGCCCTTCTATTAAATAAACGACTGTGGTAAGTACAACGGTTGAGCATACTATAATGCTGTCAATGTAGCCCATAAGCCTGTGTTTTACCGCCGTAACACAGATATATACAGAAGAAAGAATCAGATATACCGCCATAACAGCGCCTGCAACAACGGTAAAATGCGTATAAACGGTTGACGGCGCAAAGATGTAGAACAGCAATATCGCACCTGCCGAGCATACGGAGGTCACAACAAAATGCTTATGCGGTCTTAATCCGAGTGCGGCAAAGGCATAGAGCAGTATAAACACGAAGTAAAGTATATTCGTGATGTATTCGAGCTTATGCTCCGTGTACCAGTCAAGATAGGGGAACAGTACGCCTATCTGCTTGCTTTCGTATATGAGATAATGCAGAGCCGCAGTAAGACAGGACAGCGAAAACCACATCATACTGCGTTTTCTGTTTCCGAGAAGGAACATTCCGAAAAAGAATATTGCCATAGCGAGCAGAGTTCCCGCAATAAGTCCGTCACAAACGGTCTGTGCCCTTTCATTTGCGGATATAAGCGGAGCTTTTGCAAGGCACAGCTTTTGTATCGTGCCTGTCCTGTGATTAAACCATGCGTGACGGATTATTATTTACGCAGTATCCGCCTGTGCGGTGAAATATAGCGTGTATCTGTCTGTCGCAGGAATAAATTCTTCGGCATTGTCGGACACCTTACCGACCTCGCTGAGCAGTTTTCCGTCAATATAAACCTGTTGTGCATAGGTCGCCGTTTCTCCGGAAAGTCCGTAGGTAACACCTTTTTCAAGGGGCAGCACTATGCGGAATGTGGCATATTTATCATCGGGATCGCCCTGTGATATGTTGCCTTTTGCAAAATCGTCCGAGGTATACAGCCGTCCTGTGTAATATTCGCCGGAGGATATATCTATACCGACACCTTGCTTTGACAAATCAACATCAGCTATTTTGTCCGCAGACGGTATATCGACAGATTCCGGCATTGTGCCTGCGGTAAGAAGATAGAAAAACAAAGAAACAATTATTATAAACAATACGCATACAAAAGCTGTTTTGGCATTTCTCCGCACATTTCCGTTCATACTATCACCCCTTTGTATTTTACTCCGCTTTTTCGGCAGATACGGCTTTCTTGCCGAATTGTAAGAAAATTCTTATTCTATTTTAACACAAAAAAGGAAAGCCGACAAGGAGAATACGCAAAATAAAATATTAACAAGCAAAAAAGTCTTTTCTTTTTCGGCGATATGTGATACAATAATAGGGAACATATTTAAAAATCTCCGATGAAAAGGAACGGAATAAATTATGAAGAAGATATTACGCTTTGCGTCTGCTCTGCTTTGCGGGGCTATGCTGTTATGCTCGCTTTCCGTTACCGCTTTTGCGGAAAACGACGACGAGGTATATGATTTTGACCCGAACACCGACAAGATATACAGTGAGGCTGTGTATATGGTCAACACCGATACGGGAGATGTGGTGTACAAGAAGAACGAGAGCAAGAAAATGTACCCTGCTTCAACCACAAAAATAATGACCTGCATAATTGCGCTTGAGCATCTGTCCGAGGGCTCTTTGTCAAAGAAGGTGGAAGTGCCTTATGACTGCTTCAACGATTTCTACGAGGACCCGAACTACAGTGACCCGTCAAATGCGGCGATAGAGCCGCTGCAGGACAACCTGACATACAAGGACTGTCTGTATGCGCTTATGCTCCCGTCTGCCTGTGAAGCGGCAAACATTCTTGCCTATAATATAGGCGGAGGAAGCATCACAAAGTTTATCGGAATGATGAACGAAAAAGCGAAGGAGCTTGGTTGTACCGGAACAAACTTTGTGAACGCTCACGGTCTGCATAACGACAACAACTACACAACTGCGGAAGACCTGTATAAAATGACAAAATACGCCTACGACAAGTTTCCGCTGTTCAAGAAAATAACAAGCACCTATGAATACGAGATGCCGAAAAATGACGCTAACCCCAGCGGTTACTCTATATACAGCACTATCTCACTTCTTCGTCCCGGCAGTGTTTACGAATATGAATACGCATACGGCACAAAGACGGGTACTACGGACGAAGCCGGAAGATGCCTTGTTTCAGCCGCTAAGAATCAGTACAACTATATCCTTGTGACGCTCGGCGCACCGGTAAAGGACAAGAACGGCGAATACTATGATGACTGGTATTCGATGATCGACGCACTCAACCTCTACAAGTGGGCATTCACAAACTTTGAAATGGCTACCGTTGTAAACAAGGACGAGCAGATAACCGAAGTCAAGGTCGAAATGGGAGAGAGCGCAACGCACGTTATACTGACACCCGAAAGCGACTACACGGCGCTTATGCCGAAATCGGTAAAGGAATCGGGAGTGCAGAAGGTCTTTAAGGCATATGAAAGCGTACAGGCTCCCGTGAAAAAGGGCGATATACTCGGCGTAATGGACGTTAAATTCAAGGGCGAAACTATCACCACGATGAACCTTGTGGCAAACAACAATGTTGCCAGATCGGACGTGGAATATTATATAGAAAAAGCAAAGGACGAGTTCGACAAGCCGTGGTTCAAGGTTTCGGCTGTCGGAATAGTTGTACTGCTTATCTGCTTTATCGTTACAAGAACGATAGAAAACTCCAAGCGCAGAAAGCTGGCATCAAAGGAGAAGCGCCGCTTTGAAAGCTACGCTAAAAGACGCTGATGCAAGGTGTTAATATAATCTGCCTCGGCAAACTGAAGGAAAGCTATCTGAGAGATGCCTGCAAGGAATATGAAAAGCGGCTCGGCGGCTCCTGTATGCTGAAGATATATGAGCTTGAGCCTGTCGCACTGCCGAATGAGCCGTCTGACAGGCAGATAGAGGACGCACTCGAAAAAGAAGCTGAAATGATAGAAAAGAAGCTGGCGAAGAACGCTCTTACCGTTGCTATGTGCATTGAGGGAAAGCAACTTTCAAGTGAGGATCTTGCCGCTAAGCTGAGCGATACGGCGGTGCAGGGAAAGTCTGCGGTGAACTTCATAATCGGAAGTTCCTTCGGGCTTGCGCCAAAGATAAAGGCGATGGCTGATATAAAGCTGTCGATGTCGAAGATGACGTTTCCGCATCAGCTTGCAAGGGTGATGCTTCTGGAGCAGATTTACAGGGCGTATAGTATTATTGCGGGGAAAAGGTATCATAAGTGATAAACGGCATCGTTCAAGATGTACTTTTGACAAACGAGGTGTATTATGTTTAAAGATGACAGAACGGCGCTTTTACAATCACTGTTTTTTCCGGTAATAATTATTATATGGGGGATTGCACGAACGGTAACCGATTTTCTTTATGCAGGCGGAATTTCAGCGTTTACACGGCTTGACGCTTTGTGGCGGTATGTTTGCTTCGGAGCTATAATATGCAGTGTAATTGCAATAATTATAACACTCTGTGGAAAGGTCGATACGTCACGTTACTTTTTAAAAAGGCTTATAGGCACATGCGGACTGGTTGTTTTATACGGCGTTGCAATGAGCTTCGCCACAAGTATGCTTCCTGCCGTGTTCATCGGAATTGCGGGTATTGCTTATCAGATACTCAGAGTGCAGGACGATGATTCAAGTAAAACGGAGCGTGCGGTACTTATGCTGTCTGACCCGGCTATTCATCTTACGGTGTTCTGGGGGATCCAATGGGTATCTGAATTTGTTAAAACGGAATAATATAAGGCGGAACAGCATAAAAACCGTTCCGCCTTTTCTGTATATAATATGCAAAAGAAAAACCGCTTTGGTAATCAAAGCGGTTGGCACGCCAAGAGGGATTCGAACCCCCGACCCTCTGGTTCGTAGCCAGATACTCTATCCAGCTGAGCTATTGGCGCATATCTTGTAAATTTACTAATATATTTTAGCACATCGAAAAGAGTTTGTCAAGGGGGTTTTATAAAATTTTTATAAAAAACGGGGGCGGGTTTGGGTGCTAATACCAACTTGTAGAAAAGTCTGTTTTTTTAAAAATAGAGTAAATTCTCTATCCCTAACCCCAAACCCCTTCCCCATGGGAAGGGCTGTGTATGCTTTGTTGGCTCTGCATCTGTGCAATCGTGGTCGTTTATTGTCGGTGCGTCCTGCACCGACTTTGTTCGACCACTTGTATGCGTCCTTGCATAGAGCCTTTGGGCATACACGCCCGGCGTCCGTGCCGGGCTGATTGTGGGGCTGCCGCCCTCATCCCGCTTGGGGCAACGCCCCAAACCCCATAAAACATCATTTTATGTTACTTAGTCGCTTTATCGAGTGCCTGAGAAATGTCCGCAATAATATCGTTTATATCCTCGATACCGATAGTAAGTCTTACCGTACCCTCGCTTATTCCTGCGGCTACGAGCTGTTCGGGCGATAACTGGCTGTGCGTTGTTGAAGCAGGGTGGATAACCTGGCTTCTTACATCGCCGACATTAGCTACTATCTGTAAAAGCTCAAGGCTGTTCATGAACTTTTCGCCTGCGGGCTTGCCGCCCTTGATAACAAATGTGAACACACCGCCTGCGCCCTTGGGACAATACTTTTTGCAAAGCTCGTAATACTTGTTTGAGGGCAGTGCAGGATAATTTACCTTTTCAACGGCAGGGTGGGCTTCAAGGAATTTTGCTACTGCAAGTGCGTTTTCGCAATGGCGCTGCATACGCAGAGCAAGCGTTTCCATACCTGTAAGGCAGGTGTGAGCCGCAGACGCTGAAAGGCAGGCGCCTATATCTCTTGTTATGAGCGCACGGAGTCTTGAGATGAATGCCATTTCTCCGAGGTCGGCAAACACTACACCGTGATAGGATACGTCAGGCTCGTTGAAGAGCGGGAATCTGGGATTGCCCTTGAACGTGAACTTTCCGCTGTCTACTACAACGCCTGCCATTACACTGCCGTGACCGCCCAAAAACTTTGTTGCGGAGTGGATAACAAGATCTGCGCCCCACTCTATAGGTCTGCAAAGATAGGGTGTTGTGAAGGTGCTGTCTACTACAAACGGGATGCCGTGCTTGTGGGCTATCTTACCGATCTCCTCAATATCCGCTACGTTTGCGTTGGGGTTGCCGATAAGCTCAGTGAAGAACAGCCTTGTCTTGTCGGTTACGGCATTTTCCCAGGCGGAAAGGTCATCGGGGTCGACAAACTTTACCGTGATGCCCATTCTCTTTAATGTGATTCCGAGCAGGTTTATCGCACCGCCGTAGATATTTATGGACGAAACAAGCTCGTCGCCCTCACTGCAGAGATTTATTATAGTATTGAATATAGCGGCGTGTCCGGACGCAAACGAGAGTGCCGCAACACCGCCGTCCATAGCCGTTACCTTACGTTCAAGAATATCGCAGGTGGGATTCTGGAGTCTTGAGTAGATGTTGCCCGGCTCTTTAAGCTCAAAGAGCGTTCTTGCGTGTTCGGCATCCTTGAACACATAGGCATTTGTTTCGTACAGGGGCGGAGTTACCGACATTGTAGCTTCATCTGTTTCATAGCCTGCGTGAACCGCAAGCGTTTCTATTGAATAACTGTTCATTTTTAACCTTCCTTTTACATCAGCGTTAAATACCCTATTATACGAAGGGAATAAGGTAATTCTACCACATTTTTCTTTGTTTGTCTATAGAAATATTTTATCGGCGGTCCTTTATCGCTCAGCCGCAATATTGACACCGATTATTCCGCCGATACAGCCGCATAGTGCTGAGCTTATCAGCTTAGGCGGAAATTCAGTTCCGGTAAATCCGCCGGATATAAGTGTGACGGCAAAGCAAAGGGTGAACATTGTAATGCCGCCGAGCGTTCCCCACGCAAAGCCGTTTTTTCCTCTGCCGCCGCCGAAGAACATTCCGCAGATGACAGCAGATGCGCCGAGTGAAACATACGCCATTACGCTGTCGGCTCCCGAAGGAGCATCGGCAATATTAAACAAAAATGCACCGATAACGGTAAAAACCGCCGCTGTCACTGTTCCGGCTACAGCTCCTTTCACAAAAGGTCTGAGCTTCTTTATCGCCGCTTTGTAACTTCTGCGTTTTACCATAGCGTTACCTGCTTTCGTTTTTTTAGTACAAATATATGTTGCGGGAGGGTGCTTTATTACTTTGTCCGGAAAGTGCGAATGTGGGATGAAGAGGTTGGGCGTAGCAATCCCTCCGGTAGTCGCCCGAATTTTTTAGGGCGACAGCACCTCACCTTTGACAAGGGAGGCAAGAACGTGGTGCGAGGCAAGGGATAGTGCGTTTTTTTGAAGGGTAAATGTCAGTGCAGGTGTACAGATATACTTACGAAAATATTAATGCCTTGTCGGTACAGAAAATGTTTTAGCAGTGTTTATGATATATTTCACAGTGCAGTTATAATAACAATCTGTTTTTGCAAAATGACGGTACAGTGGTTCTGCCGTCATTTTGCATAATCGGAATGTAAAATTGCAAGAAAATATTCTGCAAGTTTCATTTGAAAAACTTGCAGAAATGTATTGACAACACCGCAAACCCGTGATATAATTACAACTGTAGTCAAAACGGCTGCAGGCAATTAACGAAACAAAGCTGTTTCAGATGGCGGTAAATTTGAAGCAAACGTTTCATTTTACTGCAAATACTCCTTGAATTTACGGTTAATTTACAAAATACCGCAGATTTGCAGGTCGATTCATCTGTTGCCTGCTGTTTTTGTCCCCAAAAATGAAATTATCGGATTCAAAACGTCCAAAAAACGTTCAGAAACAAACAGACACCGAACAGGAGTGAGCTTATGCTGGAAAAAGAAGGTCAGGTCAGAATCCCCGCCGGTTGCGCTATCTCAGGCTTTATAAGCAGGGACGGCAACAGAATATGCGGTGACAAGATAGTAAAGTCTATATCTTATATGCACGACAGATCAAACGGTCTGGGCGGCGGATTTGCAGGATACGGAATCTATCCGGAGTACAAGGATCAGTACGCATTCCATATTTTCTACGATTCAAACGAGGCCAGGGTGGAAACCGAGCGTTTTCTTGACAAGCATTTTGACGTGGTGAACCTTTCCCGTATCCCCACGAGAAAGCACCCGAATATCACAAACGAGCCGCTGATATGGAGATATTTCGTGAATCCCCTGCCGACAAAGCTCGCCGAAAGTCAGCTTGACGAAAGAGAGTTTGTCGCTCAGTGCGTTATCAACATAAACGACAAGATAAACGGTTCATACGTTTTCTCAAGCGGTAAGAATATGGGCGTATTCAAGGCGGTAGGATACCCTGAGGATGTCGGAAAGTTCTACAGACTTGAGGAATACGCAGGATATGCCTGGACAGCACACGGCAGATACCCTACGAACACTCCGGGCTGGTGGGGCGGCGCTCATCCGTTTGCACTGCTTGATTATACCATAGTACATAACGGTGAGATTTCTTCCTACGACGCAAACAGAAGATATATTGAAATGTACGGTTACAAATGCAACCTGCTTACAGATACAGAGGTAATCACATATATAATAGACTTCCTCAACAGAAAACAGAAGCTGTGTCTTGAAGATATAGCGAAAATAATCGCCGCTCCTTTCTGGAGCGAGATAGACTCGGATAAGTACAGCGAGAGCGAAAGGCAGAAGCTGAAATACTTCAGAAACGTATTCTCAAGCCTGCTGATAACAGGACCGTTCTCGATAATCCTCGGCTTTGACGGAGGCCTTATGGCACTCAACGACAGACTTAAACTGCGTTCAATGGTTGCCGCAGAAAAGGGCGATATGGTTTACCTTGCGAGCGAGGAATGTGCAATAAGAGCCATCTGTCCCGTTGTTGACCGTATCTGGTCACCGAGAGGCGGAGAGCCTATCATCGTCAAGCTGAACGAAAAGAAGTAAGAAAGGGAGCGGTAACAGTGGCACTTAATTATTTTCAGCCTTTATTTGATGTTATAAGAGATAAGGACCGTTGCATAAAATGTCAGGCGTGTGCAAGACAGTGTTCAAACGAGGTACACAGATATGACGCAGATCTTGATATGATGATCTCGGACAGCCAGCAGTGCGTTGACTGCCAGAGATGCGTATGTATCTGTCCTACGGGTGCATTGAAGATAGTAGATAACCCCAACAAGTTCAGGAACAACTCCAACTGGAGCCAGCAGATAATGACGGAGGTCTACAAGCAGGCGGAAACGGGCGGCGTTCTTCTTTCGGCAATGGGTAACCCGAAGGAATATCCCGTTTACTGGGACAAGATACTGCTCAACGCTTCTCAGGTAACGAATCCGCCTATCGACCCTCTGCGTGAGCCTATGGAAACAAAGGTATTCCTCGGAAAGAAGCCGAAGAACGTTTCTTTCAACGAGGACGGCAGCGTAAAGACGGAAACGACACCTACGCTTGAGCTTTCGACACCTATCATGTTCTCGGCTATGTCATACGGCTCTATCAGCCGTAATGCTCACGAGAGCCTCGCAAGAGCGGCTACGGAGCTTGGCATATTCTACAACACGGGCGAGGGCGGTCTGCACAAGGACTTCTATCAGTACGGCCCCAATACTATAGTACAGGTCGCATCGGGACGTTTCGGCGTATTCAAGGATTATCTTGAAACGGGTGCGGCAATAGAAATCAAGATGGGTCAGGGTGCAAAGCCCGGTATCGGCGGACATCTCCCCGGAGCAAAGATTCTTGAGGACGTTTCAAGAACAAGAATGATCCCTATGGGAACGGACGCTATCTCCCCTGCTCCCCACCACGATATATATTCGATAGAGGACTTACGTCAGCTTGTTCTTTCGCTGAAAGAGGCTACAGAGTACAAAAAGCCCGTCATCGTAAAGATTGCCGCAGTTCATAACGTTGCCGCTATCGCTTCCGGTATTGCACGCTCGGGTGCGGACATTATCGCAATAGACGGTTACAGAGGCGGTACGGGTGCGGCTCCCACAAGAATAAGAGATAATGTAGGTATCCCGATCGAGCTTGCACTCGCAAGCGTTGACCAGCGTCTGCGTGACGAGGGTATCAGAAACGAGGTTTCTGTAGTAGTTGCAGGCTCTATCCGTTCAAGCTCGGACGTGGTAAAGGCTATCGCACTCGGTGCGGACGCTTGTTATATCGGCACAGCCGCTCTGCTGGCGCTCGGCTGTCACCTTTGCAGAAGCTGTCAGACAGGCAAGTGCAACTGGGGTATCGCAACACAGCGTCCTGACCTTGTAAAGCGTCTTAACCCCAACATCGGTTATCAGCGTCTTGTAAATCTTGTTCATGCGTGGGATCACGAGATCAAGGAAATGATGGGCGGTATGGGCATCAACTCCGTAGAGGCTCTAAAGGGCAACAGACTTATGCTCAGAGGTATCGGCCTTAACGAAAAAGAGCTTGAGATACTCGGCATACAGCACGCAGGTCAGTGATAAAGGAGAAGTAAAATGAAAAGAGTTTACGTTAACGAGGACTGGTGCCTTGCGTGCCATCTGTGCGAATATTACTGTGCCGCCGCAAACAGCGGAGCCGAAAATATGATAAAGGCTTTTGCAAACGGCAAAAAGCCGATACCGAGAATAAAGGTCGAGGAAGGCAGCGGAATAAATTTTGCCGTACAGTGCCGTCACTGTGAAACTCCTCTTTGCGTAAAGAGCTGTATAACAGGCGCTTTATCGCAGAAGGACGGCGTTATTTCGTGTGACGAGAGCCGTTGTGTAGGCTGCTACACCTGCGTGCTTGCCTGTCCTTACGGCTGTATCGTAACAAGCGAGGATTCAAAGGTCATACAGAAATGCGACCTTTGTATGAAGAACAACAACGGCGAGCCTGCCTGTGTAAAGGGCTGTCCGAACAAGGCTATCGTCCTTGAAGAAAGATAAGGAGGAGCGAAATGAAAAAGTATGTTATCATAGGAAACTCCGCCGCCGCAATAGGTGCGGTACAGGGAATACGCTCGGTTGACAGGGACGGCAGTATAACGATAATCACGGACGAGGCATATCACACATATTCAAGACCGCTCATAAGCTACTGGCTTGAGGGCAAGGTTGCCGACGACAAGATATACTACAGAGAGCCTGATTTCTACGAGAAGAACAATGTAAAGGTCATCTTCTCGGTGCGTGCCGAGAAAATCGAAAACGGCTGTGTGGTACTTGACAACGGAGAGAAAGTACAGTATGATAAGTTATTGGTAGCAACGGGTTCAAAACCGTTTGTTCCTCCGATGAAGGACATTGATAAAGTCGAGGACAAGTTCACATTCATGACGTGGGACAGTGCAAAGGCTATCCGTGAAAAAGTCACAGCCGGCACAAAGGTACTTATAATAGGTGCAGGTCTTATCGGTCTTAAATGTGCGGAGGCACTTCATCATCTGAATGCCGATATTACTGTAGTTGACCTTGCGGACAGGATACTCCCGAGTATTCTTGATGTCCGTGCAGGCGAGATAATGCAGAAGCATATCGAGGATAAAGGAACGAAATTTATCCTCGGCACAAGCGTTGAGCAGTTCTCAAAAAACAGTGCGAAGCTGACAAACGGCAAAACGGTGGATTTTGATATTCTTGTAATAGCTGTCGGCGTAAGGCCTAACACAGAGCTTGTAAGCGATGCGGGCGGCAAGGTCGAAAAGGGTATAATAACCGACCTTCACCAGCAGACAACGATTGACAACGTTTATGCCGCAGGCGACTGCACAGTAAGCCACGATTGTTCGTCAAATACCGACAGGATACTCGCACTTCTGCCTAACGCATTTATGCAGGGCGAGGTCGCAGGTAAAAATATGGCAGGCGAGGAAACGCTTTATCTGAACGCTATACCGATGAATGCCATAGGCTTCTACGGTCTGCATATCATAACAGCCGGAAGCTATGACGGCGATGAGGACATTACCGAGGATGCAGACAAGGAAATCTACAAGAAGCTGGTATTCAAGGACGGTCTGCTGAAGGGCTTCATCCTTATGGGCGACGTAGCAAGAGCAGGTATCTATACCTCTATGATAAAGGAGCAGATACCGCTTACCGAGGTAGATCTCGATCTTCTCAGGGATAAGCCGCAGATGATGATGTTCGGCAAGGCAAGACGTGAAGAAAAGCTCGCAGGCAAAAAGCACTGATGATGCCCTTAATGTCTGCAATAACGGAGGATAAGCCATGACAGTATTAAACGCTAACGAAATAGGTTATTACGACCTTAATAAAAAGATAGTCGAATGTGACGACAACGATATAACGATAACCGACGCTATGGGACAACGTTATATCGGCTGCGGTGTTGCGGGCAAGACGATAACGGTTGAGGGAACTCCCGGAAACGCTCTGGGCGCATATCTTGACGGAAGCACTATCATAGTACACGGCAACGGTCAGGATGCTATAGGCGACACAATGAACAACGGCGAGATATTCATCCACGGAAACTGCGGTGATACGACAGGATATGCGATGCGTTCAGGCAAGATATTTGTAAAGGGCAACGCAGGCTACCGTGTAGGAATACATATGAAGGAATACCACGAATTCTATCCGAAAATAATCATCGGCGGCAAGGTCGGAGATTTTCTGGGCGAATATCAGGCAGGCGGAATAATAATCGTTCTCGGCATAGGCTGTGACGGCAAAGCGCCGATAGGCTCGTTCTGCGGAACGGGAATGCACGGCGGTCATATGTATATAAGAAGCGACGAAGCGCCTAAGGGTCTTCCCGTACAGGTTTCGTGCGAGGTCGCAGACGACAGTGACAAGGCCGATATAAGAGAATATGTCGATGAATTCGCAAAGAATTTCGGATATGACACAAACGAGCTGTTAAAGGGCAGATTCTACAAGCTGTCACCGAATACAGCAAGCCCGTACAAGCAGCTTTACACGCATAACTGACAACAGACGAAAATAGATATAGATAAAGCGGCTTCGCTATCGTAATACACAGCGGTACGGGGAGCTTCAATACCACGAAAGAGGGTGTCGGAATGAATGTACTTATAGCAGGCAAAACAAGCGAAATCTGCGACAGCATAGCAGGACTTCTGATTGATCTTGACTGCGACAACATCTCGACTTTCACAAGCGGTGCTATCGTAAGAGGCGTAGATATATCAAGGTTTGATAGTGTCATCATCTCCACTCCCCTTTCGGACGAATTCGGGCTTGATCTTGTCGCAGATATAGCAAAAGACGCAAAAAACGGCATAGTGGTGCTTGCCAAGCACGAGATTGCCGACGAGGTGCAGAAAAAAATACGGTTTACCGGTGCATTCGTTCTCCCAAGACCCTTCAACAAGGCTATGCTTATACAGACAATAAAGCTTGCCGAGGTGGCTCATATCGGAATGGCAAAGCTGGAGGAGGAAAACCGCCAGCTGTCACAGCAGTTGTCCGATATGAAGATAGTAAACCGTGCAAAGTCAATGCTTATGCAGTATCTGAATCTGACGGAAGAACAGGCGCACAGGCATATTCAAAAGCAGGCAATGGATCTTAGAAAGACGCAAAGAGCCGTTGCGGAGGATATATTAAAGACGTATCAGAACACGAAGGAAGAAGAATAAACAGCGAACGCAGGGTGTATGCTCTGCGTTCCAGTCTATCGAAAAACCTATATTTTTTGAAAACGGGGTTTGGGGCGTAGCCCCAAGCGGGGTGAGGGCGGCAGCCCCACACTCAGCCCGGCACGGACGCCGGGCGTGTATGCCCAAAGGCTCTGCACGATGCAGAGCCAACAAAGCATACACAGCCCTTCCCACGGGGAAGGGGTTTGGGGTTAGGGATAGAGAATTTGCTCTATTTTATAAAAAACAGACTTTTTCAAAAAGCAGGGACGCAGGGTGTATGCTCTGCGTTCTTTGATTTTCAAAGCGGTTATCTGCGGCAGACAGGGGCGACAGGCAGGGACGGCAGACCTTTTGACAAGTTCCAGTAATGCAATATTTATCCATTGAAAAATCAGCCATATATTGACATTTAGCTTTTTACTCACTTTTCACAATTTTGTTACAAAAGGCTCACAAACGGCTTTACTACGGCAAATGGCAATAAAAAGCGGATTTGTGCGGATTTTATTCGATACTGTTATATAGATAATTATATACCGATATTCCTAAAATATATTTTACAATTCCGACTCAGTGTGTTAAAATAATAACGAACAAAAGAAAGAAGTCCTGTAACACAAATACATAACGCAGGGCGCACGATGATAACAGCTAAATATAGATTAATAACGGCTATAAGCCGAACAGGAGGAATTTCATATGAGATTTACATTACCAAGAGATGTTTATCACGGCAAGGGCGCACTTGAGGCATTAAAGAGCTTTAAGGGCAAGAAGGCAATGATCGTCGTTGGCGGCGGTTCGATGAAGCGTTTCGGCTTCTTACAGAAGGCTGAGGCTTATCTTAAGGAAGCAGGCATGGAGGTTGAGCTCTTTGAGAATGTAGAACCCGATCCTTCTGTTGAAACAGTTATGAAGGGCGCAGACGCAATGCTCAAGTTCCAGCCCGACTGGATCGTAGCAATAGGCGGCGGTTCTCCTATCGACGCAGCTAAGGCTATGTGGATAAAGTACGAGTACCCCGACTGCACATTTGAAGATATGTGTAAGGTATTCGGTATTCCCGAACTCAGAAAGAAAGCTCACTTCTGCGCTATTTCTTCTACATCGGGTACAGCTACTGAAGTTACCGCATTCTCAATCATCACAGACTACCACAAGGGTATCAAGTATCCTATCGCTGACTTCGAGATCACTCCCGATGTTGCTATCGTTGATCCCGATCTTGCAGAAACAATGCCTCAGAAGCTCGTAGCACATACAGGTATGGACGCTATGACACACGCTATTGAAGCATACGTTTCAACAGCTAACTGCGACTTTACAGATCCTCTTGCACTTCACGCAATCAAGATGATCCAGAACGACCTCGTTGGTTCTTACAACGGCGATATGGCTAAGCGTGATGCAATGCACAACGCACAGTGCCTCGCAGGTATGGCATTCTCGAATGCTCTGCTCGGTATCGTTCACTCAATGGCTCACAAGACAGGTGCCGCATTTGCTGATTACGGCGCACACATCATACACGGTGCCGCAAACGCTATGTATCTTCCTAAGGTTATCGCATTCAACGCAAAGGACGAAACAGCTAAGAAGCGTTACGGCGTAATCGCTGACTTTATGGGTCTTGGCGGTGCAAATGACGACGAAAAGGTAAAGCTCCTCATCGCTTATCTGCGTAAGATGAATGACGAACTGAAGATTCCTCACTGCATCAAGAACTACGGCGCAGACAGCTATCCTACAGAAAACGGTTTCGTTCCCGAAAACGTATTCCTGGAGAGATTACCTGAGATCGCTAAGAATGCTATCGCAGACGCTTGCACAGGTTCTAACCCTCGTATTCCTACACAGGAAGAGATGGAGAAGCTGCTTAAGTGCTGCTACTACGATACAGAAGTTGATTTCTGATATTTCTGAGATCGTAGCTGTTAAATTTGATTTCATCTATTTATATAGCCTCTGAATTATAACCCAAAGGAAAGCCCCTTGTACCACCCCCTAAGGTACAAGGGGCTTTTCCGTGGCAGTGGCAGTGTGCCGCTTCAAATTCGCCTTGCGGCAGTGTGCCGCTTCAAATTCGCCGTTCTGACGGTTGGCGGATTGCGTAAGTTGCGTTACCGGCGGATAGCAATGTATGCTTCAGATTTACTTTTTGTGATGAAATTTGCCCGTCATTAAAGGACATTCCCCACGATACATACACCTTCGTTTCAAGATTTTTCACATTTCTTTCATCGCCCGTTATTATATGATTCATAAAAAGGGGGTATACTATAGTCACAGTCAGAGGAAAGGATTCCAACGACCGAAATCAGCCGATAGGTTTCGGCTTGAAAAATATCGTGCCGACAAGCACGGTTAACATAACAGGAGCCGGCAAGACGGCAACAGCCGCCCTATACACGCTCCGCCTAAGTACAACGAAAGTTTTCATATATACCTCTCTATTATTCAAGCAAAACCGCTCTGTGACGCAGGGCGGTTTTTGCTATTAGCAAAGCCGACAGTTAATATTGTAAATTTTACACAAACGCACTACAAAATTTCTCAGCAGAATTATAAAAAAGTTTTCAAAAAGGCTAAAGTTTAGAAAAACAAGTGCCGATATAATAAATGTAAGGGTCACAGAGCCCTGTGCGGAAGCGGAGATAACTTCCGCAGTGTTTTGCAAAACAAACACCAAATGACTTTAGCTTAGCGCAAAGCAAGGTCACACTAACAAAAAACAAGTCCCTATAAGGGCAACGACTTCCGAAAAGGATTTCGGGAGTACATTCAAGGAGGAAAACAAAATGGCAGGTATGGTAGTACAGCATAACTTAAATGCGATCAATGCTAACAACAAGATGAACATCAACGTTTCAGGTACAAAGAAGGCAACTGAGAAGTTATCTTCAGGTTATCAGATCAACCGTGCAGGCGATAACGCTGCAGGTCTGGCTATATCTGAAAAGATGCGTTCACAGATCCGTGGTCTTTCACAGGCTACAAAGAATGCCAACGACGGTATCTCTCTTATCCAGACAGCTGAAGGCGGCTTAAACGAAACTCACTCAATTCTTCAGAGAATGAGAGAGCTTGCAGTTCAGTCAGCTAACGGTACATATCAGGATAATACAGACCGTGAAGCTATCCAGCTCGAAGTTGACGCACTCAAGAGCGAAATCGACAGAATCGCTTCTTCTACAGAGTACAACGGCATGAAGCTCCTCGATGGTTCACTCGGCGGCTCAAAGGCTGTTACAGAATTCGGCGCTAAGTATGGTGCTGTAGATACTACATCAACAGATTTAGCAGGTTCAATCCTCACTTCTAATGTTGCAGGTGCTAAGGTTACTATAACTTTAGGTGCAACAAAGGGCGGCGAAGCTGCTACATGGGCAGCTGACGGTAAGGAACTCGTTCTTAACCTCGTTGAGAATGAAACTTATTCTCAGGACGATATTGATAAGTTAATCGCTAACGCTGACAGCCGCAAGGCAGACGGTATTGTTGCTGACTTATCTCTCAAGCTCAAGAACGGCGTTATGAGTGCAACAACAGCTGAATCGACAGATCAAACAGTTGCAGGTGTACGTGCTTCTGCAGCCGCTAAGGATATTCCTGCAGATCTTCTTACTTCTGCAATTTCCGGTTTTGGCGATCAGATTGCTATAACATCAAACAGCTATGGTGCAGATACTCGTAAGATCAGTATCGTAACAGATGCACAGGCCGGCAAGGAAAATGTTACAACAACTAAAGCTGATACAGCAGGCGCTAAGGACGGCGAGTTTGTAATTCACCTCTCAACAGGTAAGGAATATACAGAACGTGACATTCAGGATCTGTTAAAGGCTGAAGGTCTTGACTATTCTATCGCTATTACAGATAAGAATGCACCCGATGGTGACGTTTCTGTTAAGTTTGACGTTAAAACCGATGATGCTACTAAGTATCAGTTTACAATGGCAAACGGTGCCGGTATCGGTAAGGAGGAAGTTGCTACAACTGGCAAGGGTCTTACATTCCAGATCGGTGCTAACGGCGTTGAGGACCAGAGAGTTACTCTGAACGTTAACGATATGTCATCTACTGCTATAGGCGTTGCTAACGCTGACGTTTCTACTCAGGATGCTGCAGACAAGGCTATCGAAATGGTAGACACTGCTGTTAAGACAGTATCTATGCAGAGAGCAGGTCTTGGTGCTCTTCAGAACAGACTTGAGTACACAGTTAACAACCTGACAACAACAAACGAGAACCTGACGGCAGCTGAATCTCAGATCAGAGATACAGATATGGCTACAGAGATGATCAACTACACTAAGAATAACATTCTTCAGCAGGCATCTCAGGCTATGCTCGCTCAGGCTAACCAGCAGCCTCAGGCTATTCTCCAGTTACTCCAGTAATCTGAGAACAGCGTGAATTTCAGGGCTTAATATTTATAAATTAATGACTTGATGAGTTCGCCCCCGTGAAAACGGGGGCGGATTTTATTTTTGTGGGAAGTGAGGCTGTCGAACTCACAACACGAAAAGCGAGTGGGATAGTGCGGGGCGAAGGTTGGTGCGGCAATCCCTCCGTCTTGACGGCAGAAAGGTTTGGTGATAAAAAGGGCGGGGGTGTCGCAATTTAAACACAACAAAGCAACAGTTTGTGCCTTGCCGTCAATCCACCTCCCTTTGACAAGGGAGGCAAGGGTGTTGGTGGTTTTCGAGGGATAGTGCGGTTTTGCGATGGTTGGGTGCGGAATGAGGGATTGTTAACGGAGGTGTCAAAGAAACGGAAAGGGTACGGTAAGTGTGGCAATCCCTCCGGTAATCGCCCGAATTTTTTCGGGCGACAGCACCTCACCTTTGACAAGGGAGGCAAGGGTGATGGTGCAAAGCAAGGCAAGGGTGTTGGCGATTTTCGAGGGATAGTGCGGGTTTGGAAGGGTTGGTAAAGCAGTATCACCTTTAGTTTCCTTGCCAAAGTGAACTTCTGTTGCAGTGCAAAGCACTGACCAATTATTGAGAAATCGTTGCATCGAATACCGCCTTCCCACAAAAGCCCCGCAAATAAGATTTTTAACAAGCCTATTCCTCCCACCACATCGCAAATTCTCATTTCCGCTATTGTAATTTCACTCGGATTGGTGTATAATAAATAATGTATATTTATATACTGAAATTTCTATCGGAAGGAATGTAAAAAACATGACTATCACAAAGGATTCAATAATCGGCGATATTTTAGACGCATACGGAGAGGTAACAGCCCCCTTCTTTCTTGAAATGGGTATGCACTGCTTAGGCTGCCCTGCGTCAAGAGGTGAAACTGTGGCACAGGCGTGCGATGTTCACGGTGTTGATGCGGACGAACTGGTTAAGAAGCTGAACGAGGCTGTCGGCAACTGATGCACGAGCCGATACTCTCGCCAAGACTTGCGGCGGCGGCAGGAATGGTGCGTAAAGGCGGAGAAATTTGCGATGTCGGTACGGACCACGCCTTGCTCCCCTGCAGGCTCTATCTTGACGGTGAAAGAAAGCTCACGGCGGCGGATATAAACGAAGGTCCTTTGCTTTCGGCAAAACAGACGGTAATGCACTACATAGGAAAAGAAGATGCTGTGCGTCTTGTGTTGTCGGACGGACTTGAAAAAATAGATTATGCCGACGATGTGATAATCGCAGGTATGGGCGGCGAACTTATAGCAAGGATAGTTCTCGGTTGCCGTTTCTTAAGCCGTGATACACATTTTATCCTCCAGCCTATGACAAAGGCTGAGATATTAAGAAAAGAACTGTACAAAAACGGCTTTTATATAGAAAAAGAACTTACCGCAAGGGAAAACGACAGAAATTACGTTATTATGTCGGTGTACTATGACGGCGAGAGCCGTGAGATAACCGACGCTTTTGCATATTCCGGAAAGGTAACGGACAAGGAGTATCTGAGCTTGGTGTGCCGTAAACTCAGACGTGCAGGAGAATGCTGCTCATCGTCCGATACGGCAAAAAGCGAGAAGCTGTGCAATACCGCACAGGAAATAGAAAATATAATAACAACATTATGATTTTTTTGGGGGAAGGTTATGAAAGTAAGCGCTATCTACGAGTTTCTGAATGAATACGCACCGTTTTCGGTGCAGGATAAGTTTGATAACAGCGGATTTCTTGTCGGCGACATGAATGCCCCGGTTAAGGGTATATGCCTTTGCCTTGACATAACCAACGCTGTGATAAAAGAGGCAGTGGCGAACAAGGCAAATCTTATAATATCGCATCACCCCGTTATTTTCGATCCGCTGAAAAGCGTGACGGAGGGTATGCCGGTTTACGAGCTTATCAAGAATAAGCTGAACGCTGTATGCGTTCATACCAATGCGGATATGACCAAAAACGGCGTTACCGATATTATGCTCGACCTGCTCGAATTTGAGCGCTCCGACAAGATACTTGAACCCGTTATGCCCGATGGAACAGGCTACGGTAAAATATGCGAACTGCCTATAGCAACTCACGCCAAGGCTCTGGCTGAGTGTTGCAAGAAAGCGTTTGACTGCACGGTGGTACGCTATACCGAAACCGACAGACCGATAAAGCGTGTAGCCGTCTGTTCCGGTGCAGGCGGAAGCACATTACCGCTTGCCGTTTTCGCAGGCTGTGACGCTCTTATAACGGGCGATATAAAGCACGATGTGTGGATAGACGCTGTCAACAGGGATTTCTGCCTTATTGACGCAGGTCATTTCCACACGGAAAATATACTTTGCAATTATCTTTGCGGTGTTCTGAGCCGCAAATTCCACAATACACAGATATTTGTCGCACAGAGCAGTAAAGACCCCTGCTCATATATAATTTAACGTGTGACGGAAAGGACTGCCGATGTCACTTGACGGCACTTTTCTTCACTGCGTGGTATCTGAAATGCTGTCGGCAGGGCTTGTCGGCGGAAGAATAGACAAGATCTATCAGCCCTCCCGTGAGGAGATAATTATTTCGATACGCAGTGCAGGAAAGCACAATAAGATACTGATAAGCTCAAATTCAATGTCGGCACGGGTGTGTATGACAGAGCGTGCGGCGGAAAATCCGTCCGCCCCTCCTATGTTCTGCATGCTTCTCAGAAAGCACCTCAGCGGAGGAAAGCTGCTCGATATAACGCAGGACGGACTTGAGCGTATAATAAACTTTGATTTTGAGTGCATGAACGAAATAGGCGATATGGTAGTAAACCGCCTTACCGCCGAAATAATGGGCAGGCACAGCAATATAATACTTATGGCAAAAAAGGACGGCGTGTACCGTGTTACCGACAGCATAAAGCGTATCACGGACGATGTTTCCTCGGTAAGACGTATACTTCCGAATATCGTATACGAAACACCGCCGAGAGATCTGACCCGTGTAAACTTCCTTATTTGTTCCGACAGCGAGTTTATAAACGCTGTAAAACAGGGCGAGGGAAAACGGCTGTCAAAGCACCTGACCGCCTGTCTTGAGGGCATATCCCCCGTATTTGCGAGGGAGTGCGCTTATTATTCGTGCAGGGATACCGATTTTGCGGTTGACGATATGACGGATGATAACTATGACCGCCTGCTGTTTTTTATAAAACGTGCAAGAGAATATGTTACAGATAAAAACGGTTTTACGATTCTGCGTGACCTGAACGGTGCATACAAGGATTTCTGCTTTATGCCTATAGAGCAATACGGCACGCAGATGCTTGTATCCCACGCAGACGGCGCAAACGCACTGCTGGATATATTCTACGGCAGTAAAGCGGAAAACGAACGTATGAAACAGCGTTCAAGGGATTTGCTGAAAATGCTGATGAATACCTATGAGCGAATAGCAAGAAAGCTGGAGCTTCAGAAGGGCGAGCTTGCACAGTGCGGAGAAAGGGAGGTATTCCGAGTCCGTGGCGATGTTGTAAGTGCGAATATATACCGTATGGAAAAAGGTATGACCGAGCTTACCGCCGAGGATTACAGCACGGGCGAAACCGTGACCGTTCCGCTTGACGTAAGGCTCACCCCCTCGCAGAACGCCCAGAAATACTATGCGGAATACAAGAAGCTCGAAAAAGCCGAAAGAATGCTTACAAAGCTGATAGCAGACGGTGAAAACGAGCTTATATATATCGACAGCGTATTCGATGCCGCATCCCGTGCCACCTCCAATGCGGAGATAAGCGAGATAAAGCAGGAATTGGCGGCAAACGGCTATATCCATACGAATACCGTCAATAAAAAGACACAGGTAAAACCGAAACCTCCTATGCACTTTGTGACCGATGACGGTTACGATGTGTATATAGGCAGGAACAACATACAGAATGACAAGCTGACCGTAAAAACCGCCGAGCCGGACGATATGTGGCTTCATACGAAGAATATAGCAGGCTCGCACGTCATAATAAAGGCGAAGAACGGCGAAATATCGGATAATGCCATTCTGCAGGCGGCAAGCCTTGCGGCATACTGCTCAAAGGCGCAGAACAGCACAAAAGTGCCTGTTGACTACACACGGATAAGATTTGTGAAGAAGCCCAACGGCGCAAAGCCGGGTATGGTGATATTCACAAACAATTACACGGTGCTTGTAGACCCCGATGAACAGCTTTTTGCAAGGGTTGAAGCATGAAAATAATCGGGTAATCAAAGAAAGGATAAAAATAAAATGAAGAAAGAACTCGCAAAGACCTATTCTCCTAAGGATTTTGAGGACAGGCTTTATCACGAATGGGAGGAAAAGAAGTACTTCCACGCAGAAATAGACCCCAAGAAGAAGCCCTATACGATAGTTATCCCCCCTCCGAACATAACCGGACAGCTTCATATGGGACACGCTCTTGACAACACATTGCAGGATATTCTTATCCGCTATAAGAGAATGCAGGGCTACAGCGCACTGTGGCTGCCCGGCACAGACCACGCTTCTATCGCTACAGAGGCAAAGATAGTAAACGCTATGAAGGAAGAGGGTCTTACCAAGGACGATGTAGGCAGAGAAGGCTTCCTCGAGCGTGCGTGGGAATGGAAAAAGGTTTACGGCGGACGTATCGTTCAGCAGTTAAAGAAGCTCGGCTCGTCTTGCGACTGGGACAGAGAACGCTTCACTCTTGACGAGGGCTGTTCAAAGGCTGTACAGAAGGTATTCATCGACCTTTACAACAAGGGTCTTATCTATCACGGCGAAAGAATTATCAACTGGTGTCCGAACTGTAAGACATCAATTTCCGATATTGAATGCGAATATGAAGAGCAGGACAGCTTCTTCTGGCATATCAATTATCCTCTTTCTGACGGAAGCGGCAGTGTAGAGATAGCTACAACACGTCCCGAAACACTGCTCGGTGACAGCGCTTTAGCCGTTAACCCCGATGACGAAAGATACAAGAGCATAGTAGGCAAGACAGTAAAGCTTCCTCTTACCGACAGAGAGATTCCCGTTATTGCCGATGAATATGTTGATATGAAATTCGGTACAGGCGTAGTTAAGATTACACCCGCACACGACCCTAACGACTTTGAGGTAGGCAAGCGCCACAACTTACCCGTTATTCATATGATGAATGACGACGCTACTATTATGGACGGTATCGGCGGCAAGTACGCAGGTATGGACAGATATGAAGCAAGAAAGGCTATGGTAGCCGACCTTGAAGCACAGGGCTTACTCGTAAAGGTTGAACCTCATAAGCACAATGTAGGCTGCTGTCAGCGTTGCGGCACTACCGTTGAACCGAGAGCAAGCTATCAGTGGTTCGTATCTATGAAACAGCTTGCACAGCCCGCTATAGACGTGGTAAAGAGCGGTGAGCTGAGATATATCCCTCAGAGATTTGAAAACGGCTATCTTTACTGGATGGAAAATATCCGTGACTGGTGCATTTCACGTCAGCTGTGGTGGGGTCACAGAATACCTGCTTACTACTGTCAGAATAAAGAGTGCGGACACACAGAGATTACCCTTGACGGCATAGACACCTGCCCCAAGTGCGGCGCACCTATGAAGCAGGACGAGGATACTCTTGACACTTGGTTCTCATCTGCATTATGGCCGTTCTCAACGCTCGGCTGGCCTGAAAAGACAGCAGATCTTGAGTATTTCTATCCTACAAATACGCTTGTTACAGGCTATGATATAATTCCGTTCTGGGTTGCAAGAATGATATTCAGCGGACTTGAGCATACAGGTCAGAAGCCGTTCAAGGATGTACTTATACACGGTCTTGTCCGTGACGAGTTGGGCAGAAAGATGAGCAAGTCGCTCGGCAACGGCGTAGATCCGCTTGAGGTCATCGACAAGTACGGTGCTGACGCACTGCGTCTTACTCTTGTTACAGGTAACGCACCCGGTAACGATATGCGCTGGACAGAAACAAAGGTCACAAATTCCCGTAACTTTGCAAACAAGCTGTGGAATGCTTCAAGATATATTCTTATGAATCTTCCTGAGGATATGCAGGGCGCAGTTCTCCCCGAAAATCTTCCCATCGAGGATAAGTGGATATTATCACTGTACAACGACCTTATAAAGAACGTTACGTCAAATCTTGACAGCTATGAGCTTGGTGTTGCGGTACAGAATCTGTTCGACTTTATCTGGGATGTTTACTGCGACTGGTACATCGAGCTTACGAAGCCCCGTATCGCAGAGGGCGGAGAAACAGCCCGTGCCGCTCAGAACGTACTCGTTTACGTTATGCAGGGCATCTTAAAGCTGTTACACCCCTTTATGCCGTTCATCACAGAGGAAATATGGCAGTCGATGCCTATAGTTGCCGATAAGGACAACAATCCCGAAAGCATAATGATTTCGGCTTGGCCGGTATATGATGAAAAGCTTCACTTTGCGGCTGAACAGACAGACTTCACAAAGGTTGTAGATGCTATCCGTGCTATCCGTGTACAGCGTAACGAGCTTAACGTACCGCCGTCAAAGAAGGTAACAATGTACATTGAAACCTCCGAAACAGCACTGTTCGAGGGCGCAAAGGCATTCTTCGAGCGTCTTGCAGGCGCAGGCGAGCTGACAGTATCCGAAAAGGCAGAAACAAGCGACGATATGGTAACAATCGTTACCGCAAACGCAAGAGTATTTATGCCTATGGGCGAGCTTGTTGACAAGGAAAAGGAACTTGCAAGACTTGAAAAGGAGCGCAAGGCGGCTCAGAAGGACATCGACTTCCTTTCCGGCAAGCTGAGCAATCAGGGCTTCCTGTCAAAAGCACCCGCACAGCAGATTGAAAACGAGCGTGTAAAGCTTGCTAAGGCACAGGAAAAGATGGAAAAGATAATGCTTTCTATCGAGAAGATGAAGTAATAAGCCGATTATGGCTTTCACATTTCCCCCGGTTTTTATGACCGGGGGATTTTTGTATATTTGGTGACAATGCACAAGGGTTCAAAGTATTTGTGTGAAAAGTATACAAATTTGTATTTTAGGGATTGAAAATATGAGCTTAGGCATGTTATTATCAGATTAAGGAAACTCTGTCGACAAGGAGATAAAGAAAAATCTGCCGGATTATCAGGTGTGCCAAGAGTAGGCTGGAGTGACTGGGGTACTTGTAGAACGCTTTTGAAATTTAAAAAAAATGTGTTGACTAACAATAATATAAAAGCAAAAGGTCAGATAATTTCAGCAAGTATAGAAATGCGTGATCTTATGTGCCAAGGTGATGAAGTGCCGGTGTATTGCACTCAATTTGCAGGAAAAAGGAGGAACCTATTATGAAAAAAATCACAGCACTGTTTCCTTTAACTCTCGCTTTATCTTTGGTTATGCTTATTACGTCTTGCTCTCAGAGCAACGAGTACAGTTCCGACAGTACAGAAAGTCAATATGAATTTGAGGATAAATACGATGTTGTTCTGTATGGCAAGTATCTTACAACCGATATTGCAGATATAAATAAACCCGAACAGTTGGTAGACGACAGCCATAATTCCGGGTTCGATCCCGATTCTGTTCAGAAAATTGATTTCCTTGGGAAAATCTATAATGTAAAGTATGATAATGATAAACACGCAAACGGGGTATATGACTATTATCTTTACGGCTATTCGGTGACTGATATCAATTCCGATGTATGGAAGTTTGCGCTTTCATCAGACGGCGGGAAATTTGCTTATGCAGTTATGCTTGGTGAAGATATTGAAACATTATCCGATGCAGGTACTGAAAAGCGCACGGAAAAGGTGAAAAAAACAGCTGAAAGCCTTATAGATATCAGTCAGTATCGTTTTGATGGAGAAGAAAAGATTGTACTGGGAACTCATAACTACGAAAGCGATAAATCTATTGACGAGATAAGATACGAATACAGGTATATCAGATACAGCGGAGAGGTAAAAACCGATGAAATGCTATATATTTTGACAGATATAGAAGGTAACCTACAAGGCGTTACACAAGTATATATCGGTGAGTTCAACAATGACAGCGTAAACGCCTTTGATATTGAACATTCCGTGGAAGCGGCAAAAGAAAAAATCAAACAGGTAGATAATAACGATATATATACCGTTACGCAGATCGACGAACCGGTTCTTTGCAGATATCGTGGTAAAAATGCACTGAGAGTCAATTTTAAATATGATAATACGACCGACAGCGATTATATTTCGCATGAAGAGGGTATGGTAATTATAGTGCCCAAAGAATAGCAGAAACACCGCCGTGATGAATTTACATCACGGCGGCGAGCTTTATTATATTGTATTCGATTTTGCTACAGCTTATTTATAATGTCTAAAAAGCATTATTGTTCAACCCCGACCGTTCCTGTATCCTTCAAAAATCCGCAACGTTATCAAAGGTCGGAATTTACTGTAGCTTTCAGCTACAGTTGTTCGGCTAAGCTGTAGATGAGCTTTTCTGTCTTTTCCCAGCCAAGACAGGGGTCGGTTATCGACTTGCCGTAAACCGCATCGTCTGTGCTCTGGCTTCCGTCCTCAATGTAGCTTTCAATCATAAGTCCCTTGACAAATCCCTCAAGATCCTTGCTGTGACGGCGGCTGTGAAGAATTTCATTTGCGATTCTTACCTGCTCTAAATACTTCTTACCCGAATTTGAGTGGTTTGTATCCACTATGACCGCCATATTCTGAAGATTTTTCTTGCAGTACAGCTCGTACAGCAGTGACAGATCCTCATAGTGATAGTTCGGGATAGTCTGACCGTGCTTGTTTACAGCACCTCTCAGTATAGCGTGCGCAAGCGGATTTCCGCTTGTGACGGTTTCCCAGCCTCTGTATATGAATGTGTGGCTTGCCTGTGCTGCACGGATAGAGTTGAGCATAACAGACATATCGCCTGCCGTGGGGTTCTTCATACCGACAGGGATATCCATTCCGCTTGATGTAAGCCTGTGCTGCTGATCCTCGACCGAGCGAGCGCCGATAGCAACATAAGACAAAAGATCGGACAGATAACGGTAGTTTTCAGGGTAGAGCATTTCGTCCGCACAGGTAAATCCCGTCTGCTCGATGGCCTTTGTGTGAAGGCTTCTTACCTTGATAAGTCCCTCAAGCATATCCTCTTTCTTTGTCGGGTCGGGCTGATGTATCATGCCCTTGTAGCCTTCTCCTGTTGTACGGGGCTTGTTCGTGTATATTCTGGGAATTATCAGTATCTTATCCTTTACCTGCTCCTGAACGGGTACCAGCCTTGAAATATAGTCAAGGACAGGCTCTTCCTTATCGGCAGAGCAAGGTCCTATTATCAGCAGGAACTTATTGCTCTTTCCCGTGAATACATCGGCTATTTCCTTGTCACGCTGTTTCTTTGTTTCCACTATCTTGTCCGACAGAGGATACAGTTCCTTTATCTCCTTGGGAGTTGGGAGCTTTCTTATCATGTTCATACTCATCGCTTTTCTTTCCTTCCTATTGCGTATCTTAGTTATACATCACACCCGGAATTTTATGAGTTCCGTATAATCAAAAACCGCCCTCAGATTATTCCTAATCTGAGGGCGGATATATATCCACGGTACCACCTCAATTCACCGTACAGGTGCACAGCACTGGTATACGGTCTTTAAAGCTGTAACGGGCTTACCCGAATGGCTTACAGGCTCTGCGCTTTCGGCTCATCTCTCCGGAATGAATTCAGGCTTTATATTCTGTCGGCTCGCACCTAATCCGACTCTCTGTGAGAAATCTGCCGCCTTACTTTTTTCCATCTGCGATTTGTGGTGTATATTCGGTTTAATACCCGTTTTTCGGGTACAATGTAAGTATACCACGGCACTCGGTATTTGTCAATAGATTTTTACTCAATTTAAAGTGGAAAAGCGTTAAAGCGGAAGATTTTTCTGAAAAATGCGTATAAAACGGAAAATAACGTTAAAACTAGAAATACAGTAAAGCATAACTTGAAAGGAAAAAGCTATGGATAAGATAACTACCGGAAAGATAAAAAAGTTTTTCAAGGGCAAAGGTTTTGCGGGAGCGTTATGTCTGAGCGTTGTTGCTATAGGAATATCAACATATCTGACCTACGACAGCACGCTGAAGACAATAGCCGACGAAGAACCTCAAAAGCCCGATTCGACCGTATCGGCAGAGCAAGTGGACAACACGCAGAGCGGTATACCTAAGGACGAAACCTCAAAGAGCGAAGCCGACAGCTCAGCCGCACCTGCAAATAACTTTGTCAGAAGCACAGCAAAGCGTGTAATGCCGATTGAGAATGAAGTTATATGGGAATACAGCAACGGCGAGCTTGTAAAGAGCGAAACTCTCGGCGTATGGAAGACCCATGACGGAATGGACATCGCCGCATCGGTCGGAACGGATGTAAAAGCCGCCTGCACGGGCAAGGTCAAGGAGATAAAGGACGATCCGCTGTGGGGGATATGCGTTGTGATAGATCACGGCGACGGCTACGAAACGCATTACTACGGGCTTGACAAATCGCTTGAGGTCAAAGAGGGAAGCAATGTCGAATCCGGTCAGAAGATAGGCGTTACAGGGACTATCGAATGCGAGTCGAAGCTGGCACCTCATCTTCACTTTGCAGTAAAGCAAAACGGAAAGTGGATATCTCCAAAAGAGTATATCAACGGTTAAGATTAATCGGGTACGGCACAGTACCCGATTTTTTCTGTTGCAGTGCAAAGCATCGCAAACTTTAGTGCGGTTTTTGAAAGTTTGGTGCGAGGAAAGGACAGCTAAAATATAATAATACAAAAAAGCGGTCACAGCATAACACTGTAACCGCTTTATTCATTAATTATTGCTTTGTGTAACTACACCGGTAACGGGGGTTGAGCCAAGATCAATTCGTCAGAACGGCGGAATTTGAAGTGTCACTTTGACACCCGCCGTTTCGCTATGTTCAGCAAAACAGCATCGTTACAAAAGGCGGAATTTGGTGCGGCACATCGCCGCAAGTCACAATAAGTCAAAATATCGTTTATTCCCGACCGTTCCACTAATCTTAGTTACTCACCGACCTTTAAAAAGGTCGGAACAGTCAGCGGCGACTCGCCGCTTAGACGGTGGGTTTCTGACGTACCTTTATGTGTACTTCACGCAGCTGCTGTTCGGTTACCTCTGTGGGTGCGCCGAGCAGGAGATCCTGTGCGTTAGAGTTCATCGGGAATGCGATAACCTCTCTTATGCTCTCGTCGCCTGTGAGGAGCATTATCATACGGTCAACACCGGGTGCCATACCTGCGTGGGGCGGAGCGCCGTACTGGAACGCATTGTAAAGAGCGCCGAACTTCTCGGCAACGTCCTGCTCTGTGTAGCCGGCAATCTCGAAAGCCTTTATCATTATCTCAAGGTCGTGGTTTCTTACAGCACCGCTTGAAAGCTCAACACCATTGCAGACAATATCGTACTGGTATGCAAGTATGTCAAGCGGATTCTTTGTCTTAAGCGCTTCAAGACCGCCCTGCGGCATTGAGAAGGGGTTGTGAGTGAATATAGTCTTGCCTGTTTCCTCGTCCTCCTCGTACATCGGGAAGTCAACGATAAAGCACATTTCGTATCTGTCATAGTCAATCATATCCATACGCTTTGCGACTTCTGTACGGATCTGACCTGCAAACTTGGGCGCCATCTTCTTGTTGTCGGCTATGAAGTAAAGAACATCGCCCACTTCAAGAGCGCATCTGTTCTTAAGCTCTTCTCTCTGCTCGTCATTCAGGAACTTGTCGATAGGACCGAGATACTTGAAGCTCTCGTCTACCTTGACATATCCGAGACCCTTCATGCCGATTTCCTTAGCGAATGCTTCCATCTTCTCAAAGAAGCCCTTTGACTGACTTGCCATACCGGGAACTCTGATTCCTCTTACGCACTTGTTTGCGAAAGGCTTGAAGTCGCTGTCAACGAATAAGTCAGACAGCTCTGTTATAATAAGAGGGTTACGCAGGTCGGGCTTGTCTGTGCCGTACTTCAGCATTGACTCGGCGTAGGGGATACGCTTGAAGGGTGCGGGAGATACGGGCTTACCGCCGAACTTTTCAAATACAGCGGATAAAACTTCTTCTGCGTTTGCAAAAACGTCTTCCTGTGTTGCAAATGCCATTTCAAAGTCAAGCTGATAGAATTCGCCGGGTGAACGGTCCGCTCTTGCGTCTTCGTCACGGAAACAGGGTGCTATCTGGAAATACTTATCAAAGCCGGATACCATAAGCAGCTGCTTGAATATCTGCGGTGCCTGCGGCAGAGCGTAGAACTTTCCGTGGTGCTTACGGCTGGGGATAAGGTAATCTCTTGCTCCCTCGGGTGAGCTTGTTGAAAGGATGGGGGTCTGTATTTCAAGGAATCCCATCTCAGTCATCTTACTGCGTAAGAATGAGATGACCTGTGAACGCAGTACGATGTTGTTGTGCATTCTCTTGTTACGCAAATCGAGATAACGGTACTTTAAGCGTATATCTTCCTTTGTTTCTGTCGAGGTGGGAACTTCAAACGGGAGCTGTTCAACAGTTACCTTGCCCAGTACCTCAAGACTTTCGGCTACTATCTCGATAGTACCTGTGGAAATCTTATCGTTGTAAGTACCCTCTGCTCTCTTTATTACCGTACCGCCTATTGTAACGGCACACTCCTTGTTTACGCCCTCAAGAAGACCCTCGTTCTTCTGGAATGTAATCTGCACATAGCCGTAATGGTCACGCAGATCTATAAACTTGATTCCTCCGTGGTCACGGATGTTCTCTACCCAGCCTGCAACACGAACGGTCTTGCCGATGTCGTTTTCGCTCAGCATTTCACAGGTATGAGTGCGGTACTTGTTCTCTAAAAACATTTCTTTCTTGCCTTTCTTTCTTTATAATCAGCCCTTGAGCTTTTCTTCAAGCATTGCCTTTATACTTGCGGGTGAAGCCGCTCCCTTGAGTGCCTTGTTGCACTGTCCCATAAGGAAGCCGAACACCTTTGTTTCACCGCTTCTGTACTGCTCGACAGCCTTAGGATTAGCCTCCATTATGCCGTTTATCGTCTTTTCAAGCAGTGCGTTGTCTTCCTTTATCCACAGCTGCTGTTCTTCAGCGATAGTTTCTGGCTTCTTGCCTGTTTCAAGCATTTCACGAAGGATAATCTTACGGTTATCCTTTGATATTTTGCCGTTTTCGGCAAGCTCTATCAGCTTTGCTAAATCCTCTGCGGTAAATTTCATATTATCAAGATCAAGCTCACCGAGATTTATTCTTCTCATAAGCTCAACCACTATGAACGTGCCTATAGGCTTGGGGTTATTATATGCCTTCAGCGCATTTTCAAACAGGTCGCTGACACGCTTTGAATCTGTCAGTACCTTTGCGTCAGCCGCAGAAATGCCGTATTCGCCTGTGTAACGTGCCACTCTCTGCTCGGGCATTTCGGGAATGTCAGCCTTGATAGCCGCAAGCTCTTCTTCCGTGAAGATTATCGGCGGTATATCGGGGTCGGGGAAATAACGGTAATCGTGAGCGTCCTCCTTGGAACGAAGCGAGCTTGTTTCGCCCGTAGCGTCATTGAAGTGAAGCGTTTCCTGTACTACTCTTTCGCCGTTCTCGATAAGCTCTGTCTGGCGGTATATCTCGTATTCGATGGCTCTTTGTATAGCCTTTGTGGAGTTAAGGTTCTTTACCTCTGTTCTTGTTCCGAGCTTGTCTGAATCCTTTTCGGCAAGCGAAATATTAACGTCGCATCTCATTGAACCCTGTTCGAGCTTACCGTCGCATACGCCTGCGTACTGGAGCATAAGTCTTATCTTCTCAAAGAACGCTATGACCTCGGCGGCTGAATGGAAATCAGGCTCGGTAACTATCTCGATAAGCGGAATTCCGCAACGGTTATAGTCTGCAAGGCTGACACGCTCGATGTCGTCGTGAACCAGCTTTCCTGCGTCCTCTTCAAGATGTATACGGTTTATTCTCATCGTCTTCTGCTCGCCGTCAACAGTTACGTCAACGTGACCGCCCAGACACACGGGGCGGGGCATCTGCGAAATCTGATATGCTTTGGGCAGGTCGGGGTAGAAATAATTCTTTCTGTCCCACTTTGTAAAGCGTGATATTTCGCAGTTCATGATGTAGCCTGCTTTTATAATGTACTCAACAGCCTTTGAGTTAAGCACGGGGAGCGTTCCGGGAAGTCCGGAGCAGACAGGACAGCATCTGGAGTTAGGCTCGCCGCCGAACTCAGCCGAGCAGGTGCAGAACACCTTTGAGTTAGTGAGAAGCTCTGCGTGTATTTCAAGTCCTATGGTAGGATATAATTTCATATTGTTACCGTCCCTTCTTAAACCTCGCTGTAACGTCTTTCAAACGTCTTTTCAAAGGCGTCTGCCGTCTGTATCAGCGTAGCCTCGTCCCACTTTCTGCCGACAAGCGACATTCCTATGGGCATACCGTCTGCGTTATATCCGCAGGGTACGGAGATTGCCGGGAGCGATGCGATGTTTACCGTTACGGTGCATATATCTGCAAGATACATCTTTACAGGGTCGGTTTCCTGCTCGCCTATCTTATATGCTACTGTAGGAGCGGTAGGTGTCAGAATAACGTCCGCATTCTCGAATATCTCGTTATATTCCTTTATAATCTGCTGTTTTAATGCCAGCGCCTTTAAATAGTATGCATCATAGTAACCGCTTGAAAGCGCATAGTTACCGAGAAGTATACGGCGCTTTACCTCATCACCGAAGCCTCTTGTACGGCTGTCACGAATCATTTCGTCAAAGGTTCTGCCCTCGCCCCGAAGTCCATACTTGATGCCGTCGAAACGTGAAAGGTTGGATGCCGCCTCGGCACTTGCCACAAGGTAGTAAGCCGATACTGCGTACTTAAGGCTTTTCATCGAGCAGTCAACGAGCGTTGCGCCCATTTCTTCGTATTTCTTAGCCGCCGCAAGAACCGCATTCTTCACTTCGTCATCTGTGCTGTCTGCGAAGAATTCTTTGGGGAGTGCTATCTTCATTCCCTTTATATCCTTGCCGACCTTGGCGTTGAAGTCCTCGGCGGGCTTGTTTGCACTTGTTGCGTCACGGCTGTCCTTGCCGCAGATAACATTCAGTATAGTACCGCAGTCAACCGCACTGTTTGCGATAGGTCCTATCTGGTCAAGCGAGCTTGCAAATGCCACCAGACCGTAGCGTGATACTCTGCCGTAGGTTGGCTTAAGGCCAGTAACGCCGCAGAATGAAGCAGGCTGTCTTATAGAGCCGCCTGTGTCGCTTCCGAGTGCCGCAGGTGCAAGTCCTGCAGATACTACAGCCGCCGAGCCGCCGCTCGAACCGCCGGGTACACGGGATAAGTCGAAGGGGTTTCTTGTCTTTGCGAATGCGCTTGTCTGTGTAGAGCCGCCCATTGCAAATTCGTCCATACTTGTTTTTCCGAGAAGCACATAATTCTCGGCCTTCAGCTTTTCTATTACGTTTGCATCATAAGGCGGAACAAAGTTTTCGAGCATCTTTGACGCACAGGTCGTTCTTATTCCGTCCGTGCAGATGTTATCCTTTATTGCAAGAGGTATACCGGTGAGTGCCTTTGCCTCGCCCTTGTCTATAATCTCCTGCGCCTTTTCCGCATTTTTCAGTGCCTCGTCTTCGGTCACTGTGATATATCCGAGTACATCGGAATCTTTAGCCTTTATGCTGTCTGAATATTCCTTGCAAAGCTCTGCGGCGCTTATCTGCTTTGTATCGAGCATTTCACGCAGAGAGCCGAGCGTCTGTTTTTTAAGCTCCATTTATTCTCTTATCCTTTCGGCTCGTTTATCAGTCTACCATCTTCGGAACTACATAGCAGTTTCCGCTGGGCTGTGTGTTGCTGAGCAGCTTCTCTGTGGGGAATGAGGGCTTTGCAACGTCTTTTCTTACCTCGTCATAGCTTATGCTGTTATTATCCTTGGTATCATCGTAAACTACGTCAAATTCCTTTACGGTATCCATAAGCTCGATTATTGCGCTCATTTCGCCCATTACCTTTTCTTTACCCTCATCGGTATAATTGAGCTTACTCAGATTACACAGATGGTCAATGGTCTTTATATCCATTATGCCGTCATTCCTTTCTTGCGGGGCTTTTTCTGCCGTTTGTGGCAGAACCTACTGACCCATTATAGTTATACTTTAACCATTATACAACATTGCGAGTCTATTTGCAAGCGTTGGAGGGTAAAAAACTGTGTTAAAGTGAGATTTAGCGTTTATCTGTAGTAAATTAGCTACCGATAGTTCTTTTTGCCGGCCAGCACTTCTCGGGTTTGCTATTCGAATGGATGCACTTGTCAATATGAAAGAGGGAAAGAACAAGAACCAAAGCGATTAGGGAAACAACTTCTAAGCAACTACAATCCCCACCGTAGTTGGCTCGGCTTGACCGAGCAACAGAAGTTCACCTTTGGCGAGGCAAGTTTAGTGCGGAGCGAGGGTGTGTTGTCCTTTTGCAATGGTTGTGAAGGCAGCAATATTCGGTGCAACGGGAGGCAATCCCTCCGTCTTGACGGCAGAAAAGTTTGCAGCATAAAAAGGGTGGACATATCGCAAGCAGAAAGCAATAAAATCAAGGCTTGTGCCTTGCCGTCAATCCACCTCCCTTTGACAAGGGACGGGCATGGATGCCCGAAATTGAACGCCCAAAGTTTCGCAAGGATGCGAAACCAACAGAGCGTTCATATGGCAATAGTGATGGCGATTTTCGAGGGATAGAGCGTTATTGAAAGGTCAATGTCAGTGCAGTTGTACTGATAAGGTCACGAAAATATTAACTCCTTGTCGGTACGGAAAATGTTTTAAGTGGTGTTGGCGATATATTTCGTTGTACAGCTTTAATAACAATGGTTTTTTCGGCAGGCACACAAGAACTCCCCCGACTTATCATCGGGGGAGTTCCTGCTTATTGATCGAGGGGATGTATATAAACTTTCGTTGTACTTAGCCGGAGCGGTATCGCATCTGCGGTAACTGCGCTCCTATAATAGTACCGCCTGAGCGGTTATCAAGGCACTCGCCTTATCGCCGTCGGAAATCCTTTTCCTTCGACTATGGCTAAATTATAACGCCTGTTTGTTAATTGAATAATAACTGAGGGTGAAAAAATTATGAAAAGAAGAAAGACTTTTTTCATTTTCCCTATTGACAAATCGCCTGTATCAGTATATACTGTATATATAACACATAAACAGTTTGATCGTCTGTTATGTGACGTGAGCTTACGAATATGAAAAGGAGGAGCTATGAAAATTCTTCTTAATTCCGATATTCCGATATACAAGCAGATCTCAGCCGATTTCAAGGAACGTATTATGAACGGCACGATTTCTGCCGGAGAATATCTTCCCTCGATAAGAGGACTTGCAAAAGAGCTTAAAATCAGCGTAATAACCACTATGAAAGCATATGAGGAGCTTTGCTCGGAGGGGCTTGTCAGCGCAGTTCAGGGCAAGGGCTATATAGTCAACGCTCAGGACACGGGTATGATAAAGGAGCAGTATATGCGCCTTCTCGAACAGCATCTGCAGGACGCACTCGACTGTGCAAGGCTTGCAGGGCTATCCGTTGACGAGGTATGCGAGGTGCTGAAAACACTCGGCAGTATTGAATGATTCATTTAAAAGGAGATAATATGGAAGAGGTAATCAAGGTAAGTAATCTTACCAGAAAATATAAAGATTTTTCGCTGGGTCCTGTTGACCTTTCATTCCCGAAAGGCTTCGCAACGGCACTTATCGGTGCTAACGGTGCAGGGAAAACCACACTTATGGATATAATCTGCGGAATTACCGCAAAGACAGACGGCACAGTGACATATTTCGGAGAAACCGACAATGCCGACAAGGGTAATGTCAAGGAGCGCATCGGCTACTGTGCATCGCAGGCGATGTTCCCGGCTAACTGGAAGGTGAGGGATATTGCACTTTCTATGAGCCTTGCGTTCGATAAATTCAGCAAGGACAGGTTTTATTCACTTCTCGGTGAGCTTGGCGTTACCGATGAGAAAAACAGTAAAAAGCCTTTATCAAGTATGTCGGACGGCATGAAGATGAGAGTGTTCTTAGCGTCGGCCTTTGCAAGAGATACCGATCTGCTGGTGCTTGACGAGCCGGGCTCATCGCTCGATCCGCTTATGCGTGACAGGCTGTGCGACCGCTTCCGTGACTATATAGACAGCGGTAACGGCGAAAGAAGCATAATCTTCTCGACACATAACATAGCCGACATGGAGAATGCCGCAGACTATGTAATATTTATGGATAACGGCAAGGTAATCGAGCAGGGCTTCACAGAGGACCTGAAGGACAAGTATATTGTTGTAAGCGCAGAACCTGAAAGCCTTGGCAGAATATCGCCGCTTCTGCTCTGCTCTTCCCATTCGTCGTCTACAGCAACAGGTCTTTCTTTAGCCGAAAACAAGCTGAAGCTCGAAGCACTGGGTGCTGTTACGGAACGTCCTACATTAAGTCAGCTTAGCATTGACCTTATGAAGATTGCGGAAGAAAAACGCCTTGCTCTTAAAAAGGAGGCATAAGTATGATGAAATCGGTACGCTTATTCAACGCAAACACGCTGTTCAAGGTTTCACTCGTTATGATCGTTATGGTTGCGGCAATTTATGTTATAGGCTTCTTAGTCGGCTCTGCCGCAGGAAAAAGCGACAGAGAAAACACAGATGACAGCACAGCGGCCGCAGAGGAAAATGACGATATTGCATATTCCGCCCTTAACACAGTGTGCTGTGTTATCGGCTTTGCAGGTGCGCTATTAATAAACGGCAACGCCATAAACCTTTACTATAAGGTTGACGGCAGTAAGTACGCAAGGACGATAAAGCACGGCGGAGAAATGTTCGGCAAGTCGCTTGCAGGCTCTGTTATAATCTCGTCTGTTACTGCGGTGGCAGTATCGCTCGTACTCGGAATTTTCACGCTTATGGGCGGTGACCTTGAATTTGCAGATCTGCCGCCTATGGCGCTGTTTTCGCTCGGTGCATCGCTTCTGTCCGGCATTCTGATACGTCCGCTCGTATCTACAAAAACCGCTAACGCAAGAAGTGTTCTTCTTCTGATAACGTTGCTTGTCGCTATGTTTATTCTGTCGGCAACAGCAACGGCGGCGAGCCATATAAGCTACATCGCCGCACTTACTATGAGCATTATATTAACTGTGGTCGGGGCGGTCGGAGCAGCCGTTTCAACAGTATCCGCCTGCCGCTATATCAAGGAAAACTGGCAGTTCTGAGGAGGTATATGAAGATATGAAGAATTTTCTTTTATCGCTGAAGTTTATTATAAAGCGTGTTTTCAGGCTTACCGGTGCCAATATTGCGTGCCTTATATGCTTTGCCGCAGTTATTGCGGCACTAACCGTTGCTATGGCGACTGTGCCTGAAATAAGAGGCAGTGATGATTATCCGTTTTATCTGGCGACTGAACCGTTTCTGACAGTGTTCTTATCTTTCGGCTTGTCATCGTTGTATTCAGACATTTATGCAAGCGTCTATATCCGTACAAGCGGGCTTTACAAGTGTCTGCGGACGAGGGCTGTGCAGGTATTTTTGCTGATAATGAGCGTTGCGGCTCTGATACCTGCGATTATTGTTACCGCTGTTGTGAACCCTTCCGCTCTGCCCGACTTTTTGCTTATATCGGCAATAATAATCGGCGTCAGTCTGCCGCTTTCATCGGCTTATTTCCTCATGTGGATGGTCTTCTGCGGATACTCGATATTCAACTTACTGTCGTGCTTTTTCGGGGACGGATATATGGCAGACGGCTTTGCGTTTATGCCGACCGAGCTTTCCGACAGTCTGCCTGTTGCGGCATTGCTTTCAGTGGCGATACTGCTTGCAGGGCTTATAGTTTCTTTTATCGTGTCGGATATTATTTTCCGCATAAGAAAGCGTCCTCGTGACAGGCAGATGCTGAAGGGAGCAATGCAGGCGTGAAAGTGTCAACGCTCGCCTTTCAGCATACGGTCTATAGATGCAGATGAGATTTTTATCGTTGTTACAAAAGACGCTGTAAGCACACAAGCAAACATAAACATACAGGATACCGCACCTGTGTGCTTATGGGGGCAGAGCTGATAATCATTCCCACGGCAAATCTTACTTGCGAGCCTATGGAAATGTTCGAGTGGGAGGTAAGAGTTCAGGCAATGCAGGAATGTATTGCTGTCGGTCTTGTATTATGCCCTTTTTCGCCGTGTGTTTATGCGAAAATCGGGATAAAAAGCCGTGGGAGCGTATGTTCCTGCGGCTTTTTTGATGCAGAAAGGGGTATGATATTATGTCTATAATCAGTGTAAACAATTTAACCTATTACTATGACGGCTGTGATGAAGCCGTGTATGAGAATGTGTCATTCACGCTTAACACAACGTGGAAAACGGGGCTTATCGGCAGGAACGGACGTGGCAAGACCACACTTCTGAAGCTGTTGACGGGCGAGCTTGAAAACGGCGGTGCGGTAAACACAAAAGCAGAGTTCCTGTACTTTCCGTTTGACGTAGAGGACAAGAATATGACCGGCAGTGAGCTTATCGGGATAATCTGTCCTGATGTGCAGGAGTGGGAGGTAATCCGTGAGATGTCTTATATGGGTACGGACTGCGAAATTCTGTACAGACCGTTCAGTACGCTGTCGGGCGGCGAACAGACAAGGCTTCTGCTGAGCCTGCTGTTTTTGCGTGACAACGCTTTCCTGCTGATAGACGAGCCGACCAACTGCCTTGACCTTGACGCAAGAGAAGCGATAGGCGATTATCTTAAAACAAAGAGCGGATTTATACTCGTGTCGCACGATCGTGACCTGCTCGACAAATGCACTGACCACATACTGTCGCTGAACCGCAGTGATACCGAGGTCATAAGCGGAAACTACAGCGTGTGGAAAGAAAATTTCGACCGTAAAGAAGCAAACGAACTTATGCGTGACAAGAAGCTGAAAAGTGAGATAGGGCATCTCAAAGCCGCCGCAGAGCGCAGTAAAAAGTGGGCTGACACAGCGGAGGGCAGAAAGATAGGGATTGACCCGACGAAAACGGAGTAATCGGCTTGACATGTCACAGTAGGTATGATATATTTATATTGTTGCGTTTCAGCCGATACAGGCTGAGAGTACGAAAAAATAAAAAGGAGATATCTGATGAATAAAAAGATGATTTCCGCATTGTGCGCATCGGCAATGGTGATTGGTATGTTGTCGGGTTGTGCAAATAATAAGACGGAGGAAAGTATGAGCAGTTCAACAACATCACAGGCTGTCACATCTGTGGCGGAAAGCAGTACGGTAAAGGAAGAGGGCACGACAGCAGTGCTTACCGCAGATACAGCGAAGCTGGTAGGCAGAACATATCTTAACGATGATGTGCTGTGGGCGGCATTTTCGGGAGCAGGCGCAGAGTTTATATATACCGGCAAAAAGCTTGACATCACGATCGTCGGCGATGCTGCGTCAACGGCGGGCAATGCTGACAACTACGCAAGAGTTGCCATATATGTGGACGGAGAGCGTGTTATAGACGATATGCTCGATGAAAAGGAGAAAACATACACGGCTTTTGAGAGCGACAGTGAAAAGAGCGTGGACGTTCAGATAATCAAGCTGTCAGAGTGTGCTATGTCTACCATCGGAATCAAACCGATAAAACTCGGTGAGGGTGAAAAGATAGAACCGGCGAAGGCAAAGGATCTTAAGATTGAATTTATCGGTGACTCGATAACCTGCGGTTACGGTGTTGACGATCCCGATAAGGAACATCATTTCAAAACATCGACCGAAGACGTGACCAAGGCTTACGCTTATAAGACGGCACAGGCACTTGATGCGGATTACAGCATGGTGTCAATAAGCGGATACGGTATTATTTCAGGATATACCGACGGCGGAAAAAAGCCCGAGCAGACGATCCCGCAGTATTACGATAAACTCGGCTTTTCATACAACAAGTTTGCCGACAGCCTTGAGGTTGCGGGACTTGAATGGAATTTCGACAACTACAAGCCCGATATAGTGGTTATAAATCTCGGAACTAATGATATGAGCTATGCAAAGAACGAGATGACGCAGGCTGAATTTGAAGAAGGATATATCGAATTTCTGAAACAGGTCCGTTCTCACAATCCCGATTCCTACATATTCTGCACTTACGGAGTTATGGGAAATACTCTTATAAGAAATATTAAGAACGTATGCGACAAATACTCCGAGGAAACAGGCGACAATAAGGTTACATTCTTCACTCTTCCGATGCAGGACGAAAACAAGAACGGCATTGTTGCTGACTGGCACCCGAGCGAAGCTACGCACGAGATATGTGCGCAAAGAGCGGTGAAAACTATCAAGGAAACGCTCGGAATCGAATAAAACAGAGATCTGAGCAGTTAAAAACAGCTTGAAAAAAGAAAGACTACAGACATACCGAAAAGGTATGAAAGTAGTCTTTCGTTTTGTAGAAAAAGTATGTTTTTTCAAAAAAGTGCTTGTTCTCAATCCCTATCCCCTTTAGGACACTCTGATGGCTTTGCCTCGTGCAAAGCTTGGTGTGTCCTTATTTCGGCATCCTTGCCGAAAACCCCTTTCCCCGGTGGAAAGGCTGTGTATGCTTGGTTGGCTTTGCATCGTGCAAAGCCCTTGGGCATACACGCCCGGCATCCGTGCCGGGGCTGAGTGTGGGGCTGCCGCCCTCACCCCGCTTGGGGCTACGCCCCAAACCCCATTTTCAAAAATTATATAGGTTTTTCGGCAAACTGAAAGCCACAGGGAATAATCTCTGTGGCTTTGATTTATTTATGGACGTTTACGCTTTTTTCTCGCTTGTCTGTCTGAACATCATATTTATAACTCCCGTCTTTGCGAGGGCGAACATAAGAACGGACGCTATCAGCGCACCGCCTACCGTGCTAACACCGAAGGGGATAACGTAGGTGAATAAAGCCGCCTCTTTGCCCATTACAAATGTGGCAATAGGGAAAGCCGCCATAGCGCCGAGGATACCTGTGCCGATTATCTCACCGAGGAAAGCTATCGGAACACGCTTAGCAAACGACCATTTCGGGAAAATGTATCTGAAAGCAAGTCCGCAGCAGAGTGCGCCTACCATACTTCCGGGGAAAGCAAGCAGTGTGCCTGTACCCATTATAAGTCTTATAAGCGATGTGACAAATGCCATTCCCACAGCGTACCACGGTCCGAGCAGTGTGCCTGCTATCACGTTTACCATATGCTGAATGGGGAAACACTTTGACGCTCCTATCGGGATCGAAAATCCGCTCAGCACTACCGCCAATGCGATGAGAACGCCTGAAATTGCGAGTTTCTGAATACTTACCTTTTTATTCATACAAAAATACCTCTTTTCTTTTGTCCGTCAAAAAAGCTCCCACACTGTCTGCGGGAGCCGATGTTTTTATGCGCACTAAAACAACCGTTCCCTACGTTGGCATTATCCAAATCAGGTTCAAAGGTCGGAATTGCAATTCCCTCTCAGCCCGTTCACGAGCTCCCTTGCTTTATAGATGTTAAAATCGTATAGGATCTGTTTGACAGACACAGTATATAACACATTTGCGGCGGTGTCAATGCTGTTTTTGAGATACCATTGTTATGTATATGTCAAAATATCCCATTTGTAACATACAGGTGCAAATACGCATAAAATGTACTGTAAAGCCGAAAAAACACGAACGAAAGGAGCAAAACGAATATGAACAAGGACGGATTTTTCTGCTGCACGGAAAGTGACGGCAGTATTCCTGTAAAAAAGAAGGCAGGATATGCTTACGCACCGTTCCAGCGGCTCGGAAAGCTGTACGACCCGGAAACGGCAATGAGAGCGGGAACTGTTTTCCCCGAACTCAACATTACGTTGGACGAATATGAAAGGGGGCTTTACAATGGCGTATAATATGCCGTCAAGAGCTTCTCAGCTGTTAAGACAGCTGTCTGCCGCAGACTTCTATGCGCAGGACTTAAAGCTGTTCCTCGACACCCACCCGGACGATGAAAAGGCTCTGGAACTGTACCGTGAGGCAGTGAAGCAGACCGAAGCGTGCCGTTGTGCGTTTGAGAACGAATTCTATCCGCTGAGAGCCTCGTGTGCAGGAAAAGATTGCGGTTGGGACTGGCTGAGCGGTCAGTGGATATTATAAGGAGGGCTTATGTTTATATTTGAAAAAAGGACGCAGATACCTGTCGTCATCAAAAACCGTAATCCGAAGCTCGCAAGCTATATCCTGTCGCAGTACGGCGGACCGGACGGAGAGCTTGGTGCGGCTCTGAGGTATCTGTCACAGCGGTTTGCACAGACAGACAAGAGGGCAATTGCAACACTGACCGATATAGGTGTATCGGTTCAGGAATGATCCCGTAAAACTGCAAAATGAAATACTTTCTTTCAATTGACTTTTACCTTTGTCGGTGATATAATTATGTAGAAATTCAAAGGATTTTGTCGAAAGACGGAGGTAAGGGCTATGGGAGCTTTAACAGACGCATTGAAAAATTTCGGACCATTCGTGTCACCGCTTATATTTACCTTGTTCCCGGTGTGCCTTACCCTTCTTATCATATCGGTGGTATGGTCGAGGAAGATACTGAAAAGTATGAGCGTAAACAACGAAATCGACTATAAAAACACCTCGTTCAACTGGATAAACTTCTGCTACTCTGCTTTTATTGCGCTTGTATCAATATTTCCTCTGCTGGGTATGCTCGGAACGGTGCTTGCGTTATTGTCGCTTGATATAACGGGCGGAGCAACACAGGAACTGAAAGCAAACTTCTTCTTAGCGCTTGACACTACCGCATGGGGTCTTGTGTTCTCGATTTTTTTCAAGGTGCTGAATTCGGTTTTTCAGACAACGGTAGAATCGGCGATTGAAAAAATTGATATTCTCGTAAAAAGCCACTACACCAAAAAGGAAAGCAGTAAAAAATGAAGAAACGACAGATAATCCTCGACTTCACTTCCCTGCTTGACGTTATAATGATTATCCTGTTCTTCTTTATAATCTTCAGCAATCTGGAAACGGACAATCTGAAGAAAGATCTTGAAGATAAACAGCAACAGGTAAGTGCCAAACTGGAAGAAGCCAAAGCGAAAAACGACAAGGCGGACGAGCTTCTCGGTGAAGCGCAGGAGAAAAATGAGCAGGCAGACAAACGGCTTGAAGAAGCCGATTCTGCTGTTGACAGAAGCGGCGAAAACACAGATGCGATAATGGATTTCAGCGAGAACAAGAACCTTAAGCTGCATCTTGATATGAGCGGCGAGAACGGCTGGACGCTGAAATTTGCCAAAGGCGAAGAAATAGTTAAGGAAATACCAAAAGCCGATATAAGCGTAATGACCGATGAAGTTCGGGAGCTGTTCAAGGAGCAGGGCTACACCGCTGATAATACTATTCTTATAGAGTTTTCGTATAACGCTACAGAAAGCGGAACTACCTCGGCATATCTTGACACCATGAAAATAATAAACACGATAAAAAGCGAATATACGCATCTATTCTACTCGGAAACCGATGTTTCGGTTTTTGCAAGCTGATACTAAGGAGCTTAAATGAAAAAGATAAATAATAAAGGTGCAGTACCTGTCGGACTTATAATATTATTAGTTGTTGCCGCTCTGGCGGTTGTTGCGGTATTTGCGTTCAAGGGCTTCGGCTTTGGCGGCGGAAACGGTGACAGCGAGGGTTCGGGCATTGCGGATAACTCCGATGCCGTATCGGTCGTCGAGGAGCTTGAATATATCAATGTTACCGTGTCGGGCAACGAATACATATACGATAACAAAAAGGTTACCCTTGACGAGCTTATCGACAGCATAAAGTCACTCGACAAGAATCTGCCCGTAAAGATAGCCGATGAAGGCTCATCTCTTAAGGCGTACAAAGCTCTTAAAGCCAAGCTGTCGGAAAACAGCATCAGCTTTATTGAAGCACAGTAAAAGAGGTATAATATGAAAAAATTTATTATTGTGATACTCCTGCTCGCCGTATGCGGCGCTTTGGTGTATTTCGGCTATCCCGAAATCAGCAAGCTGATAAACGGCGAACAAACGGTAACGTCTTCCGAAGCAAATACGGCATCTGATATAAGCAGTGCGGATAATTCATCGGAAGCGCAGACAAGCAACGTATCCGCCGAGGGCGGAAATCACGGTAACACCGACAACTTTGCACTGGAAATCACAATTTCCGAGGACAAGTATTTTGTGGATAATCACGAAATCGGAATTGAAGAATTAAAATCGGAAATAGACGGACTTGAAGCCGGTGCAACAATAAAAATAAACGATGAAAAATCTTCGCTCAAGGCGTTCAATGCCGTCAAGGACTATCTTGACGAAAAGAAGATTACATACAGCGTCAGCAACCGATAAAGAAAAAACTCCCGACCTATGCTCAGCATAAGTCGGGAGTTGTCATTTACAGATTATTCTGTTACCCAGGGTGCGCCGTCCTTAGTTGTAAACTTGCCTGTGCAAACCTGAATCAGGTCTACGAGCCAGCCTATACCGAAGCATCCGCCTGTGAGAAGCCAGATAATGCCTGTTCCGATTTTTCCTGCCATAAAGCGGTGAACGCCAAGTCCACCGAGGAAAAATGCAATAAGTATTGCCGCAGTTTTGTTCATAATAAAATCCTCCTATATCCGATCAGCCTAAAATATAACCGTATTTACAGTACTTCTCAGCGCTGTAATACAAACACATTTTACCATACTGACACTTTTTTGTCAACAGTGTGGCGTATAACGGTCGAAATATGGCGTAAAACGGCATAAAATCTACGCTTGACGGCAATTAAGATTTAAGAGGAGTTAAGAATATTCCGCTAAAAAGTATTATACTTTGAAAACTGCCCTGCGTTCTTGCTCAAGTCAGCTTGTCTTATATCCGCTTGTTGTAATCTCGGCTATAAGCGCGCCGGTATTATCTGTAACCGAAACACGATAATAACAGGTCGTTCTTCCGTCACGGACGCATTCAGCCGTTGCTATGAGCTTATCGCCCTTGGAGGCTCTTAAAAACGTTATATTTGCGTTTAGCGATACAGTGCCTAATTTTTCGTGGTTTGACGCTACCGCAAAGGCAAAATCTGCAAGGGTGAAAATCGCTCCGCCCATTACTATTCCTGCGGCATTGCGATGGCGTGGTTCTATCTTCATACCGACTGTAGCTGTGTTTTTCCCTACAGCTTCGATCACTGCGCCGTTTTCCGTAGCGAAACGGTCTTTTGCGAAAAACTCACGGATCTCATTCAGATCTTCCATCTTATTATTCTCCTGTGTAATTTTCTATCTTTGCGTATTGTGTGAAAATGTCGGGAGTAATATTCGTCAGCGTGTCAAGCATACCGACATACAGCGAGCCTGTACCCTTTGCGGTTTCGCTTGCAATTTCGCCTACCGTTCCGATAAGCGCCGCCGCTGTTACCGCCGCCTCAAAGCTGTCCTCGGTACAGCCGCACAGCGCCGCCACAAGTCCGGACGCAAGACAGCCCGTGCCGGTAATCTTGCTCATCATAGGCACACCGTTTGAAACAAGCGCTACCCTGCCGCCGTTTGCTATGACATCGGTACTGCCCGTTACCATAACGGTACAGCTGTAACGCTTTGCCGCTTTTTTTGCAAGCGATATTTTGTCCTCAAGCGTTGTTTCGGCACTGTCCACACCCTTTTCCGCCTTCATAGTAATGGGGCTGGTCGTAAGCAGTGCGGATATTTCGGAAGCGTTGCCTCTTACTGCGGCAAATCTGAACTGACGCAGAAGCTGCATAGTGCTTCGTAATCTGTTATCTGTAGAGCCTGCGCCTACGGGGTCAAGCACTATCGGCTTTGCCATATCCGCCGCCTTCTGTGCGGAAATCAGCATTGCACGAAGCCTGTCCTTGCTGAGCGTACCCATATTGAACAGTACCGCCGATGCCTTTGCGGTTATATCCTCAGCGTCAAGCGGGCTGTCCGCCATAACGGGAGATGCGCCTGCCGCAAGAAGTCCGTTTGCGACGGTGTTTGCGGTAACATAGTTTGTAATGCAATGTACAAGGGGATTCTTCTCCCTGAGTATATCAAGCAATGCGGCACAGTTTTCTGTTGTGATATTTGTCATGAGATATGCTCCTTTTAATAATGCCTTAAATTACATAAAAATCCCTGCAAGCGCCGTATAGTACATCAGTGTAAGCGGCAGTGTGACCATCGAAAGTATAGTGCTTACCGCAAATATCTCCGCACTGTAGCCTGCGTCCCTGTCATAAAGCAGGGCAAACATTGTGCACATAGTAGCGGCAGGGCAGGCGGTAGCAAGTATGTTTACGCCCGCTACGGTCTGATCTATCTTAAACACAAGGCAGATAACGGTAAGCAGTGCAGGAAGCAGGAACAGCTTTACAAAGCAGGTGTAGTAAAGTCTTGGCTTTTTCAGCGCAGGGAGCAGCTTTACCGTAGCTATAGTTGAGCCTGCTATTATCATTGCGAGCGGTGTATTTATGTTTGCAAGGTGCTGTGCCGTTTCAAGAATAACATTCGGCAGAGTAAAGTTGCAAAGGAACAGGATAATACCGATTATTGTAACGATGATGCTCGGAGATAACAGCGACTTTATCATCTGCTTAAAGTTCGGCTTTCCGCCCTTCATCATAACAACTCCGTGCGTCCACGAGCATAGATTGAACATAGTAACGTATGCTGTAAGACAGAATACGCCCTCAGTGCCATATACGCCCTGTATCAGCGGTATGCCCATAAAGGCGCAGTTTGAGTAAAGACAGCTGAATCGCTCTATCAGCTGGCCCTCTTTATCCTTACTGCGTATTATCAGCGGAACAAGTATAAACGCTATGACGTAGCTTATTATCGCTATGAGGAACGATAAAAGCAGTGTGTTCAGCGTTTCGGGGTCGAACGGCTTCTGATAGGATACCAGAATAACCATAGGTGTTGCGAAATTAAGCACAACGGTTGAAAGCTTTTTGGTGCAGGCATCGTCAAGCAGCTTCAGCTTACGGCAGAGTATGCCGACGCCTGCGAGCAGACCCATTATAACGACCTGCTCAATAATTGCCCAGTTCATAAGTTTACCTCTTGTCTTTTGTTCTTTTTATTTTTCTTTGAATAATTATACTACTTAAAATCGGTAAAATCAATGTTAAAATACTGTAAACAGGGGAATGAGCGGTAATTTTCAGTATTTTTCACAGATAAATTTCATCTGTCGGACGTCAATCGGTGATATAGCAATACTGCACAAAAACAGACGGCTAAATTTGTGCACAATACCGCCCTTGAAATGAAAACGATTTCCTGATATAATGAAGTTACGCAAAGGAATTTAAAACCTGTAAAACAGTTTGTCAAACAGGATAACTTGCAGAGAATTTCAAAAAACGAGGGCTTTTTTAATCCCTATCCCCCCTTCCCCCTTTCCCCGGGAAAGGCTGTGTATGCTTGATTGGCTCTGCGTCGTGCAGAGCTTGTGGCATACACGCCCGGCATCCGTGCCGGGGGAGAATATGGGGGCTGGCGCCCCTCAGCCCTCCTTGGGGCTTTGCCCCAAACCCCATCAGAATATCAAGGGTAAAAGGAATTCTGCAATTATACTGAACGACAGCTTGTTTACGGGGAATATAATATCAAGGAGGACTTTCTGATGAATTACGGACATTTTGACCTTGAAAACAAGGAATATGTCATCACAAGACCCGATACTCCGTCGGCATGGGCAAACTACTTAGGCTCACCCGAATACGGTGCTATCATTTCAAACAACGCAGGCGGCTACAGCTTCGTTAAATCCGGTGCAAACGGACGTGTTATCCGTTACCGTTTCAATGCTGTTCCCAACGATCAGCCCGGCAGATATGTATATATCAAGGACGCTGAGGACAATGATTTCTGGTCGGCATCATGGGCACCCGTATGCAAGCCCCTCGACAGCTACAAGAGCGAGTGCCGTCACGGTACAGCCTACACTGTTATCACCTCGGAGTACAAGAAGATAAAGTCTGAGGTTACATACTACGTTCCTATGGACGCTACTTATGAAGTATGGGCTGCAAAGATAACCAACACAGATACAAAGCCCCGTAAGCTGAGCGTTACAGGCTACTGCGAGTTCGTTAACGATCCCAACTACGAGCAGGATCAGGTCAACCTCCAGTACACCCTGTTCATCACAAGAACATACTTCAAGAACAAGTATATCCACCAGATGCAGAATGAGATATACAACCCCAACAGCGGACGTTTCTTAGGTCTTGCTTCTGCTAAGGTTGACGCTTACTGCGGCGACCGTGACGCTTTCGTAGGCTCTTACAGAACATACAACAACCCCAAGGGCATTGAAGAAGGCTTAAAGGGCGACTTAAACTACAATACAAACTCCTGCGGCGCACTCCAGAGCGACATCATTTTACAGCCCGGCGAAACAAAGGTACTCACTTATGTTCTCGGCGGTCAGAAGACAGAGGCTGAAATTGAGGCTATCATCGCTAAGTACGAGAATGAGAACGCTGTAGAGAAGGATCTTGCAGAACTTAAGAACTACTGGCACTCAAAGCTCGACAATCTGCAGGTAAATACTCCCGATGCAGACTTCAACAATATGGTAAATGTATGGAACGCTTACAACTGCTTCATCACATTCATCTGGTCAAGAGCCGCATCATTCCAGTATTGCGGTCTGAGAAACGGCTTCGGCTACCGTGATACTGTACAGGATATTCAGGGCGTTATCCACCTTGCTCCCGAAATGGCAAAGAAGCAGATTGTATTCATGCTCTCTGCTCAGGTTACAAACGGTGCAGGTCTGCCCCTCGTTAAGTACGATCACAAGGCAGGACAGGAAAACCACCCCGACGAAAACGATGAAAACAGCGTATACGCTAAGCAGACAGGTCACCCCTCATACCGTGCAGATGACGCTCTGTGGCTGTTCCCGACAGTTTACAAGTACATCTCCGAAAGCGGCGATCACGCATTCCTTGACGAAGTTATCTCGTATGCAAACGACGGCGAATCCGGCACAGTATACGATCACTTAAAGAGAGCTATCGACTTCTCGATGAACCACCTCGGCAACCACGGCATGCCCGCAGGTCTTCACGCTGACTGGAACGACTGCTTACGTCTTGGCAAGAAGGGCGAATCTACATTCGTAGCATTCCAGCTTGTTTACGCAATAAAGATCTTAAAGACTTATGCTCTTGAAAAGAACGACGCAGAGTACGCAAAGTACCTTGATGAAGTAAAGGCTAAGCTTGACGAGATACTTTCAGCTTGCTGGAACGAGGACAGATGGATAAGAGGCTACAAGGAAGATGGCACTGTTATCGGTCAGAGAACAGATCCCGAGGCTTCAATGTGGCTCAATCCTCAGTCTTGGTCAGTCATCTCCGGCTTTGCAAGCAAGGAACAGGCTGAAAAGGCTATGGACAGCGTAGAAAGAGAGCTTAACACTCCTTACGGCGCAATGGTTATGTATCCTCCTTATGTTAAGCACGGCTTTGACGGCGCTCTTATGCAGTGCTTCAACAAATGCACAAAGGAAAATGCAGGCATCTTCTCACAGCCTCAGGGTTGGCTGATACTCGCAGAGTCAAAGCTCGGTCACGGCAACCGTGCATATAAGTACTGGAAGGAAGCAGCTCCCGCAACCTACAACGAGAACGCAGAGCACAGAGTTCTTGAGCCCTATGTTTACGGTCAGTTCGTTGAAGGTAAGGACAGCCCCTTCGCAGGTCGTGCTCATGTACACTGGCTGACAGGTACGGCTTCTACCGTTATGGTAGGTACTACAGAGGGTATCCTCGGTCTTAACCCCGAAACAAAGGGTATCGTAATCGATCCTTCTATCCCTTCAGAGTGGAAGGAATACACAATGAAGAAGACATTCAGAAGCAAGAAGCTGAATGTTACCGTTAAGAACCCCAACGGCAGTGAACACGGCGTTAAGAGTGTAACGGTAAACGGCGAAAAGATTGAAGGCAAGCTCATTCTTGACAGCATCTTAAAGGCTGAGAATGATATTGTTATTGAGCTTTAATCGGCAGAATAAATAATAACAGCACCCCAGTTCGGTTGAACGGGGGTGCTTCAGTTTGTAGAAAAAGTCTGTATTTATAAAAATAGAGCAAATTCTCTATCCCTATAAGAACGCTTTGTGGGCTTTGCGTCCTGCAAAGCCTTTGGGCGTTCTATCTCGGCATCCTTGCCGAAACCCCAAACCCCTTCCCCTCGGGAAGGGGCTATTTTGCTGGGGCTACCGCCCCTAGACCCTGTCGGGGGCTACGCCCCTGCGACCCCATTTTCAGAAAACACAAAGGTTTATTGACAGACTGCGCACCCCCGTTCAGTTGAACGGGGGTGCTTATTCTTATACTGTCTTATTTTAGCTTATTTTAGCGGTATGACCACATCGGAGCAGAACACCTTGTCCTTATGATAGAAGGTTGCCGTACCGCCGTGTTTTTCGGCTGTGAACAGCACCGATTCAAGCCCTATGCCGTTACCGCCCTTGGTGGTGGAATAATAGTGTCCGCCCTCACAACGTACTTTACCGTTAAAATTATTTTCAGCTACTATGTAAAGGTTGCCTGACGCATCGTCAGCCTTTACCGAAAGTGAGATTCTGCGATCGTTGTTTTCAGGAAGCATAAGGCTTGCGTTTACCGCATTTTCAAGTATGTTACCGACTATACAGCAAAGCTCGTCATCGGTCAGCGCAGTCTCCTTGTTATCGCCATCAATCCGCAATCTGAGAGTAATGCTGTGTTGCTGTGCCTGCTCTTCAAAGTGACACAGCAGAGCATTGAGCGCATAGTTTCCGCAGTAACGCACGGGCGATCTGCTCGGAAAGGTATCTATATAGTTATCAAGATAGTTTTTCAACTCCTCTATATCGCCGTCATCGGCAAGCGTCTTTATAGCAATGATTGAGTGCTTGAAATCGTGACGTATGCGTGAGGTGTCCTCAAGATATTTCTGCTGGGCGTCATACTGCTTCTTCTGCATTTCAAGCACACTTATATGCTCCTTGTCCTTGCCGGCTTTCAGCAAAGCGGACGCTATGAAATAAAACACGGTATACATAAGCACGAGCATAATGAACATAAGCGTTGTTATCAGGATATAAACCAGAAAAACACGGTTAAGATAAAGCGTCTGATAATGCACGGGCTGTACCGTAAAATTGAATCCGATAAACATAAGCGACATTACTATCGAAATCAGCCATACCCTTCTGTACGGAAGCCCGTTTATAAGATGAGAGCCGTATTTTGCTACCGGATAAGCAATAGCGGCAGTCAATGTGCAGGATATTCCAAGCTGTATCAATGCGCCGTCAGTACTGAAGGACAGTGTTCCAAGCTCAGGGTGTATAACTGCGTCACACATTATGGCATAGTTCTTACAGAAGCTCATTATAGTAAACGACAGCAGAAACGTTGCAAAGCATTTAACAATATCCGCATCGACAATGACCCTGTACGCAAGGAACAAAGGCACCAGCAGAATATAGAAGACTACCTTCGGCTCTACAGGGAGCAATGCCGTTGCGCCCGAAACTATCACCGTCACCATAACAAGCACACCTAAAAACAACGGGAGGACATTTTTGATGGAATATCTCATCTTGTCCTTCATAGGCAGTAAGCAAAGCACCGTCGCAGGTACGATTATAAGGCAGGATAATGCCTCGTTTACAAATCTACTCAGCATCTCATTCATCTGACCGTCACCTGATCTTTCTCAAATTCGCTGTGAATACGATTCAGAACGAAACGTGTATAGTCGTTTTTGATCTGCGTCATCTTACGGCGGCTTATCGGAACGGTATCGCCGTTTATCATCAGAAAATTTTCACCGTCAATACGGGCTACATTTGCAAGCGACACAAGCACGCCCTTGTTGCAGGAAATCACTCCTTCGTATTTTGAAAGCGATTCTTCCATTATCTTATGCGTGGTACGAATCTTCAGCGGCTCGTTTCCGACCAGAAACACGTTTACATAATGTCCGGAACACGAGGTATAGACAAGCGATGACAGCGGTATCACCGTACCGTCGGGGAGCGCCGCCGCACATCCCGTATTATTAAGCTGCTGTGCTACGATTTCGGCAAGCTGTCTTATGCTTTCCGCCCTTACGGGTTTCAGCAGATAGAAGTTTGCCTTTACCGCATAGCTTTCGCTTGCGAACTCGTTGCTTGTGGTGATAAACACCAGCATAACATTCTTATCCAACGTCCTGATACGTTTGGCGGTTTCTACGCCGCTCATTCCGCCCATATATATATCAAGAAAAATCAGATCGTATCTGCCGGCGGAAAACTGCCTGAGCAATTCCTCGCCGCTTGTATATTCGTCTATATTGCCTACGTTCAGCCCCACTTTTGAAAACGGAGCGATTATTGCCGATGACAGCTTTTCACGCTCTGAGTTAAGGTCGTCCGTAATTGCTATTCTGAGATCCATTGGTTATGCACCTTCCGCTTTGCTTGGTTTACACCGCTGTAATTATGTTCTGTTATGATTATACTATATTTCCGCTTTTTGTGCAATAAAAATTCTGCCCCGCAATGCCTTTTCAAGCCCGATTTGCGCCGATTAAAGCCAATTTGTTGTTACAGCTGAACGTTATTGTTATAATATTTATCGCAAAACATCAAACAGGAGGTTCCTATGGAAAACGAGAACGAAAAAAAGACAGCCGACACTGCTGTCAAAAAAAAGCCGGATATGGACAAGCTCACCGAGCTTATAATAGTAATAATGCTGGGCGTTACCGCCCTGCTCACAGCGTGGGCAAGCTGGATAGGCTCGCTTCACGGCGGAAATCAGGCTACCAACTACGCCACCAGCAACAATCTTGCTTCCGAGGGCAACTCGGAATATAATGCAGGCGTTCAGCAGATGAATCAGGATATGATACTCTGGAACGATATAAGCTCATTGCAGATTGAAATCGTCTTTGCGCAGAACAATAATAACGAGGCTGAGCTTGCAAAGCTGTGCAACCAGCTGTTCTACAAGATGGCGGAGAACGTGAGTGAAACAATGGCGGCAAAGATCGACTGGAACACTGCCGACAACAGCAGCAGCGATCCTCAGGCAACTATACTTGCGTGGCTCGAAAAGGAAAACAGTATGAGCTCGCCCTTCTTTGACGAGAATTATGTCAACAGCTATTTCACAAAAGCAAACGAGCTTCTTGCACAGTCGCAGGAGGTACTTGAACAGGGTCAGAAGGATAATTCAAACGGTGACGCATTCGGTCTTGTAACGGTCATCTACAGCGTTGTACTGTTCTTACTCGGTATTGCCGGCTCATTCAATCATAAGGCGAACAAATATGCTGTGGTAATTATCGCTCTTGTCGCATTTGTTATCGCAACAATCTATATGTTCACCCTGCCTATGCCCACAGGCTTCAACATCACCAGCTTCTTCAAGGGCTGAACCGATTAATGCCAAAATGCAACCGATTTACGCCAGTTAATTGAATTAAACAATTTCGGTGAGTATAATTTGCTAAGGTTGGAAAAACAACCGATATTACATAATCAAAGGCGGACATACCGCAAAGAAAGGAATAATTATGAAGAAAGTAATCAAGTCAGTCATTGCGCTTGCAATGGCAGCAGTAATGGTAATGGCACTCGCAGCTTGCTCAGGCTCGGCAAAGGATAAGATGAAGGGCGATTGGATCTACGAAACTATCGCAGGCGAAAGTATAGCAGACTATGCGGCTAAGCTCGGCGTTGACGAATCAGCATTCGCATCCGTATGGACATTCACAGATGATAAGGTTATAATAAAGTCAGTTGCCGCTACGGAAGAACACAACGTTCAGTACAAGAGCAACGGTGCAGAAATAATGGAAGTAGGCAGCACAGACAAGATCCAGATGAGCGTAAAGCTTGAAAACGACAAGCTCTCTTTCAAGCTCAAGGGTACTGACGGCAAAGAGTACGACTACGTAATGAAGAAGGGTACTATGGAAATAGGCTCATCTACAGCAGTAAAAGAATAATTTTAAAAGCAACAGCTCCTTACAGTTGTTTTTCTTAATGTCACTTTAATGTGACGAAGATCTTTTCCTTCAGACAGCGGTATCGGTTTTCCGGTACCGCTGTTCTTTATATACAAATAACCGCCGTTATGAGAAACGGCGGTTACAGTTTGTAGAAAAAGTATGTTTTTGAAATAAAGTTCTGATTTATTATCCCTATCCCCTTTAGGACACTCTATTGGCTTTGCTTCGTGCAAAGCTTGGTGTGTCCTTATTTCGGCATCCTTGCCGAAAACCCCTTTCCCCGTGGTGAAGGGCTGTGTATGCTTTGTTGGCTCTGCATCTCTGCAATCGTGGTCGTTTGTTGTAGGTGCGTCCTGCACCGACTTTGTTCGACCACTTGTATGCGTCCTTGCATAGAGCCTTTGGGCATACACGCCCGGCATCCGTGCCGGGCTGAATGTGGGGCTGCCGCCCTCATCCCGCTTGGGGCTACGCCCCAAACCCCATTTTTATAAGTTATGTGGGTTTATCAACAGTCTGAAACCGCCGTTATGAGAAACGGCGGTTGAAAATATCGGTAATATCAGGCGCTTATCGGAGCGTAACGCTCAGACGTAAGCGTATCGAGCATAGCTTTGTAGGGGTTAAGCTCGCCGCTTGCCACCATCGAGAAAAGTCTGGGCGAACAGCCCGAAACGAGCGCAACACCGTTCTCGTTCATTGTGACAGGCTGCTGAACGTTTCTGCTCTCAACATTCCAGAACACTATCTCAGGGAGCGTATATCCTTTTTCGGCATACTTTCTCCTTGCGCATTCGAAGTTTGTTTTGCCTGCGTTATCAGCACACTTGTCAAACTCCATATCCGAGATTATGTATAATCTCTTAGGAAGCTCTTCCTGCGGAAGATTATATTTTACGGCGGTTTTCAGCAAAAGATTGAACACAGCCGATATATTCGTGTTTGCGACTTCGCTATACCGACGGCAGTACTCCACCTTTCCTGCAATATCACTGCCCTTTATTTCAACAAGCTGAGGTCTTTCAGAGAAGGTTATAAAATGATTATGAAACCTGCCCTTGTTTCTTTCGGCGAAATATATTCCGAGCGACAGCGCAACAGCGATTGCTCTGGGATACATCGAACCCGAACCGTCAATCACAGCAAGTGCGTTTTCATCGTTGCCGAAATCTTCGAGGGCGTTCCACGTTGCGTCCATTGCGTTGCGTTCCTCTGCGGACAGCCCGTCTGAACGCCAATTGAAGCACGGAGCGATAACATCATACGGGGTCAGTACGCCCGTGTGCATTTTCGCTTTGCCGTTTTTCACATTGTCGATATACTCGCAGTAGCGGTCATAGTCGTTTTCATAGAACGCACCACAATATTTCAGCATTGCGAGAGCGGGCAGTTTTGAATAGTCAAAGGTATAGTCCTGCACACGCAGGCGGTTTTCAACTATATCAATCTTTTTTCTCAGTGCGACAACTGTTTTACGGTACTGCATTTCGCTCATTCCGAGCAGACGTGCAAGACGGCGTGCGGTGCGTACCGTTTCCTTGTTTGATGCGTTGACGGAAGGGAGCCATTTTGCAAGAAGCGACACGCCCGTGTCAGACGCTATATCCTTTTTGAGCTGACCTTCTATAATCCGCAAAGCGTCCTTTTCGCAGGGCGTACCGATAAGGCACAGCATATCGTCATATCTGCCGTACTCAGCGATATATGCTATATTTCTGCGAACACTCTCAGGCTCATATTTTGCAAGATAGTTCAGTATTATACGGAACACTCTGCGTTCGCCAAGACCCTCACGGACATCACGGGCGAAGAAAAGCGTTTTTACGGCAAGATTCTTATCCTCCGAATACGCTTTAACAAAGCGGTCGATAATATCTTTTTCGGTACTGCTGCGGATTGCTCCTATTGCCGAAAATAAATCAAGACAGTGCGATTTTGTGCTTATGTAGGTCGCTGCGCCGTTTTCGGTCAGGGTCATGTTTGATTCTTCTTTTAACTGTTCAAGCATTGTGATTTCCTCCTCTGCGGCGCAGAGCAGGTTACTCACACGCCTTGAAATTATATATCGGTTTCAGCACTTCGATAACATCTACCGACTCTCTGATTACGTCAATAATATCCGACAGCGACTTATACGCCATAGGCGCTTCGTCAAGCGTTGAATTATTGACCGAGGTCGTGTATATGCCCTCCATGCTCTTCTTATACTGCTCAATGTCGAGCGTTTCCTTAGCCTTTGTTCTCGACATAATCCTGCCTGCGCCGTGCGGTGCGGAATAATTCCAGTCCGGGTTGCCCTTTCCTCTCGCAAGCACGCTTCCGTCCCTCATATTTATCGGAATAAGCACAAGCTCTCCGCTCTTTGCGGAAATTGCGCCCTTGCGGAGTATGCGCTCCTTGGTATCAATGTAATTGTGTATCGTATGGAACACAGACACGGCAGTAAGTCCGCACCTGTCAAGGATTATCTCAGCCATACGCTCACGGTTACGCTTTGCAAAGCGCTGACATATCTCGACATCATAAAGATAATCCTCAAGGTAATTATCATAAAGATAGCAGAGATCTGCGGGCGTATCGGGGACTTTCGCCTGCCACTCTTTTTCCATCACCTTTAATGCGGACTGAATTTCGGTGCGTCTGCCCTGCTCCTTATACGTCTTTATAAGCTCTGCTTTCTTTTCAAAAAGCTCGCCCTTACCGGACGCAAGCTCAATTGCAAGGTTCTGATAATACTCAGCTACCTGCTTGCCTAAGTTACGGCTGCCCGAATGGATAACAAGGTACTTGTTGCCGTCCGAGGAAACGTCTATCTCGATAAAATGATTACCGCCGCCGAGCGTACCGAGGCTTCTTTCAAGCCGTTTTGCCTGTTCAAGATGTCTGTAGCAACGAAGTCCCGTAAGGTCAAAGCGTTCATAACGTCCGTCCCATACATTTCTTCCGCTCGGTATGTAGTGTGCGGCTTCATCTATCTTACTAAGGTCGATTTCCGCCTTTCCAAGCTCCGCTGTGTACATTCCGCAACCGATATCCACACCTACGACATTGGGTACTGCCTTATCGGCTATCGTCATTGTCGTACCGATAGTGCAACCCTTGCCTGCGTGTACATCGGGCATTATTCTGATTTTTGAGCCTGCGGTGAACTCATAGTCGCACATTCTGCGTATCTGTTCTATCGCTTCGTCCTCGACTACTTTTGCGTAACATATTGCGGTGTTGATTTTCCCTTTGATTTCAAGCATATCTCTGCTCTCCTTTCTCAAAAAATTAGAACAACGTCCCTTATAAAAACTATGATGGGAATAGGCAGGGACGCTGTCTGTTAACAAGACGCAATTAAAAATGGGTGTACGGACTTTAACCGCACTGTAACTAGCCGTAAGGCTGTGTCGCCGTCAGGTCGGCAAAAATGGTGTTTAAAAAACACGGGTGTGACATGCTGCTGTATGCGTCTTTACAAGGCACTGTTATTTTCCATATATAAATAATATGAACTGCTGTCTGTGCCTTAAACACTCTGCAAGGCACTGTTTTTAACCTCATATAAAAACTGCTGTCAGTGCCTTTTGTCTGCGGTGAAGCTTTCCTTCATCGCATGAGTTTATTATACAGGATGGGATTTGGTTTTTCACGGAAAAAAAGCTGCGAACTATATTTGTTCGCAGCGCAGTTTATAGAAAAAGTCTGTATTTATAAAAATAGAGCAAATTCTCAATCCCTATCCCCCTGCCCCCTTTCCCCGGGAAAGGGGGAAAATACGGGGGCTATCGCCCCTCGTCCCTATTGGGGGCTTCGCCCCTCAACCCCATTTGGAAACGCATAAGAAAATAAAACTTCAATCATCATCTCACCCCGCACCTTTTCTGCTCTTCCAGTCTTTCCTTTATCAATCCGACAAAGCTATCAGGGCTTATAACTTTAACGCAAGGACCGAAGGACAACACACGGATAACAATCTCCGTTTCATCGGTTGCGTAATATTTCAGATGAAGCAGATACTTATTATCGTCAACACGCTCCGCCTGCTTTTCAAAGTGTGCAAAGTGGAGCATTACACGCTCGAGCGCATTCCGCTCGTCATTTATCTGCAGGGTAAGCTCTCTTATCTGCATTGCTTCCGGCTTTTCGTTCCACCGACCTGTGCCTGTGTACAGCTGACAGTTTATAATTCTGCCGAGGTTTAACTGTCTGTACTTACAGCCGTCCATTATTACTCTTATCTTATCGTCCTTTTCCGAATATTCAAACCCTTTGGGGAAAAATCTCAGCGTTACTTCCTTGCCATAGCGGTTATTCAGCCTTGCGATTATCGGCAGATTGTTCTTTATGGCATAATATATCAACCTGAACCGACCGATATAGCCCTCATCGCCAAAATCATCGCCGTCCGAGTATTTATCGTATACTTTATAATCGTCCTCGGTGAAAAGCGGCTCGACATCGGATAAGTCGGGGAACTGTACATCAAACAGCCTCACTCTCTTATCAAGCGATACGGCTTTCAGCCAGCGTTTCTGAAGCAATGTCAGCGGCATTGTCGGCTCGTGCTTTAAAAGCGGTTTTAAACTGCTGTCAAGCAGCTTCCACTTTCCGCTTTTAAGCGACGGCATTATAGTCAGCACGCTTTCGGAAAATGCGTTTTCGCTTACGATACGGTCAAGGTCCTTCTCTGTCGTATTCTTATCGAATGCGGCGGTGATTATCCTTGCGACCGTGTTATAATATGCCGAGTAAAGCTCACTGAATATCATCGCTTTCACCTCCGCTGTCAGCCGTGTTATCCTCCGTGTTATCTTCTATGCCGTATATTTCATACATTTTCTCTATATCGGCTTTAAAATTATTTTCAGCTGTTCTGTCCGAAAAATTGAGCCTTGTTATACGGCAGATAAACGTGCGTATCCACGGTATCATTTCGGTAGTGTCGAATATATCGGCGGAGTATCTGTAATGGTTGTCGTCGATTTTTTCAACCGTACCGCACCGCTTTTCACGCTCAAGGCGATTTACGATATACTGTTCATCATCGGCTATTCTTATATCAAACTCAACGTGCTGAGTGTCTTGTTTATCAAGCCTGCCGTTTACGCCCCACATACAGCTTTCAGCCGCATTCAGCTTCTCCCTCAGTTCGTCAAACCTTTCGCACGGTTCGCCGATTTTTACATCCGATATGTAATCAAGCCGATACGAAAACAGCCTGTTCAGCTTTATATTATAGGCTATAAGGTGCTGTCTGCCGTTTTGTGTGCTGATATAAATTCTAAGCGGTACAAGCCCTACTGACATCGGCTTGTCGCTGTGTCTGCCGAGATTTTCCACAGTGACACAGCTTTTCTTCTGCATTGCATCAAAAAGCATAGCCGCTATATCGCTGTCAAGCGCCTGCGTGATATAGTGGTGCTTGAATGTGAAAAGTTCATTGTGCGGCGGTAATTTGTCCGAGATAAACGAGCCGATAACACCGCACGGTGCGGTTTCCCCGAAAAAGTCGACAACATCGCATAGCTGTGACACGTCAACATCGGGAGAACGGCTGTAAAGCACCTTTCTGCCCTGCTTTTCGGTTATGATGATGCCCTCGGTGGTGTATTCCTTGAGCTTTTTTCTAAGGGTCGATTCGTCAAACGTAAAATCCCCCGACAGCAATGAATCAATCTCATCTACAAGCTCCGACAGCGTCAGCTTTATTTCGGGAGTGCAAAGTATATCAAACACTGCGAAGTGCAGAGTTATATCCCCGTCCGTAAAGCTCTTTGCTTTCCACGCCTTGTAGAAAGGGTTCTTACAGGCGGTACGGCTGTCTACCGACAGAAATACATTCTTGCCCTCGGCGGTTTTTGCAAAACGCATATAATCCCCGAGCCAGCTTTCTACCCTGCGCCGTTCATCGTCATACGAGCGTGCGCTTTTCCTGTCATAACCGCTCCTGCTCTTGAAGCCGAATACATAGAACTCACGCATATATGAACGTATTTTCTCAAAGTTCTTTATAAGTTCGCTGTACGCCATATCCGCTCCTTTCGGCATAGTAAGATATACCCGACTGTGAAGACAGTCGGGTAAAATCGGTTATTATTGTTTATGCAATGCTTAGTGCCGGAGCTGTTCCGATGGTCATACCGTCTGAATTTACTCCTGCCGTGCCGTTCCAGTGATGCGTATCTGTCGGGTTTCCCTCATCATCTACCCATGCGTCAGTCGCTCCGAAAGTCGGTAAATCGTGGATCTCACCCGGAGTGCCGTCTGCCGAATACCATACTGAAAGGCATACTCCCTGTACGCAGTTCGCCTGCAAAGTGCCGTTCTTAAGCGTTGACAGGCTCTTACGCAGATATATTCCGAGCAGCTCTTCACCGTATGCGCTTCCGACCTCGCTTGTGTTCTCGTCAACCGTAGCGTCGTGTCCCCACGTCACCGTATCAGGTGAAAAAGCATCCGGATGCTGTGCCGCCGAAACCGTCCACACTCCGTCCGTTATGGTTATTGTAAAGACCTCTCTTGCGCCGTCCGTCAACAACATATAGTTCTTTGCGTTTGCGTCCGCCTGCGTGAGAAACAGGCTGATTGATTTTTTCAGTTCGGTGGCAGTCTTGTTTGCCGATGCGGTATTCGCCTGCCTGTTAAATCCTAAAAATGTCGGGATAAGTATCGCCGCAAGCACGCCGAGGATAGCAATTACTACTATAAGCTCTACTAAGGTAAAACCACATTTCTTCAAGGCACGTCTGAATTTCTGCATATATTCCCTCCGCCATAACTTTATTAAGTTAATAATAGCATACCTTTACAAGAAAATCAATAACGAATAGCTTATTATTCAAAATTTTAATCTTTATCCTGCTTGTGCTGTCTGTAATACTCGTGCTGTGAGTGTACAAGCGAATACTCATCCACTTCAGCCGGCGCCTCATCCAGCCAGCCTATATAGTAAGCCGTTATGTCAGTGAGGTCGTTATCAATGCGGTCGGTCAGTTTCTTCTTTTCGCCGTCCGCTATTGAGAAAGTTGTCATCATAATTTCATTCTTATGCTCATTGCGACAGTAAACAACATATTCGAATTTAATTTTGTAATTCAAACCGGCACCGTCGATATTATAAAGGTCCGGAGCGCCGAACAGATGAAGCATCTCGTGAGCTATAACCGACGGCGACAGGACTGTTCCTCCAAATTCGGTCGGCAGATACGCTATTTCATATCCGTATTCAAGCGGTTCATCATATACATAAAATGCAAATGCGGAATTTGACGATTCATCGTCACTGTTCACAAATATAAGATAAACTATATTTTCGCAATTATATTTGCTCCTGAGCGTGTCGTTGTCTATATTTTTGTCGATATACGCCCATTCTTCCGGCACTTCCCTGTACAAAACCTTATTATTTGCCGCACACTGACCTTTAAATGTGCTTTCATAATAAAAATCGCTGTCTTCATTTTCAGCGGCAGACCACGTCAATGTTTTGCCGTATTTCTTCGCCTGTTCGGTGAGCCATTCTGTCGCTATAGCGGTATATCTGAATATGCTGTCACGTTTTTCCCTGTCAGCGGCTGAGCTGAAGTCCCATTTGTAATAGTCATCGCTTGCAAATATTGATACAATGCCTACATTGCCTTCAAGCTCAGACGCAGAGCCGAGGTTGTCAAGTTCAATTTTTTTCGGCTCTTTAAAGCTGATTACTCCGTATTGAAACAAGGAGAACACAACAATACACGCACAAGCAACAAAAACAAGCACACCGACCGTTATTAATGCTTTTTTACTTATTGTTTTCACCGCCTTATAAAAAATCCCCATTGGCGTAAACCGATGGGGATTTGATATTCACTTGTTCAGGACTGATTAAACCTCAGTGATCTTGGGGTTTGTACCGATGATGTTACCGGATGAGTCCTTACCTGCAGAAGCCCAATGGATAGCTCCGGTTGTTGTTAATGTTGCGTCCTCAGAAGAGTAAACCTGAGTTACTGTACCGTTTTCATAAACGATAAGGAATGTAAGACCCTTCTTCTGCTCTGTGAGAAGAGTTACAAGGCTCTTTGACAGCTTTGTAGCGTGACTAGCAGGAGCTTTTGCTGTCTGCTGACCCTTGTAGTTAGCTGCTGCACCGATTACGCCTTCAGGATTAGCAGGCGCAGTAGATGCTGTTGAGAATACTACTGTTGCAGGAGTAGTCGTACCGCCGGAGGTTGAAGCAGGAGTATAAGTACCTAAAGCAACAACCTTAGTAGTTGCAAGACCCATGCCCTGTGTATCCATCTCTGTAGCTGCAACCTGAGCAGCGTCCTTGATGGTCTTAGCAACCTGGTCAGCAGATGTGATACGTGAGTTCTCAACATAACCTAACATTGTAGGTACGAGGATAGCTGCGAGTACGCCGATGATAGCGATAACAACGATCAGCTCAACGAGTGTGAAGCCTTTCTTGGCTTTCAGTTTCTGTAATTTCTTTATCATGGGAAATTACCTCCTTGAAAAATGTAAAAGTTTTTTTATGTTTAACGGTCTGCGCCGTTAAATCCAAAATTCCCCGTGGGTCTTCAGAATAAATATATGCCGAAGAATTTCTTCTCAGCACCTTTTCTGTTGCCCTTGGTGTTTTCTGTACACTAAGAATATCATACTCCATTCAAAAAAGCAATAGCCAAATTGCTAATTTTTGTGTTAATCTTCAATTTTAGTGAATTTTAGATATAAGCGATTTCTTTTTGTGGTACATTTTGCACAATGCTTGTGTAACGGAGTTACACAAATATGGATTTGCTCTCATATTATGCTGTCGTCAAGCAGAAAATCCACTATTCCTATATTAAGAACACCGCTTTCGTTGTACCAACGCTTAGTTATATCATGACGTACTATTATCTTCGGAAAATAATCGCCTGTAAGCGAAAACGGCTTGTTCTCCTGCATCGTCTTTTCCTCATCGGGCAGTGCAAAAGCCGACTGGATATACAGCTTTTTCTCTCCGTCATTTGCTATAAAGTCAATTTCCCTTGCGACCTGCTTTGGCTTTCCGTTGTCGTCCTTTTCGCTTGAATACACCACTCCGACATCTACCATACAGTCACGGATAATCAGCTCATTATATATGATATTTTCCATTATGTGCGTCATTTCCTGCTGTCTGAAGCCTATCCGTGCATTTCTCAGCCCTATATCCTCGCAATAATACTTGTTCGGGTAATCAAAATAACCTTTGCCTCTGACATCATACCGCCTGCACTCACTGAAAAGATATGCGTCGGTCAGATTATCAATATACTGCTTTACCGTATTATTGGCGACTGCACCTTCGCCCTTCAGCTTCTGCTTTGAATTAAGGCTGTTAGCAATGTTTGTCGGATTTGTGAGCGAACCTACAGACGAGCATAACAAATCAAGCACTGCCGACAGAATATCCTCACGCTTTATTCTCCTGCGCTCAACTATATCTTTAATGTAAACCTCCGAAAACAGTGTTGCAAGATAGTTCATCTTTGCTTTATCGGTAGGTCTTGACAGTACGAGCGGCATACCGCCGTAGAACGCATAATTATCAAACGCTTCATACTTATCTCCGCCCACTGCGGAATAATACTCTGCAAAGCTCAGCGGATGCACTCTTATTTCATCGCTCCTGCCTCTGAACTGTGTGAGTATATCCGCCGACAGCATTTTTGAATTGCTTCCGGTGACGTATATATCAAGGTTCGGCATTGAACGCAGATCGTTCAGAGCGTCATAGAACGTAATCTTTTTACCGTCCTTATTATATGGATTCGGCACTTCGTCCGACATCTGTATTTCGTCCACAAACAGATAATACTGCTCGCTGTCCGTCTTTACTCTTTCACGCACGGCTTTAACAAGCTCCAGCGGATTTCTGTACCGTATATCGCTTGCAAGGTCAAATGCGTAGGAAAAGATATTTTCCGGCTTTGTTCCGTTTTCAAGCAGATATTTTCTGAACAGTGTACCGAGAAGATATGATTTGCCGCAGCGGCGTATTCCCGTTATTACTTTCACCTGTCCGTCCCACATATATGATATTATCTTTTCAAGATACCTGTCACGTTTTATCTCCATAATACACCTCCGCTGAAAACTTACCATAAAAATTGTGCTACTTTTCAATATGATTATACACCGTTTTTAGCAAAAAGGCAAGGGGTTGCTTTATCTTTGATGAAAACTTTGTCGAAAATGCGACCAAGTTTTCAGTGAAACCGCACTTATAAAGCAAGAACCCCCTCCGGCTCTCGCCTGAGGGGGTTGTGGCAGGATTTGTTACATACGCTTGCCCGCTATCGTCTTTATAAACGATTTTTTTAATTCCTGTGGTTTATAGAAGAACGAAGATTCCGATTTACTTAGTCTGTTTTCCTGCTGCTTTAGCGAAAGCAATTCTATACTACATATAAAATCCGCTAACTGTAACAATCTGTACTCACCCGGTGAAGCTTTCCTGAATTCAACGTTGCTCAAAAGCATAGACAGGATAGTATTAAGCACAAGATTAAGCTCTGTTTGTCCGTTATCATAATACACATTAACTTTGTCGAAAGACGAAAAGTAGTCGTAATTTTTGCTGACAAACGACTTTATTTGCTTTGAAAGCTGTGTACTCAGTGCGAACTTATCTCCCGCAGTCTTCCTGTCTATTATAATTGAATAATGTTTTATCGGAGCGTGAAGAAAAAAGCAACGCATTTTATAAAGCAATTGTCTGCGTTCGTCTATTGCCATATTATGATACGGAACCTCTCTTCTTATTATCGGCGCTGTATGTATATAAGAAAAGTCGAGATCCATATATGACAGACTGCTTTCTAGTTGTTCCAGTGCCTGCTTTAAATCTTCCGATTGATTATGCAACACCAATGTTACGATGTAATAAGGCGAAGCGTTGTTCACTTTACCAAAATCGCCCGATTCATCAACAAATACGCTTAATATCTTTTCCATTTTTCGTTATCCCGCAATCATAAATCTAAAAAAAATGACGGGGAAGTGTCCCCGTCTGCGGTGGCCCAGATCATAACGACCAAGCCAAAATGCAGTATACTGCACTTTTATTGTATTCGTATTATATCATAAAAATTCAACTTTGTCAAGATTTCTTACAGACTAAGCAAGAACCCCCTCCGGCATATCGCCTGAGGGGGTTCTCTATATTAGTTTAAAACATTATGGAGCTTGCGATTAAACTGTTTCGTCAACGCCGTAGTAAGCATTGAGGTACATCTGCTTGATCTCGCTCATCAGCGGGTATCTGGGGTTAGCGCCTGTGCACTGGTCGTCGAATGCCTGCTCTGTCATAGCGTCAAGTCTGTCTAAGAAGTCCTTCTCATCAATACCGTAGTCCTTGATTGTCTTCTTGATGCCTACAGTTTCCTTGAGCTGTTCGATCTTAGCGATGAACTTCTCGAACTTCTCTTCGTTGTTCTTGCCTGTTACGCCGCAGAATTCAGCAACTTCAACGTATCTCTCAAGAGTATGGGGGTGATCATACTGTGAGAATGTACCCATCTTTGTGGGGTTGGGAACTGCGTTGAAACGCATAACGTGTGTGATAAGCAGAGCGTTTGCAATACCGTGAGGCAGGTGGTGGAAAGCACCGAGCTTGTGAGCCATTGAGTGGCAGACACCGAGGAATGCGTTAGCGAATGCGATACCTGCCATAGCAGAAGCATTGGCCATCTTCTCTCTTGCTTCAACATCTGTCTGACCTTCAGCGTAAGCTCTGGGCAGATACTCGAAGATGTTCCTTGCAGCCTTGAGAGCAAGACCGTCTGTGTAGTCTGTAGCCATGATTGATGCGTAAGCCTCGAGGCAGTGTGTGAGTGCGTCAACACCTGAAGCACTTGTCAGACCCTTAGGCTGTGTCATCATGTTGTCTGTATCAATGATTGCCATGTTGGGCAGTAACTGATAGTCAGCAAGAGGATACTTAACGCCTGTCTTTTCGTCTGTGATAACTGCGAAAGGAGTACACTCAGAACCTGTACCTGAAGATGTGGGGATAGCTACGAAGTAAGCCTTTTCGCCCATCTTGGGGAATGTGTAAACTCTCTTACGGATATCCATGTATCTCATAGCCATATCGAGGAAGTCAACATCGGGATGCTCGTAAAGTACCCACATGATCTTACCTGCGTCCATAGCAGAACCGCCGCCGAGTGCGATGATAACATCAGGCTGGAACTGCTTCATCAGCTCTGCACCTTCCTTAGCGCAAGCAAGCGTAGGATCGGGAGCAACGTTGAAGAATACTGTATGAGAAATGCCCATCTGATCGAGCTTATCTGTGATAGCCTTTGTGTTGCCGTTATGATATAAGAAGGAGTCTGTTACGATGAATGCCTTCTTCTTGTGCATTATTGTGCCCAGCTCATCAAGAGCAACAGGCATAGAACCCTTCTTGAAGTAAACCTTCTCAGGAAGTCTCAGCCACAGCATATTCTCTCTCCTCTCAGCGACTGTCTTGATGTTGATGAGGTGCTTAACACCAACGTTTTCGGATACGGAGTTACCGCCCCATGAGCCGCAGCCCAGTGTTAATGAGGGGAGAAGCTTGAAGTTGTAAAGGTCACCGATACCGCCGTGTGAAGAAGGTGTGTTAACGAGGATACGGCAGGTCTTCATTCTGTTGGCGAATTCGTTGATCTTCTCACGCTCTGTAACAGCGTTGCAGTACAGAGATGATGTATGACCGTAACCGCCGTCGGCAACGAGCCTTTCAGCCTTTGCAACTGCGTCTTCAAAGTCCTTAGCCTTGTACATAGCGAGTACGGGAGAGAGCTTTTCGTGTGCAAACTCTTCTTCGATGTCTACGCTTTCAACTTCACCGATAAGAACCTTAGTCTTGGGGTCAACCTTAACGCCTGCAAGCTCAGCGATTGTAGCGGCCTTCTGACCAACTATCTTTGCGTTGAGTGCGCCGTTGATAAGGATTGTCTTTCTTACCTTTTCTGTTTCTTCGGGATTTAAGAAGTAGCAGCCGAGTGATGCAAATTCCTTCTTAACCTTGTCATATATCTTGTCGAGTACGATTACTGACTGCTCAGAAGCACAGATCATACCGTTATCAAATGTCTTTGAGTGAACGATTGATGCAACAGCGAGCTTGATGTCTGCTGTAGTATCAATGATTGCGGGTGTGTTACCTGCACCAACGCCGAGAGCGGGCTTGCCTGATGAGTAAGCAGCCTTAACCATTCCGGGACCGCCTGTAGCGAGGATTATATCAGCGCTTCTCATAACTTCGTTTGTGAGGTCGAGCGAAGGAACGTCGATCCAGGCGATGATGCCCTTAGGTGCGCCTGCAGCAACTGCAGCGTCCAGAACTACCTTAGCGGCAGCGATTGTGCTCTTCTTAGCTCTGGGGTGGGGGCTGATTATGATACCGTTTCTTGTCTTAAGACAGATAAGTGTCTTGAATATAGCTGTTGATGTGGGGTTTGTTGTAGGAATAACTGCGGCAACAACACCGATAGGCTCTGCAACCTTCATTGTACCGAAAGCCTTGTCTTCTTCGATAATGTCGCAGGTCTTTGTGTTCTTGTAAGCGTTGTAGATGTACTCGGCTGCGTAGTTGTTCTTGATAACCTTATCTTCAACAACACCCATGCCTGTTTCTTCTACTGCCATCTTAGCGAGCGGGATTCTCATCTGGTTAGCGGCGATTGCTGCTGCCTGGAAGATCTTATCAACCTGCTCCTGTGTAAAGGTTGCGAATTCCTGCTGTGCAGCTCTTACTTCTGCCATACGAGCCTTGAGAGCGTCAACATTGTCAACGATCAGCGGGCTTACGGGAGCAGATTCAGCTGTCTTGTTGCTTACGATTTGCTTCTTAGCCATTTTGTCCTCCTGAATGTTTTAAACTGTTCTTTCTTATTGTACCGTTTTTGCGGTCTGCTATTATAGTTTACCGCAGGGTCGGCGGTTTACCCATTTGTTATTTTTTTAACAATATCATTATATCAATTTGAAGCGCATTTTGTCAATCTTTTTTTCTATGAAAATGGCTAAAATTAGACCGCCGCTTTTGTGCATATTGTATAATTGAAGGTGAAGAGAGTGGTATATGAGGAAAAAAGCGGTATCACTCAGCCTGTTGTGCAAAAACATCCGTGACTTAACCACCACGGCTGTGCATTATTTAATTGTAATCAGCTCTTGAAATGCTCCCCGTACTTATCTTTAAGTTTCTTCCACTGGTCTGCATAACAAGGATAATACTTGAAATAGTCCGCATCTTCTTCCTCGCTCATATACACTCTCGGTGCATCATTTTCGAGGTCGAAAACCAAAGTATAATTTTTGACATATTGGTTATTGTCAAACACAAATCCGTTTGATTTCTTATCCAGAACCATTAAATACGACTGCCCTTTTTCTAATAAAACAGTTTTGGTAGCTGTTACAACTTTATTTGATGAAAGATACTTACGATATTCTTTCTCTGTTTCAATTAACCGTTTTAATAATTCCTCTGTATAACTGTCTGAAGCATTGTTTAAATCGCGTTCGTTGCTTTTGATGCTTTTATCAATCCATGCAAGAGGTTCGTTTCCGTTATAAGATTCGTAAATGCAGTAATCTTCCATGACATAGACGATATCTCCTGCGTTATAATCGGTTGTAACACCAAAATCATCAATTATTTCATCTATCATAATCGGAGTATAAATACAAGTATAGACGCCTTTGTCACGTTCGTCACGGTAAAATTCAACATCTCCGCATTTACCTTCCAATATATAATAACTATCACCTGCTACGTGGCACTTAACGCCTACCGGAGAATTCAGAATTTTTTTGAAATTTGTATAATTTGGTTCAAACGATTCCCCAAAATCATACGGTGAAATAAGCTTTTTATTATACTTGTTATAATTTGTAATCTCATACACAGAAGAATCATACGAAAACGTCTGATACCCCTCGATATTCTTTACAAGGTTTTCTTCACTTTCCTTGCTTGTATTATCAGTTTCGGAGCTGTTTTCAGTAGCCGAGCTTTCATTTTTACTGTCCGTAACCGAACTTTCGCTCGGCAGCGTAGTATCACCTACATTGCTTTGTGCAGAGTTACCTGCACAGCCGAATAACATAAGCGCCGATAAGATTAGAGCTGTTGTTTTAGTAAGTTTTTTCATAGCGTTTTACCTCAATTGTGTAGTCCTGTGTTATTTTTTGAAATGATCCCCGTACTTTTTTCACATTTAATCAAAAAGTATTTCAGCATTATCAGATTTTCCTGTTGAGTAAACAATGCTCTTTTCAATCGGGTAAATTATAATTTCGCTGCCGGAATCATCAAGCTGATAAATTACGACGGTATGCCCGCTGCCTCCAACATAATCCGGATATTGGATTTTTTCAAATTCAAGCATAATCTTATCAAAGTCATTATGTTTCGAGATGATTTCTTTTGCGGTCGCCAGATCCAGTCTGGGTGCGTTTGGATCAACTTCACCAATTATAACTCCTTCTTGATAAGCTAATTTTTCCCATGTCGGATCAGCTTTATTGCAGTAAAGCTCATCGAGCTTCTGAAGTTGCTCATCGGTAAGCACTTTACCGTTAGCTTCATATTGCTCCGAAATAACTTTCTTATAATCAGTATGTGCATTGATTTGTTCATCTGTAGCTTCAATTGCACCTTTTTCAGGATTCAATTTCAAATTATCATTAATTGCAGTTGCATAAACGGATAATGCCAAAGCCCCCATTAATGCCATTGAGCATATTAAAATAGCAAAAATCTTTTTTCTTTTCATATTCGTACCTCCTTACGAAATAGTAAATGTATATTTCGTGACCTTCTTGCTATAGTTGTATATTTCAAAATAGTACCTCTTTCCTTTTGTCAAGTTCATTGTTGTATCAACTTGACCGGTAGATGTAAGTTTTGTGATTATCGAACCATTTGCGTTACGTACAATACAGTCAAGATCACTATTTGTTGAGCATGTTGTTTTGATTGTGTATACTTTGCTATAGGGAACTATAAAAGAATACACATCATGGTCATCCGCAAAATCAATCCTTGCAGATGTATTTCCTAATGATTTTGTCACTGATGTTTGAATGTAATCACCGGCTTTGTCTAAATAATACAGCGTATTCTCAACGTCTTTCTGTTGAGCACTATGAGGGTGATCAATTACAGCGGACTTCGTTATTTCAAAGAATTTGAGCAAACCATTAGCATAAATGCCTTCATTGGCTTTGGCTCTAATATTAGAATTTGTCAGTTTAACTTTACTTTCAAGTGAATAATTTGTAACTTTTGAAGAACCTGGCTTATGCGACCATGAACCATCACTGTGTTGCATATAATAATGATAATCTGAGTTGCCTGTAACAACTGCAATTAAACGAGAACGTGAACCAAATTGAGCAACGGTAGATGATGTTGGAGTATATTCCTTGATTGAATATCCCAAACGGTTCGCATCTAATTTCATATTTGAAACAATATTATTCATCGCCAGAGATGGATTATTGGTAACAAACTTTTTTACTTTACTCTTGTCAGCTTTACTTGCAAATTCGCCGGGTTGCTGCTTATACCCCATATTCGAATGAATTGTTACCGCACCATTAAGGATATTACAAAATGCATATCCGTAACAGTTCATTCTATATTGAACAAGCTCAGTTTGAGAACCATTTGATGGCGAATCACCATTGTTATTGAACTTGGTAGGTTCATATTTGGAATAAAATGAATTACGAGCAACACCATTATAGGAGTATGTCACGCTTAAATAAGGTTTTGTTGAACTTTCAGTAGTATAGAAAGTCTTAGCTTTACTATAATCTGACTCACTTGTAGCGTTTTTAAATATGATGCCCTTAGTTCCTTGTGAAACACTCGTTTGCCAAGATTTAACAGCTGACGTTATGTTGTATGATCTAGTAGTATAATTGGGGTAACTGAATGAACAAGAACTTATACTGCTTCCGATTCCGTTATATACAGATGAACTGTACTTTGTTGTTTCATTCCAATTAGGTCCGGTATAATTGTATGCATGAATTGCAGAGGTAGCCGAGTTGCCGGAGCATTCGGTCATAGTAAGCGTTGCGGATGATACAGTGTAATCGGAATTCATGAATGATTGGTTCATCAGCTTAGGAAAGCGCATCAGAAGTCTGCCGCAACCATATGAAGAATCAACATATCCTATAACGGCCAATGAATTTGCTCCTGCTGTGCCAGTTGCTCCGCTACCGTTATAGATAGGAGTATCTATAATTGATTTACTTGAGCCGCTTCCTGTTGAATTTATTGTAATGGTCGGATCTATTGTAACCGGATATACCGCTTCGTTTTTCAGCCATTCATTGTCAAGAGTAATAGTTATCGTATAGCTGCCATCGGCATTTTTTACTGCCGTATATCCCGTAACATATCCCTGCGGTACTATCGTGTTTTCGCCGTTTGAGCTGTCAAATAATATAACCTCACTGACAGTACCGACAACCTCATTTATTTCATCGTCAACTATTGAAAAATAACCTTCCTCTTCTCTGAGAACAAGACCGTTCGTATCAACGTCAAAAGAAAACTCATTCTTTCCGTTATATCTGTCAAGTATGATATTCTCTTTTACCCCGTTGAGCTGTGCGCTGTATTCTATTGTTGTATCGACCCCGAACACATCGGTATATTCAACTATGTCGTGTTCGTCATATTTGTTTTCTGTTTCGGTTATAATATCCGATACATCCGCCTTATCCGAATCGACAGGTGACATTTCTATAGTATATTCGCCACTTTTAACGATAATGCCTGTTTCGTTGTCAAGCTGTTCGGGCATATATACGTTTATATTATTATCCGCACTTACAAATGCATAACCGTCTTTGTCCGATTCAGACAGCTTTGTGCTTTTATCACACACAGTACCGTTTTCATCGGTGTACTTTACAGGCTCATCAAAATAGTACATTGTTTTTGAGCCGTCTTTATTCTGATACACTATTGAATAATCATCTGTTTCCTGTGCAAATAAACGGTTTGCGTGTTCTTTTTCCTTAATGTCCTTTACAGATATGACTTCCGGTATCTCGTAGTCGTCAAGCTCCTTATCTGAAAGCTCAACAAGGCTCAGATCGCCCGGCATTAAGTCCTTGAGCAGATTTCTGTCCGCTTCTTCTATACTTTCTTCGCTTGTACTGTTTTCGTTATCGGCGTTTCCGTTTTCATGTGCATATACAGGTATGCTTGTTGAGAGTAATGAGATTGCCAATAGTAAAACAGTGAATAAATGTTTTTTTCTTTTCATAAGCACCTCCGTTTTGTTTTTGAAAAAGAAACACTTTTTCTATTGTTAGAATATCATATATACTATACTAAATCAAGACTTGCCCTGATATTTTGTGAAATGTACCCAACATAATTTGTCAAAATAGCCAAGTAACGGCTTGCCCTCGCAAGCCGCCGCTTCTCATCTCACTTAATCTCAACAACAACATCGGCTCCTATACCTGCCGCTCTTATCACACCGCTGTTGTTTGCACACTGCGGCTCATACGGCTTTCCGTCTTTAATATACGCTATACTGCACTTTCTGCCGTTGTTTTCAACAGCGGGTATATTTTCCTCAGAAATATGAACTGTGGCTCTTGCTCTCCACAAATTAATATCAAGCACTCCGTTTATCTTATCTGCGGTTATGTCCATATCGGATTTTGAGGTCAGTTCGATACTGCCGGTGCTGTTATCTATAATAACGCTGTCGGCTGAGCCGTCATATTCGATACGTCTTATATCAAGGGAGCTTATGCAAAGCAGATTTGTCTGTGCCGATATTTCGCAGTGGTCGGTAAGCTGTTTTGGCAGGACTATCTTCACCGACACGTTTTCCTGTGCCTCATATCGACTCATCTTATCCTTTCGGGTACATTCGACATCAAGCTTATTCTTATGACCGTCAAGCTTAACTTTGAATACAGAGCCTATATCTTCGGCGGTTTCCGATGAAAGAATTATATGCAGCTTTTCGTCCGCTCCGCCCGACACCGTTATGTCACGCATATTCCCGATATTAATATCAAAATGTGTGTCGGTATCTATATCGTATGCCGTTTCGCTTGTGAACATCTCCGATTTCTCGTTTTTCGGCACAGTTCCGCTTATAAGCTCGTCAAGCGTTACCTTGAATATCTCTGCAAGTATTGTCATGTTTTCAATATCCGGCAAGCCCTTACCCGTTTCCCACTTTGTCACCGCCTGACGTGACACGCCTATGCGCTCCGCAAGCTGTTCCTGAGAAATGCCTTCATTCTTTCTTATCTGCTTTAACTTTTCGCTGAAATCCATATTGTCTTCCTCCTGTTTTCGTTTGGCTTTTGTGAACAGCTATATCGTACCCTGTTTTTCGAGTAGCCGCAATAAACATATGCTTACAATCGTTGTTTTTCTGTGCTACTTTGCGTTGCATATGAAAAATCGTATAGCAAAGCGGAATGTGAAGCCACATTCCGCCCAGCGTGTCGAAAAAGTATTTTTCGACACGCTGCAGACGTTGAGAAACACACGCAGACAAGGAAACCGCCCCGACAGGCGTACAAAGGTACGTTGAGGGGCGGTTGACGCAGTAAGCAAAAATGCTTTCACACAGCCGTTTTTTACGGCTGTGTGAAATTCTTTTACTTATATGATTTTTTATTTTTCGCCGCATTATTTTATCTGCATTTTTGCGGTGCGTGGGTTTATCGACAGTCTGAGCGGAATGTGAAGCCACATTCCGCCGTTATTTTCAATTAAACTGCAACAGCATTACGACCATTGCTACAACAAGCACCGGAGAAAATACCGCCAGCAGCTTCTTGTACTTATGCTCTCCTCCGACAGGCGAAAGCCTTGCCGCTCCGCAGAATGCAAGCAGTACCGCCACAAACGGCGCCGCAAAGTAGGAGAAATTCACGATAATGTTTCCCAGTGCCGCCGCCGCATTTACAAGACCGTCCCATAAACCGCCGATGCCCGTGAGCTGTTTCTGATACGTTATGACCGTAACAAAGAAGTTATTTATCAGATGAAGCACCATTCCGGGAATTATCGAGTCATATCTCACCGCCATAAGTCCGAAAATCACGCCGCTTAAAAACGCATACGCAAACTGGTCGAAATTTCCGTGAGCAAGCCCGAATATCAGCGCCGACAGGATAATCGCAGGCGTATCGCCTATGGGCTTCAGCGAGCGGAGCAATAAATGACGGTATATCATTTCTTCAAATACAGGCGCAACGAATGCAGTAAATATCAGCGTTACAATGCCCGATGAGAAGCTCGACGGCGCAATAGCGTCCATCACATTCTCTATCTCTCCCACTCCGAACAGAAGCTGAAGAATATAGTTTATGCAGGTGGTTATATTACTTCCCCACATCGCAAAAGCAAACATCGCAGGGATAAATATAAGCGGATAATACGACTTGTTTTCATACTGCGTATCAAGCCGCCTCAGCGGTCGGTATTTAAGATAGACCGCACCGAATGCCAGTATTTTCGGCAGATATGTCGATATATTGCTGAACGTGTAATTCAATACGGTAAACAGTGTACTGCCCGTGTCAAGCCCTGCACTCACAAAGCCCCTGAGCAAAAACACCATCGCAACAAATATTACCTTCTGAAACAGCGCAGATATGATAAGTGCTATTCCCAGATCAAAGCATATCCTGCGTATATCCGCAGGCTTAAGGTCGTCCTTCGAAGTAAGCGCATCAAAATCCTGCTGTCTGTATCTGTCCGCTATGACAGCAATAAGGCTTTTCTGCATTTTAACAGAGTCCTTTCGTTAAATAATCATCACAAGTATTATATACGCAGTACACGCAAGAAATCCCACGATAAAAATCGGATTCTTTGCAATTGCGGCAAATTTCTGCTTTTTTGAAAGCTCCGGATAATTATTTACCGGACGATAAAGGCGGTTGTTCTTCAGCTTTCCTATAGCAGCCCCAATTCCGACAAGTGCAATTATCAGCACAAGCACGACATAAATCATCAGCACAGTAAGATAGGCTTCCTCGCCGCTTGTCACAGGGCTTCCCTTCTGCATCTTTGACATCGCCGTTACAAACGTGTCGGTTTTGACCGCAACAACGGCTATTGCCGCTATCGAGTTGAACATTGCGTGCATTATAGTTGTCGGCATAATACTGCCTGTCGCATATCTCACATATCCAAGGCAGATACCCACTATAAACGTATAGCAGAACTGGTGTATATTTCCGTGCGCCATACCGAAGCAAAGAGCGGAAACAAGTATCGCAAAGCCGTTGCCGTAAGGCATAAGCGAGGTCTGTATAACGCCTCTGAACCAGTATTCCTCAAACAACGGAGCAAGGATTACCATCTGTATGAACAAAAACGCAAGATACCACGCACCGCTTCCCGTTCCCGAAGAAACTATCGGAGTAAGCGTATCCTCGACCGCCGATTGATTGTGTATAAGCAGAAATGATACGGCAAGCACTATTATATTAGCTATCTGACCTGCGCCGTACATAGGTACAAACCACGATATAGCCTTGCCGAGCCTTTTCGGCTTTTTGTACACCGTCTTGTCAAACCGATAGCCGAAAACCCTTGCGGTAACCGCTATCGCAAGACCGTATAATATAATTACACTCGAAAGCGACTGCACAGACGATACTATCTGACTGTCGCATCCGCTCATAACAGTGCCTATAAGCCACACCGCCGCATCTGCAATACAACGTGCCGCAAATATTATTATAAGTGCAAGCCCCGCTTTCCTGCAGGCGCTCTTGAAATCAGCGGCGCACATCAAGCACTTCTCCCGTTTCCAGCATTTTCTTTACATAGCTCGGCAGAGCAAAACAGCCCTTGTGAAGCTCTGTATTATAATATCTTGTCTTAATTCCGAGTGAATTCCAGTGCTGTTCATCAAGATCCTTTATCGGATCAAGTCCCTTGCTTGCAAAGCCGAACAGCCAGTGTCCGCTTGCATATGTCGGAATATGAGCCTGATAAACGGCGCACACGGGGAACACCGACTTTATACGCTCGTGTGCCCTGCACATAGCCTTTGCGTCATTTACATAGAACGGGCTTTCGTGCTGATTCACAAGTACGCCTGTATCGGTCAGCGCATTATAGCAGTTTCCGTAAAACTCGGGTGTGAAAAGTCCCTCGCCCGGTCCGAACGGGTCGGTAGAATCCACTATTATAAGGTCATATTCGCCCTGCTTGCGTCTTACAAAACGAAGTCCGTCGGTAAAATGTATATCAAGTCTGGGGTCGTGCATCGAAACGGTCATTTCGGGGAAATATTCCTCGCAGACCTCAACAACCTTTTTGTCTATCTCGACAAGGTCGATATGCTCTATCGTGCTGTAACGGCACAGCTCTCTTACCGTACCGCCGTCGCCTGCGCCGATAACAAGCACGTTCTTTATATCCTTCTTTACCGCCATAGGAACGTGAACTATCATATCGTGATAGATAAATTCGTCCTTCTGCGTTATCATTACATATCCGTCAAGCGCAAGCAGTCTGCCGAATTCGAGCGACTGAAACACGTCTATACGCTGATACTCGCTCTGCTCGCTGTAAAGCTGTTTGTCAACTCTTATAGAAAATCTTACACTGTCGCTGTGATTTTCCGTAAACCAAAGATCCATTTGTATTACCGTCCTTTCAATCTGTAAACGCATAAGTCAATGTGGTACGGCGGACGAATTTATTCGTCCAGTATCATAATATTCTTTATTTCGAGGTCCTGTGTACCCGTAAGGAAACAGCCCTTATCCCCTGCATATTTTATATATGCGAGAATTTCGTCTGTTATCTGCTCACCCGGTGCAAGTATCGGTATTCCGGGCGGATAGCACATTACAAATTCACCGCTTATCTTGCCGGAGCTTTGTTCGATCGGTACGCTTTTCTTGTTTCCGTAGAATGCATCCTGCGGCGACAGCTTAACTATAGGATTGATATACTCGTGGTCAAGCATACCCGTCTTATCCTTTGAATAGATACGCTTTATGTCATTGAGCGCTCCGATGAGCCTGTCGAGATACAGTTCCCTGTCGCCTATCGAAACGTAAGCGAGTATATTTCCTATATCTCCGAATTCTATCTGTATGCCGTATCTGTCACGCAGAATATCATACACCTCGATACCTGCAAGTCCTATATCCCTTGTGTGTATCGACAGCTTTGTCACGTCAAAATCATAGAACGCACCGCCGTCGCACAGTTCCTTTGAAAATGCGTAATATCCGCCTATCTCGTTTATCTCGTCACGCATATACTGCGCATAGGACTGCACCTTTGCGAATATCTCCCTGCCGTGAAGTGCAAGGTTTCTTCTCGATATATCAAGGCTCGACATCAGAAGATAGCTTCCGCTTGTCGTCTGCATAAGGTTAATTATCTGCCTTACATAGCCCTCGTTCACCGTGTCCGCTGTAAGTAAAAAACTGCTCTGTGTCAGCGAGCCGCCGCTCTTGTGCATACTTACTGCGGCAAAATCCGCACCTGCCTTCATTCCCGCAAGCGGCATATTGTCACCGAAGTAGAAATGTGTTCCGTGCGCCTCGTCCGCAAGAAGATACATTCCGTGTGCGTGTGCAAGGTCGGCTATCTTCTTTATATCCGAGCATACTCCGTAATAGGTAGGATTATTTACAAATACCGCCTTTGCGTCGGGGTTTTCGAGTATCGCCTTTTCAACATCCTCGACCGTCATTCCCAGCGGTATGCCCAGTTCCTTGTTTACTCCGGGATTAACGTAAACAGGCACCGCTCCGCCGAGAATAAGCGCATTTATCGCACTGCGGTGTACGTTACGGGGCATTATTATCTTCTCGCCACGCTTTGCTACGGCAAGCGCCATAGCCTGCACTGCGGCGGTCGTTCCGTTTACTATAAAGAATGCGTTCTTTGCACCGAAAGCCTCTGCGGCTATCTGCTCCGCTTCTTTTATTACGGAAACCGGGTGACAGAGGTTATCGAGCGGCTTTGACGAGTTCACATCCACCGTCATACATTCTCTGCCTAAAAATTCCGTCAGTTCGGGGTTGCCCCTGCCCATCTTATGACCGGGTACATCAAAAGGCACTATGCGCTTTGCCCGGTATTCCTTTAACGCCTCATATATAGGCGCACGCTCCTGTGAGAGCATATCATCAGTCCTTTCGGGAAGGAAGTAATTTTCATTCAGCCTTATAGCTTATATTTTCCATTCTTTTATTTACCGTTTGTTCTATATATTCACAGACATTTCTGAACTCATTGTGAATACTGCTATTCGTGAAACGCAATACCATTATACCTTTCGAATTCAGAAAAGCTGTTCGTTCTTTGTCGTACTCCATTTCTTTTTCCTCGTAATGCTGTGAACCGTCAAGCTCAATTACAAGCTTTGCTTTCGGACAATAAAAATCAGCAATATATTTAAACAGAACTTTTTGTCGTATAAATCTGACAGAGTACTCTTTAAGATAGCAGTACCACAATTTCCTTTCTTCATCTGTCATCTGAGAACGTAGCTTTTTAGCATAAGAAACAAGCTGTTTGTTATGAATGTATTGCTTTTTTTCGTCCATACACACTCCTCTTCTGTTACGGTGTTGTCCAAAACTATTACGATACTCAATATTATTCAATAAGAAGCAACACGCTTCGCCAAGCACTAAACTTGGCTCCCTTGCCAAAGGGAGCTGGCTTGCGGCAAGGCTCGCTCCTGTCAAATCTCGTTATATCCGGCGACACATGTGACATTCAAACAGCACTTACTCTGTCTGCCGCCAAGACTGAGGGATCGCTTGCTACAAACTGTTTCAGTCCTGCCGTCGCCTCCGTTAACAATCCCTCAGTCACAGTGACGGAAATCTTATTTATTTATAAAAAATCTTCGACCTGATATTAAAAGTAACACCGAAAATATTGTACCGCACTGTGCCAGCTCCCTTTACACAAGGGAGCCAAGGGGATAGTTCTTATTAAACGGAAATGCTTAAATATAAATCATCGCTAAACTCAAAATCACAAGATTATGTTGCTCACCCATAAATATTCATCCCCGAATATATCTCTATCATCTCACGCCTTAGGCTCTCCGTAATTCTCAGTCGTTCCTTAGGCGGAATGTCATATATATCCGTATTGAACAGGTAGTTTTTCAGATCCATCTCACGCACCATAAGCCTTGTGTGGAATATGTTCGCCTGATACACATTTATATCTGTAGCGTCATATTTCGTCAGCGTATAATCGTTGATAAAATCCTGTATCGAAGTTATATCGTGGTCGAGATACAGCTTTCTTCCGCCTACATCACGGGTAAAGCCTCTCACCCTGTAGTCTATCGTTATAATATCGGAATCGAAACTGCCGATAAGATAATCCAGCGCATTAAGCGGCGAAATCTCTCCGCAGGTCGAAACGTCAATATCCACCCTGAATGTAGAAATACTGTTGTTCGGGTGATATTCGGGATAGGTATGCACCGTAACGTGCGACTTGTCAAGATGTGCAACCACCGTTTCGGATGACAGAGCCTTGCCGGCACCGTTACGCTGAGGATGGAGCGGCTTTCCGTCCACCATTCCTCTGTTGCACGACTTGTCTATCTCCATACTGTCCGTAGCCTTTTCACTTATCAGCAGTGTTACGCTTGCGCCCTGCGGATCGTAGTCCTGCTTTGAAATGTTAAGCACATTCGCCCCGATTATATCCGTAACGTCGCACAGTATACCCGTAAGTCGCTCGGAATTATACTGCTCGTCAATATAGTCTATATATTCTTTCTGCTCTCTTGCTCCTTTAGCATAACAGACATCGTATATGTTGAAGCTCAGAGTCTTTGTGAGGTTGTTGAAACCGTACAGCTTCAGCTTTTTTTCCAACAGACACACAACCTTTCGGAAAAATATCTGCAATAAACGCAGCTAATATAATAATATAGTAAAACTGCCCTCTTGTCAATAAAAACTTGTGTAAAGAAGCCGCCGACGGCTTTAATGCTCATCGGCGGCTCTGAATATTATTCTGTTTAATTTGAGATTACACGTTATCCTGACCGGGAACATACTCAAGGCTGTCGTCTGAAGTTGTACCCTCTGCAGCTTCCTTAGACTTTATTTCTCCCGAAGTATCATTCTTATCCTTGAATACGAACTTCAGCAGGATAGGAGTTACTACAGTAGTGATAACCACCATGATTACTATAGGACCGAAAAGTCCGCTGCTCATAAGTCCCATATTAAGACCCTTATCCGCAACTATCAGCGCAACCTCGCCACGGGAAATCATTCCCACGCCGATTTGCAAAGCCTCTTTGTTCGTGTATCTGCATATCTTCGCACCAAGTCCGCAGCCGACAACCTTTGACAGTATAGCGACTACCAGCAGTACAACGGCGAATATGATGATTGTAGGTGTCATATTTGTAAGTGTTACCTTAAGACCTATGCTTGCGAAGAAGATAGGCGACAACAGCAGATAAGACATTGTATCAAATCTGTGTGCAATATACTTCGTCTTTGACGTACTTGAAATTACAAGACCTGCAACGAACGAGCCTGTAATATCGGCAACACCGAAGAATTCCTCGGCAACATACGCAAAGAGAAGGCAGAGCGCAAAGCTGACAATAACATAACGGCGCTGATTTTCTTCCGTTCTCTGTGTCCACTTGTTGAATACGAAGTGGAAGAATACACCGAACAGCAGAGCGAATGCGAAGAAGCCGAGTATCTTCAGTATTACTATACCGATATTTCCCGACTCGGGATCTGCAAGAGATGTAATTACCGTCAGTGCAATGATACCGAGTACATCGTCTATAAGAGCCGCACCGAGTATTGCGTTACCCGCTCTTGTGTTGAGCTTTCCGAGTTCCTTGAGCGTTTCGACGGTGATACTTACCGATGTTGCAGTAAGGATAACACCTACGAAAACATCCTGCAGGAATGTCGATGTCGAAAGAGTGGGATCTGCCGTACCGAACAGGAACGCTGTAGCGGCACCGCCGACCAGAGGAACGATAACACCGATAAGAGCTATTATCGAGCTTGCAAGTCCGCACTTCTTCATCTCACGGATATCCGTTTCAAGACCTGCGGCGAACATAAGCACGATAACGCCTATCTCCGACAGATTGCTGAGTATCGGAGCGTTGTCAAGAGATACAAGGTTAAGACACACAGGGCCTAAAATAATGCCCGCAACCAGTGCGCCGACTACCTGAGGCAGCTTTATAACCTTTGACAGCAGTCCGAATGCTTTTGTGAAAATGAGGATTATCGCTATATAAAGCAGATATGTGTAATCCATAATTCATCTTCCTTTCCTTTTGTTCTACTTTTTCTTTTCGTCACAAAGGCTATATCGCAGCTGTGCGATATAGCCCCTGTTTTTTCTGTATGCCCGTATTATAACACCTATTTAGAATATGTCAATCCGCCTTGAATGTTAAAACAAAATTTTTCGTCAAAATCTATGAATTTACCAAACAAAATTGTTATAAGTGGATAATTTTCTTGACAAATTTCCATGAATTTTTTGAATGGCTCGTTATTCATTTTTGCAATACTATTATTTGTAAAGCTGACATTTAAAGTATTTCCTTTTTCGGCTGAATTCTTTCAAATCGGCATAAACAAAAGCGTTACGGGATTTTTATATACCCGTAACGCTTTTATAATCATGAATTTTTCACAGCAGTTTATTCAATTTACCAGTTTTTCAGCCCTGCTTTGCTATCATGCATACAGCGTGGGCGGCTATACCCTCTCCTGCTATGCCAAGACCCTCCTCGGTAGTCGCCTTTACGTTGACATCGTCCGTGTCAAGTCCCAGAGCCGCCGCTATGCTCCTTTGCATATCGGGAATGAACTTTGCCAGCTTCGGCTTTTCCGCAACTATCGTTATATCCGCATTCGTAACGTGAGCGTTTTTCCCGTCGAGCAGTTTTCTGACGTGTTCAAGCAGCTTCATACTGCTGATACCCTTGTACCTGCTGTCGCTGTCGGGGAAATGCCGTCCTATATCGCCCAGTGCCGCCGCACCGAGCATAGCGTCCATAAGTGCGTGTACCGCAACATCTGCGTCACTGTGACCGAGAAGCCCCAGATTATCATTATTCGGCACCTCCACACCGCAGAGTATCAGCTTTCTGCCCTCTACAAGCCTGTGCACGTCATATCCGTGACCTACACAAAGTTTTGGTGTGCCTGTTTTCCCGATAATATATTCCGCCATTGCTATGTCCTCTTTCGTGGTCAGCTTTATATTGTCATAACTGCCCTCAACGATAAACGGCTTTATCCCGTACAGTTCCATTACCGATGCGTCATCAGTTATCCTTGCGTCATTCACATCGAGCTTTTCCGCCGCCGCAAGATAGTCGGCTTTTCTTGCCGCCTGAGGTGTCTGTGCAAGCCACAGACCGCTTCTGTCCGGAGTAGCCGTGACAATACCGTCATCGCATATCTTTACCGTATCCTTCTCTCTTACCGCCGCCAGTGCCGCACCGTGCCGAAATGCCTCCAGCGCAACCTTGTCTGCCGTCTTTGCCGTCACAAAAGGCCTTGCTCCGTCATGCACCGACACCACATCGCACTCGCACGAGGTCTGCCTTACCGCTTTCACAGCCGACTCAAAGCGTGTCGCTCCGCCCGTGATGATTTTTATCGGCTTATCGGTATTTATGTTTTCGCTTACAAGCTCTCTGATCTTATCTATATTATCCTCGCTTGCCGCTATTATTATTTCATCGGCGTTGCTTTCGACAAACCGCTCTATGCTGTACAGTATGACCGCCTTGCCGCAAAGCCGTGCCGTCATCTTGTCAAAGCCCATCCTCCTGCCGCTCCCTGCGGCAAGTATTATCGCACTTGTAAACATAACCCTCCTTTACGATCAGTCAAAATGCTTATAGTTGCCGAGGAACTTGAAATACTTCATTTCCTCCTCAAGTATCGTCATAAGCCTTACTACCTCAGGGTCAAGCGCATTTCCCTCAAAGTCGAGATAGAACACCACGTCGAACGTCTCCCTCTTTATATCCTGCTTTGCCTGCGGAACGGGCGCACTCTCTATCTTTGTGATATTAAGACCGTACAGTGCAAAACGTATCAGCATTCTGTACAGTGAGCCTGTCGTATGCGGCAGTGACATACAGATAGAAATTATATCTGCGTCCGGTGTCACCTCAGGCCGCTTTGATATGCATATAAACCGTGTGGTATTATCGGGGTTGTCTGCAATATCACGCTTTACCGTTTCCAGTCCGTAAAGCTCGGCGCATCTTTCTGAGCATATCGCCGCTATCGTGTTATCATCGCTGTTTGCGACCATTTCTGCGGCAAGGGCCGTGTTCGCATAAGGCACCTGCCTTGCAGGATATCCCTTAAGAAATCCGAAGCACTGCTTGAGCGCCTGCTCGTGTGAATAAATTGTCTTTATATCCGCACCGGGCTTTGCGGCAAGGCAGTGGTTTATCTTTATCTGCGTGCGCTTACAGATATAGAAATTGTACTTCGCAAGCAGGTCGTAGGTCTGCCTTATATCGCCTGCCGTGCTGTTTTCTATAGGCAGTACGCCGTAATCCGCACTTCCGTTCTCTACCGCCTCGAACACGTCCGAAAAATCGGGGTAAAAATCTATTTCGGAGTCGGGGAACAGCTTGACCGATGCCTCCTCCGTATTACTGCCCTTTGTTCCGGGGCAGGCGATTCTTACCGGCTGTGTTTTCGGGCTTTCAAAATGCGGCACGGGTGCATCGGACAATATTCTCTGCTGTAAGCATTTCGATATATCCATTATACAGGTGAAAAGCTGACCTGCGCCCTCCGCCAGATCATTGGGAGATTCGCTCTTTATACGCTCAAGTATTTCCTGCTCACGCTTTCCTTGAAATACCTGCATATTGTTTTCTTTCTTGTACTTTGCAACTCCAACACACAGATCCATACGCTTCAAAAACAATCTCAGTATTTCATCGTCCGTAGCGTCTATCTCTTTTCTTATCTCTTTGAGATCCATTTTTATTCTCCGTTTCTTTATTTCGGCATTTTATACATTATACAGCAATTGTCGCAGAGCTTATAGGAAGTCCTGCGACAATCGTAATTTTTTATCAGTTCGTTTTTGATGATGTTGATGACGATGAAGATGATGAAGACGAGCCGCCCGACTTTGCGTAGTAAACCGTAACCTTTTCTGAATCCTTAACGTTTACCGTTTCGCCTATCTCCTTACTGCATTTAACAACATATCCGTCCTTTACGCCGTGCGTATCGCTCGTTGCCTTCTTCTCAAACTTTACATTCTTCTGTGAAAGCAGAGCTGTATACTGGTCAACCTTAAGACCCGTATAATCCGGCAGCTTTATTGAAGCGGGACCCTTGCTCACAACGAGTTTAATTTCCGTTCCGGACTTTATTTCGGTATCGGGCTTTATGCTCTGGCTTATTACAATACCATTTGCTACCGTATCGTCAAACTTGTACTCTGCGGTTATTTTAACAAAGTTATATGTATCCTGGATAGAAGTAAACAGTGCACCTGTGAAGGTGGGGCATCCGTAAACTATATCGGGCGCAGTATCTGAGGAAACCGTAGTATTTGTCGTGGTGGTTTCCGGAGCGCTTGAGGATGTCGTGCTTTCGGGAGCGGAATAATAATTGGGATCTGTCGAGCTTGTGTTGCCCTTATCCGTGATTGCAAGTACAGTTATCGCTATCGCAAAGCCTATCACGATGACCGCACATACAATTATCGTTGCGATAACGGCAATCTTGTTATTCTGCTTCTTTTTCTTTGCGTTAGCCGATTTTGCGCCTGTGGGAGCAGGCTTTGCTTCTTCCTTCGTTTCAACCTTTCTGACACGCTGAACGGGGCGCACAGGCTCCTGCTCTGCCGTGTTGAACTTAGGCTGCTCGAACAGCTTTACAACAAGCTCCGTTATAGTCTGTATACGGTTTGACGTATTCAGCTTAAGACCGTTCATTATAACCTTTGAAACGTGGCTCGGCACATTTCTGTTTATCACCATAGGCTCGGGGCAGTTATCATTTCCCAGCCTTGAAATAGATTCTGTAGGCACACAGCCCGTCAGCACCCTGTATAAAGTAGCAGATATGCCGTATACATCTGTCCACGTTCCCTGCCACTCGGCTGAGGAATACTGTTCGGGAGCGGAATATCCGGGGTACATTTCGCATGCGATCTCCGTACCTGTTGTTCTTCCTGCGCTTATCTGGAAATCTATCAGCTTAAGCTCGTTCTTTTCTGTTACAAGTATGGTCTGCGGACTGATTCCTCTGTGGATTATCCCTGCCGAATGTACAAGGCTCAGCGTTGTCAGTATCGGAGGGAAAAGCTCCTTTACTCTGTCCCAGGTAAGCTCGCCGGAGCAGTTCGCAAGATAAGCCTTCAGAGTGATTCCGTTTATAAACTCGAATATTACATACGCCGTATTGTTCTGTGGGAAAATATCAAGCACCGTCTGTATATGCGTCATTGAGCGTGCCTTGAGCAGTGCCTTGTTAAGTTCAACGAATTCCGACATATACGTTTTATAAAGCGGAAGCCTGTTAGCGTCAACCACTATCTGAGGATCGCCCTTCTTGCGTGAGCAAAGCGTATCCGGCATATATTCCTTGACGGTGACCTTTGCACCCGTCACCTTGTCGAAGCCGATATATGTAGCGCCCTCGCCGTTATAGCTGAGCAGTTTTCCTACAATATAACGGTCGTTGAGTATCGTTCCCGGTGCCAGATATGACGGCAGATAAGGAGCGTCATTGCTATAGCCGCACTTCTCGCACGGTCCGTCGCTCTCTTTCTCGTTCATACAACCTAAACACAGTCTGTTTATCTCTGTCATTCAGACATTCCTTTCAAAAGAGGGTTACCCTCGCAAAGTTTTATGTATATAACCGCCGTTTACAGCGGTAATTCTATAATTCAGCTACTATATAATAACTTAAAAACCGCCGGATGTCAACGCTTTTGACCGATTTGTAATAATATTGTAACTTTTTTAAAAAAATCGGTGTTAATTTAAATAATATTGGTATTTCTTTCTATAAATTATTTTGTGTAAGTTGACAAAGCGTGCTTTTAACGCTATACTGAAAGAAAAAAATTCTGATAGGGTGATAACTATGTTCGGTAAAAGCAAACGTCCTAAGGATACAATGTCCGTAAAGGATATGACACGGCTCGACAAAAGACCGCTGAAATACGTCACAATGCGTGACCCAGAAACCTATAAGGAAGTACGGCTCGGTGAAAACGGCGCAGTGAATATAATGGACGGCGACTTCGTCCTTGTGTGTCTTGGCAGGGATGTAATGCGCTGTGACCTGTCGGAAGTGCGTGTAGGCGAGCTTATGAACCTGTCGGGCATAACGGTCAAGGGCATTGATAAAGGAACAGGTAAAGAAATGTCGGTTATCGCATACTTTGCCGATAAATTCTGATGCGACAAAACAGGGTTTGTTATTTTTGCCAATTCTGCAAAACGATTTTTATGAATAATTTACAAAATATCACATCGAGTGATAAATGATATAAATATGCGATTGACACATTTTTTGCTATGATATAATATAAATAATATTTTATGCGTATTATTTGTGTGGTATTATCACATTTTATTCCGCTGTCCGATTATCAATTCAAAGCACAAAATTCTTTCAATTATATTCTTACGTTGAGGTAAAAAGATGTCCTGTTATTTTTATATTCTCTGCAAATACTGGAGAAAACATTTGCGTACCGCTCTGTCACTGCTGTTTTCCGGATTACTGCTCACCGCAATAATCACATCGGTTTTTCTTTTCATTCGTGAAGAGATAAACCGTGAGGTCGAAACGGGATATGACTCCTTCGGAAAATATGATCTTATTCTGAGTGGCATTCCCGATGATATAAAAAACGAGCTGATTCCTTCCGACCTGACCTTCACGCACGAAACCGTGACCGTACCGGGAAAAGCCGGTTTCTACGGCAAGGAATATAACTACGGCTATACGGATAAGGCTTGCGATTTGCTTCACGTTCCGATGAAAAACGGTTCGATGCCTGTTTTTGAAAATGAAGCCGCTGTCGAGCAGTCGCTCCTCGAAAGTGTCGGTTATCTCGGAAAAACCGGCGACAGCATAACAATAAACGGCAAGCAGTATATTCTTAAGGGCATTATCGATAAGGCGTACTCCGAAAGACCGCTGTGCGAAAAAGCCGAATATACCGATGAAGATGAGATACCTCCCGATCCCCTTCCGCTTATATATGTCGGAAGACCGTCAGATGCTGCGACAACAGGCTACACTATCGACCTGTACGGAGGCGGCGGCATTACAGTCAAAAATAAGGAAAGCGGCGAGCTCAGCATTTTTGGAATTTCCGACCGTGAGTTTGTTACCGTGATTGAAGAAAAATATTCATCGCAAAACGGCGATGACGCATATTTACATTTCTACGCAAACAACCACGAAGAAAATATCGCCGATGAACAGCATCTTATCAACAGAAATACGCTATGGCTTATTATTATGTCGTCCATTTGTGCGTTGATTGCCGTATTGTCTTTTATCTGCGTGCTTAATATAGTTTTCAGGGAAAGAGAAAACACAGGCCGTCTTTTGCACAATATAGGCTTTTCAAAAAGCAAAAGAAAAAAAGATTACTCCACTGTTCAAATTCGGCGGAAGGTATGCTTTCACGTTCGCTCGGCAGTAAGGGCATAACGCTTATACAAACCGTCGCTCTGTCGCTGATAGTATTCGGTACCGTTCTCGGCTATATGCGATACACCCGTGACGGAAAGGTAGTAATGAACTGGCTTTTGTTTGACTTTCCGCCGACCTATACTATCGGTTCGCTCGATTCGCTCGATATGGAGGAGGACGGCATAGCCGATTATTTATCCTGCCCTCCGATAACGGCGACCTCTCTCGGACAGGATGAAGCACACAACCTTAAAATAGCAAATTACGGCTACACCTACGGTCTGTTTGACAACGACACGGAAAAATTCACCGACGCCCTGTCTTTCGGATATATCGAAAACACCTTTGCTGTGTGCGACAGCGAAACCTCCGCCTATAAAAACAGCCCCGAAACGACGCTTCAGACAGACGATGACATAGCAGCCTCCGTTTCAGAGCTTTCCGACAAAGAATATAAGAGCTTTTTCGGCTCAGACGGTATCGGCGGCAAATTCTGCTATAATATTCCGATAAGACTTGCCGATGAAAAGACGCTGAATGCGCTTTCCTCATATATTTCCGGCGGTCTGCCCGACATTTCCGCACTTAACAGCGGAGAAAAGGTCATTATGGTGCAGGAAAGCGGCCGTAACACCTATAAGGTCGGTGACAGCATTCGGATTATGGGCGTTACCGCAAACGACAGTAATTACGGCATAGGCAAGGTAGCAGACCATACCTTCACTGTCGGCGCTACGCTAACGCTGAACAATTTGTCGGATAAAACGCTCCGTTGCCTTATAGATTTCGGTTTTCAGGAAAAAGAAAACAGCGGATGTTTCCTGCTGACCACTGCCGCAGGTGCGGCTTCTTCGGGCTTCTCAGGAGCGGTATACAACAGCGTCTATTCATCGACCGATATTGACGGCGGCCTTGTTCCGCCGGCGGCAGGTATGACCCGTACCAATTTAGGCGAGATGAAAAGGCAGGAAGCCATAGACAAATTCAACAGAATGTCGGGTACTCTCGCCACCGTTCTTATAATGTCGCTTCTCGGCTTTGCGGCTTATTTCAGCTGTATCGGACTTAAAATAAGAATGAAGTCTTACGAAATATCCGTGCTTCGTGCCTTAGGAACACCGCTTTCACGGATACGGCGAAAGCTGTTTATCTCAAACCTCAGAATACCGGTCATAGCGACCGCCTTTGCAGGTCTTGCCGCTCACGGAGTACAGCTCTTTACAAGCAGGATGTACGACAAGGTCGATATTATGAAAGAACAGCTTGAAAGCGGTATAGCCGATTTTGACGAATCGGCGGCTTCGGATATTATAAACAACTGTTTTCTGAATGATGAATTCTGGATGGTTCCCCTTATAAAACCGCTTGTTATAATTTTTATCGCCATCTCGATAATAACCGTTATACTCACTGTGCTTTCAACAAAAAAATTCACATCTGAAATTTCTGTTCAACTGAACGAGGAAAGGAAAAGGCAATGATTGCAACAACCGGACTTACCCGCATATACGGCAAAGGCGAAAATGCCGTTACCGCTATAAATAACCTCGATATACGCATAGATGACGGAGAGCTTGTAGCAATAACAGGCAAGAGCGGAAGCGGAAAAACCACTCTGCTGAACATACTCGGCGGACTGGACAAGGCAACAGGCGGAAGCGTTTGCTATGACGATATCGACATAACAAAACTCGCAGATACGGCACTGGCGGATTTCAGATTGAACAAGATTGGCTTTGTGTTCCAGTTTTACGATCTGATACCGGAGCTTACTGCAAAAGAAAACATACTTCTTCCGTCAAAGCTCGCCAAAAAGGGCAAAACCGATATATCGGATACCGTAAAAAAGCTGGGTGTCGAAAACCTGCTCGGCAGATACCCGTCAGAACTTTCGGGCGGTCAGCAACAGCGTGTAGCTATCGCAAGAGCGCTTGTCAACGACCCCTCGGTTCTTCTTTGCGATGAGCCTACAGGCAACCTTGACGTTTCGACAGGAAACGATGTTCTTTCGCTTATCATCGACCTCAACCGCAACGACAACCGCACAATAGTCATAGTAACACACGATAATCAGCTTGCCGAAAAATGCGACCGTATTATCCGCATTTCAGACGGTAAAATCACAGATTAATAAACAGCCGTATTTGCTCATAAAACAAATACGGCTGTTTATTAAAACCACACAGTAAAATATATCACCTACACCGCCGGAAACACTTTTCTTACCGACACGGCATTAATATTTTCGTGACCTTATCAGTGCAACTGCACTGACATTGACCTTTCAAAAAAACGCTACTAACCTAAGATATATGTACTAATATGCGGACGTGTAGCGTTAAGCGTCCCAGCATTGACGGGATATACAATGTTCGGGTGGGTATTCGAGTTCCGCTAACACCCCGACGGGGTGTGGGTATGGGTAAGGAAAGAGGGATGCCAAGCTGAGCATTGCTTTAGCAATGCTCCCGCTCCTCACGTCGCTCAAGAGGAATAACTGATTTGGGAGAAAACCTAAGGGACAGGGAGAGGGGCTGTCAAGTCCAGCGGAGCTTTAGCGGAGTGCACGAGCCTTGCGTGAGCGAGGCTCAGACTTGTACCTGATCCCTTTGGTTGTCTCCCTCTTTCATATTGACAAGTGCACCTATTCGAATAGCGAACCCGAGAAGTGCTATCCGACAAATAGCACTATCGGTAGCTTGCTATCGTAGGCAAAGCTGAATGATATAACAGAAGCATATCCAAATAAAAGACTTTTTTCACAAACTGAAACAGCCGTATTTGCTCATAAAACAAATACGGCTGTTATTATATTCATTTATTCACGCCTTAACCGAAATAATCGATCTTCATAGCCTTCTTAACCTCGCTCATAGTCTGAGCGGCACACTGACGTGCCTTTTCGGTACCCTTCTTCAGCACATCGTAAACGTAGTCCATATTCTTCGCAAGCTCCTCACGGCGCAGTCTTATCGGCTCAAGCTCCTCCTGCATTACGTTGTTGAGGAACTTCTTTATCTTCATATCGCCAAGACCGCCACGCTTATAATGCTCTTTCAGCTCGTCAAGATTCTTGTAATCGGGCAGATAACGTTCAAAATGCTCGTCTGTGCAGAATGCGTCAAGGTAGGTGAATACCGTGTTGCCCTCGATATGACCGGGGTCTGACACCTGTATATGAAGCGGATCTGTAAACATACTCATTATCTTTGCCTTGATGTCTGCGGGGCTATCCGCAAGGTAAATGCAGTTGCCCAGCGACTTGCTCATCTTCGCCTTGCCGTCAGTGCCGGGCAGACGCATACAAGCCTCGTTTTCGGGAAGTAATATTTCCGGCTCAACAAGCACAGGCTCATAGATGGAGTTGAACTTGTGGACTATTTCCTTTGCCTGTTCAAGCATAGGCAGCTGATCCTCGCCTACCGGTACTGTTGTAGCCTTGAAGGCTGTAATATCGGCGGTCTGGCTTATCGGATAGCATAAGAAGCCTGCAGGTATGCTTGCTTCAAAGTTTCTCATCGTAATTTCCGCTTTTACGGTAGGATTACGCTGTAATCTTGATACTGTAACAAGGTTCATATAGTAGAATGTAAGTTCGGTAAGCTCGGGTATCATCGACTGAATGAATATCGTTGACTTTTCGGGGTCAAGTCCTGCCGCCATATAGTCAAGCGCTACCTCTCCTATGTTACTGCGTACCTTTTCGGGATTGTCGAAGTTATCGGTCAGCGCCTGTGCGTCTGCGATCATGATGTATATTTCGTCAAAATCGCCCGTATTCTGTAACTGCACTCTGCGTCTGAGCGAGCCTACATAGTGTCCTATGTGAAGTCTGCCTGTGGGTCTGTCACCCGTTAAAATAATCTTGCTCATAATATTTACCTCATTTTTTATACGGCTTAATAAAAAAGCTCCCGTTCCGAATAAGGAACAGAAGCTGTATCTGCAAGCCACCTTATTGTTACGCACATAAAAATACGCTCTCTGTGTAACGGTCAGAGCCTTCCGTCAGAAACTACTCGCTTATCGCTTTCGGTCTGCCCTCGCAAGTCCATTCGTATCGGATAAATACACCGCTTTTCAGCTAATGCGGCTCTCTGTCGTATCTCTGCCGATATTACTACTCTCGGTCAACGGTTTGATATAGACTTAGTATATCACCTTTTCCCACTGTTGTCAAGCACGGCGACTCGCCGTTTTTATCTCCTCCGTTATACCATAACAGCAAGCTTAACATTCTCTTCGTTGTATAAAAAACGGGCATCGGCTTTCGCCGATGCCCGTTTTTATATTCAGTTTAACCGCTTACCTCTTCGTCTTAACCGTAAGCACCTTGCTCCACGAGCCGTACTGCTTAGTATTTCCGTAGGTCTTATACGCCCTGATCCTGAACTTGTAGCTTGTGTTAGCCTTCAGGCTCTTTATCGTACAGCTTGTAGAAGTAGCCTTAGTACCCGTGTAAACAGTCACCCACTTACCGCCCTTATACTGCTGTAACTGGTAACCGCTTGCTGTCGTACCCTTGTTCCAGCCGAGTGTTATTGAATTCTTGGATGTGGATTTAGCCTTGAATCCGCCAACGCCGTAAGGGTTGGTGTTAACTTTAACTTCACTGCTCCACGAGCCGTACTGCTTAGTATTTCCGTAAGTCTTGTATGCTCTGATTCTGAATCTGTAGCCGGCAGTGCCTGCCTTTAAGCCCTTTACAGTATAGCTTGTGTTGGTAGCCTTAGTACCGGTATAAATAGTTACCCACTTACCGTTCTTGTACTGCTGTAACTGATAACCGCTCGCTGTCGTACCCTTGTTCCACTTTAATGTCACAGATGTACTCGACTTTGACGAACACTTGAAACCGCCTACGCCGTAAGGATTGGTGTTGACCTTTACCTCACTGCTCCACGAGCCGTACTGCTTAGTATTTCCGTAAGTCTTGTAAGCTCTGATTCTGAATCTGTAGCCGGCAGTACCTGCCTTGAGCTTCTTTACAGTGTAGCTTGTATCGGTAGCCTTAGTACCCGTATAAATAGTTACCCACTTGCCGTCCTTGTACTGCTGTAACTGGTAACCGCTTGCGGTCGTACCCTTGTTCCACTTTAATGTAACAGAGGTACTTGTCTTTGACGAACACTTGAATCCTCCTACGCCGTAGGGGTTTGTGTTAACGGAAAGTGCCGATGTATAATCGCTGTAAGCACCGTTCTTGACCGCTCTCATACGGAACTTGTATCCTGCTGTTCCTGCCGCTAATCCCTTGACGGTATAAGATGTTGTCGCATTGCTTGTTATCTTCGCAACGTTGACCCACTTGCCACTCTTGTACTGCTCTATTTCGTAACCGCTTGCATTTGCATTCTTGTTCCACTGTAATGTTACATTTGTGCTGGTTAATGACTTAACCTTGAAGCCTGTCACGTTGGCAGGTTTTTCGGCTGTAATAAGTTCATAGTCAAAGCCATTTTCTTTTGCGTACTTTTCACCCTCTGTGCCGCTGTAGCAGTAGATTTTGAAGTTGTCTATCTTCTTGTAGCCGTTATCATAATAGTAACCGAAAGCAAAAACATATATATTTTCCACACAACTAGGAATAGTTACACTCATAAGATTTTTGCAATTTTCAAAAGCCTCACGATCTATCTGTGTCACACTGTCGGGTATTGTAACACTTCTAAGGTTAGCACAACCGATGAAAGCATACGCTTCAATACTTTTTACACTATTCGGTATTATTACACTTTTAAGGTTTACGCAATATTCAAATGCTTCAGAGCCTATATACATTACACCATCATTTATCGTATAACTTTCATTCTTTTTTCCGGCTGGATAACATTTTATAGTTGTTTTATCCTTATCGTATAAAATGCCGTCAACAGAAACAAAATTTGAATTTGTAGATGCAACCTTAATTTCTGTAAGGCTTATGCAATTTTCAAAAACGTAACCACCTATCTCAGCCACACTGCTCGGTATTGTTACACTTGCAAGACTTGTACAATCTTTAAACGCCCAATTTCCTATACTTGTCGCACCGTCCGGTATCGTTATACTTGTAAGGCTCGAGCAATCACTGAAAGCATACGATCCTATTTCCGTAACACTGTTCGGTATCGTTATACTTGTAAGGCTCGAGCAACCTCTGAAAGCATATTTGTCTATGCTCGTCACACTTACAGGTATCGTTATACTTGTAACGTTTGTACACCCGCTGAAAGCAAACCTATCTATAAATGTCACGCCATCAAGTATCTTACAATTTTTATCTTTTTTTCCGGCAGGATAACATATTATAGCAGTTTTATCAACATCGTACAGAACTCCGTTCACCGAAACATAATTCTCATTTCCTGTTGCAACATTTATCGCCGTAAGACTTGTGCAATCTTTAAAAGCACAATTTTCAATTATCGTCACACTGTCCGGTATCGTTATACTTGTAAGACTTGCGCAACCTTCAAAAGCACTATAGCCTATCCATGTCACACTGTCCGGTATCGTTATACTTGTAAGGCTCGAGCAACCTTCAAAAGCACTCCTGCCTATATCCGTCACGCTGTTCGGTATCGTTATATTTGTAAGGCTTGTACAACCGTTAAAAGCACTATCGCCTATCCTCGTCACACTGTCCGGTATCGTTATACTTGTAAGACTTATGCAGTCTTCGAAAGTATAATCACCGATACTCGTCACTCCATCAGGTATCTTATAATTTTTATCTTTTTTCCCGGCAGGATAACGCATTATAGTAGTTTTATTTTTATTGTACAGAACGCCGTTGACTGAAACATAATTTTGATTTTCTGTCGCAACATTTATCGCTGTAAGGCTGGAGCAGCCACCGAAAGCGCTACTGTCTATTCTTGTCACACTGTCCGGTATCATTATACTCGTAAGGCTTGTGCAACCGTAGAAAGCACTACTGCCTATACTCGTCACACTGTCGGGTATCGTTATACTTTTAATGCTTGTGCAACCGCTGAAAGCACTCCTGCCTATATCCGTCACGCTGTTCGGTATCGTTATATTTGTAAGGCTTGTGCAGTCTTCGAAAGCATAATCGCCTATACTTGTCACACCGCTAAGTATTGTTACGCTTATAAGACTTTCGCAACCGCTGAAAGCGTATTCGCCTATACTCGTCACACTGTTTGGTATTGTGACACTTGTGATATTCTCACAATATTCGAAAGCATAATTGCCTATACTTGTCACACTCCTCCCGTCAATCATTTCCGGAATTTCAACCTTTTCCGCGCCACCATTATAGTCAGTAATCTTCACAGTACCATCATTAAGTACGCTATACTCATAATCCCCATAAGTCTCCGCCCCTGCGCACACCGCACAGATTACAACCATCGCCGCAAAGGTTGCAAGACCCAGCAACCACTTTTTCAGTTTCATAAACACATACCTCTTTCCTTTTAAAACATAAAAAGGCACAGTCCACCCATGCAGACTATGCCTTTATTACCATATTGAATTTTACGCAGAGATATTGTGCAGTATTTACAGAGGTGCTATTATAGAGCCCCCCCCCGTTTACATAAATTGTAATTTATCATCTTGCACATATCTCTCACCATTTCATAATATCGTCTGAATATTTAATTGCAGTTTATTTTTCTTTAGTATATCACTATTGTTAATTGCTGTCAAGTATCAATCCGGTAATTGCCACAGTACGCATAAATATTCAAGCGGTCACAGCTTGCCGCCGTAACCGCTTTATATTTATCGCTTTGTTTGACCCCGCCGTTTCACTATTCTACAAATAATAGCTCAGCCAATTCCAAAGGCGGAACTTGAAGCGGCACATTGCCGCTGTCAGCGGCGACCCGCCGCCGCAGCCGCACTGTGTGCTGTTGAAAACGCTATCTGCAAATTATATCCGCCCGTATAAGCCGCACAGTCAATTATCTCCCCTGCAAAATATAACCCATCGATCAGCTTCGAGCCCATCGTTTTCGGATCTATTTCCTTTAGCGATACTCCTCCGTCTGTGATTATCGCTTCTTCTATCGGTCTTAGTCCCGTCACCGTAAGATCAAAATGCTTCAGCGCATTTACAATCGCCGCTCTTTGCACCTTTGTGATCTCACTTATCCTTGTATCGACCGCAACTCCTGCCTTGTCAAGCACAGGCTCTACCATAGCCTGCGGCAACAGCCCTCTCATAACAGTAGATATCTGCTTTGTGTGCTGTTCGCCGAAGTCACGCAGAAGCCTTGCGTCCAGCTTTTTATCGTCAAGCGCAGGCTTCAGATCTATCTCAAGCCTGTAAGTGCTTTTCTTGACATAAGCCGATGCGGAAAGCACCAGCGGACCGCTGACCCCGAAGTGCGTGAACAGCATTTCTCCCTGCTCCCTGTACACAGGCTTGTTCTTTGCCGTATCAATAAGCGACAGCGTTACATTTTTAAGGCTAAGCCCCGACATATCACAGCAGCAGCTTTCCTTTACGCATATCGGCACAAGCATAGGCTTTGGTTCTACTATCGTATGACCGAGCGCCCGTGCTATCTCATATCCGCTGCCGTCCGAGCCTGTACCGCTGTAGGACGCTCCGCCGGTCGCTATTATGACGCTGCTTGCATAAACCTCGCTCTCACCGAGCCTTACTCCTTTTACCCTTCCGTCCTCGGTTATAACACCTTTTGCGTGCGCTGTGATAACCTTGACGCCAAGCGTACCCATGCGTTTTTTCAGTGCCTCAACTATATCCTTTGCACTGTCTGAAACAGGGAAAACACGGTTTCCCCTCTCCGTTTTAAGAGGCACTCCAAGCCCCTCGAAGAAATTCATTGTATCATACGCCGAAAAACCCGCAAGAGCGCTGTATAGAAAGCGGCTTCCTGTGGGTATGTTCTTCATTATATTGTCGTTGTCACTGTTGTTTGTGACGTTGCACCTGCCCTTGCCCGTTATGGCGAGCTTTTTTCCGAGCTGTCTGTTATGCTCGATCACAACGGTGCGTACACCGTTCTCAGCGGCAAAAACGGCGGCAGCCATACCTGCCGCACCTCCGCCGATTATTGCTAAGTCGTAGTTCATTATACGTCCTTTTTATATACCTGATTTTCTTCCCACAGCTTTTCCAGCTTGCCGAAGGTCTGTTCGATGTTGTCCTTGTTTCTTGCACTCACCGCAACGATTATTGCATTGAGCAGGCTGAGCGGAGCAACGAGCGAATCCGCAAAGCTCGCCATATCGCTCCTTGCTATAAGCAGTTCGTTCGCATAAGCGGCGAGCGGCGATGTCACGCTGTCGGTTATAGCCACAACGTTTGCGTTACATTTCTTTGCATATGCCGTGGCCTTTATCGTACTCTGCGAATATCTGGGGAAAGATATTGCTATAAATGCGTCCTCGCTGTTCATATGTATGATCTGCTGATAGATACCGCTTGTATTGATAGCCTGTACAAAATGCACATTGTCGAATATAAGCTGGAAGTTATAATCAAGAAATCTTGCGAGAATACTGCTGCTCATAGCGCCGAGTATATATATTCTTCTTGCCGAGCATATCTTCTCTATAGCCCTGTCAAAAGCCTTCGGGTCGATTTCCTCAAGCGTTCTGCGGATACGGTCCATATCCTGCGTGAGCGTGTTCTTAAGCACTCCGTCATCACCGATACGGTCGTTTGTAATATTGATACGCTGTACCGCTGTAAGACGGTTCTTTATCAGCGACTGTAAGCTCTTCTGAAGCTCCGGATAGCCCTCAAAGCCCATTTCTATGGCAAAGCGCACGACCGTTGATTCGCTGACGTTTACTGCGTTTCCCAGCTTCAGTGCGGTCATATAAGCCGCCTTTTCATAGCTGTTTATAATATAGTTTGCTATGAGCTTCTGACTTTTCGAGAATGTGCTCATTTTATTTTCAATCTGAACAAGTAGATCTTCCTGCATTTTAGTATCCTTCCGGCATTCCGCCAAATTTTGTGAATGTTTACATATGTTAATTGTACTACATTTCCTTCGATTTTGCAAGCGAAAAATGCAGGATTTCAAAAAATCCCGTCAGAACAGCCGAAATATACATTTTTTTCAAACGTTGTTTCTTTCAAATGCAAGCAATGCCGTTGTTTCTTGCGGAAGTTTCAGTCGGGTGACCTCCCCACCTCCCTCATCATCCACGCCACGGCATACTCGGTCGTCATATACCCTCCGTCTGATATACCCGCCTTTCTTGCGTCTGTGCCCACAGCGTAAATATCAAGGTCAACCCCTCCGTAAAGGCACTGAGTAACCGCAATCGCTTTTGCTCCCATGGCTATTACTCTACCGAGCGCCGCCCTCACTCTTTCGGGTATTCCTCCTGCTCCGTAGCAACGTATGACAAAACCCCTGATACCGCCCTCATACAGCATTTTTATCATATCCGGGTTGAATGACGGATGCATATCAAGAACGGCGACTTTACCGTCCGCCTTGCATAAAGAGCAGTCATACCTGTATTTACCGACGCAAGGCTCATTGCAGGTGATTTTCACCCTGCCGCTTTTTACAGTGCCAATATCCCCCTTCACACAGGTGAAAGCGTTATCCGATACGGTATCAATCTTGGTGCAATCTCTTCCGTCCATAATTTTTCCGCCGAAAACAACGCAGACACGGCACACCGTACCGCTTCCTGCCACAGCCAGAGCATCCTCAAAGTTCGCCGGTGCGTCACTGCCGCTTTCAAAGAACGGACGCTGCGAACCGGTAAGCACGACCGGCACGGGCGGATTTTCCGTCATGACCGATAAAGCGGCAGCGGTATATGCCATAGTGTCCGTTCCGTGCGTTATAACTATCCCGTCATATTTCCCGATGTTATCATTGACCGTATCCGCAATGCGCTTATGGTCGGATATTGTCATATCACTGCTGTCTATGTTCATCAGAGTCATCGGCACAATATCATATTTTTCGCAAACCTGCGGCATCAGCGCCAGTATTTTTCCTGCCTGCTCTTCGCTAGACTGCGGAGCAAGTCCGCTTTTTGTGCCTGCGCACGAAAATGTTCCGCCCGTTTGTATCCATAATATCCTTTTTCTCATATCCACGCTCCTTAAGTTGTTCACTGCTGTTATTATACACCGTCACGCCTGCTTATACAAGCGGTTTTTACACCTTGACAATGTGCCGATTTTACCCGCATAATTATGCGGTGTGCTGTCACACTGTGTCTGAGAACGTTTTTGCTGACGCAATAACAACCTCAGACTAAAATCGCTGAAATGCGATTTTACCCGCATAATTATGCGGTGTGCCGGCGCACTGTGTCTGAGAACGTTTTAACACGGTTTATACACACCTTGACGGCGTGAATAAACCGTGTTATAATATATTAAATATAGTCACTGAACAAAATCAGATTAAGGATATAAAATGCACGAACAGTTTAAAAACGAAAAATGTGCCGCCTGCGGCATGAAATTCTTTGATGATGAAGACATTGTAGTCTGCCCCGAATGCGGCGCTCCGTATCACCGTGAATGCTGGAACAGGGTAGGCACCTGCATACACTCCGCCGAGCACGGCAGCTACGAGTGGAAGGGCGACAGCGCAGAACTGCGTGAACATCTCGAAAACGTCGAATCCGCACGGATAAACAAGCCCGAAACAAGCGAGGACGGCTTTGAAATATTCCACGTTGAAAGCTATGACGAATACCGTGAGATAATGGACAGAAAACTGCTTGAACAGCAGAAGGACTTTGAAGAGATTGACGGTGTGACCGCTCAGGAACTTCTGAAATTTGTCGGAAAGAACGGATATTACTATCTTCCCGTATTCAAGGACATCAGAAAAAACAACAAATTGCTCAAGCTGAACTTTGCGTCATTCCTGTTCTTCCCTATCCACTGCTTTTACCGCAGGATGAATCTGTTCGGCGTTATTATGATGATATTGCTTTTTCTGATTACGGAAACAAGGATTCTTCTCAACTATTTTGCCGATAATCTCGGTCTGACCTCAAACGACCTTGCCGTTGCATATATCGTTACCGCTATGATATCCCTTGCGCTGAATATCTTTGCGCTTATGTTCTTCAACTACTTCTATCTGAAAACTGCGGTCAGAAAAATAAAGACGATAAAACAGCAATACCCCGATGAAAGCCGTGAACGCATACTTGCAAGGATTGAAGCGGCAGGAAAACCCGGAATATTCTATGCGATAGCATTCTCCTTCTGCACAGCCATAGCTATGATACTCGTTTTCCAGCTTATCAACAATACGCTCGGCATCAGCATCTCCGTTCTTAAGGAACTGGTAAACTGATATTTTTGCAGATAAACGACATTAATGAAAGGAGGACGGCATTTTGAGCAGACTTAAAACATTTTACGGCAAAAAGGGCGAAAAAGGAATGTCGCTCCTTGTTTTCCTTGTGTTTTTTATATTAGGCTCTGCACTTGGTATGTTTATGCAGACCGCATCTCTTGAGGAAGAATTTACGGGAGCGGCGGCGGCCGCCGCATTTCTCGGCAGAGATTGGACTGGTGTAATGTCGCCCGTGGGAAGCATAAGCGGCTTCCTGCGTGGAATACCCTATCTTCCGACTATGCTCTGCCCCGACCCCGTGTTCCAGTATAAGCTGTTTATGCTGATAAATTCAGCCGCTTATGCACTTATCCCTCTTTCCGCTTTTCGTCTGACAGATAAGCTCGGTGTCACAAAGCTGTGGCAGAGGCTTCTCGTAACGGCACTGTGCGGAATATTCCCGTCAGTGCTTATCTATTCCCACTATCTGCTTTCAGAACCGCTTTCCGCCGTTTTTGTCTGGCTTTTATTGCTTGTCATATTCAGAGGCGAAAAGGAAAACGGGAAAAAAGCAGGTGCATTCTTTGCTTCGGTCACTGCAGGACTTCTTACCGCCTGTGCTTATTTCCTGTCGCCGTCGTGTGCAGGCGTGTTCCTCGCCGTATGCCTTTACTGCCTTTATGCAAAGCTCGCAGGAGTCAGAAAAAGCATATATTTCAGCACATACGCAATAACATTTATACTCCTTTTTGCCGCTGATATTATTCTGACGTGGCTCACAAAAGGCCTTTACGCTTATTCCGGAGGTATATTGCAATCGGTCGCAGGCTCTTTGCAGGCTTTATCCGAAAACAGTGCAGCTCTGCTTACTCTTATAGGCGGACGTTTATATTACTTTATAATATCCTCGTGGGGACTTGGCGGCGCGGGTGTCACCTTTGCCATAATTACACTTGTCAGCTTCATCCGCTGTAAAAGGCGCAAGGAGGAGCAGTATTATGACGACAGATTCGTGTCAATGGGTGTGCTGTGTACGCTTATGCTTATATTCGCCGTTCCCCTTGACGCTTTCATAAAAGCCGATTGTGACATTTCGACACAGGATACGGTATTCGGCGCAGCGTCGGTCTTTGCCGTAACGATTCCCTTTATCCTCCTGTTCTTCTGCTATATTTTCGTGTACGGCATAAGCTATACAAGGCTTCTTATCTCTGTGACCGGGAACGGTCTTGCCGCAACCGCCGCACTGCTGATGTATAACTGCACTCAGTCGGGCGGACAGATACTCAGCAACGTAATGACGCCGGGCATCACCTCTATGCTTATCGGATGCGACTCGTCCGCCGGACTTACAAGTTCTGATATGCTTTACCCGATATGCCTTCTTTTCACCGTGTTTGCGGCGGCAGTACCCGTTGTGTGCTGTACAAAAAACCACGCTTCCGTAATAACCGCCTTTATATTCACAGGCGTTATCTGCTATGCCTGCGTATCGTCCGCCTCAAGCGGTCTTTTCGGCTATGCGGAAGAAAGCCGTGAAAAAGTTTCCGACACGCTTGAGATAAACCGCTGTATCGCTGAATATTCCGGCGGCACAGAAAACAAAACCATAATAGTTTACGACAATGACCGTATGACAGCTATGAGTATCCAGTATTACAACCAGTCGTCTACGGTAAAATATATTAAAGAGGGCGGAACGTTGCCGACAGATTGCTACGTTGTAAGCTCCGACTCCGTAAAGGTCAGCGGTGCCTGCGTGCTTATCGGACGCATCAACGATATAAACGTCTATGCGATAGGAAATAATGCAATCCGCCACGATAACGGCGAACCGCCCGAAAAGCCCGGAAACAATACCATTTCCGAGAGTAAATAACATCTTTGCAAATGCTAAGGAGAGATATAACCCAAAATGCCTAAACTCAAAAAGAAAACCCGACAAATGCAGCCGTCAAGGATGCTCGTACTGGGCTTTTCCATCATAATACTGACAGGTGCAACACTTCTTTTCCTGCCCATATCTTCAAAAAGCGGTCAGTTCAGCAGCTTCATAGACTGCCTGTTCACCGCCACAAGCGCAACCTGCGTTACCGGAATAACCGTTTTGGATACCTTCAATTATTTCAACGGCTTCGGTCAGGGTGTCATCCTCGCTCTTATACAGGTCGGCGGTCTCGGCTTTCTGACCTTGGTAACGTTCATCAACCTTATACTCGGCAAAAAGCTGGGCTGGTCAACCGTAAAAATCGCCGCAAGCGACCTTACCGACAACGCCCTCGAAACCACACCGAAAAGACTTTTCTATGAAATTGTCCTTTACTCGTTTGCCATCGAATTTGTCGGCGCTGTCATACTTGCGTTTGTCTTTGTTCCCGACTTCGGCGCACTCGGAATTTTCGAAGCGATATTCCTGTCCGTTTCCGCTTTCTGCAACGCAGGCTTTGACCTGCTCACAGCAACTCAGGGAGCAGTGGGACTGAGCAATTACACCGCCAACCCCCTTGTTATGATAACTGTCACGGTACTCATCACAACAGGCGGTCTGGGCTTTATCGTATGGCGCAATATAAGGCATTACAGCAAGGCAAAAGGGCTTCTCCTGCATACAAAGCTGGTTCTTATAATGGCCGCAGTTATGTTGCTTGTCGGCGCCGCTATAATATTTATAGTAGAATTCAGCAATCAGGACACGCTCGGACAGATGCCCGTAGGAGAAAAAATTCTCACATCTATATTCTTAAGCGCAAGCTCCCGTACCGCAGGCTTCCCCTGCTTTGATATGAACGATCTTATGCCCTTTACAAAAATAATTATCACCATCCTTATGTTCATCGGTGCCGCTCCTGCATCCACAGCAGGCGGTATCAAGATAACGACCGTCGCACTTGTCGTTTGTACGGTAATTTCCGTGCTGAAGGGCAGAGAGGATACCTATCTTATGGGTCACAGGATAAAGCGTGACGCTATATATAAAACATTCACCGTTATCGTTCTGTCGCTGACTCTTATAGCCGTTTCATTCACAGGCATACTTATGTGCTGTGAGGGTATGTCGCTTCAGAAAACAATATTCGAGGTAGTTTCCGCATTCTCTACTACAGGCTTCTCTGTAGGTGCGTCCGCAGAGATGAACGTCCCCGCAAAGCTGATAATGGTATTCACCATGCTTGCAGGAAGAATCGGTCCCGTAACGCTTATGACCTCTCTTATAATAAGAAAAAATCACAACTCGGACAAGAACAGGATTCTCCCCGAGGGAAATATACTGGTAGGCTGATATGGCAGAAAAATATGAGAGCTTCGACCTTTCTGGCACAAAGATATATGTTTCCGAGGATCACCGTTTCGGCACGGACGCATTTCTCCTTGCGGATTTTGCCGACCCCGCACCTCACCATAAGGTGTGCGACCTGTGTACAGGTTGCGGTATAGTTCCGCTGATAATGTGCAGAAACATATCCAAAAAGCCCCCGAAAGAGATATACGGCATTGAGATAATGCCTGAAGCGGTAGAGCTTTTTGATAAAAGCGTTGCCGAAAATAACCTTTCGGACAGAATAAAGCCTGTGCTTTGCGACCTTAAAGACCCGCAGGGCATACCCCGTGAATACTTCGACATAGTGACGGTAAATCCGCCCTACTGGAAAAAAGGCTCGGGCGAGGAACGCCTTTCCGATGTACAGGCGGCGGCACGACACGAGATACTGTGCAATATCGATGATGTTATGAAAACAGCCTCATCGCTGTTGAAGTTCGGCGGTAGCCTCAAGCTCTGCCAGATACCGCTTCGCCTTGCCGATGTCATCTGCTCTATGCGTTCGCACGGGATTGAGCCGAAGGTTATGCAGAATGTAGTGAACCGCACAGGCGGTAAGCCGTGGCTCGTGCTTATAAGCGGAAAAAAGGGCGGAAAACCCGGAATGGAGCTTCTCCCAGATTTTGAAGTTTACAGTGACAACGGCTACAGCGATGAAATGAACAGAATCTACTACGGCACAAAAATGAAGAAAGGCTGACACAGAAATATGGCAGGAAAATTATATATAGTCGGCACTCCGATAGGAAATCTGTCGGACCTGTCACCCAGAGCGGTTGAAACGCTCGGCAAGGTCGATTTTATCGCCGCAGAGGATACAAGAGTAACTCAGAAACTGCTCACCCACTTCTCTATAAGCAAGCCTATGGTTAGCTACCACAAGTTCAGCGGTAACAAGCGTGGCGAGGATATAACCGCCCGTCTGCTTGACGGCGAAACCTGCGCCATAGTGACCGACGCAGGTATGCCCTGCATATCCGACCCCGGCGAAGAGCTTGTAAGAGAGTGCCACGAGCACGGCGTTGAAATAGAAAGCGTACCCGGCCCCAGTGCCGCAATAACGGCACTTTGTATGAGCGGACTTGATACCTCACGCTTCAGCTTCGAGGGATTTTTAAGCGTTACCAAAAAACAGCGTGACGAACACCTTGACGAAATCAAGGACTTTTCAAGAACGCTTATATTCTACGAAGCGCCCCATAAGCTGAAAAACACGCTTGACGATCTGTACAGAGTTCTCGGAAACCGACAGATAGCCCTTTGCAGAGAGCTTACCAAGATACATGAGGAAGTTATCAAGGGTACTATATCAGAAATGATAGAACGCTACAAGGAGCTTACGCCGAGAGGCGAATATGTGCTTGTGGTCGAGGGAAAACCAAAGGTAAAGGAAAACGAGGATATAACGCTTTCCGATGCCGCACTTATGGCAAAAGAGCTGGTTGACGGCGGAATAAAGCCGTCCGATGCCTGCAGACAGGTCGCAGGAAAAACCCCGTTCTCAAAGTCGGAGATCTATAAGGAATATCTTAATATGTAAATCTGCCGTCAGGCTTTAATAATACCGAAAGGAAAAATACTATGGAAGAAAAAAAGAAAAAGAATTATGTCATTCCCGTAATAGGCGCTCTCATAGCTGTTGTAGCGTGCGTTGCCTATATCGTTATGAAGTTTGCGTCACAGCAGCAACAGCTTGAGGACAAGTGGAGCGAATATGACGACTGCGGTTGGATGTAATTTTTCAAAATAACTATTGAAATTTCCGTATCTTTATGATACAATTAGAATGATAACATAAACGGAGGTGTTTTTATGAAGCACATTAAGACAGTTAACAAGGCTAACCTCAAGGAAACAGCTGCTAAGGGCGGTTGCGGCAGATGCCAGACATCATGCCAGTCTGCTTGCAAGACAAGCTGCACAGTAGCTAACCAGAAGTGCGAGGCTTTAAACAAGTAAGGCACGGGTAAGAGAAAAGCTTTGAAAGCTCCCGAACAAATACGGGAGCTTTTGGCTTGTTTGAATATTTCGGCGGAAAACCGCCTTATATAACTCAGAAAAGGAATTTACCAATGAAAGAAATGATACATAAGTATGAGCAGAACGGTCAGTACATTGTACTTGACGTATGCAGCGGCGGCGTTCACGTTGTGGACGAGCTGACATATAAGCTCCTCGACTATGTCGCTCCCCCCTTTGCCGATGTATGTCCCGATGAGATAATCGCTAAGATGGACGGCTTCGACAAAGACGATATAAAGGAGTGCTACGCAGAGCTTAAAGAGCTTTATGACGCAAAGATGCTCTTCACCGAGGACGATTACGAGCAGTACGCCGCAATGGCTATGAAGGCTCCTATCAAGGCTATGTGCCTGCACGTTTCGCACGACTGTAACCTGAGATGCAAATACTGCTTTGCCCAGACAGGCGACTTCGGCGGCGACAGAATGCTGATGAAGCCCGAAACAGGTAAAAGAGCTATGGACTTCCTTATAAAGCACAGCGCCAACAGAGAAAACCTTGAGGTCGACTTCTTCGGCGGCGAGCCTCTGATGGCTTGGGATACCGTAGTCGAAACCGTAAAGTACGCAAGAAGCATAGAAAAACAGCACGGCAAGAACTTCCGCTTCACTATTACAACAAACGGTATGCTCCTTGACGATGAAAAGATAGATTATATAAACAAGGAAATGTCAAACTGCGTATTATCGCTTGACGGCAGAAAAGAAGTAAACGATAATATCCGCCCCACTCCGAACGGCAAGGGAAGCTATGACATAATCGTTCCGAAATATCAGAAGCTGGTAGCCGGCAGAGGCACAAAGGACTATTATGTAAGAGGTACGTTCACAAAGTACAACCTCGATTTTGCAAACGATGTTCTGCATATAAGCGATCTCGGCTTCGAACAGCTCTCCGTAGAGCCTGTTGTGACCGATCCCGAAATGCCCTACGCTATCACTGAGAGCGACCTCCCCACTATATTCGCCGAATATGACAGACTTGAAAAGCTGATGGAGGAGCAGAAGCTCGCTAATAAGCGCAAGTTCAACTTCTTCCACTTTATGATAGACTTGAATCAGGGACCCTGTGCCGTAAAGCGTCTGCGTGGATGCGGTTGCGGCAACGAATATGTTGCCGTTACTCCCGACGGCGATATTTATCCCTGTCACCAGTTTGTCGGAATTGAAGAGTGGAAGATGGGCGACATTTTCTCAGACAAGATTGATCAGAAGATAAAGGATTACTTTGCCGGTATACATATCTACAGCAAGGAAAACTGCGGTAACTGCTGGGCAAGATTCTACTGCTCGGGCGGCTGTAACGCAAACAGCTTTATCTATGAGGGCGATGTAAAGAAGCCCCACAAGCTGTCCTGCGAGCTTCAGAAAAAGCGTATCGAATGTGCCATAGCACTTGCGGCGGCAGGTAAAGACGCCGAATAACCGGATATAAGACAAGGACGTGACCGATAAAGTCCCGTCCTTCGGACTGTCGATAAACCCACGCACCACAAAAATGCAGATAAATCATCTGACACAAAATTAAAAAAATAGGATAAGTAAAAGAATTTCGCACAGCCGTAAAAAACGGCTGTGCGAAAGCATTTTTGCTTACTGCGTCAACCGCCCCTCAACGTACCTTTGTACGCCTGTCGGGGCGGTTTCCTTGTCTGCGTGTGTTTCTCAACGTCTGCAGCGTGTCGAAAAATACTTTTCCGACACGCTGAAGGACGTGACCGATAAAGTCACGTCCTTTATTTTATATATCTATCTTTAACAACTCCACCGCATTTTTATAAAATATCTTATCCTTTGCGCTGTCGGTTATCGGCATTTTGTCGATCATTCTTATCTCATCGTGCGGATCGCTCCACGGAAGGTCGCTTCCGAACAATATCCTGTCCTCGCCGTAAGCCCTGAACATTTCCATAAACATCTCGTCCGACATATACTCTGCACAGTACGCCGTGTCAAAATAGATATTCCTTGCGTCCTTGATATAATACAGCACACGCTCCCAGTTTGCCATTCCGCCCATATGCGCCCCGATGAATGTGCAGTCGGGATACTTCTTCGCCATTTCGGCAAGGTCTGCCGGCATTGCGTGGAACGTCATAGATGATATAGGGTCATATCCCATATGAAGAATAACCGGAAGCCCCAGTTCACCGCATTTTTCATAAATCCTCTGCATACACGGCTCGAACATAAAATGCCCCTGATAGTCCGGATGTAATTTAACACCGTGAAGCCCCAAGGATGATATGCGTTCAAGCTCACTGCAAAGCTCATCACTGTCAGGATGCACTGTGCCGAACGATATTATGTTGCCGTGATTTTGCTCATTTGCCCAGTTGTTTATAGTCGTCTGCTGTGTCGGCTTTGTTGCGACCGGCAGTAAAACACCGTAATCAATGCCCCACTCTTTCAGCTTCTGCCTTGTATCGTCTATTCTTCCGTTAGTATAAACATTGCAGTTTGCCGTATCCTTCAGCTTCTGCACCGCCCTGTCCGCTATTTCGTCCGCATAAGCGTGTATATGAAAATCAATGTACATCTTCTGTTCCTTCGTTCTTATTCGTCATATAATTTGTCTGTCTGCTTTCCGTCAAGACCCGAAAACACAGGGAATCTTCCCGTTCTCTCTATAGTCTGACCGTTTATCATTCCTATATGCGAGGAAATATGCCGAAACTGCCCTAAGATAAGTTCAAGCCTTGTATATTCACACCCTTGAGGCTTTTCGTTAAGCTCTTCGTCGCTCAGATTATCAAGATAGTTTTCTGTTTTTATCTGCACTTTATGCAGGTAATCGAGCAGCTCTGTATCGCTCAGAACAACATTGCAAGGATTATCGGGATTATCCATTCCGTTTTCGTGAAAATCCGGTTCTGTGAATTTTGACGGATTGAAAAACCACTTGTCCGCCGAGTGAATAGCGTGATACACATACCGCCACGCAGGTGTACCGCAGACAGACGCATTTCTGTCATATGTCTTTATCGCCGTTTCCATATTACTAAAGTTCGTTATCGTTTGCTTTTTTATCATTCGGCATACATCGTTCATGTTTTACCCTCCTGCTATATTTCCTCTGTTTGTCCGATAAAAACGGATATAGAAAGAGGAGTACCTTCCGATACTCCCCTTAATTTATGTTTTCACTATCGTTCAGCCCGCCGTCAACGAAACTTTCAAATATCGCCATTTTTTCAAAAGGCGAACTTGAAGCGGCTCACAGCCGCCCGCCGTCAGCGTAACCTGCAAATATCGCCATTTTTTCAAAAGGCAAATTTGCTGCGGCTCACAGCCATTTAGTTGGCAAGACCTGAACGTTCGATACCTTCAACGAACTGCTTCTGTAAGAAGATGTACATAATAAGTATCGGCATAAGTGACATAAGGCATCCTGCTTCTATCCATACGAGATAGTCGCTCGCCATACCATTTCGCTCTCCGGTGAAATAAAGCACCATCGTTGTTCCAAGACGGTCAATTTCCATCGCTATCGTATACGGGTCAGCGAAGAACATACCCGTTACATAAGAGTCGTTCCAGTACCATACGATTGAGAAGATGAATACTGTTAAGAACGAAGTCTTAGCGTTCGGCACCATAACACGGATAAATGTCATGAAAGGTCCACAGCCGTCGAGATAAGCGGCATCTTCGAGGTCCTTTGGCAGTCCTCTGAAGAACTGTCTGAACAGAAGGATAAATACGCCAGCTCTGATACCGTTGCAGAAGAACGCCTGTAAGTAAAGTGCCATAGGCGTACTTACAAGGTTAACCGCATTGCCTGTAAACAGCTTTATAAGACCGAATACATCGAAGAATCTGAACTGCATATACAGAGGGATAAGGATTACCTGTACGGGTACGATGATCTGTAAGATAACGATACCGAACATAAGTCCCTTGCCCTTGAACTTGAATCGTGCAAATCCGTAGCCCGTAACACCGCAGGTAACGACCTGTATCATCGAGCATACTACGTTTACAAGTATAGTCTGCAAAAGTACCTTCGGGAAATTCATTGCAACCCATACGTCAACGAAGTTGGAGAATATAACCTCCTTGGGTATCCACATTACCGAAGGGTCGCTCATTTCTGCCTGGGGTCTGATTGCCGTAGACAGCATATAGAGCATGGGATAGAGAATTACGAATCCCAGACCGAACAGGATAAGGAAACGGAAAACAGGCCATACCTTTTCGGTAATTCTTCTTCTGAAGATGTACTTGTAGTGCTTTCTTTCCTGCTGGTTGTAATTACGGTAATTCTTGATTATCTGCCAGTTGCTTACATGGTAGATATTCTTAAGCTCTTTAGCCTTTTTCTTTTCAGCCTTCTTCAAAGCTCTCTTTGATTCGGGCTTTCCTGTTGCGATAGGCTTGATAACACCTACCTGAAGTTCGTCATCAGCCTTTTCGGGAGCGGCAGAAGCGTCAGCCTCGCCGTTAATCTCCTTTATAGCCTCGCCGATTGCTTCCGGAGAAGCGTTATCGACAGGTGCAGCTGTGGCTGCTTCGTTTTCCTGAACATCTGCATTGAACTGTTCTAAATCTTTTTCGCTCACAACTACACCTCCTTAATCATTTTCATAGAATACGAACTTAGATACAATAGCAACGATAATTGCAAGTGCAACCGCAACTATCAGGAAGTAAATCCATGCCATAGCCGCCGAAAGACCGTATCTTAAGGCTCTTGACTGTGCAAGAACTATTGACATAACCGGGTTTTCCGAATCGATGAACGTATCGATAACCGTATAAATCAGGTTCGCCAATATCATCGGGCTTATCATCGGGAACGTTATCTTCCAGAAGAATTCCCATCCCGTAGCGCCCTCCATAGATGCCGCTTCCTTTGCCGAAACCGGTATCTGCTGTAACGCCGCAAGGAATATCAGTATCTGAATACCGGCACTCCATAATAGGTTGAAAATATCACTCGTTATCGTCTGTATCGTCATGGTCAGCTGTTCGTTCAGATTATATATACCTAAGAACTGCAACAGCTCATCGACAAGGTCGGTCTGGAACAGTGCGCTGAACTGCTCACCGCTCGAAATACCGTTGGTCGATATATCACCCTTGATTACCGCCAGTACAGGACCCGTCGCAACAAGTACCGGTAAGAAGAATACCGCTCTTGCGAATGTTCTGCCTCTGAACTTCTGGTTAAGAAGAAGTGCGATAAACAGCGAGAATATCATTACTACGATAACCTGCGGTACCATTGCACCAAGTGACTCGGTCAGCTTGGGGAGGTAATCCTGGTTCTTGAAAAGAGCCTCCTCATAGTTTCCGAAATTGTTCCACTCGGTATAGATACCTGCTGAAGTCATTCCTCTCTGTGCGGCCTGCTCTGCTGTTGAAACAAGCTCAGTATAGCACATTGAGTACCACGCCGACTTGAATATCGGCACAATGAACATATAGATTACGCCAACGATCCATATTGCTATGAATCCGTAACCGTAAAGTCCTTTTTTCTTCTCGTATGAAATACGGGATTTCTTGATTTCCTTCTGAACTCTGGGTTGTCTGCGGCGGATGTCCACCTCTTCATCCTCAACGTTCAGTGCCGCAGCAGCTGCGGTCATATGTGCTGACTTGTTAGCAACGGAAGCCGGTGCCTCGTCAGCGTCATCTGCCTTATCGGCAGGCTCTGAAGCTGTTTCCTCGACCGTTTCCTGCTTTACATCAGGCTCTGAAGCTGTTGCTTCTGCTGCCGTTTCGGCAGCCACAGCCTTGTCGGCTGCGGGTGTGTCATCAACGGGAGTCTCGGCGGCGGCGGTCGTCTTCATTGCTTCAATTTCTTCATTCGGGTTGAAATTCGAATTATTCATCTGTTTCTCCCTTCAGTCCATATTGTGCAAGATCGATTTCCTTGCCGTTGACGGTGAGAGTCATTTCTCTGGTATTTACCCTGATTGTCTTTCCGCCGTCAAACTCGGTTTCCATCTCATCGCCGGAAATTCTGTTGTATCCTGTGATGTGGAGATTTGCGAAGTCCTTCAGTTCGTCCTGATAGAGCTTGTAAACCTTAGCCGAGGGTTCGAGCCAGCCCTTGTAGTTTGAATAGAAGAGCGTCTCGTAATCGCTGTCTGTGAAATCGTTAGGATCGGCATACATCATATCATAGTGAACAGGTGTTGCTGTAAGAAGTGCAAGCATGATAGTATCATCTGCGTTTGCACTTGCATTTACCGCCTTTGTTGTGTAAGGCAGGTAACCGTGGATAACGATCTCATAGAACGGAATGTCATAGTCAAACAGATCGAAGTTACTTGATGTAACAGGTACGTTTGTCAGATAATCAACATAGGGGAGCGCATAAGCGTTAGCGCCGCTTGCAAGAAGCGTGAAGCCTGCGTCCTTGAACTGCTTGTAGCCTTCTACCAGCTTATTCATTGCATCTGCTCTGGAATAATTCTCACGGCTGAAGTCGCTGTAAAGCAACGTTGTAGCGTCATCAAGGTTTATCGTTGTTATTCCTTCGCTTGTAAACGACTTGATGATCTTGTTGTAAAGATCAGGCCAGTAATGAGGTGACAAGGTTGTCTTTGTAACAAGTCTTACCTGATTCGGAATGCCGAATGCAATATCCCAGTTATTCGTTGTTGCATAAGCCTTTGTTATAGCCTTGCAGGCGTTCAGCGTGTAGCTGTAGCCGTTACCGCTGTCCTTCATGGAGGTGATTCCCGCACTTGCGAACAGCTTGCTGTTTATCGAGCCTACATATTCCGCAAGCGTCTTGTATGCGTTCTTGCCGCCAAGCGTTCCTGCGTAATTTACATCGGCTGTGATCATACCCTTGATGCCTGCGCCGTTGAAATCGTTGTAGTTTGCAACAATATCGTCAACGCCAAGCTCGTTGAGCTGCTTTATTATTTCCTGAGCCTGCTCGTATGTTGTAGCGGCAGTTTCAAGACTTACAGGGAAGCCTGCAATCGACTGTGCCTTTATCGTACCGCCGTAAAGGTCAAGATAATAGCTGTTTGTTATATTGTCGCTCTTATCCTTGAATCCCTTCTGCTCAATAAGGTAGTTTCTGTATGCTTCCGCAATATCAACATAAGAAAGGTTTTCCTTTGCAAGAGGATAATAGCCTACCGTAAGGTTGGGCTGGTTTATATTGCCCTGCTCGTAAACCGTGAGCTTACGGTTACCCATGTAGTAGGTATCCTCTGCTCTTACCTTGAACTCGAACCATGTGTTGTTGTATGATGTTGAGTTCTGTCCGCTTACAGTAGCGTTTACGCTTGCGCAGGTTTCGCCGGACTTAGCAACTGCCATATAACCGTGATTTGTCTTTTCACCGTTTGTAACAGCGCCGATAACAGGGAGATAAACCTGCTCTGTCTTTGACGGACGTGTCAGCATACCGATCGATGTATCACGACCGTATACCTCACTGTTGTATGCCTGTGCGTTGTAACGGCGGTTGTTGTAGTTGATTACAGCGCCCGAGCCATCGGGGACTACCATATAGCCCTCATCTTCCATGCCTGCCGCATTGAAGAACTGTAACATACCGATCTCAAGAAGCACAAGACCGCTCGTATCGGTTGCCTGCTTTTCCTTGATTTCTTCCGTTATTACCGAAACATTTACATTGTCTTTCTCAAGTGTAATCGTCATAGGGATTTCAGCTTCAATCTTGCTTAATCTGTATATGACCTTTACACCGTTTTCAATCGGCTCAAAGCTGAAATTGTCCGACTTTATCGAAGCGTCGTAAATGCTCATTCTCTGACTTGTGTGTGATGAAACGTCACCGTATACTACATATAACGGAGACTGCATATTCTTCTTCTGCGCAGTCTTGGCATTTTCGTCCTTGTCTGCGTTAAGAGGAGTAGCCCACCATACATAGTTGTCGCTCTTTGACTGAACTGCAAAGTTTGTCGTCGATTCGTCAAAGTATAACTTGTAGCTGTCGTTTTCAGCCACAACGCTCATATCCGCAAGACCTTCCTCATCGGTTCTGAGCTTTTCCTTGTCATCTTTTTTATCGTCTTTCTTGTCGTCCTGCTTATCATCAGCGGATGCGCCGTCATCGGTTGTCTGCTCTGTCTGTGATGTGCCGTCGTCCGTTGCGGGCTGTTCGTCAGACCATGCAACAAGCGAGCTCATCGAAACGAGCATTGCGGCTGTGAGCAGAACTGCAAGTATCTTTTTTCTGATTTTTATCATCTTCTGTCACACCTCCGCTTACAAACTGAATCTGTACATCAACTCGGTATAGATAGAGAAACCGAAGATGTAAACCTGCTGGAACAAGCTGAGTAACAGCACGAGCAGGAACAGGATTACTACCATTGCCGCAACAGTGAAAACCATTGCAAGAAGCGTCTTGGGTACCGAGTACTGATGAACCGTCTTTATACCCGAGATCATAAGTACCACCGTCCACAGTATACCGAGATACTGGAAGAATATGATGAACGCACCCTCGCTCTTGAGCAACACGTTACTTGCGAGTATTACCACTACCTGAGTGATAAGATAAGGAACGAGCGCATAAGCGCTGACACTCATAATTGCCTTTACCGAACCTTCTCCGTCGAACAGGGTACACAGTGACCAGTTACCTATTACCCATGTGAAGAACAGGATAACAGTCTGAACCAGGAGCGGCACGATGTTGAATATCTTTACATAGTTGTTGTTGAAAAGGAAGCCTGTCATTACCTGCTGGCACACCGTTATAACAAAGAAACAAAGAACTATAACAAGTGAAACCTTAGTGTTGTATGCTTTCTTCCAACGAAGATCCTCAAAGCCCTCGAAAGGATGTCTTGCAACGTAGAACGGCCATTTCCAAGCGGGCATATCTAAATCAAATCTCATTTTTATTTACCTCCCGCTTTCTTAGCCTTAATGCGTTTTCTTACCTTGCTGAGAACAACAAGCGCTACTATTATTACAAGCACGATTATCATGAATATATTGAAGTTATCTCTGATAAACTGCATTCTGTACTGTTTGAACGCTCTGTTATATCCGGATCTGCTGTTACGGTAGAAGTATTTCATTGCCTGCTCGTAGTTACCCTGAGAAAGCTCCGAGTTACCAAGACCGATATAAGCGAACCAGTAGTTGCTGTCACGGATAAGGACTTCCTGCCACGGACCGCTCGCCTCCTCGTACTTACCGAGGTTGTAAAGACCCATCGCCTCGTGTACGATGTTACCGAACTCTGTACGCTTGAATGTTGTTATAGAGTTCTTACGGCTGTCAAGTACATATACAACGCTGTTGTACGCTTCGACAGCAGTTACGTTTGTGAACAGACCCTTCTGGTTGCCCTTGCCGCCGTAGATGAACAGCAGGTCGCATTCGTTTGTATACTCAAAGATACGTCCGTTTGCAAAGTCAAGGAGTCTTATCGTTCCGTCCTCATCAACGTCAACGTCTGTAATCTGTGAGCCGTATGTCTGGTTCTTATAATAGTACGAAGCCATATCGCCGTAGGTGTAATCCGAATAACCGAGGTTGATAAGGATGTTCTCACCTGCAGGGTTCATCTTCTTGAATATATCCGTTGTGGCACTCTTTGAACCTGTTACGGTGTAAATAAAGCCCTCATCGTCTATATCGAAGTTATCGAACTCCATCGGAACCGCCTGAATGAATGATGCGGCTGCCTCACGGGAGAGGATTGTTCTCCAGAACTTGTTGGCGATAGCCTGTGCTGTCTGCTCAACTCGGTTTGCACCGAAGAAGTTACTGAATGAACCGTCGGGTGCGAACATTACCGCACCGTCTGTGATTGACTTGATGTTTACATAAACGTTGCCCGCAACGTCAACTACGACCTTGTTGGGAAGGAATGTAACATCTGCGTCATAGAATTCAGCGGAAGGTCTTTCGAATATCTGGAATACCGTTCCGTCTGCATAAACACCGATTACACGGCTGTTGTCGTAGTCCGCAATGTATATCATTGTGGACTCGTTTTCGTTTGCAGCATCCTCAACGTGTCTTACGAAAATTCCGTGCGGATTCTTCAGTGTTTCGTATTTATCTGTCTTGGGATTATAGAAATAATCCATTACAGTAAACGCTCTTGAATAAGTTACGTCTGTAACAAGTATGCGGTGATTACCGGAGTCTACTATATAAAGACTCTGTGTTTTACGGTCGATGAAAAGATCCTGAGGCTCTTTAAGCTCGCCGATCTCAACATCCTTTGTTACCTCACTGCCCGTCTGCTCTGAAATCGCTTTCAGCTGAGCGTCGGTGTTATATCTTGTGCCGGAGCCGAAATCAAGACCTGTAACTACACGGTCTACAACGTATCCGGTCTGTGAAGGAACAGGATCGCCCCACCAGTCGTAGCTGTAACCTTCGTACGGCTGATCGGCAAACGCTGAACTGCACAGCATGGAAACCGCCATTATGGCCGATACGGCTGCCGTAGCGATTTTCTTCATGTTTGGCACTAAAATCATCCTTTCTGTATAATCTAATAATAAATCAGTCTTTAAGACCGCTGGTAGCCATAGTTTCCATAACGCTGCTCTGGCAGAAAATGAATACTATGATAGGCGGCAGCATCGTGATAACAGCTGCGGCTGCCGCAACGCCCGCACGGGCAATACCGGCGGCACTTATCTGCTGCATAACGGTCGGAATGGGTTTTAATGCCTCATTATAAATGAATGAATAACCTGTAATCTGCCATGCGCCCTGGAAAGCGAATATCAGAAGTGTCAGCCAAGCGGGTTTAACGTTGGGCATTACTATCTGCCAGCAGATTCTGATGTGGCTTGCGCCGTCCAGCTTTGCGGCCTCTATCATACTGTCGGGCAGCTGTCCCATGAACTGACGCATAAGGAACAGTCCCATAGGCGTTGCGATGTACGGCAGAATGATTGCAAAGTATGTATCGATCATACCAAGTGTTGCCATTACCATGTACTGCATGATGTAAAGTACGGTAGATGTGAACAGAAGGGCAACCTCGATTATCTTGTTGAGCGCCTTCGCACCGGGGAATGCAACCTTTGAAAGCGCATATGCCGCCGATGACGAGAATAAAAGCTGTGCAACTGTAACTACTACAGCTACAAATACAGAGTTGAAAATGTATCTTGAGAACGGTACCCACATGTTGGATGCCGTAGCAAGCAGATCAGCAAAGTTCTGATCCGTGATGTTCTGTACATATAGTCTGGGCGGGAAGAGGAACAGCTCCTCAACAGGCTTCAGTGACTGTATAACAGAAAGATAAATGGGGAAGATCATGAACAGACCCAGCAGAGCGAGCACTACAAATATGAAAATGTCGCCGCCCAGAGAACCGCCATATCTTTTTCTTCTCCTCTTAGTTATTTTCATAACTGCCTTCCTTTCTTAGAGAGAAATTCATAATGTGAGATCCTCCGATCAGTCAAGGTACTTGCCGAGTACCTTCTTGATACCCCAGTTGGCAAGCAGCATTACTGTGAACAATACGAAGCATATAGCCGATGAGTAACCCATCTCATAACGTATTGAACCGTAGTCATAAGCGTGTGTCATGATCGTGTGTGCCGCATAGTCTGTTGAAGGGAATGCGGTAAGGAAACGACCTACATCACCGGCTGTGAAGGAAGCGGTGATCTGCATAACCGCTGCGAACAGCAGCTGAGGGCCCATTGCCGGCACCGTAACGAGCAGTAACTGCTGTGTACGGTTCTTGATGCCTTCGATAGCACCCGCCTCGTATCTGTCCTTCGGTATACCCTGAAGACCTGCACGAAGCGCAAGGAATCCGGCACCCAGCGACATCCACAGCTGAACGACAATTACAACACCCATGATGTAGTTTGCGTCTGTCAGCCACTGACGTGCACTGTTTATGATACCGAGGTCAAGCAGATAAGAGTTTGCTATACCGTATGTATCGCCCGAGAATATGAGCTGCCATGTGGTATAGATGTTACCTGCCAGAGTCGGCGCATAGAAGATAAATGTGAACATTGTCTTTAATGCTCTGGGCATTTCGTTGATAAGCCATGCCAGTATAAAGCACATGATATAGCTTAACGGACCTGTTATAATTGCGAATACGAGCGTATTCTGTATCGCCTTTAAGAAGACCTCGTCCTCAAGTATCAGCGAATAGAAATTGCTCAGTCCCACAAACTGGGGAAACTGTACCATGTTGAAGTTCGTAAAGCCCATAGGCAACGAAAGCAACACCGGTATGATCGTAAAGATCGTAAAGAGTATGAAGTAGGGCGCAAGAAGTATATATACGCTTGCGTTCTTCTTCATCTCACGCAGTGTATATCTGAACTTGCTGTCTTCAATATACTGCGGCTTTTCTCTGTTAAACAAACCGATAACCTCCTCTATAATTCAGCAAAGCCTGTGAGGGCGAAAAGCCCTCACCGCTTTTCAAGATCATTTTTTGACGGACGATAATTCCTGATACTTTCTTACGATTTCAGACTTAATCTGATCGTTGTAGCTCATAAGCGTGTATCTGGGGTTACCTGCATCGTTAACAACCATTCTGAATGCGTTGTTGATGTGTCTTGTTACTGCATAGGATGCGGGAATGATCGGTACTTCTCTGAGGTAGCTCTGCTGTGATGAGATTTTCTCATACTCGGCAGTTGACCAGGGGAGCTGTTCAAGAGCTTCTACGTTTGCCGTATCGAAACGTCCCATGGGACCCATAAGAGCTTCGATCTGCTTACCATAGTCAACCTGAATATCCGTACTTGTGAACCACTTTACGAAATCCCAGGCTGCAGCCTGATTTGAAACCTTGTTGAATATTACCGCACCGCTGCCTGCTGAGTTTGCAGCGTGATTTATTGTTCCGTCTGCCTGCTTTGTTCCGGGTACCAGTGTGAAGTCCCACAGACCCTTTATCTCGGGTGCTGCAACTGACAGCTGGTTGTAGAACGTATAAGGCTGAATAACGAGGGGCATCTCACCTGTTCTGAAACGTGAGAATGCGTCGAATGTCTGATCAAAACTGAATACCGTGTAGAACTTTGTCCACTGCTCAAATACTCTGATTGAATCCTGAGTCATGAAGTTCGTGAGGTTTACGTTCTTTATGTCGGTAGTCTTCATGCTGTTGTAGTCCGTTGTGTAAAGGTCCTCGTTGTAGATGTCCTGACCTGTCTGGAGCATCAGCATTATGAATGTGTTACCTGAGTCGAACGTGTTCGATGAAACGTTCTGAGGAAGTATAAGACCTACGTCAAGGTACTTTCTCTGTAATGTCGGGAGCATATCTGTGAGCTGATCCCATGTTTCGGGAGGATTCTCATATCCAAGCTCCTCAAGTACGTCTGTTCTGTAGAACAGCATCGGGAATGTCTGTGAAACGGGGAGACCGTAAACGCCTGTCGATACACCGTCGTTATATTCGTACAGTGTCATTGCGTCCTTCGCAAATCTCTTTGTTACCGTCTCATAATCCTTGAACTGCGTCATATCAACGAGCAGTCCTCTTGCGGCAAGCTGTATCGGGAAGTCGCCGCCGATGAACAGTGCGATTTCAGGACCCTTGCCTGCGAGCGTTGCTTCAAGTACAGAGCCTTGTACAAGGTTGACTGAAGCCTGTGTTCCGTTATAGTCGGGATTCGAGTTGAACTTGTTGTCAACAAGGTTCTTTACAACGGTTGCCTGGTCACGGGCAAGTGATACCCATACGTCGAGCGATGTTGCGCTTGAATCCGAAAGGTTCGTATAATCCTCGAAGAACGAACCGATAAATGCGTTGAAGCCGAATGCAAGTTCACCGAAGAAGTTGCCGTACGGTGACGCAAAATCCTCGTGGCAGGTTGCCACCTCTATGTAGTCAAGCTCAAGGGGCTGACCACGGTAGTCACGCATCCACGCCGATATAGACGAGATGCTGTCCTTGATACTGCTTGCCATTATCGGAATATCCTCAGGGCTCTTTATACATCTTTCAAGATAGATACACATTGTTTCAAGCGCCGATGCCTCAGAGCCCTTCTTTGTAAGGTTCTCGATGCTTGCCTTCTCCGCACGCAGAGAATCAACTATTCTCCGGAATGCGTCCTGAATACCGGGTATCTTCCTTTCTACAAAGTAATCCTTGTATTCATCGGGGGATGGACCCGTTATCATAAGTATTCTTCTATAGTACTGGTTGAGCTCGAGTATAAGGTCGTCAAGTCTCTGCATAACCGCGCCGATTGAACCGGGTATAGCCTCAAGCGTCAGCTCGTGCTCCTCGCCCGCTGTCAGATAAACGTAAATATCGTTGCCGTTCTCGTCCTGGGGAGTGAGGTTGTACCAGTCCGGAGAATAGATGAACCTAACATCGTCAAGCTCCTTGCACGGAACCTTTCCGTCAATGTAGATTCTTCTGTTTGAGAAGAAGCCTCTCATCTGATTCTGTCTTGCCTTGAAGTTGAAGCGGTAATAACCGTCGTTTTCAACCTTGAACTTGTAGGTGATTGCCTGTGTTGCCTTACTCCACGTTGCCTGACCGATAGTATTGTAACGCTGCTTGGTCGGGTGGTTGGGATTTGTCATGTAGGTCGTTCTGTCGTAAGTAGCATATAATGTCGATGCTGTCTTGTATTCAGACTCCTCAGCCTGAAGGAAGATGGTGTTCGTTCCCAGCTCCTCGTTCTTTGAAGAAAGTGCGGGAGTGTTCTGAAGCTGATCATCTGTGGGCTTGATTGAATCGTAGCTTACAAGCTCATCGTAGTTTTTGAACGTAAACGAATGGAAAACACCGTAGGTTCTGATACCCTCAAGTGTCATTGTGTGCTTGCCTTTTTCAAGATAGAAGTAGTAAGGCTCGTTGTAAAGACCTTCCTTGTCCTTGATAGGATACTTTATCCAGCAATCATAGGTTACCTGTCCGGGACGAAGATCGTTGTCCTTGCTGTCACGGGTTATCTCTCTCTCGTCCTTCCAGTAACGGTCGAGCGTGATGTCCTGTGCCGCTGCGAAAGGATATTCGCCGTCTATCTTAAGACCTATGTCAAGAACGGTATTCTTTGATTCATTGCCCTCGATAGGATAATAGATAGTCTCAAGATTGTAAAGACCCGTTTCCTCGACATTGAACTCATATGTAAGCGTTAGCTTGTCGCTCTTCCACTTTATCGTTGAGTAGTGATCTGTCTTGAGATCGGTATCTTCTGCGAGGAATGCCTTGATTCCGTTGAAGCCGTCGCCTGATTTTTGAGTAATCTCCTCAAGTGCAGGCATTATGGCTGCAGCCTGCTCGGCTGTCATCTCCGATACGTTGTTGACGAAGGATGTGCCGTCTATCGTACCTTCCTTGTAGTCGGTAGCATAGATAGTGATTTCCTTCTTGGGCTTTGCGGCGTCCTTATGACTGTTGTAATAAGTGCTGTACTTGCCCTCCATCCCGGTGATTGTGATTTCGCTCACTGAGCTATCGGTTTTGCTTTCCTCGGATTGTCCGGCAGAAGTATCTGTTGTCGCTTCTGCGCTGACTGCGGTTGATGTAAGTGACAATGAGGATACGAGTGTCGCACATGACAATATACCCGCTAATGTTCTTTTCATCCTGCTGACTTTTGTTGCCACAGTAATAATCCACCTTTCTGATAGTTGTCGTTTATGTCCAATCGAAAATATGCTAATTTCGACGAGTTAAGGAATTTATCCGTGCATATTGTAGTCCGAGTTGTAAACGGAAATTTTTCCGTCCTCAAGCTCAACACGCACTTTATCTCCGCCCCTTATACCCAGAGCCTCGAGATATTCTTTTGGTATCTGGAGTCTGCCTGCCCTGTCAAGAACAACAAGCTCCTCTTGATCCGAGCCGCTTTGCTGCATGAGCTTTTCATGCTCCGCCCTTTGCTGCTCGCTCATCTTTTCGAGTTCCCCGAATGAGAGGATCTCGGTTTTCTTTCTCAGCATCTCGCTCGATGTACGGCCGTCACGGATAGCAACAACACGGTCGATCGACTTCGACAGATTTGTATCGTGTGTTACTATTATAATGGTAACGCCTGTCTGACGGTTTAGCTGCTTGAAAACATCAAGCACCATCGCCGCCGTCTTGGTATCGACCGCACCCGTAGGTTCGTCCGCAAGGAGCAGGCTGGGATTGTTTGAAAGCGCTATGGCGATAGCCACTCGTTGCTGCTCACCGCCCGAAAGCTGACCGAGTACCGAGTTCTTTCTCGCTGAAAGTCCTACCATGTCGAGCAGTTCCTCCGCTCTCTCCCTTCGGTTCTTGTGTCCCGAAAGTAAAAGCGGCATTTCAACGTTCTGTATCGCCGTAAGATACGGTATAAGGTTTCTGGCGTTGTTCTGCCACACGAAACCGACCGTTTCTCTCTTATATTTTATAAGATCCTTTTCATCAAATTTAAGAAGATCCTTACCGTCAACGTAAAGACTTCCCGCCGACGGCTTATCGAGCGCACCGAGCATATTCAGAAGCGTTGATTTACCGCTTCCGCTCGCACCGACGATACCCATCAGTTCTCCACGCTCAACCGTGAGATCAAGTCCCTGTAAAGCCATAACCTCAACATCGGTCGTCTTATATATCTTGACAAGGTTCTCACATTGCACCATCACATTTTCGGGCGGTGCAAGCATCATTCTATGAGGCATCACTCCACCTGCTTTCTGACGTCTGTAATGCGTCCGTCATCAAGTGTATAAACCACGTCGCACTGCTCCATCATCGCAGTGTCGTGCGTTGTCATCACTATTGTAAGCCCGTCCGTATGTACAAGCTCTTTAAACAGATTCATAACCGCAAGTCCCGTAGGCATATCAAGCGCCGCAGTAGGCTCATCCGCAAATATCAGCTTCGGCTTGTGCGAGATCGCCCTCGCTATCGCCACTCTCTGCTGCTCACCGCCCGAAAGCTCTCCGGGTCTGTGGTGCATACGCTTTTCAAGCCCCACTCTTACAAGGCATTCCTTCGCCCGCTTTACACGTTCCGCATAAGGCATACCCACAAGCCGCATCGCAAACTCAACGTTCTCATACGCCGTCATTGTCGGTATAAGCGCTACAGACTGGAAAACAAACGACATATCGTTTCTTCTCAGCTTATCCATCTCCTTGTCGGAAAGACCCGTTATCTTCTTCCCGTCAAAGTAAACATCGCCGCCTGTAGGACGGTCAAGTGCTCCGAGTATATTTATCAGCGTGGTCTTGCCCGAGCCGGATCTGCCTCTCAGCACGACCAGCTTGTTCTTTTCAACATCAAGATTTATATCCTTCAAAGCGTCAACAGTGGTATTATCGTTTATTTTAAAGCTTCTGGAGATATTCTCCGCTCTTAAAATCGTTTCCATAGGCAGTTTCGTTCCTCAAAAAAGTCCGTAAGCTACGTTTGCCCTGCAAATTGTTTCATCTGCTTTTTGTACCAAATGCACAATTGTATTATTCGTTTTCGGCTGTAAACACGCCGTATTTAGAAATAATGTACAAAACAGCACAAGGGTCTATAACGTAGTAATTATACCAAATTATCACCTTACTGTCAAGGTTCATAAAAGAACTTTCACATTTCTCAAATGATTTTGATTTTCTGTACAAATCACTTTTGTGCTTGTCTAACAGTTACAAACTTCACACGCAAATTTTGTGCATATTGCCGAATTTGAATTTTACCTGCACAATATCTTGATTTTTCGGGCGTCTTATGTGCTATTTTTGGTGTAAACGATTTCCACATTGAAAATTCTTATAACTTAATTTAGCTAATTCCTTAATTTGCTTAATCAAACTTTGTTGAATATGCACAAATATTTTCGGCGATTTTTTTAGCTAATTATTCCAGATATTACTTAATTTTTGTGTGTAACTCATGTAAACGCTTCGATTTGTTCACTTAGCTCCATCCACTCGGCAGTAAGTGCCTCCTCTTTTTCCTTCAGCGCCTCTATTTCCTGTGCAAGCGCACTCGTTTTTTCATAGTCGGTCGCGATCTCCGGCTGTGACATCTGCTGTGCAAGTTCCGCCGTTTTCAGCCCGATCTCATCTATTGCCTGCTCGCAACGCTTCAGCGCACCGCTGAGCTTTCTGAGCGTGCTTTCACGCTCCTTGCGCTCCTTGTAGTCGTTCTTCTTGCCTTCAGCCGCCTTTACCTGTACTGCCTGCTCGGACTGCGCCTTTGCTTCCTTGAGTTCGATATACCTGTCATAGTTTCCGTCTATGTTTACAGTACCCGTCTTTCCGAGCCACACTATTCTGTCGGCAAGCTTGTTGATAAGGTATCTGTCGTGCGACACGATAAGAAGCGTTCCGCCGTAGCTTGCCAGTGCGTTTTCCAGAGCCTCTCTCGAATGTATGTCAAGATGGTTTGTAGGCTCGTCGAGCAACAGCATATTTGCCTTGCTCAGCATCAGCTTAAGGAGCGACACCCTTGCCTTTTCTCCTCCGCTGAGCTTGCCCACATTCTTGAACACATCATCGCCCTTGAACAAAAACTGCGCCAGTGCAGAGCGCACCTGCGTCTGCGTCATTCCGGGATACCTGTCCCACACCTCGTCAATCACCGTCTTTGACGGGTCAAGATCCGTCTGTGCCTGATCATAATATCCAAATTGTATATTGTTGCCGAATTTATACTCTCCGCTATCCGCCTGATATTCTCCTGTAAGGATTTTCAGAAGCGTAGTCTTCCCACAACCATTCTCACCTAATATAAATGTTGTCGTGTTCTTCTTTATGTCAAGCTCTGCATTTGTGAAAACCGCCGTCCCGTCAAACGATTTCGACAGGCCCTTTGCGATAAGCACATCGTTTGCGCCGCCTTCCTTCGCCCTGAACGTGAACTTTATAGCCTCCGGCAGATCCTCCGGCTTTTCGAGCGTTTCCTTCAGCCTGTCCGCCTGCTTCTGCTTTGATGCCGCCGTGATGAAGTTATGCTCCTGCCCCCACCGCTTCTGTTGCTCTACAATGCCTTCGATACGGTTTATTTCCTTTACCGTCCTGTCGTACACTCTCTGCTGAGCCTCTCTCGCCTCAGCCTTCAGCTCAAGATAGCGTGTATAGTTGCCCTTATATTCACGAAGCGTCCTGTTTTCCATTTCAAAAGTCGTGTCGGTGACTTTGTCGAGAAAATAACGGTCGTGCGATATTACGATATATGCGCCCTTATATTCCGTAAGGAACTTTTCGAGCCATTCGCAGGCGGTTATATCAAGGTGGTTCGTAGGCTCGTCAAGAAGCAGTATATTACTCCCCGAAAGAAGCAGCTTCGCAAGCTGCGCCTTGCTTTTCTGACCACCGCTCATAACGCTTATCGGCTTACCGAAATCCTCTTCCGAAAAACCCAGACCGACAAGCGACGAGCAAGTCATTGATTTATAGGTAAGTCCGCCCTCACGCTCAAATCTTTCCTGCAGCTGCATCTGCCTTGACAGCGTCTGCTCGCTGTGGTCACCCGTATCTATCGCAACCGCTATATCCGCAAGCTCGTTTTCAGCGTCGATAAGTGGACGGAATATCTCCAGTACCTCGTCATATAGAGTGATATTATCGTCACGGATAACATACTGCTCCATACAGCCGATCTTTATCCCCGCCGCCTTGCTTATACCGCCTGTCTCAGCCTCCTGCCTGCCGTTTATAACGTGCATCAGCGTGGTTTTTCCGCACCCGTTTACACCTACAAGTCCGGCTCTGCCGTTTTCTTCAAGCCGGAAATTCACATCGTGAAACAGCGTTTCACCGCCGAAGGACACCGAAATATCATTACCGGATAATACTATCATACCGCATTGTCCTTTCCGAAAAATAACGGTCAGAGTATTTCCTGCTCTGACCGCATATCTTTGTACTTTTCTTTATGCTTTGTTTACTTCTTTAAATTTTCGGGCTTGTACTTGTTGAGTGCGTCATTGTTGAGATCAAGCACATAGTCCTTAGCCGTTTCGTTGAGCATAGCCTTGTAGTCGTCGTCCTTCATAACGTGAAGCACGTTGCTGTGATTCTCCGTGAGCCAGTCCTCACGTTCCTTTATATCACGGCGTACTACCGCATAATAAACGCTGTCGTCCTCGTAAACTCCGCCCTTGTCTGTATCAAGCTCAAACGCCCACTTTATAAACTCCTCGCTCGGTGAAGTATCCGTCTTGCCGAGCAGGAATTCGTGGTCATGCTCCTCTTCTTTACTTCCCGATGTTCCGCTGCTCGTTGTATCGTCCGATGCGGTTTCGCTTGTCGAAGAAGTTACAGATGATGCCGCAGATGAATTGCCCGAGTTGCTCTCGGCTTCAGCCTCAGCCTTTTCCTTTGCCACAAGATCCTGATACTCGTGATATACCTTATCGTAGTCCTCGCCGGCAAGCAGTCTGTCAACATAGCCCTGAGCCTGTTCCTTCTTTGCCTTCTTGCCCTCGTCGGTCGTTATCTTGTCGCCGTTGCCCTCTTTAAGAGAAACCTGTATTATCTGGAATCTGCCGTAATTGTCATAGAAATAGGTAGCTATATCCTTTTCGTCTGTTGCGGATATGCCGTTTTTCTCATAGTAAGCGTCAAATACCTTCTCGCTCATCTTGTTTACAAGCTGAACAGCCTCGTATGACTTCTTGCTTATTCCGCCTGCCTCATAGTTCTGACCGTAGGTTTTTCCTGTGCTGTAGCCGTAATATGAGATTTCCGTATCCCACATCTTCTTTACAGAGGTCTTTACGGTTTCCTCTTCCTCGTCTGTGAGTGAAAGGTTCAGCTCCTTGAACTTGTTCTGGATAGCGACATACTGCTTTACCTGCTCTAATGTACGGTCCTGAACATACTGTGAGAACGTCTTGTCCTGTACATTGTAGTTATAGTAGCTGAAATTCTCTATCTTTGATGCGCTTGTTCCCATAGCCTTAAGCTGATCGTCAACCTCCTGCTGAGCCTCGCCTATAGCCGTCTGCTCATAAAGAAGATATATGCCCGCATTTATGGTCTGATTGTCAACCGAGCCTATAGTCGATACATCCGCACAGCCTGCAACGCTTAATGTGATTGCCACGGCGCATATTGCCGCTGCCAGCTTTTTAAAATATTTCATTGCTTTTCTCCTTACTGTTTATAAGGGGCTGTGCCCCGATTATTTCTGCAAATTCCGCCGTTATCTTAATGTAACGCCTATATTCTCAAGTGCCTTAAGCACCTTTGCAACAACTGCGTCCGCCTCATCGTCTGTCAGCGTAGCGTCTTTCTTTCTGAGTATCAGCTTATATGAAAGGCTCTTCATACCTGCAGGTACCTGCTCGCCCTTGTACATATCGAACAGACGTACAGCCTCAAGATGCTTTGCGGTCTTTTCGATTACCGCAACTATATCTCCGCTCGGCACGTCCTCGTTGCACACAAGGCTCAGGTCCCTGTATGTTGAGGGGAATTTGGGCAGTGCGGTGTACTTTACATCACCGTCTGCATTATTGAACATTACCTCCATGCTGAGCGTAGCACAGTAAACCTCTGTATTTACACCGAAATTAGCCGCAGCCTCCGGATGAAGCTGACCGACATAGCCGATAAGTTCACCGTTTACAGTGACCTTTGCGCATCTTCCGGGGTGGAATGTAGGATTGTTCTTTTCAGCCGTGTATACGACATTCTTCAGTCCGAGTTTTGCCATAACTTCCTCGGCAACGCCCTTTGCCGTGAAGAAATCCTCGCCGTTTCCGTAAAGCGCATAGCACAGAACATCTCTTTCAACAGGGAGCTGATTCTCACCTGTCGGGAAATACTCTCTTGCTATCTCGAAGAATCTGCCCTCAAGGTTTCTGTTGCTCCAGTTCCTTCTTACAACCTCCATCATTGATGTAAGCGCAGAAGTACGCATTACGCTTGTATCCTCGCCGAGCGGACGTCTTAACACAACGCTCTTTCTTGACTTCTCGTCCATACGCAGAAGCTCATAGTCCTTAGGCGAAATAAAGCTGTAGGTCATTACCTCGTAGAATCCGAGTGCCAGTGCAAGTGAAATTACCTTGTCCTCGAATATCTGTTCGGGCGTTCTCTTGCCCTGTGATGACAGCTTCGGTATAGTCGAGGGAATTCTGTTGTAGCCGTATATACGGGCAACCTCCTCCGCAACATCGCACGCACGGTGCATATCTATACGGGTAGGCGGAACAATTATCTCGCCGTTTTCATAGCCGAAGCCGAGCTTCTTTAATATTTCTATCTGCTCGTTCTCGCTTATATCCGAACCTAAATGCTCGTTCACCCACTTATAGTCGTGCTTTAATCTTTCGGGAACATACTCGCTGTGGTTCTCGTCAATGATAGTATTCACTACCTCGCCGCAGCCCAGCATCTCGATAAGCTGTAATGCTCTCTTGAGCGCCTTTTCTGCGTTTACCGGGTTAAGACCCTTTTCAAAACGTGAGCTTGCCTCGGTACGCTCGCCTATCTTTCTTGCTGTACGTCTTACCGATACGCCGTCAAAGCAGGCAGCCTCAAATACGACAGTAGTCGTATCCTCCATGATACCGCTATGCTCGCCGCCCATAACGCCGGCTATGGCGATAGGCTTCTTTCCGTCTGCGATTATCAGCATTTCGGGAGTCAGCTTTACCGGCTCTGCCATTTCGTCAAGCAGCTTTAATGTTTCTCCCTCTTTTGCGTTTCTTACAACTATCCTGTTGTCCTCGACATATCTTAAATCGAATGCGTGCATCGGGTGACCGTATTCAAGCATTACGAAGTTCGTTATATCAACAAGGTTGTTGATAGGTCTTACACCGCTCGCTCTCAGCCTTCTTGCCATCCACTTGGGCGAAGGTCCTATCTTTACGTTCTTTACAAGCGCCGCCATATAGCGTGAGCAGAGCTTTGTATTTTCAACGCTTACGCTGATTTCCTTTGTAATATCACCGTCAACACCCTTGAACGAAGGCTCAGTGTAGTTCATAGGAATATCAAACGTTGCGCTTGCCTCCTGTGCAAGTCCGAGTACGGAAAGGCAGTCGGGGCGGTTGTTCGTTATCTCAAACTCTACTATAGTATCGTCTGTCTGTAAAGCCTCGCATATATCCATACCCATTCTGAAAGAATCAACATCGGGATCGTTATTCAGTATAAGTATTCCGTCATCTGCTACGGGATAGTCAAAATCATCCTTCGTAAGACCAAGCTCCGCATAAGAGCACATCATACCGTTGCTTGCAACGCCTCTCAGCTTGCCCTTTGTGATCTTTGTTCCGTCTGCAATCGTACTGTTGTGCATACAAGCGGGAACTATAGCCCCCTCAAACAGATTCTGCGCCGCAGTAACTATCTGCACAGGCTCTTCTCTGCCTGCGTCAAGCTGGCATATCCACAGCTTTTCGCTGTCGGGGTGACGCTCCAGCTTCAGCACCTTTGCAACTACCACGTTATTTATAGGATCGGACATCTTATGATAGGTTTCAACCTTTGAACCGCTCATCGTCATATCCGCTACGAATTCCTTTATTGGCATATCGGCTTTAACATAGTCGTTAAGCCATCTCATTGATAAATCCACGTTAATATCTCCTTTTACGATTCCTATCGGTATTTCTGAATTCTCTTATCTGAACTGTGCGAGGAAACGCTGATCGTTCTCGTACAGCAGACGCATATCGTCTATGTTGTATCTCATCATAGCAATACGCTCAAGTCCTATACCGAAAGCGAAACCGCTGTATTCTTCGGGATCTATTCCGCAGTTGATAAGTACCTGCGGATGAACGATGCCTGAACCGAGCATCTCTATCCAGCCTTCGCCCTTGCAGAGCGGACAACCCTTGCCTCCGCACTTGAAACACTGTAAGTCAACCTCGGCTGACGGCTCTGTATACGGGAAGTGGTGAGGACGGAAGCGGAGCTTTACCTCGTCGCCGTAAAGACGCTTAGCAAACGTTTCAAGCGTACCCTTAAGATCGCCGAATGTGATATTCTTATCTATTACAAGACCTTCGCACTGGTGGAAAATAGGCGAGTGCGTGCCGTCAACAGCGTCGGGACGATAAACACGTCCGGGGCTTATGATAGCTATAGGAGGCTTGTTTTTAAGCATTGTTCTAATCTGCACGGAAGATGTCTGTGTACGCAGAAGGATCTCATCAGTAATATAGAATGTATCCTGCTCATCTCTTGCAGGGTGACCGTCCTCTGTTAAAAGCATATCGAAAACGTACTTCGTTTCCTCGACCTCAGGACCGTCTACTACAGTGTATCCCATTCCTCTGAATATTTCCTTGAGCTCGTCAAGAACTATATTCAGCGGATGACGTACTCCCATCGCCTGCTGCTTTCCGGGCATAGTAACGTCCAGCGTTTCCTTCTTTAATTTCTGCTCCATAAGCGCAGATTTAAGCTGTGCCTGCTTCTGTGCAATAAAGCCCTCAAGCGACTGTCTTACATCGTTTGCAAGCTGACCCATAACAGGTCTTTCCTCAGCGGACAGCTTACCCATACTCTTGAGTATAGCTGTAAGTTCGCCCTTCTTGCCAAGGTACTTTACTCTCAGCTCGTCAAGCTGCTTAACGTCAACGCAGTCGCCGATAGTTTTCAGCGCCTGCTCCTTTATATTCTGTAACTGTTCTTTCATACCTTTATTCTTTCCTCGTTATTTATTATCCTGTATTTGATCTCGCCGTCAGGCAAAGACGATGGAACCGAATCGTTCCACTGATAACACGACCTTTCACGCATTTTTCCTGCGTCGGTTAATTATAATATGGTTATGTAATATGGCTTTTTATGGAAATTCAAATCAAAGCCTATGCCTACACGATAGACATTATAACAGAAATCCGATACTTTTGCAAGTGTAATAACGCAGTTTTCGGTAAATTTCGCATTATTTTCACCCGCACCAACCCTTCCAAACCCGTCTCAAAACAAAACAGGCACCGTCTGCACGGTGCCTGCGATGCCTGTCATATATTTACGATTATTTCCTTGTAGCCGCCTTAAGACCGGAATACTCGCTGAACTCGGTCGTGCTTCCCGTCTTTCTGAACGCCTTTATTCTGAACGAATAAGTCGTATTTCTCGCCAGTCCCTTCACGGTAAACCTGAGTGTTGTGTTATTCTTGGTGGTGGCGATAGCCGTCCACTTACCGCCTCTGTAGGTCTCAATGATATATCCCGTAGCCTTATCATTCTTGTTCCACGAAAGCTCAACCGCACTTGTTGTAGTGCCGGTCACTCTGAACGATGCTACCTTCGCTATTCTCGTCTTAGCCGCAAGTCTTGTATACTCACTGTATATCGTCTTGCCTGCCGCAGTTTTATACGCTCTTACCCTGAACGTATATGTCGTATCCGCCTTCAGTCCGTTTACAGTATATGTAACCGTTGCGTTACTGCTCGTCTTTGCAATCTGCGTCCACTTGCCGCCCTTGTACTGCTCAACAACATATCCGTTTGCACTTGCATTCTTGTTCCATGCAAGCGTAATTGCCGAAGCCGTATAGCTCTTTACCGTAAGGTTATTCACGCCGCCGAATGAAGTAGCCGCCTTAAGACTTGTATATTCGCTGTAATCTGTCTTGCCGTTTACGGTTCTGAACGACTTTATTCTGAACGAATATACAGTCGCACTTGCAAGTCCCTTAACAGTAAACGTAAGCGTGGTGTTATTCTTTGTGGTAGCAAGTGCCGTCCACTTTCCACCCTTGTACTGCTCGATAACGTAGCCTGTAGCTTTGTCATTCTTGCTCCAGTCAAGCTTTACCGCACTGTCGGAAACCGTCGAACCCTTGAACGAACCGACATTCGCTATTCTCGTCTTAGCCGCAAGTCTTGTATACTCACCACTGTATTCCGTTGTACCGGAAACCACATAGCCCTTTATTCTGAACGTATATGTCGTATCCGCCTTCAGTCCGTTTACCGTGTACGATACAACCGCATTGCTTGCAGTCTTTGTTATCTGCGTCCACTTACCGCCCTTGTACTGCTCAACAACATAACCGTTTGCGCTTGCGTTCTTATCCCACGCAAGTGTGAGCGAAGTCGAACCCTGCGTCTTTACCTTTGCGCCGGTAACAGCAGACAGTGTTATCTGCGAGGTGTAGCTGTCCTTATAGCTGTAGTGGCACACCGTACATTCGTGAACAGTATATCCCTGCGATGTAAGCGTAGGTGCCACAACAGTGGTTTTATAGCTGTGCGCTGTCTTGGGTATTGCCGTTACTTCTGTAACCGAACTGCAGCGTGTGCAGTGCTTTGATTTAGAACCCTCTGCCGAGCAGGTAGCCTGCTTGTCTATCGTCCACTCAGTAGAATAATTGTGTCCGAGCGCCGTAATATATCTTGTTTCTGCCTTCGAGCATCTGGAGCAAGTACGCTGCTCAACGCCCTGTGCCGTGCAGGTGGGCTTTGTTGCTGTTGCCCAACCGCCCCAGCTGTGACCGAGTGCCGCCGTTTCTCTTGTTTTGGTTGCACCACATGAACATTTCTGTTCCTGAACACCGGCACTCGTGCAGGTAGGTTTTGTTTTATCATACCATGCGCCGTAGGAATGGGTGTGTTGCAGACTACCGCTTAAATATTGACAGTAATCTAAAACAAGCCAGCCATCTCCGCATTTTCCCCAAGTGTATCCTCCGCTTGAAGTCTTTTCGGTGATAGTTACAGTTGTACCATTCGGGTACGCTTTTACAACACCATAATTAGTACCCGGTCCGGATCGTACATTGACTCCCTGTGAAACGTTAACTTTCCACGTTTCCTGATTAGGTTGCGGATTTGATGAATACGGAGGTCTAAGCACGCCCCAAAAATTGTATGTAGTATAATTGTGTTGTACCTTTGCGGCAGGAGAACCATTGGAGCTGGCATTGTACCAGTTCTGATCTACAGATACAAATGTGTTCAGATTAGCACTGACTATTATTCCCGTGTGCCCGTATGTACCGTATGCCCACAATGCAATATCACCGGGCTGAGGCAAAAACTCCGGAGTATTCTTTATTCTCTGCCATCCGGATGGTATTGCGCAATAAATCAAATCAATAGCATTGCCGGGAAAAGAAACGCCAAAATTCTCAGTTGTGAATTTCTCGACAAAATCCTTACATTGAGCACCGTAATATCCGTCAACATCAATTGACTTACCTACACGGTCAAGCGCCCACTGAGCGCCCTGCTCTTTAGTGATATAGTCTATATTGATATCCGGATGAGTAATAGAAGTAACATAATTCGGTCTTATAAATACCCTCTTAACATCGCCGTTGGCGATAGACAGACCTTTGGTGGTAGTGTATGTCATTGTATCCCTGTTGTCTACAACCTGAAATACACCGTTCAAAAGTGCATTGCCCTCAACAGAATATCTGCTGTCTTTCATTATTCCTACATGATATGTAGTATCACCGCTTGTACTGCAATAAAACACAAGGTCGCCCGCCTGTGCGGTTTCAACCTCCATCGCCCCTGCTTTCAGCAGTGCATTTCTGAAAGTACCGCAAGCCGCATTCGCAGGTGCGTCCGGAACCGCCACTGTCTGACCGGCAACTCTGGCAACGTCAAGAACGAAATCGGCGCACCACGCTTCTCTGCTGGGATACCATCCGTCATCATCGTCTTTTCTGCCCGCCTGTGCCACGGCAACATTGACCATATCCACAGCGCCGTCACCTGTCAGTGTAACAGGATAAAAGCAATCCTTAACGCTGTAATACGCACCTGCGGAAAACGCTCCTTCAAGCGCAGGGATATTGTCGCCCAGCGGTGTAGCGACCGCAGTAAAAGTCATTACCGCCGCAACAACAGCCGCCAATGTTCTTTTCAGCTTCATAGAAACCTCTCCTTATAATTCAGAATAGAAACCAACAGTATAGTACGATTATTTATTAATACTGTTGCCCTAATTCAAGAATACACTCTCCACACTCCGTTTTCAACCGTTTTGCAAAACTTGCGTTTTTTGCTCAAACTTTGCACCACTACCCCACATAACCTTCCAAATCCGCACTATCCCCCCGAAGCACTATACTAAAACCGGACACAAGGGGGCAGAAAGGCAAGGTATATAATAAAAGAATCCCCACTGCCTGTTTTTGCAATGGGGCTTCGGTCTTGTATATCGGTTTTACTTTAAGTATTTACCCACATCGACAGCAGGCGCAGAGGTTTCGGGTGCGGGATTACCCGAGCAGTCAAGCGTATATCCACCGACCGAAATTCCGGTTATTTCGCCGTTGCCGTCAAGCGTCAGCGTATAGCTGCTATCGCCTGCCGTGCCGCTTAAGGTCAGCTTGTCGGTGCCTTTACGGGCGGTGACGTTTTCGGCTGTTCCTGCACTGTCAATGCACTGCGTGAGAAGCTCTGCGGCTGAGGCAAACTGCGGCGAGGAACTGCCGTATTCATATTCTATTCCGTCAAGGCTGTACCTTACAGTGCTGCCGTCATCGGTCACGGTAAGCCCCTTCACGCTGTCCGGCGAAGTAAAGCATACGGTCCATACACCTGCACTACGGGTAAACTCTGCCTGTGCCGTAACGCCGTCGCAGGCGACCCTGCCGCTGATGCTCATATCTCCCTTCAGGTCGGGAATTTCCGCCTTTTCTGCGGCAGTGCAGGATGTGCATAAAAGGCAGGATAAAACTGCTGTCGTGATAATCATTCTTTTACTCATAATACGTCGTCCTTTGTAAAGTAATATAGGACAACGTGAGGAGTTAAGCTATTCCGTAGAATTCACGCAGGATATATGGGTAAAGCTGCGGCAGCTCAGACGGCAGAATTCCGCTCATACTGCGCTCCCGTGCGGCATACTGTGCGGATAAACCGAAAAGATACGCTCCGAGCCTTACCGCATTGCCCGTTTCAATACCCTGTGCGAGCAGTCCGCCGATAGTTCCTGCAAGCGTATCACCACTTCCGCCCTTGGCTAAAGCCGCATTACCGCTCATATTTACGGCGGCAAATCCGTCCGGCGAGGCGTATACGGAGTATGCGTCCTTGAGCAGAACGTGAACGCCGTATTTTACAGCGAAATCTTTGGCACAGCTCAGCTTGTGGCGGAGGATGTAGTCGGTGTCAAGTCCGCTCAGCCTGCTGAATTCCTTGATATGAGGGGTAAGTATGAGCCTGCCTGTGTTGTCCTTCAGCTCATTTATATGCGGAGCGAGGGAATTTATTCCATCTGCGTCGATAACTATCGGGCAGGAGGTATTGTCAATCAAGGCACAGAGCAGACGGTAGGCTTCGTCACTGTTGCCTACCCCGCATCCGAACAGGATTGCAGTGGCGGTACGGGCATTTTTGCACAGCTTGTCCGCACAGTCGGAAGTAAGCGTTTTACTGCCGAGCGGAAGGTAGATACATTCGTGTAACGAGGTGGCAACGCTTGTTGTGACCTCGCTCACCGAGGCAAGCGTAACAAGCCCTGAACCCGTTCGCAGAGCGGCATTGGTGGACATCCACGCCGCCCCGATACAGTTCTCGCTACCTGAAACATTCAGTAGCCTTCCGAAAGTTCCCTTGTGGGTGATACGGCTGCGGTTGACAAAGTGAGAGGCGAGGGAATCGCCGTTCAACTCGGCGTCATATTCGCTAAAGCAGGCCTCGGATATGCCTATGTCGAGCAGTACAATATCGCCCGAAAACTCACTGCAGGGGACGTAGAGCTGACCCGTTTTTACGGCTCCGAGCGCAAAGGTCATATCCGCACGAAACGAGTATTCATCGGCGTTCCCGTCGGTTGCGTTACAGCCGGAAGCGATGTCGGCACAGAAGCGCAGGGCGGCGCTCCCGTTGCAGTAGGAGAAGAGCCTTCTGACCGGGGGAGCAAGCTCGCCGTGGAAGCCTGTGCCGTAGACGCAGTCAATGATGATGCCGCAGGAGCCAAGCTCACTCAGCACTGTTTCCGGTTGGTCGGGGTAGCTTAAAACGGCTTCGTAATCGGGTTTGTACTCGTTGAAGCAGTCTATGGCGAGGTCGGTTTTCGGGGCGGAGCCGACGAGGACTATGAGGGGGGAGAAGCCCCGTTTACGCAGATTATGGGCAACTGCGAAGCCGTCGCCGCCGTTGTTTCCGCTTCCGACAAGGACAGCCGCACGGCAGGGCTTTACGATACGGGAGATGTGAAGGGCGATGGCAGAGCCTACATTCCGCATAAGAACGGCACATGACGTGCCTTTCTGCTCACACATCGCTTCCGCTTTTTTCATCTGTGACGGAGTTACAACATACTGTTTTGCCATAAAAACTTCCTTTCAGAAAATGGCAAGTGAGCATTTTTCTCCCTGCCATTGATTTACAATCACACCTGATGATTCTGAAAACGCTAAGTGGCTTACCTATCACGAAAAGTAAGGCATCACTGATGCGTCAGGGTGATGAATAATGTAGTTTTTAAAAACACGGTGTTTTTTGCCTCGATAAAAGGCAGATAATTACATTATTTCTGATTTTTGTCATCCGTGTTTTTGCTGTCGGAATTTTTGTTCTTGACGAAGATTTTCTTTATATCTTTAAACTCGTGCTTCTCCTTTTCCTTTTTCATATAAGGAGGGTGAGGGAAATAGACCGGCTCGTTTGTTTCGTCATCTATATGGTGGATGTCACGGTACACGTTTGAGTCGGAGGGAAGGTCTTTATTTTCGAGTCGTTTTTTGACCCTGTTTTTTGTGAAGCTGTATACAACGGCGAACAGGGGTATACCGATGATAAGACCGACAAAGCCGAACAAGCCCTGACCGACAAGCATACCGAAGATAACCCAGAAGCTCGAAAGTCCGGTCGAGTCGCCGATAATCTTCGGGGCGAGGACGTTACCGTCAATGTTCTGGATGATAACGACCATAATGGTGAAATAGATGCACTGGATCGGGTCAACGAGGACGAGCAGCAGCATACACGGGATATATCCAATAAACGGTCCGAAATAGGGAATGATGCAGAATATACCCATAACAACGCCGCAGAGTACGGCATAGGGCATATTGAAGATGCTCATAAGCAGTACATAGACCATACCGATAATAAAGCTGTCGAGTATCTTACCTGTGATAAACTGACCGAAGGACTTATTTACCTCACGGGTGCTGTTGATAATCTTTGTAGCGACCTTAGGCTTGAACAGGCAGTAGAGGATTTTTTTGAACTGAGCGGCGAAAAGCTCCTTGCTGTTGAGGAAGTAGATGGCAATAACGAAGCCGAGCAGGAGGTTCATAAACACGCTGATTATGTTCATAACGTTGGACGAAATCAGATTCCATATATTGTTCATCTGAGGGAGAAGCTCGGTTGACAGCCAGTTGTTGAGCATATCGGAAATGCCGCCGGTGAACTGGAGGACATAAGCCTCTACCTCGGGGTAGTTTCTGAGGGTCTGCGATACCCAGTCGCTTATCTGTGTAACGTATTCGGGCATATTGTTTACGAGCATAGTGATAGTGTCGATAAGCTGAGGGAGAAGTACCCAGATTATACCTGTGAGTATAAGCAGGGCAAGAATCATAGTTATAGCCACGCTCATAACTCTTGCAACCTTCCGGACGGGGAAGGTCTTGGGCGGCGGCTCTTCACCGGGGTGTTCACGCTCAAATTTTTCACGCTTTTTGTCCTGTATTGTATAGAACAATCTGCGCAGGCACGGCTTTTCGATGAAAGTCGCTATCGGGCAGAGAATATATGCTATAACAAAGCCGTATAGGACGGGGGTCAGTATAGACAGGAACGAGAAGATGTTGTCGAGTATTTCTTTAATCTGTGACAGACCGAGGAAGAACACGATAGCGGCGGCGATAACGAGGAATGCGGTCACTCCCCAGTAGAGATATTTTTTATCCCATTTGAAGTTCATTACATCACACCTTTATATTGATATGGAAGTTACTGCTTTTATTATAGAATTATCGGCGGAAGTTGTCAAGGGTATACAGGGAGGAAATGAATGTTGGACAATGAATAATGAGAAATTGAGGAGTGATGAGGTTTTGGAAGGGATGGTGCGTGGCGAAAGGCGGTAGTGCTTTTGAGAAGGTTGTGGGGATGGAGAGGTTGGTGGGCGATCCCTCAGTCTT
>ENA-UOJB01000075-UOJB01000075.1-human-gut-metagenome-genome-assembly--contig:-C48-NODE-75-length-130753-cov-17.030016_pt1 | contig 130753 bp, 106 predicted proteins | sample MGYA00242338_ERZ723885 | MGnify/ENA metagenome assembly ERZ723885
CGTGTTCGGGACTTACACCCGTTAGAGCGCGCCCATGGCGCGCAAACTAAAAAAACGGCACAACCGGTCGTTCCCGGTCATGCCGTTTATCATTAAATACATTAATTATGCATTGACAATCTTGCCGAAGTCAGCCTTAAGGCTTGCTCCGCCGATAAGTCCGCCGTCAATGTCAGGTTTAGCAAGAAGTTCAGCTGCATTGCCGGCATTCATCGATCCGCCATACTGGATTCTGATTGCTTCAGCTGTAGCTTCATCATAAATCTCACCGATAACCGCACGGATACCTGCGCATACCTCTTCAGCCTGATCTGCTGTTGCAGTCTTGCCTGTTCCGATAGCCCAGATTGGCTCATAAGCGATAACTGCGTTCTTAGCCTGATCTGCTGTTACATTCTGGAACGCAATCTTGATCTGCATTCTGATCCAGTCAAGAGTAATTCCCTGTTCTCTCTGTGTGAGTGTCTCACCGCAGCAGATAATAGGTGTAATACCATGCTCGAATGCCTTGAGAACTTTCTTGTTAACTGTCTCATCTGTCTCTGCGAAGTATTCTCTTCTCTCTGAGTGTCCGATGATAACATATTTAACTCCGATATCTGTAAGCATTGCAGGAGCGATTTCGCCTGTGTAAGCACCGCTCTCTTCAAAATACATATTCTCTGCACCGATTGCAACATTAGTACCCTTGGTAGCCTCAATTGCTGTTGTAAGGTCGATTGCAGGAACACAATATACAACATCAACATCAGGGTTAACTACAAGAGGTTTAAGTTCGTTAATTAATGCAACTGCCTCGCTTGGAGTCTTATTCATTTTCCAGTTGCCTGCGATAATTCTTCTACGCATTATATTAATTCCTCCGAATATTATTTGTCATCTGCTGATTCGATTCCAGGAAGAGCCTTGCCTTCAAGGAATTCAAGTGATGCACCGCCACCTGTTGAGATGTGTGTCATCTTATCACCGAATCCGAGTGTATTAACAGCTGCTGCTGAATCGCCGCCGCCGATTATTGTTGTAGCATCTGTCTCCGCAAGAGCCTTGGCTACAGCAATTGTACCTGCTGCAAGTGTAGGATTTTCGAATACGCCCATAGGTCCGTTCCATACAACTGTCTTGGCTGTCTTAACTGCCTCAGCAAAAAGTTTCTGTGTCTTAGGTCCGATATCACAGCCTTCTCTGTCAGCAGGCATCTTATCAGCATCATATACTTCAACTTCTACAGGAGCGTCGATTGGGTTAGGGAAATCTTTGATAGTAACGGCATCAACCGGAAGAAGAAGTTTCTTGCCGAGTTTCTCAGCCTTAGCCATCATTTCCTTACAATAATCAATCTTGGTATCGTCGCAAAGTGAAATACCGATTTCATATCCCTTAGCTTTGAGGAATGTGTATGCCATACCGCCACCAATGATAAGTGTGTCGCACTTCTCAAGAAGATTGGAAATAACATTAAGCTTGTCAGCGACCTTAGCACCGCCAAGGATAGCTACAAACGGTCTTACAGGATTATTAACTGCATTACCGAGGAATTCGATTTCTTTCTGCATAAGGTATCCTACAACGTTGGTCTTAACGAACTTAGTAACACCTTCTGTTGAGCAGTGTGCTCTGTGGCATGCACCAAAAGCATCATTAACATATACGTCACAAAGAGATGCAAGTTCCTTGGAGAAATTCTCTTCATTCTTGGTCTCTTCTTTTCTGAATCTTGTGTTCTGGAGAAGAACTACATCTCCGTCCTTCATAGCTGCTACGGCAGCCTTTGCGTTAGGTCCAACAACCTCATCATCAGCAGCGAATACAACTTCTTTGCCGAGTTTCTCTGAAAGTCTCTTTGCAACAGGTGCAAGTGACTCTCCTTCATTAGGACCATTCTTAACCTTTCCGAGATGTGAGCAAAGGATTACCTTGCCGCCATCATTGATCAATTTCTTGATTGTAGGAAGTGCTGCAACAATTCTGTTCTCATCTGTGATAACACCATTCTTAAGCGGAACGTTAAAATCACATCTTACAAGCACTCTCTGACCCTTAACATTGATGTCATCAATACTTTTCTTGTTAAGCATAATTATATCTCCTTTGGATTATACATAATAGAAAGGGTCCGGCCCTGAAGCTCGTCCGGCGTTATGCCGGTATGCCTTGACCGGACCCTTATAGGTCTGTTTTATCGTATGGAATACATACGAATACTATACACTATAGAATTAAGCTAACTCTGAGAAGTACTTAATTGTTCTAACCATCTGGCTTGTGTATGAGTTCTCGTTATCATACCATGAAACAACCTCAACCTGGCACTTTCCATCAGGAAGCTCTGATACCATAGTCTGTGTTGCATCGAAGAGTGAACCATATCTCATACCAACGATATCTGATGAAACGATCTCATCTTCATTGTATCCGAATGACTCTGTCTGAGCAGCCTTCATAGCAGCGTTAATCTCTTCCTTAGTAACCTTCTTGTCAACTACAGCGAAAAGAAGTGTTGTTGAACCTGTAGGGGTAGGTACACGCTGAGCAGCTCCGATGAGCTTTCCGTTAAGTTCCGGAATAACAAGGCCGATTGCTTTAGCAGCGCCTGTTGAGTTAGGAACGATGTTTATAGCACCTGCTCTTGATCTTCTTAAGTCACCCTTTCTCTGAGGTCCGTCGAGGATCATCTGATCGCCTGTGTAAGCGTGAATTGTACACATGATACCTGACTCGATTGGAGCAAGGTCATTAAGAGCCTTAGCCATAGGTGCTAAGCAGTTAGTTGTACATGAAGCTGCTGAAATGATTGTATCAGAAGCCTTAAGTGTTGTATGGTTAACATTGTATACGATTGTAGGAAGGTCGTTTCCTGCAGGAGCTGAAATAACAACCTTACGGGCACCGGCATTAATATGAGCCTGTGCTTTCTCCTTAGATGTGTAGAAACCTGAGCACTCAAGTACTACGTCTACTCCAAGTTCTCCCCATGGACAATTGTTAGCGTCCGGGAATGCATAAATCTTGATTGTCTTACCATCAACTGTGATTGAATCATCACCTGCTGAAACTGTATCAGCCTTCTCATATTTACCCTGTGAAGAGTCATATTTAAGAAGGTGAGCAAGCATTCTAGGGCTTGTTAAATCGTTGATAGCTACTACTTCATATCCTTCTGCTCCGAACATCTGTCTGAAAGCAAGACGACCGATACGGCCGAATCCGTTGATTGCAACTTTTACTGCCATTTTTTTATTCCTCCTAAAGAAAATTTAAATGAAAGGATTGTTAAATAAAAATCAATCTAGTGACATTTTACCTTCTTTATCCATAAATTTCAACCCTTATTTTATTTTTGTGTAAAGATTGACAAATATTTTAGTTTAATTATAATTTGTATGTGGTTAATAACACTGATCAACAGATTATAAGGAGTAACATATGATATCAGATTACCATGTACATACATATTTTTCATCGGATTGCGAGGTCAGTCCGCGCGAGCATATTTCCAAGGCAATCGCATGCGGCATGAGCGAGATATGCTTTACAGACCATATGGATTATGATTATCCTTTGGAGAACGGCAAGGAAATGTTCCGGCTTGACGTTGACGCATATTTTAATGAACTGCGCGCGCTTAAGGAAGAATTCAGCGATAGAATCCACATCAAAATAGGAATTGAGCTCGGCCTCAACCCTTCAATAGAACCGGACAACCGTGCGCTTGTCCACAAATATCCTTTTGATTTCGTTATAGGTTCATCCCATATGGTTGACGGAATGGACCCTTACTATCCAAAGTTCTGGGATGGCCGTGACAGCAGTAATGCCATTCACGACTATTATAAGGCAATTCTCAGGAATGTGACCACATATGACGATTATGATGTATACGGACATCTGGATTATATAAGAAGATATGTCAAAGATAAAGATTATGTATATGTTGATGATGACTTCTATGATATCACCGAAATGATTCTTAAGAATATAATAGCCAAAGGACACGGCATTGAATTGAATACGCGCGGATTATCAAATGGTATAACTTATTTCATACCTACAATAACCATTCTTAAGCGTTACCGTGAACTGGGTGGTGAAATTGTTACGGTCGGCTCCGATGCACATTATGTAAAGTCCCTCGGATACGCTTTTCGTACCGCAAGAGACATTCTCGTCAATACCGGTTTTAAATATGTGGCATCGTTTGAAGACCGTTCCCCGGCTTTTATTCCGCTCACATAATATAATGCAGCGGCGGCTTTCATGAATCATCTCTGTTTTCTGGCCGCCGCGACCGACTTTTTCAGGACTTCCACCACATAATCGGCCGTCCGGTAATTCATTTCCTTATCTATGCTCATTCTGATCGTTCCCATCGCATATTTATCCGGAGTTCTGACTGCCCTTAGCACATGGGATGTATTTCCTTTACCGCAGGCTGAACCGGCTGCAGCATTTACACCATACATATCCAGAAGCACCAGTAATGACTGTGCATCCACATTTTCAAAACCTATGCTCATATTTCCGGGCAGCCTTTTTTCATAATCCGAGGGTCCGTTCACTCTTGCATTTTCTATTTCTTTCATTATCCTTCCCGTAATATATTCGCTCATTCTGCGGCAGTGTGCCATTGTCATTTCAAGCCTGGCACATGATACTCTGGCAGCTTCCGCCATGCCTATTATTCCCGGAACATTTTCGGTACCGGAACGCATTCCTTTTTCCTGACCGCCTCCGTATATAAACGGATGCGCCCTGCATTCACGCCTTATATACAGAAATCCCGTTCCTTTGGGACCATTGAATTTATGGGATGATGCGCTTAACATATCAACATTCATGCTGTCCACATTTACCGGAATATGTCCGAATGCCTGCACCGCATCAGTGTGAAAAATAATATCATACTCATGCGCTATCCTCGCCAGCTTTCCAATCGGCTCAACCGTACCGATTTCATTATTGGCGGTCATCACGCTTATCATTGATGTATCTCTTTTTATATACTTTCTCAGTATTTCGGGCTTTATAAACCCTTCCCCGTCAACCGGAAGCAGATCATACCGCCCTCCCGTACCGGCGTATCGTTCAAGCGGTGCCAGCACGGCTTTGTGTTCTATGCTGCCGGCTATTATATGTCCCCTTACCGACATTGCCTCATTAAGAGCCCAGTTATCGGATTCAGTGCCTCCCGATGTAAAGAAAATTTCTTCCGGTTCTGCTCCTATAAGTCCCGCTATCACGGTTCTGGCCTCTTCTATTTTATCACGGACGTGCCTGGACTTTGAATATAATGCCGACGGATTATAGAAATCCGCCGAGTAATACCGTTTCATTGCCTGCGCGGCTTCCGGCATAAGCGGAGTCGTCGCGGCATTGTCAAGATATATGCTCATATCAGTACCGTTATATTATTTCTTATTAATATAATATGCTATTCTCTCATATGATGTTAAAAAAAGACCAGTGAATCATTATGTCCAGAAAAACTTTCATCAAAGGAACTCTTATACTGACTTTAGCCGGGATATTAACAAAAATTTTCGGTTTTGGCTGCAGGATTTTTCTTTCAAGAAGCATCGGTGCCGCCGGAATGGGACTTTACCAGCTTATAATGCCGGTTACAGCCGTATGTTATGCCATAGGAATTGCAGGTCCGGAAGTATGCGTATCACGTTTCTGTGCTGCTTATGCAACTTCCAGGGACCATCTGCGCGCAAGGCACACGGCTGTATTCTGTTTCGGAATGTCAATGATTTTATGTATTATATGTACTGTTTTGTCATATATGGGTGCAGACATAATTGCCGGTTATATTTTTCATAATCCGCATGTCGCACCGTTAATCCGTATTTCTGTCTTCTCCGTTCCTTTCGCATGTATTCATTGTCTCGTATGCGCATATTACATAAGCAAGGAGCGAACCGTTATTCCCGCAGTTTCACAGATTTTTGAACAGGCTGTAAGACTCGGAGCCATCTATATCATTGTACATATTGCACATAATAAAGGCGAGGAAATCACAGCGGCCGTCGGCGTCGCCGGACTTGTCTGCGGAGAAATCGCAGCCGCTTTATTATGTGCGGCCATTGTATTAACAGGGCGCCGCAAAAATATCCGCACAACCAGACATCCCGGTATCGAAGTAAAACAGATTATAAAGACTTCTATTCCGGTATCTTTAAACAGACTTGCCCTGCACGGAATGCAGAGTCTTGAGGCCGCTCTCATTCCGCTTATGCTGACTGTTTACGGATATTCCGCCCAACATTCGGTAGCCATTTTTGGGATACTGACCGGCATGGCAATGCCCGTTATTCTTTTTCCGTCCACATTAACCGGTTCGGTTGCCCAGATGTTACTGCCCTCTGTTGCCAAAGAACAGTCTTCTTCAGATAAATTAATTAAATCAAGCCGCATGGCACTGGTTTTCTCACTGGCATTCGGTTTTATATGTATTATAGGATATACAACGGCCGGTGCCGTTATCACAGCTTATGTTTTTGACGAGCCCAAACTTGCAGGATATATAAGAATAATGGCGTGGCTCTGTCCTTTTATTTTTATTAACACAACATACAAAAGCATGCTGCATGCACTCGGTCAGGCCGGCCGTGTGCTCTTAAACAGCATGCTTTCTGAATTGATAACCATTATATGTATTGTATTCCTTATTCCACGGATGGGAATATATGCTTACCTTCTGGGACTTCTTGCAAGTCAGGCCGCAAATTCTGCTTTGTCGATATGCGCCTTTACCAGAACCGTGTCACGCATTACGACTCACAAACCTCTTCGATCCTAAGTTCCGGCTCTTTGGACAGATCTACAGGTCTTCCCGTACTCGTTATCACAACCGGTTTGGAACCGCGTTGTTTGTTGATAAGGATTATCTCTGCCGTCTCACCGTTATTAAGCTTTACTTTGGTATGAAGATATGAATCGACTATATTCTGTATAAATACCAGAAGATACCTGGTCTCATACAGATCAAAACCTTTGTCCTCAAATTGGGCAACAACATCGAATGGGCATATCGGACCACGGTATGCCCTGTTTGCCGTCATAGCTTCATAAACATCCGCAATAGCAATAATCTTGGCATATTCATCTATCTTATCACCGGTGATTCCAAACGGATATCCCGATCCGTTGCACCTTTCGTGATGCATAAGTGCACAATTTACAATATGCTCATTGAGTTCCCATTCCTTAATCAGCTGATACCCTCTTATCGTATGAGATTTCATTATCTCATATTCACTGAGTGTGAGCCTTCCCGGCTTATCAAGAATTTCCTTGGGTATAAGAAGTTTGCCTATATCATGAAACATTCCGCACGCATTAAGTATCTTAATGTCCTCTTCTTTCCAGCCGAGCCATTTGCCTATCAGCGACGCAATCATTCCGACATTCATGCAATGCATATATGTTGTATCACTGTAATTGTGCATTGAGTATAACATATTTAACATGTTGTATGAATTATATTCCGTGCCAAGCATGTTCCAGCTCTTATCAATTATCTCTTCAACATCAGACTTGTCAATGTTGTTATTAATCATTTTACCGAAAGTATTATTGAGACTGTCCTTTGCATCAATGTACTTATGGCTGAATTCTTCAAATCCTGCCTTGCGCTCATCCGTAGTGACATCCGGTTCTGCAAGCTCCGGCTCTTTTTCTTCCACCTTAGCTTTGTCGTCTATGCTGACTGCCACAACTCCAAGTGTTTCAAGATGTTTTATAATCGGAGCCGTAATGACAACTCCTGCCGGAAGAATCATTATTCCCGCTGACGTCACCAGGTCTCTTCCCAATACCATTCCTTCTTTTAAATCGGTTAAAAAAACATTTTTCACTCAAATTCACCTCTTCACTATCTGAATTGTAATATATCCTCAACTTTATCAAGTATATAATCCGCACATTCCTCTTCAAATTCCTTCCGGTTCCCGTACCCGTACAGTACAGCAGCCGTCCGGATTCCGTTATTCCTTGCGCCTATTATATCATGTTTGCGGTCACCTATCATAAGAATTTTATCAGATGATGCATGACTTATTTCCATTGCTTCCTTAACAACATCCGACTTGGATGACTTATGTCCTTCAAGATCTGCTCCGGCAACATACTCAAAGTATTTCTTTAAATCAAATCTCTCCAGTATCCGGTCTGCATACACTTTCGGCTTGGACGTTGCCACATAAAGCTTGTGTCCGGCCGATTTAAGCTTATCCAGAACATCTTCCATTCCGTCATATACCTTATTCTCAAACAGGCCGGTTACCGAAAAATATTCCCTATAATATTCAACTGCCTTACGGGCTTTGTCTTCGGGGAAACCATAAAATTCCATAAACGAATCCACAAGCGGCGGACCTATGAAACGATACAGGCTCTCACGGTCGGCATGTATGCCGAATTTGTCAAGAGCATACATTACCGAATTGGTTATTCCGATTCCCGGATCGGTAAGTGTACCGTCCAGATCAAAAAATATGTATTTATATTGCATAATCTTCTCCTGTGTTACAAAATATACGGTGTAATCTGGTATACAAAGTAATTGAGCCAGTTGCTGTACAGGCAGTTAGATGTTGCCCTCCATGTAAGGTACGGTCTTATCTGTGTATCATTATCCGTGTAATAATTATCCGGAATTTTGGGATTAAGGCCTTTGGCCAGATCTCTCTTATATTCACGGTCAAGCGTCAGCCTGTCATATTCAAGGTGTCCAAGCACAAATATCTGGCTTCCGTCTTTCTTCATCACAAGCAGATCGCCGACTTCATCGGATGTTGCAAGAATTACAAGGTCATCACATTTTCTGATATCTTCAGGAGATGATGCCGTATGTCTTGAATGCGGTGCCATAAAGACATCGTCAAATCCTCTGACAAGCGGATTCTTCCTGTTAAGGACCCTGTGCAGATATACGCCGGAAATCTTCTCATCCAGCCATACCTTGCGGACCCCGAAATGATAATATAATCCGGCCTGCGCCCCCCAGCATATATGAAATGTCGAAGTAACATTCGTCTTCGTCCAATCCATGATCTCCGTAAGTTCATTCCAATAGTCAACCTGTTCAAAATCAAGATGTTCTATCGGAGCACCCGTAATGATCATTCCGTCAAATCTTCTGTTCTTAACATTGTCAAATGTAAGATAGAACTGGTTCAAGTGTGAAGCTGCCGTGTGCGTCGATACATATGTCGCCGTCTGCAGAAATGTAATATTTATCTGCAAAGGAGTGTTAGATAACGCGCGCAGAAGCTGTACTTCCGTATCTTCCTTAAGCGGCATGAGATTCAGTATAAGGATTTCAAGAGGACGTATATTCTGTGATATAGCCCTGTCTTCATCCATAACAAATATATTCTCGTTTTCAAGAACTGCCTTAGCCGGCAGATTATTCTGTGTCCTTATGGGCATTAAAAATCCCTCCCTGTAAGTTTTATAAACTCTTCCTCCGAAATAACCGGAATCCCGAGTTCTCTTGCCTTCTTATTCTTGGACGAATTACTCGTCACATCATTATTAATGAGATAATCCGTCTTAGCTGATACGCTGCCGGTGGTCTTACCGCCAAGTGTCTCTATAAACGCCTTTAGTTCATCCCTGTTTGTAAAATGATTTACACTGCCTGTGATGACAAATGTCTTTCCTGCAACCGGTGATGAAGTATCCCTGACTTCTTTCTGAAGCTTAAGTTCCGCAAGAAGTTCATTGTAAAGGCTGCGGTTATTAACGTCATCAAAATATTCCCTGAATGACTGTGCCAGAACGTCACCGATGCCATCAATGGACATAAGTTCCTCAATTGTAATATCCGCAACAGTCTCCGGATCCTCGTTACAATGTCTGCTGACAAGTCTCGCGTTAGCAAGTCCTATGCCGCCGATTCCCAGTGCATATATAACATGGTCAAGCGTAACAGTGCGCGATTTCTCCACCGATTCTATTATATTATCATATGATTTTCTTCCAAAACCATCCATTCCGACTATTTCATCTTCATAATTATTCAGATGGTATAAATCAGTATAGTTCTTTATAAAGCCACGGTCAATAAATTTCTCCAATGTCTGCGAAGATATTCCGTCAATATTAAGTGCATTTCTTGATACAAAATGTTCAAAACGCTTAATATGCTTAGCCTGGCAGTCCGGGTTCAGACAATATAAAGATTCCGTGTCATTAGCCTTCTTAATGCCCGTCGGGCCGCCGCATACAGGACACACCTTTGGAATTTCTATTGTTGCGCTTCCCGTAATATTCTCTGCTATCTGCGGAATGATCATATTCGCTTTATATACTTTAATCTCATCGTTATATCCAAGCTTAAGTTCTCTGACTATGCTTACATTATGGACGCTCGCCCTTGAAACCGTCGTTCCTTCAAGTTCTACAGGTTCAAAAACCGCAACCGGATTAATGAGGCCGGTTCTTGATGCCGACCATTCCACACATTTCAGTCTGGTAATTGCCATTTCGTCAGCCCATTTAAAAGCTATGGCATTACGCGGAAATTTAGCCGTTGTTCCGAGTGACTCGCCATATGCAATATCATCATATAAAAGTACCAGTCCGTCAGACGGAAAATCATTGTCTGTAATTGCTTTTGAAAAATATTCTACAGCATCTGCGACACTTGTTTCATCAACAATCTTATATTCTACGACTTCAAAACCCTGGCCTTTAAGCCACTCAAACTGTTTCTGCCTTGAATTACCAAAATCCACACCATCCGCTCTTATAAGCGCAAATGCAATAAGCCTCACATTACGTTCTGCCGTTATCCGGTTATTAAGCTGTCTTACGGAACCGCTGCACAGATTACGCGGATTCTTATATTTGTTCTCGTCTTCTTCAATGCTCCGGTTAATGCGTTCAAAGTCCGAATATGTTATTATTGCTTCACCTCTTATGACAAGCTCACCTTTGTACGGAATCTTCGCCGGAAGGTTCACAAAAACCTTCGCATTAGGTGTTATAACTTCACCGACATATCCGTTTCCGCGCGTTACAGCCTTATATAACTCACCGTCACGATATGTCACCACGACCGTAAGGCCGTCAAGTTTCCACGAAAGAAGTGACTTATGCGTTCCCGCAAAAACAGCGAGTTCTTCGACTGATTTAGTCTTATCCAGGCTTAACATCGGGCGCTCATGTTCTTCTTTGGGCAGTTCGCTTAACGTCTCGTATCCGACCTTATGCGTAGGGCTTCCCGCAAGAACGATGCCTGTCTCATCTTCAAGTGCCTTAAGTTCATCATATAATCTGTCATATTCCAGATTGCTCATTATCTCATCTGTTCCGGAATAATACACTTTAGCTGCTTTATTAAGTGTATCAACCAGTTCTTTAATTCTGTCTGATCTGTTCATACTTATACCTTCCGGTTATTTATTAAGTCCGATGATCTCTTCATCGGAAAGTTTCCTTATGCATCCTTCATTAAGATCACCAAGACATATATTCTTTATACGCATTCTCCTAAGCCTGACCACGCCATATCCGAGTGCCCCGCACATACGCCTTATCTGTCTGTTGAGTCCCTGTATAAGTATTATCGAAAATGTATTATCTGATATTCTACGTGTCCTGCACGGTGCTGTGATTACCTTCGCTCCCGTAGCACGGTTATTGATCTTAACACCGCTTTCCAATGCCTTAAGAAATATGTCAGTTACTTTTCTGTCAACGGTTACATAATATTCTTTCTCATGTCCGCCGGCTGCATTCAGAAGATTATTCATCAATTCTCCGTCATTGGTTAAAAGCATAAGTCCTTCCGATTCTTTATCGAGTCTCCCGACCGGAAACAGCCTCATTCCGTCCGGAATAAAACATGATATTCCCTGTCCCTGCTCGTCGGACAGGGAACTTATGTATCCCGCCGGCTTGTTAAGTGCGTAGACGACTCTGTCCTCAGCCATGTTAAGTTCCGTATCGTCAACTGTCACTGTCATTTGGGGATTCACGCGGCTTCCCGTCACTGCAACGACCCCGTCTATACGGACTCTGCCGGCCTCAATAAGCCTGTCCGCCTCGCGTCTTGAACAATAACCGCTTGCGCTTATATATTTATTAATTCTTATTGATTGTTCATTGTTATCCATGTGTACTATTGTAACAGAAAAAAGCAGATATGAAAATATTGAAATAAAAGATTGCTAAAATATTTTTTTTAGTATATTATAGGTAGGTAGGTTTTGCACTTGTAGCTCAGTGGATAGAGCACCGGTTTCCGGAGCCGGGTTGTCGGGGGTTCGATTCCCTCCAGGTGCATAATAATGCCGGTCACATTATGTGGCCGGCATTTTGTTATATCTTATATTATCTCGAAATGTTTCTTACAGAACTCCATGAGCTCATGATTTTGCCCGAATACGCTCTTATTGTGTAAGAATATTTAACGCCCTTGGCTGCGGTCTTGTCAACATACTTAAGTGTGCTTCCGCTCTTGATATCGGCAATTCTGGCCCAGCTTCCGCCCGGTGTTTTACGGTATAATATGTATCCGCCTGCGCCGGTAACTTTACGCCACTTAAGGGTTATTCCTGCCTTAACCGCATATGCACTGTCAAATTTAGGATCTGCAAGACGCTTAAGCGATTTGTAATTATGCCAGTCACTCATATTTTTACCGGAATATGCCCTGACGGTATATGAATATGTGCTTCCGCCTGATGCTGTCTTATCGGTATAACTTGTTGTAGATCCGCTCTTAACATCCGCTATTCTTGTCCATGAACCGCTTGTACCTTTACGATACACGATATATCCGGATGCACCGGCGGTCTTATTCCATTTGACGGTAATTCCTGCCGTAACATTTGTCACTGATGCCACTGTCGGGTCTGCCAGGCGTTTTAATGTACCTGTACTGCTCCAATCACCCTTAACATTACCTGAATACGGTCTTACAGTATATATATAAGTTACTCCTGCCGAAGCCTTGGTGTCCGTGTAACCAAGCGTAGAGGCACCCTTTAATTCAGCAATCCTTGACCAGTTTCCCGTAGATGTCTTTCTGTAAACATAATATCCTGCTGCACCTGCTACTCTGCTCCACTTAACCGTAATTCCGGATGTTACATTGGTTACAGACGTAACCTTTGTATCGGCAAGTCTCTTTATGCTCTTACCATTCTTGTCATAGCCTCCGGCAATGCCTTTATTGACAGCTCTTACCGTATATGTATATGTGCTTCCCGATTTGGCTGTTTTATCGACATATGAAGTGGACGTCACCTCTGCAATACGGCTCCAGCTTGTCCCGGAAGTCTTGCGGTATACATAATATTTCTGTGCGCCATCAACTTTGTTCCAGCTGACATTAATGCCGCTTGTTACATTCTCCGGTGTCTTAAGTGCAGGCGTTTTAGGCGGTATTATATAATCCGGATCGTAAATTGCCGCGATATCGCGCCATCTCATGGAACATGTATATCTGTTGTACCAGTCTCCCGCATCCCATACATATGGTGCGTATCCGTATTTATCGCATAATGTCAGAAGATATTTGATAAATGTGGTATCTCCTGTTTTACGTTCATATGCCTTAGTGTCGTTATTATAACTCAATACACTGTATTCTCCGACAACAACGCCATATCCTGCATCGGTAAACTTCTTCATCTTGGCAAAATTTCCTGCCATCTCAGACTTATCGGAATCAGTTCCCCATGAAGCCATATATCCGTATCCTTCATCCTTATGCAAACCTACATATGTCCAAGGTGTATAATAATGAACGGATACCATAAGATGATTACTGATCGTATCAGTCGGCATCTCATATAAGCTGCTGCAGGTCTTATCGATATCTGTATTGAATCCGGCGATAAGAAGATATCTCTTCGCATTATTGCCACCTGACTGCCTTACGATATCAACAAATGTCTGGTTGATCTCATTGACAAGATTATACAATGCTGTGTCAGATATATTTACATCTATCTTTGAAAGACTCTTTTTCAGACTGTCACCGAGCTCCTCGTTCGCAGATTCAAAAATAAGCTTTTCCGAATAATCCTTATAGTGTTCGGCAACCTGTGTCCACATACTCTTGTAATGTTTCATACAGTCTCTCTTGTTGCCGCAAAAATGCTCCCACCAGCCGCCGTCATAGTGGTCGTTGATGATTACATACATATCATTGGCAAATGCATAACTTATAATCTCATCAACTCTTTTAAAATATGATGCATCAATAATATAATTGCCGTCGCTTGACATCATATTGGACCATGAAACAGGTATTCTTATTGAATTAAATCCGGCTTTCTTAATACCGTCAATCATGTCCTTAGTCGTCACGGGCTGTCCCCATGCCGTCTCAAAATCCGTAACTTTAGGATTAGATGTCCATGTGTTGGTGGCTTCCATCGTATTACCGAGGTTCCATCCGTAACCCATATCTGCTGCTATTTCTATTGCAGTTCTGGTAAATTCATCACTTCCTGCCGCTTTGGTCTTGGTACCGGCAAACGACAATCCGGCTGTTACAGCAAGTGCCAGTGTGGCAAATATTGTAACTATCTGTTTAATCTTCTTCATTCTGTCCTCCTGTGGTGTGTAATACTGCCATTATACCTGCACGTCACAGACAAAAACAATGTAATTATTACAGCTTACATAATACCTTTTCTTCACATACGTTCACAATTATCACATCCGGTCCGACTTTACATATACATTCGTATGGTATAACATACTCATTCTCGCGTCCAAAGAAACTGAATACCCTCCCCGGTCCCGGAACAATTATCGATATAACTCTCCCTGTATATAAATCCACATCTATATCCACTACAAATCCGAGTATTTTACAATCATTTGAGTTTATAACTTCTTTATTTTTCAGATCACATATTCTCATAATGATTTCCCGGCAAACAATCTCTATATATAATATGCAAAAAGGAGAATGCTGACATTCTCCTTAACCATATATTGTATTATATATTTTGTCTATGTAATAATTAAAATCAATTCCTATATATGAATCGCCTTTAATTGTTATGTACTTGAATTTGTCATCAGGTATGCCCCATGATACAATTTCATACCGGCTCATCTGCGGAAGCAATGCTATCAATTCAAGGAATTCACCGGTCGGTACATTGGTTGTAATCTCCGGCAGGAGCACATCCAGCAGTTCGATAAGCTGGGATGGAGTGACTGACTTAAGTTTATCGAATATAAGATTGACAACTTTGCGCTGTCTTTCTGTCCTGGTAAAATCACCATTGCCGACATATCTGAACCTTGAGTAAGCAAGTGCCTGCTTACCGTTAAGATGCTGATATGAACCGTCTGCATGTTCCAGATAACCATCGTGTTCATCTTCATCAAGAAGCAGATTACTTGCGTGTATATACTGGTTCAGCCAGTAAAGTTCATTCTCCTGCACATCCACATCAAGACCTCCGAGAATATCCACTACCTTGACAAATGAGTAGAAATCCACCGCTATGTAACGGTCTATTTCAATCGAAAAATTGGATTTCAACGTATCAAGAAGAAGTTCAACACCACCGTATGCATATGATGCGTTGATTTTGTAATATCCTTTTTCCGGTATCTTAACATATAAATCACGGAGAAAAGATGTCGCAATGATTTTCTTCTCCGTCTTATTGACCGAAATCAACATCATAGTGTCGGATCTGCCCTCTCCGTCAGCCTGTCTTGTGTCAGACCCTATCAGAAGAATATTGTAAACATCTCCTATAGGCTTGTATTCTCCGTCGACTTTGGACAAAGCCTCTTCGGTAAGCCGCTTGTATTCATCTATCTCTTCCTGTGATGAATCACTGCTGGTCTCCTCTTCCGGATTGGTAACATCTTCTTCAAATGTTCCGGTCTCAGCAAGTAGAGTATAATTCTCCCGGAGAGGCACGTAATTCATCTTATGAATATAATGTATCAGAATACATACGCACACAACGGCAATGACAAGCACTGTGCCTATTATCGCAGCGGGAATGATTATTGCTTTGGTATTACGCTTGTTTCTGTCTTTGGTTCCGGTCATATATTTAACTCCAGAGTCCGTCCGGATAAACACCGCTGCTTATAAGCTTCCTTATGGATGCCACAACCTCCGGTTTATCTTCTTTATATGTAACGCCAAACCACTTGTCTCCGGTTTCAAGAACCTTAACTTCAGCTTTACCTTCCTGGATAAGTTCATCAACAACCATAGGCAGATAAAATTCTTTCTTGGTATCCTGCGGTGTTATTCCGTCAAGGAAATGCATGAATCTTGGCCCAAGCTCTCCGAAAAATTCCGGAGTGAGTCCCCACATATTCATCGACACGCATGTCTCTCTTGTAAGGTTCATGTCGCTGCCGTTATCATCATATACGATATGTCCGTCAACTTCCTCTATTCCGGTTGTCTCACAGACCTTATCTAACATTCCGGATTCATCCGTCATACATACTCCGCGTGTAACAGCACCGTTGGCACTTAACGTATTGCCAAGCCTGAACCCTGCCATACAGAAGTTATATCTGCCGCCCGAATGTGTCGGCGACACAAGTTCATCATGCACTATCTTAAAAGCCTGTTCCCCATAAAAATCATCTGCATTAATTACTGCAAATGGTTCTTTTACCACATCCTTACACATAAGAACCGCCTGGCCTGTTCCCCATGGCTTGGTTCTGCCCTGTGGAACACTGTATCCTGCCGGAAGCGAATTTATGTCCTGATATACATATTCCACATCCATAATTGATGCTATTCTGTCACCGACAATTTCCTTAAAATCGGCCTCTATGTCTTTACGTATAATAAAAACTACTTTGTTGAAACCTGCCTTCCGAGCGTCATATATGGAATAATCCATAATTATCTCACCGTTAGGTCCCATTTTCTCAAGCTGTTTGATGCCCCCACCAAACCGGCTTCCGATTCCGGCCGCCATTATTACAAGTGTTGTATTCATATATCCTCCTATTATTGTATTATTCGCCGTAAATAGTATCAATGAGCAGTTCTACATTCTTCTTGTAATCCGGAAGAAGGTATGACATACCGTTTATAAATGTTCCGGTACTTGTATCATCAAACGGTACTCTGGCTGACACAAGGTCGTATCCAAGATACTTGAACGCATCGGTTATCATATCCCATATCTCATCCGACTGCATATTCGTCGTAACGTTCGGAAGTGCTTTGTCAGCAAAATCAGTGAGTTCGTTAAGATTCATTGATTTGAATTTTTCAAATAATTTAGTCATTATTTTACGCTGTCTGTTAGTACGCTCGTAATCGGCATTACCGACATATCTTATTCTGGCATATGCAACTGCCTGAATTCCGTTCAAATGGATCATTCCGCTTTCATTAATATAATACTGGTTGGGATCTTCATTGGTATATTTACACATATCCCTGATATATTGGTTGGCAACCGGAAGTTCCTCCGGAATCAGTTCCATATCTACGCCGCCGGCGGCATTTATTATATCAATAAGTCCATAGAAATCCACTCTGAAATACTGGTCAACATGTACCTTAAAATTACCCGAAATAGTCTTACAAAGCAGATCGCTTCCGCCGATTGCATGGGCCGCATTAAGCTTATCACATCTGTCGGCATCAGGAATATATACATACATATCCCTCATAAAGCTTGTCATTACTATCTTCTTCGTCTTATTATTAATCGATATAAGAATCATTGAGTCCGAATTACCGTTCCAGCTTCCCGAAACTCTTTCATCTGTACCTATAAGAAGTATATTCTTTACATAGTTATCAGATATAACATCTACATTCTCATAAAATGTCTTGGCATCCGCATCTATAAGGCTCTTCTCAACATCGCTTATATTATCCGCATCCGGCACCGTCTCATCTGTTTCATAGGTTGCATTCGGGTCTATGCTGTATGAATTACTTTCGTAATTGAGCTTGTTAAGGAATCTGCCCTTAATATAATTCTTTCCTATGAGGAACACTGCTATTGCTGCAGCCGCAATTACGATCAGCACTATCAGAAGTATCATAAGAACCTTAAACTTATTACGCGGTTTCTTCTCTTTCTTATCTTCATATACTACTTCGTCGTCCTGATCATCAAAATCTTCATGTCTCATCTTAGTGTATCCTAATCCTTCCCATATTTAATCATATGCCGAGTATATCACAGACTTGTCATCATAACAAGCGGATTTAATTCAGTTCGTCAATTACCACATCAAGGCTGCCCTTTTCTTTATCAAGCCTGTCCGATGTCCATCTGGTTATTTTCGGTCTGCATCCGGAATTGTCCCTTACCAGGGAAAAAACCTGTTTAATATACTCAAATGTAACCGCGGCGTCAAGTTTGGATTCTCCTGCGTTACGCGCACCAAACGCATACGGTATTTCTGTTATTTTGTTGTATCTGCATCTTGCAAGCATTTCTATCATAATTTTCCATCCGAGCGGCTTAAGTGTCACTCCGTCAAGAATCTCACTGCGGAACATATATACCCCGCCGGTGGGATCCGATATATGTCTAAGGCACGGAAGCATTATTTTGCCTATGTACCTGGCTGTTGCCGATACGCTTTTGCGCCATATATTAAGGCCTCCGTCGCTTCCGCCCGGTATAAAACGGCTTGGTATACATATGTCTGCACCGCGTCTCATTGCGCAGTACATCTGTTTCAAAAGTACCGGCGGATGCTGCAGATCCGCATCCATAACCGCATAATAATCTCCATCAGCAATGGAAAAACCGCGTATTACGGCGCCTGCAAGTCCATCCCCATTATTCCTGTGTTCACCACCTATATTATATTCGGGGTGTTCCTGCCGGAGTTCTTCTATACACTCCCACGTATCATCAGTACTGTCATCCACAAAGACTATATTGTAAGGAATTCCTTTTAAAACGTCATAAATCATTTCCGACAGCTTACCCACATTATCTTTTTCATTGCGCGTGGGTATGATTATTGATATTTTTTTGAGTTTCATCATAAATACCTCTCCATATTATTTGACTCTATGCTGTTAATCAGTGCTTTTATCGAATCATGTTCCGATACCGGACATACAAGAAGTGTATCATCTGCATCCACTATTATCAGGTCTTTTACCCCGCTTGCCGCAATCAGACGGTCACCGCCTTTAATCACACAGCCTGTGCATCTGTCGGCGATAACATTACCTTCAAGATAATTGCCGCCGTCATCTGTTATTCCGATACGCTTAAGTGCGGCAAAACTTCCCGCATCATCCCAGCCGAAATCACCAATAACGGTATATATCTTATCACTTTTCTCCAGGATTGCCACATCAACGGATTCGGCCCTTGCCGATGCAAAAATCTCATCGCGCTCCAAAAGATTGTCTGCCTTGTAATACTTCTCAACTGTTTCCAGTATGTCCTGAGCGTATTTACTATATTCATCATAAAGCACTGACGTACGCCATACGAACATCCCGCTGTTCCACAGATAATTACCTTCGTGAAGATATTTAAGAGCACGCTCTACATCCGGTTTCTCGACAAACCGTTCAACCTTGTACATATCCGTTTTGTCCTCAGGTATGTATTTGATGTAACCATATCCCGTCTCCGGATAATTGGGTCTTATGCCGATAGTAAAAAGCCCGGCCGCAGTGCCGGCCGCTTCAACAAGTTCCGATAATGTATCCGTAAAAAGCCCTGTATTTTTCACTACATGATCCGACGGAAGAACGATCATAACCGCATCATCGAATCTTTTTCTTACTACATTCAATGCAAGGGCTATACAGGGTGCTGTATTCCTTCCCACCGGCTCACATATGATATTATCGCAGCTGATACCCGGAAGCTGGCTTTCGACCATTTCCCTGTAGCATGCATTTGTCACAACATAAATATTCTCTTCCGGTACTATTCCGTTAAGACGTTCCACCGTATTCTGAAGCATCGACCTGTTATCACCCGTAATGCTAAGAAACTGTTTTGGCTTATTTTTACGGCTTACCGGCCAGAACCGTCTGCCCTGTCCGCCTGCCATTATCACTGCGACTTTCTCCATACGCTGTCCCCTTTGTGTATCATATTTGAGCAAAGAAATCCCGTAGTTTCTCTATTGCTTTCTTCTCTATTCTGCTGACATAACTTCTGCTTATTGACATTTCACCGGCCAATTCCCGCTGTGTCGTCTCCTTCAATCCTCCGAGACCGTACCGGCGCATGATTATCGTTTTTTCTCTAGGCGTCAGTGCACTGTCAAGCGCCTTTCGCAGGATTTCAATATCACATTTAAGAATATAACTGTCAATAAAATTTTTCTCACCGGTCTCGATTACATCAATTATGCTTATTTCGTTGCCTTCCCGATCGGTTCCTATCGGTTCCTGCAATGAGACATCCAGCTGTCTTTTTCTGTCGTTGCGCATTGCCATAAGCAATTCATTATCTATGCATTTGGCAGCATAGGCAGCCAGCCTGTTGCCCTTGGTACAGTCAAATGTCCTAACTGCTTTGATAAGTCCAATCGTACCTATTGATATGAGTTCCGACGTTTCGCGGTCAGAAAGGCTGTAGTGCTTTACCATATGTGCCACGAGCCTCATATTTCTAATTATGAGAACATCTCCCGCCCTGACATCGCCATTGCGGTATTTCTCAAGATATTCCTTCTCTTCCTTGGCAGACAAAGGCTTTTCAAATGTTTTCATATATTTACCCGCGAAATATGCAATTAATATATTTTATGTTATTTTCGCGTTATCGTGCCTGTCAGCCATCAAAAAAGATTATTCCTGCCGTCTCAGTATGCAATTGTCTGCAGGTATATATGCATTACCATTATTATCCTGCACTTTAAAATATACTTTCTGTTTAGGATGAGGTGCACTTTCCATCGGATTATGCATATCATCTTCTATATCTGTAACTTTAACATCAATATTGGTGCCGTCAGGCATCATAACTTCTACAATCTCCCCGACCGAAAATTTATTACGCTGTTCAAGGTATGTTCCGCCATCGTCGGATGCTGTTATTCCGAGATAGGTGTATTCTTTGATATAGGTATTGTTGTCATATATCTGTGTATCCTTGTCCGGTTTGCCGAAGAAAAATCCGGTTGTATATTTTCTGTATGTACATTTGGCTATTTCTTCTTTGTAAAAAGGAATCCGGCTTCTGTAATATTCCTCGCTCTTAAGATAATCGTCTATCGCAAGTCTGTATGTCCTAGCAACCGTTGCCACATATAACGCGGTTTTCATTCTTCCTTCTACCTTAAAACTGTTAATCCCGGAATTTACAAGTTCCGGAATATGCTCTATCATGCACAGATCTTTGGAATTAAATATATATGTTCCTCTTTCGTTTTCAAAAACAGGCATATATTCTCCCGGTCTCGATTCCTCCATAAGGTAATACTGCCACCTGCACGGATGTGTGCATGCTCCCTTGTTGGCATCACGGCCTGTCATAAAGCTCGACAGAAGACATCTTCCGGAATATGAGATGCACATGGCTCCATGTATAAACGTTTCTATTTCAAGGTCATCCGGTATGCGTTCCCTTATCTGCTTTATTTCGTTAAGAGAAAGTTCCCTTGCCGTGACAACTCTCCTTGCTCCGAGCCTGTGCCAGAAATTAAAAGTCTCATAATTGGTATTATTGGCCTGTGTGCTTATGTGAATATCAATGTCCGGTACAACTTCTTTAGCTATGGTAAACATTCCCGGATCGGATATTATAAGTGCATCCGGATGGACTTTACTTCCAAGTTCCTCAAAATAAGCTCTTGCACCGTCAAGATCGTAATTATGTGCAAGAATATTGGCAGTAACATATACTTTGACATTGTGTTCGTGTGCAAACCTGACACATTCTGCCATCTCTTCTATTGTAAAGTTCTTCGCTTTAGCCCTTAAACCAAATGCTTCTCCGCCGATATATACGGCGTCCGCACCATAAAGCACCGCAATGCGCAGCACTTCCGGTGAACTGGCCGGAATAAGTAATTCTATATCTTCTTTCTTAATCTTGGTTTCTGCCATATCAATATCTCCATTATTATTTTCTGACGCTTAACGTTATACCGTCGCCTATCGGAACTATCGTAGTCTCAAGTTCATCACAATGCGTTACAGCATACAGATATTCTCTCATTCTTTCATAAATTGTCCGGTTTCTTCTTGTTACACCGAAACGCGGTTCAATTATCTCGCCTTCCTGAAGTACGTTATCAGTTATCAGAACCGCACCCGGTTTGAGCAGTCTTAAAATTTCCGGTAAAATCACAATATACTGTGCCTTCGCCGCATCCATAAATATGAAATCATACTGCCCTTCAAGCGATTTTAATATTTCTCCTGCATCACCTTTTAGGAGTGTTATTTTATCGGTTGCGCCGGCCCTTTCTATATTCTGCAAGGCCTTCTCAATACGCGGCGGATAATTCTCTATCGTTGTTATATGCGCACCGTCTGCCATATTCCGGCTCATAAAAATCGAAGAATATCCGACTGCCGCACCTATTTCAAGAATGTCTTTTGCGCCGGTCAGCCTTAGCATTGTCCTAAGAAAGCTTTCCATTTCCTTACGGATTATCGGAACGCCCTGCTCTCTCGCTTCTTTTTCTATAATATTACAAATAGGGCTGTTCCCCTTATCAAACGAGTTGATAAAGGAAACGACCCTTTCATTAACTATATCCTGCATATCAGTCCTCTGATTTGGTATCCTGTCTGGTAGATAATGCTGACATTATCTCAGATGGTTTCATCGCATTATTAAGTTTGTATGTTCCCGGAATAAATTTCTTACTGTATTCCGCAAGAATCACCTGTGCTTTAAATACATTGATATCGTTTATGAGACCGTTATCTTTAAGTATCTGCGCAACCTGGGATGTAGTATAATCACGCGGTATTATAACTTCAACCTCAACTGCGTTATCTGCGGATGCCACGGCTTCTTCAGCAAATACCGCTTTGCCGAAATTAAACATGGTTCTTCCGCACAAATACAATAACATCACTATCAGAACAAATACCAATGTACGACATGAAACAGATAATACTGTTCCCGCTAACTTTCTGCCTTCCATGCTCTACCTCCGGCTGTTATCCCAGGAATTCACTGTCAAATTCTATATCGGACATAACATTTCTGTTGATGTCCTGAATGAGCCGTCCAAGACCGACTTCCGAGTCGAGAAATCTGCTTGCAACCGGATTAGCGTGCAGGTTCTTTGACAGTGCTGAAAGATTACTGTATTCTTCATATGACATAGTACCTTCCATACCATTCTGTCTGGCAAAATTCTGCCTGCGCAGTTCATTTACCTGTGCATATAAATCCGGCTGTTCCTTCAAAGCGGCAAGCGCTTCCCTGTAATCACGGTATTCATCACTCCGGACAATCGCCTGTGAAAGCTGCCTTGCTATAATATCCGTCTCTCTGTCTTTAATTTGAACGAATCCATCATCCATACTTTACGAAACCTCCATTATGATAGGGAGTATCATCGGTGTACGCTTCATTTTCTTCCAGATGTAATCACCAAGACTGTCTTTGATTACGCCTTTGATCTTCGACCAGTCAGCATTGTTGCCATTCTCTATCTGTCGTACAACAGCCTCATAAACAACCGATGTTGCATCTTCTATGAGCATTTCCGATTCCCTTACATATACAAAACCTCTTGTTACAATATCAGGTCCTGCAAGGAGCTGTCCTGTATACTGGTCAAGCGTAAGAACCACTATAATTATACCGTTCTCGGCAAGGGTCTGTCTGTCTCTTAATACTATGTTACCTACATCACCGACTCCAAGTCCGTCAACCATAAGGCTTCCGCTAGGAACCGTTCCTACCTTGGATGCTATATTCGGTCCGAGTTCAAGTACATCGCCTGAAGAAAGTATGAAAATATTATCCTTAGGAATTCCCATGCTCTCCGCAAGTTCTGCATGGCGGACAAGATGTCTGTATTCGCCGTGGACAGGGACTGCGTATTTAGGTTTAAGTATTGAATAGATAAGTTTAATCTCTTCCTGTGATGCATGTCCTGACACATGTGTATCCTGGAATATAACCTTAGCACCCTTCATGGACAATTCGTTAATAACTCTTGCCACTGATTTCTCATTGCCCGGAATCGGTGTTGCGCTTACTATGATAACATCACCAGGCTTTATGGTTACCTTCTTATGGATTGATGCCGCCATTCTTGAAAGTGCCGCCATCGATTCACCCTGGCTTCCTGTCGTGATTATTGTAATCTTATCATCCGGATAACGCTTTATCTCTTCGCTGTCAATGAGTGTTCCATCCGGTATCTGAAGATATCCGAGTTCCGATGCCACATTAATAATATTGACCATACTGCGGCCTTCAACCGCAACTTTACGGCCGTGTGCACATGCTGCGTTGATTATCTGCTGCACTCTGTCCACATTGGATGCAAATGTAGCTACAATTATCCTGCTTTGGGGATTATCATCAAAAATTGTCTGGAATGTCTTACCTACAGTCTTCTCAGACATGGTATATCCCGGACGCATTACATTGGTACTGTCACAAAGAAGTGCAAGGACGCCCTTCTTGCCAATTTCTCCGAATCTCTGTAAATCAATAGGTTCTCCGAATACAGGTGTGTAATCCACCTTAAAATCGCCGGTGTGGAAGATTACTCCGGCAGGAGTATGGATCGCAAGGGCACATGAATCTGCAATACTGTGATTGGTTCTTATGAACTCTACCCTGAACTTTCCAAGTATTATGCTCTGTCCGTAAGTTACAACCTTACGCTTGGTTGTTCCCAGAAGATTATGCTCACGGAACTTAGTCTCAATAATACCCATTGTAAGCTTGGTTGCGTATATAGGTTTATTGACTTCTTTGATAACATACGGAAATGCTCCGATATGATCCTCGTGTCCGTGTGTTACCACAAATCCTTTTACTTTATCAATATTCTCTTTTAAAAATGTCACATCCGGGATTACAAGATCTATTCCAAGCATATCATCATCCGGGAATGATAATCCGCAATCCACAACAATAATACTGTCTTCATACATAAAGGCAGTCATATTCATACCGATCTGCTCAAGACCTCCTAACGGAATAATCTTGACGCTGCTATTTTCTGTTTTCTGCAAAGTTAACTCTTCCTCCTAAACTAAACTATATCCGTGTCATCAACCAGCTCTGAAAAAACCGCAGCTAGTGCATTAAGCTCGTCCTCTTCCTCGACGAATTCATATACTGCTTCAGTTTCTTTGTCTGACGATACATCTTTTAATATATAAGCTTCCGCTTCTTCATCCTCTGTCTCTGTAACAAGAATGTAATCTTTACCATTTACCCTGGTCTGTTCCACAACGTAGAACTGTATCTGTTCTCCGTCTTCTGATGTTATCTGTATTGTTTCCATCAAAAATATCTCCTAAACTTCTCTGTTCATTGACGCATTATCAAGATAGCCTTGTAAAATAAACTGGGCAGCTATCATATCGACATAATCCTTGCGTCTCTCGCGGCGGATTCCCGCCTCCATCATAGCCTTGTCGGCCGACACCGTAGTCAGTCTCTCATCCCATGTAATGACTTCAAGTCCGGTTCTTCTCTCAAGCATGGCCTTGAATTCAAGGGTTCTGTCCACCCTGTCTCCACAGGTGTCATTCATATTCTTAGGCAGTCCTAATACTATCTTCTCTGCCCCGTATTCGGAAATTATCTCTTCGATTCTCGCTAATGTCTGTCTGAGCTTATTCTCACTCTGTCTGCGGATAATCTCAACGCCCTGGGCCGTTATTCCCAGTGGATCGCTTATCGCAACGCCGACAGTCTTACTCCCGAAATCAAGTCCGAGTATTCTCATCATAACCCCTTTTTCTCAATGTAATACTTAAGCATCTCTTCAACAAGCTCATCGCGCTCAGCTTTCATAATGAGACTTCTCGCATTACGGTGACTTGTTATATATGTCGGGTCTCCAGACATTATATATCCTACAATCTGGTTGACTGCATTATATCCTTTATCCTTCAAAGCTTCATATACCTGTTCGAGTATGTCCGAAACTTCGATAGCAGGTTCCTGCTGAATCTTGAAAAACTGCGTATTACTCAATTCTGCCATTTCTTCACGCCCTTTCTCTTTATATAATAATATAAAATTTAATTTTCGGCAACACCAATTACCAAATCTTTTCCCAGAAGTTTAACAGCACGCACCGTCACAAGCATATTAGGCTGTATGTCAGGCATATTATTAACCGGTATCGCAACCTTTACATATGTCGGAGTAAATCCGGTCATATAAGCGGTTCCTTCAATCACATTAACCTCTTCGGTAAGCACGCAGATATCTTTTCCGATATATTTCTCCCGGTATTGTGTTGAAAGTTTCTCATCCAGTTCAAGCAGCCTGTCGCTTCTTGCACTCTTAATCTGTTCATCAACCTGATCCGGCATCTTATCAGCCATTGTTCCCTTGCGTCTGGAATATTTAAAAACATGAAGCTCGTAAAATTTAATCCGTTTAAGATATTCATAAGTTACATCAAACTCTTCTTGTGTCTCTCCCGGAAATCCTACAATTACATCAGTAGTTATCGCCGGATTATCAAAATATCTTCTCAAAATTTTGACGCCTTCTGCAAATTCCCCGGTCGTATACTTTCTGTTCATCCGGATAAGGGTGGCATCGCACCCGCTCTGAAGCGAGAGATGGAAGTGCGGGCATATCTTTTCGCATGCAGCGAGTCTTTTTGCAAATTCTTCTGTAACTATCCGCGGTTCAAGGGAGCCAAGCCTTATTCTCTTAATCCCTTCTATTCCGTTTATCATTTCGATTATGTCGATAAGTTCCAAAGCATCGCCGCCCATATCAAGCCCGTATGATGAAAGATGTATTCCGGTAAGTACTACCTCTGCGCATCCTTTTCGCGCCAGCGAAGATACTTCATTAAAAATATCATCTCTCTGTCTGCTTCTTATCCGCCCCCGCACATACGGAATTATACAATATGTGCAGAAGCGGTTGCATCCGTCCTGTATCTTAACATATGCCCTGGTATGCTCCATCGGAGCTTCCATAAACATATCATCAAAATCCGTAACTTTATTTATATCGGCATGCGTGTGTTTTTCTTCACACACATCCGAAAAATAGCTGTCAAGGATTTCCACAAGACGGCTTTTCTCATTGTTGCCTATCGCAATATCAACATCTTCATCAACATTGTCTCCGGCAGCTTCCACATAACATCCTGTCGCAGCAACTATAGCATCGGGATTAAGTTTCTTTGCCTTATGAATCATCTGTCTCGACTTACGGTCGGCAATATTGGTTACACTGCATGTGTTTATTATATATACATCAGCCGGTTCTTTTCCGAATTCCACGATTTCATAACCGGCCTCTTCCATCATCTGCTGCATAACCTGCGTTTCGTATGAATTTACCTTACACCCGAGATTATGTAACGCACATTTTTTCATTTTCGGTATTTCTCCTAATAAATCAATTTATTTTTGTGCAATTAAAACATTGACATTATTGAATCTTAATTGTACTATGTACTTAACAAAATTTTAAAATTTGTTAAATTTCAGAGGAGGTACTTTATTATGAAGTCAGTTGAGATTTCTTTAAACTCTATCGACAAAGTTAAGTCATTTGTAAACGAGATTGCTAAATTTGACAGCGATTTCGATTTAGTATCAGGAAGATATGTAATTGATGCAAAGTCAATCATGGGTATTTTCAGTCTTGACTTATCAAAGCCTATTACACTTAACATCCATGCTGAGGATGATGCAGCAATTCTTGAAGCATTAAAGCCATATCTCGTATAATACATCGCCGGATATTCCGGCACATCGTTAGAGATTATTGCCCGGAGCTTAACGGCTCCGGGTATTTTTTATTTCAAATCAGTCAATCCAGAGTGTTTCAGTCGTCTCAATCGCTGTCTGCACCAGTTCGTCTATCTTCTCTCTGAGTTTAAGTTCCGACCTCTTAATAGCTTTAAGATTCGGTTTGGTAACCGGATGCTTTGCAACAAAAATAGTACAACAGTCTTCAAAAGGAAGTATTGATGTCTCAAATGTTCCTATTTTCTCCGATATATCGATAATCTCCTGTTTATCGAATCCGATAAGCGGACGTAATACTGGAAGTGTACACACCTCGTTGGTTACGGCAAGCGAATGCATTGTCTGGCTTGCAACCTGGCCAATGCTCTCACCGGTTATAAGTCCGAGCGACTCTTCTTTAAGAGCAAAATGTTCTGCTATTTTCATCATATATCTTCTCATTATGATCGTCAGTTCATCATGTGGACACTGATCATAGATATATAACTGTATATCCGTAAAATTAACTATATGGAGATTAATCGGTCCCGAATATACCGCAACAAGCTTTGCAAGGTCTATAACCTTCTGTTTGGCTCTTTCGCTTGTATAAGGAGGTGCATGGAAATACACAGCATCAATTATTACACCTCTCTTGGCAATCATATATCCAGCAACTGGGCTGTCAATTCCTCCTGAAAGAAGAAGCGTTGCTTTTCCGTTGGTTCCTACAGGCATTCCGCCAGGTCCCGGTATAAATTCAGAGTAAATATTGATTTTGTTACGAATTTCAACATTAAGTTCTATGTCCGGCTTATGGACATCTACCTTCATCTGCGGAATCGCATCGAGAATTTTCTCGCCAAGATCCATATTTATTTCCATGGAATTAAGCGGGTAATTCTTGCGCGCACGCCTTGCCCTGACTTTAAAAGTCATCTCTTTGCCTTTATAGACATCCTTAAGATATTTTACAGTCTGTTCTGCAAGGTCATCAAAACCATTGTCCTCTATCTGCATCATCGGACATATCCACAGTATGCCGAATACGGTCTTTAACTTGGCAACTGCCTCATCATAATCAAAATCCGTATCACATTCCACATAGATTCGTCCCTGTTCCTTGCTGACAATAAACTGTCCGTCTATCTTCTTAAGTGCACGCCTTATCTGTCTGCAGAGCGCATCTTCAAAAAGATACCTGTTCTTTCCTTTGGTGCCGATTTCACCATACTTAATTAAAAAAGCTTTGTACATGTTAAATCCTCTTTGATATATTTTATCTCGGTCTGTATTTTCTTAAAACCGGGAGAAGTTCCTTAACCGCATTTATTGTATATTCAAGTTCCTCTTTCGTGGTAAACACGGAAAAACTGAATCTCAGTGTTGCATACAAAAGATCATTCTTAACACCTATCGCCTTAAGTGTGCTGCTTAAAGACGGTTTGTTTGATGAACATGCGCTGCCTGAAGAAATATATATTCCCTTGTCTTCAAGTGCATGCAAAAGCACCTCGCTCTTGGTAATTCCATCAAAACTTACGCTCACAACATGAGGTGCCGAATCACGTCCCGTAAGACCGTTTACCGTTGCGCCCTCTATACCTGTAATTTCCCTGACAAAATATTCCTTAAGCTCGTAAAGTCTGTTTACATCTTCATCAAATTTATCATACAATTCTTTGGCTGCCATTGCCATTCCGGCTATTCCCGGAACATTCTCCGTTCCGGAACGCATGCCTTTTTGCTGTCCTCCGCCCAATGCAATCGGCTGTATTTTCGTCTTATCCTTGATAAAAATAGCACCGACACCTTTCGGACCGTGGATTTTATGGCTGCTCATCGTCAGCATATCAATATTTTCTTTATATGGATGAATTCTGAATTTACCAAAAGCCTGAACAGCATCCACATGAAAAAGAATGTCTTTGTTGTATTCTTTGATAATTCGTCCAAGTTCTGAAACTGGCTCTATCGCTCCGATTTCATTATTTACATACATAACGGACACAAGAATTGTATCATCCCTGAGTGATGCCTTAAGTGTATCAGGTTCTACCTGCCCCGCAGCATTTACGGGAAGATATGTAACTTCAAAACCGTTTTTTTCAAGAAATGCACAGCTCTCGAGTACAGCAGGATGTTCTATTACTGTGGTAATTATGTGTCTCCCGCGCCTTCTGCCTGCAAGAGCCGCTCCTATAATTGCCATATTGTCGCCTTCGGTTCCGCCTGACGTAAAGAAAATCTCTTTCTCACTAACCTTAAGGATCCCTGCAAAAATCTCCTTGGCCTCGCGAAGATAACGTTCAGCCTGCACACCCTTTATATGCATGGACGAAGGATTTCCGTAATCCTTAGTCATTATTTCGTACATTAATTTCGCAACTTCCGGCCGTACCATTGTAGTTGCTGAATTATCCAGATAAATTTCCATTCCGCGCTCCTAAACTTCTTCAAGATGATACATCAATATTGACATAATTGCAAGTCCGGCAGTCTCTGTTCTTAAAATTCTTCTGCCAAGCGATATTGACTGCATGCCTGCATCAACTGCTTTTTCGACTTCCGATAAATCAAATCCGCCCTCCGGACCGATAAAAACCGCTACTTTCATTCCCGGTTTAACAGATTCTATGGCACGCCTCGATGCTTCCATGCCCTCGGCCAGTTCATACGGAATAATGCCGTTCATTGAATTATCATTTACGTATCTGATGGCATTATCAAATGTCATAACATCCATAATCTTTGGAATGACACTGCGTCCGCTCTGTTTTGCCGCACTTTCACTGATTGCCTGCCATCTCTTTATCTTAGCATCCGCCTTCTTATCGTCAAGTTTGACGACACAGCGCTTCATCGCAACCGGTATCACAGCATGCACTCCCAGTTCAACGCACTTCTGAATAATAAGTTCCATCTTATCACCTTTGGGAAGTCCCTGAAACAGATATATTTCTGCCGGAAGTTCCCTGTCAGCCGCTATTTCATCAACAATATCAAGACAGACTTTATCATCCTCATACTCTCTTACCGAACATACATAATCCCTGTTGTTGCCGCCCGTGACAATCAGCTTATCACCGCGGTGCATACGAAGTACATTTCTGATGTGATTCACATCATTTCCATCGATTATTATGGTGTCGTCCGATATATTTTCTGACTTGCCGAAAAATCTGTTCATGAATGGCTCACCTTTCTCGCGGTAACAGATACCCATTCGCCCTGATACGTTGTCTCAAGGATTTCAAAATCTTTGTTGGCTTCAAATGCCTCTTTTACTGCTTTTTCTTTCATATCAATAATTCCGGAAGTTATTATAACCGCACCGTCCTTCATATGGACAGCAATTTCTCCGAGTAACGGAATTATTATATCCGCGAGGATGTTGGCTGTGACAATATCATATTTATTATAGCCTGCATAATCCTGCGTCTTGATATCATCTATTATATTGCCTTCTATAACTTCATACCTGCCAGCGGTTATTCCGTTGGCTTCCATATTCTCGCGTGTTGCAATAATGGCATTATCATCAAGATCGGTTCCGAGAACATGTCCGGCTCCGAGCATGATTCCTATTACCGACAATATTCCGCTTCCGGTTCCCACATCGAGAAGCTCATCACCGGGCTTAATGTATTTTTCCATCTGCTTAATAACAAGCTGTGTTGTCTCATGTGACCCTGTTCCGAATGCCGTACCCGGGTCAATGTCAACCACCATACGGCCTTCCATTCCATCCGGCACAGTCTCCCATGTCGGCTTGATTATGATATCGCCTACTGAAAAAGGCTTAAAATACTGTTTCCAGTTATTAATCCAGTCCTTATCTTCAGTCTCATCTTCCGCAATCGTTCCGGCACCGACATCGACATACTCTTTAAGGTCGCAAAGTCCTGCCGAAATCTTGTCAAACATATCTGCCTCATTCTCAATTCCTTCGGGAAAATGTATTCCGTCATTATCTTCTTCAAGGAAGAAACTTACTTTACCTATTCCTTCATCAGGAGGGAGTTCCGGCAGGAAATCGACGAACATCGCTTTGGTATCTTCCTCTGTAAGCTGGATGTTATCTTCTATCTGAACGCCTTCCATTCCGAGTTCCGTAAGCATATAGCTTACCAGATCCTCAGCCGCGGTTGTTGTTGTAATTGTATATTTTTTCCATTTCATATTATAATTCTCCGTGCTGTCTATTTAAGGAATGCCTTATATCCGCGCATGGTTTCATAGATATCAATCTTGTTCGTAACTTCATAAGGTGCATGCATGTTCTGCACGGCAACACCGCAGTCCATGACATTCATTCCGTAATTTGCAAGAATGTATGCTATTGTTCCGCCACCGCCCGCATCAACTTTACCGAGTTCGGACATCTGATATGCAACGCCATCTTTTTCCATGGCGGCTCTTACATAAGCAACATATTCAGCGTTGGCGTCATTACTTCCCGATTTGCCTCTTGAACCTGTGAATTTATTAAATACAATACCTCTTCCGAAATATGATGTATTCTTTTTCTCAAATACCGACGGATAATTCGGATCATATGCCGCATTGACATCCGATGAAAGCATTACGGAATTCGTCATCGCCCTTCTGAGAGTCAGATCATTATAACCTTCGAGTCTGTCAATAAGTTCCGCAACCATATTCTCAAAGAATCTTGAATGCATACCCGTTGCACCGACACTACCTATCTCTTCCTTATCAACGAGAAGACATGCTGTTGTCTTATCCGGATTCTCTATATCAAGCATAGCCATGAGAGAGGTATATGCGCATACCCTGTCATCCTGTCCGTATCCCATGATCATACTGTTGTCAATACCCATATTACGCGCAGGTCCGGCCGGAACTGCCTCCAACTCTGCTGACATAAAATCTTCTTCTTTAAAGCCGTATTTCTTCTGAAGAAGCTTAAGAATGTATGCCTTGCTCTTTTCCTTCTCTTCACCGGCATCTTCGTCTTTCTTCTTTCCGCTGCCCATAGGCATGCTTCCGACAAGAATGTCAAGTGCCTCGCCTTCAACGACTTTGGCACCATTCTTCTCCATCTGTTCTGCTGCAAGATGTATAAGCAGATCTGAGACTCCGACTACCGGGTCGTCCATGTCTTCACCTATCACAACGTTAATCTTCTTACCGTCCGTGAGGACAACGACTCCGTGCAATGCAAGCGGAATTGCGGTCCACTGGTACTTCTTGATTCCGCCGTAATAATGAGTATCAAGTAATACAAGTTCCTCATCCTGATAAAGCGGATTCTGCTTTACATCAAGTCTCGGAGAATCAATATGTGCTCCCAGGATCTTCATTCCATTTTCCAACGGCTCCCTGCCCACATTAAAAAGCACAAGTGCTTTACCCATATTGCATGCATATACTTTATCTCCGGCTTTAAGAGTCCCACCTTTCTTAATTATTTCATTCAGGTCCTTGTATCCATGCTCTTTTGCAAGTTCAATGCTCCTTGCTGCACATTCTCTTTCTGTTTTGCAGGATGAAATGAATTGTCTGTATCCTTCACAAAACTCCATAACTTTATTGATTTTTTTCTTGTCGCATCCGGTCCATGCATTCTCACGTACCATAATAATGCCTCCTTAAAATATCTTATTATATATCTAACTCAAGCTGGCTTTCCTGCTCTGCTTCTAATTTAAAGTCAGCAATCATCTCAGGGCTCAATTCCGGCAGGTCTTCAACAGATGACAATCCGAAACTTCTTAAAAATTCTTCAGTCGTGCCAAACAGAATAGGTCTTCCCGGAGCATCAAGTCTTCCGAGTTCGGTAATCAGATTATATTCGAGAAGCTTATTGACTGCATAATCGCTCTTTACTCCTCTTATCTGCTCAACTTCAAGTCTCGTTACAGGCTGTTTATATGCTATTATCGACAATGTCTCCAGTGCCGAATCGGTAAGTGTATGTTTCTTAGGCTGTGATACCACGCGGATAAGATTATCATAATACTCTTTCTTGGTGCACATCTGGAAACTGTCCTCAAGTTCTATTATGCATATTCCGCGGTCTTTGGCATTATATTTGTCCATCATATTACGAACCAGGCGCCGTGTAGTCTGCTCGTCCTGTTCAATGGCAGCCGCGAGTCTGGATGTTTCCACCGATGTTCCCATCGTAAAAAGTACTGCTTCTACCGCCGCTTCCATATTGCTTATATTCTGTTCCATATATTCTCCTATTTATCAATGGCACTGATAAGTATATCATCCGTTCTGTGCTCCTGGATAACCGAAATCTGTCCGCCCTTGATCATCTCAAGTATGACAAGGAATGTAACTATGACTTCCATCCTGGAACTGTTGCTTCCGAGAATCTGTCTGAATGAACACTCCTTATGTACGCTTATATACTCATGTACATATGCGCTGCGTTCCTCAAGATTTACATCCTCTTTCTCGATTTTCCCGAAACGGCTTCGTATCGGATCAATCTTATCTTCACTTCTTCTCATGACTTCGTTAAAAATTTCACGAAGTCTCACAAGTGTAAGTCCGTCAAGCAGTTCATTAACATCAACCGGCTCCTCATATTCAAGAACCTCATCAGGAACAGTGGAATCCTTAAACATCGATTTGTCGGCATCCACCTGCATATCCTTAAGTTCATAAGACATATATTTATACATCTTGTATTCAAGGAGTTTCTCAACAAGTTCCTGTCTTGGATCCTCTGTCTCATCTTCCTCTTCTTCAGGCGCCGGCAGAAGCATCCTCGACTTTATATCTAAAAGCATAGCAGCCATGACAAGGAATTCACTGACCACATTCAGGTCCTCTTTCTCCATTCCGGCCACATATTCGAGATACTGATCGGTTATCAGTGCGATTGGTATATCATATATATTAACTTTATTCTTATCTATCAAATGCAGAAGCAAATCAAGCGGTCCTTCAAATGCTTCCAGCTTAACCTCAAGTGCCATATTATCCTCCGGAAACTATCCTACCATTATAATCCGCTCTTTGCAAGAATTTTCAGATTGACAAGCTCCGGGTTATTATTAATTCTGACTTTAATAGTATGTGCTCCGAGACCTCTGCTTACAAGCATCATGCTGTCTCCATATTCAAACATGCCGTAATCGTACTCAGGCATCAGCTTGAATTTAGGTGACATCATACCACCAAGGCCCGGAATCCTGACCATTCCTCCGTGAAGATGTCCCGATATTACAAGGTCGGCTCCCCATTCGGCATACCTGTTAAAATATTCCGGGTTATGTGCGAGCATGAGATTGTACACATCTTTGTCAGCTTCACCAAGGTGCATGCTCACAAGGCCGCTTCCCATTGCTGTCTTGTGGAACTTGGAATAAAATGCTGCGTCTATCTCAAGACCGGAGAGTGCCAGATGTGCATTATCCTTCTCAAGTGTGATTGTCTCGTCTTCAAGGAACACAACACCTTTCTCACTGAGGTAATCCCTTATTGTATAATATTTATCGCCATATTGGTCATCATACAGTTTCATCCTGTATTCGTGATTACCAAGTGCATAAAACACCGGATAATGTCCGGCTAACGTCGATATATAATTAATGACATCCGTAGGGTCATCCTTAAAAGTGCCGTTTATCATATCCCCCGCCATAAGAATCGCATCCGGTGATGCCTTCTTAATCATGGAATTAACTTCATGAAGATTAATACCGTAACTGTTTGAATGCAGATCGCTCATGACGATGAAATTAAACCCTGTAAAGTCTTTCGGAAACTTGTCCGTCTCTATGGTATATTTTGTAAAATCTATCTTTTTCATCCACCAAAACGCCCTTTCATTTTTCTTATAACATTGTAACCAAATTTCATCCAATCCGCAATCATTATTTCGCGCTTGATTAATTTATGTTTTTTGAATATACTAATATATTGAGAATATTTTTGAAAGGACGTTTTGTATGAAACTTTTTGCATCAATAGCTGTTATCGCTAACAAGGTGAAAGAAGATTATGTGAGTGCGTTTGCAGCCCAGGCAGCACTTTTTGTCATTATGAGCTTTGTTCCTTTCCTTATTCTGCTGCTTACGCTTATTAAGTATACTCCTCTCACAGAGGAAGTTCTTCTTCAATTTGTAACCAATTTTGCTCCTGATGCTTTCAGGCAGAGCTTTTCATCCATAATAAGCCAGCTTTACACCGGCTCAGATACGCCTCTTTTCCTTATTTCACTCGCATCGATTCTCTGGACCGCCGGTAAAGGCTGTAATGCTCTTATAGAAGGTCTTAATTCGGTGTTTGATATCAAGGAACGTCGTAATGGTTTTGTTCTCAGGCTTTATTCAATATTATATACGATAATATTTGTCGTGATTATCGTTGTTTGTCTGCTCATATACATCCTTGGCAATGAAATTCTTTCATTCATCACCAAGCATGTTCCGTTTGTGGCTAATATAATAGAGGCACTGCTCAATATCCGCGTACTTCTCTCTGTCGGATTATTTACTGTATTTTTCACTTTTCTGTATGTGGCAATTCCAAGCCGGCATACCAAAATAAGGCGTCAGCTTCCCGGAGCCCTTTTCTCTGCTATCGGCTGGACGGGATTTTCATATTTTTTCTCGCTGTATGTAAATTATTCCCACAATATAGCCGTGCTTTACGGCAGCCTTGCAATGGTTGTCTGTGCAATGCTATGGCTTTATGTATGTATGTTCATATTCCTTCTGGGTGCCGAAATCAATCTCTACATAGAGCAATGGACGATGGGCCGCTCTGTCGATAAAGCCACTGACATCACTCATTCCCGTAAACGTTCATAATATCCGATCCCTTGAAGAAGAATTCAAGGATTTCATTATATTTCATTCCGGATTTGACCATGTTGGATACTGCATTCTGGCTCATTCCAATCCCGTGTCCATATCCACCGCCGCGTATGACATATCCGGTTTCTCCGTCATTTTCATCATATTTTTCCAATATGCAATAAGCACTCGGCAGAATATAGAATGTTGTTGTATCACCCTTAAAAAGAGTTATTGGATTGTCATGCGGGCACAAAAGATACCTTATATTGAGTTCATTATCAACCTTAATTGTTGCTTCACTTCCCCGTATTATCATTGACATTACAGCTCCGCCACTGCTTCTTTTTATTATTTCAACCGATGAAACCGTTCCGACATTACGGATTTCTTTTGAAATCCATCTTCCATTCTCTGAAACCATAATCTGCGAAGGATTCGCACAATACCTTGAATACAGGTACTCATTTACACTTTTGGTTATATCTGCCATTGACATTCTGACACTCCACCTGTAATATCCGAAGCCATAATCAAAATCCTTTTCGTTATCATTTCTTATATACTCAGCAAATGTTTCCTCATCGGATAGATCTGTTTCCTCCCTGTCCGGATTAACCGTTTCAGACACAAGATACGGACACGAATCAGGGTTACCTCCCCAGACGGAATTATCGGATGTGTGTCCGCAGGATGTTGAATAATAATATGTTGTTATCGGGTTGCCCTCATATGATGCCACCTCTCCGTACGTTTCCCTTACCGCTTCGGTTGCTTCTTCTTTTTCCTGAACATTATTATACACCTGATAATTAACGCTGTCATCCACATGGGCTCCGTAACGGCTGTATGAATTATTTAAAAGTTGTCTGTAAGCATAACTTCTGGCGCACACTGCCTGGACTTTAAGGGCTTCCACGCCGAATCTGTTAGGCATTTCACTCGGAACAACGGCATACAGATACTCCTCTATCAGCACATCGTTTATAAGTAATAATCCCTCATCCTGCAAGGCAACCTCCAACGTTCCCCTGTACTCCGGATTTCCATATGATTTCTCCACTGTAAGAACACGTATCCTCCCGGTCTGTGAAACGGGTCTTATGCTTACCCTTCCTTCCGACAAAAGCGATGAATCCTTATATATGTCCGTTATCTCTCCCGCCTCATATTCTTCTTCCCGTCCTCCGGCTGACACAATATAATTTCCGGTTCCCGTAATTGAAACTCTCTCATGAAAAAGTGAAGTAAAACCTGTTGACATAATAAGGACACGTATATTATCCGCTTTTACGGTTCTGGAGATTAATGCCGCACATACATTACCGTCAGCCACCACAAAATCCGTCGTATCATATCCGACAAGTACGTCTTTTATTGTTTTTTCTTCTATGCTTCCGTATGTTTTGTACACCTTAAAATTCTCATCAAGGCTTAACATTCCATATCCTTCAATCTCTATCTTCTCTGTGTCAGCCATAAGTACCTTGCCCGAAATAGAAGAATTCTTAAGTGCAACCGACTTTACTTTTCCGCCTTTCATATGAATGTCCCCAACCGTCTGCGTAAAATCCGATTCCAGCTTTCCGGTATCAAAAATCCTCTTTGCGCCGCCTATATAAGCAGTCACATGATTTTCGCTTCCGTTTTCAAGCCATGCATTGCTATATACTATATCGTCAGACAATTTGACATCAACACCCGCAATCTCGTCACCGCGTACATACACGCGGATCCGGCTGTCTATGTATGCATCCAGAACCAGCCCTTCAAAATAATAGCTTCCCTTATCTGTAAATGTCTGCCATCGTCCGGCTTCTTCGCTGTTCGACGGTGTCATGCATATTATCATTTCTTCCGTATGCATACCCTCATCGGATCCCCACAAAGCCAGAAGATAATCATATATCTCATCAAATTGTTTTTTCTTTATAAGTGTCTTTCCTGATTTATTTATATTTATTCCCGCCGACGATTTGATTTCCTTAGTTGAGAGGTTGCGCGCTTCAAGATAGTCTATAAACTCGCCGTATGTATAGTTGCCATTCTTATTCTTTACCGTGTCCGCATATTCCTGCGATATCATATAATTATAGTATTTTTCATACCATGCGCCCTCTCCCTTCCCATCAAAGCAGTCCGGCGCATTGCTTATCGTATTTTTATCAGCTTCAAGCAAAGCCAACATCTTATATGCAACTGCTCTCCTGACATATCCGCCATCCTGTTTTATGCGGACATTTATAAAAATTATTATTCCTGCTGCCGCAAGCAGAAATATAACTATAATAATCAATATCTTTCTGTTTCTCATGACAAACCCTCCTGTCTTACATTAGTATTCCGAAGGGCATAAAAATAGACCTGCCTATGGCAAGTCTCACAAAATAATATGTTCCCCAAAATGCCGGCTCCTACTATTCTGACGCCTAGCTATGCTAGGTGGGTAACCGCAAATAAGCTTCTGCCTTCCACTGCTAACGGAGGCCTGACATCCACTTAAAGATATAGGAATCCCTTGTGTCAAATGTAGGTTCAAAACTATAGGAGTTATCGAACATTCCAGGAAACATATTCCTAAGTTATTTCATAAACTTAGTATACTCTATTGTATGTTATTTTTCAATAAAAATTCACGAATATTTTACTATTTTCTTACGATAAGAGACTTACCCGTCATCTCTTCCGGCTGCTTCATTCCCATACATTCAATAAGTGTAGGAACAATATCTGCAAGACATCCGCCTTCCCTGAGTGTGTATGAAGGATCGGCATTTACGAGGATGAACGGCACCGGATTAGTGGTATGCGCAGTAAACGGTGCACCTGTCTCATAGTCGATAAGCTGTTCTACATTACCGTGGTCGGCACAGATAAAGAGTGTTCCGTCAACTTCCTTGATAAGGTTGACAATCTCGCCGACGCACTTGTCGATTACTTCAACTGCTTCAACAGCTGCTTCAATAACGCCGGTGTGGCCTACCATATCAGGGTTTGCAAGGTTGCAGATGATAACATCATATACAGCATCGCCGTTCTCGTCCTTGGCTGTGATTGCCTCGCTTAATTTATCTGTTACAGTATATGCTGCCATACGAGGTTTCTTATCATATGTCGGAACATATTTCGGTGAATTTACAAGTATTCTCTCTTCATCCTTATTAGGAGTCTCAACACCTCCGTTGAAGAAAAATGTAACATGAGCATATTTCTCTGTCTCGGCGATACGTGCCTGCTTCATTCCGTTAGCAGCAATCCATTCTCCGAATGTATTGGTAACTTCAACTTTCTTAAATGCAACTTCCTTATTAGGGATGAGAGGATCATATTCCGTAAAGCATACAAATACAATGTCCTTGCGGGCTCCTCTGTTGAATTTATCAAAATCATCGTCACAGAAGCAATGTGTAATTTCTCTTGCACGGTCAGGGCGGAAATTAAAGAATACAACAGAATCCTTGTCCTTGATAAGTGCAACCGGCTCACCATTCTCCTTAATTACAAAAGGAACAACAAACTCATCATTAACGCCTGCATCATATGAGGCCTGTACTCCGTCAACAGCGTTGTCCGCACTGTTTCCTATGCCCTTGGTCATGGCATCATATGCCTTCTCGACACGGTCGTAGTTATTATCTCTGTCCATTGCATAGTAACGTCCTGATACGGATGCAATCTTACCTACACCAATCTTATCCATTTCGGCCTGAAGATCCGCAATAAAGCCCTTTGCTGACTGTGGCGGAGTATCTCTTCCATCAAGGAAGCAGTGAACATACACCTTATCGAGTCCTTCTCTCTTAGCAAGTTCAAGAAGTCCGTAAAGATGTGTATTATGGCTGTGCACACCACCATCCGAAAGAAGTCCGAATGCATGAAGTGCTGAATTATTGGCCTTGCAATTATTAACTGCCTTAAGGAGAGCCTCATTTTTAAAGAAATCTCCGTCATTTATCTCTTTCGTGATTCTGGTAAGCTCCTGGTATACGATTCTTCCGGCACCCATATTAAGATGTCCTACCTCTGAGTTACCCATCTGTCCGTCCGGAAGACCTACTGCCATTCCGCTGGCATATCCTTTTACAAAAGGATATTCCTTCATAAGTCTGTCCATAACAGGTGTCTTGGCAAGTGCTACCGCATTGCCTTCGGTTCTGTCATTAAGTCCGTATCCGTCAAGGATAAGGAGCACTGTAGGTTTTTTAGCCATTTTAAAATCTCCTTTGATATATATTATAACTCTAATGTAAAAATCTTGTTTTCAACCGTAATTAATTTATCACAATCATTTTTATAAGTCAATGACAAGCTCTACCGGGCAATGATCCGAACCCATTACCGAATCCAATATGTCCGCTTCTTTTATCCTGTCATCAAGTCTCTTTGATGATAAAAAATAATCAATACGCCATCCGGCATTTTTTTCCCTTGCCTTGAACATATATGACCACCAGCTGTAGCGGTCCTTAGCATCCGGGTAAAGATATCTGAAGGTATCGGTAAAACCGGCATTAAGAAGCTCTGTCATTTTAGAACGTTCTTCATCCGTAAATCCTGCATTGCGGTGATTGGATTTGGGATTCTTAAGGTCAATTTCTTCATGTGCTACATTCATATCTCCCGTGACAATGACCGGTTTATCCGCATCAAGTGTCATAAGATACTCCCTGAATGCATCTTCCCAGACCATTCTGTATTCAAGACGTGCAAGCTCCCTCTTGGAATTAGGAGTGTATACATTAACCAGATAATAATTGTCATATTCCACTGTTATGACACGTCCTTCGTGGTCATGCTCCTCTATGCCGATGCCATAGGTGACATTAACCGGCTTCTTTTTCAAAAAAACAGCGGTGCCTGAGTAACCTTTTTTCTCCGCATAATTCCAATAAGCATAGTATCCTTCCCGATTCCACTCAAGCTGTCCTTCTGACAGTTTAATTTCCTGAAGACATACAGCATCCGCGTCAATGCTGTCAAAAAAATCCATAAAGCCTTTATCCATACAGGCTCTCAGTCCATTTACATTCCATGATATTAATTTTTGCATAATTCCTCCAATTACATATAATCACAGCAGGAAATCCGCAAGTATATAATTACTTACATCTATTCCTTTATCGGTAAAAAACACATTATTACCGTCATCCGCAATATGTCCGGTAGAAACATATTTGGAAATCACATTTCCAAATACATTATCCATCTGCCTGCCGAATGTAACCCTGAACCTGTCACGGTTCACGCCACGCATCATTCTCAGTCCCAGGAACATAAATTCGGACATACAGTCGTTTACGGTAAGTTCTTCCGCATCATATTCCACATGCACCGGGTCATAGATAAAAGCCGGGGTGTTTTTTGTGGTGTTATATCTGATATTCTTAATCATAGATGATGCTCCCGCACCGAATCCGGCATATTCACCGCGTGTCCAGTATTTTATATTATGTCTGCATTCCCTGCCGGCAAGCGCATAATTGGATATCTCGTAATGTCCGTATCCGTTATCTGCAAGAATTGATGCCGTATCGTGGTACATTTCCCGTTCTTCATCCTCTGACGGAAGATAAAGTTTACGCCCCGACTTATACATATCACTCAGAGGTGTGCCATCTTCAATAATAAGGCTGTACGCCGATATATGTGCAGGTCTTAACATCATAACCGTCCTGAGTGTCTTTCTCCAGCCGGCCGGTGTCTGTCCAGGTATTCCGGACATGATATCTATATTTATATTATCAAAGCCGCTCTTTGCCGCAGCCTCATATGATTCCATAAAGTCCTCAAAAGAATGTATTCTCCCAAGCATCTTAAGTTCATCATCATTAACGGACTGCAGACCGAAGCTTAACCTGTTAACTCCTTTTTCCCTGTATATCCCAAGTTTATCTTCATCCATGGTTCCCGGATTACATTCAATTGTAATTTCACAGTCATCACTCAGGTTGAAATTGTTATATATTGCACCAAGCACGTTCATAAGTTCTCCCGCATCCATAATCGACGGCGTTCCACCGCCAAAGAAAATGCTGTCAACCTCATATTCTCCGGCAAGCTTCGGTGCACCGGAGTTTATCTGGGTGCATAATGCCTTAAGATACTGTTTCCTGACATGCTCTTCTGCCGGTGCAGAAAAAAAATCGCAATATATACATTTGGATTTACAAAAGGGGATATGTATGTATATCCCCAATTTCTTATTTGCCATATAACGCCTATCCGCGTGCCAGTCCGCCAATAAAATTATTGACTTTCCTTGTGCGCGCTTTCCGTACTTTTTTTCTGAGATACCTGAATACTCTCTTCTCGCCTTTATCGGCAAGCATCCTTAATACATATTCAAGTTCTTTTTCCGTATCTTTATTGATAAGAATCTTACCTTTTTTTCCAAGGAAATAATTGAGCGGAGCATTATCCGTATAATTATCTCCGTAATAAATCTTGCTGGCCGCTATTCTGTCGCATACCATCTCAACAAAATATTTGTCCGGCATCTTAACACCCTCAAGGCGTTTGGTCTTTGGGTTGTAATCATTCCAGTATTCATAATGATGCTTATTGCGTCCCTTATGATGCATCCATGCTTTGGAATATCCGTATGTTTCACGTTCTGACTCATTGGGGCTTCTGTCTCCCTGATAAAACAGCATTCCGGGTATAAATTCGGCCGGCGAGTATTTGGACAAATCATGAAAAAGTCCCTGAAGTCCTATTCCTGCACGAAAACAGTTTTTAATAACTTCATGTCTGTGCCTTGTAATGGTCTTAAAATGTTTCTTTGCATTCTCAAAATAGTTCATAATAATACTGCCTCACCTTCCATATCATTCGTCATCAAGCTTAAGTACACTCATAAATGCCTTCTGCGGTATCTCTACGTTGCCAATCTGACGCATTCTCTTCTTGCCTTCCTTCTGTTTTTCAAGAAGTTTCTTTTTACGGGAAATATCACCGCCATAACATTTTGCAAGAACGTCCTTGCGCAATGCCTTAACTGTCTCTCTTGCAATGATTTTGCTTCCTATTGCAGCCTGAATCGGTATTTCAAAGAGCTGTCTTGGAATTTCTTCTTTAAGTTTCTCACACATCTTACGGCCGCGTTCATATGCGCTCTCTTCAAATACAATAAATGAAAGTGCATCAACTTCTTCTTTGTTGACAAGTATGTCCAACTTGCACAATTTGGACTGCTTGTACCCTTTCATCTGGTAATCGAACGATGCATATCCTCTCGAGCGTGATTTAAGTGCATCAAAGAAATCATATATTATTTCATTAAGCGGGAGTACATATTTAATAAGTGCCCTTGTTCCTTCAATATATTCCATTCCCATATATTCGCCGCGGCGTTCCTGACAAAGTTTCATAATGGCACCTACATATTCCGAAGTAACCATTATTTCGGCATCAACAACCGGCTCTTCCATATAATCTATCTCCGATGGATCAGGAAGATTGGACGGATTGGTCAGGTCTATAACACTTCCATCCGTCTTATGAACTTTGTATACAACACCCGGTGCCGTGGTTACAAGATCGAGATTGTATTCTCTCTCAAGACGTTCCTGTATTATTTCAAGATGAAGCAGGCCTAAGAATCCGCACCTGAATCCAAAACCAAGTGCAACGGATGTTTCCGGTTCATAGAAAAGTGACGCATCATTAAGCTGTAATTTCTCAAGTGCATCTTTAAGGTCTTCATAATGTGCCCCATCTGCCGGATAAAGTCCGCAAAATACCATCGGGTTAACTTTCTTATATCCCGGAAGAGGCTTTGCACAAGGATTCATGGCATCGGTTATGGTATCTCCGACTCTGGTATCCTTGACATTCTTGATGCTTGCCATAATATATCCGACCAGACCGGCTGACAATTCATCACATGCAATAAATTGCCCCGCCCCGAAATATCCGACTTCGACAACTTCTGCCTCTGCACCGGTAGCCATCATTCTTATGCGGGTTCCTTTGCGGACAGTTCCTTCTTTCACTCTGCAGAAGACTATGACTCCTTTATATGAATCATATATTGAATCAAAAATAAGTGCCGACAGTGGAGCTTCCGGATCTCCTTCAGGTGCCGGAAGCTTATGAACTATCGCTTCCAGGACATCTTCAATATTGATGCCGTTCTTAGCTGAGATAAGAGGTGCATCTTCTGCTTCTATACCTATCACATCTTCTATTTCTTCCTTAACACGCTCCGGCTCCGCACTTGGCAGATCTATCTTGTTAATAACAGGAAATACCTCAAGATTGTGATCTATTGCCATATATACATTCGCAAGTGTCTGTGCTTCTATTCCCTGTGCCGCATCAACTACAAGCACAGCTCCCTCACATGCTGCCAGGCTTCTTGACACTTCATAGTTAAAATCGACATGACCAGGGGTGTCTATAAGATTAAATATATATTCTTCTCCGTCTTTCGCTTTATATACAATACGTACTGCCTGCGCCTTAATTGTAATTCCGCGTTCCCTCTCAAGATCCATGTTATCAAGAATCTGGTCCTGCATTTCCCTGCTGGTAAGCGTACCTGTCTTCTCGATTATTCTGTCTGCAAGTGTTGATTTACCATGGTCAATATGGGCTATTATGCAGAAATTTCTTACTTTGCTCTGGTCTATATGTGACATACTTTATTCCAACTTTCTTATAAATCTACCTTGACTCTTTCGTTACTACCTCGCCCTGCTTCTTATATATGCTTCCGGCAGCCACATACCCTCTGACACTTGAAAGAGGATATATATTAGTACCGCATCCGATAACTGTTCCAGGATTAAGTATACTTCCACATCCGACTTCGACATTATCACCAAGTACGGCTCCCATCTTCTTAAGGCCTGTAGGTATTACATTACCGTTACACTTCACTTCTACAAGTGTCTTATCTGATTTGACATTGGATGTTATAGAACCGGCTCCCATATGGGACTTGAATCCAAGAATGGAGTCTCCCACATAATTGTAATGAGGTACCTGTACCTTATTAAAAAGAATTACATTCTTAAGCTCGGTTGAATTACCCACGACTGCACCTTCACCGACTATGGCATTGCCTCGTATAAATGCACAATGCCTTACTTCTGCGTTTCTGCCTATTATGCATGGTCCGTTTATATATGCAGTAGGTGCAACTGATGCACTCTTTGCTATCCATATATTTTCCGACGGATGGTCATATTCTTCCGTTGGCAGGGTATTTCCGAGTTCTATAATATAATCTTTGATCTTAGGCAATACTTCCCACGGATATGTTACTCCGTCAAAAATTCCTGAAGCTATAGTCTCATCAAGATTAAACAGTCTGCTTATCGTCATCTCTGATATAATATTATCCATTATTTTTCTCCTTACTCAACAGTGACTGATTTGGCAAGGTTACGCGGCTGGTCAACATCATTGCCTCTGAGTATTGCTGTGTAATATGCTATAAGCTGGAGCGGAACCGCTGCCAGTATAGGCATAAGCAATTCATCACATTGCGGAATTCTTATAATATAATCCGCAACATTTTCTTTAATAACAGTATCTTCGGAACACATAAGAACGACCTTCGCCCCGCGCGATTTCACCTCGGAAATATTGCTTAATGTCTTACCTATTATATTACTCTGTGTTGCAATCGCAATTACAGGTGTCTGTTCCGATATAAGAGCTATCGGACCATGTTTCAATTCACCTGCTGCATATGCCTCAGAGTGTATATATGATATTTCTTTCAGTTTCAGTGAACCTTCCATACTTAATGCATAATCAATTCCTCTTCCGATATACAGAAGACTTTCCGCGTTCATGATTCTTGATGCTGCATACTGTGCCTCGTCATCATGTGTAAGTGTTTTCTCAATCAACTGCGGTATCTGCGTAAGCTTATGTACATATTCCCTGCACTCTTCTTCTGTAATAACCTTCTTGGCATACGCAAGTTTAAATGCAAACATATACATCATCGATATCTGTACCGTAAATGCCTTAGTGGATGCCACGGATATCTCCGGACCCGCATGCGTATACATTACCATGTCAGCTTCCCTTGCAATTGAAGAACCCTTGACATTGACAAACGCGAGCGTATCTGCACCTTTTTTTCTGGAAATCAGAAGGGCTTCCCTTGTGTCGGCGGTTTCTCCTGATTGGGAAATCAATATTACAAGGTCGCCTTTACCAACAATCGGATCCCTGTATCTGAATTCGGATGCCATATCAACGGTTACCCTGGTTCTTGCAAGTTTCTCGATGACATACTTACCGACCATTCCGGCATGCATTGCTGTTCCGCATGCAACTATATAGATGTTATTGTATGAGGCAAGTTTCTCATCATCAAGACCACACTCGGAGAAATCAGGCATTCCTTCGTTAATTCTCGGAGTGATTGTTGTCTTTACAGCTGTCGGCTGCTCATGTATTTCCTTGAGCATAAAATGCTTGTAGCCGCCTTTTTCCGCCGCGTCAGCATCCCAGTCCGCAGTCTGGAGTTCCTTCTCTACCGGTTCTTTATGGTTATCATAAATCGTAATGTTATCCTCCGTTATGACAGCGACTTCATCACTGTCAAGAAGATAATAGTTTCTGGTGTAATCTATTATAGCCGGGACATCTGAAGCAATAAAATTCTCTCCCTGTCCGACACCTATTATAAGCGGGCAATCCTTACGTACAGCAAATATACGGTCAGGAAAATCCCTGAATATTATTCCCAGTGCATACGATCCTTCAATCTCCGATATTACTTTAAGTATGGTATCAACCGGGTTACCGTCATAATAATAATCAAGAAGTTTGGCAACAGTCTCCGTATCTGTCTGGCTCACAAAACTGTATCCCTGTTCCGTAAGGAACGCCTTGATTCTGGCGTAATTTTCTATTATTCCGTTATGGACTATGGAGACACGCTTATTACCGTGCGGATGGGAATTGATATCTGACGGCTCACCATGTGTCGCCCATCTGGTATGGCCAATTCCGCAATTTCCCACCGGTTTACCGTCAGTTTTCATTTTATTAACAAGATTATCTAACTTTCCCTGGCATTTCTCAACTTTAATGGTATTATTCTCAAATACAGCGATTCCGGCCGAATCATAACCTCTGTATTCCAGTTTCCTGAGTGAATCTATAAGTACATCTGCACAATTTCGCTTGCCTATATATCCTACTATTCCACACATATTATAAGCCTCCTTAATATTCTCTATTTGTAATATACTGCCGTTTTATCAAAAAAAGCACGCAGATTATATTGATTATTCAATTTCTTGACAAGGTCTGTATTCCTTACTATGAATGACTCCAGTTTCTGAAGATATTCTTCGGTGGAAATTGTTCCGTCTGCTACGCCCGTAAGCCCCTTCTCCCAGCTTGCCGTAAGCTTTGGATCCAGAAGACGTACTATCGAGCAGTTTACTATATCATACACCATTTCCCCTAACTGGGAAGGTGTTATAATCTGTGTCTTATTGTTAAGCATTATGTATTTTTTGTCAACAAGTTTTTTTAGGATTTCAGCTCTCGTAGCACTTGTTCCTATTCCACTTCCTTTAATCTGGGCACGCAGTTCTTCATCCTCAATAAGCTGACCTGCATTTTCCATAGCAAGAATCATCGAACCGGAATTATAACGCTTAGGCGGTGATGTTTCACCCTCCTTTATGGTGTAATCAAGTGCTTTTAACGCATCACCTTTTTTAAGAGATGCTATGTTTTCCAGAAATGACGCATCGTACCCGGTCTGTTCATCCTGCGTATCATCATCCCGGTTATCATCTGCTTTGGCCTGTTTCTTATGGCTGTTTAATACCTCAAGATATCCTTCTGACGCAAGGACCTTAAAATTAGCAAAAAAACTTTCCGTTGATTCATTTTCGGCACCTAAAGGCACGGTAAGCACCAATGAAACTTTCTTATATACGGCCGGCGGATAAAATATTGCCAGGAACCTTCTGACTATTGCATAGTATACACTGCGTGCCGTTCCCGACAGATTCTTAAGATTATTGAATCCCTGTCCTGTCGGAATTATCGCATAGTGATCCGTAATCTGCTTGTCATTGACATACCTTGTAGACGCAATTTTCTTATATCCGTCTTGTGAAAGGATATGTTCCGCAAATTCTTTATATTCCGGAATGCTCTTAAGTCCCGATATATTCTTATGTATAACCTTAGCCACTGCACTCGATAAAACTCTTGCATCCGTTCTCGGATATGTCACAAGTTTCTTTTCGTATAATTCCTGTGTATATTTAAGTGTTTCATCCGGGTTAAGTTTAAAGAAACGTGAGCAGTCATTTTGCAATTCCGCAAGATTATACAGAAGCGGCGGCTGCTTATTTTCATTCTTGCGCTCGATTGAACGGATTATCATATCATTATTTTCCTGTTTCTTAAGAGATGCTATAAGCGCTTTTGCATCACTGCTTTCCTTAAATCCGTTTTCCTTATATAACTTAGGTGACTCAAAATATGCAGAGCCTTCCACCGCCCGCCACTCTGCGTCAAAACTATGGTTCTGTCCATCCATGGAGACATCCGCAATAACCCTGTAAAACGGAGTTTTCACAAAGTCACGTATCTCCCGCTCACGTCTAACTACCATTCCAAGTACACATGTCATGACACGGCCGACCGCAATCACCGTCCTGTTATTGTCCCTGAAATATGAAGAAATTGCATTTCCGTATTTAAGAGTCAATACCCTTGAGAAATTAATTCCCATAAGATAGTCCTCTTTAGCTCTTAAATATGCCGCATCTGCAAGGCTGTCATATTCAGATAAGTCCTTTGCCTGTGCAACACCGCGTTTTATTTCTTCTTCAGTCTGCGAATCTATCCAGACACGTCTGCGGTTCTTGTTTGCGACACCCGCCATCTGTTCGACAAGCCTGTATATGTATTCTCCTTCACGTCCGGAGTCAGTACATACATATATTGTATCTATATCATCCCTGTTAAGCAGTCCTGATACTATATTAAATTGCTTACTGACAGCCGGAATTATCTCATATTTCCATTCATCCGGAATAAAAGGCAATGTATCCATGCTCCATCGTCTAAGTGCAGGATCATATTCTGCCGGATAACTCATCGTGACAAGATGACCGACACACCATGTAAAAACCGCGTCTGCAGATTCCGAATATCCGTCATGTCTGGACGGATTTTCTCCGAGTGCTTTCATAAATTCCTGTGCAACACTTGGTTTCTCAGCTATATATAAACTTTTCGCCATAATTTTACAAATCCTCTATATTTATTGTCATGAGTCCCGGTACTCCGCAATTTCTTATGGCATCATCATAACCGTTCAGTGCAAACATATAAATTTCCTTTACATTCAATCCCGCAAGCGAAGCATCGGACTTAAGCTTTTCGTATTCTGCCATTCCGACATTATTACTGCAGGTATATACCTGACCTATTACGGTGTCTCCGTTATCATTATCATATATAATATGCACATCTCCGGCCTTACCATACCATCTGCCTCTGTATTCAGCTCCGGAATACAGCTTACCGGCTTCATTCATAATATGCATGAACTCCATTGCAATTCTTATATATGCTTCTGTACAGAATCCATCAAGTCCCGGTTCAATATATTTATCATAGAAACCAGAAGGATTACAAACTCCCAACAGCGGCAGCTTTGGATGTACAAGCCCATACCAGAATCCGGCAAAACCGTCTTTTATACGGTACAGTCCTTTCCGGACGTTATGTTCCGGTCCCTTGTCATATGAAAATATTTTCTCGGCAATCTCACGTTCTATAAGATTGTTCAGATAAACACTTATCTTATCGCGCCCGTAACCTGTGCTTTTATGAATTTCATTTAATTTGTTAAGTCCGGATGCCAGACATTCAAGCAATGTATTATACACGCCTGTTTCACGGAACTCGTCTTTAAGATAATACAACATACTGTTTCTGAACACGGCATTATCTTTAAGAAAAATATTACATACGTTTTCTTTAATGCTCTTATCCTGCCTGAATCCATCCAGATATTCCGGAATTCCGCCTGTTATCGCATATATGTATAATGCACTTCTTGCATCACATTCCGGAAACATACTGACAACATCCGAAAAATTAAGTTCCTTAAGCTTGATAAAAGCGTTAATCGAATATGCGGCACTTCCTATGGCACTTACCATTGAATTCTCAACCCAGGCTATCGATGAGCAGGTCAGGATTATCATCACTTTCTTATCGGTTATAATATGTTTTACCATAGCAATAACCGAATCCATAAAAAGCTGATCAATCCTTACTATATTCTGGAATTCTTCAATTATAATAAGTACTTTATCAGACGCACAATCTGCTATATCTGTCATAATCCCCATATATCCGGTCGGTTCCGACTTCTTGTGTATCTGTTCCGATACCACAGCTGCGAATGACTTAAGCATTCCTGTCTTATCCGACGGAACAGCCTCGTAATATACATATTGATGGTTCCGGGCAAATTCCCTGAGCAGTGCGGTTTTACCTATTCCGCGCCTTCCATATAAAATTGTAAGATTATTGGCTTCCGACTCATAAAATTTCTCAAGTGACTGAAGCTGTTCATCTCTTCCGGTCATATATTACCTCGCTCCCGTTGCTATGACTCATCAAGTGTAAGCATATACGGAGGAATAAAATTCTCAACAAAATAATCCACTTCCGGCATATGCATATCATCTATTATATGTCTTATCGACTCTCCGGCCTTCTCAAAGTCGCTGTTTCCCATACGTTGTTCTTCAATACATTTGATGTATGCGGAAAGCTTGTCCGCTGCTTTGACATAACGCCATAATTCACGTTCTTCTTCAGTATCCGCAAGAACCGGCCTGTATATGTCACGCATTCCGGCAGGAAGTCCTTTTAATAATTCATCCCTGGCAACCAGTTCCACTTCTTTATATGCATCTCTGATAGCGGGATTATAATATTTAACAGGTGTAGGCATATCTCCCGTTATAATCTCGGTTGAATCATGGTACATGCCCATTATTGCAAGCCTGTCCGCATTGAGATTTCCGTCAAAATAAGTATTATTGATGACACCCAGGGCATGAGCGATCATCGCAACTTCAAGACTGTGTTCACATATATTTTCTTTGAGTGTATTGCGCATAAGTCCCCATCTGTTGATATATTTCATGCGGGACATCATCGCAAAAAAATGATTATCTTTCATATTAGTCTGCCAGTCCGAAATGATATACTGTCTGAGATTCGAATTCTTCTCCGGCCCTGATTACAGGTGACGGGAAGTTATCGTGATTAACCGCATCAGGATAAAACTGCGTCTCGTATGCCGTTCCCCATCTCGGATGATATGTTGCTCCTTCCTTACCTTCATTCTTCTCACTTATATAATTACCGGTATAAATCTGTATCCCCGGTCTGTCCGTATATACATCCATTCTTATTCCCGTTGTATTATTAACAACAGTTGCCGCAAGAACCATCTCGCCATCATTACATAGGCAGAAATTATGGTCATATCCACCCTTGCTCTTTACAAGTTCATTATCCGCGTCTATTTCAGCTCCGACACGCTTAGGCTTTCTGAAATCAAGAGGCGTTCCCTCCACCGGATAAAGTCTGCCGTCGCTGATCTCTCCATCCCTTCCATAAGTGTAATATTCTGCATTAATCTGCATTATCTCATCATGTATCGTTCCCGAATTATGTCCGCCGAGATTAATATATACATGATTCGTCAGATTCTCAATGGTATCTGCATCACTTACCCCGTTATATCTGATAATAACATCATTATTATCTGTCAGTGTATAAGTAACACTTACGTTAAGCGTTCCGGGCATTCCCTGATCTTTGTCAGGGCTGACAAGCGAGAATGTAACACTGCTTCCAAGTTCGCCTTCTGTCGTCTCATAATCCCACAGTCTGAAATAATACATATCAGGTCCGCTGTGAAGATTACAGCCGCTATCATTATCGGCAAGAACATATTCCTTACCGTTAAGGGTAAACCTGCAATGTGATATTCTGTTAGCACTTCTTCCCACTGTACCGCCAAATGCATCATATGATGCGGTCTCGTACCGGTCTCCACTCTTAAGTCCAAGCACAACATCCTTCATATTACCATTCTTATCCCTGACAACCATTCCTACCCATACGGCTCCCATATTGGTAACCCTGAGAATACTGCCTTTATTGTTGGTTATGGTAAATAATTTAATCTCTTTCCCTGCCTGTGTAAGCCCAAAAGGCTCTGTTATAACTGCCATATGCACCTCTTTAATAAAAATTTATTACTTATCATTTTACCAAAAATTAAATCATATTTCAAGAAAAATCCCTTGGCATATCATATATGCCAAGGGATTCTTTATTGTTCATTCACAATGTCGTAAACGTCTATTTTAAATTGTTCCATTGGTGAAAGGCCGACAAATCTGCATCCGTATATTATAGGTACATCAGCATCTTTCTTTTCCATACGGATTACCTCAATAACAGCATCAAACGATTCCTTGGTCCACAATTCCACCTTCGCATCATAATACGACTCAAGAGGCAGAAGTCTTTCCGTTGTAAATGCCATACCTCCTTTGGAAATATTAATGACATCAACCGATATTTCTTCTCTGTCGTAATCCGATATCGCCGGATCAGTGTTTAGTGAATTAAGTCTTATTGTTGCATTGATTGCAATCCTTTTTGCCCATCTTTTCTCCTGAACATTATTGTCAGCCATATAAAACCTCCGTATACATTCCTATTCATCAATGAATAAACATGGCATCTCCAAAGCTGAAAAATCTGTATTTCTCTTTCACAGCTTCCTCATATGCCGCCATAATGTGATCCTTGCCTGCCAGCGCCGATACAAGCATTACCAATGTGCTTTCCGGCAGATGAAAGTTAGTTATCAGCCCATCAATCGCTTTAAACTTATATCCGGGATATATGAAAATATCCGTGTTGCCGCTCACAGCCGGTATATATCCGTCATCACGCGCCGCCGATTCCAGTGTCCTGCAGCTCGTGGTTCCGACAGAAATAATCCTTCCTCCCTCAGCCCTCGCTTTATTTATTATATCAGCCTGCGGCTGCTCAATGCAATAGTATTCTGAATGCATATGATGTTCAAGGATATTATTGACTTTCACGGGTCTGAATGTTCCGAGCCCCACATGAAGTGTAACGCTTGCAATATATACACCTTTTTCGCGTATCTGCGCAAGAAGTTCCTTCGTAAAATGCAATCCAGCCGTAGGCGCAGCTGCAGAGCCCTCATGTTTGGCATATACCGTCTGATAACGGTTTTTATCTTTGAGTTCATGTGTTATATACGGCGGCAGAGGCATCTGGCCGAGTTTGTCAAGAATTTCCTCAAATATACCGTCATAGGTAAATTTAATGTATCTGTTTCCGTCTTCAACGACATTAACTATCTCTCCCGTCAGCAGTCCTTCGCCAAACTCAATAACGGTGCCTATGTGACATTTTTTACCCGGTCTTACGAGGCATTCCCATGTATCATCTTCCATACGTTTTAAAAGAAGGATTTCAATAGCTGCTCCCGTACCTTTACGCACACCGTATAATCTGGCAGGAATTACCTTGGTATCATTGATAACAAGGCAATCCCCCGGATTGAGATATTCCGTAATATCACGAAATATTTTATGTTCAATAGCTCCGGTTTCTTTGTCAAGAAGCATAAGCCTTGAGTCCGAACGGTTTTCGAGCGGATCCTGAGCTATAAGTTCTTTGGGAAGATAGTAATCAAATTCTTTTAATTCCATAATTACTCCTGTTTACTGTCTGAGCACGGCACCAAGTCCGGTAAGCTCCGCAAGTATCTTATCCATTATCTCGCTGATTTCCGTATCGGAAAGTGTTCTGTCTTTTGCACGGAATACAAGACTGAACGCAACAGATTTCTTACCTTCTCCGACCTGCTCGCCTTCATATATATCAAAGAGTTCGCAGCTTTCAAGAAGCTTGCCGCCCTTTTTGATGATTGCATTTTCCATTGTTCCTATGAGAACCTGTTTATCAACAACAAGACTGATATCTCTCGTTGATGCCGGGAATTTGGCGATTCCTTCGTATTTCTTATCAAAGCATGCATGCTCAACAATGTATGGCATATCAATATCGGCATAATATACCCTGTCACCGATATTATAATTTTCACATACCTGAGGATGAACTTCTCCGAGATATCCGACTTTCACTCCATCATATATGATATCTGCCTGTCTTCCCGGATGCAGGAATGATTTCTTATCTTCCGGATCATATGTGATTCTTCCGTCAAGTCCGGCCTTCTCAAAGAATTCCTCTACAACACCTTTCATTGTGAAGAAATCTCCATCGCCATACATTCCGAGAGTGAACTGTGTTCTTTCATCAGGAAGTTCTGTCAACGGCAATGCTTTCGGGATATATATATTACCGATTTCATACAATCTTACATTTTTATTTTTACGGTTATAGTTAGTCGCAAGTGAAGTAAGCATACCATTAAGCGCCTGCGTCTTCATGATACTGAAATCCTGACCGAGAGGATTAAGTATCCTGATTGCCTGTCTGAGGTCTGAATTTTCCGGAACAAGAAGTTTATCAAATGCCTTAGGGCTTTCAAAGGAATAATTCATAGACTGTGAAAATCCGCAGAACTGAGCAACTTCCCTTGCCACCGATTCAACTCTTAATTTAAATGAAAGCTTTCCGGATGTAGATTCTCCTGAAGGAAGTGTCACCGGAATTTTATCATAGCCATAGAATCTCGCAACCTCTTCTGCCATATCACAGGTTCTTAAAAGATCCTGTCTGAATGACGGAATGTGAAGTGTGTTATCTGATTCATTGTATTCGATTTCGAGTTTGTCGAAATACTTAAGCATTTCATCGGAACTTACATCTGTTCCGAGAAGTTTATTGTATTTATCCGGTTCAAACGGCAGTACTTTTTCTTCAGGTTTTACCGGAAATACATCTACCATTCCGCCTACAACCTCGCCGGCACCAAGTTCTTCTATAAGCTCACATGCCCTGTTGATTGCGGCTTCTGCATTATATGGATCAAGTCCTTTCTCGAATTTGCCCGATGCATCGGTTCTAAGACCGGCTTTCTTCGCTGAAATTCTTATGTTGGCTCCATCAAAGCATGCAGCTTCAAAAAGCATTGTCTTAACATCATCCGTTATCTTGGAATTTTCTCCGCCCATGATTCCGGCAAGTCCGATTGCTTTCTCACCATCACATATCATAAGCATCGATGAATCAAGGGTTCTGTCCTGTCCGTCAAGAGTACAGAAAACCTCCTTGTCTTTAGCTCTCCTTACTACTATCTTATGGTCTGCAATCGTATCATAATCATATGCATGCATCGGCTGGCCGTATTCTTCCATTACATAATTGGTAATGTCCACAATATTATTAATAGGTCTTATTCCGCTTGCTGCAAGCCTTCTCTGCATCCATTCCGGTGAAGGAGCAAGCTTGATATTTTTGACCATTCTCGCACAATAACGCTTACACAGATCTCCATCTTCAACATCAACGCTTATCATATCGTTGACATTCTCATTATTGCCTGTAGGTTTGATATCCGGAAGCACAAAATCCTTGTGGAATGTTGCCGCTGCCTCTCTTGCAATTCCGATTATGCTGTAGCAGTCAACTCTGTTTGATGTGATTTCATACTCAAATACTACATCATGAAGTCCCAATGCTTCTATTGCGTCCGATCCTACAACAGCGTCCTGTCCCATATCATAAAGTCCGCTTTCCGGTGCGTCGGGATAATAATCCCTTGAAGAACCGAGTTCCTCTATCGAACACATCATTCCATCCGATTCAATTCCTCTTAATTTACCTTTTTTGATTTTAATTCCACCCGGTGTCCTGCTGCCGTCATGTCCTCCGGCAACTCTTCCACCGTCAAGGCATACCGGCGTTTTCATTCCTTCATATACATTGGGTGCTCCGGTAACAATCTGTATTTGTCTGTCACCGATATCAACCTGGCAGATTACAAGTTTGTCCGCATCCGGATGTTTGTCTATCTTTTTAACCTGGCCTACAACTATTTTGTCAAGATCTTCATCCAGTCTTTCAAAGCCTTCGACCTTGGTTCCGGTAAGTGTCATTGCATCTGTATATTCCTGTGCCGTGCAGTCAAGTCCGGGCACAAATGATTTAATCCATGATAATGCTGTATTCATACATAAATTCCTTTCGTCGTAATTATTTAGAACTGGTTGAGAAATCTTATATCATTCTCGTAAAGAAGTCTCATGTCATCAATTTCATATTTAAGTAATGCAATTCTCTCAAGTCCGATACCGAATGCAAAACCTGTGTACTCTTCAGGATCTATTCCGCTCATCTCAAGTACATGCGGATGAACCATACCACATCCGAGAATCTCTATCCAGCCTGAATCTTTACAGAAACGGCATCCTTTGCCTCCGCACTTAAAGCATGAAACATCCATTTCCGCCGATGGCTCGGTAAACGGGAAATGATGCGGTCTGAATTTGACTTTGGTCTGCTCTCCGAAAAGTTCCCTGGCAAAAACAGCAAGGGTTCCCTTAAGGTCGGAAAATGTTATATTTTTATCAATTACAAGGCCTTCTACCTGATGGAAAGAAGGAGAATGTGTGGCATCCACCTCGTCCGAACGGAATACTCTTCCCGGTGCTATCATCCTGATAGGTATTCTGCCCTTTTCCATCTCGTGAACCTGAGTGGATGACGTCTGTGTCCTGAGCACTATATTACTGTTAATATAGAATGTATCCTGCTCATCCTTTGCCGGATGATTGGCAGGAATATTGAGTGCCTCAAAGTTATAATAATCGTATTCGACTTCCGGTCCTTCAACAACTTCATATCCCATTCCGACAAATATTCTCTCAACTTCCTCAAGAGCTACCGTATTCGGATGAGAATGTCCTACAATATTTCTCTTAGCCGGAAGCGTTACGTCAATAACTTCCTTCTTAAGTCTTGCTTCTCTTGCCGCGCTTGCAAGACTGTTTTTGATTTCCTCAAGTTTCTCTTCAATTGCCGCTCTGGTATCATTAACCATTGCACCTATCTTAGGTCTTTCATCTGCGGCTACATCTTTCATACCCTTAAGCACCTCGGTAAGCTCGCCTTTCTTGCCAAGATAAGCCACACGAATCTCGTTAAGTTTATCAAGATTATCACAAGACTTGATTTTCTCGATGGCTTTTTCCCTGATTGCCTGTAATTTCTCTTTCATATCGATATCCTTTCATAAAAAAATCCCCGTCCCCCAAAAGGGACGAGGTTACTCGCGGTACCACCCTGTTTCCGGTCATAATGACCGGCACTCTGTCTGCGTAACGTGCATATACGTCATCTCCTACTGCAATTTCAAAGATGCAGCTCCGGCATGAATTTCACTATGTGGCTGAACTTAAGCGGACTTACAGCCGGTGATCCGCTCTCTCTGAAAGAATTCCATATAGCTACTGTGTGCCTTCACAGCCTTTAACCTATGTCAATAATAACACATTATCCCGCTTTGTCAATCAGATTTTTCTCATATTAGACATGGTATGCGCTTAAAATATAATATATATATTATTTCAGGATTTGATTTATGAAAAAAATAGTTGTCTGGCTGACGGTATTGATAACCGTTATGTCTGTAATTGTTCCGGTAAAAGCCGAAGGGCCGGAAATTGAGGCTCCATGTGCCATTCTTACGGAAGCTTCAACAGGACGGGTCATATATGAGAAAAATGCAGATGAAAGCCTGCATCCTGCCAGCATTACCAAGATTATGACACTTTTAATTATCTTTGATGCTATTGACGACGGTTCAATCTCACCGGAAGACACCGTTACTGTTTCGGAACATGCTGCTTCAATGGGCGGGAGCCAGGTATTTCTTGAACCGGGAGAAACGCAGACGGTTGAAACCATGATTAAATGCATCGCAATAGCAAGTGCCAATGATGCCTGCGTTGCAATGGCTGAGCACATTTCAGGTTCGGAGGATGCTTTTGTACAATCCATGAATGAACGAGCCGAAGCGCTCGGCATGAACAACACACATTTTGTCAATTGCTGCGGTCTCGATGCGGACGGTCATATGACCACGGCAAGGGATGTTGCCATTATGTCGCGCGAGCTTATAACGGCACACCCGGCAATACATGATTACTCCTGTATATGGATGGATACCATCACACACGTCACCCGCCGCGGTGAGTCCGAGTTTGTATTAAATAACACGAATAAACTTCTCAAACAATATGAATGGGCAACCGGACTCAAAACCGGTTCCACAAGTCTGGCCAAATTCTGCCTGTCAGCCACTGCCAGACGCAATGACATTGAACTAATTTCCGTAATAATGGCGTCTCCAAGCGGAAAAACGCGGGTGTCCGATTCAATCGCACTGCTCAATTACGGATATGGAATTTGTTCACTCTATCATGATAATAATATGCCGTCAATTGACGTCATTCCAATCAAGGGCGGTATCAAATCAGATATTTCAGTTGAATATTCCTCACAGATGAATTATCTTTTTACCAACAAGTACGATGCATCTCTTATCGAAAGCCATGCTGAATATCTGGAGGATCTTGAAGCTCCTGTTCAAAAAGGTGATGTCATCGGGCAGCTTACTTATACATACGACGGAAAATTTATGGATTCAATTGATATTATTGCATCAGAGAGTATTAAAAAAGCAGGATACGGCGACTATATAAATTCACTATGGCAATGTTTCCTCGGAAATTAAATTTAAAAGCCGGGAGACAAAATTCTTTCTCCCGGCTTTATATCTATTTCATCGTTATTCTGTGCCTGATATCATCCGCAGTGTTAAGTTTCTTATTACGCGCATCAAGGTTCTCATACATCTTAGGAACCATTATGCTCTTATATGCAGGTCTTATGATCTTATCCACATTGATAAGTTCTTCCATACGGTGTGCACTCCATCCTACTATTCTTGCAATCGCAAAAATAGGCGTATAGAGTTCAAGCGGTATGTTAAGCATATTGTATACAAATCCACTGTAGAAATCCACATTCGCACTAACACCCTTATATATATGGCATGATTCGGATATCACCTCCGGAGCAATGCGCTCAATCATTGAATAGAGTGCAAATTCATCATTGTGATGTGTCTCTGTCGCCAGTTCTTCTACAAATGACTTGAATATTCTGGCACGCGGATCCGATATTGAATACACTGCATGCCCCATTCCATATATAAGCCCGCTCTTATCAAATGCTTCTTTACGAAGAATTTTCTTAAGGTAGTCCCTTATCATATCATCGTCTTTAAGATCGCTTACATGTTCCTTGAGATCATTCATCATCTTAACAACCTTGATGTTAGCACCGCCATGTTTAGGTCCTTTAAGTGAAGAAAGAGCTGCCGCCACTACGGAATATGTATCGGAACCTGATGATGTAACAACGCGGGTAGTAAATGTTGAATTATTGCCTCCGCCGTGCTCCATATGAAGCACAAGTGCTGCATCAAGAACCTTGGCTTCAACATCCGTATATGACTTATCAGGCCTCAGCAATCTCAATATGTTCTCAGCGAAAGACAGGCTGTTATCAGGTCTGTGTATATACAGGCTGTCATCCCTTTCATAATGATTATATGCATGATATCCGTATACCGCAAGCATAGGCATAACGCTTATAAGCATAAGGCACTGACGCATTACATTGTCTATTGAAAGGTCAGAAACATTATTATCGTATGAAGCAAGCGTAAGTATACTCTTGGTAAGCGAATTCATTATATCACCGCTCGGTGCCTTCATAATAACATCTCTTGTAAAATTCGTCGGAAGCCTCCTGCTTGCATTAAGAATATCTTTAAATTCCGCAAGCTCTGCCTTGGTCGGCAGGTCTCCAAAAAGGAGGAGATATGCCGTTTCTTCAAAGCCGAAACGGTTATCCGACCGGAAACCTCTTACTATATCCATTATATTATAGCCGCGGTAATACAGCTCTCCGTCACACGGAATCATTTTACCGTCGATTTCATTATATGATTTAATTAAAGATATTGACGTAAGTCCGGAAAGAACTCCCTTTCCGTTCTTATCGCGCAATCCACGCTTCACTCCATATTGGTCATATAATGCCGGATCTATCTTCTGTTCGCGCACACACTTTGCTGCGTATTTTTCAGTAAAATCATTAACGTTCTCTAATGTCATATATTATCCCTCCTGTTATCCTTTATTCTTACATTATAACACACAACTCCGTTTTTTGGGAGTATTTTATAAAAAATTAAGATTTCAAAAAACCCGAAACAGTAAATTCTGTTCCGGGTTCGTAAATTATCAGATTATTTTACAAGAATTGTTGTCGTCAGAGAATCCACCGTAATTTCTCCTGAAACATTTCCGAGGCTCTTTGTTCCGGCCGTGCTGCCGCTTACATAAATCGTCCATGTTCCATCCGGAAGTTCTACCGTAACATCCTTTGACAACGGATTATGAATGACATATATACCATCCGAACTCTCTCCGTTACATGGTGCAAGTTCATATGCTATGACTCCGTCTTCAACATCTTTGTTAAATTTGTAATATGATGATGCCTTTTCCATATTGCAAAATGCCGGATGCGCTTTGCGGAATTCTATAAGACCTTTGTAATAATTATAAACTTTTCGCTGTGATGCACCGGATAAACTGTCCCATTTGATGCTGTTGACAGAATCCGGTGAATTATAACTGTTATCATCAAATGTTCCATCGTCACTAACCTTGGAACGTAACATTTCCTCTCCGGAGAAAATAAACGGTATACCCTGTGCAGTATATATTATGGCTGCAGACATAAGATTCTGTTTTACTCTGCTTTCATAAGAATCAGACGCATTGGATGTATTAATTTCATCCCATAATGTCAGGTTGTCATGGCATGATGCATAATTCACCTGCTGATAAGGCAGGCGGCTCCACGAAACCATTCCCTGTATATATCTCTTAAGTGATGTTGTCTGGCTTGTTTCTCCGTTAATGTATCCCTTATCTGTAGGAACAAATACGGCTCCCCTAAGTGCGTCCCTGATAGAATCGTTAAACATCGCAAAATTATCTATCCTTGACACATTATTCTGGGTTGCCAGAAATGTATAATCTTTTGTTGTTTTGGTGTCAAGTGACCATCCTTCTCCGTAAAGGATAATGGACGGGTCTATCTCATCGAGTGCTTTTCTGATTTCCTGTATTGTCTCCGCATCTATAAGGCCTACCAGATCGAATCTGAAACCGTCTATGTGGTATTCTCTTGCCCAGTACACAACTGATTCCACAATATATTTTCTTACCATGATACGTTCCGATGCAACATCATTACCACATGCCGATCCATTGGAATCCGGTCTGTGAAAATATCCCGGCACTATCATGTTATAGCAGAATTTTGAATTATATGTGTGATTATACACAACATCCATTACCACACTGAGCCCATTATCGTGCAAGCCCTTCACCATCTGCTTAAATTCTTTAATCCTTACATCACCGTTATACGGATCTGATGAATATGAACCTTCCGGAACATTATAATTCTTCGGATCATATCCCCAGTTGTATTGAGCCTTGGAAAGATTACTTTCATCAACGGTTGCATAATCAAATACCGGTGAAAGCTGCAGATGTGTGATTCCGAGTTCTTTCACATGGTCAAGTCCGGTTGCATCACCTGTCTGATTCTTTGTACCGGTCTCTGTCATTCCGAGATATTTTCCCTTGGCACTTATTCCCGATGATTCGTCTATTGAAAAATCTCTTACATGTGTCTCATATATTATTGCATCAGTATAATTCATTCCCTTATTGGGATTGACATCCTTATCCCATCCGTCAGGATCCGTACTGTCCATATCAATAACCATCGCGCGGTCTCCATTTACGCCGACTGCCTTTGCATAAGGATCACATGCTTCGGTCTTTTCCCCGTCGCGTTCAACCGTATATGTATAATACACTCCGGACAGATTTTGTGACTCGACATAACTCCATACTCCGCTATCGCCTTCATTCATGGAAAGTGTTTTTATAAGATCATCTTCTGATTTATCCCCGCTCCGGTAAAGATTAACCGTCACTCCATCTGCCATTGGAGCCCATACTTTAAATGTTGTTGTATTTCCTTCGAGCGATGCTCCAAGGTCATTACCTGTATATGAATATTTGCTTTCAAAATCCTCTGTTGAATAAAAATCCGGTATTTCAATCATAAATTTGCACACTCCATTAAGTAACACTGTGTAACTTCCGGCCCAGTCCGCCTTCTCCTTAAGCTTTACAATGACTTTTTCTTTATTGCGTTCATCAATTGTCACCGATTCACTTTCAAGTTCATTGCCGTCTTCATCATATATAGCAACAGTTGTACTGTCTTCTGCACTGTCGGACAAAAAAACCGTAACACTCTCATAATCGCCAGACATAACCGCCGATTTCACAGCGGTTCCCTTAACACAATCACTATTATATTTAACATCCACTATTGAATGTCCCGATACAACGTATACATCTATTGTGCCGGTAATGTACTTTGATGTATCTATATATCTGTCATCGGCATAGTCCTTCAAATCCCAGTCATTAAGTCTTACATGGAAACCGACTTTTCTGGTGCCCGCATCAAAATGTGCGGTGCAAGTTACTCCATCATCATCAACCGTCTTGTCAAAGTCATACTGCTTACCGTCAGATGTTGACCAGAACCATACATTCCAGCCATCATAATTACCATCATCACGAAAATAATGCAATCTTATGGTAATATCATCAGAAGTTCTTTTGCTGTCATCTTCAATTGTTTCCGGTTCTCCCACACCTGTCGTTTCTAACTGTATATCATGCTTTCCATTACTGCATGCGCATAATGATATAACCATAATAACTGTCAGAATAAGACTTACGATACGGTATGATATCTTCATGTTAATTATCCTTTCGGCATTGTGTACGTGTCAGAAATTACATTACTAATTCAAAATAATCGCAACACCTTATTGTATTTTACCAAAAAGGCGCTGCGATATAAATATCAATAATCTTAGAAATTATGTCATTTTTTTAAGAAATACTGTTACCGGTATACAACTGATAATACCTTCCCTTCTGTTCGATAAGCTGATCGTGGGTTCCACGTTCAATTATGCGTCCCTGCTCCAGAACCATTATACAATCACTGTTACGGACAGTTGAAAGCCTGTGGGCAATTACAAAAGTCGTCCTGCCTTTCATAAGTCTGTCCATACCGCTCTGGACTATTTTCTCGGTTCTTGTATCTATGGAGCTTGTGGCCTCATCAAGGATAAGAACCGGCGGGTCGGCGATTGCTGCCCTGGCTATCGCAAGAAGCTGACGCTGGCCCTGGCTTAAATTGGCGCCGTCTCCTTTAAGCATTGTATTATACCCGTCTGGAAGCCTTTTTATAAATCCATCGGCATTGGCAAGTCTCGCCGCAGCATAAACTTCTTCTTCCGAAGCATCAAGTTTGCCATATCTGATATTATCCATTACTGTTCCTGTAAAAAGATGCGTATCCTGCAATACAATTCCAAGAGACCTTCTTAAGTCATCTTTCTTGATTTTATTTATGTTGATGCCATCGTATCTTATTTTACCGTCCTGAATATCATAAAAACGGTTGATAAGATTGGTAATCGTTGTTTTGCCCGCACCGGTCGAACCGACAAAGGCAATCTTCTGACCCGGTGTTGCATACAAGTCAACATTATGAAGGACTATCTTATCATCATTGTAACCAAAATCCACATCATCAAATACCACATCTCCCTTAAGTTCAACATAATCCGTGGTATCCGTATCTTTATGGTAATGTTTCCATGCCCACATACCCGTTCTTTTTTCGGTTTCCTTAATCTCGCCGTTTTCAATGCATGCATTTACGAGTGTTACGTATCCATTATCCGTCTCGGATTTCTCATCGAGCAGCCTGAATATACGGTCACCGCCCGCAAGTGCCATTATCACACTGTTAAGCTGCATGCTTATCTGGTTAATCGGCATATTGAGATTCTTATCAAAAGTAAGGAAACTTACAATTGTTCCCAGTGTCAGTCCTGCCGCACCGTTAATCGCAAGAATACTTCCCACAATCGCGATAATGACGTAGCTCAGGTTACCGAGCTGTGCATTAATAGGACCGATTATATTTGCATACGCATTGGCTTTATATGCACTTTCAAAGAGCCTGTCATTGAGCTTTTTAAAATCGGACTCTGCTTCTTCTTCATGGCAGAATACCTTGACCACCTTCTGACCTTCCATCATCTCTTCGATAAATCCGTTGACTGCACCTATATCTCTCTGCTGTGCCACAAAATTTTTACCGCTTAATCCTGTAACTTTTTTCGTGCATATCAACATTATCGCTACCATCACGAATGCCACACCTGTAAGGGGAAGGCTTAACGAAATCATTCCGGCAACAATGCTTATTACTGTTATTGCACTGTTAATAAACTGAGGAATACTCTGGCTGATCATCTGTCTTAATGTATCCACATCATTGGTATACATTGACATAATATCGCCATGAGCATGTGTATCAAAATATCTGATCGGAAGTTTTTCCATATGGTCAAACATTTCACGACGCAGCCTGTCAAGCGTTCCCTGTGTAACATACACCATTATCTTATTGTATACAAAAGTTGCAAGTATTCCAATCAGATAAAAGCTTCCGACTCTTATAAGTTCATGGAGCAATCCCGTGTAATCCGGTGTTCCGGCTCCGATTAACGGAGTAATATAATCGTCGATAAGTGTTTTCATAAAAAGTGTTCCCTGCACACTGGCAATTACACTTATAATAATGCACACAAATACAGCTATGCACTGTATTAAATATTTTTCAAAGACAAATGCCATTATCCTCTTAAAAACTTTACCCGGATTGGCAACTGTTGGTTTCATTCCTCTTGGTGCCGGCATTATAAATCGCCTCCTTCCGAGTTGTTCTCATCAAAATCGCCTCCGCCACCGGTCTGTGATTCATACACTTCCCTGTAAATTGCATTGGAAGCCAGAAGCTCATCATGAGTTCCGACGCCGTTAATGCGGCCCTCATCCATTACAATGATACGGTCAGCATTCTGCACACTCGATATTCTCTGGGCGATAATAAGTTTGGTGGTATCAGGAATTTCAGTTGCAAGCGCTTTTCTTATTCTGGCATCGGTAGCTGTATCAACGGCACTTGTACTGTCATCAAAAATTATAATCTTAGGTTTCTTAAGAAGAGCCCTTGCAATACAAAGTCTCTGTTTCTGTCCGCCGGAAACATTGCTTCCGCCCTGCTCAATATAAGTATTATATCCATCTGGAAAGCGGTCAATAAATTCGTCTGCACATGCAAGACGGCATGCTCTCTTACATTCTTCTTCCGTGGCATTCTTGTCTCCCCATCTGAGGTTATCAAGAATCGTTCCCGAAAAAAGAACGTTTTTCTGCAATACAACGCTGACCTCATTACGAAGTGTCTCTATATCATATTCCCTGACATCCCTGCCCCCGACTTTAACGGAGCCGTCCGTAACATCATAAAGGCGGCTTATAAGGTTTACAAGACTTGATTTGGCACTTCCTGTACCTCCGATAATTCCAATGGTCTCTCCCGGCTTTATATCGAGGTTAATGTCCGAAAGTACATATTCACCACCGGTTTTTTTATAGCTGAAATCGACATTATCAAACACGATACTTCCATCAGATACCTCATACACAGGTTTCTCCGGATTTACTATATCGGCTTTCTCGTTAAGAACCTCAGCTATACGTCCTGCACTTGCTGAGCTCATTGAAACCATTACAAATACCATCGATAACATCATAAGGTTCATAAGTATATTCATGCAGTATGCCATAAGGCTTGTAAGATCGCCTCTTGTAAGGACAGTTTCTCCGGAGCCTACTATCATATGTGCTCCGAGCCAGCTTATCAGAAGTATACATCCGTATACCGCAAACTGCATTGCAGGTGAATTGAACACAATGACATTCTCAGCCTTCACAAACAGATTGTATATATTATGGCTTGCTTTCTTAAATTTCTTTTTCTCATGGTCTTCACGGACATATGCCTTAACGACCCTGATTGCCGAAACATTTTCCTGGACACTTGCATTCAGCTCATCATATTTGGGAAATGCCGCTTTGAAATATCTGCCCGCCCTGGAGATAATGATTGCCAGCACACCTCCAAGCAGTATTAAAACAATAAGATAAATCGAAGCAATTTTGGTGTTGTAATAGAAAGACATTGCCATTGCACAGATTATCGTGACAGGTGCCCTCATACACATTCTTAAAAGCATCTGGTATGCATTCTGCACATTGGTCACGTCGGTCGTAAGTCTTGTAACCAGACCTGCCGTACTGAACTTGTCGATATTTGAAAAAGCAAAAGTCTGTATATTCTTATACATATCTTCTCTTAAGTTCTTAGCGAATCCGGCCGATGCCTTAGCCCCGTATTTACCACCCATAAGTCCGGCAAAAAGACCTATAACGGCAAATACCAGCATCAATGCACCGATTCGATACACATGATTTAAATTGCCTTTGTTAATTCCGTCATCTACAAGCGTAGCCATAAGGAACGGAATAAGTGTCTCCATTATTACTTCGAGAATCATAAAAAACGGCGTCGCAATTGATGCTTTTTTGTATTCTTTGATATGTGCCGCTAACGTTTTAATCATCCGTCTTTCCTCCTGTTTTTTTCCATATTATTCTTAATTTTACTGATTATGCGGTAAAAACATTCTCTTTCTTCATCCGTAATTCCATCTTCAATCATATCGTGAAGGGAATGTATTTTCGCTATCGTTTTTCTGTGAACTTCTTCACCTTCCGCTGTCAGATGCAGAACTTTGGTACGTGCATCATCTTCTCCGGATACTCTGATAACATATCCTTTTTTCTCCATTAATTTAAGAATATTCGTCACTGTTGATTTGGCTATACAGAACTGATCCTCTATATCCCTCTGACAGATATTTCTGTCTCTGTTACGATAGAGAAAGCCAAGTATCCATCCGTGCATGACCGTAACTTCATCAAATCCGGCCTGTGACATTTTCATATGTATATATCTCATGATCTGATTATCCATCTGCTTGAACTGAAAACATATGGCATCATCGGTTATATCATTAAAACCTCCACACATTGTATCACCTCCATTTAATCCCATAATTAGTTCCATACAGAACTGTTTCACACCAAACTATATTAACAGCAAAAAATAAAAAGTCAAGTACATGACCTGACTTTTTATTTTTATTTTATATTTAATTAGCGGCATGAATTTCTGTATTGCACAGGCGTCATTTCAAACATTTTCTTAAACAGCCTGTTAAAATGTTCAACATTCTGGTATCCAACCGCAAGTGCTATGTTTTCAACTGTCATATTGCCGTTTTTGAGAAGGACTTTAGCCTTTTTCATTCTGACATATGCAACATGCTCACCGAAAGTCTTGCCTGACTTATCTTTAATAAACTTAGATATGTATGGCTCTGAGAGGTGGAATTTGGCTGCAAGCGCTTCAAGTGTCACATATTGATAATTACTCTGTATGAAATTAATCATAGCCATAAGTCTGTCATCCTTGCTGTTGTCATTGCATCCAATCTGTGGAAGCTTATTGACTGCAACAGTAAGTGCATGGATTGATGCTTTGATTATGTCCTCATCGATACCGGCACCCCAGTACATTCTGCCATCGTATGTAATTCCTACATAAGCCATTGCCTTCGATGACGATCCGTGCGAAAGCGCATGTTCTTCATATACCGATAATTCATAGCTTATTCCAAAGTACTGCTTAATTGTATTACTTACCGCATCAAGACGTCCGTTACCATTGGCATCAACAATTGTCTTCTTCTCTCCACAGCAGATTGTCACTTCTGCCATAATTCCGTCATTCTGTTTGAAATGGCACTCTGAAATATTAAAATACGGAGTATTTTCAATGTAATTATTCTCGAATATTTCATATACCCACTGAGGTGACAATTCCTTGTGTTCCTCATCTGATACCTGCTTAACTGCATAACCAACTTCTTCACGCATCTTCTCCGGCAATGCTATACTGAAATTCTGCTTCAGTATATAACTTACGCCGCCTTTTCCCGACTGGCTGTTAATTCTTATAACATCTCCGTCGTATGTTCTTCCAACATCAATAGGATCAATAGGAAGATATGGAACTGTCCACTTATCAAGTTTCTTTTCCTCACGCCATGCCATACCTTTGGCAATTGCATCCTGGTGTGAACCCGAAAATGCCGAGAATACCAGATCTCCGGCATACGGCTGTCTGGCATTAACCGTCATTCTTGTAAGTCTTTCGTATTTGTCTCTTATCTCAGGCATATTTGAGAACTCAAGTCCCGGATCTATTCCATGTGAATACATATTCATTGCGAGTGTAATGATGTCTACATTACCGGTTCTCTCTCCATTACCGAAAAGTGTACCCTCTATCCTGTCGGCACCGGCTAAAAGTCCAAGTTCCGCATCAGCCACTCCGGTACCTCTGTCATTATGAGGATGAAGGCTTAACACTACATTATCCCTGTATTTAAGATTCTTGCTGACATATTCTATCTGTGTGGCAAACACATGAGGCATTGCAGTCTCAACAGTGGCCGGTATATTGATTATTGCTTTATTGTCTGCCGATGGCTGCCATACATCAAGCACCGCATTACACACTTCGACAGCATAATCAACTTCTGTTCCGTGGAAACTTTCCGGACTGTATTCAAATGAAAAATCACCCTCTGTCTCGTCGGCAAGCGTCTTAAGGAGCTTTGCACCGTCTATTGCAAGCTGTTTAATCTGCTCCTTGCTCTTCTTGAATACCTGCTCCCGCTGTGCAACAGATGTTGAATTATAGAGATGAATTACAGCATGCGGAGCACCTTTTACAGCCTCAAAAGTCTTTCTGATAATGTGTTCCCTTGCCTGTGTAAGCACCTGTACCGTGACATCATCAGGTATCATGTCACGTTCAATAAGTGTTCTCATAAATATATATTCGGTCTCAGATGCAGCAGGGAAACCAACTTCTATTTCCTTAAAACCAATATCAACCAACATCTGGAAAAATTCTATTTTTTCTTCAAGGCTCATAGGCTCTATAAGCGCCTGATTGCCATCCCTCAAATCAACTGAACACCAAACAGGAGGCTTATCAATGTAATCCTTCTTTACCCAGTCATATTCACATACCGGCGGCATAAAATACTGCCTAATATACTTGTTACTATTTTTCATCTGTTTAACCTCTCTTCTGCTTAACTGACCGTTATGATAACACATTTATGCTCTTTTTGAAATGATTAAATTTAATCATTATATTTGATGTATTTTATTCTTATGCATTATTAAAAACTCCCGTCTTTTACAACGGGAGTTTTATAGGAGTTTTTAGGAAGTACAATTTGAAAATTTAATTGTTCTAAAAATTATTCTGTAACTGTTCTCTTCTTTGCTGCTACAGTTACAACTGCTGCTGTTGCAGCTACAGCCAATACTACGAAAAGAGCTGTATGTGAAGCATCGCCTGTTGTTGTATCTGCTGCCGGGTTAACTGCTACTGATGCCTTAGTACCGTCGAAAGAAACAACTACTGTAGAGTTGTCATTATCAACAGTTACTTTTGCGTTTGATCCGCCGCTTGAAGCATCGCCTTCAAGGTTGTATTCACCGTTATCCCATGCACCGTTTGTAGCGATTTTGAACTCATATGTTCCTGCCTTAACGCCTGTGAATGTGCATGAATATGTTCCATCTCCATTGTCCTTCATCTGGTTCTGAGCTGGATCCCAATCAACTCCGCAAAGGCCCTCTGCGCCTGCTACATTGTAAGTATCAGCTGCGAATGCTGCTACTGCCATAGAACCGATGATCATTGTTGCTGCAAGTACTGCTGCGAGTACTTTTTTGATAGTTTTTTTCATAATAACTACTCCTTTTATTTTTTATTTTTATATAAAGACTCTTTCGAGTCCTATATACTATTTAAGCTTTCCTTTTACAAGGATGGTTGTTGAAATTCCTTCAACTGTTATGCTTCCTGATGCCTTACCGAGAGATGTGCATCCTGCTTTGTCTCCCTGAACACATATTGTCCAGTCTCCATCCGGAAGCGTTATTGTCTGTGCCTCTTTAAGCGGATTGTATACTACAAATATTCCATCTGAAACCTCTCCGTTATTCGGCGCCAACTCATATGCAATGACTCCATCAGCCGTGCCTTCTGTAAATGTGTAATAATCAAGTGCCTTTTCCATGCTTCTGAATGCCGCATGAGCTTTACGTAATGCTATAAGTCCTTTATAGTATTCAAACACTTTCTCGTTATCAGCCTTGGAAAGGTCATCCCATTTAAGGCTGTTTACAGAATCCGGTGCATTATAACTGTTTGAATTAAACGTACCGTCGTCATTGGTCTTGCTTCTTAAAAATTCTTCTCCGGCAAGTATGAACGGAACACCCTGAGATGTATATACAATTGCTGCTGACATAAGGTTCTGCTTAACCTTATCTTCCATACTGTCATCTGCATTGGATGTGTTAATCTCATCCCAGATTGTAAGGTTATCATGGCAGCATGAATAGTTTATCTGCTGGTATGGAAGTGAACTCCAGGCTACTTTTCCCTGTATGCTGTTCTTAATAGTTGAAGCCTTTCCGGTATCACCGTTTACATAGCCTTTTTCCTTTGCTTTGAAAACACTGCCTTTGATCGCATCTCTTATAGTATCGTTAAACATACCAAAGTTTCCGAGATTGACTGCATTTGTCTGAGTTGAAAGTGCTGTGCCTTCCTTGGTCGTTGTTGTTGTCATTGACCAACCTTCACCATAAATGATAATTGAAGGATCTATTTCATCAAGAGCTGCTCTTATTTCTTTGATTGTCTGGACATCTATGAGTCCGACAAGGTCAAATCTGAATCCATCAATATGATATTCTTTTGCCCAATATGCAACCGAATCAACGATGAAATTTCTAACCATTGCTCTTTCTGACGCTACATCATTACCACAGCCCGAACCATTTGATCCCGGTCTGTAGAAATAATCCGGAACAAGCTTGTTATAGCAATAATCTGTGCTATATGTATGGTTATATACAACATCCATAACAACGCTTATGTCATTATCATGTAATGTCTTGACCATCTCTTTGAATTCCTTAACTCTCACATCCCCGTTATATGGATCTGTTGAGTATGAGCCTTCCGGCGAATTGTAGTTCTTTGGATCATATCCCCAGTTGAACTGGTTTGTATCAAGTTTTGTCTCATCAACCGTAGCATAATCATATACCGGATTAAGCTGAATGTGTGTTATGCCAAGTTCCTTGATGTGGTCAAGTCCGGTTGACTGTCCTTTGCTGTTGGTTGTACCTGTCTCTGTAAGTCCGAGATATTTGCCGGTATTTTTAATTCCGGATGATGCATCTGATGAAAGATCTCTGACATGGAGTTCATAAATCGATACATCGGTATTCTTCAAATTCTTATTTGGATTGCTGTCATTATCCCAACCGGCAGGATTGGTGGAATCCATATCTATTACCATTGCCCTGTCGCCATTGACTCCTACTGTCTTGGCATATGGGTCGCATGCTTCATTCTGTGTATCTCCAAAATCAGCGGTATATGTGTAATATGTTCCGTTTAAATCACCATCGACTTTCACTTCCCATACACCCTTGTCATCTGATTCCATATCATGTGATTCAATCAGGTCATCCTTGTCTTCTTCACCGCCTTTGTAAAGATTAACCTTTACACCGGCTGCGGTAGGTGCCCATACTTTGAATGTTGTTGATTCCTTGCTCCATGTTGCTCCAAGGTCATCGCCGTCATATGTATATGCATTTTCGAATTCCTCAGTCGAATAGAAATCCGGGATAGTTATATCGTATTTATATTCATTATTCATAAGTACACGATATTTTGAAAATGCATCCAGTTTCTCGTCAAATGTAATTGTATACTTCTTAGGATCTCTGTCATCAACTCCTGCGCTTGCAGCTTTAACGACTTCGTCATTTTTATCTATGATTTCAAGTGTCATATCTTCTGTCCAGTCATCTGTAAGAAAAACCGTAACACTCTTATAATCATCTGCCATAACAGCCGAACTTACGCCTGTTCCCTTTATGCAGTCATCCGCAAATACTGTCTTGAATTCTGCTTCACCTGATTTAACATATACATCAACAGTTCCTGCGAGTATCGAAGATGTATCGATAATTCTGTCATCTTCTATATCTTTGGCTTCCCATTCGTTAAGCCTTACTATAAATCCAATCTGCGCTGTACCTGCCGCAAATTTAGCTGTTGTCACAACTCCGTTATCATCTATTTCTTCACCGAACTTGTATTCCGCTCCATCTCCTGTTGACCAGAGCCATACATTCCATCCGGTGTATGTATTATCTTCTCTTAGATAATGAAGATTAAGCGTTATCTCTGTCGGCTGGTCTGTGCCGCCTTTTGTCTCGACAGTGTTCTCCGTTGTTTCCTGCTGCGTTGTGTCTTTCTTCTTGCCACATCCTGCAATCATCACTGCAATCATGGCAATTATAAGAATGACTGACAGCACTCTTTTTAATTTATTATCCATAAGAATTTTTCTTTTCCATCCTTCCCTTGTTTGATTAAATTCTAGCAAAAAAAACTTTTTTCTTAAATATCAATAATCTTAGAATCGTGTCAGATTTCTTAGATATTTTAAACATCATAAAAAAAGCCGGCAGTCTAATCAAATTCCATTGAATTAAACTGCCGGTTTCATATGCCGCTATTCTCGTTTAGTCGTTCCTGTTTCTAGTCCTCGCTCCGGTATTCTTCCACCCGTTTCTCTGCTTCTTCACGTGTCAGGCTGCATTCTTCCATCAGGCGCTGTATCGATTCTTCATGGCTGCATCCAAATTTACGGCAAAGTGAAAGCACTGCCTGTTCGCGTCCAAACTGCTCTCCTTCGGCTCTTCCTTCCTCTCTTCCGCGTTCCAGCCCCGCCTGCTCTCCTTCGGCCCTTCCGCGTTCCAGCCCCGCCTGCTCTCCTTCGGCCCGTTCATCCTGCCGTATCATCTCCATCTCACGCTCTTCGTCAAATTCATATATGCTCATCTTCTTGACCTCCGCACCTTAACCGCCAAAATATTTTACAGACACGCTCTCGCTTCGTTGCACGCGCATCGGATGCTAGAAATCCGCCTTCGGCGGATTAAGCACCGGCGTGTGCAAAGAGTCTGTAAAATCTCTTGGCGGATTAAGTACAGTTATATTCCTTCATCTGTTTCTAGTCCTCGCTCCGGTATTCTTCCACCCGTTTCTCTGCTTCTTCACGTGTCAGGCTGCATTCTTCCATCAGGCGCTGTATCGATTCTTCATGGCTGCATCCAAATTTACGGCAAAGTGAAAGCACTGCCTGTTCGCGTCCAAACTGCTCTCCTTCGGCTCTTCCTTCCTCTCTTCCGCGTTCCAGCCCCGCCTGCTCTCCTTCGGCCCTTCCGCGTTCCAGCCCCGCCTGCTCTCCTTCGGCCCGTTCATCCTGCCGTATCATCTCCATCTCACGCTCTTCGTCAAATTCATATATGCTCATCTTCTTGACCTCCGCTTTCTGTTCCAGCAAAAAATCCTTCAAAATGTTATTCTTTATGCAATACTCTATTGCTGCATCGACCGCTTCATCAAGCGGCATATGTTCCATATTGCGGCGCACCGCGCCCACATATTCCATGTATTCTTTAAGAACCGGACATCTTGATTTGAGTTCTTCATTCATGCCTTCGTTGATGTTCAGCACCGTGACCTTGAGTTCTAACTGCGGATCCTCTTCATGGACCTCAAACGCATCGGACAGCTTGTATTCCACCTGTTCCGGCATCGGCCTGATACCGTTATAGAGTACGATGAAACGCGGCGCCGGTATTTTTATACAGCGGCTGCTGTAAAGCGTGCGGTTCCGCACATAACCCTGAAGTATATCCGATATGTAAAACAAATTCCTAAGCGGCATATTCGGAGTAATTGTCGACTGAAATTCATACAGTGATGTCCTGTATGCTATAATAAATGATAAGTCGTTCTTCATCCCCAGGTAGATGGCGTTCTCAAGCGTGTTAAATTCAATTACAGACGAATCCGTATAATCGGTTCCGTTAAGCGCATTGTATAATTGCAATGCATTCTCAGGTCTGGCAAAAAGCATGCGGCCAACAGTGTCCTTAAAGTTTCTCTGTGCGTTCATTAATCTTCTCCTTCCGGCAGGAAAAGAAAATAAACCTGTGGCATAAATTCCATCCCTGCTCTTAAATTGTATTTTGAATTAAAAGCATGGATTTCAGAAAACCAAAGTTTTCGTAGAATAAATACCGGCAAAACGGTATTTACTTGATTAAAGAATCCGGTCCGTGTAAGAAATACGGCCGTTTCAGAATGATTGAAATTTATGCTTTGAATTTATGATAGCATGACTAAATACACCTGTCAACATGTATCTTTTATGCATTCTTGCCTTCTTACCTCAAACATAAATTTATTCTTCAGATATAATAATTCTCATCAACAAATTGAGACTGTGTTATCTTTACGTTTCTAATACTCCACCCCTGTTTTCTCCCTTATTCTGTCCATTATTTCCATAACCGCAATTATTTCGGCATGAGGCATCCGGGTGCACTCGGTCCGGCCGTTCTGTATGGCATCGATTGCGGCATCAAGCTCATATTCGAATCCGGTTATCTGTGCAGGCGTATCAATATGGCTGATAATTTCGTGGGACGTATTATAAACATCAATGCCTTCACAGTTATTTATATTGTGAAAAACAATATATCCATCTGTCCCGTATACTATCCCGTCGCGGCTTCCTGCGGTTCTGGCATCACAATGAAGGACCGCCATTTTTCCATTCTCATACAGCATCGTAATTCCGTCGGCCATATCCATGCCGTTGGCATTTAAGACAGCAGATGCCGTTATTGCGCGGATGTCATTGCCCAATACCATTGATGCAAAATTAACACAATAGACTCCGATATCTAAAAGCGCACCTCCGCCAAGATCCTTGCGGATAATTCTTTCTTTATTGGCAATCGGATATGACAAAGAAGCCGATACGGACATAACTTCTCCTATGATTTTGCTTTTGATAAGATTATCAAGCGTAAATCTCATTGGAAGATATCTTGTCCAGATTGCCTCGCCAAGAAAAAGTCCCCTGTTCTCTGCCATGGAAATCAATTCAGAAGCCTGTGATGCGTCAAGCGTAAAAGACTTCTCACATAATACATTCTTGCCGTGTTCAAGGCACATCCTGATATGTTCATAATGAAATGAATGTGGTGTCGCCACATACACCAGTTCGACATCAGGATCCCCTACAAGTTCGTCATACGAACCATAAGCATGTACAAAACCGTATTCTGCCGCAAATTCACATGCCTTTTCGTGTGAACGCGATGCTACTGCATAAGCATTGGCATTTTTGCACGCCTGTATTGTCAATGCCATTTTACCGGCGATATGTCCGGCTCCGATAATTCCTATATTCATAAGTGCCTCCTTTTCGCAACTATAGTATAACACATCCCTGTCAGCTGTAACAATATTTAAAGGCAAAAGGCAGCGGCAAAAATAAGTACCGCGGCCCGAAAGCCGCGGTACTTTAGAAAGAGAACATAATTTAGACTAATAAGCTTATTTATTTTTCGATTGACTCAGTTCTGTATATGAACTTTGTGCTTCCTGTCATATCATCTGACTTGCCGCCGAACGACTGATAATCCCTGGATATATCAAGTGTGGCCTTAAGTCTTGTGATTACAGGTGTTATATCATCAATCTTATCTATAATCGCCTTGATTCCTTCATCATAGAACTTGGATGTTCCGTCTGCAAGAGTCCCTGCTCCGTCTGTAATCTGTGAAACAGCGTCCTTAAGTGCAGGAGCACTTGTGTTAAGTTTATCAATACCTGCAACATACTCTTTGAGTTTATCCGAAAGAGTTTTTACATTAGCGGTGATATTCTCTGTGTATCCCTGTGACAGCTGTGCACTGCCGGCTGCTGCCGTATCCGTTCCTGCCGTATAAGCGAGGACGCCCTGATAAAATGTTGCATATGAATCAAGCGATTCCTTGGCTGATTTAATCTGGGCTGCGCCATCTTTTGCCTTGGTTACAGCAGCATTAATCTGTGTCTGTACCTCAGTTCCTGCCATATTTTCTGATATGAGTTTTGTCTTCTGGGCTGCTACATTATCGGAAATGGTCTTTTTAACCTTATCCGTTGCCATCTGTGCAGTGATTGCTGACTGGACTGTTTCTGACTGCATCTGCGCATCAACCGCTGCGTCTATCTGACTCTTAACCGCTGCCGGAAGCGCATTATACTGTTCCATTGTAAGATTCTGTGAAGCAAGCACCTTTGGAAGAACAACTGTTGTCTTAATTGTGTTCGTAACCCCAGTCTTAACTGCTTCGGTTACGGCTGCAGTAATCTGTGCTTCGCTTGCATTCACTTTATCTGTTACGGTTTTCTTTGCAATCTGGGTTGCATATGCTCTCACACTTGTTTCATCGAGTGCGTTAACAAGTTTATTAAGCTCAGCCGCATAATTGTCTACGGTAAGTGCCGGAACCTTAATTCCGAGTGCATCAAGACCTGCTGCCTTAAGCTGTGTCTCAACAGTGCCCAGAAGTGTATCATATACCTGTTTGGCTCCCGCGTTCAACTGTGCGCTGTTTCCTGAAAGTGTTGAAAGTCCGCTTGAAAGCTCCGCAAGTTTACCGTCTATATATACGACACCATCTTTGTAAAGCTTATCCACGCTCTGTGAAATCTGGTTAGCATATGTATCAAGTTCGGCAACGCCTTCAATGAGTTCACCGGATTTATCAAGTAACTGTGTAAGATAACCATGAAGTTCTGATGCACCGTCCACAATCTGTTTCATAGAAGAATCGAGGGTATCAAGTTTGTCCTCTATTTCTTCCACGGTGTCATCATCATCAATGCTCACTTTATTGAATACATCGTTGGTAGCAACCGTAAGTGTCGTTGCAAGTGAAAAATCCGTTACATCGGCTTTAATTGTTACCGAAGATGGGATATCGATATCTGTACCATCACTAAGTGCCAGGTTATCCGAGAGACCCGGAAGTGCAAAACCTGCTACAACTGTCTTATCACCGTCATCTATGACTTTACCGTTATCAACTGTTATATTCTTGAAATGGTCATTGTCAAGAATCATTCCGCTTATCATAAGAAACGGAACATACATTTCCTCGTTCTTACCATCTATCTCAACTGTTTTTTTACAGTTATTGATGTAATCGAATGTCATCTCAAGAGCTCCGCTCTTGCCGGCTATTTCATCCGCCGATACACTCTGTCCGTCAAGTTTGAAAGAAATCTTGAATGTCACAGGAACTTCATTGGTTGTTGTACCTCTGTAATAAATATTTTCACCGCCTGCATCCCATACATAGCTTGAATCACTCATGGTATATCCTGCATCGCTCTTTACATTTACTATATCTGTAAGTCCTGTAGCGTCTGTGAGCTTATCAAGTCCGTCCGGATTCTTAAGGAGTTCGCTTACGATAACTTTCTTCACGCTTCCGTCTGCATTGGCGATAACATAAACAGTTTCCTCCTTGTCGACATCAGCATCATTTATAATACTTGCTATATCTGATTTTACTTTATCTGTAGAGCTCTCTTCCTTCTGTGTAACGCTCTTTACATCTGTACTGCCATTACTTCCGGCCGAAACAGCCATTCCGCATCCGAAAATCATAAGTGCGGACATTGTTAATCCGATTGCTTTTCCTATATTTTTTCTCATAATATACGCCTTCCTTTCTTATGCTTTTTTCTTTCTGACATTAAATCCAATACTTGTATGTGTTATCAGGCCATCAAATACCAGCAGGAATGAAGGTAAAATAAGAATTACCGATGCCATACTGATAAGTGCGCCCCTTGCCATCAATACACAAAGTGAAGAAATAATATCTATTTCCGAATAAACCGCTACACCAAAAGTTGCTGCAAAGAATCCGAGTGCACTTACAAGAATTGATGGAATCGATGTGGCGAGTGCAGTCGTGACAGATGCTTTTCTGTCGGCCCCGCGTGAACGTTCCCTCTTATATCTTGTTGTCATAAGTATCGCATAATCGACAGTAGAACCAAGCTGTATCGTGCTTATACATATCGGAGCGATAAACGGAAGTGTTGTTCCGGTGATATACGGAATACCAAGGTTAATAAATATTGCAAACTGTATTACCGCAACGAGTATTACAGGAAGTGATATACTCTTTAATACTATGAGTATGATTATGAAAATGGCTGCTATTGATATAATGTTTACCACCTGGAAGTCATGGTCTGTAACCGTGATAAGATCCTTGGTACAAGGAGCCTCACCTATAAGCATACCGTTTTCGTCGTATTTCTTAATAATATCATTCAGCTCATCAATCTGGTCATTAACCTCGTCCGTTGCTGTCTTATAAGCCGAACTTACAAGAATAAGCTGATATTTATCACCTTTTAAAATACTCTTTAGATCATCAGGGATAATTTCCTCCGGAATGGCTGTTCCGACAAGACTGTTAAATCCCATTGCAAAGTTGACGCCGTCAACACTTTCCATCTCTTTCATCATGGCATTGGCATCTTTAGCCTCCATATTGGTGTCCGCGAGTACCATATGTACATTACTCATATCGAACTTCTCATCGAGTTTGGATGTAGCGATTACATAATCTATATCATCCGGCAATGTGGATGCCATGTCGTAGTATACTTCCGTCTTGTTGTAACAGTAAATTGCCGGTACAATTATTATTACAAAAAGAACAATGAATACTGCCGGAATCTTTACAATTCCCGAAGCAAATTTATCCATTTTAGGGATAATCGAACGATGTTTTGTTTTCTCAAGAACTTTATCAAATATAAGCAATAACGAAGGAAGTATCGTTACACATCCGATTACGCCGAATATAACACCCTTTGCCATTACTATACCCAGGTCAACACCGAGTGTAAAACTCATGAAACACATTGCAAGGAATCCTGCCACCGTTGTAATCGAGCTGCCGATTACGGATGTGAACGTTGCTTTTACGGCATGCGCCATGGCACGTTCCTTATCTCCGTCATAACGTTCCTTTTGTTCGTTGTAACTATGCCAGAGGAATATCGAATAATCCATTGTAACTGCCAACTGTAACACCGCAGCCAGAGCTTTTGTTATATACGATATTTCACCAAGGAATATGTTGCTGCCAAGGTTATAAAGGATTGCCATTCCTATACTTACAAGGAACAGAATCGGTGCAACGAATGAATCAAGAAGAATCATCATTACAACAAGACAGCAGGCAACCGCGATTCCTACATATATTGCCTCTTCTTTCTCACACAAATCCTTCAGATCCGTTACCAGAGCTGACATACCCGTTACGAAGCAATCCTTACCGCATACACTTCTGACATCTTTAATTGCCTGAATCGTGTCATCACTTGATGTCGATGTATCGAAGAACACCGCCATCATTGTAGTATCACCGTTATTAAATGCATTGTAGTATTTCTCCGGAAGCATTTCCATAGGTATGGATATATCTGCCAGTGAGCTGTACCACATAACAGTATCTACATGATTTACATCCTCAAGCTTCTTTGTAAGGTCTGCGATGTCTTTCTCATCCATCCCTTCCACGACAATTAATGAAAATGCTCCCTTGCCAAAATCATCGAGAAGAATATTCTGGCCCTTTACGGTATCCATATCCTCCGGCAGATATGTGAGCATATCATAATTAATACGTGTTTTTACCATCCCTATTACGGACGGTATGAGCAAAAGCACCGCAATGATAATAATCAGAACCCTGTGCTTAACTACCCATTTACCGAATTTAATCATGTTCTCATCTCCTTATTTCATCTAAATCCTTGGTTATTTTATACGTAAATGTTCACAAAAAAAACACGCAAAAAAAATGCAATGTCGGATTTTCCGACACTGCATATTATTTGTTGGAATTATAGACAGATATTTAATTCTGTCGTTTATCATATTCTCCTGCGCGCACAAGCATTTCATGTATATTGCCATCAAAGAGATAAGCGAGTTTATCAATGATCTCACCCGGCTCCGTTATCATACCTTCTTCAAGCCATTTGAATACCAGGCCTATAAGCGTATACTTATATATATCAGTAACAAGCCTTATATCTTCAGGACCGGCATTGGAGCCTTCTGCCTGTGACGACACAACCTCCATAAAAATACTGTCACATACCTCATTCAGATATTTGTTGAGGCGCTCACGGCTGACTGATTTATATACATGATAAATTGCTTTCTTATTATCTATAGCAAAAGACATGGCTTCTTTAATTCCGTCCGCCCATGATTCATACTCAGAATGCTTATTTACTATTTTACCTGTCTCATATTCAAAAATCTTATTGATAAGATCATATATGTCCTCAAAATAATAATAAAATGTTGAACGATTGACACCACATTTATCAATAATATTCTTAACTGTTATCTTATCCAGCGGATGCTCATTAAGCAAACTGACAAACGCATCAACTATTGCTTTCTCCGTAAAAGCTGACACCCCGCACCTCCGTCTTAATCCACATACGTATTACTCTTGTTAATTTCTTCACATGCCTTCATGAAAAGTTCCATTCCTTCATCAGAAAGCGAATATATGCCATATAACGCCGCATTCTTATCATCTGAATCCGAACCGTTATAATATGCATGTGCACTTATAATAACAGCATTATCATCTGTTACGCAACCTTTTTTTCCGTATTTACCGATGATTTGCAGCAAATTATAATACAAGTCAGTATTATAATCAAACCAATACTGTGAAATAAAAGCTTTGTCAGCCGTCAGCGCACCCACACTCATAGTTGCCGACTCAAATTTTTTGTCATGGACTATATCAAGAAATTCTTCATATGATACCGTTGATTTAGCATAATTCATAAGTAATTCAAGTGTTTTAGGTGTCTTATATGAAATAGGCAGCCGTTGCTGCTGATATTCCTGTGAGAGTATATCCGGCTGATAGATATAAGCTATATACAATGTCCCTATTGTACTTGAATAATCTGTCATAATCACATCCAAAAGATTATTATTCTGCTCTATCTCTTCTTTGATACAATCATAAATTGCATGAACCTGACTGTTATCAAGGCTTATGAAATCCATGTCGACATATGAATTATTTGTATATTTCCTGAGATAATTTCCGCTTAATGAATCATTGCGCTTTGTTATACTGTAAGCGACCTTTGACAGTGTCTTTGGTTTAAGATTTACATTACGTTTATACCTGTGTCCATCCTGATGTACTGTCACAACGCATCTTGTCAACATATCATAATAATCTTCTGTACCATCATTATATTCATCCGCAATTGCGCTTATGCAGTCGGCATCATATATCTTTCTGTCAAGCTTGTCCCAGTTTATATCGTAATTATCAAGCTGATACGTTGCCACATCTTCAATTTCAATGTATTGTGTACGCTCAGGTACTATCCTGTAACTGTTAATTCCATATACAACTATTTTCATAGCGGCGAAAGTAACCGCTACCAGTATTATAAGGATTGGAAGTTGTTTCAGGCTTCTTCCAACCATACTCCATTTGTGTGATGTAAGCAATTCATACATTATATATACAAGAACAGCCAACACAAACATTACCGCTGCGTAAAACAAATGTGCCATTGAGCCGTAATTGGTAAAATAAGACATAAGAAAGCCAACTCCGACAAGGCTGCAAAGATATGCCGAAACCATTCTCAACACCGACTGTACTCCGTATGTAAGGCTTGGTTTCTGAGCTGTTTCGCTCTTACGGTGCACATAGACGAATGCTCCCAGAATAAAATACACCATTCCCTCAACAACGGTAGGGATGACCGCATCAAAACTCCCGATATTCGTCCCGTTACCGGTCATTTTCCGCATTATCTGTGTAAGAACATTGCCGCTATCAAGAAATTTTGACATAATGTCACTAACCGGATAGCATTCTGCCACCGAACCAACTATATCGATAACTGCAATTATCATAAAACGCGGAGCCAGCATTATAACACCGGACACTACAATATTACTGAACAATGTACCCGATAATGAAATACCTGCCGATAACACTCCGATAAAAAAGAATGCCAACGCAAAAGTCTTCACCGCAGTAATCATCAGGCTTCTGCATTCCACCTTGACCCTTGGAAGGCTGCCGCACATGACGCTTATTGTAAATGTCTCAACAAAAATCATTATAATGGTCCACAGCACTACTGCCATTATTATTCCGACAAATGCAGGAAGACGCTTAACAGGTATAGCATGATAGAAATCACAGCTGTTTCTCTTATTAAGGAAATTAAAGGCCACCAGCATCATTATCGGTACTATAATAACTGCAATAGCCGCTGATACAATCATCATGTATTTTACATCAAAAACATATACCGCCTGCGTGGCTGCAACAGAATAATTATTGGTTACACTGCGCACACTTATATTTGCCCCAATCGGAACCATTATGCCAATCAAAGCATATATTATACACCCAAGTATTCCGACTATCTTAAGCTGTCTGAATGATTCCTTAAAAAGGCCCATTGCCGGTCTGAAATTCATTATGCACGGTCCTCCTTCTCAAATATTTCGGGATTAAATACATATCCGAGTGTCTCCATCTCATATGTAAAAACTTCCTCAAGTGTAAGAGGCAGGATATCAAGAATTGCCGGTTTCATAGCCTTTAGATGTTCTGCAACCGCTTCCTTGTCACCTCTCATTATAATATTAGAAACCGAACCATGTTTAGAAAAATGCAATATATCAAACCCATCAAACATACTTCTGTCATATTTTTCCACAAACGCAATCTGAATCTTAAAAAGTGATGTTTTAAGATCAAGTATGTCGCTCTCAAGTACAAGACCACCTTTATGAAGCAGCGCAAGCTGGTCACAGGTATCTTCAAGTTCCCTGAGTGAATGTGACGTCATTATAACAGTCATATTATTATCTTCGACATCCTGGCAAACCATATTCTTAACAAGATTTCTCATAACCGGATCCAGGCCGTCAAATGTCTCATCCAGTAAAAGATACTGCGGATGCGAACTTACTGCCAGTATTATTGCAGCCTGTCTTTTCATTCCTTTTGAAAAAGTACTCACGGACTTATTAATATCGAGCTTGAACATCTCACTTAATGAACAGAACCTGTCCATATCAAAATTACTGTATACACAATTATAAAATCCGGCCATTCTCTTCATTGATGAATTATTAACAAAATATAAATCATCCGGCACGAATGCAAGCTTATTCTTGACCTCAGGATGTTCATATACCGGAATACCGTCGATATACACATTTCCTTTATCCGGCTTATATATTCCGGCAATAAGTCTTAAAAAAGTGGATTTTCCGGAACCGTTGGAGCCAACCATTCCATATATACATCCGTCCTGTATACTGCATGTTACACCATCAACAGCATTGTACCCATCAAATGTCTTGGTAAGACCTTCTATATTAATCATTATAAACGGCCTCCTCCCTATACACTTCTTCAACTACATCTATTATTTCAGACCGGCTTATCCCGGCCATCTTCATCTCACGAAGTTCATCACGTATCTTTCCGAGGCAGCTCCGCTTGGCAATAGTCAACGCATCCTTGGCTTTTTCCGATACAAAAGAACCTTTACCCGGAACAGAGAATATCAGTCCTCTTCTGTCGAGTTCTGCGACTGCTTTCTGAATTGTATTCGGATTTACAGACAATTCGACGGACATACTGCGAACAGACGGAATCTTATCACCTGCACACAAAATGCCTGCAAGGATAAACTTTTCTGTCTGTTCAACAATCTGTTCATATACCGGTATTCTCGACATTACATCTATCTGATACATCCGTCTACTCCCAATTCCTATATTTAAAAGCATCAACTGTACTATGCTAACTAGTACACTTGACAACGATAATATATCATGGGAATTTAACAATGTCAACAGTTATTTTTATTACTTTATCCTTACCATAGCCGGTCCGGAATATGATGCTTCGTTGTACATGGCCGCAGAAAAAATCATATTTTTATGGGCTTCAAACATATTTTTGCTCACACTTTGTCCGGTAACCGGGGTTATCCTGCCGTTCTCACACAAATATGCCAGTCTGAACTCTCCGCCGAAACTTCCGTCCATTGCATCCATCTGAAAATCAGAGAAGCTTTTCACCATGATATATGGTTCTTTTAATACTTCTTCATCCGTGCCACGGTTATTACATCTGATACGATTATATTCACCGATGGATTCAATGCCAAGATATGATGAGTACGCATGATTACCGTGAAGCGTCTTTATAATTCCGTTTTCGATAAGAGTATGATCATTCTTCTCAACACCTTCACAGCTGTACGGAACATCGGCCATAATATCTATGCTGATCTTGTCACCGGCAGCATCAGGACATACATCTTTTCCGCATTCGTAATCGGAATATCCCGGATAAATATAAGAAGCGTTACATCTCTCTGTGTAAAAAGTAAGGAATTCACCCACCGTATCATCACAAAGGATCAGCGGATATGCGCTTAAGTCCTCCGGTGCCTTCACAGCTATTGCCCTGTCTTTTACAGACTGTATCGCATCCTCGCATTTACGCCTCAGTGCCTGTTCATCCGGGCTGTCATATTCAAACTGCCTGATAAGTTCAACATCATTGCCATTCAATCTGCTTTGAACGACAAACTCTCCCTTAACGCTCTCTTTGACATATTTTACATCAACGCCATTACTGTTGGTAATATGGACTGTATTTCTGAGTGCAAATATTTCAGCCGAGTTAATCCACGCATTTTCATCAATATCTGCCGAATAAAGTGCTTTCGCCATTTTTACCGCCGTTATGTTAAGACTTCTTATCTCATCAGGATAATCTTCACATGCTCCGTTGCCTGATGGAAGTTCATAATACGGATTATCCGCGTAAAGTGTTGATTTATATGCCTTTCGTATCAGAGACTGCATAGTCACATCATCCATTTCGCTGTACAGAAACACATCAACCGAACCAAGGCAGTGCTTTCCTTCCTTATTAAACTCGCGGTACAGCGTAAGCTTTACATCTCTCGTATCCTTGCCGCGCATCAGATCTGCTTTTTTCTTTACCAGAAAAAGTTCTGCACTCTCACGACGTTCTTCATAAATACAATATTTATCTATCTTCTCCGATTGGAGAATCTTAATTATTCTGTCTGTCATAATTATCCTCCTATCCGAGTTTGATTCTTGCTTTGATATAAGGGCCTCCGTCCGACACCTTAACCCATTCTTTATATCCTTTGCCACAGAAACCGCTTCCGCAAAGTTCTGTTACCGGCGACATCATGGTTATTGACTTAAGCAGATCCGGAACATAACCACTCAGAACAATAGGTGAATATATGACACCCGTAAGCCTTCCATCCACTATCTCCCTTGCCATATTAACCATGCACTGTATTCCCCAATTCTTAGGGTCTTCCATCCCACATGTGGCATTTTCCAACAAAAATCCATACTTTATCGATGCTATCATATCATCGAGACTGTCTTTTCCACCTTCAAAAAAAGTGTTTGTCATTCTCGTATAAGCCTTACGTTCATAACTTTCGCGCCTTCCGTTTCCAGTCGGTGCCGTTTTCAGAGCCATTGCTGACTGGGCATCACATATGCCTTTTTTAAGGATACCGTGATCTATTACAACCGTGTCCTGACCAATCGTACCCTCATCATCGAAATCATAACTTGCTACTTCAATTGCTGCTTTTGCTCCATCATGCATGGTCACAAGTTCTGAAGCAACCTGTTTACCTATATAATTCACGGCAAGTGCCCTGTCTTTATAGAACATATCCATCTCCACGCCGTGTCCGAAAGCTTCATGCGCTATCATTCCGGTAACCTCCGGTGTGCATATGCAGTCATATTCGCCCGGTTTTATCGTCTTTGTATCAAGAAGTTCTATAGCTCCTTTAACAGCACCGGCCAGCCCGTCTTCCATTTTGTCCAGAACACCTATTCCGTCACGGTTACTGTATGCTTTATAATAAGACCTTACAGCCTCTCCGTTCTTTGCCATTATAAAATAATTTCCTGTCATCCAGAGGACTTTCTCCTTAAGCTCCTTTGACTTTGAAAGAAAATACTTCGTATATATCTGATATTGTGCTCCTGCCTGACAGTCAAGAATCCTGTCATCCATCGCAAGCGCGTGTTTCCTTACTTCACGCAGCTTATCAACAATGACATTGTCATCACATTCGTCAGGGTTACCATGCATCTCGTTTTCACTAAAACTCTTTACCGGTATTTCTTCGGGAACATCATATGGAACAAGTTCTATTCCCTCTCTGTTTAGAAGTTCCTCCATCTCATATACCCTGTCTACTTCGGTAATTATCTCTTCTATATTATTCTCTGTCAGTTCACCGAACGAGTATTCAGCAAATGCATGACCGTTGTGAACCTTAATAACGTATCCGCATCCGCTTAAAAGGCCTGACATCGCACATGCAACACCACGCTTTGAAACCGAATAACGCTTGCCTCTGACATCGCTTGCCAGAATGGATGCGTATTCATATCGTTCCCATAGTTTCTCCATAAGATTCTTTATAAGTTTTTCTTTCATAATCCCTGCTCTTTCTTAAGATAATCCCTGAAATCAAGGAGTGAATCAAATTTAAGATATACTTTCGGGGCAATTTCGTCATTGTACGGAAGCATATCCGGAACCATAACCGGTTTGAGGCCGGCATCAAATGCCGATATCAGCCCATTATATGAATCCTCAACAGCATAACACTCACGGGGCGCAACTCCAAGCAGTTCACACGCTTTAAGATATATATCCGGAGCCGGCTTGCTTTTTTCAATCATATCACCGCCTACAATAACGTCAAAATATTTCATCATATCATGCTGCTTCAGATGATTTTCTACTATATGGCGTCTTGATGAGGATGCTATTGCCACTTTTTTGCCGCTGTTTTTAAGATACTCAAGCAGCTCGATGGTTCCTTTCTTAAGAGGAACACCGTTCTGTTCAACATATTCGGCAAATAGCTTATCCTTAAGGGCATAGAATTCTTCACATGGAAATTCCGGCCCATAAAAATCATATAATACACTATACTGGTATTTGCGGTTAGTTCCGATGCACTTATCTGCCGGTTCCGTAATATCGGGCAGTCCCAGTCTGTCAGCTACAACAAACCACGTCTTATAGTATATCCTCTGCGTATCAAACAATACGCCATCCATATCAAAAACAACATTTACCATTATATTTTCCTCGCTTATTCAACCTGAAGCTTTCTAAGTTCGTAAAATTCACCTTTTGCTTCCATCAGTTCATTATATGTACCGTATTCCGTTACTTTTCCTTCGGAAATAACGGCAATCTTATCTGCGTTACGTATAGTTGACAATCTATGTGCAACTATGAATGTCGTCCGTTCTGACTTGAGATTATCAAGTGCTTTCTGTATCTCCCGTTCGGAAATACTGTCAAGTGCAGACGTTGCCTCATCCAGAACTATTACCTTAGGATCACGCATAAGCGCTCTTGCAATAGAGATACGCTGTCTCTGCCCACCGCTTAAACCGCCTCCGTGTTCGCCAACTTCACTATCAACGCCCTTTGGAAGACCGTCAATAAATTCAGTCAGGTTCGCAGCTTTTATAACCTCTCTGAGTTTATTTTCATCAACATTCTTTATTCCGTAGGTTATATTTTCCTTTATGGTTCCCGAGAAAAGAATGCTGTTTTGCGGAACAACCGCAATATGTTTACGGTAACTTCTTAAATTAATATCATTAAGATTATGTCCGTCTATGTCTATCTCTCCGGAATCCGGCTGCATAAATCCGATAATCAGGTTCAGTATAGTGGTCTTGCCTGCACCTGATTCGCCGACAAATGCTACTGTCTCTCCCGGATTTACATGGAGATTAAATCCGTTGAGGACTATTTTGCCGTCGTCCTTGTATGCAAATTTCACATTTTTAAAATCAAATTCACCTGCTATATCCTTAAGCTTCGGTTTTGAGGAATTATCCTCTATGTCGTTGGTCATAAGCACTTCGCCAACAGAAGTAACGGACTCGAAACCTTTGGAAATAATCGGAAGCAGATTAAGGAACTGCGTTATCTGGCCTATTATATTACCGAAATATGTCTGATAAAGGGTTATGTCACCGACCTTAATCGTCCCACGATATGCCAGATAACCTGTAAATCCGAGGCACAGTACCTGAAATGCCTGAAAAACACACCATCCCACAGCGCCAAAATTAGCCTGTATGATATCCAGCTTGTACCCGCTTTTGGCAACATGCAGAAGCTGTCCCTCCATACGTCCGATTTCTTCATTTTCCAGTGCATGAGCTCTGGTGACGGGAATCATCTCAACCATCTCCATTACTTTGGCAGATGTTTCCTCCATCTCACGTCTGAAGTCGGCATTGCTTGTCCTTATTCGTTTTCTGAATGTAACCATTGTAAGTGCAGCCGCAGGCGCACATAGTATAAAAAACACAAGCACAAGTGCGCTTTTGGTTCCGGTTACGGTGACTGCAACAATAACATTCAATGCAATGGTCATCATGTTCACAAAAAGCTGCTGCGATAATGTTTCTATCGCCTCAACATCTCTCATTACTTTGGACTGAAGTCTTCCGGACTGCATCTGTGTATGATATGATATTGAAAGCTGTTGTAATTTTCGTACCAGCGCACCTCGTAATCCGGCCTCAGCAGACCTGGTAGCCTGACTTCTGCATTTGGTAAACAGGTAATTCATCGGATAGTTGATTGCTATCAATGCCATAATTACGAGAATGTTTATCAATATGGTTTTTACCGTTCCGTTCTGCTGTCCCGATGCAATATTTATTACATTGGCCGTAACGATCGGAAGCACCCATACACAGCTGTGCTTAAGTATAAAAAATATTGCGGCAAGACCGAATTTGTGATAGCTTCCTTTGTATAATCCAAGCACCACTTTTAATGGTCTGCCTTGGTTTTTCTCATAACATTCTATGTAATTTTCCTCGATTTTTGAAAAATCTTCATTAAAACTTCCGTCAGATATGTCTGCTTTATTCTTCATGGTATATACAAATCCTTATGCGTTAAACATTAATTTTTCGCTCTTAAATGCCTTGGCGGTAAGAGCAATAAGTATTCCGGCAAATGCATATGTAACTATCGCAGCCACAGCAAACTCTGCCGTTGTTATTTCTCCTGTGAGTATTCCGCGAAATGCCGCTGATGAGTTAAACACAGGTATAAGATAGCTTGTCATGCTGTCTGTATCAGATGTGTACATTGTAATCATTCCAACTACAATAACTATCATATATACCGGCATAATATATGTCTGCGCTTCTTTGATGTTTTTGGAAAGCACAGAAACCATCCCGATTATTGATACATACATAAGAACAATTCCAATTATTATAATTATAAATTCCACAACCTGAGTTCCCGTGAATGAAATGGATAATCCGCTTAAGACATCGGATGTTCCTAACTGTTTCATTCCTATAGGCAATGCAACCAGCATTCCGACAAGATATACAACTGCCGACATTACGGAAAGTACACCCAGTGCCACAAGTTTACCCATAACAATATGTACACGCTTTACCGGTGTAAGAAGAAGACTGGCAAGTGTTCCTCTCTCTTTCTCGCCGGCAATTGAGTCTACACCAAAACTCATCGCTCCGGCAAATATCATCATAGTTATGAAATAAGGTACAAAAGTACCCAGCATTTTACCTGTAGCTTTATTGCTGTCCACAATTTCCGATTCCGGATTATCCGAATCCACGGTAAAGGCAAGCGTCTTGTCTATGCTTCCATATCTTTCCGTAAGAAGCGCCTGTCTGTAGCTTTCAATGTAAGTACCCACAAATCTTGTCCTTGCCTCAGAAGAGTAATCTTCACTCGGATTATAAAAAGTCTTGATCTGCGGTACTGATGCATTTTCATAATTCCGCACATCATCGGTAAAATTATCCGGGAATACGACCAGTAGATCCGCATCTGCGCTGAGTATTTTATCTTTAATTGCATTTATGTCAGCATCTTTACCGATAAATGTAACATTAATATCACCGGCCTGTTTAACAGTATCCGCAAAATCCTGCGGTGCATCCTGCACATATACCTCCGATATGTGTTTATCAATATCAGCTTTCATATTGGATATCAATCCAAACATTAACAGAAAAATGCCGGCCATAATTATCACTGGAAGTATAAACATTGAAAAAATGAGTTTCTTATCCTTAAATACACGGGCAAACTCCTTGCCCATAATTGTCCTGAATCCGTTCATTACAATACCTCCTTGTGATTAGCCTTATACATCTCAAAAAATGCATCTTCAAGATTATCAGTATTATACATGGCATATATCTCAGGAAGTGCTGCATCACATACCTTATGGCCGTCAATTATGACACCGATCCTGTCACAAAGTTTCTCTGCCTCACTCATAATATGAGTCGATATGATAATGAGTTTTCCTTCATCACGAAGTTTCTTCAGATAATCCGTAACCAGCCTTGCAGTTACAATATCAAGGCCTGACGTCGGTTCATCAAATATTACAATCGGCGGATTATGTACAAGGCTTACGGCAATCGCTGCCTTCTGCTTCATACCTGTCGACAGCTCTTCTATTTTCTTGTCGGCGAAACCTTCAATTCCGAAATATGAGAAAAGTTCACTGCGTCTTGCATCCAGTTCGTTTTCAGGTACATTATGCAGTTTACCGAAGAAATCAAACATATATCTTACGGTAAACTGGGCATCCAGCTTGATTTCATTTGTAAGAAAACCTATTCTCTTACGTACCTCACCGGGATCTTTCACTGTGTCAAATCCATCGACACTTATACGTCCTTCCGTAGGATTAAGAAGAGTCGCCAGACAACGCAATGTTGTAGTCTTTCCGGCTCCATTCGGGCCCAGAAGGCCGTAAATTTCCCCATTCACAGCCTTAAGTGACACATTTTCAACCGCAATCTTCACTGTTTCTTTTGTCTTTTCTTTCTGCATCTGTTTCTTACTCAGCTTATAGATCTTGGTAAGATTATCAATTTCAATCATGGCAGTCTCCTCATATTTCATAAATTGTTTATAAATTATTCAGTTTATCCACAGCTTCTTCAATTTCTGCCTGTGTTATAGGTGCTTTTGCGAAAGATGTCACAGCATGAATCGGCAGGTTCTCAAGCATCGAATCATTCATCTCATTGGAAATTGCTTCAATGGCACCGTCACTCTGCGGACCCAGTTCACCTTCAAAATATGCCTGATAAAGATGTGAAACCACTGCTCTTGCATTATCATCCTTAAAAATGTCACCCATAGTCGTATCGACCGTATAATGAACCGGAAGCTTCTTATCCTGTATATACTCTATTTCCGAAACAAGTTCTATTTCGGCTGATGACTTCGCTGCCATTATCCTGTATTTACCGCCATGAGCAAACCAGCCCTTAATTCGCGGTTCATAATAGGCAAATGCCCTCATATCAAGTTCCATTGTGACAGTCTTTGTCTGGCCCGGTTCAAGAAATACTTTTGTAAAATTCTTAAGTTCTTTTTCCGGTCTTGTAACTGTAGGTTCCATATCGGCAACATAAATCTGAACAATTTCCTTACCGGCTGTTTTACCTGTATTGGTAACATCAACCGAAACCTCTATCCTGCTGTCGTCATTCATCGTTGTGCCTGATAATACAAGGTTTGAATATTTGAATGTAGTATACGATAAACCATATCCAAACGGAAACTGTACAGGCATTTTTTTCTTATCGTAATAACGGTATCCCACAAAAAGACCTTCACTGTACGATACTGCATCACCATCACCAAATCCTGTAAGGAATGAAGGGTTGTCCTCTAACTTATACGGGAATGTCTCTGCAAGTTTTGCACTTGGATTTACTTTGCCAAAAAGTATGTCGCACTGTGCACCTCCGACAGCCTCACCGCCGAGATATGACTCAAGGACTCCCTTAACATCATCAATCCAAGGCATCTCAATCGGTGAACCGTTATGAAGTACAACCACAACATTCGGCTGCACTTTGGCTATTTCACTTATAAGATGATTCTGGCTCTGCGGCATATGCATATGTTTTCTGTCAAATCCCTCAGATTCAAACGCATCCGGAAGACCCGCAAAAATGACAGCAATGTCCGATTCCTTTGCTAATTTCACTGCCTGTGCTTCAAGTTTGTCATCTATTACATCTTCCGCATCATCGAATCCCTGTGCATATGTTACGCAGTCGATATTCTGTGACATAACTTCATCCATTGCCGATGTAACCTTAATGCAATCGATATGTGAACTGCCTCCGCCCTGGAAGCGTGGTTTTACAGCGTATTTACCGATAAATGCTATTTTCTTATCCATTGAAAGCGGAAGAATATCATCCTGATTCTTGAGAAGAACTATTGTCTCCTCGGCTATCATTCTTGATTTATCATGCTCATCATCCCAGCTGACCTTGATTGAAGAATCATGATTTTCTACAGCCTTATATACTATATTAAGGATTCTCTCACATGCGGTATTAAGAGTCGATTCTTCCATTGAGCCATTCTTAACAGCCTCAACTATAAGCGCATCCCTGACACCCTGTGACCCCGGCATTTCCAGATCCAGTCCGGCCTTAAGACCTGCAACCCTGTTACCGACTGCGCCCCAGTCGCTCATGACAAAACCGTCAAATCCGCTTTCTTTGCGAAGAAAATCCGTCATAAGTTCATAATTTTCTCCGACATATCTGCCATTTACTTTATTATAAGAACTCATAACCGTCCACGGTTTGGATTTCTTAATTGCATTCTCAAATACAGCAAGATAAATCTCATGCAATGCTCTTTCGTCAATGGAAGCACTTACCGACATTCTTCTCGTTTCCTGATTATTTGCCATAAAATGTTTAATGCTTGTACCAACGCCCATGCTCTGGACACCGTTAATATGGGATGCCGCAATCTCAGACGCGAGATACGGATCTTCGGAATAATATTCGAAATTACGTCCGCAAAGAGGCGAACGCTTAATATTTACCGCAGGCCCGAGCAATACCGATACATTCTCTGACTGACATTCTTTTCCGAGCGACTTGCCCATTTCGTAAATCAAATCCCTGTTAAACGAAGTTGCCGCTCCGCATCCTGCCGGGAAACAAACTGCCTTGATGCTGTCATTCACTCCGGGGTTGTCACCGTTCTCATCCTGTTTACGCAAACCATGAGGGCCATCTGATACCATTATTTTCGGTATTCCAAGGCGTTCCACGGCTTTGGTATGCCAGAAATCTTCACCTGAACACATTCCGGCCTTTTCCTCAAGTGTCATTGCAGCAACAATTTCTTTGATTTTTGCCATTTCCATAATCGTTTCCTCCTGCGATATGTATTCTATTAAATTATTATCAAAAAATATATATAAACCTTATAAACCAGTGGACCTGTAAGCCGGGTTATGTCTTGAATGGTCATCTATCTAGTCCTGCCGTTACCGGCAGGCTCAAGCAACCTACCTGAAGCTGGCGGGCCACGTCATCGCTTCTGTTTGGTCTTGCTTCGGATGGGGTTTACATGTGCCTTCTGCGTTACCGCAGAAGCGGTAGTCTCTTAAGCTGCCCTTCCACCCTTACCGGTTGATATAACCGGCGGTATATTTCTGTTGCACTGGCCTTGGAGTCGCCTCCACCGGACGTTATCCGGCATCCTGCCCTATGAAGCCCGGACTTTCCTCACCTGCATAATTGCAGCCGCGACCATCCGGCCCACTGATTTATATTAGGTTTATTTACACATTAAAACAGCTTCCCCCGATAAATTCCCTTGCGATGGAATTAATCGGAATGAAGTCATTCGGTATGCCGAGAAAATAGTCAAGAAACTTAATAAGCCTGTTGGCTTCCGGATATTCCGGTTCATCCCTTCCGATACCGAAAAGAAGTGGTTCCGCATATTGCTTTAACAAAGCAAGCTCATATATGAGTGCGGAATTGAACATAACATCCGCTTCTTCCTGAAAAGGAAATATATTTTCTTCCTCTCCTTTTCTTACTGAAGGCCACATTGCTATGGTCTTCTTTGCCGATGTTCCTCTCGTCTGGGCATCTCTTACAATTCTTCTTATGAGTCTGCCGTCCGTTGTAGGAATTCTGTTATGTTCATCTATATTTAACTGGGTGAGTGCACTCAGGTAAATCTTAAATTTGCTTTCCTTTGGAAGTGAATATGACAAACGGTCGTTCAGCCCGTGTATACCCTCTATGACGAGAACATCACTAGGTCCGAGTTCCTTATAATCGCCGTTATATTCACGCTTGCCAAGTTTGAAATTGAATGATGGCAGTTCAACTCTTTCACCATTTAAAAGTGCTGTCATATCTTTGTTAAACTGCTCTATATCAAGTGCTTCAAGGCACTCAAAATTATAATCGCCATTCTCATCTTTAGGAGTAAATTCTCTGTTTACGAAATAATTATCAAGCGATATCTGGTGCGGTCTCATGCCGTGTGCCCGCAGCTGTATTGCAAGACGGTATGACGTAGTCGTCTTACCGGAAGATGACGGTCCTGCTATCATAATAAATTTCTTGGAAGGATCATCCGATATTCTCTGTGCAATGTCCGCAAGTTTCTTTTCCTGAAGGGCTTCCTGTACGAGTATAAGTTCCTTGATGTTTCCGGAAACTATCGTCTCATTTAAGTCTCCCACCGTCTCAACACCAAGCATCCTGCACCATTCAGTAGATTCATCAAGCACTTTAAAAAGCTTATTCTGCGGCGCAAACTCCGGAATATCTTTCGTATTCTCCACTGTCGGAAACTGAATTACAAAGCCTTTATCATAAAGGAATAACTCATAATGCTGTATGTATCCGCTCGACGGCACCATATATCCATAATAGTAATCTTCAAATCCATCAAGCCTGTATACGTTAACCGTTGAACTCTTTCTGTACCTGAAAAGCTTTTCCTTGTCATACATTCCATGATTGCCAAAATGCTTTACTGCTTCATCTTTCGGAATTGTATGCTTCATTATCGGCATGTCGCCATCGACGATTTCTCTCATGCGGGCCTTAACCCTACATATAAATTCATCATTGACCGATACATTTCCCTTGACAGTACAATAATATCCCTTGCTGAGGGAAAATTCAACCTTAACTCTCTCGATATCCGTATGTCCGTATACATCATATATTGCTTTGAGCATAATTAAGGTTGCGCTTCTCTTGTAAGTAAGCAGTCCATCGCTCTGCGCTGTTGTAATATATTCTATCTTAGAATCCGGATATACTTTCTTCCACAACTCACACAGCTTGCCATTCACTCTGGCAAGCACGATTTTGTCCTTAAATTCCGGCTGTGCCTTATCTGCCAGTTCTTTTAATAAAATTCTATCTTCCATCTTATTGCCCCCTTTAGATAAAATGCTGCGGATTGTCATACGACATCCCCGCTATTTCTATATTATCTGTATTTTCCTTAAGATATTCCATTATCTCATCTATAAAGATATGTTCAATGCCATAATGTCCTGCATCAATAATGCACAAACCTTCTGCCACCGCATCCGCCGCAACGTGATATGACATATCACCGGTGATCAGTACCTGTGCGCCCTGTTTCAATGCCGTTTCAGTATATTCTTTGCCTGATCCCGGGCAGATTGAAATTCTATCAATCATCTTCAATTCGTCTCCGTATAATATAACATGAGAAAGTCCGAATTTTTCTTTTACCAGTCCGCATAACTCTGCTGCTGTCATACTATGTTCCGGTCTTCCGGTTCTGCCTATTCCTTCGCCGTCACATGTTTCCTCAAGGACATCATCTTCAGACATTGAAAGTCTTGATGCTGCCGCATGTGCCATTCCTCCGACGCAGTCATAATTAGTATGCATGCAATATGCATTTATTCTGTTTTCGATAAGCCGCATTATCCGCCTTCCGGTTATATTATCATCATTAATCTGCTTTATTCCATGAAAAATAAGCGGATGGTGCGATACTATCATGTCGGCATTTATCTCTATTGCCCTGTCAATCGCTGCGTCATCTATATCAAGCGTTACAAGTATGGTATTGATTTCGTTATCTTTATGACCGACATGCATTCCCACATTATCCCAGTCACATGCGTATTTTACCGGACTGAGTTTCATAAGAAGTTCTGCTATATTCTCAGCATTCATATAAATGAAGTCCCTCCTTAATGATATCAATATCTGATTTCAATTCTTCAATTCTTGATTTCTGACTGTCAAGTCCTTTAAGAATTGTTATTTTCTTGGAAAGCTCATTCTCAAGATATTGCTTGAGAACAGGATCGCGCGAAGCAAGAAGCATACCACCATACCTGTACTCACATTCACCGGGATTCCGGCTGATTTCCGGTCTGTATACGGCCTTCATCACAACATAATACTTTCCGTCATCAATTACCATATGCTCATCGGTAATCATCATCCCTTCATCATGAAGAAAATGTCTTACAACATCCCAGTCTGAATGAGGTGAGAGAATCAGTTCCTTAAGACTGCGGACTTTATCCATATCATCCTTAAGGATACGCACCGTAAGAAGTCCGCCCATTCCTGAAATAATAACCGTGTCTGCCTCGTTGGGGCCAAGTTCTTTAAGTCCGTCTGATAATCTTGTACTTACCAGATTTTCAACATTATTAAGTGAAATATTTCTTCCGGCTGTCGAAAGTGGTCCTTCATTGACATCCATTGCAATCACATGGGGTGAAATCCCATGTGCTGCAAGATATATCGGTATGTATCCGTGGTCTGTACCAACATCAGCCACGACATTTCCGGGCGTTACGCAATCGGCAACTGTTTTAAGTCTCTTTGATAAATTCATTAGTCAAGATAATCCTTTAACTTACGGCTTCTGCTCGGGTGTCTTAATTTTCTTAACGCTTTGGCCTCTATCTGTCTGATACGTTCTCTTGTTACATTAAATTCCTTGCCGACTTCCTCAAGTGTTCTGGCTCTTCCGTCATCAAGTCCGAATCTTAATTTAAGTACTTTCTGCTCACGGTCAGTAAGTGTTGACAATACTTCATCAAGCTGTTCCTTGAGTAATGTAAACGCAGCCGCCTCTGCCGGTACAGGGACATTATCATCCTGTATAAAGTCTCCGAGATGGCTGTCTTCCTCCTCGCCGATTGGTGTCTCAAGCGATACCGGTTCCTGTGAAATCTTAAGTATTTCACGGACTCTGTCTACTGGCATATCCATCTGCGCCGCAATCTCCTGCGGAGTCGGTTCACGTCCAAGCTCCTGAAGCAACTGGCGCGAAACCCTGATAAGTTTATTGATCGTCTCAACCATATGAACGGGTATTCTTATGGTTCTTGCCTGATCTGCTATTGCCCTTGTTATAGCCTGTCTTATCCACCATGTCGCGTATGTTGAAAACTTATATCCCTTACGGTAATCAAATTTCTCAACTGCCTTTATAAGTCCAAGGTTACCTTCCTGGATAAGATCAAGGAAAAGCATTCCTCTTCCCACATATCTCTTGGCAATACTTACAACAAGTCGTAAATTGGCCTCTGCAAGACGCTGTTTGGCATTAACATCTCCGAGTTCCATTCTCTTGGCAAGTTCAATTTCTTCATCAGCTGAAAGAAGCGGTACTTTACCTATTTCTTTAAGATACATTCTTACAGGATCCTCAATGCTTACGCCATCCGGCACGGACAAATCTATATTTTCAACATCTATATCGTCTTCGTTATCAAGTATTACATCATCATCCGGTGCTTCGTCATCTTCATCGGTTGTTCTGAGTGTGTCGATATTATTAGCCTCAAGAAATTCGAATATCTTGTCCATCTTATCTGCGTCAAGATCCATATCACTAAACATATCCGTAATTTCCTGATATTCAAGAACATTTTTCTTTTTCTTGGCAAGTGCCAGCAAATCCTTCAGCTTCTCACTGAATTTTTCCATGTTTTCATCCATCAACATGTCCATCCTTCCATAGTTAATTTTAGTTTGTCCTCTATTTAAGTGAAATATGCAGGTTCTTAAGTCCCGCCTGTTCTGCTATTATCTTCTGCAGCTCATTAAGGTCGGCTGCCGACCTGCTTCTCATCTCCAGGCTGTTACGCCTTATGTTGATAACAGCTTCATTAAGTGCTTTCTCCCTGTCTGATTCAAGTGCTGAATCATCAAGGATGTTTGTATTAAGAATCATCGCTGCATCACGCTGTCTCTCATCATCCTCAAAACGGTTAAGTATCGCCGCCGGATTGAATCTGCCTTCTTCAAGCTGTGCAAACATCATACCTGCAAGCTCTTTATATAATGGCTCAGTAAAATCCTCGGGTGTAATATAATCTCTCACAGCCTTATATATATCCGGATTATCACATATCCATGTAAGAATCATCCTCTGGGATTTATGTACACCATCATCCTTGACTTTGGCGCGATCCGTTACATTAACCGGCTTGCGTTCTCTTCCTGCCGTTGTGGCGGCTGCCGACCTGGCTACTAATTTTCTGAGACTGTCCGGACTTACAAAATATCTGGCTGCAACTGCTTCAAGATAATTATTTCTCTCTATTTCTTCTTCAAAGTCGGTAAGTCTTCTTGCTATAGCACCCATAAATGCTGTCTTACCGTCCGGGTCGTTGATGTCATAGTCTCTTTCCATCATCCTGACTTCAAAAAGGAAACTGTTTTCTGCGTTATCAATTCTCTCCTGAAATGCCTCACGCCCTTTGGCTTTAATAAATTCATCCGCATCTTTATGCGGCTGCATATTAATAACTCTGGTTCTAAGGCCTGCATCCCTGAAAATTCCTATGGCACGCAAAGCTGCCTTAACACCCGGTCCGTCACTGTCATAACAAATCAGAACATCCTTGACATAACGTTTGATCAACATCGCCTGACCTGTTGTAAGTGCAGTTCCGAGTGATGCCACCGCCTGCGTAAATCCCGCCTGGTGCATGGAAATCACATCCATATATCCTTCACAGATTATTATATTATTTTTGCGGGAGTTCTTGGCAATATTAAGACCATACAGATTACGGCCTTTGTCAAAAACACCGGTTTCGGGCGAATTCAGGTATTTGGGTTGTCCATCGCCCATGACACGTCCGCCGAAGCCAATCACTTTATTATTGATATTCAATATCGGAAACATCACACGGTTGCGAAACCTGTCATGAACGCCACGCTCATCATATACAAAAAGACCTGTTTCCTTAAGGATATCGTCACTACAGCCTTCTTTCTTGAGATACTGGTACAATGCATCTTTGCGCATTGATGAAAAACCAAGTCCAAATGATGTTACCGTCTTATTCTCAAGTTCTCTCTTTGCAAAATATGCTTTGGCCGCATCTCCATCCTTTGTACCGAGGAGGTAATGAAAATACCTTGCTGCCTTGGCATTAATTTCATATATATTATTCTTAAGATCTGCCTCATGACGCTTCTCGTCACTTATCTCAATATCAGGAACATCTATTCCTGCCCTGTCGGCCAGCACCTTAGCTGCTTCAGGGAATGTAAGGCTGTCATATTTCATAAGGAAAGAAAACACATTGCCTCCTTCACCGCAGCCAAAGCAATAGAACATCTGCTTACCGGCTGACACAGAGAAAGAAGGTGACTTTTCATTATGGAAAGGACAAAGTCCAAAATACGAACTGCCTTTTTTCTGCAATTTGACATATGACGAAATTACATCAACAATATCATTACGAGATCTGATTTCTTCTATTAAATCATCCGAAAGATACAATTCTTAATTACCTCTGTCATCTATTTCTTCCATGAAACAGGAATGAATATTTTCTTAAATATATTAATTGCAAACTGATCACTCATTCCTGCTATGTAATCACATACCACACGCTCCTTTGATTCATTATGCTGTTCTTCTATTGTGCGGAAAGCTGCAGGAATTTCATCAAAGTGCTCGCAGAAATACCAATACATTTCTTTGAGCATTTTACGTGCTTTAACCTCTTCACTCTTAGCCATCGGATTGGTATATACGCTGTCAAACATAAACTGTCTAAGGCTTGTCATTGCATATCCCACATCATCCGACATGAGAATATCCGGCTTATCCATGCTTTCATTAATAACATCATGAATTAATGTATTGAGCCTTTCCTTGGTGGAATTGCCAAGTATCGCCGTTAATTCTCCCGGAAGATCATCCTCCGACAATATTCCTCCCCTGATTGCATCATCTATATCATGATTAATATACGCTATCTTGTCTGATACGCGGATTATCTTACCCTCCATGGTGGACGGGTGCCCGCTCGTCCGATGATTAACTATTCCATCGCGTACTTCCCTGGTAAGGTTAAGCCCCTTACCATCCTTTTCGAGAAATTCCACAACACGGATGCTCTGTTCATAATGCCTGAAACCAAATGGGCATATCTCGTTAAGGACGCGCTCGCCTGCATGCCCGAACGGGGTATGTCCGAGATCATGTCCCAAAGCAATTGCCTCTGTCAGGTCTTCATTAAGGCGCAAAGCCCTTGCGATTGTCCTTCCTATCTGGGCAACCTCAAGAGTATGTGTAAGTCTTGTTCTGTAATGATCTCCTTCCGGAGACAGAAAGACCTGCGTCTTATGCTTTAATCTTCTGAATGATTTGCAATGAAGAATCCGGTCCTTATCACGCTGATATATTGTTCTGATATCGCATTCAGGTTCTCGTATATCTCGTCCCATCGAGGAATCGCTGAATGCTGCATATGGGCTGAAATGTTCTCTTTCCCAATGTTCCTGCATCTGTCTGATATCCATATTAACCTCTGATCCTAAAGCTGTGAAAAATTCTCTCTATTCTAGTTATTCTATGTCCTTTCCCGTAATCCTTTTTTATTATTCGGACAAAATCATATCTATCGCCATAAGATATCCGTCAAATCCTTTTCCGATTATCTGCGCGGTACATGCCGGCTCCGTGACCGATACATGTCTGAATTTTTCCCTCGAATTCACATCCGAAATATGCACCTCAATCTTTTGAAAAGTCGTAACTGAAGCAAGTGCATCTCTTATCGCATAACTGTAATGCGTGTATGCTCCGGGATTTATCACTATTCCGGCCACATTATCAAAATATGCTTCCTGAATCTTATCGATTATGGCACCTTCATGGTTACTTTGGAAACACTCAACTTCTATTTCCTTTGTCTTTGCATACTCCTCTATCATTCCCACAAGATAATCATAATCCCTGTCCCCATATATATTTTTCTCACGTATTCCTAAGAAATTAAGATTTGGTCCGTTTATTACAAGTATTTTTTTCAATTTATCTTCTCCTTAATCATGCTGTATACTTTCTCATACGAGCAGCCGTCGGTATCTATTATTACATCCGCCGTGCCCTCATATGTGGATGAACGCTTTTCCATAAGTTCAGCTATTTTCTGACGCGGGTTTCCCGTCTGCAGAAGTGGCCTTACCGTATCATTTCTGAGTCTCCAGGCAAGTGTATCGACTTTCGCACGCAGATATACGACCACTCCGAGTTTATGTATCAATGCCCTGTTTCTTGCATGCATCGGAAGTCCTCCGCCAACCGCAACAACAAGATTATCCTCCTCACGCTGTATAAGTTCCATGAGGATATCTGTTTCCTTTCTGCGGAAGTACTCTTCACCCTCATCGGCAAATATTTCTTTAATAGTCCTTCCGGCATCTTTTTCGATAACGCTGTCGGTATCTACAAGCCTGTAGCCGTTTCTGGCCATAAATCTTCCGATACTTGATTTGCCGCATCCCATAAAACCAATCAGAATAATATTGCTCATTTGTCAAGTTCCTTTTTCATCATATTTAGTATTTCACCGGACAATTCCCTGTCAATACTTACTCCGTACCACAGTTCAAATGCCGCTATTCCCTGATACAATAGCATCTTAAGCCCGTTATATGACGGTGCATTATGTCCATTGCAATATTGCATAAACTTAGTCTCAGTCGGGTTAAAAATAATATCAACTCCCGCACTGACGTAATCATAAAATTCTTCATCCTCAATTGCTGCTCTGTCAACATCAGGATAAAGCCCTACACTCGTAGTCTGTATAACAGGATATTTGCCCTTCGGTATTTTATTATATTCATCAAGGGCAAGTGCCGATACAATGCTGCCAAAATTTGCATTAACTTCGTCTGCAAGCGCCTGCGCCTTTAATACGCTTCTGTTGAGCAGCCATATATGAGATGCGCCCTTTGATGCACACAGATATGTAATCGCTTTTGACGCTCCACCGGCACCGAGGATGATAACATCAATATCTTTAATTATAATGTTTTCTTCGTCAAGTTCCCTGCCAAGTCCTATAATATCAGTATTATATCCTTTATATCCGCCGTCAGCCCTGACAAGTGTATTTACCGCTCCGATATGTCCGGCAAGTTCATCAATATCGACAAGACTCCTTATAACATCACATTTATGCGGCACTGTCACATTAAGACCACGGATTCCAAGGACATAAGCTCCGCGGATGGCATCATCAAGTCTGTCGCTTTCAACCTTAAATGCGGTGTAAGCCATGTTGATATCCATGCGTTCCGCCAAAGTGTTATGAATCATCGGTGACAGCGAATGTCCGACCGGATTTCCTATAAGGCAGCATAATTCTGTCTTTGCGTTCATTATTTCTTTCTCCTTTTGTAGCAGAAAAGCACTATTTTTTCTAATTTCCTCTTCAATACTATCTGTATCTCTTCCTTCGGATGTATCGGTTTCACAAGAATCGACGGAATGCCGGCACGATTGGCTCCGTACACATCCGTAAAAATCTGGTCACCTATAAAATATGTATTGCCGGTATCCGTACCCATAAGTTCCATCGCTCTTATATAATTCTTCCTCGACGGCTTGTGGGCATCATAAACGTATTTTGAACCGACTGCATCCGCAAATGGTTTTACTCTCGGCTCTTTATTGTTGGATATCAGACATGTGTCAAATCCGATACTTCTCAACTGTTCAAACAATTTAATGGCGCGCTCTGTTGCCGGCATGCCATGCTCCACCAATGTATTATCAATATCATATATCAGTCCCCTGATTCCACTGCGGTACAACTGCTCGTAGTCGATGCTGTATGATGAATCAAGGTATTTTGTTGGATATAATTTCTTAAACATGCAAATCTCCCTGTTGTCTACTGAAGGAACTTCTTAAGTTCAACCATAAATGTATTAATATCTTTAAATTCCCTGTAAACAGAGGCAAATCTGACGTATGCGACCGCGTCGATATCTTTGAGCTTGTCCATTACCATCTCTCCGATAACGCTTGTCGGAATTTCTTTTTCATCCAGGTTAAAAATCTTTGTTTCTATCTCATCAACTATTTCCGAGATGGTATTAATTGATACAGGTCTCTTGTGACATGAACGGATTATTCCTTCCTGGATCTTATTTCTGTCATAAAGTTCTCTTTTGTTATCTTTCTTGATAACTAAAAGCGGCACCATTTCAACTTTCTCATATGTCGTAAATCTCTTACCGCATTCATCACAGCTCCGCCTTCTTCTGATTGAACTGTTATCATCTGCCGGTCTTGAATCTATTACTCTTGTATTTTCTTCGCCACAATATGGACATCTCATATAAAACACTCCTTGTTATATTTATTGTAAGTCACATTTAATATCTATGTAATATAAGATATAATCCTTTAACGCGCTCTGTCTCTATATAATTATTCTCTTTAAAGTACTCCTCATCCTTCTCCGTTATTTTATAAAATCTCAAATCAATCACGAGATAATCCGGAAGAGGTGACTTATCAAATTTGTACGGATATTCATAAAGCTCGGTCCTGTTTGCCAGGTGCGGCACGAAGAAGGTGGTTGCTCCTACCGATGCGCCGGAAGGTATGCTCTTCATCGCATCATTCAGAACCTCAATCTGTTCTTTCCCGTCCGAATAGCTGCTTATGTACCATGATTTGGAAAACGACGCAACGGGCATTATGATAAATGCGGCGCATATCGCAAACGAACACATGAATCTACGTGATTTCTCACCAAGTTCTGCATAATTTGATATTGCCAGATAAAACAATATTGCAGTAACTCCAAATACATACTGGAAAAATATCGAATACTGATACTGGTAATCGGTTGCCAGATTAATTATCAACATCGGAAGCAATAATATAAACCGTGAAACTTTTTTGGTTGCCACAGGCAATGCTCCAAGCGGTGCAAACATATACAGAAGGAAAGGATATTTCTCGCTTCCGAAACATTCCGCTATAGCATATGCCGGATTGGTCACAAAATTTCTGATCACATCCATAAGACTTCCGGCACCGTCAACCATAAAATTGCTGTATCTGTATGTCATTACACCAAGTCCGTATTTTTGCATAAGCGTTGTGACCACAAGAAAATATACAACCGCCGAAACGGTCATTACAGTTCCTTTTATATATTTTCTTTTGCCGAATATCGTAAATAAGCCTATGCATGCTACATAAACAGCCGCATCTTCCTTGACAAGCATTGTCAGCAAAGATAAAATAATTATTCCTTTGATATCATCTTTCTCAATAGCATAGAACAGCCATAATATAAGAGGTATAAGGAAACAATTCTCATGAAGATCATAATAGCATCCTGTCGCAACCGTTGGGAAAAGTGCAAATATTATACCAAAACATGCCGTGGCTGATTTGCTCAGGCCAAATTTCTTACACAGAAGATATACCGGTATAATTCCGCTTGCAACAGTGATTACCTGAAGTACCTGAAGTGTTACCGGATACGGGAAGAAGAAATAAAACGGCAGATACAGATAATATATGGGTGAAAAATGCACCGCAAAATGCGATAATGTCATATTGCGTTCCACAGTCGTGACAGGCTCCAGTGTTGTCTTCATATTATGGAACATCTGTGCCCATATGCCGAAATCAAATCCCGGCGCAGAGTAATTTACATATCTTAACACCGTGAATGTTCCCGCGATAAGCATATAGAACACAGCCGCAATAATATATATTATTACAACTATTTTTGTCTCGTTGATTTCAGCAAATGTCCTTGTGTGTGATGCGGCATAAGTAATCGAGACCGCAAGAACCGCAAGAATTCCGACAAGATAGGTAACATCGGTATTGCTGCTTATGGTAACCAGCCCGTATAATGTAACCAGAATCATTGGTCCGTACACTTCTGCCCACGAAAATACTTTCATATATCCAAGGCCACAGAAAAAAGCAAAAAAGAGCAGCATAAAGCAGGCATACATCGGCACGTTAATATCTGCAGCAAATGCAGCACTGTTAAATGTATCTCCGCTCTTCAGGAAAAATACTATCGCTGTTAAGAGCCAGGCCATTATAAGCCTGACTATAATTTTCTCAAAAGTTATATTTTTCTTAAATGAATCCCAGAATTCTCTCAATATCCAATTCTCCTTCTATCTTAACCTTCCGCATTCAAATCTCGCCTTCATCTTAAGACACCTTATTAAAGAATCTATCCTGTCGTCTATATTTCCGTCATCAACAGTCAGATCCAGCGACACGGCTATGTCATTAATAAGCCTGTCATCGATTTTTCCCCTGATTGAATTGAGATACTCTATCTGTGAGGCACTCGTATCACAATCAAAAAATCCCATAAGATATGGATTGACTTTATCCCCGTCATCATTATTGTTTGCCCGTACTTCTTCCGGCTGCTTTCCCGGTACATCATTGACGGATCTGAGGCCTGTCAGTTCTTCCCTATCCACCTTCTCAAATCTGTATACGGCCGTGGCAAGAGGATATTTATCCTTGTCCACTTTACTTATAAACATATCATACGGTCTTATGTATATTTTAAAATCATCATACATAGCCTGATAAACCACATATTTTTCACCTGTTTCTGAGTGGTATGCTATGGCTATTATCTGGTAAAGTCTGTTCTTAAAATGTCTGTATATTTCACCCGGAGCGATTATTCTTTCATTTCCCATTATAGTTACTCCTTTCATCGATTTACGATTAGATTTAATTGTATAACAAACTTCTGCAAAATGCAAGAAAAGAACCGCAATGCGGTCCTTTTCCAATATCATTTAAACGTAGGATTCAGAATATTATCTCTTTCTTGTAAGTCCATAGATACCAAGGCCTGCGAAGCATATACCTGATGCTGCGAAAATCACCTCAAGTACACGAAGATTGGACTTATCACCTGTATCAGCTTCAACTTCCGGTCTTCTGCGTCTTGCAAGTGTTGTCTCCTCTTCGGCTGTCGTCTCATCATCGCCTTCAACCTCGCCCGATCTGGTTGTTGTCTCAACTTCTGTTGTTTCCATAACCGGAGCTGTTGTTTCATCAATTACAGGCACTGTTGTTGTCTCCGGTGCTGTTGTTGTCTCTGGCACTGTTGTTGTCTCTGGTGCTGTCGTTGTCTCCGGTGCTGTTGTCTCTGGTGCTGTCGTTGTCTCCGGTGCTGTTGTTGTCTCCGGTACTGTCGTTGCCTCTGGTGCTGTCGTTGTCTCTGGTGCTGTCGTTGTCTCCGGTGCTGTTGTCTCTGGTGCTGTTGTCTCTGGTGTCGGTATCTCTGCTTCTGTCGGATAGGTGTCTGGCTCAGTCTCAACAGGAATATCTGCCGATACAAAATGCATCTCACCGCTTATATTTTCAAATCTGTCTGCAATTACTCTTCCTGAGCTTGTTACATAAAGATCAACGCTGGCATCCGGTGCCACTAATATTCCGCACACACCGTTCATATTTACTGTTCCATCGTAATCAGCAAAGTTCCAGATAATTGTATCTGATATTGTCGCTGAATTGTTAGCAGATGATGTCACGAAATTATTGTTGCCTTCTTTAATTGCATACTCTCTTATTGAAATCTCATCATCTGTGATATCCTTAACATTAATTACTACAATCTTATCCTGCGGCTTATAAATTTTAAGTCCGCCATTCTGGATACTGTTAAGCTCTGCTGCTGTAATATTAACCACACAAATCTGATCCGTACAACCATTTACATCTATAACACTTCTGTTCATATCAGAATAATCAGCTATAACACCCTTTGTATTCTGGTATGTTGCAAACTGGGCAAATGTATTTCTTGCATAAGAAATAGCTGCTGTCACATCAAGGAAGTTCTCCTCGAAATAAATATTTACATTCTTATTATTGGCAATATAAATATTCTTCTCAGGGCTGTTAAGTGTTACCAGATTTCCGTTAATCGTATACGGAACTCCGACTACAATATTATTAGCCGACTTATCATTCTTAAGTTTAAGTGTTCCCGGTGTCATATCCTTAAAGTAAAACGTACCCGGATTGCTTGAAAGATCACTTCCTACCCAATGCTCTGATGGGTGAAAGAGGTTGGCCGCAAAGTTGGCCTGATAATCATTGGATACGTATACATCTTCCGCCGTTACCGCATACGGCTTCGCGCTTCCGATAAGTCTCCTGAGTACAATCTGTACATTCTCATCTTCAGCATATGCCGCATTTGTAAAAATTCCCATTCCCACTGCTAATCCCGCAAGTAACATAGCAACTGCCATAAAAACCGCTCCGGTTCTTCTTGACATATTCTTAATCTTACCAATCAGCTTCATCTCTTATTCCTCCGTTTAAAACTTTTCTATATCTTTACGCTATAACTTTACTACATTTTCATCAAATCTTATACCCTCTTTTAGGGGGTATTTTTCACTTTTTCCACCACTCCACATACATTAGATTATAGATATTATATGCCGCGGTGTAACCTTTATGAACCGAATAAGAAAAAAACTCAATCTCGATGCAATCCACCGCAGCGGAATAACCGGGCGCGGCGTGAACATTGCTATACTTGATACAGGAATTTACAGGCACAGGGACCTTTCCGGCAATATTGTTAAATTCGTGGATTTTGTGAATATGCGGAGCAAACCGTATGATGACAATTCTCACGGAACCCATGTCGCAGGCATTATCTCATCAAGCGGTGCCGCGTCGGACGGACTTTACCGGGGTGTCGCTCCGGGAGCCGGGATTATATCTCTTAAAGTACTTGATTACAAAGGAGGCGGTGATTCTGCCACAATGATAAAAGCTCTTGAGTGGATCAAATCCAACCGTGAAAAATACAGCATACGAATTGTTAATATTTCTGTCGGAACAGAATCGTCATCATGTCAGAGCGAATACAGCAGGCTTATTGATGTAGTTGAAGATCTGTGGGATGACGGCCTTACTGTAATTACATCGGCCGGGAACAACGGTCCGGCATACCATACCATCACAATTCCCGGAACCAGCCGCAAGGTAATAACGGTCGGAACCGATGATGTCATGACTCATACAGATTCAAAAGGAATACGCCATCACACATATTCCAGTAAAGGACCTACCATGTGCGATGTTCCCAAGCCGGATATTATAGCACCCGGCAGTAATATTATAAGCTGTTATAACGGATACGGAAATTATATATCAAAAAGCGGCACCTCCATGTCCACACCGATTGTGTCAGGAGCCGCCGCTCTTGTATTATCTTATAATAAAGCTTTATCAAATGATGATTTTAAGAAACTTCTGTGCAAAAGTGCCGATGACGCCGGGCTTGATTACTATACCCAGGGATGCGGCAGGCTTAACATCAGCAAAATGTTACTTCTGTGCTAACCATTCCTCAAGTCTGTCTTCATATACCGGAAATGCAGTGATGCCTGTGTCAAGTATCCATTTATGGAATTCAAGTGCCTCGAAACCGCTGCCAAGTTCCTTTTCTGCCTTATCACGTAAATCCTGCATAAGAATGTTGCCTACCGTGTACGGCAGAAGCACTCCCGGGTCTCCGACCGCCGAATAAAACATCTCGGTTGCCGTTTCCCTGTTTATCTCATAATATTGTGCCAGATAACTGTAAACATCATCAATGGTCCATCCCTCGTAGTTGACTCCTATATCGACTCTCGATGAGCAGATATAGCTTATCAGGTTATTTACCCTGTTAAGTTCCCGGACATTGCGGCTCATATCAAGATACTCATCAACGCAGTTCTCGACATATTTGGCCCATCCTTCAGTGGCACCTGTAAAATCAAGTGCTTTACGGGCATTGCATACACTATCGTTATTGTAGAAATTCGTAAACTCATACAAATGTCCCGGATATCCTTCATGTGCAAGCGTTTCATACATCATAAGCGAACCGCTCTCCACCTCGGATCCGTTGACCTTGATATTGTTAATACTTATGTCATCAATACGCGATGACACATAATATGCCAGTGTTCCTTCGACCTCGCAGGCTTTATTCTGATATTCTATGTTATAATTTGTTGTTGCCGGTGCAGGGAAATCACTTTCCATCTCCTTAATAATATACTTTAATACATCATCAGGTGTGTCAAATCCGGCTTTGTAATCCATAAATTCTTCATATGCATTGTAATCCATGGCAATCACGGCCGTAAGCGATTTAACACATTCGTTCATCTCATCTTCCAGAAGCTCTATAATTTCTTCCGGTGTCATGTCTGAACTTGTTTTATCCCGCAATATCGCTTTATAAAGAGCCTTTCCATCATCGCCGAAACCACAGAGACCGCCATCGTTGGTTCCCGTTGTTTTAAGCTCGCTGACGGCATTTTTTACTTTCTCATATGAAGGCAGATAATATTTATCCACATACTGCTTATTAGTTTCAATATATTCGTCCTTAACCTTGTCATCAAGTCCAAGTCCGTCTATTTTATCTTCAAATGTAACAACAAGCGCTTCCGTATCTGCGTTAAGTATCTTATCACATTGCTCTATAACTTCATCCGCCACATACCCGGGCATAAAATACCCTTTTTCCGACTGCTTATAAAGGACATCGACAGCCTCATCGATATACCTTTCGCAATCCTTAAGATATTCAAGATAATGATCCACATCATCCTGATCATAAAACACATACTCTATAAAGTTACTTGAAAGATTGGATGTTATTCCTGATGTAGGCCCAAAATAATTATAATACATCTCAAGTCCTTCATAGTTCTTCTGCGTAACAAGGTAAAATTCTATGCTGTCATAAGCAGTCTTTTGCTCATCCGTAAGAGATTTGCGCGTTATTTTATGAAGCTTATCAAGATACCTGTCAACATCGTCATCTTCATCTTCGTCAATAAGCACTCCTCCAAGAGTATAATCATCTGCATTAAATGTCACGCCGTATTCAGACGGATCCGATACCACAAAATGTGCATTGAAACTGTTATCTTCAAGCATCTGCTTAAAAATATCATCACACAGTTCATCGAAACCGGCTCTTATCTCTTCATCAGAAACCTTTCTTACGGATATACATGATGTGAGAGACAGTGCAAGCAAAATGCACAAAGCCGATACCGGTATGCTGCGCTTTATTCTCATTTTCAACCTCCTGTTTGTCTTAGTTAAAATATACAAGGTCATCTTCCGGTTTGGATGCACTCTCTATATCCATTGCATATAATACAATACCCTGTCCCTTGTATTCCTTACAAAACTCTGATTTAGCTCTCGCTGTAAGCATTATAAAATCCCTGTCGCGATATCCTTCCAGCTGTTTGCCCGTTACATCATCGCATACGCATCTGAATCCTATAAACCTGACATCCTCAACACAACATGTCATTGCAAAACGTCCCGGAGCAAACATGCCTTTTTTCGCATATTGCTTAGGCTTATATACAACAGCCTTGGTTTTGATTATTTTGTTATCGTATTTATCAGGATTATCCATCGCATCCATATACCATAATCCGAAATCTTCATCCGCAATCTCTATCTCGTCCTTTGATATATCAAAAGGAAGTATCTCGTTAACTTCGTTCGAGCTTCCGTCGGATGACTCAAAATAAACCTGAGCTCTGGTATTTACGGCTTTTACGCTTCTTCTGTATGCCGCTCTGTCAGAATCCTTGGTACATCTGTTAAAAATAACCATCTCGGTTAATTTATACTGATCCATCATGACCTGTCTCATATTGGAGAGGTACATATCATAGGTCTCTGCATTTACCAGGGTGATTATCTGTACAACTTCCATGAAATTCGGAAGCGAATCAATAAACTCATCCAGTTTCCACATTCCGTTAAATTCTACGAAAACACGTTCCGCCTTACAGCGGTTGCTTGCTTCCACAAAGAAATCCTTTGTGAGTTCCTCCGCATCTTCAACCATCTCAACCGTAACATTAAGGGCCGTCATTTCTTTTTCATTGTATTCTTCTTCGCCGTCTTCACATGCGATCACAAGACTTCTTGAACCATCATTAAAATCTTCGCTGGCAAGTGTCTCTTTGATAAAAGTTGTCTTGCCGCTTTCAAGAAAACCGTTAATTATAAAAACAGGTATCTGCATAGTAATTGCTCCTAACAATTCTTATTTATGAAATATGCCGGAGAAAAATGCCTCCGGCATATAATTATTATTTAAGTCCAAACAATTCTTCCATCTTATCCGGATCAACATTGGTACCTATTACGCAAAGCTTTCCGGTATATTCCGGCGAACCGTCCCTGAGTTCATATTCACCCGGAACAGCATCGAAATAAATCCATCTGCCTTCTTTATCCGGAACCATTCCTTTAGCTCTTAAGATAACTCCGAACTCGTCAGTCTCTACAAGTCTCTTAAGAATAGATTCTATACTGTCTCTGTCGTATTTATGAGGTGTCTCTGTACCCCAGCTGTTAAATACGTCATCCGCATGATGGTGATGATGATGTCCATGCTCATGATCATGATCATGTCCGCAGCAGCATTCTCCGTCATGATGATGATGCTCATGTTCTTCCTCATCATGGTCATGGTGGTGATGTTCATGTTCATCTTCGTCTTCATCATGGTCATGATGATGTTCATGATCATGATCATGTCCGCAGCAACATTCTCCGTCATGGTCATGATGATGTTCATGCTCATCTTCGTCATCATGATGATGTCCGCAAACCGGACATACATCCATTTCCTTAAGCATCTCGTCAACAAGAGATGTTTTCTTCATGGCATCTTCAATCTGCTTGCCTGTAAGATCATCCCAAGGTGTTGTGATTATCGCAGCCTTATCATTATGCTCCCTGATAAGTGCTACAGCAGCTTCAAGCTTATCTTCTGTCATATTCTGTGTTCTGCTGAGAACTATTGTGGATGCACTCTCAATCTGGTTATTATAAAACTCACCAAAATTCTTGATATACATCTTGCACTTGGTTCCGTCAGCTACAGTTATGAAATTCTCAAGTGTAAGTTCTGCTTCTTCAGCCACATTCTCAACAGCGGCAATTACATCTGAAAGCTTTCCTACTCCGGATGGCTCTATTATAATCATATCCGGCTTATAATCAGCCGCAACCTGCTTAAGAGCCCTTCCGAAATCTCCTACGAGTGAACAGCATATGCATCCTGAATTCATCTCGTTAATCTGTACTCCGGCATCCTTAAGGAAGCCGCCGTCAATTCCTATTTCACCGAACTCGTTCTCGATAAGGACAACCTTCTGTCCCTTATAAACTTCCTCGAGAAGTTTCTTAATAAATGTAGTCTTACCTGCTCCGAGAAATCCCGAGATTATTGTTACTTTTGTCATTGTTATCATCCTTTCCGACGTCTATAAAATCGTAGTTCCGCATTTGCCCGCAAGCGCATCCTTAGCACTCTCAAGGTTGGCAATTACCGCTTTACGCTCATTGCCTGCGAGAACAAACTCTACCGCTGCCGATACCTTAGGCAGTGTCGTAATGGCTCCCATATTATCTTCATTCACATATTCCTTAAGCTCAGAGGCCTTGATCGTGTCAAAACTCTGTTCCTTATCCGTTCCTTCATTAATGACAAGCTTGTCAGCTGCCGTAAGGAAAAGAAGTGTATCTGCATCAATAAGTTCCGCAAGTCTTGCCGCAACATAATCTTTCTCAATTATGGCGCTTGCTCCCTTAAGGACAGTTCTCTGTTCAAGTACCGGTATTCCGCCGCCTCCGGCAGCTATTACAATCTGTCCGGCATCCAGAAGTGTTCTTACCGCATCGATTTCATATATATCCTGAGGCTTAGGAGCTGCGATTATCCTGCGGTATCCTTTATCTTCTTTTACAACATAATTGCCTTTGGCTTCCTCAGCCTTCGCCTCTTCCTCTGTCATATATCTTCCGATAACCTTGGTAGGATTAGAGAATGCCCTGTCAAAAGGATCCACCTTGACCTGTGTTATAATAGTAGATACCGTCTTATATATTCCTCTGTTGAGAAGCTCTGTTCTTATCGCATTCTGAAGGTCAAAACCGATATATCCCTGACTCATTGCACCGCAAAGTGACATAGGCGCAACAGTATATCTTGAATCAAGTCTGGCAAATTCGGTCATCGCAGTCTGTATCATTCCTACCTGCGGACCGTTACTGTGTGTAATAACTATATTATACTTAGCCTCAACAAGATCGGCTATCGCTCTTGCCGCTTTGGCAACATTAGCCTTCTGCTCCGGAAATGTCTCACCAAATGCATTACGTCCGAGTGCAACAACTATTTTCTTATTATCCATTAACATACCTCTTTTCATATGATTTTATCTGTCAAACAGGCCTGCGGCCATCAATTCATATTATATAATATTTTGGTAAAAAAGTCAAAATGAGTTACCCCTATCCTTTAAAAACATAACTCAGCACATTATATATCAATGTATTGGAATATTTGGAGTAAACAACTTCCCTTGCCATAACGGGATTATCCGTTATCAGTCCGTCAACACCCATTACGGTAAGTTCCTTGGCCCTGTTTTCACCATTAACCGTCCAGACATATATCTCCTTGCCTCTGTTATGGATGGCATCGACCATATTCTTATTGACAAATCCCGAATTAATACTGAAAGCGTCAACATACGGCAGATTATAAAAATTACCGTACGCCACATTAAGCACATACCCGGTCTGTATCTTCGGATTAATCTGTTTTATACCCTTAAGTGCTTCGTAATTCATGGATGTGACAACGCATTCGTCAATATAATCATATTGTTCTATGAGTTCTGCAACCATTTTCACAAGATCAGGCTCGTTGTCCGTAAGTTTTATCTCTATGTTAAGCCGTATTTTTCCCTTGGTATATTTCATTACATCAGACAAAAGCGGTATGCGGCATTCCTTAAATTCTTCATTGCTGCCAAACCAGCTTCCGGCATCCAGTTTTGCTATATCCTCATAATTCATATTCCAGACTTCCTTATTCACTCCGGCCGTTCTCTTAAGGCTGTCATCATGCATGACCACAATCTGTCCGTCCTTCGTCTCATGGACATCAAGTTCAATATAATCGGCCGTAGCTTCCACTGCTTTCTCAAATGCAAGCATGGTATTCTCAGGTGCATTGTATGAACTTCCACGGTGCGCCATTATAAGTGTCTGGTCAAAGAACTCCACGTTAGAGAAAGGATTGCTGTCAAATGCCCTCACCATATACATGATATTCATTACCAGCGATATTACGATAACTGCCGCCGATATCACGAACTGCCTCATGCGGTGTGAATTTCCCTTACTTCCAATCAGGCTCTCCGTAACTATTCCCATATTGAATTCGTCCCCTTCATCGCATCTGTATCTGTAAAACATACTCGTTATCAGACAATACGAAACCGGAAGTGATGTAATTGTGAGAAGAACCTTGGTCACGAAAAGCACAACCCTGAACACCGTAAGGAATAACGCCATACCGAGATTAGCCTTGTCAAGTATCGTGACACCGAGACTTATGAGAATAATCATTATAAAATAAACTATATAAATTACCGCTAACAATGCGACGTTCCAGCCAAACACAAGTCCGAATGACCTTAGTCCCCTCACTCTTACCATCTGCCTGCTCTTACGTTTGCTGTCCGATATATCTCCACCGTCATATGCCATGTAATTGATGGAAAACATATGAATAATACAATACACAAACAAAGCAAGCACCGCCAGTCCTATCGGAATAAAAATATATGCATGGCTCTTAATCGTGCGCACAGCCGCGTCCGAAAGCGTAATTCCCGATGCAATAAAACCTATCAGTGTAATATTCATCATTAATGATACAATCAGCACATGCAAAAAAGTTACTATGCGTTTCTTTTTCATCGTTTTACGGACCAGTTTCGCACCTGCCTTAAAAATCTGGGCAATGGTTATCGGATTATTATGGTAACCGGCATCAAAGCACACCGAAAGGCATGCCACTTCATAAGTAACATAAAAGGCAAAAATCAGAATAATGAGCACGAAAAAGATTATCGTGAACGGACTTTTAAGATAAGTGAAAAAATAATTATTGGTAAGATACTTAAATCCGGCCTTCCTGAGCGTAAAATCCCATCCCGCCAGATAAAGAGGATATCCTATAGCAAAAGCGGCCAATTTATACAGCAATTCAAAGACAATAAGACTTAAGCCGCACTTTTTAATCAGTGCGGCGGTTCCGGAAATTATTCCCTTGTTTCTGCCTTTGCGTCTAATACCCATAAAATTGCTCCATACCGGCCTGCCGCCGTTAAAATAACAGCGAGCAGTGTCCTGCACTGCTCGTCGCTTATATTTTTATCTTAAAGTGATGCTTCAAGTCTCGTTCTTATTGCCTTGATAAAATCAAAACTGTTAAGGACTTTCGGATTATCAATTGAAGTTATAAGTGCGAGGTCTTTAGTCATCTCCCCGCTTTCAATCGTATCTATACATGCTTTTTCAAGCTTATCGGCGAAAATCTGCAATTCCTTATTGCCGTCAAGCTCGCCTCTCTTTCTGAGAGCTCCGCTCCAGGCAAAAATCGTTGCCACAGAGTTGGTAGATGTCTCTTCGCCTTTGAGATGTTTGTAATAATGTCTCTGTACCGTTCCGTGGGCAGCTTCATACTCGTACACACCGCTTGGTGATACAAGAACAGATGTCATCATCGCAAGCGATCCGAATGCCGTAGCAACCATATCACTCATAACATCACCGTCATAATTCTTGCAGGCCCAGATGTATCCGCCTTCGGACTTCATTACTCTTGCAACCGCATCATCAATCAGTGTATAGAAATATTCAATTCCTGCTGCCTTAAATTTCTCTTCATATTCATTATCATAAATTTCCTGGAAAATATCCTTGAAATTATGATCGTATTTCTTGGAAATTGTATCCTTGGTGGCAAACCACAAATCTTCTTTCTTATCGAGTGCGTAATTGAAGCAGCTTCTGGCAAAGCTTTCTATCGACTTGTCCACATTATGGATTCCCTGGATGATTCCCGGTGTCTTGAACTCATGGATAGTTTCTTTGATAACTTCTCCGTCTGCGCCGGTAAATACAAGCTCGGCCTTTCCGGCACCCGGGACCTTAATCTCGACATTCTTATATACGTCGCCATATGCATGTCTTGCTATTGTAATAGGCTTATGCCAGTTCTTTACAAGCGGTTCGATACCTTTTACGATAATCGGTGCACGGAATACGGTTCCGTCAAGAATGGCTCTTATAGTTCCGTTAGGGCTCTTCCACATCTCTTTAAGATTGTATTCTGTCATACGCGCAGCGTTCGGTGTAATCGTAGCACACTTTACGGCAACTCCATATTTCATATTGGCATTGGCTGCATCAACCGTAACCTTATCATCAGTCTCGTTACGATGCTCAAGTCCAAGGTCGTAATATTCTGTATTAAGATCTATGAATGGGCAGAGGAGTTCTTCCTTGATAGACTTCCAGAGAATTCTTGTCATCTCGTCCCCGTCCATTTCCACAAGCGGTGTAGTCATCTTAATTTTATCCATGGCATAATCTCCTTATAATATATTTTAATTAATTTATGTATTTTAATACTTGTCAAAAGCACTATCTTTTAAATTATACTACAATATCTGTGAAAATCAACAATTATTATAGTAACCAAAAAGGTGATTTCGCATATCTGTATAGTGTAAAGTTTATTTCCCGGAGGAAAAACAATGAGTGATTTAGCAGCAACAGGATGCGGATGCGGTGGCAGCCCGATTTCAGGATCAGGCAACTGCAGCTGCAATGTACTTCTCTGGATTCTTATTCTTTCATGCGCATGCGGCGGTGAAGGCGGAATCTTCGGCAACTCACTTTTCGGCGGAAACGGATGTGGCGATGGCTGCGGATGTGGATGCGGCGGAAACAACTGGCTCTGGATCATTATCCTTATAGCACTCATCGGCTAATTATTCCGATATGCCGGTTCCACTAAACTGGAACCGGTATTTTCATATGTCCGTCTGCATATATTAGAAAAAAAGATTTAAAAACATATGGAGCATTTTGAAACCCTGCCGCTTACCGAATTTGACATCGCCACCTGCGGCACATATTTTCAGATGATTAAAGCATATCTGCCATACACATCCGGGGAACAGCAGAAGATGTTCGCCCTGTTTATCAGACTTGCCGAACTTATGCAGACCCTTGAGTTCTATAAAAACATGCCATGTCCGTCCCCTCTGGCAAGGGCGCATCACGACACCGAGCATATCGTGAACGACATCAAACGGTTCTGCCCCAAAAAAGATTGTGAAATTTTTAACATGATGTCCAACTTCAGCAACATGAACGAGATATTCAGCATCTACAATGCAATGAATTCCGAACCTCAGGCCCCGGATAAATCATCCGACATGTTAAAGAATTTTCTGTCACCCAAACAGCAGCAGATGTATGAACAATACAGCCGGATGCTCAATAATAATCCCGGCAGCAAAGGAGGCATATGAACAACATAGACAGCCGCAAATCGGCACTTTTAAATGAATTCATGCAGCTTTCATCCGGTGTTTCGTCCGATGACATCCTCCCTCTCCTTCTTGCCTTTTCAAACAAAGCCAGGCAGGAGCACATAAGTTTTACCAAATCCGATATCGAAACTCTTTTTGAAAGCATGAAAAAAGACATGAACCCGGAGGAACAGTCCAAAGTAGAAACCCTAATGAAAATGGCTTCGGTACTTTAAACGTACCGAAGCCCAATATAGCATTGCCTTATTTAGCAACAATATTTACAATTCTTCCCGGAACATAGATTTCTTTTACTATGTTCTTGCCCTCTATTGCCTTCGCAACCGCCGGAATCTCTTTGGCCTTGGCAATTACTGTCTGTGAGTCTTCATCAACAGCTATTTCAACCTTGCCCTTAACTTTACCGTTGATCTGCACACCGATTTCCACGGTATCTTCCTTAACGGCTTCTTCATCAAATTCTGGCCATTTCTCAAATGCAATCGTGCCATCATGTCCTAAAATACTCCAGATTTCCTCACCTGCATGAGGGCAGATGCACGAAAACATCTTAATAAATCCTTCTGCATAATTACGCGGGCACTTGCCTTCCTTAGTGGCAGCATTCATGAATATCATCATCTGGCTGATCGCAGTGTTGAATCCGAGTGTCTCGAAATCCTGTGTAACTTTCTTAACAGTCTGATGATATACTTTCTTCAGTCCGTTATCTGTATCTTCAATGATATTCTCAGGTTCAGTGAAGAAATTCCATACTTTACCGATAAATCTTCTCGCACCTTCAACGCCCTGCTGGCTCCATGGTTTGGAAGCCTCAAGCGGTCCCATGAACATCTCATAAAGTCTCAATGTATCAGCACCGTAATCTCTTACGATATCACTCGGATTGATGACAAATTCAGGGAATCTCTTACCCATCTTAATTCCGTTGGATCCGAGTATCATGCCCTGATGCACAAGTTTCTTAAATGGCTCCCTGGTAGGTGCAATGCCCTTATCATAGAGGTATCTGTTCCAGATTCTTGAATACATAAGGTGTCCTACCGCATGCTCCGGTCCTCCGATATAGAGGTCAACCGGCATCCAGTGCTTAAGGAGTTCCTTATCGGCAAGTTCTTTATCATTATGCGGGTCAATATATCTTAAATAATACCAGCTTGATCCGGCACTGCCCGGCATGGTCGATGTTTCTCTCTTACCCTTGATTCCGTTGTGGTCGTACTGCTTCCACTCTGTCGCATTCTCAAGAGGTGCCTGTCCGTTCTTGCCCTTGTAGTCCTCAAGTTCCGGAAGAACAAGCGGAAGTTCATCATCATCAAGCACATGAATTTCTCCATTTTCAAGGTGTACAACAGGAACCGGCTCGCCCCAGTATCTCTGTCTTGCAAAAATCCACTCACGGAAATGGTAATTTGCTTTCTTGCGGGCCACACCCATCTTAACAAGCTTATCCGTAATGGCAGTCTTGGCTTCCTCAACAGTAAGTCCCGTAAACTCTTCTGAGTTCATAAGCTTACATCCCTTGCCGAGGTAATCATATTTCTCAAATGCCTGCTCGCTCACATCGGCACCCTCGATTACCTGAATCATCGGAAGCTTATGCGCAATGGCATACTCGAAGTCTCTCTGGTCGTGTGACGGTACTGCCATAACCGCACCTGTTCCGTATGAAGCAAGTACGAAATCGCCGATAAACACCGGCACTTCCTTGCCATTGACCGGATTGATTGCATATATTCCTTCAAGAACACAGCCCGACTTCGTCTTATTGAGTTCCGTTCTGTCCATATCGTTTTTCTTGACTGTCTCGTCGATATATGCCTGAACCTCTGCCTGATTCTTAATTCTCGGCATCAGTTCCTTAACAAGCTGTCCGTCCGGCGCCAGTACCATAAATGTGATACCGTAAATCGTCTCAATACATGTAGTGAATATCGAAAAACTTCCACCGCCCACGATATTGAAATCAACTTCAACACCTTCTGATTTACCGATCCAGTGTCTCTGCATCTCTTTCGTGGACTCCGGCCAGTCTATCTCGTTCAGTCCTTCAAGGAGCTTGTCCGCAAAAGCCACCTGGTCGATAACCCACTGCTTCATATTCTTACGTACGACCGGATATCCGCCTCTCTCTGACTTGCCGTCAATTACCTCATCGTTGGAAAGAACCGTTCCGAGTTCTTCACACCAGTTGACCGGCATATCAACATACTTGGCATATCCGTCAAGATAAAGCTGTTTAAAAATCCACTGTGTCCACTTATAGAAATCCGGGTCGCTTGTCGCAATCTTGCGGCTCCAGTCATAATCAAATCCAAGTTCCTTAAGCTGTGCAGTAAATGTCTCTATATTCTTCTCTGTGAATCCGTTCGGGTGATGTCCGGTCGTAACCGCATACTGCTCTGCCGGAAGTCCAAATGAGTCATATCCCATCGGATGTAAAACATTATATCCCTGCATCCTCTTCATACGTGACACAATGTCTGTCGCGGTATATCCTTCCGGATGTCCTGCGTGAAGACCTACTCCCGACGGGTACGGGAACATGTCAAGCGCGTAGAATTTAGGTTTGGAAAAATCCCATACATCAGTCTTAAAAGTCTGGTTCTCTTCCCAGTACTTCTGCCACTTCGGCTCGATTGATTTAGGATTATATGTTGTAGTATTAGCCATATCTGCCTCCTATATATGACGGCTCATATTAATATAAAAATTCATAAGCTAAATATTAAACAGAAACGCGCGATTTGTCAAGGATTGCGCGGTTTCATTTCTGCAAAATATCTTCATTCAAACCCCAGATATTTAAGAAATCCATCCAGTCCTCTCTCAATATCTCTCCACGTCCTGCCAAAATCCCCGGTATACCACGGGTCCGCAACATCTCCGTCCTCTCCCGCAAACGTCAGCAGCTTACGGATTTTGCCGCCCTTATGCCCGGTCATCCTCTCAATATTCCTCATATTCATCGAATCCATCCCGATCAGCCAGTCATAATGATCGTAATCCTCCCTCTTAAGCTGCACCGCTCTCTTACCCTCACATCCAATCCCGTGCCTTGCCAGCTCGGCTTTTGCCGGCGGATACACCGGATTCCCCACTCCGTTCCATATCTCTTCCGTACTCGTCGCCGCGGAGGCAATCTCAAACTCCTTTGCAATACCCCGGCGGGCGGTCATATCTTTAAACATAAATTCAGCCATCGGCGAACGGCAGATATTGCCGTGGCAGATGAAAAGTATTTTTATCATAGTTTTATTTCTCCTTAAATTGCCCCGGAATGCCCTGTTTGGTGAGGTTTTCTGGGGTTATTGTGATATGCTCTGAAAATGCGGGTTGTGGTGAATTAGTGCAGAATTAGGCATGTTGTTACTACCTGTTAGTAGTAAAATTGGTAGTAAAAGGGAAAAGGTTACTACTAAGAATTTTAGTTAATTTACTCTGCTAAACTTTTCGACAAGATAATTTACAAATGCAGAACAAGATATCAACATATACTTAGCATCTTCCGCCGGGGCATTTGTAAAATCTATTCCGCCATGGCGAATTCCATCAGCATCAGACGTATATCCATACATTTTCTCAAATCCAGCTTTCATCGCACTATGTATCATAACACCATTAGCTTCTAATTTCTTTAATGTGTTTCCTAATGTTGCCTGTGAACCAGCCGCTCCTGTAATAATACAACACATAGCTTCTACTGCACTTATAGACTCTTTTATGGAATTTTCATAATCTGGATTCTTTCTATCCGAATATAAGGTTAGCGCTTTCCTAAAATGCGTACTTACCGACTCATATGGTGAATCTGTTGCCTTTGAAATTTCCGCCAACTCTCCTTCACTTGTAATGTTAATAAATTTGTCATTCAAAAATCGATAGCCAGATTTTTCTTGTTCCATAATTTTATTTAATTCAGCTGTCACTCTCTTGAACCAAACTATCTCATCACAGGCACCTCTTTCATAGCAATCGTATTCACACCGACTACAATAATCTCTTTTAGCTTCAAAAAATAATTCTATAATTTCATATGGCATATACCATGGAATATCTGAAATTGTCCTTTGTAAAAGAGTATCAATCAAGTGCCAATTCTTTTGTGCTGTTGCTTCTACTCGATATCCTAATTTATCAACCACATATTTTAATTCATCATTTATAAAAGGCGATGGTTCTAAAAACTTATGTACAGAATTATATAACCTATTCCTTAAAGCTCTATCCATATCTTCTAATTGAATGTTTTTTTCTGGTGCCAAACCATTTCTCTCTGCAAATCCCATATTAATCCGACCTCGCTTTATCATTTATATTTATAAATACTTCTTTTATAAAGCAAAGGGATGGTTGTGTCCTTCCCTTTTATTTAAAATACCGAGGATTCATTTCTTGGAACGAAAGTTATTCCAAATTTTTCTTCCAAATAATATTTCAAAACAAATATCTCAATCTTTCTATCACTTCTCATAGAATCCAAATAATATCTTGTATAATCTCCAGCACACTCTGGAGGAACTATTCTTAATGTTCGTCTTTGATTTGCAATATCACATACTTCTTCTCCATTCTTCAAATCTACTGAATTTATATCCCAGCACACAATACTATGTAAATTTTCAAATGAATGATTGAAGTTTTTGCTCATATAATTCTTGAATTCGACATAAAATAACTTTGAAGTTTTAATTGGCATATTATCCTTTGCCTTCACAATAACATCAATTCCAAAATGAGTATCGTAATCGATTACTGTAAAAGGAAAAATTTCTGGTTTATATGTACTTAATTGCATAAATATTGTAAACACACCATTTTCTTGCTGTGGTTCAATTAATGTAATGTTTTTGTCATCTGCAACCTTGTAGTTCGCAACTCGTGTTCTGTTAACTTTATCAATTCGTTTCTTAAAATCACTCTTTTCACGTGCAACAGTATTGTATGCATCTACCTCTGATTCAAGCCACTCCAGCTCGTTCCAATCATCACTCTGAACAATTTCATCGTATATTTCTTTTACTGCATCCCTTAAATCTGCCAATATTTCCGATGGAGTATTCTCTATTGAACCTCTATTCGCAGTCAGACGCAATCCTTGACAATTTACAAAAGCATGCAACTTCGTATATTCGGAACCTTTTGATGTAACCCAATCATTTTTTCGCTGGATAGCCATATAATCTTTACAAAGCCATATCCCATATCTATCTTGAACCGTATATGCCCCTTCTGGTGCAGAATATCCTGGTCTTCTAATCATATTATTATATGAATACTTTACTTTTGTACCTTCAACAAAGAATACTGCTTGGAATTTTATTTCTGGAAAGTTCTTTAAACTCTTTGTTTTTACTACTTTTTTACAATACCACTTTGGGGCATCTACTAAGTAATCATTAAACAAATCATTTACACTCTTGCTCTCTTCTGGAAAGACATGTCCAAATTCAATATCCTCATATTTATCAGCATCTACACCTTTCAATTTCAACTTTACATCTGCATTTTCTTCAATATCAAAGCATCGTTCCACAGAACCAAATTTTGTGAACCATAAAATATAGTCCTTTAATTGTGCATGTGTAAACTTATCTCTACGGTTCTCATTATATCCGTATATTACAATTCTACTACCTCTCATTCCATCTTCATTATTCTCACTTGTAACATCTACAGTTGGAATAACATGATTGAACAAATTTTTCTTTGGCTCATTCATAATAGCATGATACTTAATACCATTTTTAGCGGTAATAATCTCTATTTTTTTGCTATTGAAATAAACTTTTGTTCCGTGACCTTTTTCTCCAATTGCTCCTGTCTCATCTTTAGTTTCTCTTCTCATCGAATTTCCTAAATCAAAGAATGATTTCAATCCCTTATCATTCATTCCATCTCCGTCATCAATAATTTCAATTTTAAGAACTCTCTCTCCGCAATCTGAAATAACGCTAAAATTCATGATCATATTTTTTGCATGAGCATCAAATCCATTGCTTATTCCTTCTCTTACCAAATCTAAAGGATTTGAAAAATCCTGTGCTATTTCTATAAATTCCTGAGAACTATTTACTTCTGGTGTAATAGTAAATCCCATAACAAATCTCCTTTTCAATCAATTTTGAGAAACAAAACCCTTACGATATTTTATCACAATATGTCGGGAAAAGAAAGATAAAATAACGCCTTAGCCTAAACCAGAGCGTCATCTCTTTTCCATATTAAACTACCTTGAACATCTTCTGCGACATCGGTTTCTCTTTCTTCTGCTCAACCTCCGCCCGTACTTTCCTAAACTCTTCCATCCACTTCAATTCTTCAGCATCATCGGATCCGATATGCGTGTACACATTCATTGTAATCAATATATCCGAATGCCCCATGAGGTATTGTAATTGAATGTCTTAGGATTCATTCACGATTTTGCCATATTCCTCCGTAAGAAGTTCACTTGTTGCAATACTTGAAGCATTTATTGTCAAAATCTGGCATCTTCGTGATAATTGATAATGTCACACATCTTTTTGCTCCGATATAGAATTCATTCCACATCTTTACTATACTAATTATTCCGGTCCAATCTTCCAAAAGTGTAAATTCTATACTTTCGTTCAAAACCCCCAATAAAATCAAGGCTTTTTCACCGTTCCCTAATCACTGCCGTGACAGATAAATAGGATTTTTTTATGTTCTTATATCTCCTTATCTCTTGTCAAATCCTTATTTTTTACTGTATTTGTCAACTTATATCAAAATTCTCTTTTTCCTATATTTTCTCGCAATTTCTTATATTTACCATGACGTTTTGGTACAAAAATTGGTACATTTTTCTTGAATTTGGAACACCATAATATTTTCCACTTTTTCATGGCATAAATAATGTGCTTTTAAAAATTGACAACTTTCGAAGTCTGCAAATTCGTACGTTTTTCTAGCTGTTTTAATTCTTGCTATGTATCTTCCAAACCTAAATGTGTACACACATTCAATGTGAGTCTATTTCTGTCTAAAATCCTTAGTAGCTTAATATTTAGTTACGTCCTAAGCAATTCACAACAGTTGTTACATCACTCATTTTTAAATTTGATTCCGCTAAAATCTTATTTATATTTTTTGCGAACTGCTTTGCATTCCAATCATCATTGATATATACCATAATCAATTTAGATTTTGCTCGTGTGACTGCAACATAATGGTTGTATATATCCTGCTCACTTGATAACCTATAATCTGACACAAACATAATTACTTGCTCAAATTCCAAGCCCTTTGAAGAATGAAATGTTATAGCAATACGTTTCAAATCATCAATCTTAAATGCGGAATGGTAACGTTTATCACAAATTGTTCTATATAACCTCTTGCAATGATCAGCCTTTGTCTCATACCCTAAGTAATTAGCCATTAACGCGATTTGTTTTTCAAAGCCCAGAGCATCTTGTTGCTTTATACATTCATCTAAAATACTGAATGCATTTTTAATGTAATTCAAGACCCTCTTGTTTCCAACTACTTCATTAGGTATTTCATCTCTAAAATCAAATACTGAATACTTCGCTAAAATAAAAAATTTTGCAACGGCGTTATACAGCCACGCCGTTTCAGTGGTTATATCAGCAATAGGTGTTTGCGGAACGTATGTAAATTCAACATTTCCTTCTGTAAGTTCATATGATCCTTTCTCAGCATTTGCATTACTGTACCTCAGCAATGCACATTTCTTTTCCAAATCCAAATAAGGAACAACCGAGGACACCCAATTATCTACCGTAGCACATACCATTATTACAGAAGATAAATCATCTACAGATTTATATAAATCTCGTGTTTCATTGCACAGTAAATTAGAATAATTTTGTATCTGCTGGCATGAACGAAAATTATCTCTCATAAACTTTTTTGAAAAATCCTGCCTGTTCCAAATTCCCATAAATGCTTTTGGATATGCCCCACGCCACATATAAATAGATTGTTTTTCGTCACCCACAACGAAAGTATTTATTCGTAATGTCTCACAGATATACATAAAAAGAGAATGCATATCTTTGTCACAATCTTGATATTCGTCTACATAAATCTTGAAATATTTTGCTTGCAAATATAACTGACATGCTTTAGATTTTTTTAAAATATCTAAAGCGAGCTGAAATATAAAATTTTCTTTGCTATTTACATACGAGCATAAAATCTGCTCATCTTTTATTTTTGCTAATCCTTCTTCAAACGTATTGACTTTTGCGGAATAATCCGTACTCATGTCTAACTTATATTCCATACCGAATACATCTTTCATGAACGGTTTAATAATTTCCTCGATAGCAAAGCTATTGTTCGTTCCAATAAAATGATTGGTTACATCTATTGTTAAACGTTCTTTAATCTCATTGGCAGCCTTGATTGTAAATGTAATTGCTGCGACTACCTTATGCGTATACTGGTGTTCGATATCATAAACTATTTTAGATACCATGGTATGTGTCTTACCAGTACCAGCACTCGCTCTCACAATCAGATTACCTGGTTGTTCAACAATTTCTTTTTGTATTGGAGACAACATTATGACATTACCTCCTTTAGGCAAGCAAAATTATAGTGTTCAAAAATACGTTTGCAATCCTCAGCAGTAAGTTTTTCAACAAGTTCAACCATATGATTATTCTTGGCATCTTGCAAATATCCAATTGGATTTCCCTCTGCATTCGGAAGATAGATAATCATTTTGTCATGAATAACCTCATCCAAATCTTCCTCTAAACTGCATCTCGATAAATATAGTGAATATTCAGATCTGATTTCATCAAGTTTTTCCCGATTATCATCATATAATTTTCGTTTTGCTTCAACACTACTTTCACTAATAGGTGTATCCGGAAGAATTTTTTCTCCGATATATTTATTTAATCTTGAAAAACCCAAAACGCTATATTCTTCTTTACCCTTTATCTTTCTCAAATCATTATCTGTTTTAATAATATTGTCAATTTGTAATGCATCCAGTATTTCATAATATGACTTAAATCCAAATCCACCTACTGGAAGTATGTAAATACCATCAGCTTCATAAAATGGATTTATTTCTGACAGAATTTTTCCAAATAAAACATTTTCAGAAGGACCCTCGACAAGCAATACCTTATCTGCAAAAATAGCTTCTACCAATCCTCTATTTAGCATCTTGCGCTGGCTTTTAAATTTAGTAGGTACTGTATAAAGAACACTTCTGCTCACAATTTTGTCTTCATTGTATATACGAACCAGATTTACCTGATCCATCTCAGTCAACACATATGGCGAATGGGTTGTCATAAACAAATATTGATATTTATCATCAAGAAATAAAATGTGAGATAATGCTATCTGCATAGAACGATGCAGATGATTTTCTGGTTCCTCGATTAAAAAAATGTTTATTTTCTTTTCTTCTTCCTCTTGAGAAAGCAAATCAAAAATAGCATACACCAACAATTTTTTACGTCCCTCACCAGAAGTTGGATATAAGGAATCATCCGTATCCTGTTTTATGTAAGGAACAATATTTGAATATAATCCTTTTATAGCTATTTCTGATTTTACAGATACAGATATATCATCATGTCTAAACTTTTTGTATTCTGGTGCGATCTTCTCCTCAAATGCTCTTATACCTGATAAACCTGATATTTGAGCATTTAATTCGTCACAAGTTTTACAAATATTGTCTAAAATATCTTTGTCCTGGTCTTTATCATTAACAAGCAATTTGTTGGCATTCTTTTTGAATAACGTATATAAATCAACATATGCATCAATGTAAATCGCATTAAAAACATAATCAATCTCAAAGAATGTACCGTGAACTTTCATTTCCTCTAATTCTTCAAGATTACCACCCCAGTATAAAACCGGAATCCCCATCATTTCTTTTTCATCATAATCAGCTTTTACTTTGATATATACTATATCCTGATTTGAAATGATAGCACCTTTTAATTTTGCACGCAGCTTTTGACTATCTGCGTTCTCTGTATCACTAATATCAATTGCAATAACAATTTCTATCGGCATCTCAACTTTCTTTTTATAATAATCTGTATCACCGAAATTCTGCTTTCTAATATCTTTATCAAAAACATATCTTAGTGCATACAAAAAATTTGTTTTTCCAACGTCATTCATACCAAAAAGAACATTCTTGTTGGTCAAATCTACTGATATATCTTCAAAATTCCTAAAGTTTTTTATTGTTACCGAATTAAATCTCATAGAATTACACCTCGTATGTTATTATTTTTCTTCAAAAAGACGTAAGTTTTTCCCTTTTTGAAACAATTTAACGATTCGGAAAGCAAGAATGCGCAAGGGATTGAGATTCAAATATTCATAGTTCCTTAACTCTTGTTTTCCGTTCTGATCTTTTGTAATTGTCTCTCTTGTGACTGCATCATGGACGGCCTTTTGCATGATCACACTATTTAATTCATCTACCTACAATACTTTCCAGTACCCTGTCTTTTTTGAACCAACCCTCTCTATATAACCATTGTCTCTTAAAAATGATATATTTTTTTCCACTGCTGTCTCACTCACACCTAATATGTTATGAAGTTCTGCAGTTGTAATGTTCGGGTTGTCCCTCATTTCTGAAATAATTTTTTGTCTTCTGGAATTTAATGGTTTCTTATCCCCAACCTTTTTCCCAACTTTATTCCCAACCTTATTTATTCTCTCAAACGGAATCGTTACAACGATTGAATTCTCTCTAAATGAAAATGCATCTTTCCCGTACATTTCCGTAATCTTAGGGACTCCTCGACCAGATTTCTCACTTATATGCAGTTGAAGAAATATCTCGGATAATTTTTCATTTACAGGTATTGATTCTCCTAAGAAAAATCCTTCCATGGTCTGTGCCGGAGCAAGTGTTCCCCTTGATAGTATCTCTATTCTGTCGGAAAATACCGAAATCATTGGCTCATTTCCTTCCACCCATTTATTGTGCAGGACGGCATTTATGACAGCCTCACGAAATGCCTTGTTATCAAATAACGGAATCTCCTTTCGCTCAACGACCCTATCTGTCTCATCCGCCTGAATCAGGTTCAATACATCGCCATAACGCAACAACTCATCCAAACTGTATAATAAACAGTCATTTCCAAATTCACGTACAGAGAAAAGATTAGAGCCTTTTGTTTCTCCATCAAAAATAGATACACGAAGCGGAAAATGAGAATTATCCGACAGAAGCTGCGCTAATATATTAAACTCGCCTTCTTCTGTTTTTAGCCCCAGATTCTTAATAAACGTCTTTTGATTTAAAACAATACCTTTGGAACCGTAATATCCAAAGAGTTTTTGAAATGTAAGTTCCTGGTATTTTGCCGGTACTGTTTCTATCGTTTCGATTCTTCCATCCAGTATTTTGAAAAGTTCAATTTTTCTCTTAGGGTAATCCTTAATATTGCATTTTGATGATCCTATTCTTAAAAACCTCTTTTCTTTAAATGCCGTAGGAATTTCAGTTGCCGACGGAATTACTAAAACTACAACTCTCTTTCCCAAAATTTCAGTTTCTTCAAATTTGAAATTGATACTCGGAGATAAGTTCCTTGCAAGATAATTCTGATACGGTTCCTTATTATAATCGCAATACTGATTAAAAGTTGTTCCTACAATTTCATGGGTTGTATCATTTATACCCCAAATGAAATACGCATATTTTTTATAATGGAAAGCCGCCGCATTTGACAGAGCAGATACATATTCGCCTAATGCCTCAGGCTGAAACCAGTTTTCCTTAAATTCAAACCATTCCTGTTCATCACTTAAGGCACATAAATCTAAAACAATTTGTTTAATATCCATTAGTATGCTCCTTTACCCAACTTTTATTCCCAACCAAATTCATTATATCATGTTGGGAATAAAGTTGGGAATAAAAAATTTTAAATTATCTTATAAGGTTTCTTCTTTTCTCTTTGCCTTTAGTGGCATAGGCTTTTCTGTATCTCC
>ENA-UOJB01000076-UOJB01000076.1-human-gut-metagenome-genome-assembly--contig:-C48-NODE-76-length-129365-cov-342.758688_pt1 | contig 129365 bp, 97 predicted proteins | sample MGYA00242338_ERZ723885 | MGnify/ENA metagenome assembly ERZ723885
AAGATCTCTCGTGCTTACAGCGTACAGCTGCTTAGCACATTATTGAATTATTAACTAGGGTGTCCAGTTCCATGTTCTCGTTTTTGATTATGTTTTAGCAACTTAGCACACTGTAAATCAGTAAATTAAGCACAAAATATAAGACAAATTTAACTGTCAAAAAGTCTGATGTAGATTCGCACAAGATTATAGTTTATTTAGCGAATGATTATCAATGACTTAGATGGTTATTACATTGTTTTTGATACTAAAAACTGGAACACAGAACTGGACACCCTAATTATTAACGAACTATTGTTTTCAAATAGGTTTTATTAATTTAATATTATTGTTTGTTATTTCGGTGTCTTCTGTATCACATTTAATGCGATTATATGGACAGCCATCCCCACACACCGGCAGCAAAAGACATACCTTGCACTTATCATCATCAAATGGGGCCGATGCTGCCGAATATAGGAATAACAACTATGAAGCGGATAATATCTTCTTCTAATGGAAATAGTATTTCCTGCACGATCAACATGTTTTTATCATTAGGGAAAATATTCGTTCAAAAGTATTGAATGTGTGTTCAAAAGCTTTGAATGTACATTCAAAAGTATAGAACGGCGGTTCAATACTTTTGAACGGAGATTTTCCCTAATAACAATTACTTTTTCCTCTAGGCTTTTGGAGTTTTTAGATACGGAATAAGTCATCCATAGTGATAACTTTCTGTATTCTTCCTGCATACTCATTGAACTTTAAGCCATATGTTGTGATGAGTGTCAGGTGAAGGGCATTCTTGCATCGGGTTTCTTCCTGAAATGTGCTGAGTTTATGTCGCAAGTTCTTGTCGTAGCTGGCGTTGATGGAGAAGTCATCTTCGCAAAACTTCATTTCGCAGATATTACAGATGTGGTCTGCTCGTTCGATAACCAGGTCTATCTGTGCTCCATCCTTTTCTTTTCTGCTCTTCCATGGGCTTGATTCAGTCTGTACTCCGCTAATGCCAAGCGCCTGTTTGATTTGTGGCAAATGGTAGATGCAAAGTGATTCGAAGGTGAAGCCTCGCCAAGCCGTAAGGGAGGGTGTCAGTAAATTATCCTGCCAAAAGCTGGGATTGGTAGTCTTCTTGCCATCAATGAAGGAGAGATAGAATTTGCTGTAGAAGTCGGTAAGACGATAGTAAACCTCTCTCTTCGGATAGTCGTATTTGATATACGAGGTGATGAAGTCGCTCACTTCCAGAGTCTTCAGAGTTGTGGAGAGACCGCCACCGTCTGCAAGATTCGTCAGTACCTGTATCTCTTTTCTTGTGTACCCTTGTTGCTTCTTTGCCAGTAATCGTACAATCTTCTTGCAGTCTTCTGCATTGGTAAAGAGAGAAGAGTAGAGACGGTCGAATTCTAACTTGAGTTTGGCGTTTGGCTCGAAGAAGAGGCGGTCTATGTTTTGTGCCAGGCTCTTTCCCTTTTGGAGCATAGATATATAATAAGGTATGCCACCAGTAGCCATATAGCATTGTACCTGGTCGAATTTAGACATTACGATATGGTTTGCCTGGTAAAATCTCTCACATTCCCCCAAGGTAAAAGGGCGGAGCTTGATTTCATCTGTAGTTCGATCGAAGAGTCCTCCCTTGTTGTTGAGGAGTTTGTCTGAAATCCAAGAGGTAGCAGAGCCACAGACGATGAGCATTAAGTTCTCCTTGCCTGCTCCCCATCCATTCCAAAAATGTTCCAAGGCGGTAATGAAGCCAGAACGGGGTGTATCCATCCATGGAAGTTCATCGATGAATACAACTTGTCGCTTCTTGGTGTCTTTTTTTTCCAGCAAGGATATGAGCGCATCAAATGCTTCCAGCCAGTCGGTTGGAACTCGTTTGATATCGCTGCCATACTTGATGAGCGAAGAGTAGAAATTGCTAAGTTGCTGCTCCTTCAGTTTCTTGCCTTGTAATTCGTATGGCGAGAGTCCTGTGTGGTAGAATGCAAACTTGTCGCCTAACAATTCTCTTATCAGAAAGGTCTTGCCGACTCTTCTTCTACCATAAACTACTGCAAAAACAGGTTTGTTTGTTTGATATAGAGCCTCAATCTCCTTGATTTCAGGCTCTCTTCCTATAATCTCTTGTGCCATAATGGATGTCGTTATTTTGCTGCAAAGATACTAAAAATATCGTTTCGCGCAAAATAATGAGTCACTATTTTGCGCGAAATGGGGTAAAAAATCCATTTCGCGCAGAATAGTGACAGGAAGATGGTATTTATTAGTCGTGGAAATGTGCGGAAAAACAATGGATTTCCACGACTAATCATGCTAATTGACGTTTTTCAGTTTCTCAGCATACTCCTTTGGGAAGATGCCGAACTCCTTCTTGAAGCATTTGGAGAAATACTTCGGCGTGTTGAAGCCCACCTGGGTTGCCACTTCACTGATCAGAATGTTAGGGTTCGACCGGATGATGTGCTGAGCTTCCTTCAGGCGGATGCTGGTGATGAAGGCAATGACCGTTTGCCCTGTTGTGGCTTTCACCTTATTATATAAGGTGGATTCGCTCATCACCATATCCTTGGCAAAAGAATCGCGGTTGTAATCGCCATCTGCAAGATGTTGCATCACTACCTCTGTGGCACGAGTGATGAATGCCTGATCTGGGTTGCTCAAATGTAACGCAGTCTGTGTTTCGCTCTCCGTGCTGGTTTGGAGCGCAACTTCTGCCTGAATCTTCTCTATCATCTTCTTACGGTTGGCAAGAAGGGCATTGATCCGGACTTCCAGCTCCTCAAACTTGAAAGGCTTGGTGATGTAGGCATCTGCTCCTGCGGCATAAGCCTCGGTCTTGTCCTCTTCCTTGCTCTTGGCGGTGAGCAGGATGATAGGCAGCTGCCAGAAACTCTTGTCAGACTTCAGCTGCTTGGTCAGTTCGATACCATCCATGATTGGCATCATCACGTCGCTCACCACGAGGTCGAGTTTCTCCTTCATGATGATGTTTTTCGCCTGCTTTCCGTTCTTTGCCGTAAACACATGATAGTTCTTGCTCAATACCTGCAGCATCAGGGCGAGCAGTTCCTCGTTGTCCTCCACCACCAGGATCTTGCTCGCATTCTTTCTGATGAAGATGCTCTGGCGGACAGGTGCCAGCTTAGGTTTGTCTTCAGAAGCAGGTTGGAATTCCAGCTTCGTTTCCTGGCTTGCCTGTCTGATGGCTTCCCGATTTACTGCATTTGTTTTTTCAGAATTGTCTATTTCATCTGGTGCATACGCACTTTTTCTGATAGACAGGGTGATGGTGAAGGTAGTGCCTTCGCCTTCCTGACTTTCACATTGGATATCGCCATGATGCAGTTTCACCAGGTCGTGGGTCAACGACAGTCCGATGCCGGTTCCCGGCATGTTCTGCTTGCGGTAGTCGCCATCGAAGAATCGGGTGTAGAGATGCTTCATCTTCTCTTTCGACATACCGATGCCATTATCCGCGATGGTGATGATAGCCTGTTCCTTGCTGAGGCTGAGTGATACATCAATCTTGCCTCCCACCTTATTATATTTAATGGCGTTGGAGAGCAGGTTGTAGATGATCTTATCCATCTTGTCGGCATCAAACCATGCCATGCCTTCAGTCTTCGGCTTCTCCAGGGATAGGGTAATCTTCTGGTGTTCAGCCATCGGACGGATATTCTCGCAAGCTTCTTCTATGAACGAAATCAGGTTTCTGCGGCTCACGAGCAGATGCAGCTGTCCTGCCTGCGACTTTCTCACTTCCAGGATCTGTTGCAGGAGTCGGGTGGTGCGGTTGATGTTGCTGTCTATCACCAGATAGTCTTCCTCATACTGTGGTGCTCTTTCCTTGAGCTTGTAGATGGTGGCAGAAATGACGGTGAGCGGGGTGAGCAGCTCGTGGGTGATATTGGTAAGGATAACACCCATCTGCAGGCTGTTTCTGGTCTTCACCTGCTCCTTATACCATCTGGCAGCAGCAAAGATGCCGCCTATCAGCATCAGGATATAGAGCATGAAGGCTATTCTGGATGCATACCATGGCGGCAGCACCTTGATGGTGATGGTGTAGGGCAGTTCCTGCCACTGACCATAGCTGTCGGTGGCCTTCAGACGCAATCTGTAGGTTCCTGCGCTTAGGTTCTGGAAGGTGGCTTTGTGAACATCAGGCTTGCAGTATTGCCAGTCTTCATCATAACCTTCCAGCTGGTAGGCATAGACATTCTTGCTGGCATTGCCGTAAGTGAGGAGTGCAAACTCGATATCAAACTTCTTCACCTTTGCCGGTATGGTAATCTCCTGGGTATAGTGAGGCATTTCTTTCGAAATATCACTTTTGAGAACAGAGTCCAGCATGGCAAATGGCACGTCGTCTATCAGCAGGTTGGTAATGATGAGCTTGCTGTTCTTCTTGTGATGCTTCATTCCCATAAGAGGAGATGGAGTGAAGGAGAAGAAGCCTGTTCTTCCGCCGAAGAAGATTTCCTTGCCAAACTGATAACTGGCATCCGCCGAAAAATGGACTTCTCCCAAACCGTCTTCCCGGGTAAAGTAAGTGATGTTGCGCAAGTCTTCCGCATCCTGACTTTTCCAGGTAATATAAGCCAGAGACTTGTTGAGCGCTACCCAGATATTGCCGAAAGCATCGCCTTCTATGGAGAAGGTCTGGTCATCCGGAAGATGAATCTTTCGGTTCTGGTATTCAAAACGGTCTTCCTCCTTATTATATAGGAAGAGTCCGCCACTGTTTGATATCGCCCAGAGTCTGCCCTGCTTGTCCTCCATACATTTCTGGGCATCATTGATGGCAAACAGCTGGTTTTTAAAGCTGTATTGCTTGTATTTCAGCGATCGGATGTTCTTGGGATTTCCCGAAATGCGGATGATGCCTTCATTATTGGTAGAGACCCAGATGTTACCCTGCCTATCCTGGCAGATGTTACGGATGTCACAGCTGCTGAAGTCGTTTTTACCTTCTTTCATGGTCAGGAAGTAGCCTGTATTGTCTGGATACACGATACTCATACCATTGCGGCTTCCTATCCACATGGTTTTATCCTTTGATTCGAAAACAGCATTGACAAAGTCTTCTTGGATGTATTGGGTATTGCTGCGATTCAGTTCGAAGGCATTTCCCTCCTTTGGTTTGACTACGATACCATAGTTGTTGACCGCAAACCAGATTTCCCCATTGCTTCTTTTGGCAATGCTGGTGATACTCGTGGTTAGCGTATAGTCGTGCAAACTGCCCAAACCTGGAATTTCACTATTATAATAGGTGGCACCGGTGTATCTGTTGTAGAGCGCTACTCCGTATGGGTTGAGCCCCAGCCAGAACCATGCTCCATCGGTGGTTAGTATGGCATTCACGTAGTTGATGGTAGGGGCATTCTGAAGATTTCCCAGATGCCACTGCCTGAAGAGCGATGGTGTGGTAGTAATCTGCAGGACTCCATCATTCTGCGTGCAGAGCCAGATGTTGCCCCCCCCATCTGTGCAGATATCATTGCAGTAGATGAGTCGGCTGTTGCCTATCTGGGTATATTTCTGCCAGCTGGCCTGCGGCAGGTTTTCGTCGAGAAAGCAGATGCCTTCTCTTGTGCATGCCCAGAGAGTATGCGTAGTAGGGTCTTCTACGAATTTATAGAAGATGTCGAAATTATTGGTTTTATAGGGATATTGATGATATTGCGGATTCTTCAGATTGTCCGGATTGCTGATGCACAGCACTCCGTATCCCCAGGTTCCTACCCAGAGACGATGGTTTCTGTCGAAAAAGAGCGAGTAGGCAGAATTTATGTCATTCAGCTTCGGGTAGCTGCGGAATACGTTGCTGCCACGTTTCAGACGCATCAGTCCGGAAGACCAGGTTCCGATGAGAAGGTCGCCGTTTTTGTCTTCAGTTACACATTTTACGCTGAAAGAATTGAGGCGCTGTTTCTTTCCGTTTTCATCGATGCGCCAGGCATTCCTGGAAGTATAGGTATAGAAGGATTCATTTTCCGGATTGAAATAAGATAATCCTCCATCTGTACCAACCCAGAGTGTACCATCTCTCGAAACAAAGAGATGGTAGATGATTCTCTGATCTTCGCTTGGCAGGAAATAGGTCTTGAAAACGCCAGTCTTCCGGTTTATCTTTACCAGGCCGTTTCGGGTTCCCAGCCAGAGGTTCTGCTCGTGGTCTTCTGCCATGGAACGGATGTCGTTGTTGGGAAGAATACCTGGAGAAAGAGCATTCGATTTATACGATTTCACGGTATAGCCATCGTATGATTTGAGTCCGGAATTGGTTCCCACCCACATCATTCCTTCGCTATCTAGTATCATGCAATGGCTTTCAGACGCTGGCGAAATGTTAAAAGATGCAATGCTGCGGTATGGAAATGTTTCCGCTTTAGCAATGATGCAGCACACAAAAGTCAGTATCAAATATATCGTTCTCATCTTGATTATTAGTATTTCTTTGTATTTTGGGTACAAATTTACAGCTTTTTCCCGAATTTTTCCCTTATTTTCTCGAATTTTTCCCTAATATATGATAAAAAAGACCGAATTTTGCAATTGTGAAGCAATAAAAGTTGCCTTGGCGAGAGCGAAGGCGGCACTTTACATTTTTTTTACATAAACAGTATAATATAAACTAATAAATTAAAATACAACTTAAAATGGAAAATCTTAAGCTAATAACATCGTCTAGAAGATTGATGGCTTTGGCAGCTTTGGCAACTGGCGTTGCTTTGCCTCCACAATCTATCATGGCAGCTTCTACAGCTCAGGTTGTTCAGCAGTCGGGTGTCGTTAAAGGTCAGGTTCTTGATCCTTCTGGTGAGCCGGTAATCGGTGCTACCGTAAAGGTTAAGGGTTCCAAGACGGGTACTGTTACCGATATTGATGGTAACTTCTCGCTCAGTGCTGCTCCAGGTGCTATGGTCGAAGTGTCTTATATAGGTTATAAGACCATGACGGTAAAAGCTGGTAATGGTCCGTTGAACGTTACTTTGGAAGACGACAATCAGGCTTTGAGTGAAGTAGTTGTCGTAGGTTTCGGTACTCAGAAGAAGGTAAACCTCACTGGTGCTGTCTCTGTAATCGACAGCAAGGAGATTGCTTCCCGTCCTGTTGCCAATGCTACCCAGGCATTGCAGGGTCTGGTTCCTGGTTTGCAGATTTCCAGTTCATCTGGTTCTATGGATGCTACTCCTAATGTAAATGTACGTGGTACTACTACCATTGGTGAGGGTTCCAAGGGTACTCCATTGATCTTGATTGATGGTTCTGAGGGTGATTTGAATACCATCAACCCACAGGATATCGAAAGTGTATCTGTATTGAAGGATGCTGCTGCATCTTCAATCTATGGTTCCCGTGCACCTTTCGGTGTAATCTTGGTTACTACCAAGAAAGGTAAGTCGGGTAAGGTTACAGTCAACTATAATAACAGCTTCCGTTTCAGCGGAATGATTCGTGGCAAGCACATGATGAACTCTGTTGACTATGCAGCATGGGTAAACGATGCTCATACCAATGGTGGTAGTGGTGTGTTCTTCGATCAGGAGCGTATGGATAAGATCGTGGCTTATCACAATGCCACTCCTGTAGGTCCTGGTACCCGAAAGGATGCCAATGGTAACCTGCTCTACGGTATCGATTCCAGCAACGGCACAACATGGAATGATGGCTACGCCTATGGTGTAGATGACGTAGATTGGTATGATGCCTTGTATAAGAGCACAGCCTTCTCTCAGGAGCATAACGCAAGTGTGAGCGGCGGTAATGATAAGTTTAATTTCTATGCTTCTTTCAACTACCTGCACAATGGCGGTTTCATGAAGCTGGATAAGGATAAGAACGACCGTTACAATACGGCAGCTAAGATTGGTGCGCAGATTACCGATTGGCTGCACCTGGATTACTCTACCCGCTGGACCCGTACCGATTTCCAGCGCCCTGCTAATTTGACCAACAGTCTGTATCAGGACTTGGCACGTCAGGGTTGGCCAGTATTGCCTTTGCAGGATCGCAACGGTTACTATTATTCTGCACCTTCTCCTGCCCTCGGTCTGGCTACAGCAGGTAAGGATACCAAGGAGCGTGACATTCTGAACCAGCAGGTGAACCTGTTGATTGAGCCTATCAAGAACTGGAGAACTCATATCGACTTCACCTATCGTTCAGAGAATACTGCACGCCACTGGGACAAGAAGATGCTCTACAACCATGATGTTGCCGGCAATCCTATCGTTTACGACAAGGGTTCCAATGTTCATGAGGATGAATATAAGGAGAACTACTATAACTTCCAGGCTTATACCGAGTACAACTTCTCTCTGGCTAAGAAGCATAACTTCCACGTAATGGGTGGTTTCCAGGCAGAGCAGTTGAGAAAGACCGAATTCGGTCTGCAGCGTAATGGTATCTTGGATGAGTCTCGTCTGGAGGTGGATCTGACCAATGGCTTGAGCTACGAAGGCAAGGAAATCGTTCCTTCCGTGAATGGCGGACGCAACCAGTGGCAGACAGCCGGCTTCTTCGGCCGCTTGAACTACAACTATGACGAGAAGTATCTTTTCGAGTTCAATATCCGTCATGACGGTACATCCAAGTTCCGCAGAAACAATATGTGGAAGACCTTCCCATCCTTCTCTTTGGGTTGGAACATCGCTCACGAGAACTTCTGGAAGCCATTGGAGAATACAGTAAATACCTTGAAGCTCCGTGCATCTTACGGTTCTTTGGGTAACCAGAATATTGATAACTGGTATCAGACCTATTCTACAGTAGATTATAAATCAGTATCAGGTACCTGGCTCCAGGGTGGTAAGAAGACCAACATTACTGCAGCTCCAGGTCTGGTTTCAGCAGCCTTGGGTTGGGAAAAGGTAGAAAGCTATGATGTCGGTCTCGACTGGGGTGCTTTCAACAACCGTCTGACTGGTTCCTTCGATTACTATGTACGTAATACCAAGGACATGGTAGGTCCTGCTCCTGAGTTGCCTGCACTTTTGGGAACTGCTGTTCCTAAGACCAACAATACTGACCTCCGTACCACTGGTTGGGAGTTGCAGATTGGCTGGCGCGATCATCTGGAGAATGGCTTGAACTATGGTGTAACATTCAATGTTTCAGATGCTCAGGCTAAGGTAACCCGTTATCCAAACAACCCTACCGGTTCCTTGTCTAGCTATATCGAGAACCGCAAGGTAGGCGAAATCTGGGGTTATGAAACCATCGGAATTGCCAAGACTAATGATGAGATGAACCAGCATCTGGCTACCTTGCCAAATGGTGGACAGAGCCAGCTTGGCGACAAGTGGGCTGCTGGTGATATCATGTACAAGGACCTGGATGGCGACGGCAAGATCTCTAATGGAAGCAATACATTGGCAGACCATGGTGACTTGAAGGTTATCGGCAACAAAACTCCTCGTTATCTCTTCGGTCTTGATCTCACTGCCAGCTGGAAGGGGTTCGACTTCCGTGCATTCATGCAGGGTGTCATGAAGCGTGATTATTCTGATGCGAAAGAATTTCTGTTTGGAGCTACCGACTCTGGTGTATGGTGGGCTGCAGGTATTACCGGCGTTCAGGACTACTTCCGCGATTCAGAAACCTGGTCTGTCAAGAATGGCTACGAATCAGAGAATCTGAATGCCTATCTGCCACGTCCGCAGTACAGCGGGAAGAACATCCATACCCAGACACGCTATTTGCTCAATGCAGCTTATTTGCGTATGAAGAACCTTCAGATTGGCTATACCCTGCCACAGAGCTTGGTTTCAAAGGCAGGTTTGGGCAATGTCCGCTTCTTCGTTTCAGCAGAGAATTTGTTCACTATCACCGATCTTCCAAGTCAGTTCGACCCAGAAACCATCGATACCGATTATGGTAATGGTTATCCTCTCTCTCGCACTTTCTCTTTCGGTGTTAACGTTACATTATAATTAAAAGGAGATATTAATATGAAATTCAAACATATAGCACTTATGTCATTGGCACTTGCTGCATCCTTCTCTTCTTGTAGTGATTATCTGGAGCAGGAGCCACCATCAAGCTTACCTTCTGATGGATTCTTTACTTCAGAGGCAAAGGTGAAAGCTGCTGCCGATCAGTTCTATGGTGATGTCATGCCAGGACACGCCAACTGGAGCTATGGTCTCTATGCCGGAGATGTGAATACCGACAACCAGATCAACTGGAATGGTGATGGCAAGTTTGCCACAGGACTTTGGAAAACAGCCAATGATAACGGCAACTGGTCTTGGAATAATATCCGCAACATCAACTATCAGCTCAATTCTATCCTCGAGGCTCAGAAGGCTGGTAAGATTTCAGGTAGTGAGGCTATCATCAACCAGTATATTGGTGAGATCTACTTTATGAGAGCATACTGCTACTTTGATATGTTGCAGAAGTGGGGCGACCTTCCTATTGTAACCGAGGCATTCCCTGACAATGAGGAAATTCTGGTGGCAGCCAACAAGCGTCAGCCTTGCAACGAGGTGGCTCGTTTCATCATGGAAGACTTGGACAAGGCTATCTCGCTGATGCAGGATGGTTTTGACAAGAACCATACCCGTATCTCTCCAGATGCAGCCCGCCTGTTCAAGAGCCGTGTAGCTCTCTACGAGGGTTCTTGGCTGACTTATTTTGCCGGCACAGCTTTCGTTCCTAACGGCGAGGGATGGCCAGGCAAGGCTAAGGAGTATAATGCCAACTATCAGTATCCTACAGGTTCTGTTGATGCTGAGGCTAAGTATTTCCTGCAGGAGAGTGCCAAGGCTGCCGAAATGGTAGCTGACAAGTATAAGGATCAGTTGATGGTGAACACCGGTACTATTCCTCAGAAGGAAGGTGATCCTCAGAACCCTTACTTCAATATCTGGGGTACTACAGATATGTCGGGTACACCTGAGGTTATCCTTTGGCGCCAGTATAGCAAGGAGTTGGGTGTAGTCAATAATGTGGAGGTTGGTGTCCAGCATGGAGACTTTGGTGTAGGTCTCACCCGCTCTATGGTAGAGGGCTATGTGATGAAGGATGGTAAGCCTATCTATAATTCAGCCTATACCTATAGCGACCAGACTATCGCCGATGTAGCTACCAATCGTGACCCTCGTCTCACCATCTTCCTGAAGGTTCCTGGACAGAAGAATGTATTCAAGAATATGTCTGCTCCTGAGGATCACTATGTCATCGACGAGCCATATCCAACCATTACCACACGTAATGCCGAGAATGACTATTCTACAGGTTATGCAATCCGTAAGGGTGGTACCTTTGATAAGGCTAATACAGGTAATGGTAACTGCTACAATGCAGCTGAAATCTTCCGTGCTACCGAGGCGCTGCTGAACTACATGGAGGCTGAGTATATGTTGACCAACAGTCTTTCTGGCAAGGTTCTGGAGTATTGGAAGGATGTACGTAAGGCTGCCGGCTTCACAGGTGATGCTGTTAACCCACAGGTTACCATCGATGCTACTGAGATGAGCAAGGAAACTGCCGACTGGGGTTCTTACTCTGCAGGCAAGCAGTTGACCGATAAGATTCTCTACAACATCCGTCGTGAGCGTCGTTGCGAGTTGATTTCAGAAGGTCTTCGTGGTATGGATTTGCAGCGCTGGCGTTCATACGATCAGTTGATGACTACTCCTGCTCACATGGAGGGTATTCATCTCTGGAATACTCCAATGCAGAGCTGGTATAACAACCTGAATGCCGATGGCTCTTCTAATGCCAACGTATCAAGCTCTTCTCTGAGCGAGTACTATCGTCCATTGGAGGTGAACATGACAGCTACCAACAGCTACAAGGATGGTTTCACCTGGCACATGGCTCACTATCTGCAGCCACTTCCTATCAAGCAGTTCCTGCTCACCGCAAGTGATTATGCTTCTGTAGAGAAGAGTCCATTGTATCAGAACCCATATTGGCCAACATCAGCAGGTCAGTCAGCAGAGAAGTAATCTTCTAGACTAAATAAGTATTCTAATAAATAAAGGCTCAGATGAAATTGTCCATTGATGGATAATCTCTTCTGAGCCTTAATACAAACTCAGAGCATATATAAAAAGATAGGAATTCGAAAAGGAGATAATTAGGTACTGTTAAGCGGGGTTAAAAACGTTAATAAATAAATATAAGTTTTTGGGGCTGAATTTTTTATATAAATTTGCGTCTAAAAAATAACAAAAACGATGAATAAACAAGTAATAATTAACAATCTAAACACGTCAAAAAAGAATTGTGTTATTGTGTCTGTTGGCGATGGAAGCTTGCATCGTCAATTGTGCTATGATACTGCTAATTTTGATTTGCATTTGCTTGTTTATGACGATACTTATAATAAGTATCTTGGGGATTCAAAGTTTGTATGTAAACTGAAAGGTTACAAAATGGATATGTCTTTTCAATATTTTCAAATGCACCCTCAGTTTATAGAACAGTATGATTATTTCCTGTTGTTGGATGATGATATTCAAATCTCAGTAGATTCGGTCAATAAGTTATTTGAATTGATGAAGGAATACAGGCTTAAAATCGCTCAACCTTCATTGAGTACTTCTTATTATACGTATGAACATACATTGCACAATCCAATGTGTACAATACGATATACTAATTTTGTTGAAATGATGATGCCTTGCTTTTCACGTGAAGCTCTTATGGCAGTGATGGGTACATTTGAAGATCATGTGCGTTGGTGTGGTATAGAGTATCATTGGCCTTTATTGATAAATAGCAATAAAAGAGATATAGCCATTGTTGATTCTGTCCAGGCAGTTCATACCCGTCCTGTACAGACTATAACAAACGAGAATTATCAAATTATGCTAGAATATTTACAAAAAAACAAACTTAAAAAAGAAATTGCTATATATATGGAATGTACCTGTTCCGATACAGATTATGAGGATTATAAGAAATTGAGGAAAAGAGTAGATGACATAATAGTAGAGCTTACAAATGGAAAACTATATAGGATGTTGACTTCCGAGTTGGTTCCTGTAGTATGTTTTTTCTGTTTATATTCTATGGTTTCAGAAAAGAGAATATATTTGGATATGGCAAAAAGAGCTGTTGATGAAATATATTTCAAGCATCGTGCTGATATTGAATCTTCAGTAACGGAACAGGAAATTCGAAAATTATCAGTTTTTGTCGATTATTTACGGCAGTATGATATTTCTCTGTGTGAAATTATGAAGTTTCTGCCAGAAGTTGATAAACGGGCTACTAGCTTTGCTGACGTATTAGCTATACTCAATATCAATGATGATTATGTAGATACAGATGTAATGGATTCTGTAAAAAAGGGGGTTAAAATTTGTTTGGAACTCTTGACGGAAGAAAAGTATAAATATAAGTTTTTTTAGTATTAATCTTTTAAATTTTGGAATTATGCAGATAATTAAGAAAATCAAACCTGCGAATGTAGTTGATAAGGATTCTATGTTTCATATCCTTGGTGGCAATAACACTAATACGTCTGATGGCTGTACTTGTCAGGGCAGCGGTGATAACATTAATGGAGCTAGCCATTGTCATTGTGTTAACTAATGAAAGTTAGTAAGTATAATATTTACGTAGAAAAAGAAGGCCGCAAATTTGTTTATAACCAGTTGCGGTCTTCTTTACTCGAAATAGACGAAGAACTATTTCGACGACTGTCCGTGCCAGATTCTGAAGTGGATACTTTGGATGAAGAAATCTTGGAGGAGTTGCATGCCAATGGTGTGGTCTGTGACACCAATCTAAATGAAGAAAATATAATTTTAGCAAATTGTAAGATTCGTCGTTTCTCCAACGATATGGCAAGGGTGACGATTCTTCCAACGCTGGATTGCAACTTTCATTGTTGGTATTGTTACGAAAACCACCATGATGGTTTTATGACTTCCGAAGATGTAGCGAAAGTCCTTGAATTTTGCAGGAAAACCATAATAGACGGAAAAATTAAACACTTTCAGTTAGATTGGTTTGGCGGTGAACCCCTGATGTATTTTCAAGAGGTGGTCTATCCGATTTCAAAAAAAGTACAAGAAATCTGTGCCAATAATAATGTGGCTTTTCGGAATACCATTACAACAAATGGTTATTTAGTAAATTCTTCCATGATAGAGAAACTAAAGGAGATTCAGCTAACATCATTTCAGATTACCTTGGATGGAGGAAAACGTTTCCATAACAAGACTCGTTTCTCAAAAGATGTTCATAATTCTTATGAGGTTATAACTTCTAATATCATAGCCTTATGTAGGGCGATTTCCAATATAGACATGACGGTTAGAATTAATTATACCCCAAAGAATATGGAGTCTATAGATGAAATAGTGAACGTATTTCCTTTGGATATACGAAATAAAATAACCGTCATGCCTCAGCTTGTCTGGCAATTTAAAGATGACCGTAATATGCAGGGTGACGATATAACTCGAAAAATGGAGCTGTTTGTCTCTCATGGATATAAAAAGAAATTAACTGATTTGTCGTGTTATCAGTGTTATACAGAAAACATGAAACAGTTTGTTGTTAATTATGATTTGTCTGTATTCAAATGTACTGCCCGGGATTTTTCCGAAAAGTATTCAATTGGTAAAATTGACAATGATGGTGAATTTGTGCCGAATAATCATTTTTACGATTACTTCGTCCGGTCTTCTTTTGAAAATGAGAGTTGCCTGGAATGTAAATTGCTACCTTCATGTTATGCCAATTGCATTCAAAAGCAGGTAGAAGGACAAAAAATTAATTGTAATAAAAAACAAATTGAAAATAGCGTAAAGAACAACGTTCTTTTGTACTTGTCACAAAAACAATAATGCCTATGAGACATGCCTTTATTATATTAGCTCATAATGAATGGCAAATATTGGGAAAGGTTTTGGAATATTTGAACCATAAAGAATGTGATCTATTCTTGAATATAGATTGCAAGGCTACTGATATGCCTGTAATCAACGATTTGCTTGACCGCAATAACCGAATAAAGTATTGTGGTCATGACAGATTGCATTGGGGAGGTTATAGTATTTTGAAGACTGAAATCAAGATGCTCAATATTGCGATAAATAATTCAAATGCAGATTATTATCATATCATAAGTGGGCAAGATTATCCCATAAAGCCCTACGAAAGCTTCCTGCAATTCTTCGACAATAATCCAGGGCAAAGTTATTTTGACTGTAGAATAGCTACGTTTAGAGAAATTGATCGTCGGTTGTTGTATTTCTTGCCTTATGACTATTATCAAGTAAGAAATCCTAAGAGGTATTGTATTACCAACTTCTTGCGAGGCTTTCAGGTGAAATATCAAATAAAACGCCCAACATCCCATTTCCCAGATAAAATTTATTTGGGATCACAATGGTGTTCTATGACAAGAGAGGCATGTGCATTTTTGTTACGTTACACAAAGGAACATCCAGGCTTTTTAAAGCGTTTGAATCATACATTTGCATCTGAAGAAATTTATATTCATACCGTACTTTTGAATTACTATGATGAAGATAAAATTTGTTCGGAGAATAACTTGAGATTCATCAGGTGGAGAGAAGAAAACGGAAATCGACCAGCTAATTTGGGAGAAGAGCACTTTAAGTTTATGCTTGATAAAAATCACTTCTTTGCACGTAAAATGGTTTCGCCAATAAGTACAAAGTTGATGGAATATATAGACTATTATCTTTTAGAACATTTTCATGAATATGAGAGTTGCTTTGATTATGACAATAGAATAGCTGAAAGCCTTGTTGAGGTCATGAAAGTTCTAGATATTTCTTCTGTACTGGTAGTAGGTGATAACTTGATTTATTTAGATGCTCTTCTTGGAATGGAAATTCTAGCTAATGGTATTTGTGACAACGATCAAGCTTTCCATTTGGCTCAAAAGATGAATATAGCAGAGTATTGTCAAGTTGTAGATTGGACTCAGCCAATTTATGTTGAGGATGATGACAAATATGATTCTCTGCTTTTTCTTAATCAGTTAGGTGGAAATAATGAGATATTAAGGTATCTTGGAAATTTGTCAGAATTGACTAGTCATTATATGTTCTTCATAGAAGAAAATATGCAAGAGTCTCTCAAAGATACATTAGAAAAGTCAATTGCTTCATTTCACCTCAAAAGTAATAGTGAGCTTAGTAAAATGCTGCTGGCAGAATTTGATATGATAGAAAATCTACAAGTATGTGTATTAATTAAATATTGATAAGATGAAACATTTATGCTTAAAAATATTGCTGGTTTTTACCTTTTGTGTAATGAACTTAATAGCCGTCGCTCAGCCTGTTGGTAGAACGATAGAGTTGATTGGCTTTGTGATGGATTCATTTACTGATTATGGCTTGGAAAAGGCTAAAGTAACATTGATGTCAACAGACAGTACTGTTATAGATACAATGTCTGTGAGAAATCGCCGTCCTTCTGGTTATATGGTTTCTTCTTCTTTTTCCTTCAAAGTTCCTGCTAAGGTTGAATCATATATCATAAAGGTAGATTGTGAAGGCTACAAGTCTATTACGACCAATTACAAATTAAAGCATACAGCAAGAGTCTTACGGCGGTGGATTCCAGCTATAAAACTGGTAAGGCTTAAGCCTAAACATAGCCTGACTGGTGATAATGAGTTGGGTGAGGTAACCGTGCGTGCTACCAGAATCAAGTTCTTTCACAAAGGAGATACCTTGGTGTATAATGCAGACGCATTCAACCTGCCGGAAGGTTCCATGCTTGATGAGTTGATCAGGCAGATGCCGGGTGCAAGAATTGAAGCCAATGGAGAAATCTTTATTAATGATCAGAAAATAGATTACCTTACTTTAAATGGCAAACAGTTGTTTAAGGGAAATAATCTGGCTTTGTTGGAGAATATGCCGTATTATACGGTAAAAAGTCTTAAAGTCTTTGAGCAGAGTAAAGAAAAGAATCGCAACCTGAATACAAAGACAGACTTGAAAGACTATGTGATGGATGTTCTCTTGAAAAAGGAATATAGCCAAAATAATTTCGGAAATATAGAAGCAGGTGTCGGTACTAATGACAGATGGCAGGTAAGAGGATTTGATGGGTATATGAAAGGTTCTGTAAATGCTTCTGCATATGCTAACCTTAACAACGTCAATCAGTCGAGCGTGCCTGGCAGCGATGGATCATTTTGGGATTCAGACAGCCCAAAATCAATTATGAATACTAAAAAAGTTGGCGTGAGTACTATTGCAGAGAAAACCGGTGGAACTTTTTATGTTTCTACAGATTTGGCTGCTCAATGGCAAGGCGTAGATTTGGATGAGCAGAAAAAACAGATCAGCATATTGCCTCAGACCAACATCAATAAAATATTTCAGAATTTAAATGACAGCAGGAATTCTTCCTTCAGTTTGAATAACAAGATTACGAAGATGGGTATTTCCTATTTTCAGTTTCAGACTATGGTGGATTATGGCAGAAGCAAAAATGATGACTTGAACAAATATGCGCTGTTTGATAAGGATATACCATCAAATTCTTCTGTGTTGCAGCTTTTTGATGCTATAGATGAAGGTGGCAGAAATGCCTTTGACTATTTGCAGAATTATTCTATCAACAAGGCGAATAACAGGGCACATAATTTTAGACTTCGTGAAAATATAGAAATGTCGCAAGCCTTGGCCTGGGGCGATGATCTCATTTTTCATGCCGATGCTTCATACTCAGACAATAACCAAAAACTAGGAGAGAATAGTCATATAACCTATTATCTCCCGGTAAATGATTCTATTGTCTCTTATGTAGCCAATGATAACACCAAGACGAAATCTTATTCATATACATTGGAAGGTTTTTATCATTTCAACTTCTTGAATAATACGAGTCTGGAAATCGGATACCGTTATACCCAGGGTAACGAGTCTGTTTCACGTCAGCGTACCTTGGATGATCTGTATGATGCCAATAGCTATCATTCCAACAGCCTGTTCAGGGAGCATAAACCTATGGTAAACTGGGAGTATAAAAAGGGTAAGTGGCAATTGATAGCGGGCTTTGATGTGCGTATGCTTAGCAAGAATATGAGTTATAGTAACTCTTCGGTAGATACTACTCTTACGAGGAGTTATGTTGATCTGTGTCCAAGATTCCGACTCAAATGGCAGGGAAAAAATTCCAGGATTCATTTCTTCAACAAATTGGAATCCTATCGCAAACCATCAGTGTTAAACTTGGTTGAAACTATAGATTCATCTCATCCGCTAGTGATGTCAACCGGTAATAGTAGATTGAAAAAAGAATCGATGTACGATTATCAGTTTACCTATGCATGGCATAATACTGAACGCCAGTGGGATGTAAACTTTTCTTCACAATCTCAGTTTATGCTTAACTCGATAATAATGTGTTCATTGTACGATGATAAGAATGGTAACTCTCTTGTAATTCCCCAGAACGTGAAAGGGAATTGGGCATCATGGAATCGTTTGTATGTTGAAAAGGGATTGGGAAAATCGAGGGCATGGAATATCAACAATGAAATTGTTTACAGGAAAGATGTTACAACTCTTATGTCTGGACATATGAATGAAGGTCTTCAGACTAGCAAAAAAAAGCGAGATATCATTGATGAAACAGCTAGATTAGTCTTTCAGCACAAGGAGTTAACGTTGAAATTAAATGCAGGTTTTAGCTATAATAGTACAAGAAACAAGCTGAATTCCATTAATTACGAAGCCTGGGACATAAGGTATGGTTTTAATCTTGCATGTCGCCTGCCATGGGATATTAAGTTCTCCGGTGACTTGACCTCCTTGACGCGTAAAGGTTATAAATTAGAGGAAATCAATAAGACAAGAGTTGTAAGTAACATTTCCTTGTATAAGACATTCTTGAAAGGTAAGATTACCGTTCAATGTAAGGCTTATGACATATTCCATCAGTTGACTAATTTCGATAATGGATTTTACGAACAGGAGTTGACTGAGGCGACATACAATTGCATCCCTCGTTATGGAATGATTTCCATAGGATACAGATTCGGAAAAAAGTAACTGATTATGATTAAAGGCTTTCCCCATTATCAGCAACTCGACGAGATGGACTGCGGTTCCACCTCGTTGCGGATGATAGCGAAATATTACGGTAAGGAGTATTCGGCAGAGATGTTGCGCAATCATTGCCACATCACCCGCAACGGTGTGTCAATGCTGGGCATCAGCGAGGCTGCCGAGTATCTGGGCTTTCGTACGCTGGGAGTGAAAATCACCATGGAACAGCTGGTCCACGATGCCTCCCTGCCCTGCATCCTCCACTGGAACCAGAACCATTTCGTGGTCTGCTATAAGGTGAAGAAGAACCGGAGCGGGCGCTATCGTTTCTATATATCAGATCCTGCTTCCCAGAAGTTGTGCTATACTGAAGAGGAGTTCATGCGCTGCTGGCTAAGCACCAGTGTGCAGGGGCGGGACTGTGGTATGGCGTTGCTGATGGTGCCGGGAGTGAACTTTGGCAAGCGCAAGGAGGAGTGCGAGAGTCACAGGCAGAGCCTGGGGTTCTTTTTCAAATATCTCAAACCCTACCGTCGTCAGGTTGTGGTTCTCCTGCTGGGGATGTTGCTGGGCAGCTTGCTGCAGCTGGTGTTCCCTTTCCTGACCCAGGCGTTGGTTGACAGGGGTATCAATGGAAAGAACCTGGGCTTCGTCACGCTCATCCTCATCGCCCAGCTCGTGCTTTTCATCGCCCAGCTTAGCGTGAACTTTATCCGGGGCTGGATATTGCTGCATGTGAATACCCGAATTGACATTGCCCTGATTTCTGATTTTCTGGTCAAGCTGATGAAGATGCCGCTCCATTTCTTCGATACAAAGAAGATTGGCGACCTGATGCAGCGCATAGAAGATCATTCCCGCATAAAATCGTTCCTGATGGGCAACTCGCTGGGTTTCATCTTCTCTCTTGCAAACTTTGTCGTGTTTTCAGTTGTACTCGGTTATTATAGCCTTCTCGTGCTTGGTGTGTTTTTGCTGGGCAACACCTTATATATATTATGGGTTGCATTCTTCATGAAGTATCGCCGTGAATTAGACTATAAGCGCTTCAGCCAGTCGGCTACCGAACGCAACAAGATGATTCAGCTGATACAGGGAATGCAGGACATCAAGCTTAACAACTGTGAGCGTCAGAAGCGCTGGGAATGGGAACGTGTGCAGATGAGGCTTTTTCGCATCAGCGTGAAAGGGTTGACCATCGGTCAGTTTCAGCAGTCTGGTTCCGTTTTCTTCAGCCAGTCCACTAATATTCTCATTACGTTCATTGCAGCCCGTAACGTCATTCATGGCGATATGACGCTGGGTATGATGATGTCTCTCACCTATATCATCGGTCAGCTTTCCGCTCCTATCAACGACTTCATCAGCTTCATCCAGTCTGTTCAGGATGCCAAAATCAGCCTGGAGCGACTGAATGAGATTCATTCACAGCCCGATGAGGATACTGACCTTGATGACAAGGTTACCGAACTGCCTGAGGACAGGACCATCCGTGTAGAGCACGTTACTTTCAGCTATGATGGGGCTGAGCGTAACTATGCCCTCAATGACGTCAGCCTGGAAATACCAGAACGTAAGGTGACGGCGATTGTGGGGGAGAGCGGCTGTGGCAAGACCACGCTTATCAAGCTCCTGCAGGGTTTTTATCAGCCTAACCATGGAAGTATCAAGGTGGGTAATGTGCCGCTGACTTCCATAAATCCTCATTTTTGGCGCAGTGTGACAGGCTCTGTGATGCAGGAGAGCTTTATCTTCAGTGATACTTTTGCCCACAATATTGCCCTTGACAGCGATTCTCTGGATGAGACCCGACTTTATCAGGCGGCAAAGATGGCTAATGTAGATGGTTTTATCCGCACGTTGCCTCTGGGTTATCATACGAAAATAGGTATGGAGGGTAATGGTGTGAGTCAAGGTCAGCGCCAGCGCTTACTTATAGCTCGTGCCATTTATAAGAATCCGGAGTATATCTTTTTCGATGAGGCAACCAATGCCCTTGATACAACCAATGAATCGGAGATAATGCACCATCTGTATGATTTTTACAATGGAAGAACCGTGGTTGTGGCAGCGCACCGTCTGAGCACCGTAAAGAATGCCGACCAGATATTGGTAATGCGGCATGGAGTAATAGTGGAGTGTGGAACTCATCAGGAGCTGCTAGCAAAGAAGGGTTATTATTACGAGTTGGTAAAGAATCAATTGTAGATGATGTATGTAAAAGAATGGGTCTATATGCCACCTGTTATCGTGGCATATAGACCCATTCTTTTATTGTGATATCTGTGATCTACATCTCGGCTTTCAACAGCTGTATCTGCTCTGCCGACAGTCCCGTTATATCCATCACGGTCGCACCATCCATCCCCTTTGCCAGCATCTTTCTGGCAATCTCAAGACTTTGTTGGCTCATACCTTCTACCTTACCTTTCTGGTAGCTGTCATCTATGAGGGTTCTTTCAACGCTTACGGAATCCCAGAATTTGTCGTAGGCCCAGAGTTCGGCATCTGTAAAACCGGAAATCTCCAGTTCCTCTACGGCTTTTCCTATTTCCGGGTCATTAAGCAGGTCAGCAGGAACTTCCTTTGTATTGGAATTGATTTCCGTGAGGAAACGGAGCCACAATACCATCATGCGCTTGTCGGCAATGGAATGAGGTGTGAACTTCGGGAGTTCTATGAAGGTGAAATGCAAACCTTCGATGACCTTATTGCTGTCCTTGTCGTGCACGATGCGGTAGTTGTGGATGAAATCCGGAGTATCATGCGCAAAGATATCATTTATCAGGTTGAGAGAATACACAGGTTGGAGTTCGCTGTATTTTCCTCCCTTTTTAGCCTGGCTCACATAGAGCTTGGATGCATTGAACAGTACTCGCTGCTGGAAAGCATCAGACCATTCCATCTGCATTTCCACGCAGAACTTCCTGCCTCTGGCATCGGTACAGAGTACATCCACAATGGTGTTCTTGCCCCCTTCGAGCTGGGGCACAAGTTCTGTAGGCAGATACTTGATTTCTTGTATCTGCTCCTCGTCGCTGAGTGGCAGTAGTGCGTTCAGAAGGCTGATCAGTCTTGCGGGATGATTGCCGAATATCTTCTTGAACGTGAGGTCTGCCTTAGGATCTAAGTACTTCATAACCATCTGTTTTATAATTATCTACCGCAAAGTTACAAAAAATATGAGATTACGGCAACTTTTTAACGAAAAATCTGTCGTAATCTCGCTTTTTTATTGAGATTACGACAGATTTTCCTAAATGTTACCCCGGAAAGCAAAAGTTAAAAACGAAATAGGTCTTTCATTGTAACCTGACAATGAATATCGTCTGCATAACCTCCTGGAGTTAGACCGTAGGTGGTAATCATCGTTATGAGGATGGATTTGTTTGTTCCTGTTTCTTTTATGAAAACAGCTTTTCTGTTTCGAATCTTCATGTCCTCCTCTTCGCTTATGGTATATGGAGCATTGGTATATTTCATTTCGCAAAGGTTGATGGTTTGGTCATTTCTATCAATCAGGAGATCTATTTGTACCCCTTTTTCAGATAAATCCTTTGGCTTGTATACCCATGAGTGAGCAGTACTGATGACCGCTGCAAATCCTAATGCTGTTTTAATCTGCTTGATATGCTGTATGCAGACACGTTCAAATGCCCTGCCTGCCCAACCGTTGTGTATGGTTGTGTCCATGTTGGCAGTCCAGTAGTGTTCGTCTTGATTCGTATTTTTTTTGATGAAGTCAAAATAGAAAAGGGTGTAATTATCCATAAGCTGATAGATGGCGTTTTTGCTTTTCCCACCTATCGGCATGAATTTTCTGATGAAACCACATTGTTCTAGTTCTTGTAGAGCATTGGAGAATGTGGTGTTGTCGGAGAGCCCAGTTGCATCTAAGATGTCTTTTCTCAACATACCCATTTTTTTGCTAGCCAATGCTGTGATAATGGAAATATGGGTCGTTGGTCTTTTAAACAAGGATGCATAGAGCGCATTGAATTCCTGGGTAAGTTCCCCTCTCTCTGAAAAGAACATTCTATCGAAATTCTGTGCTACGCTTTGTCCCCTTTTCAGAAAGCTCCAGTAATAAGGAATACCACCAAGTGCCATATAGGCCTCTAGAATCTGACGTTCTGTATATCCCAGTTTACGCTTTTCGCAGAATTCCTGGCATTCTCTCAAACTGAATGGTTCCAGAAATATCTGGTTTGTTAAGCGATTGTGCAAACCGCCATAATTCATAATGATGTTGTTGATGATCCAGGAGGTGGCACTGCCACAAATGATAAGGATAATGTCTTTTCTTGCAGTTGCCCAACTGTTCCAAAAATGGTCTAGCGAGCGTACAAAGTTTGATTTATGTGTATCCATCCAAGGCATTTCATCGATGAAGATTATTTTCTTCTTCTGGGTATCTTTCGATTTTTCGATGAATCGTTCTAATAAGTGGAATGCTTCATTCCAATTAGAAGGAAGTTCTTTTACCTTTTTCATACCAGCAGAGTATAGTGATTCCGTAAATTCACTTAGCTGCTCTTTGAGTGAGGCTCCATATATACCTGTATGTTGAAAGGCAAAGCTATAGTTGAAAGCCTCTCTTATCAGGAAAGTCTTTCCTACGCGTCGTCTGCCATATATAGCTACAAATTGCGACTCTTCTTCTTCGAGTAGCCCTTTAAGAAGCTCTATTTCTTTTTCCCGTCCTACTATCATATCTTTCTGTATATTATTTGTTTGTTGTGCTGCAAAGATACAAATAAATAAATTATTAGTCGTGGAAATGTGAAAAAATCGGTAGATTTCCACGGTTAATAACAGTAATTAACAGTTTTGCGGTTGTCATATACGGAAAAAGCATCCATCGTGAAACTTTTTGCGTCGCTATTCTGCGCGAAATGGGGTAAAAACATCGTTTCGCACAGAATAGTAACGGGAAATGAGTTATTAGTCGTGGAAATCTATTGATTTTTTGCACATTTCCACGACTAATAACAGAGAACTTCACACGCCCTGAAAGGGCAGAAGCTCCTGGTGCTTGGGCTTTCAGAGCGTGGTGCTTTGGACCCTTCAGCCTGTTCTTGAACCATGCGAAAGATTTATCATAATTAATAGCTTTGTGGAGGGGAGAAAGGATGAATTGCATTTGTTTTTCCAGCATTTTCCCGATTTGTATCCCTTTTATATCGAATATTAGACCCTTAAGCGGGGCTTTTTTCTTAATTTTGCAGACAAAATAAACAATTAGCATTTCACTTACTTATTTAATAACATCAGCAAAATGAATAAACTATTCACATTTATCATGTTGTGGATGATGTCTTGTCTCCCAACTCTGGCACAGGCTCCGATGGACGGAGGCGTGTGGAAGGACAATACCGGCAAGCATATCAATGCACATGGTGGCAACATCTTCAACTACAAGGGTACCTACTACTGGTATGGCGAAAGCCGTTCGCAGGATGGCAAACCTTACAGCTCTCTCGGCGTAAGCTGCTTTACTTCCAAGGATCTCAAGAAATGGACCAACCATGGATTGGTGCTGCCTGTTTCTAATGAACCAGGCAGCGACATCGGGGGTGGTTGCATCATCGAGCGCCCTAAGGTGCTCTATAATCAGAAGACCAGGAAGTTCGTCATGTGGTTCCATCTCGAATTGAAAGGGCAGGGATATGCTGCTGCCCGTTATGGTGTGGCAACCAGCGATACTCCTTTCGGACCATTCAAGTTCATCCGCTCAGGCAGAGTGAATCCAGGTCTTTATCCTATCGGATTTGCGAAACCGGATACCACCGACCTCAAGCATCAGCTTCTCTTCCCTGAACTGAAAGAGTGGTGGACTCCAGCTTGGCGCAAGCAGATAGAACGGGGTATGTTCTGGATGAGAGACTTCCAGGGTGGACAGATGTCGAGAGATATGACCATCTTCATCGACGATGATGGCAAGGCTTACCACATCTATTCTTCAGAGGAAAACCTGACACTACAAATCGCACAGTTGACAGATGACTACATGCAGCACAACGGTTGCTACGTACGAGTTGCTGCCGGCGGACAGAACGAAGCTCCAACCATCTTCAAGCAGGATGGCACCTACTGGATGATTACCAGCGGATGTACCGGATGGGCTCCAAATGCAGCCCGCATGTTCAAGGCTAAGAATATCTTCGGCCCTTGGGAGCAGTTGCCTAATCCTTGCCGTGGCGAGGGTGCTGACAAGACCTTCGGTGCACAGGGTACCTATATATATAAGGTGGAAACTGCAGCACAGAAGAAGATGTTCCATGGTGCCGACTATGTGTTCATGGCAGACATGTGGAATCCTAAACACTTGAGTGACAGTAGACACTTGTGGGTACCTATTTCCTGGGAAAATGGTGCACCAGTGTTGAAAAAACACTAAAATATACGGTCGCTCTGCTTGTTTCTAACTAATTTTATATATATTTGCAGTTGCTCAGCTAAGGCTACAGGCAACTTGCCTCTTACAATTATCAATAACAACAAACAATATACAACTATCTATGAATTATATATTTAAAAGTATCATGATGACCCTAGTCTTGGCGCTGGTTCCTTTCATGGGAATTTCTGCCAAGAAGAAGACTGTTCAGCAGAGCGACCGCCAATATTGGTGCTCGCTAGCCTATAAGATGGCACAGCCTGTTTTGGAAAATATGGCTAAAGGCGAGTTACAGAAGAATATGCAGACTGAGTTCAGTCCCAGCTTCGACAACCGCAACAGAAAGGTGCTCTATATGGAGTGCTTCGGCAGACTGATGGCTGGTGTGGCTCCATGGCTCACCCTTCCGGATGATGCTACTGCCGAAGGTAAGCAGCGCAAGCAGTTGCGTGAATGGGCTTTGGCTTCCTATAAGAATGCTGTAGACCCTCAGAATCCAGACTATCTCTGCTGGGGCATCGGTGGTCAGAATCTGGTAGATGCAGCCTATATTGCAGAGAGTTTTCTCCGTGCTTACGATACACTCTGGAAGCCTCTCGACGAGGTGACCAAGAAGCGTTATCTCACAGAGTTTGCCAAGCTCCGCCACATCGACCCTCCTTATACCAACTGGTTGCTCTTCTCTTCAACCATCGAGAGTTTCATGGCAAAGGCGGGTGGCGATTTCGATGAATTTCGCATCAATTCAGCCTGCCGCAAGGTAGAGGAGTGGTATGTGGGTGATGGCTGGTATGCTGACGGTCCTTCGTTCGCTTTCGATTACTACAGCAGCTACGTGTTCCATCCGATGTATCTGGAGACGCTCCAGGCGATGGTAGATGCCAAGGTCAATTCCCGTCTCGACTATCAGAAATACTATAACAGAGAGTTGAAACGCTGCCAGAAGTACAGCATCATTCTCGAGAGATTCATCTCTCCTGAGGGTACCTTCCCAGCATTCGGAAGAAGTATTCCTTACCGTATGGCTACCATGCAGCCGCTGGCTCTGATGGCATGGTACCAGAAGTTGCCTAAGGATTTGAGCAACGGTCAGGTTCGTGCAGCAATTACCAAGGTGCTCCATCGCATGTTCGACCAGCAGAACAACTTCAACGAGAAGGGCTATCTCTCTATCGGTTTCTGTGGAAACAGCCAGAAGAACGTTGCCGACTGGTATACCAACAACGGTTCGCTCTATATGGCAACCCTCGCCTTCATGCCTCTCGGCTTGCCTGCCGACCATCCTTTCTGGACCGACGCAGCACAGCCTTGGACCCAGGTGAAGGCATGGAACAACCAGCAGTTCCCTAAGGATCACCAGTGGAAGGACGATATCGTGACCAAGGACAAGTGGTAATTTTTTTAGTTAAGAGTTTTTAGTTAAGAGTTTATAGATTATCATGCATAAGATATTGATGATGCTGGCGGCTGCAGCCTTGGCTTTGCCTTTGAATGCAGCACAGCCAGCCAAGAAGACCGCTAAGGTCAAGAAACAGAATAAGAAGGAAGTGAAGGCTTCCAAGAAATGGGACCATGAGCAGGTGGTGGAACTCATCACCAAGGTGAATAACTACTGGCAGGTTAACAACAAGCCTGAGGTTTGTGCCTTCTGGGATAATGCCGCTTATCATACCGGCAACATGGAGGTATATAAGATGCTCAAGGACCAGAAGATGCTCGACTATTCCATCCGTTGGGCAGAACATAACGACTGGACCGGTGCTACGGAGGCTAACCCAGCCAAGTGGAAGTACAAACCATACGGCGAGGGAAAGCAGCACGTGCTCTTCGGTGACTGGCAGATCTGCTTCCAGACTTACATCGACCTCTACAACATCGAGGCAGCCAAGGGAAATGCCGCTGCATCGGAATACATGGTGAAGCGTGCCAAGGAAGTGATGCACTATGAGGCTTACTCTGAGCCAACAGACTACTGGTGGTGGAGCGATGCCCTCTATATGGTGATGCCTGTGATGACCAAGATGTATAAGCTGACCGGCGATACCAAGTATCTCGACAAGCTCTACGACAATCTCCTCACTACCGATGAGATTATGCTCGACAAGGAGACCAACCTCTACTTCCGTGATGGCAAGTACGTTTATCCAAAGCACAAGAGTGCCAACGGAAAGAAAGACTTCTGGGCTCGTGGTGATGGCTGGGTTCTCGCAGGTCTGGCTAAGGTGCTCCAGGATATGCCAAAGGACTACAAGCACAATCAGTTCTTCGTAGATAAATTCCAGAAGTTGGCTAAGGCTGTGGCTGAAATCCAGCAGCCGGAAGGTTACTGGACCCGTTCGATGATGGACCCAGAGCATGCTCCAGGTCCTGAGACCAGCGGTACTGCCTTCTTCACCTACGGTATGCTTTGGGGTGTCAACAATGGTTATCTCAACAAGAAGGAGTACAAGAAGGTCATCGACCGTGCCTGGACTTATCTTACAGAGACTGCCGTTCAGGCAGATGGCAAGGTGGGTTATGTTCAACCTATCGGCGAGAGAGCCATCCCTGGTCAGACCGTAGATGCCAACTCTCAGGCTAACTTCGGTGTAGGCGCTGTGCTTCTTACAGCCTGCGAATATGATAAGTATCTCGCAAACAAGTAAGATGCCTATATATAATAAGGTATAAATTCAATCTGATATATTAATAACTGACAAACATGAAACAGAGACTGTTCGTAACATTGAGTTTGGCAGGATTAGCAATGGCAACCTTTGGTGCAACCAAACCGAAGACTGCCATTAAGTCGTTGAATAAGACGACCATCCAACAGCCAACTTACACAGAATGGCACGACCTTCAGGTGAATGCCATCAATCGTTTTCCGTTGCACACCAATTTCTTCACCTATCCGGCAGATGACTGGGTTTCTGAGAAAGACGGTAAGATCGTGAGCAAGGATATCCTGCACATGAACAAGACGGAGAGCAAGTATTTCCTTTCGCTCGACGGAACCTGGAAGTTCAACTGGGTGGCTAATGCCGACCAGCGTCCTACCGACTTCTACAAGGAAGATCTTGATGATTCCAAATGGAAGACCATGAATCTGCCAGGTATCTGGGAGATGAACGGATTCGGTGATCCGGAATATGTGAACGTAGGCTTCGGCTGGCGTGGACATTTTGACCAGCAGCCACCAGCAGTTCCTACCAAGGACAACCATGTTGGCTCTTACCGTCGCATCATCGACATCCCTGCCAACTGGGATGGCAAGCAGGTAGTAGCCCATTTCGGTAGCGTTACTTCCAACATCTATCTCTATGTAAACGGTAAGTTTGCCGGTTATGCAGAGGATAGCAAGGTAGCTGCCGAGTTTGACATCACTCCTTATCTGAAGAAGGGTAAGAATCTGATTGCCTTCCAGACCTTCCGCTGGTGCGATGGCTCCTGGGATGAGGATCAGGACTTCTGGCGCTTGAGTGGTGTGGCTCGTGAAAGCTATCTCTTTGCCCGCGATGCCCAGTTGCATTTGGAGGATATCCGTGTTACTCCTGACCTTGTAAACAACTACAAGGATGGTGTGCTCAATATCTCTGCCAAGGTAAAGGGAACAGGCAAGCTGAACTTCATCCTCTTCGACAAAGAGGGCAAGCAGGTGACTACAGCTACAGGATTGGCAAAGAATGGAACAGCCAACATTACGATGAACGTAGAGAATCCACACAAGTGGAGTGCTGAGACACCTTATTCATATACCCTGCAGGTTTCCCTGATGGGGGCTCAGAAGAAGGACGCTATGAAGGCGGCTAGCATGACTCCTGTCAAGGTAGGTTTCCGCAAGGTGGAAATCAAGAACAAGCAGTTCCTTGTCAATGGTCAGCCTGTGCTCATCAAGGGTGCCAACCGTCATGAGATGGACCCTGATGGAGGTTATGTATTGAGCATGGAGCGCATGATTCAGGACATCAAGATTATGAAGCGCCTGAATATTAACGCTGTCCGCACCTGTCACTATCCTGATGATCCACGCTGGTACGAGCTCTGCGATGAGTATGGTATCTATGTGGTTGCTGAGGCTAACCAGGAGAGTCACGGTTTCCAGTATGGCGATGATGCTGCTGCCAAGAAACCGATGTTTGCCAAGCAGATTCTGGAGCGCAACCAGCACAATGTTTCCATGTACTTCAATCATCCTAGTGTCGTAACCTGGAGTTTGGGTAATGAGACTGTGATGGGCGATAACTTCCTGCAGGCTTACAAGTGGATTAAGAGTCAGGACCAGAGCCGTCCGGTTCAGTATGAGCAGGCTCACAGAGGCGAGGGTACCGATATCTTCTGCCCTATGTACTATCCTGTAAGTGCTTGTGAAAAGTATGCTAAGGACCCTAACAGTCCGATGCCGCTCATCCAGTGCGAGTACAACCATACCATGGGTAACTCAGGCGGTAACCTGAAGGATTACTGGGCTCTGATTCGCAAGTATCCTATCCTCCAGGGTGGTTTCGACTGGGATTTCGTTGACCAGGGCTTGCACCGCAAGGTATTGAAGCCGATGACCATCAAGAATCCTGAGAAGATGAGCAATGAAGAGCTCCGCAAAATAGAATATTGCTACGGTGGCGATTATAACAATTACGACCCTAGCGACAACAACTTCAACTGCAATGGTATCATCGGTCCTGACCGTCAGCTCAATCCTCATGCCTACGAGGTAGCCTACCAGTATCAGAACATCTGGGCTAAGATGGTGAATGCAGAGAAGGGTGAAGTAAGTGTATACAATGAGAACTTCTTCCGCAATTTGAGCAACTATGCCTTGGCATGGAGCCTCATTGAGGATGGCGTGGAGACTCAGAACGGTACTATTGCTGATATCGATGTAGCTGCCCAGCAGACCAAGAACTTCACCATCCCTTATGACCTTTCTAAGGTAACGGGCAAGGAGGTGTTCCTCAACATCGATTTCCGTCTGAAGAAGGCTGAACCTCTGATGGAGGCTGGTCAGATTGTGGCTTATGCCCAGCTGGCGGTGAAGGAGAAGAAGTGCTGCGGTCATTGTGCAGAAAACATGGCTAAGGCTCAGGATGGCAAGAAGGTGAAGGCTAAGCTCATCGACAAGAAGGGCGAGCAGGATATCACCGTTACTACTCCTGATCTGACCGTGAAGGTGAACCGTACCACCGGTCTCATCTCTGAATATACCTATCGTGGCAAGTCGCTCCTCGGCGAGGGCGGTACCCTGAAGCCAAACTTCTGGCGTGCTCCTACCGATAATGATTTCGGTGCCGGCCTGCAGAAAAAGTTCCAGGTTTGGAAGAACCCTGTCATGAACCTGAAGGGTGTAGCTGTTGAAAAGGATAAGAAGGCAAACACCATCAGCATCTGTGCAACCTATGAGATGCCAGAGGTGAAGGGTGAGCTGGAAATCGATTATCTCATCATGCCTAACACCGGTGCGATGAAGGTAAGCCAGGAGTTTGATGCTTCTGATGATGCCAAGGTCAGCGATCTGTTCCGTTTCGGTATGCTGATGCAGTTGCCATACGATATGGACAAGAGCCAGTATTACGGCCGTGGTCCTATCGAGAACTATTCTGACCGTGAGGACTGCATGCGCATCGGAATCTACAGCGATGATGCCGACAACCAGTACTTCCCATACATCCGTCCACAGGAGAGTGGAACCAAGGGCGATATGCGCTGGTGGAACCAGACCGATGCTTCCGGCTTCGGATTCAAGGTGAAGAGCTGCAAGCCGTTCTATGCTTCCGCCATCCACTTCGACACCGAAGAACTGGATGATGGTGATGACAAGGATCAGCGCCACAGTTTCAACCTGAAGAAGTCAAAATTCACCAATCTCTTCCTCGATGCAGAGCATTCTGGTGTGGCTGGTGAGAACTCTTGGGGTGCATGGCCATTGGAGAAGTATCGCCTCCATTATGGCGATAAGAACTTCACTTTCGTGCTCATTCCATTAGATAAATAGTAGAAAAGCAGGGATTTGTACGAAAATCCAATATATTTAAACAGAAAATCCACCTCATTTGGGGTGGATTTTTTTATCTTTGCAGAAGATTTACTGCACTTGGCAATTTGAAAGCAAGCTTTCATTGCGCTCGTTTGTGTAATCTTTGCAGCAAATTACTGCACCACCTATATTTAATAAGGTGTAAGTACAGACCTAAAAAATAAAAATAACGAACAATATGAGAAAAGCAAAATTTTTCGCAGCAGCATTGCTGGCGATGTCTTCACTCGGAGCTTTCGCACAGCATCAGTTTACTGTTCAGGCTAACAAGCCTGGAGCAGAAATCCAGCCTACCATGTATGGTATCTTCTTCGAGGATATCAACTTCGGTGCCGATGGTGGACTCTATGCAGAGATGGTAGAGAACCGTTCCTTCGAATTCCCACAGCGCCTGATGGGATGGAATACATTCGGAAATGTAACCCTCAGCGACGTAAAACCTGCCTTCGACCGCAATCCTCATTATGTAACACTTGAGAGCGCAGGCGCACGTGAGAAGCAGACTGGTCTTGAGAACCGTGGCTTCTTCGGCATGGGCTTGAAGAAGGATATGAAGTACGATTTCACCGTATATGGCCGTCTTCATCTCATCGATGGCAAGCAGGGCAAGATTCGCGTAGAACTCGTCAATTCAAAGAATGATGTGATTGCCAAGCAGGTCATCAACATCACCAATAATAAATGGCAGAAGCTTACTGCTACCCTTACTTCTCCTCAGACCGATGCCAAGGGGTTGATGCGTGTTTATCTGGAGAAGGGTTCTGAAAGCGTAGACCTCGACCATATCTCTCTCTTTCCTGAGGACAACTGGAATGGTCTCCGTGCCGACCTCGTACAGGATTTGGCTGACTTGAAGCCAGGCATCTTCCGTTTCCCTGGCGGATGTATCGTAGAGGGAACCGACCTCGATACCCGTTACGAGTGGAAGAACTCTGTGGGTGCTCCTGAGAACCGTCCTCTGAACGAGAACCGCTGGAGAGATACCTTCCCTCATCGCCTTTTCCCTAACTACTATCAGTCATTGGGCTTGGGCTTCTATGAGTATTTCCTCCTTTCAGAGAAGATTGGTGCTGAGCCATTGCCTATTCTCTCTGTAGGTCTGGCTTGCCAGTATCAGAACGATGATAAGGATCCTAATGCACATGTAGCAGTCAAGGATCTCCAGAGCTATATCGACGATGCACTCGACCTCATCGAGTTTGCCAATGGTCCTGTTACCTCTAAGTGGGGTAAGCTCCGTGCCGATATGGGTCATCCGGCACCATTCAATCTGAAGCAGATTGGTATCGGTAACGAGCAGTGGGGTCCTATGTATCCTGAGCGTCTGCAGAAGTTCATGGAGCAGATTCATGCCAAGTATCCAAAGATAAAAATCTGCGGTTCATCTGGTCCATCTGCTGATGGAAAGGATTTCGACTACGGTTGGGAGCAGATGCGCAAGTTGGGCGTAGACATGGTGGATGAGCACTACTACAAGAGTCCGGAATGGTTCCGCAGCAATGCCAGCCGTTACGACAAGTACGACCGCAAGGGTCCTAAGGTCTTTGCCGGCGAGTATGCTGCTCATGCCGAGAATGATCCAAACTCTTGGGAGGCAGCCCTTTCTGAGGCAGCTTTCATGACCGGTTTGGAGCGTAATGCCGATGTGGTTTATCAGGCTACCTATGCACCTCTCTTCGCTCATGTAGAGGGATGGCAGTGGCGTCCGGACCTCATCTGGTTCGATAACCTCAGCTCTGTCCGTTCTGCCAACTACTATGTTCAGCAGCTCTACGGCGAGAACAAGGGTACCAATGTGTTGAAACTTACCGAGAACGGTAAGGCTGTAGCAGGCGAGAACGGTCTCTATGCTACCGCTTGCTTCGACAAGGCTACCAAGAGCTACATCGTGAAGATTGCCAATACCTCTAACGAGGCAAAGGAAATCAACGTAACCTTTAATGGTATCAAGAAGTTGAACCCAGGTAAGGTAACCGTTCTCCATGCCGACGATATTCAGGCAGAAAACAAGATAGACAATAAAAATGTGGTTGTTCCTGTAGTATCAGATGCACAGGTTCAGGGCAATGTATTGAACGTGAAGATGAAGCCAAACAGCTTTGTTGTATACCGTTTCTAATTGCCGACCTCCAATCTTCAATAAATCCTTAAGGTACAAATAGATAAGTGGATAATGTGAATCCCTTGCGACTCTAGTGGTTGCAAGGGATTTTTTTCTCTCCTAATGCCCTTGAAATTACATGGCGACGCAGGAGTTTCTGTGTCAGGACGTAGGAAAGATTACGTCGCCATGTAGGAAAAAGGCACTTTATGTATAAGAAAAGTTTGAATTTTGCATAAAAAATACGCTCAAACGCTAGCAATTTGCTCATTTTTTCGTAACTTTGCACCCGCAAACTTATAATTAATAATAAAAGAAAGAATGGCTAATTTGAGATTTGAGGTTGTAGCCGAGGCCTTTAAGAAAAGACCTGTAGAGGTAGAGGCTCCCAAGGTGCGCCCTTCGGAGTACTTCGCCAAGTATGTATTCAACCGCCAGAAGATGTACAAGTATCTGCCATCTGATGTGTATGAGAAACTCATCGATGTGATAGATAACGGTACTCGTCTGGACCGTTCCATCGCTGATGCCGTGGCTGCCGGCATGAAGCTCTGGGCTGAGGAAAACGGGGTAACACATTATACTCACTGGTTCCAGCCATTGACAGAAGGTACTGCCGAGAAGCATGATGCCTTCGTGGAGCATGACGGAAAGGGTGGTATGATTGAGGAATTCTCTGGCAAATTGCTTGTCCAGCAGGAACCTGATGCCAGCTCATTCCCTAACGGCGGTATCCGCAACACCTTCGAGGCTCGTGGCTATTCTGCATGGGATCCTACATCGCCTGTGTTTATCATTGACGATACCCTCTGTATCCCTACCATCTTTATATCTTATACCGGTGAGGCGCTGGACTACAAGGCTCCATTGCTCCGCTCGCTCCATACCCTGAGCGAGGCGGCCACCGAGGTGTGCCACTACTTCTACCCACAGGTAAAGAAGGTGCAGACCAATCTCGGATGGGAGCAGGAGTACTTCCTGGTAGATGAGAGTCTCTATTCGGCTCGCCCTGACCTGATGCTCACAGGCCGTACCCTGATGGGACACGACTCTGCGAAGAACCAGCAGATGGACGACCATTATTTCGGAACAATCCCTGAGCGTGTGCAGGCTTTCATGAAGGATTTAGAAGTACAGGCGCTCGAACTCGGCATCCCTTGCAAGACCCGTCATAACGAGGTGGCACCAAACCAGTTTGAGCTGGCACCTATCTATGAGGAGTGCAATCTTGCCGTAGACCATAATATGCTCCTGATGAGTCTGATGAAGCGTGTGGCTCACAAGCATGGTTTCCGTGTGCTCCTTCACGAGAAGCCATTCGCTGGTGTCAACGGTTCGGGCAAGCACAACAACTGGAGTCTCTGCACCGATACCGGCGTACTGCTCCATGCAGCAGGCAAGACACCGGAGGACAATCTCCGCTTCGTAGTCTTCATCGTAGAGACCCTGATGGGCGTTTACAAGCACAATGGACTGCTGAAGGCTTCTATCATGAGCGCTACCAATGCGCACCGTTTGGGAGCCAACGAGGCACCACCAGCCATCATCTCTTCATTCCTCGGAAAGCAGCTCACCGACCTGCTCGACCATATCGAGAAGGCAGACAAGGAAGAACTCTTCGCCCTGGCTGGCAAGAAGGGTATGGAGCTGGATATCCCTGAGATTCCGGAGCTGATGATCGATAACACCGACCGCAACCGTACCTCTCCATTCGCCTTCACCGGAAACCGTTTCGAGTTCCGTGCCGTAGGTTCAGAGGCCAACTGTGCGTCATCTCTCATCGTACTGAATGCTGCCGTAGCTGAGGCTCTCGAAGACTTCAAGACTCGTGTTGATGCCTTGATAGCAAAGGGCGAGGACCAGACATCGGCTATTATAGATGTTGTACGCGAGGATATCAAGACCTGCAAGCCTATCCGCTTCGACGGCAACGGCTATTCTTATGAGTGGAAGGAAGAGGCTCAGAAGCGAGGTCTGGACTGCGAGGCATCCTGCCCGGTAGTCTTCGACCGTTACCTGGACAAGGAAAGCATCGAGATGTTTGCCAAGACCAACGTGATGAGCGAGAGCGAGTTGAAGGCGCGCAACGAGGTGAAGTGGGAGACCTATACCAAGAAGATTCAGATTGAGGCTCGTGTGATGGGCGACCTGAGCATGAACCATATCATCCCTGTGGCTACCCACTATCAGAGCCGTCTGGCAAAGAACGTAGAGGGCATGATTCACATCTTCGGTGGCGAGGAAGGTAAGAAGCTGACTGCCCGCAACGTGAAGATTATCCGTGAGATAGCCGAGCGTACCGAGGCAATTGAGCGTGGTGTAGAGGCATTGGTAGATGCCCGCAAGGTAGCCAACAAGATAGAGAGTGAGCGCGAGAAGGCAGTAGCATATCACGACACGGTAGCTCCAAAGATGGAGGAAATCCGTTATCAGATAGACAAGCTCGAGCTTCTCGTAGCCGATGAACTTTGGACATTGCCAAAGTATCGTGAGCTGCTGTTCATCAGATAATATTTTCTGGATAAGGAATTGATATAATAAAAAAGAGTGCATTGCCGTTAACAATGCACTCTTTTTTTGCTTATCCTGAGCAGAAAAGCGTAAACTAAGTTAAATATTCATAAAAGTTTAGGGTTAAAACTCGTAACCTACACATAATCAAATAAAAATGTGTAATTTTGCAGTCCGATTATTTCGGGGATACGCTTAGAGTCCCCAAGATATGGTGTGTTAATAGCATGCCCTGTGGCCGGGGTATGTGGTTAGTGAATCACCTGTCTGAATAGTGAGTAAAAAAGATTAAAAACGTTTTTTAGTAGTAAATTTAAATTTTAAAATGGACACATTAAGTTACAAGACTATTTCCGTAAACAAGGAAACAGCTAAGAAAGAGTGGGTCGTAATCGACGCTACCGACCAGGTTGTAGGTCGCCTCTGCTCTAAGGTTGCTAAATTGCTCCGCGGAAAGTACAAGCCAACTTTCACTCCACACGTAGATTGTGGTGACAACGTAATCATTATCAATGCCGCTAAGGTAGTTTTCACAGGTAAGAAGGAAACAGATAAGGTTTACACTCGTTACACTGGTTATCCAGGTGGTCAGCGCTTCAACACTCCAGCAGAGTTGCGCAAGCGTCCTGATGGAATGGACAAGATCCTCCGTCACGCTATCAAGGGTATGTTGCCAAAGGGCCCTCTCGGTCGTTCTTTGATGGACAACCTCTTCATTTACGATGGCACAGAGCACAAGCACGAGGCACAGCAGCCAAAGGCTATTGATATTAACCAGTATAAATAATTAAGGTAGAATGGAAGTAATTAATGCAATTGGTCGCCGTAAGAGCGCTGTAGCTCGTGTATACCTCACAGAGGGTACCGGTAAGATCACAATCAACAAGAAAGATATTGAGACATATTTCCCATCAGCAATCCTTCGCTATGTAGTAAAGCAGCCATTGCAGTTGCTCGAAGCTGAGGGTAAGTATGATATTAAGGCAAACCTCGACGGTGGTGGTTTCACCGGTCAGAGCCAGGCTCTCCGCCTCGCTATCGCTCGCGCGCTCGTTAAGATTGACGCTAACGATAAGAAGGCTTTGAAGGATGCAGGCTTCATGACACGTGACTCACGTGCTGTTGAGCGTAAGAAGCCAGGTCAGCCAAAGGCTCGTCGTCGCTTCCAGTTCAGCAAGCGTTAATCTTATACATATTTTATTATATATATACAGATTATATATAGCTGAGCTAAAAAGTTTAGTATCTAAATCGGTGAGATTCCATTAATCGGGGACTACTCATCGACTGATCTAACATTAGATTCAAAAAGAAAGTAAACACAATTAAAAAGAAAAAACAATGTCAAGAACAAATTTTGACCAGTTACTTCAGGCAGGTTGCCACTTCGGACACCTCCGTCGCAAGTGGAATCCAGCAATGGCTCCTTACATCTTCATGGAGCGTAACGGTATTCATATTATCGACCTCAACAAGACTGTCGCTAAGATCGACGAGGCTGCTGAGGCTCTCAAGACAATTGCCAAGACAGGTAGAAAGATCCTGTTTGTCGCTACTAAAAAACAAGCTAAGGACGTAGTTGCTGAGAAGGCAGCTTCTATCAATATGCCATACGTAAACGAGCGTTGGGCTGGTGGTATGCTCACCAACTTCCCTACAATCCGTAAGGCAGTTAAGAAAATGACAAACATCGATCGTCTGTTGAACGATGGTACATTCTCTAACCTCTCTAAGCGCGAGTTGCTTCAGGTAAGCCGCCAGCGTGCTAAGTTGGAGAAGAACCTCGGTTCTATCGCAGATATGGCCCGTCTCCCAGTAGCCCTCTTCGTTGTTGACGTAATGAAGGAGCACATCGCTGTTAAGGAGGCTAACCGTCTTGGTATTCCAGTGTTCGGTATCGTAGATACCAACTCTGATCCTAAGAATGTTGATTACGTTATCCCAGCTAACGACGATGCTAAGGATTCTGTAGATGCTATCCTTACTGCAGTTTGCGGTGCTATCGCTGAGGCTCTCGAGGAGCGCAAGGCTGAGAAGGCTGACGACAAGGCTGCTGCTGAGCAGAAGGACCAGCCTAAGAAGAAGGCTGCCCGCAAGGACGAGGCTGAGTAATTAGGCAAAGAAATATATACTGAAGCCATTGATTCTGTTTATGATTCGATGGCTTTAGTAGCTTTTAAGCAAAGATTATTATTAACTTTTTAATATAAAAACATTATTATGGCTGTTTCAATTGAAGATATCAAGAAACTTCGCGCTATGACTGGTGCTGGTCTTGCTGACGTTAAGAAGGCACTCACAGAGGCTGAAGGTGATTTCGATAAGGCAAAGGAGTTGCTCCGTGAGCGTGGTCTCGCTATCGCTGCTAAGCGTTCTGACCGTGAGACTTCTAATGGTTGCGTTCTCGTTAAGAAGGTTAACGATTTCGCTGCTATCATCGCTCTCAAGTGCGAGACTGACTTCGTAGCTAACGGTGCTGACTTCATCAAGTTGACATCTGACATCCTCGACGCTGCTATCGCTGCCAAGGCTCACACTCTCGACGAGGTGAAGGCTTTGAAGGTTGGCGATGCTGATGCTCAGGCTGCTGTTACACAGCGCTCTGGTATCACTGGCGAGAAGATGGAGCTCGACGGCTACTGTGTTCTCGAGGGTGACAACATCGAGGTTTACGACCACATGAACAAGCACACTTTGTGTACTATGGTTCAGCTCAACGAGAACAACGAGGAGGCTGGTCACAAGGTAGCTATGCAGGTTGCTGCTATGCGCCCTGTAGCTCTCGACGAGTCTTCTGTTTCTGAGGAGACTAAGAAGAGTGAGCTCGAGGTTGCTGTTGCCAAGACTAAGGAAGAACTCGTAGAGAAGGCTGTTAACGCTGCTTTGAAGAAGGCTGGCATCAACCCAGCTCACGTTGACTCTGAGGAGCACATCGAGAGCAACACCAAGAAGGGTTGGTTGACACCTGAGCAGGCTGAAGAGGCTCGCAACATCAAGAAGACTGTTGGTGAGGAGAAGGCTGCTACTTTGAACCCTACTATGATCCAGAACATTGCTAATGGTCGTCTGGCTAAGTTCTTCAAGGAGAACTGCCTCGTTGACCAGGAGTTCCAGTTCGGTGACGGTGACAAGCAGACTGTTGCTCAGTACCTCGCTTCTCAGAGCAAGGATCTCAAGATCGTTGCTTACCAGCGCTTTACTCTTGCTGCTGAGTAATCATTACTCAAAAGCAAGCGTTAATTTGACTTATAGTTAAATTAGAATACCGGGAGTTATGAAGTTAAGCCTCGCTTTGCTTCTAACTCCCATTTCTTTTTTATATAAAAATTTGATGTTATGAAGATATTTGCCATCGGTATGAACTATACCGAACACAATAAATCGCTGCATGGTACGTTATCTAAACCAGAGCGTCCTGTCATTTTTACCAAGGCAGATTCTGCTTTGCTCAATAACGGCAAGCCTTTCTTCATCCCTGATCATCTGGGAAGAATAGAGTATGAAACCGAAGTAGTGGTCAGAATATCCAAGTTGGGAAAGACCATTCCGCAGCGTTTCGCCCACCGCTATTACGATGCAGTAACCGTAGGTATCGATTTTACGGCACGCGAGATGCAGAAGAAGCTGCGCGAGGCTGGCCAACCTTGGGAACTCGCCAAGGGATTCGACGGTTCTGCCGTTATCGGCGAATGGGTCGACATCCAGAAGTTCCGTGATATCCAGGCACTGCACTTCCGCCTCGATCTCAATGACAAGACCGTACAGGAAGGCTGCACGAGCGATATGCTCTACAAGGTAGATGAAATCATCTCCTACATCAGCCAGTACTTCACGCTCAAGACGGGCGACCTGCTCTATACCGGATGTCCTACAGGCTGCGGTCCTGTCAACATCGACGACCATCTCGTAGGCTATCTCGAAGACAGGAAGGTGCTCGATTTTCACTGTAAATAAACAATATTGCAAGTAATATATCGATATGAACACAACAAAGGTTTGGAAATACATGCTGTTGGCATGCCTGCTCATGTTGGTGACTCCTGCTCAGGCACAGCGATTCTTCAATCTGACCTCTTCAGAAGTCAGAGTAGATTCCGTGTTGCCCCGTTTCGTGTATTCCATTCCTTTGACCGGTGCATATCGTGACTCCGTATATACCGTCAGCCTGAAATATGGCGAGTATATCGACATGACTGCCTCCGACATCGCCAATTACAACCGCCTGTCGGGTGCAGTTCCTCCTGAGCAGGTATTTCCACAGCAGCGGGTTACCGAATGCCGTAAGCAGGGCGTACTCCAGATAGATTTCAGTCCTGTCGTATTCCGCAATAACCGCCATCAGCTGCTGGTCAGCTTCATGCTCCAGGTAGATGCCCGTCCTCTGAAGCGCTCCGAGCGTTCCAGTCGAGGTTCTCTGTTGGCTAAGGGCAAAGTATCAGCCTTCACTTCTTCTGATGCTTTGCGCTCAGCCTCTTCCCTCTATGCCTCCCATTCCGTCCTAGCCTCAGGCAGATGGGCGAAGATCAGAGTCAGCGAAACCGGTTTCCATCAGCTTACCGAACAGGTAGTGCGCCAGGCAGGCTTCTCCGATATCAGCAAGGTGAAGATTTACGGCTATGGCGGCAATCTGCAGAACGAAGCCCTTCTGGCGAGCGAACTGCAGGCTACCGACGATCTTCAGGAAGTTCCCCAGTGCATCGTTGGCGGCAAGCATTATTTCTATGCCGAGGGACCGGTATCCTGGAAGTCAGAAACCGCCCTCCAGCGCATCCGTAATCCTTATTCCGATTACGGCTACTATTTTATTACCCAGACCGATGGAGAGCCACTGGTGCAGGATTCAGCCACCTTTGTCTCTTCCCATTATCCGCAGCCATACGATTATCATTCCCTCTACGAGTCAGATGGTTTCAGCTATTATCATGGCGGCAGAAACCTCTTCGATGCAGAAGAACTGAAGGTGGGCGATGAAAAGAAAGTGGTAATCACGAATACCACCGGTTCTGCGGCAGGTAAACTCTCCGTAGCCCTGACTACCACCACAGACAGTAAGGCTCAGATACTGAAGAATGGTAAGGTTTTGGGCGAAATCACCCTTTCTCTCAAGAATGACAATCCTACGGAGGATATATCTTACCTCAAGGCTACAGAGAAGGTTGCCACTTATCCCATTTCCGATTTCCAGGATAAGGATACCATCTCTATCAAGGTCTTGTCAGGTGCTTCCATCCGCCTCGATTATATCTCCGTAACGTGGGCAGAGCCTGGAAGCTGTGCCTTTACCGCTGCGAACCTGGCCGCCGGTGGAAAGATTCCGGCTGCCCAGTATGTCTACGGCATCACCAACCAGAATCATCATGCCGATGGAGCAGCCGATATGGTCATCATCATCCCGACCTCACAGAAACTGCTGAAACAGGCACAGCGGCTGAAAAAATTTCATGAACAGCACGACGGACTGCGCGTTACCATCGTGCCTGCCGATGAACTCTATAACGAATTTTCTAGCGGTACCCCCGATGCCAACGCCTACCGCCGCTACCTACGCATGCTTTCTGATAAGGCGCAGAGCGAGGTAGATATGCCGAAATATCTCCTGCTCTTCGGCGACTGCGTATGGGATAACCGCATGCTTACCTCCGGTTGCAGACCCCTGAATCCAGACGATTATCTGCTGTGCTTTGAGAGTGAAAACTCCTTCAGTGCCGTTTCCTGCTTCGTCAGCGACAGCTGGTTCGGCATGCTCGGCGAGGGAGCCGGACTGTATCCTAACCGCGAGCTGCAGGATGTAGCCGTAGGCCGCTTCCCGGTAACTTATGCAGACGAAGCCCAGGTGCTGGTAGACAAGACCATCAGTTATGCTCAGAATGCCAATGTAGGTGCCTGGCAGAACACCCTGATGTTTATGGGCGATGACGGAAACGGAAACCTCCACATGCAGGATGCCGATGATGTGGCAAATGATGTGCTCACCACCTATCCCGCCTATCTCGTCAAGAAAGTGATGTGGGATGCCTATACCCGCGAAACCTCCTCTTCGGGCAATACCTATCCCGAAGCAACGCGGATTATCAAACAGCAGCAGGCTGCGGGAGCCCTCATCATGGATTATGCCGGACATGGCGATCCTACACAGATGTCGCACGAATCTGTTCTGAAACTCACCGATTTTGCCGATTTCCGCAATACCAACCTGCCGCTCTGGGTAACCGCCTCCTGCGATATCATGCCGTTCGACGGGCTCGAAGCCAACATCGGCGAATATGCGCTGCTCAACGATAAAGGCGGCGCAGTAGCTTTCTATGGCACCACCCGTACCGTTTACGCCCAGTATAACAGACATATCAACCGTGCCTTCATCCACAGAGTGCTCAGTCTGGTAGACGGTAAGCCTATTACGATAGGCGAGGCGCACCGACTGGCGCAGAACGACCTGGTGAGCGGCAACGGACCAACTTCCGGCTCCGATGTCACGGTGAACCATCTCCATTATTCCCTTCTGGGCGACCCTGCTCTTGCACTCAATCTGCCTATGCATCAGATTGTGGTAGATTCCATCAATGGCATTCCTGTTGCCGGAGCCGCAACCCTGCCGATGCTGAAGGCAGGCTCTATCGCTCGCATGGCAGGTCATATCGAGGGAGCAGACGACTTCCGGGGCGTCATCACCGCTACCGTAAGAGATTCCAAGGAAACGGTTACCTGTCGCCTGAACGATACCGGCAAGGATGGCGCTGAGAAGGCTTTCGAATACAAAGACAGAACCAAGACCCTGTATCAGGGCACCGATAGCGTAAGAGGCGGCAAGTTTACCTTCTCCTTTGCCGTTCCGCTGGATATCAATTATTCCAACCAAAGCGGTCTGGTCAACCTCTATGCGGTGAATACCGCCAAGACCCTCTCCGCCCACGGCTCCAGCGAGCAGTTTACGGTAGGCGAGAGCGAGGAGCAGAAGAACGATTCCATCGGTCCTTCCATCTACTGCTATCTCAATTCGCCTTCCTTCGTAGATGGCGGCAATGTCAACACCACCCCGTTCTTTGTGGCAAAGATAACCGATAAGGACGGAATCAATGCTGCCGGAAGCGGTATCGGTCACGACCTGCAGTTGGTGATAGATGGCGATATGTCGAAGGCCTACGTGCTGAACAGCAATTTCATCTACGATTTCGGAACCTATACCAGCGGTTCTACCTATTACAGCATACCGCAACTGGAACCGGGCAAGCACGAACTCACCTTCCGTGCCTGGGATATCCAGAACAACAGTTCTACGGTGAAGCTCCGCTTCAATGTGGTGAAGGCACTGAGTCCGGCGCTCTTCGATGTGGGCGTAACCGCCAATCCGGCTAAGACCTCCACCACCTTCATCATCAGCCACGACCGCACAGAGAGCGATATGGACGTGGTGGTAGAAGTGTTCGATTCATCGGGCAGACAGCACTGGCGCCATTCCGAAAGCGGTGTACCTACCTCGGGCAGCTATACCGTAAGCTGGGACCTCACTTCCGATAGCGGCACCCCTCTGGGCACCGGCGTATATCTCTATCGCGTCAAGGTGGCGAGCGATGGCAGTAGCTATACCTCAAAAGTCAAGAAACTCATCATTATCAAATAAAAATATATTTACAATGGGAATGAAAAAAATCTATAAGATATTCATCTTGGGATGTCTCGCTCTGATGGCATCAGAAGTGAAGGCGCAGGATAAGAAAGATCTCTTCAATCCTGTGAACTATGCAGTCATTTCGCAAACCATAGCTCCTGATGCCCGTGGTGGCGGCTTGGGAGATATCGGTGCGGCTACCGACCCTGATGTCAACTCTCAGTACTGGAATCCGGCAAAATATCCTTTCACCATTTCGCGTGCCGGTGTGTCGCTCAGCTTCACTCCTTGGCTGCGCTCGCTGGTCAATGATATGAATCTAGCCTATCTCTCTGGCTATTACCGCATTGGTGATTACAGCGCCGTATCTGCATCGCTCCGCTATTTCAATATGGGTGAAGTGTTTACCAGCGAAGAGGGTGCCGAGAGTGGCACGGGTATGACCATCAATCCTTACGAGATGTCGGTCGATGTGGCTTATTCTCTGATGCTCAGCGAGAAGTTCTCTCTTGCTGCCGCCATCCGCTGGATCTATTCCGATATGCGCTTCGATTATACCGAAGATAATTCGCCAGCCTCCGCTTTCGCAGCCGATATCGCTGCCTATTACCAGAACTATGTGGTCATCGGCCAGCGCGAATGCCAGTTGGGTTTGGGCTTGAATATTTCTAACATCGGTAGTAAGATTACTTTCAGTGGCAAGGAGTATGGCGAGTTCCTGCCAGCCAACATGCGTCTGGGTGCTTCGCTGATGATTCCTATCGACGAGTACAACCGCATCACCCTGGCAGCCGATGCCAACAAGTATCTGGTGCCTACCGTTCCGAAGCAGGAAGAGGGTGAGGACAATTCAGAATATGAAGACCGTGTGCATCGTGAGTATGATGATATTTCGGGCATCAGCGGTATCTTCAAGAGTTTCAGCGATGCCCCTGGCGGTTTCAAGGAAGAGCTGGAGGAAATCAACTACGGATTGGGTGCCGAGTATGTATACAATGATAAGTTTGCGCTCCGTGCCGGTTATCATCATGAGAGTCAGAGCAAGGGTAACCGCAAGTACTTCACCGTGGGTGCCGGTTTCAAGATGAATGTCTTCTCGCTCGATGCTGCCTATGTGGTGGCTACCGCCAAGAGTAACCCGCTCGACCAGACCCTCCGCTTCACCCTGTCGTTTGATATGGATGGACTGAAGGACCTCTTTAAGAGATAGTTTTTTAGTGATTATTGATTAGTTATTATATATAGATATGAATATACGTGTAGGATTTGGATATGATGTCCACAAGCTGGTGGTTGACCGCGACTTGTGGCTGGGAGGAATCAAGATAGATTATGAACTGGGATTGCTGGGCCACAGCGATGCCGATGTGCTGATACATGCCATTTGCGATGCCCTGCTGGGCGCCGCCAACATGCGTGATATCGGATATCATTTCCCGGATACGGCAGCAGAGACACTGAATGTGGATTCTAAGATACTGCTCCGCAAAACGATGGAACTGATAGCTACCAAGGGTTATACACTGGGCAATATCGATGCTACAGTCTGTGCCGAACGCCCTAAACTCAACCCGCATGTGCCAGCCATGAAAGCCTGTCTGGCAGAGGTGATGGGGGTAGACGAAGACCAGATATCCATCAAGGCAACAACCACCGAGAAACTCGGATTCACGGGCAGAATGGAGGGCATCTCCGCCTATGCCACCGTTCTTATCCAGAAAGGATAGAACACAAGCAGCACGCCCTGAAAGGGCAGAAGCTTTATATTCAGCAAAATGTAGGAAAAGTGTCAGAAAGTTGTTAATTTCCGTTTCTTTTGTTCATTTTTGATTGATATATATCAAAAAAATGCAAAAACGTCACAATTTCTTGGCTGAATATTTGGTGAATAGCCGAAATAGTAGTAATTTTGCAGCGTCAAAAGGTTAATAGATTGTTTAGGTTAGTAGTAATAGATTTAGGTTTTTAGTTATTAGGTTTTAAGGTAGATTGTTTAACCGATAATTGAGAAAGTCGTGAGACTATTTTGATTAGATTTTTTTAAGTTAAACATATTGCATGCCACAGCTCGTTGAGAGTTGTGGTATGTTTTTTTTATGCTCCTTTCTCCCCCTTCCGTTTCCTCTTTTCCGATTTCCTCGAAAAAAACATGCCTTTTTATTTTGTTTTGTCTCCGATTTGTGCTATCTTTGCAGTATCAATCAATATACGCAGCTTTTTGCGGTATCAAAAATATACGTAGATGAGAGTACTCATAGTAAATACAAGTGAAAAGACAGGCGGAGCGGCAGTAGCAGCCAACCGCCTGATGGATGCCCTTAACAACAATGGCGTTAAGGCAAAGATGTTGGTACGCGACAAGGAGACAGAAGACATTACCGTGGTCAGTCTGCCCCGTTCGCTCAGGTTGCAGTGGAACTTCCTGTGGGAGCGCTGGTGCGTATTCTGGCATCTCCATTTCTCCCGTCAGCGCCTCTGGGAGGTAGACATGGCAACATCGGGTACCGATATCACCAGGCTCCGCGAGTTTCAGGAGGCAGATGTCATCCATCTCTCCTGGATTAACCAGGGCATGCTCTCACTCAAGAACATCCGCAAGATAATCCGCAGCGGCAAACCGGTGGTATGGACCATGCACGATCTCTGGCCAGCTACCGGCATCTGCCATTATGCCCGTGGCTGCAACCGCTATGCCTCCGCCTGCGGCAACTGTCCGCTTCTCCCCAATAAAGGCAGCAAGAACGACCTCTCAGCAAAGATATTCCGCCGCAAGAAGGAACTCTACCATCGCGGCGCCATCTCCTTCGTCACCTGTAGCCGTTGGCTCGAACGGCAGGCTAAGGGCAGCGGTCTCTTCGTAGGTCAGCGCATCACCAACATCCCGAATCCGATAGATACCCACGTGTTCTGTCCGCAGAATCAGGCAGAGGCGCGTCTGCGTGCCGGTCTGCCAGCCGACAAGCATATCATCCTCTTCGTATCCCAGCGCGTAACCGACGGGCGCAAGGGCATGCGTTATTTCATCGAAGCCATCGACCGGCTGGTAGCGCGCTATCCCGAGATGAAGGAGAATACCGCCATCGCCATCCTGGGCGGCCATTCCGAGGAAGTAAACCTCACCCTGCCGTCCTATTCGCTCGGCTATGTCAGCGATGAGAAGCAGATTGTGGCAATCTACAATTCGGCAGATGCCTTTGTGCTGCCATCGCTCGAAGATAACCTCCCTAACACCATCATGGAGTCGATGGCGTGCGGCGTGCCGAGCATCGGTTTCAGGGTAGGAGGTATACCGGAGATGATAGACCATCAGCAGAACGGCTACGTAGCCAACTACCGCGATACCGAAGACCTGGCGAGTGGCATCCACTGGGTACTCGAAGAGGCCGACAGGGCGGCGCTGAAGCAGGCATGTCTGCAGAAGGTAGCTCAGAGCTATTCGCAGCATGCCGTAGCATTGAAATATATTGAAGTTTATAACGAGGCGATGGCCTACAAAAACTATAAGTTATGATTAAGTTCACCGTCGTAACCTGTACGTATAATGCCGAGAAGGAGTTGCAGCGTACCCTCGACAGCGTGCAGCGCCAGACCTACTGCAACATCGAGCACATCATCATGGATGGCGGTTCCCGCGACCGTACCCTCCAGCTGGTGAAGGCATATCAGCATCGCAATGCAGTAGGCGAGAGCTCGCACGAAATCGTGGTGATATCAGAGCCCGACAAGGGACTTTATGATGCCATGAACAAGAGCATCGACCGTGCTACGGGCGATTACCTGGTGTTCATGAATGCCGGCGACACCTTTCCTACAGCCGATACGCTGGAATATGTAGAAGGCTGTGTAGGCGAAGGCGAATTACTGCCCGGCGTACTTTACGGGGATACCGATATCGTGGACGAGATGGGCCATTTCCTGCGTCATCGCCGTCTAGCCCCACCCAAGAAGCTCACGTGGCGTTCGTTCATCTGGGGCATGCTGGTGTGTCACCAGTCATTCTATGCCCGCACAGACATAGCCCGTGAGATTCATTACGATCTGCACTACCGTTATTCGGCAGATGTAGACTGGTGCATCCGCATCATGCGGGAATCATCTCGCCGCAAGTTGCCGTTGCGCAACGTCCATGCCGTCCTCACCCATTTTCTGGATGGCGGTATGACCACGCAGAACCACAAAGCCTCCCTGAAGGAGCGTTTTCAGGTGATGCGCACCCATTACGGCCTTCTTCCCACCCTTGCAGTTCATGCCTGGTTCGTGATAAGAGGGGCTGTAAAGAGATAGAATTTTTAAAAATTGTTTAATAATATTTGTTTGCAAAGTATTGACTATTAACTAGTTAGTATACCATGTACGGCGAAATACCGTATATGGGTAGCCGACTGCTTAAAGGGTTTTAAAAAAGCCCCCGATGCGTGATGCACCGGGGGCTTTGCTATGTCGAATCAAAATTTAAAAAACATCTTTTTTTTTACCTTTTTACTTTTTTACCTTTAAAGAGTACAGCTGGTAACTCCGAGCGTAGTAGCGATGGCTGTGAGGAAGGAGATTGCAATCTGCAAAATCGTTTTCCAGGTATTTGCTTTCATCATCTTTATTTTTATTTTTAATGTTAAGTATTAATGTTAACTTGGGGGATACGTAAGCTTTCTACTTGCCGCCCTCAGGCGAGGGCTTTATTCAAGCCCATCGCCGCCCTGCTCAGTACCGCCGCCGGTAGTACCTGAGCCGCCCTGGCTGGTGTCAGAGCCGCCGCCCTGTTCAGTGCCGCCACCGGTAGTACCACCGCCTGTGGTGCCCTCTCCGTCGGTGCCGATATTGCCGCCGTACTCCTGAATCTTGCACTTCTTGCGCAGCTCAGTATTGCTCCAGCTCTTCGTGTTTCTCACAATCAGGTGCACGCCTTCCACGCTGGCAGCCGTCACCTTCTCCTTGGTATCCTCCGCCTTGGAGCTCATACCGATGGAGAACAATCCGAGGTCAGAGAGACGCACGCTCTTGCCGTCGAGAATCAGCTCCTGCAGATGGTCGAGTGCATCCATCAGCACACCGTGGATGGTACCACGAGAGTATGGCGAGCCGTGGTCGGAGATATGCGATACGAATCCCTCGAAGTCCACTTCGCGGTCGGTTACCGAAGTAGCATACCACTTCTTCTTACCTGCGTTTTCACCAGTCTGAGGTGTGCGCTGTACTTTACGATATTTCAATGTTCCTTTTACTTCCATGATCTTAAATTTTTAAAGGGTTAATAAAATATTGATTGTTAACTTTTGGGGGTGCGCTTTGTCAAGTGCAACCTTTCTTCGAACGACAGTGCAAAGATACTGCAATTTCCCGATACCACCAAATTTCAGCGTGTGATAAGGCGCGATTTTCAGCACGCTTTTAATCCGAAACCTGTTAAATGTTATAACTCACACTAAATTGGACTTTGGTTGAATATCAAGAAGTTAGGCGTTTGCCTTTATAATATAGGTAACAATATGGAAACGAGCGGACTTCTGCTCGTTTCTGTATTTTGCAATATGCAAAGAACGCCTTAATTCGGGGACAAAGATACGATATTTTTCTAAATCTCGCATAGCTTACAAGGAGAAAACCTTGGAAATTAGAACTTTTTACGTTAAAATCCATATTTGACAAGCAGATTTTGAAGAAAATATTTGGAGTTTCCAATAAAAAAGAGTATTTTTGCAGCAACAAATCCCACCACGCCTCTCAACGATGCGTACCACGGTGGGACTTCGCTTTTTATAAAGGGTATATGGATTACGACAAACAACCGATAAACGTAGATGAACAGGTTGCCTTGCTCCAGAACAGAGGGCTGGTGATAGAAGATATTGCAACTGCCAAATTGCAGCTTCGCAATATCAGTTATTTTCGTATTGCCAGTTACCTACGATATATGGAGGAAGACAGACAGTTTCATCATTATAAACTGGGTAGTACATTTGAACAAGCCATCGACCTTTATCTCTTTGACAAAGAACTTCGTCAACTTATATTCAAGGCAATTCAAGATATAGAGATTTCTCTTCGGACCAAAATGATTCAGATATTTTCCATGGAGCATGGCGCATTTTGGTTTATGGATGCATCATTGTTCAAGAATGCAGACTTTTATGAAGGCTGCCTTGACAATATCAAGAAAGAGGTATCTCGTTCAAATGAAGATTTCATCAAGGAGCATTCCGAGAAATATACTTTCCCTTCTCTCCCTCCTGTGTGGAAAACATTAGAGGTCGTTTCGTTTGGTACGCTTTCCAAATTATTTTGTCTGTTCAAGGACAATCGTCTCAAAAAGCAAGTGGCAAGAGAGTTTGGACTACCTCAATACACTTACTTGGAAAGTTGGATAAGGTGTATAACCGTGCTTCGCAATTGTTGTGCTCACCATGCCCGTATATGGAATAGGCGTTTTGCCTTGAAGCCACAATTGCCAAATCGGCTTCCACTTTTTTGGATTACTCCAACCCAAAAGCCTATCAAACTTTACCATCAGTTATGCACCTTATTATATATGGAGCAAACTATAACTCCTTGTATGGATTTAAAAAGCTCTCTGCTCAGATTGTTCGCAGATTATCCCAATATTGATTTACATGCCATGGGCTTTCCACAAGGATGGGAAAACGAACCTTTATGGAGATAGCAACAAGTGTTCGGATATAAGTCTATCCAAGCACTTGCTTGTTGAATTCGCGCTTTGGCTGCTTTAGAGCTTAATGTTAAGCCTCATAACTCGCTCTAATTTGGACTTTGATTGAAAATCAAGAAGTTGGTCGTTTGCCTATATTATATAGGTAACAATATGGAAACGAGCGGACTTCTGCTCGTTTCTGTATTTTACAAAATGCAAAGAACGCCTCAATTCAGGGGCAAAGATACGACAATTTTCTAAATATCTCATAATTAGCAAGGAGAAAATTAGGGAAATTAGAACTTTTTGGGTTAATTTCTATACTTACAACTAAATATACTCCAAAAGAATTGTAAGTATTCAGACAAGTTTGTCGGAATATCCTACGCAATAATGCTTTGTTATATGATGATTCTTGCATAAATTTTCTAGTACTTTTGCGGCATTGGCATTATCTTTTCTTCATATACTCTGAATGTATATATAAAAATGAGGGTGTGTCATAAATCCATGACGCACCCTCACACAAAAGAGTTACCTTGCTATTGTCTGATTAGTAAACAAGGCAAGTGAAATCGCAGATTGGGCTGCAGAAGTCCTGTGCTTGCTGATTTGTGCTACCAGCTACTGGAGCTGTCTCGATACGCTCTTCAAGATCCTCAACGTAAGCCTGATCGAAGAGATCGTTGTTCACTGATTTGATAACTTTCTTTGTCATAATTGTAATAATTTAATGAATTAATAAATAAAATTTCTCTGAATATTCTTGAATTTATTGTTAATGCATTATTCGAAATACTTCTTATTTTTTTTGTAAACCTTGTTGACAGAAGTCTTGAACAACTCCCTCACTAGTTTACAGTTATGTGTCTTAGCTTTAACTGGGCAACCACCACGGCATAGGAAAACGAATTTGCACTTTGAACAGGTCTCCTTCTCAGATACATTATGGGAATGGATTTCCTCGAGATTAGGGAAGAACTTGACTCTGTCCTTATTGTATTTCCCGACCACCTGGCTTCCAACGCCTATTCGTTCCCAACAAGCGTAGATGTTATGATATGGGTCGAGCAGGTACGAATTAGAAGGTGCACCGCAATATGTAGGTTGCAGCATCATACGCTGGCCTTTGGTAATGGAATCAGAGATGCGCTTGTAGAAACCCTCGTCCTCGAAATTGAAATCAGGATGCTTCTCGTAAACGTCAATATAATCCTTGTGGGACATATAGTTGATCCCCTTGGCCTTGTCATCACTTTCCTTCAAGTCATCAAGATAATCATAGATCAAGGCACTGTTGAGTTGGAATAATGGATTTTTGTAGAAACCTTTCTTCTCGAAAAAGTCATGGAGAGCACTTATCTTATCGATGTTCTCCATGTTCGTGTTCATTCGAATGGATACCTTGCACTCCTTGTTCAGAGCCATCTCGACATTAGATAGAATCTTGTCGAAAGTTGGAAAACCGTCCTGATGGACACGAGTGGTATTGTGCTGGTCACGAGGACCATCGATGGTAATCTGCAAGGCACCTAGTTTGTCTGGCCCCAGGATGTCCTCATAGTTCTCAAGCTCGAAACCGTTTGATATAGCACCGAACCTGTATCCGAGACCGACACCCTTATTTACGATATACTTGACTACCTCCTGGTTCTTCTTCAGCAGAGGCTCGCCTCCATAGAGAAGCAATCCCCGGTAACGCTTCTCCTTGACTGGCTCAATGGTTGCCAAAGCCTCGTAAGCTTCGTCCACAATCTCCTTGGTGAAAGTTTTCTGCGACCAGTTCTTTCCGAAGTTAGAGATTCTTGACTCGTAACAATATGGACATCTGAAATTACAATTATATGTGATGATAAATCCGAAGCACTTGATTCCATTGAGGTTCTTCTTGTGGAGCAGATTTGCCAGGTCTTTGACATATTGGACTTCCTCCACTGGAGTTTTGTCAGTGATATAGCCACGCTTGTTCAGAAGGTCGTAATTCTCCTCGCCAAAGGGGAAGGTACCGCGTTCTAAAGTGTCCTTGTTATTCTTTAGATAGTTAGCTAACTCACGGTCAATAATGTCGATTGCTCCTGTGTAACCATGAACCAACATATTCTGATTCTCATCTGTAATCTCTGTATCAATTACATAATTTGATAATCTTGCCATAACTTATTGATTTTATAATTGGATTTTTTTAAACAACATCTCCCGTGGAGTTATTTCATTATGGAACTTGGATAAATCCTGCTGGAGTTATTGCTGTCCGGATTAACCTTCTTCCCGACATTCAGTCGCCATGCTACCTTTAGGTAAGCGTTTGCCTGCTCCATTTTGCTGAATATGGAGCGAGCGTAACCATAATTAGCGTCGGAATAGTTTGAATTCAGGTAATTACGTGGTGTGAACAGGTTATTTGCTCCAATCTCCACTAGCCATCGCCCTAGATTATATCTGACGGTGGTACCCCATCTGAAGAAATCGTTCTCCTCGATTCCTGTATTCTCAAGACAACACTCCTTGATTTTCCCATAGATATTGAACATCAAGTTCTTATAGGTGTAAGTAGCATCTAACCTCATCCTCCATGTATCCTTGCTCTTGTCAAGATAGCCATTGAAATCGTTGTGGATATAGGCAAGTTCCGATTTCAGGGCGAGCGATCCAGTGATATTCCATGTGCCGAAGAACACAGCGAGATACTGGTGAAGGTCGGTGTCAGAGGTATATGTAGAAATCATGACATCATCCTCAACGACATATCGTGGGACTGCCAAATGTATATAGGTGTTATTGATGAGCATCAACTGACAGTTGAAATTCTTCAAAAACGCATTGTAGGCGAGGCCGATATTGTAGATACGTGTAATGTCTTGCTCGGCATTTCCCCTATGCAGGAGAAAAGGATTCTTGCCAAGGCTGACTTGGTTGAAAGTGTTCAATGTTGGGAAATTGTTGCCAACGTTGGCATTGAGGGTGAAAGCGTGGTGCTCAAACGGTGTGTATCGGAGTGTGACACTTGACCTTGGGAGAACCTTGCTGGTCTTTTTCGCCCCCTCCAAACGATACAGAAGCCACGACGCTCCCGCTTGGAGGTTCAGCATGAGACGCTTGCAGAAATTGTTCATGTAGCCAGTCTGAACCATCCCCTCGTTAGAGTAGAAGTGTTGGTCAAGGGCAACGCTTCCCATATAGCGAACGTTGCTCCTTGTGTAGTTATCTTTCACCACTACACTGAACTTCTGAGACTTGACCATCTTGCTATAACTGACGAAATTCTTCAACTGCCAGATATCCTCATTGACATTAGAGAAGAAACGATAGCCTTCTTCCTTGATGTCATCGTTATAACGATTGTCGCCATAAGAGAAATCCACGTTTGCCGACAGCATCTGGCCTTTGCCCAGGACGATATTGCCAAAGGCGTTGACCTCAGGATAAAAGCTACGTGAGGAACTGCCCTCGCTTGAGAATCGTGCCGCCTTATCCCCAGAGTCATCAATGAAGACCCTGCCCGATACCTCCTGAGACGGCTTCTCGTCACGCACGACCGATACCTTGACTCCCATGTTATAAGTACTTGCAGACCTAGCAACGTCGAATTGTAGATACTGGTTGTTATTTTTGTTGCGGTTGTCAAGAATGTCTGTGGCGCGCAGGACGCTACGTCCAGGGAAAGTATACACCTCCCTCTCATGTGAACCTGCATTGCCAAAGTTCGATAGGTCATTGCCAGCGAACAGACTTACTTTCGTATGCTCGATGTTCCATTGTGCGGTGGTATTAAAGGTATTCCTCATATAGCCGATGTACTGTGTGTCATCAAAGGCATAGTAAGCACCGTTAGTGCCTGAACGGGTGATGATGTTCAAAGAGATGGGGTTGTTGATAAACTTGCCCGAAGGTATGTCGATATAGTCGATGCGGAGAATGGAACTGGGCTTGATATTCCTGAGTTCTGCATTGTTGGCCTTTTCACCATTGATATAGACTGCCACATCCTGACCGAGTCTGGTAACACTTCCTTTTTGACGGTCGACATCGAGACCAGGTATCATGATGCCATAGATTACGTCAAAGCCATCAGTAGACAATCTCAATTGTCCTTTTTGGGGGATAATCGTTATGCCATCGTTCTTCTTGATAACTTTGTCTGCCTTAACCACGACGGTGCTGAGGGTGAAGGTGCTATCCTCCATGGCTAGTCCCAAAGAATCACCTTGTTGCTGCGCATCAGCATTTGGAACCACGGCAAGGAGCATGACTGCGGCCACCATAATCTTCTTGTAATTGATATATCTGATATTTGCCATAAGTTGCATCGTGAACATTTTGAAGATGGAAAAATATGTGATGGCGATACATGCCATGAAAAGTAATTGTGGAATGAGATATGAGATGAACTTCCAATTGACCTCACCTGAAGAAATATAGAAGAGCACCTGTTGGTACCAATGAGGCGTATTCTGGACGAAATGCCAAGTGAACATTGGCATCCAGTAAAGTAACACGAACCCGATAAACACAATCGAGACGATTGAATACACTATTGAGACGTATCGGGTAGCCTTGGAATAATACATGAAGTAAGGCTTTTCACCAACACACTTCCCAAAGATTTGCTTGATACAATACATAATGTACTCAATGCCTCTCTTGCGCAGGTTAGGAACTCCCAATAGGTCAGAGAGAATCCAGTAACCATCGAACTTGAAGAACGGATTGAGTACCACTATAAAATTCAAGTTGAATGATAGCAAGAGATATGCAAGGAGATCACTATGAGTGATGTAATAGGCTATATAGAGAGGTATAAGAAGAATCATCTGGAAATAGACACCGCCAAGGTTGACAACTATACGCTTGTCTCGGGACAAATGCCAGACGTTGGACACATCCGCATAGAACACCAGCATGTTCAAGTACACGCAGACACCAATGGCTCCTGGAGGGAGGTTGTAATAACAACAAGCGGAGGCGTGTCCGAACTCATGAAAGAGCGTAGAAAGCAGAATCGCAACATATACTACGACTATTGTCATGAGGTTTACATTATCAAGCGTCAGGTATTCTTTTCCAGAGGTGAACAAGAAAACCATGAGCAGAACGAAATTAATCGCCAGTACGAGGTAATATAACTTGTATGCGAACAACGACTTGAGCATACGACCAATCTCTGCAACTCTAGTCTTGCCAATAATCTCCTTCTTGAAAAGAAAAGGACGTATCTTGGGTTCCTTTTTGCTGTCAGAAAGAATGGGCTCAAACTTCTTGGATAGCTTGAGTTCAAGTTCATCAAAAGATAAGTCGCTGTGGAGAATCCCACGGAAGTTCTCTACCATCTCGCTCGCCCTATCCGAACTTTGCACGATGTCAATCAAAAGCTTAGTATTGTGGTTTATCACAAAAATTCTGTCATTGTAAGACAGAATGTATTGCTTCTCCACATGTGAGGAATCCATTTCCTGGACCCTGAATTTTTTGATTTCTTGAACTATATTCAGTAAATTATTTTTTTCCATAACTATTTTTTTATTGTTACAAAATAATCGTTCGTTATTTTCTGCTGCAAAAGTATAACTAATAAAGCAAACTACCTTTACACTTTTGGGTAATAAATAACGTTTAACGATTATTTTTACCCCTTTGTGTAATCAAGCTACTCCGCATAGGCATCCATATTTGGAGTAAAAGCCCATTATACCTTGTTTGCTAGAAGAAATAGGAACTGTTTCTGAAGTCAAGTAGTAAATAGAATCACCTAATTGATTCGTTACAAATCCTAATGCGTTCATAACCTTCAAGAGTTTACTGTCTATTTCTGCTATCATATAGCTATCACTATCCCCAACTATAGGCTGAACAGCCAAAGCCATTAGTCTTTTGAACAATGTGAACGTGGATATCCCAGAAGTTGAATCTATCGCAAAACGACCTACATGCCAATAGTTGAACTTTACATCAGAATGTATGGCTTCTAATGGATTGATGCCATATATTTTCTCCAATGGTAATTCTGATTGGCGATTCCAAAGAAAGACGCGAATGGAGCCTAACATTTTTCCTTGGTTATCTCTAGCTATATAAATATAGGTGTTATCGCCATATAGTTCCAATTCTTCTTTTGTGACATCGGCAATATCATCAGCTATCTGAGATGCCTCAACAGTACCTACGTGATGCTTATAATTCTCCACCACGATGAATTGAGAGAGTTCATTGATGCACTTGGCATCAGCCTTGAAGATAGAGTAATCTTCAAATGTTGCAATTAATTTTTCCATTTTTATATGTTTATATTTTTGTTGCAAAACTACCTCGTTTTTCAAAACAAGCGGCTACACTTTTGGGTAATGCTATTACTTTATGTTAAAACTTTACCCTTTTGGGTAACAAAATGATGTAAAACCAATATTTTTTAGTACTTTTGCAGCAAAATAATAAAAACAAGATGGCAAACGAAGAAGATTATTTCATTGCAGCTAACTCTGTTGGAGCTATCAATGAAGAGCAATATAAAATATAAGAAGTTGGATGTACTCATCCACACGACAGAAGCAATATCACGCTCTCTATACCAAAGTGTGTATCTTATCGATTATTACAAGAAAGGATTCCTGTATGTATCAGAGAATCCTTTATTTCTTTGCGGACATACTGCAAAAGAAATGAAAGAGATGGGGTATGCTTTCTATTCGGAACATGTACCAGAAAATGAGCAACAGATGTTGGTGGAAATCAATAGCAATGGCTTTAAGTTCTTTGAAACAAAGATTGCACCAGAAGACAAACACAAATGCTATATCTCATACGATTTCCATATCATGCTCGATGGTAACAGAAAAGTACTTATCAATCACAAGTTAACTCCAATTTTGCTTACGGAAGATGGTAGAATATGGATTGCAATGTGCATTGTTTCTCTTTCTTCGCAATCCACACCAGGCCATATAGAGTTTCATATTGAGGGTTCTCAGAAGTATTGGAAATACGACTTGGATTTCCACAAGTGGAGAGAAAAGGAAATGATACAATTGAAAGAGGAGGAAAAGCAAGTGCTCACTTTGTGCTCGCAAGGACTCACTATGAATGAGATTGCGGACAAGATGTGTAAGTCCATTGATTCCATCAAATTCTATAGAAGAACTTTATTTGAGAAAATTGGAACCAAGAACATCACAGAAGCACTTACTTTTGCCACCATCTATAAACTATTGTGATTTCCCTCATCCATCCCTGCTTCACTATTGAAGCAAGGATGAAAAATAGAATTTTGGAAATCGTTTCACCTCTTTGCCTGTTGCAATATTAAACAGAGCTTGCGTACACAAACCTGCTGTAATCCATGAAGCAACAGACAACTGAGGAGGAGGAATTGCACCTTCCTCTCTTTGATATTGCTTGACCACCTTGTCAAGCCATTCTTGGGGTTGCATCCAAAATGCTTGGTAGCCAAGAACATATTCTGCAACTTTCAACTCAAAGCCTAAAGGCTTGTCCGAAAGACTTTCCAGAGGTTTTCCATCAGGATCCACTACCGTTAGAAAACCTGCCCAGCCAAAATTGTAAGGGTGAAGGACATAAATATTCTTTTCTGAACAAATCTTGTCAAAGATAAACGGAATGTCGCTCTTGAAATCCAAGGCATTGATGGCAACATCATGTCCCTCTATCAATCCCTCTACATTATCATGGTCAACAAACTTATTGATGACCGTGATTTTCGCTTGTGGATTAATGGAAAGTAATCTCTTGGCGAGGCTCTCTGCCTTATAGTTTCCAACATCCTCCAACCGATAGTTCTGACGGTTTAAGTTGCTTTTCTCCACCTTATCACCATCAATGATAGTGATAGTTTCAAACCCCATACGTAAGGCACATTCCGCAATAATGCTTCCTATGCCAGCACCACCCAAGAGAACACGAAAATGCTTAATTTTTTCCTGTTCATCTGGCTTGATGTAAATTCGATTTCTACTATACATTTTTTCCATTTTGATGATACTTTAAATTTTTACTGTGCAAAAGTAGATTTGTTTTTTCAAACATCCACTACACAAAAGGGTAATATTTGGATTGTAACACCCAACATAAACAAAGATTAACTAAATAATGATGTTCCTATTTCGGTTTTTCCATTATTCGTCTAATTTCTTTTGATTCAAGCAATAATTTATTGGCAATACTATCCTTATATTTTGCAGTTTCAACCATTTCACGGTATCGACATACTGAATCTTCATAAGCAGCAACTCGATTTCTTACATCATCAATAACATTCTCATTTCGACAGACAGAAAAATGCTTTTCGATGTAACTAACATTCGGGTCATCGGATGAAAGCACCATCTTCAAAGCCCTATATTTCAAGTCCGCCTCCTCCCAATCTTGATACTCTCGCCATTGGGTGAGATTGCCCAAATGGAGAGGACAAGGGATAGAGCCAAGCCTCCAATGAAAAGAAGAACTTTCTTTGAGGTTGGCTCGAAGCGATGGGTTACAACCTTCTTTTGAGGTGATTTGTTCATTATTTCAAGTTTTTCCTGCAATACCTTCGAGGTGACAGTATGCTCTTGTTTCATCTGCTTGACAGCATCTACCAAGAGCTTGCTTCGCTGCTCATTTTTGCCAAGTTCAGCCTTAATAAGGTCAGCAAAAACAACAATGGCATCTCTTAATTTGGATATTTTACCTCTGACTTCCTCTTCCTTGGTAAACATCGCATTGATTGACTTATCCAACTTGGTTATGTCATTACTTGCAGGAATGTTTTCTGCTCCTGCGTTCTTTGTGGAGGCAGAAAGTTCATCGACTTTCTGCTCCAATCTCTCAACTGTGCCGTAGATGGCTTCCAATAGTTCTTCTTTCATGTTCGATTCTAATTTTAAGTTTGTAACTTGCATCAAAGGCTGAAGCCTTTTCTGCGTTTTCTCTTTTTCTTCTTGGCGGATTCATCCTCTGGGAATGGCTCATAAGTTTGGGCATTAGACGGAGCGAACAAGCCGATGGAAGAAATACCACTCCAAGGGTCTTGGGTATGTTCTGCCGTTGGTTGAGTCTGTTCTACTTGGTGACAACTTGGTTGTCCTCCCTGCATAGATTCGGCTCTTGGCGATGGCTACCGTCTCTGCGTTGTGTCCGCTGACCACCTCGCCGTTCAAGGCGGACTCACGGATGTACTCCGCCAACTTGCGGTTGGCTTTTCTCGCCCTCAGTCTCAAAGCCTCGTAGCTTGGCTTTGAGAACTTCACCGTGGCAGACTTCGACAGCTTGCGAACCCTGCCTGTGGGCGGTCTTCCGCCCTTTTTCTTGTCCTGTTCACCGTGATGCGTCCCATGATGGGAGCTTTTCCATTCTTGTCCATTCCGCTCTTTTTTAGGTAGAGCAACACCTTGAATTTTTCGATTTTCATAACGCTTACATTTTGAGTGTGCAAATATAATCATTTTGTAAGCGTTCCTTGATACGCAAAACATTGAGAATCAGCGCAATAAAATCCGTTGATGCACAAAGTTGCCTTTCCGCATTGTTACCTGCTTTGCATAGGTAACTGTGGCTCACGATTTAGTAACTGAACTACTTCAATATTCCTCACTCGCTTGCTTTATGCCGATTTGGCAACTTTGTGCAAATCTGCTCATTCCCAACTGTTTACGTTCCAACCTCTCTTATTCTCCTTTGGCTGCTTTAGAGTTTTATGTTAAACAATCTAACTCGCCGTTTTGCGCCCCGCAACTCATACTTTTTCAGAAGAGAAAACATAGAGTTGAGCGCTTAAATACTATATCTACAACAAATAACAAGATACAAAATGGCATAAGAAATCTTCCTCAGTTCCTCAGTTCCTCAGTTCCTCAGTTTTTCTCTGACCCTTCACTTTTATCTTTATTTAGAAGTTTATTATATATATAATATATATTATATATATAATAAAATATAATTACTTGCAATTTGTAAGTATCAAGTATACCCCCTAGAACAAAACTGAGGAACTGAGGAACTGAGGAACTGAGCTGATTTACTGATAATGATTTTATTATGCTGGTTGTTGGGGGAGGGTGATAGCGACTTGTATCGTTTGAATCTATGTCGTTAATCCTACCCATGCCCCCTAAAACAGGGGGCATGGGTAGTTTTTTGTCAGTGATTGTTAATAAGTTATTACAATGGCTTGTACTCCACGAAAGCCTCCATGGCCTCATAGCATGCCAGACCCAACTGGTCGTAGAGCGATGCAGTAGCACGGTTACGGTCCTCGGCTCTCTGCCAGAACAGGCGCTCATCATTACCCAAGAAAGGACCATTCTGCACCCGCTTTCTTCTCTTCGTCGATAGCTGCCAGTATCCACCAATTATCCCAAGCAGGTCTAACCATCGGAAATGAAAGGAAATAAAATGGGACGAAAGAAGAAAGAAATCCGTTTGAAGGAGCCTGTGCGCATCCGAGAGAAGAAGATAGCAGGTGGCAACATCAGCCTCTATCTTGACATCCAGAGAGAGGGGCTTGTGGATTGGGACAAGGTGAAGAAGTCACGCATGACACTTACCAAGTGGATGACTTTGTGAAGTACACAACATTTTCGAGGAAGTGGACATGGTCAAGCGGAATTTCATTATAGGTACAAGCGGTACGAGCCTCACCACGGCGGATGGTTCCTCCCATAGAGATAACATCATCGTCTGGGTGTGGAGAGAACACGATAACCTTCTTAGCAATCCTACGCCGTGGTTATACAGCCGGTGGTGGTCCTGGTCTTCATGTCAGTGGTATGGATATCAAATAGAATTTCTTCATACATTTTGTTAGGTATAATTATCAGGCATAACAGCCTATAGGATTCGTAAGTGTTTTGGGGCATGGAGTTTATCTCCGTGCCCTTTTTATTTATGGGCTTCTGATGATGATTTTGTGTATAACTTATACTTAAACTTATTTTCTATTACTAATTGTGTTAAAATCGTGTTAATATCAAGTTTAATTTGTGGGTATATTAATATTTTTTATATATTTGCATCTCGAAAAATAGGAGGAAGATAGTATTAACCGGCCTTAGATACTGAAAACGCATCTTTTGGTCATATTATTAACTTAAATTTTCAACAAAAGGAAAAAGATGTAGAATCGGTCCCACGTCTCACGATAAGAGACGATCACCAGCACTCCAGCTGCTTACGCCCTCATAAATTGTTAGCGCAAACAATCATACTCTGCTATAATGAGGCAAGAAAATTTAAACAACTACAATAAGAATACAATATGAAGAAAAACTTAAGTACGCGAATCAAGCGCAATCTGTCGAGGATAAAGTCTCTGTGTATTTTCATAACAGATGTCTATTTAAGTCTGGACAGTGAGTTTATTGTAAATTATATAGAATCTAAAAACATAGTAATTATGAGTGATAATAGAACAATTGAATTGCACGATAATGCAACGTATATTGAAAATTATGGTGATGGATCTAAGAAGAAGGAAGAAAAGGCAAAGGCAGAAGAGAAATTCCGTCCGTTGCCGGAATCTCTTGCTAATCCTCAGGGGTTAATGGTGCTCTCCAGTTTGGCGATACATGGCTTTCTTGATGAGCATTTCCAGCCTAAGGGACTCTCTGTAGCTAAAACTGCAGTTCTTGCGTCCCAGATTTCTACCAAACTCGGCATACAGAATGTATGGGTGGTGTTCGGTACCTTTTGGAATATTGACAAGGAGAATCTTCGCTCTGCCTTTAATAAAGGGATGGAGCAGCAACAGATGTCTGGATTTATCGGAGAAACTGCAAAATCGATAAATGTCTGTTAGTTAGTCTGTTATATAACGTGAATGACGTTTCATAAATTAATTCGTACCTGGTACGCGTACCAGGTACGTACCAGGTAGGTTTCAGCATCTTGTTGTACTTTTGCCCCCGGAATTCAGAACCGATATGGTCTGAGTTTCGGGGGCTTTTGTGTATAGGCACATCAACCGTTGTGGGAGCGCCCAACTGTTTAAAAAGGAATTTATAAGATGAAAGCAATGAAACCTTTTTATTTTGTTCATCCGCAGTACGGAAAACTGAGGGTGGTGGTGATTGGAGGCAAAATCTATTACTGCCTGATGGACGTGAAGAACATCTTCAAGAAGTCGGTTCAGAAACTCTATGAGACGATTGCTGACTCGGAGGGGGAACTGAAAAATCTGAACATCATGATGATGAAGGATATGAAAATCAAGTATAACCTCTTCTTCGAGAACCAGGAAATGGGGAAGGAGGAAGCGGAGGCTGAGAACGTGAATGCGGATATCAACTTCTGCGATGAACAGCTGGTGAAAGACCTTGTAGACAGGCGTGTTGCTGCCGAGAAGATTGCGGCAAAATGGGTGCTAGGGTTCGTCAAGAGCAGACTGAATGATGCTGAGAATGCTTCGCTCTTCGAGGCGAACGGGGTCGACGAGATTTCGGATAACTCGCAGATTCTACCTATCAATGTAAGCTATGGCTCAGGGTATATCATGATTAACAGCGAAGTGTTCGATTAATTGAAAAATATGGAGGTAAAATGGAGACAGTACATGTAGTGGCAATTAATCCTTATCGTAAGGGAAATAAGGGGAAAGTTTTTTCTTACAATATCGATACTTATGATAAGGTCATCGGATCGAAGGAAATCAAGAAGATGATTCAGCAGATTCGGGGTGAATTGCCGATTGACGGAGTGGATTTGAACGATGCGCAGGCGGTGAAGAAGGCGCAGGAGAGGCTCAAGAGCGAGCTGCCTTTCTTCTGTCCGCACTACGGCATGTTCAAGAATAATGTGCGCAGACAGGAGAATGCGATGCCGGAAAGCTTTCTCTTCCAGACGATTATTGATGTGGATGATAAGGAGTATGTGGAGAAGGCGATTGAGAAGGCGCGCGAGCTGAACTGCTCTTCGGGTATCTGGAATGGGAGTTTGCTGCATCTCTGTTATAGCGCTCGCAAGAAGCTGCATATCGGGATTAGAATGCCGGTTGGGATGACCATCGAGGAGACGCAGAAGGCGTATTGTGAGGCGCTGGGTGTGCCTTATGATGAGAGCTGCATCACACCTGAAAGGATGATTTTCCTGACGGATAAGGACTCGGAAATCTACCGGTCTAAAATGTGGTGCGCGGTGCTGCCGGAGAGCGAAATACAGGCTCGCAGAAAGGCTTTTCTGGACCGTGGGTTGACCGTAGACGGAAGAGGGGATGCAAAAGTTAATAGTTTACAGTTTACAGTTAATAGCAATAGTAATGACAAAGTTCAAAACAATAGACTTTCGGGCAATCATGGCTCTGGTGAACTGGGAGAGGCCAGCGAGAAGAATCTGATAGCCTTTGATCTGTTCGTGCAGTCGGCTGGGCTTGAGGGGATGGCGATTGATACCGTTGGGTCTCGGCACTCTTCGCTCCTCGCTATCATGAGCGCAGGCGCTTCGAGGGTGATGAGTGAGGAGGAACTGATGAAGGTGGTGAGGACGAAAATGCCGAGCTACTATCAGGAGCCGGATTGCCATCAGCTGATACATGATTTCTATGCGAAATATGCTGACAGCTCCAAGCCGATGTCGAGGGATGTGATAAGGGTGAATGCGCTGGCGGAGCAGAAGGCGAATGAAGTGAAGAGTGAAGAACGAAGAGTGAAAAATTCAAATGCAGATGGTAATTATACAGTTCAAAGTTCAAATCTCCAAGTTCAAAGTAGCGACGAGGATTATCCGGAACCGCCAGCGATGCCGGAGAAACTGCCGAAGCTGGTAGAACTGCTGATATCTCGGACTCCGGAGATTTATAAGCCGGCAGTGGCGCATGCTATCTTTCCTCCGTTGGCTACTCACCTCTGGCAGACGAGCTTCCGATATATTGATAATGTTGTGCATGAGGCTACATTGTCTACGTGCTTGCTGGCTGGTACGGGTGCTGGTAAATCGTCTGTGGATAAGCCGATTAGGTATATCATGGAGGATATCCGAAAGCGGGATGCGGAGAATCTGAAACGTGAGAAGGAATGGAAGGAGGAAGTGACGCGCAAGGGTGCCAACAAGGATAAGCGCAAACGACCGGATAATCTCGTTATACAGGAGATTGATGCTGATATGACCAGTCCGGCATTCGTGATGCGAACCGCAGAGGCGCAGGGGCGTTTCCTCTATACTTCGCTTAACGAGCTGGACCAGTTTGATGCACTCCGGGGTAGCGGTAACCAGCAGTTCCGCATCATGTGCCTCGCCTTTGATCCATTCAACCTCTTTGGCCAACAGCGCGTTGGCGTTCAAAGTGTGACAGAAAGGGTAACGATAAGGTTCAACTGGAATGCATCTACCACCATTCAGAAAGGGCAACGCTACTTCTCAAAAGTTTTGACAGACGGTCCGATAAGCCGTATCAATTTCTGTACCATTCCGGAGCGTGAAATCGGTGACGAAATGCCTGTTTATGGCGATTACGATGATGCTTACCGTGAGGCGCTGAAGCCTTATATCGAGAATCTGAACAACGCCAGGGGACTGATTGACTGCCCTGAGGCATTCCAGCTTGCCCTCAAACTGAAGGATGAGAATGCTGAGTTCTCGCGCTTGTCGCAGGATAGGGTTTACGAGAATCTTTCCTTCCGTGCCAACGTCATCGCCTACCTGAAGGCGTGTGTGCTGTATGTGGCGAACGGTTGCAAATGGGAACCGGAGATTGACGAGTTCATCCGCTGGAGCGAGCGTTACGACCTCTACTGCAAGATGCGTTTCTTCGGTGATGCCATCAAGAGGGCTAATGATACAGGCGAGAAGTCGAGCAAACGAGGACCTTCCAACATGCTGATGCAGTTGCCGGATGAGTTTACTTACCAGCAGGTGATAGACTTGCGTGTAGCACGAGGTATGGATAAGAAGGGAACTTCAAGAATGTTAGGTAACTGGAAGGAACGTCATTACATCAAGGTTAAGGATAGCAACTCGGTTCCTCAGAAATTCAGTTCCTCAGTTTTTATTAAACTTAAATTCCGAAAGGAGAATTCATAGCGTATGGAAATAGTAGTAAAAAGAATAGCAAAGAAGAAGACTTATACGATAGGTCATCTTTATATCCTGAGCGATAAGGATGTGAAACGTACTTGGCGTTCGGGGGTAAAAATAGGCGACAAGCGTGTCTTTGAACATAGCTTCGATAAGGCGAAGTTGGACAAGGAGCATTACTTCTGTGATACCCTGGAGCCTACGTGGAGAAACCTCCTGGGTATCGAACTGAAGCCGGAAGAGGAGGATGGACGGTACAGTAGGGTGTCGGGCAAGAAAGCCCGCAAGATACCGGGGCATACGGCGATACCGGAAGGCTCGTATCCTGTTGTTATCTCGAAATCGCCAAGGTTTAAGAAGTGGCTTCCGCTGGTGCAGGGTGTTCCTGATTTTGAGGGCATCCGCATTCATGCCGGTAATTATCCTGATGATACGCAGGGCTGCATTCTGGTAGGTGAAAATAAATTACAGGGTGCCGTCTTTAATTCCCGCATCTGGCTGTACAGGCTTATCAATGCCATTACCGCAGCGAGGGAACGGGAGGAGAGCGTTTGGATTACCGTTTTGTAATGTTGAGTGTTGAATGTTGATTTTTGAATGTTGAGTGTTGAATAGTTAGTGATTATTTTAAAAACAAATTATTATGGTAAAGTCAGTTAATACAAATAAAGTAGAAATGGATAAGAAGGCAGCAATTGCTGTCGTGTTTGAAAACTCTGAATTCGGTAAGGTTCGTACCTTGACCGATGAAAATGGGGAGCCATTGTTCTGTGCAAAGGATCTCTGTAATGTACTGGGATATAAGAGAGCGAATGATGCTGTAGATCAGTTAGTTAAACCACTTGATACGGCGAAACGCCGTACATGGGTAGCAACCGGTCTGAAGAAAGATGGAACTTCGGCGATGCGTCGTACTCTGATGCTCTATGTCAACGAGAGCGGTTTCTATGCTTTAGTTCTCGGCTCTAAGCTTCCTACTGCCGTGAAATTCAAGAACTGGGTTACTTCAGATGTGCTGCCGCAGATTCGCAAGACGGGCGGTTATATTCCGGTGCAGCAGGGAGAGAGCGATGAGGAGACAATCCGACATGCTGAAGAAATTCTCCGTGCTACGCTCAAGGAGAAGGAGAATCTGCTGAAGAAACAGCGCCTGCAGATTGAACAGCAGAAGAAGCTTATCGGCGAACAGGATACGGAAATTCGCCGCTTGAATGATGTGGTGGATGAGCAGGTGGTTCGCAACGCCAAGAGTGGTGAGAACATCATACAGTTGGAGAATCAGGTGGGTAATCTTCTGCCGAAAGCGCTCTATAGCGATAACGTGCTCGATTCCGTTTCCTGCTTCACCACGACGCAGATTGCGAAGGAACTCGGTATCACTGCCCAGGAGCTGAACCGCTCGCTCTGTGCCCTGCATATCCAGTATTACCAGAGCGGTCAGTATCTCCTCTATGCTGATTATGCTCACATGGGCTTGGCGAAGAGCCGCACCCGCTACAGCGCCTTCCTCGACCCGAAGAGCGATGGCAGACAGGAGAAGATGGGCAGAGCCTACACCCATACCTATCTCGTATGGACCGAGCGAGGACGAAAGTTCATCCATGACCTTGCTCAGCGATACTGGGAACTGTGTGAAAAGTAAAAAGGTAAAAAAGTAAAAAGGTAAAAAGAGCCTTAACTCCCGTTCGTCCCCGTCCCCTCAAGTCTTGAAAAATAGCCCCTGGTGTTCTTGCATCAGGGGCTTTTTGCCTTCGGGGGACCAGCGATGGAATCGCTGGGGACGGGGACGAACGGGGGGTAGGCCCTTTTTACCTTTTTACTTTTTTACCTTTAAAAGCCCCTTCAGGTCGGCGATGACGGCCTGGGTGTAGGCTCTTATCTGAGATTCTGACAGATCGCTGATATGCTCGGGAGCGAGGGCGGCGATGTGCTGTCGGGTCTCCATCTCTATCATCGTGGCGATAGGGAGGAGCTTGTGGGCTGTCTTGCCGATGGCTTCTATTGATAACTCGCCTTCTGTTGCCTGCTGGAGGTTCTGGAGATGGGATGACAACTCCTGTTTGACGGTGCTGAGTATCTCGGCTTCTGCCTCCGGATCGCCTTCTGCAAAGGTCAGAAGGGGTGCAAAGCGGGAATTCTTATTGTTTTTCTCTGCTATATCCTCTGCTGCTGATGCGATATCCCTTGTTTCCTCTGCCATATCCTCTGTTTCTGATGCTGCATCCTCCAAACCGAGGATTTCTTTCAGCTTCTCTGTGCTGAACGGCTTGAAGAGGCAATCGTCGAAACCGGCTTCTTTCAACTCTCTAATGATGCTGGCATCGTGGGCGGTCATCGCTACTACCTTCATGTGGCTGTGGTTGATGTGCTGAATCATCCTGATGCCGTTCATCTCGGGCATTTCGATATCCATCATCATCAGCGCAGGATGCTCGTTGTGGAGCACGGTGAGCGCCTCGGCTACATGCAGACAGGCAAAGACTTGCCAACTGTCGCCTATCAGCTTCTTCAGCATCTCCTGAAGCAGACGGAGCTGCAACGGGTCGTCATCGAGCAGCAGTATCTTGTGGTTTTCGAAATGGGGCTTGGTTGGGGCGAGGGGCTTCTGCTCTTCTGCCTCTTCTGCTGCAGGAGCGGTACCTAAGGCAAGCGGAATGGTGACGGTGAAGGTGCTGCCCTTGTCCTTGACGGATTCCAGACGCAGGGTGCCCTGAAGCAGATTAACCAGTTCCTGGGTGATGTTCAGCCCGAGACCGGTGCCCTCGATGCCCTGGGCACTCTTCAGACGGGTGAACGCCTGGAACACCTTCTGGCGCTCTTCGGTGGTCATGCCCTTGCCGGTATCCCTTACCGAGAAGGTGAGGAGGTGCTGGGGACTGATGGCTGCCTGGATGGTGACGCTGCCCTTATCGGTATACTTGATGGCATTGCTAACCAGGTTGTTGAGTATCTGACGGATACGGAAGGCATCGGCACGGTAGTAGGTCTGCGGACTGCTGATGCCATCGAGCTCCAGATGCAGTTCCAATCCCTTCTCCTGGCTCAGGATCTGCATCTCTCCGGCACACTGGCGGAACATGTCGGCAGGCGAGAAATCTACAGGGTTCAGCTTCATCAGTCCGTTTTCCAACTGGTGATAATCGAGCAGGGCGGCAACGAGCCGGGAGAGATGGGTGGCAGAACCCTTGATGCTGTTGAGGCAGGAGATGGCCTGCGGGTTGTCGACATAATCCTTCATCAGGTCGATGAAGCCCGAGATGCTGGCAGCTGGAGCCTTGATATCGTGGGTGATGGTGAGGAGCAGGCGTTCGCGCTGGTTCATGATGCGCCTGATTTCCTCGTTAGCCTCTTCGAGATTCTCGCGGTAGATGCGTTCCTTCTGCGTATCGCGGTAGATGTAATAGACGAGGATAACGGCGGCTGTGATGGCTACGATGGCAAGCAGACCTATCTGCCAGAGCAGATTCTGGCGCGCCTGCATCGCCTGGTTGATAGCCTGCTGCATCGCCTGACGTTCGCGCTGGTGGATATCGTTGAGCTGCTGGGAGGAGCGCAGGGCGAGGCGGGCATTGGTTATCTGCAGGTCTCTCACCTCGCGGTTGATGGCATCGTGGTTATCGCGCGTAGACTGCTTCTCCTTGCGGTCAATCTGTTCCAGGATATCGGCTACGTTTCCGGCTAAGTTGACCGGGGTAGAGAGGGTATCGGTGACAGCCTGGTTGCTGTCGCGTCTGATGCTGAGCGTTTCGGCATGTTCCTTCTTGAAGGCATCGGCAAGGCGGCGAAAGAAGCCCTTGCGGGTTTTCATCACCTCTACGGTGGTGTTCTTTGCCACATGAGTCTTGGGTGCCTTGGAATGCACGACAATGGAATCTTCGCCACTGTTGAGGCTGTTCATCTTCTCATGCAGATAGTTGTGGGATGACTTGCCCTGCATGGCGCGGGTAAGCTGCTGCAGATTGGTCTGTTCCTCCTTGAGCAGGTTGGACATGGTGCTGTCGGCTGCCTGTCGCTTTTCGATATAGTCGCGGGTTGCCTGGTTGATAGCGAGCACGGTTGTGGTGTTGCGATATACCAGCCCTATCGCCAGAATCAGTACGATGGCGACGATGATGTAACCCAGGGCTACCTTGAAAGGAACGTTTGTTTGCTGCATCTTCTTATCTTTTAATGTTTTGAGTCTTTTTGCTATTTGCGTGCAAAGTTAATCAAAAATGCGATATAAACCAACGAAAACAGGAGATAAATGCCAAAATCTGGTCATCTATCTCCTGTTTCATTGAAAGCGACGCGTAATTACTATTTTCTGAAGGTGGATTTACTTTGCTACGGTTGAATCCACTGTTGCTGCTGGAGTCTCAACAGGTGTTGCTGTTGTGTCGGCTGGAGCTACTGTGTCTACTGGTTCTGAACCTGCAACGCTTACCATTCTGTTACCTGCAAATACATTGCTAACTGATACCATTGCTACTGCTGCGATAACTGCAAATACTAACTTTTTCATAATTCTTTTGTTTTTTAATTGTGAATATTATTTTGTTTATTAATTCTCTTGTTGAAACTCATTTGCGAGTTCGCTAAATAATATCACAATAGGCGTGCCAAAAATCGATTGATTTGGTTAAGTATCTGATAATCAGGGTTGATGGTGTCTTGTGCCAGAAACGGGATGTGGGGAAAGTGGGGAAAAGGTGTAGAAAAATTCCCCAATATAGTGTGGAATATATTGGGGAATCGGGGTGTGGCATGTTTTACTCCATGCCGTATTTCTTCATTTTGTTGTAGAGTGTCTTGCGGTCGATGGCAAGCAGTTGGGCTGCCTTGCTCTTGTTGCCGTGGGTGGCTCTCAGGGCAGCGGCGATGCTTTCCTGTTCCGACTGTTCGCTGTGCAGCTGCATATTGAGCGGTCGGGCGGTGGAGGTCTGTGCCATCGTCTTCTCCAGTTCCTGGGCACCGATATACTTGCCACGGGCGAGCAGGGTGGCGCGCTTCATCACATTGTTCAGTTCGCGCAGGTTGCCCGGCCAGTCGTATGAGGCAATGATTTCGGAGGCTTTGGCATCCATTCCGAGCACATTCTTGCCCAGTTCCTGGTTGGCGTGCTTGATAAAGAGGTTGGCAAAGAGGAAGATATCGGCACCTCTGTCCTTGAGGGCAGGCATGTAGATGGTAAACTCGTTGATGCGGTGATAGAGGTCCTCTCTGAACTTGCCTTCGGCTACCGCTTGCGCCAGATTCTCGTTAGTGGCACAGATGAGTCGGATATCCACATCAATCTCCTGCGTGCTGCCCAGCGGACGGATTTTCCTCTCCTGCAAGGCTCTGAGAAGCTGCACCTGTACTTCGTAGTTGAGGTTTCCCATCTCATCGAGGAAAACCGTTCCGCCGTTAGCTATCTCGAAGGCACCCTTCTTATCCTGTTCGGCTCCGGTAAAGGCACCCTTCTTATATCCGAAGAATTCAGATGCTGCCACCTCCTTAGGAATGGCGCCGCAGTCGATGGCATAGAAAGGTTTGTCCTTGCGCAGACTCTGTTCGTGGATGCTGCGCGCCACATATTCCTTTCCGGTGCCGCTGGCTCCGAGAATGAGCACTGACATCGGGGTTGGGGCAACGAGCGAAACGAACTCGTAGAGCTGTTTGGAAGCCTCGCTTTCACCTTTTATATATCTAGGAACCTCCGTAGCGCCCTGCTGCTCTTCTTGGGGCGCATCCTGCATGGCGGCAGATTCCGCACGCTGAGGGGTTGAAACCGCAGAAGCAGCCGACTGGATAGCCTCATGGATTTTCTCTAAGAGGATTTCGGGATGGAAGGGTTTAGCCACGTAATCGGTAGCACCCGATTTCATGGCACATACAGCATTCTGAACCTCTGCATAGCTAGTCATTACGATAAAAGGCAGGTGGGCATCGGACTTTCTGATATGCTGGAGCAATACCAGTCCGTCATGGTCGGGCAGGCGCAGGTCGGAAAGAACCAAATGGAATGCATCGCCGGCTCCCATCGCTTTGATGGCAGCGCCTACGGATGTTACCCTTTCTACATCGAATCCTTTCTTTTTGAGCCAAGTCTGTATCATTGTTCCGAATGCCAAATCGTCTTCTACAATCAATATCCTCTTCATAATGTTCTGTTTTATCCTCTTCTATAATATCGTTATATATAACTTTGTGCAAAGGTACGGAAAAGTTGTATGGAAAGCTATTTAATTCACATTATTTAGCAATAAAACCGACTAAAAATCTACAAACCCTGTTCTATTATCTTATTTTTAGTGAAAAGAGCAATTGTTTTCGGATAAAAGCATGCTAGTTGCTTTATTTTTTGTATCTTTGCAACCATGTTAAAACAAGATTTAGAGTCATGAATCCGATAGTACAAACCATCATATTGTCAGCTTCGGCGGTGCGCATGTTGCCGCATATCGCTTTGTATCTGCTCCATAAGAAGGAGATAGATGCCGACCTGCTGAAGGTGCAGGACAGGAAGCCTACGGTGCTCAACCTGATTAAGGCATGCACCCGCGAAAGGAGTTTCCGCAATCTGTTTTATTACCGCATGGGCGAATACCGTTCGGTTTTCATCAGCTGGCTGTTGCCTCCTGAGCGTACGATGACCATCTGGTGTCCGCATATCGGGAAGGGTGCGCATCTGGAGCACAGCTATGCCACCTATCTCAACGCAGAAAGCATAGGTGATGACTTCTACTGTCTGCAGATGGTGACGCTGGGCAACGGCAAGGGCGGCAGACCTACCATCGGAAATGACGTGAAGATTTATACCGGCGCCACGGTATTCGGCGGCATCCATATCGGCAATCACGTGACGATAGGCGCCGGTGCTGTGGTATTCCAGGATATTCCCGACGGGGCTACCGTGGTAGGGAATCCGGGGAGAATCATTCAGAAATAATCAATTTAAAGATAGAGAATATGAACTATGCATTGATCATAGCCGGAGGTTCTGGCAATAGAATGGGACAGGACATCCCAAAGCAGTTTATGCATGTAGACAACTGTCCTATCATCATCCATACGATGATGGCTTTTCAGAAGCATCCTGATATTCAGGGTATTGCTGTGGTATGTCTGGCAGGTTGGGAAACGGTACTGCAGTCGTATGCCAACCAGTTCTGCATTACCAAGCTGAAATGGATATTCCCTGGCGGAAGCAATGGTCAGGAGTCAATCCACAATGGTATCTATGGCTTGAAAGAGGCGGGATGCGGTGATGACGACCTGGTGCTGGTGCATGATGCCGTGCGCCCACTCTTGTCGCAAGACATCATCTCGTCCAATATCGCCATCTGCCAGAAGTATGGCTATGCCATTACGGGTATCAAATGTAGAGAGGCTATCCTGGAGAGCGAAGATGGTTTTACGACCAACACCAGTATTCCGCGCGACAAACTGATCCGTACCCAGACACCCCAGACCTTCCGTTTGGGCAATCTGATAGCAGCCCACGAAGAGGCTAAGGAGAAGGGCATCACCAATTCGGTGGCATCCTGTACCCTGATGGCAGAACTGGGAGGCAGACAGATGCATATCGTGCCTGGTTCAGAGAAGAACATCAAGATAACCACCGTTGAGGATCTGGAGATACTGAAGGCACTGATGAAGGTTCAGCCTGAGGCTTGGTTAAAATAAACATGTTATGATAGGAAATTCACCATATAAGGAAGATATTGCGCGCCTTTTCCGGGAAGGTTTGGAATTGGAGCGTCTGCATGGCAAGACCATTCTTGTGGCTGGTGCTACAGGATTGGTAGGAGGCTGTGTGGTTGATGTGCTGATGCAGAATCCTGCCCGGTGCTACAAGGTGATAGCAGCCGGAAGAAACAAGGAACGTGCCCGACAGAAGTTTGCTGCCTATTGGGAGGATGAATCTTTCTTCTTTGCAGAGATAGACGTTACCCAGCCTGTCATCAAGAGCATGGACAGGATGATAGGGGAACCAGTCTATAATGAGTTGGCTGAGGGCGCTGATTACATCATCGATGCAGCCAGCAATGCGAGTCCTAACTTCTTTAAGCAGAACCCTGTAGAGGTGATGAAGGCAAACATCAACGGCGTATCCAACCTGCTGGAATATGGATTGAGTCACCGCATGCAGCGCATGGTTTATATCTCTTCGGGTGAAATCTATGGCGAGGGCGATGGCTCTGAATTTACCGAGAAGAGCAGCGGCTATGTGGATTGTGCATCGGTGCGTGCCTGCTATCCATCTTCCAAACGTGCTGCCGAAACGCTCTGCATGGCATACGGAGCAGAGTATGATGCCGATGTGGTGATAGCCAGACTGAGTCATACCTACGGTCCGGGCTTTACGGAGAGTGACAATAGGGTGTATGCCCAGTTTATCCGCAATGTTCTGAAGGGTGAGGATATCGTCCTGAAGAGTAAGGGTGAGGCTTTCCGCTCCTGGCTTTATGTGGTAGATGCCGCCCATGCCATCTTGCGCCTCCTGCTGGATGGCGAGAGGGCAAATGTCTATAATGTGGCTCATTCAGAATCGAATATCTCCATCCGCCAACTGGCAGAGCTGATAGCCCGGAAAGCGGATAGAAAGGTGGTGTTTGATATTCCTGAGGCGGATGCGCAGCAGGGCAATACCACGCCTATCACCAAGGCAACCTTCAGTACGGATAAACTCAAGGCTTTAGGCTGGAAACCGCTCTTTGATGTAGAAGAAGGTTTCGGACATACCTTGCAGGAAGTGAGGGAAGGCTAAAGCTTTCTTTTAATCTCATCCCATGTTTCCCGCTTTTCCATGTTCAGATAGTAGCGAAGGTGTTTCTCTACTCTCTGTTCTACGGGTGGAAACTTCATATAGTCGCCAAAGAAGTGGCGCAGATAGGTATCAGCCTGCTCCGGCAGCAATACGGTGGTATCCTCGAACGGGAATTCCTTGCCCTTGCCGAGCCATTCCTTCGGGAAAATCTCCTTATAGTGGTAGGAACCCGTATTCACCAATACGTTCTTCGCCTTATCGAAGTCATACCGGTGACTCATCTCGTCCATCTGCTGGATGAGGCGGTGGCGCATCTTGCTGCGGCAGAAGAAGGCGAGCGTCTTGATGGCAAAGCGGCCCCAGGTTTCCTTGTGCAGGAGCAGGGAGATGTACTCAAAGAAAGTATTGTGGGTGGTTACGGCATTCAGACGGTTGATGGTCTTAGAGTATTTGCGATACAGCGCCTTTGCCGTTTCCAGGTCATCGTCGGTGGCATCAAGAGGGAAGATATCTACGTAAAGACCGATGATGCAAGGACGCTCCTTCTCCTCAATAAGGGTGGTTTCGCGATTCACGAGTTTGGAGAAATACAGAGGGTATGACTCGTTGTTGTAGGGAGTTACTACCTCGTATTTGCCAAAGTCTTCATGCTTGGCGATTTCGAGCAGACGGTCGTAGTCGGGGCGTGGCATCAGTACGTCGATGTCATCGTCCCAGGGAATCATTCCGTGGTGACGGGCGGCTCCGATGGCGGTGCCGGCACAACAGTAATATCTGAGGTGATACTTGTTGCAGATTTCGATGAATGCCTTCAATATATCGAGTATTGTGGCGTTCCATTCCTTCTTGATGTTCTTAATATCCATACTTTTTTCTGTTTTACGGCTGCAAAAGTAAGCAAAAAGTTTTGAACTTCAAACTATTTATGCTACTTTTGCATTCTAAAAAGTAAAAACAAGTAATATTCCATATTTATCAGATAGAAACGATGGCAGAATCATTAAAGGAAAAAACCGCCAAGGGATTGTTCTGGGGAGCGATGAACAGTGGCTCTACCCAGGTACTCAATATCCTCTTTGGCATCTTCTTGGCGCGTTTGTTGTCGCCAGCCGATTATGGTATCATCGGCATCCTCACCATATTCACCCTGATAGCGGGCAATCTGCAGAGTAGCGGGTTTACCCAGGCACTGGTGAATATCAGAAAACCCACCGATAACGATTATAACTCGGTGTTCTGGTTTAATGTCCTGGTGAGTCTTACCATGTATGTGGTGCTCTTTTTCTGTGCGCCGCTGATAGCAGATTTCTTCCATCAGCCTTGTCTCACCTCCCTGTCGCGCTTCGTGTTCTTGAGTTTCTTCATCTCTTCGTTTGGCATCGCCCAGAACGGATATATGATGAAGAACATGATGAACAAGGAGATTACCATCGTTAATTTCATGGCTCTGATCAGTTCGAATGTCGTGGGACTGGTACTGGCATTCAGCGGCATGGCTTACTGGAGTCTTGCCTGGCAGCAGGTTATCTTTATCCTCGTGCTGAATATTGGAAGATATTATTATACGGGATGGCGCCCGAACTTTCATATCGATTTCGGACCGGTAAGGAAGATGTTTGGATTCAGCGTGAAACTTCTGGTTACCAACATTATCAATACGGTGAGCAACAATGTATTGACCTTTGTCTTCGGCAGGTTCTATCCGATTAATGATGTGGGTAACTATAGTCAGGCATACAACTGGGACACCAAGGCTAATTCGTTTGTTGCCAATACGGTGGGGCAGATAGCTCAGCCCGTCTTGGCTTCTATCCAGGACGATAAGAACCGCGAGTTGATGGTGTTTAGAAAAATGCTCCGTTTCACGGCATTCCTTTCTTTTCCATTGATGTTTGGTTTGACCCTGGTATCACGCGAATTCATTCTGATTACGATTCATGAGAAATGGATAGCCAGTGTGCCGCTGTTGCAGATTCTCTGTGTGAGCGGTGCCTTTATGCCGATTTATACGCTCTATCAGAACCTTGCCATCAGCAAGGGGCGTTCTGATGTGTATATGTGGTGCAACATCGGTCAGGTAGTGGGTTTGCTCGCCTTGGTGTTGTTCTGTCATCAATATGGCATCCAGACCATGGTGATAGCCTATACCGTGTTTATCATCGCCTGGCTTTTGGTCTGGCAGTGGATGATGAAGCGTGTTGCCGGATTGCGGTTCCTGGATGTGGCAAAGGATATACTGCCATTCATGCTCTGTGCGGCAGCCACGATGGTAGTTACCTATTTCATGACTCGCAGCCTGCAGAACATCTATCTCCTGCTGCTGGTTCGTTTGCTGGTTTCAGCCACCATCTACTTCTGTATCATGAAGCTGCTGAAGGTGCAGATATTAGAAGAGTGTATAGCTTTCTGTAAGCGAGGTAGATAAGATTCACCCTCTTGACAGGTACCCCCTTTTTGATGAGCTTGATGATGAGTCGGATGAGGCAGCTCTTAGGCTTGTAGCCGAGTGCCTGATCCACCTTTTCGAAGGCTACCTGTGCGTTTGCTGCCCAGCGGTAGGCATTGACGATGCCTATCTCTGTGGCCCTGAGGTACTGATGCTTCTTATCGTTCTGCTCGAAAAAATCGATGAGTCGGCGGGTTGACTTGAAGTATGACAGGAGATTCTTTTCAGAGATGTTGTGATTGTAGGAATTCTCATTGTCGGTACGATAATAATATACCGCATCATCGATGTTCACCTTTTTGCCGTAGAACATGAACTGGGCATTCCAGAAAAGATCTTCCGCATAGTTGATGCCCTCTTCAAAGAATATCCTGTGCTCCATGATGAGCGAACGCTTATAGATTCTGCCCCACAGCCGGTTGGTGATGATGTTCTGACAAACAAGCAGTTTGAGCAGTTTCTTGTCAGAAACATCAAAAGGTTTCTGGAGTCTGCCTGCTTTTCCTTCGCACCATTCCCGGTAGCCGCCATCAATCAGGTCGGCATGGCTACTATCTGCTTTTCTTGCCAGCTTCTCAACTGCATCTTCCGGCAGCATGTCATCGCTATCGGCAAATAAAAGATAATCGCCTGTAGCCGCCATCAGTGCCGTCTGTCTTGCGGCACCCACGCCCCGGTTTCTGTCGTGGTGGATGATGCGTACCTGTTGTGCTCTTTCAGGATATTCTTTCAGGAGCGATTGTAGGATACCGATGCTTTTATCGGGGGTACAGTCATCTACAAAGATGTATTCGATAGACGCATACGACTGCTCGAACAGTGACCGGGCGCACTGTTCGATATATTTTTCTACTCCATAGATAGGGGTTAAGATACTTATTTTCAGCATGATGGTTTTAATCTAAGATACTTTTTTATCTTGTCGAGTTCTCTTTTTTATCTTGTGAGATACTCGAATATCAGCGTGCTATTATAGAAGAACAGGAAGATGGTGATAACTGCGAGTGTGCCACGAAGATAAGGCAGATATTTCTCCTTACAGTTTCTGATGATATATCCGATACAAACCGGAATGATGAACGCCCAATGGGCAGCCATGATATAAACCTCGTTCAGTCCGAATCCCATGACCAGATGAATGAAGGCATCGCATGCCACCCATGAGGCTGTGAGCCAGAGAAAGGTCGATCTTCTTCCCATCCAAAAGCCCATACACAGCAGAATCACGATGATACCCTCTATGATATAAGGAACGGGTGTCTGGTATTTCACGAATATCGGGCGGTGGCTGTGGATATCTTCCAGAAGATGTTCTCTGTGCAGGATAAGCGATTCGCCAAAAACGTTTTCTACCAGTGATTCTGAACGGGAGATAGACATATCTGCCCATGAGAGCATGCCTCGTTTCTGGATATTTTTGCCAGCGATGGCCTTATCGTGTTTTTGCTTCTGTTCCATCTTAGCCCTAAAAGTACTGTCTTTCGCAGCTTTCTGAGCCACGAGCCGTTCTCCTTCCAGACGGTTCGGAATGATGAAAGCCTTGTTCTGATAAATGCCTGCAGCACCTATCAGGAGGGTAGGCAAGATGATGCCCAATGCCAGATATTTCGGGCGGAAGAGTTTTTTGCCATTGGTAAAGAGGGCGGCAAGGAAGGTCTTGGCGCCATTGCTCAGCGTGATGCCTGCCGTGAAGAAAAAGAGCAGGGCTGTTTGCCACCAAGGCATGCTGCGGTGTTCCTGCTGCTGTTTGCCTGCCAGATAAAGTGTCATCGACAGGAAGAAAAGCGACATACCGAAATGGTCATCCACAAAGGTGACGAGCAGCACGTAGGCAAAGGAAAAAAGCATCGCTGTGAGCACATTGCTGTCTATAGCCTTCAGCTGCATTACCTCTCTGAAGATTCTTCTGAAGAAGAGGGTGGAGTAGGTGGAGAAGAATGTCATCATCACCGCCACGATGGTAGTTGCCCAGTTGCGGGAGGTGAGTTCTATCAGCCAGCCGTTCAGTAGCGAGAAAGGATAGAGGAAGAAAGGGAGCATGGGATGGCGATACTCCGTGTAATACACCTTCCACTTCGAGAGGGTAAGGTAGGTGTAGGGGTCGAAACCTGAAATCTGAAAGTTCTTGGTGAAGAGCGTCCAGAATCCAGCTTTCGGTTTGCCGAAATCATCAAAATGATAGGTTATCATCAGCACATTAAAGGCGATGATAACGATGAGTGTAATCAAGGCAAAGAGCCTTTCTTCTTTTTTAATTCTAAATATATTGTTCATTCTCTGATTATTTTTTTGCTGGGCTGATGCATGCCGCATCTCCTTCTTAGCGCTGCAAAAGTAATTGTTTTTTCTGAATATTCAAAAAGAAAGGCTCTATTTTGTGTCTTTTTTCTGATAAAAACGGAGTTTTATTTTGTATTCTCTTTTATTTGGTGTATCTTTGTCGCAATGATGATGAAAAAGTCATCAGGACGGACAGTTGGATAATAAAGATAAATAATGACAATGAAACATGCTTTTTTGATAATGGCTCATGGCAGTTTACCGCTTCTGAGGGTATTGCTGTCGATGCTCGATGATGAGCGCAATGATATATTTCTGCATATCGACCGGAAATCGGATATGCTGGATGGTGCTGAACCGCTGGTTCTTTCCAAGGCACGCCTCTTTTTATTGGAACAGAGGGTGGATGTGCGTTGGGGAAATCTGAGCCAGATTAAGGCGGAGTATGTGCTTTTCGAGGAGGCTTTGAAGCATGGACCTTATGCCTACTACCATCTGCTGAGTGGTCAGGATTTACCTATCAAATCGCAGGATTACATCCATCAGTTCTTTGAGGAGCATCAGGGTAAAGAGTTTGTGGGCATCAATCATGGTGAGGAATTTGAATGGGATTGCCGCCGGAAGATGATGCGTTATTGGCTATTTACCAGTCTTACCCGCTCGAAGTATGGGGCTTTGAATGCCATTACCAGGCGACTGAATAAATATCTTTCGATGCTGCTCATGCCGTTCCTACATCGCCAGAAGATGGATTTTGCCAAGGGTGCCAACTGGGTGAGCATCACGCAGGCATGCGTGGAATATGTGGTGAGCAAGAAACCGTTTGTGCTGAAGAGATTCAATTATACCTTCTGCCCTGATGAGTTCTTCCTGCAGACCCTGGTATGGAATCATCCCGACTTCCGGGCTGCCCTGTATTCTGAAAAGGATGAATACGAAGGATGTATGCGACTTATCGACTGGAAACGCGGTAATCCATACGTCTGGACTATAGCAGACAAAGAGGAGCTGGAACAAAGCAACCGCCTCTTTGCCCGTAAGTTTGATATGGAGCATGAGGATATCATCCGCTGGATAAAGGCTTCTTATGGGGCTTTATCCTAACATATAGCCTACCAGCAGGTATCCGTTGCTTATCCACAGATAGAGGGTGATGGCGAGCATCAATCCTCTGAAAGCCCATTTCCGGCTCTTTCCTTTAGCCTTGAGCGCCAGGAAGGCGATGGCGACAGGAAGGGCATACATATAGTGGGCGGTCATGATATATACCTCGTTGATGCCGAAGCCCAAACCGATATGGAGGGCAGCATCCATCAGGAAGAATGTCAGGGTGAGCCATAGGAACTTTGATTTTCTTCCGGCGAGGATGCCAAGTAAGAAAAGCACAACGATGCATGCCTCTACCACATAATTGACTGCAGACTGGTATTTCACGATAACCGGACGGTTGCGCAATACATCGCCCAGAAGGTTCTGCTGGTGCAGCATGATGCTTTCACCGAAGAAATTCTCGACCAGAGTTTGTGAGCGGGAGGTCGTCTTGTCGGTCCAGTTCATGAATTCGCCCTTGGCGATAGGCTTGCCCGTGTTCTTGTTCCATATCTGTTTATGGTCACGAACATATTTGGCATGCGCTTTATCCTTGATGATTTTCCTGACGGCAGCTTCTACCTTTGCCGAGTCTTTCACGCCAGTGCTGTCGCGGTATTGCTGGTAAATCTTGGCTGTGGCTTCCTTGTTTTTCTTCATCTTAGCCTCGTGTCTTGCCATCTCCTTAGGCCATACGAAGGTGCGGTATTCCCATCTGGCGAAAGCCCACATGAGTGCGGCAGGAAGGATGACTCCTATCAGAAAGTATTTGATACTGAAGAACTTTCTGCCATTGGTGAAAAGGGCGGCAAGATAGGTCTTCAGACCATTGTTGAGCGATACGCCCGCTGTAAATACAAAGAGCAGGATAGTCTGCCAGATGGTAAGTTGTCTGCCTTTCTTCATGCATACGCCTGTGATATACAGGGTACAGAGGAGTATGATCATCGACATGATGAAATGGTCGGGTACCATCGCTGAAACCATCACATAGGCAAAAGAGAAATAGAAGGCAGAGAGCAGATTGGCATCAAAGCGCTCTGTACCAATCACTTCTCTGAATATACGATAAAGGAAAATGAAAGAATAGAAGGCGCAGAACACCAGGATAGCTCCCACGACAAACTGAACGCAGTTGATGCCGGTAAGCATTAGCAATCCTTGATTTATCTGATTCGGGATATACATGAAGAACGCCAGTAGCGGGTGGCGGTATACGTTATATTCTGTGTCCCAGTGAGATACGATGCTATAGGTAAGCGGGTCGAAACCTGCCACATGGAAGGTCTTGACAAAGAGTTTGTGATAATTATCTGTAATCTGCGAGAACTGGCTGTGGTATTTGATGACAGTCAGGGCATTGAGGGCACATGCTATGATGAGTGCGATGAGTGCTGAAACTCTTTCTTCTTTCTTGATTTTAAAAATATCGAATATCTTTTTCATATCTTTCTTTTATCGTGTTTTGGGATTCCCCTTATTTCTTCAGGAAGAACCTTACCAGGAGGAAGTTTACCGGGATGCAGATGCAGAGGGTGGGTATCATAGCCAGTTGTTTGGCTAGACCCAAGCCTACGAAGAGGTTGAGGCAGAGGGTCTGCATCGAGTAGTTGACGATGTGGGAGAGGGTGAATCCTGCTCCGCGCTTGGCATTCGCCTTTACCTTAAATGTATAGCGGGTGCTGGCGATGAAATTGAAGATGAAACTCACGATGTAGGCGATGGTGTTGGCTGTGGTAGCCAGACTGTGGTCGCCCATGTTGGGGATGAAATGGGCCAGTGCCGGCATCATAGCCAGGTAGATGACATATTGCAGTACCGTAGCCAGTCCGCCTACGATTCCGAATCTGATGACTTCGCCCAGCTTCTCTCGCTTGGCATCATCCATATTATTTATCTTGTTCTTGATATTCATGTTGCAAAAGTACTTCAAAATCTCCAAATTACCAAATATATCCTGGTATTATTTATCTCAGCATCTTTCCTTTTCCGAAGAGATAAGCTAGATGGGTCTTCTCCATCATCTTGGCGATGCCGATGCTTCCGGCAATGGCGATGAAGATGGTAACGAGGGCAAAACAGATTTCGCTCCTGTCCCAGTTAAAGAGGGGATGATAGAACTTGGCTGCCATCGTAAAGATGGGGTGGAAGAGGTAGATGGGCAGCGTGTTGCGACCCATATATAATAAGGTGTCTTCTGTCTTTCGGACGCTGACATAATCCTGTAGGTGGTTGATGAGGCTGTGTATCCACATCAGGGATGAAATGCAGCACCAGCAGGAGAAGACGATGGCGAGAGTGCCCCAGTCATACCATTCTTCCAAGCCCAGCAAGTTGATCCAGAGCAGCAGGGCAACCGGTGAAGGACGGAAAATTCTGTCAAAGCCGATATGGCATTGTCTGAGTACCGCTCCGATGAAATAATAGGTGGCGGCACTGGGCGAAAGAGCGGGTGTCTTGGACAGGAGCAGGAGTAGGGTGGCGAAGATAAAGAGGCTTGTGGTGGTGCTCATCGTCGTTTTTCCCTGTCTGATGGCTCCCCAGGTTGCTCCCTTGAAACTGACGTAATAGAGAATGCCGCAGATAATCATGGTCTGGATGAACCAATAGGGACCGATGGAAGTAACGAATATCTTCTCACAAATCTGAGAGAGTGACAGTTCCGTGATGCCATCTCTCACCGGCATGAAATAGGAGAGTACAGAGAAACCGGTTACCATGATGACGTAAGGCAAAGCGAGACACATCAGGTATCTTCCCATCTCCTTTGGGCTTTTCTCGATATTCACGAGATAGCCCGTGATGATGAGGAAGGTAGGCATCATGAATGAGAGAATGCCTGCCTTGAGCTGGGGGTATGCGTTGCCGAAGCTCACGATATGAATCAATATCATGAGAATAATGAGTATGGCTCTTATCCAGTCGATGTCTGTATTCCTTTGTTTCATAATAAGTTAATGTATTGTAAGTCAGTAAGTTGGTGTACTTGATACGGCGTTTCGCCGTACATGGGTACTTGGCAAGATGGTTTGCGACTCCGTTAGGCTTTCCTGTCTTCCGTTATGCGTTTCTAAATTCTGAAGGGCTTGTAATGACCTTTATCGGCATAGGCGAGCATCTCCTTGTCGCCTCGGCTGTCGCCAAATGCTTCTATCTCGTATTGCGTGCGGTCGAAAGATAACGAGGGGATACCGTAGGCATTGGCGGTAGTGGTGGTCAGCGCCTCGCAGATGCGGTGCACCTTTTCCTCGCCATAGCAGTTGTTGCTCTTGAACTTGCCGGTAAGTCTGCCGTCAATCACTTCTATCTGGGTACCTAAAACCCTGACTCCATCTAGGCCGCGAACTTTAAAGAACGGGCGGACCCAATTGTCGATGCTGGCACTCACGATGAAAACCTGAGCACTTGCAACCAGGGCTTCGTGTACCAGCGTGACACCTTTGGGGCGCAACAGATGCTGGTATTCTTCGGCAAAATCGCGGCAGAGCGCATCAAACTTCTCGATACGCATGCCGGCAAAAAGATGGGCAAAGATGAGTTGCTTCGCCTTCCAGTTGGGAAAGAGATGCAGCTTCATCAGTACCAGGAGCGGACTGTACATCAGGAAAACCATCAGAAACCGACCGGTACCCTTGGCATATCTGATGAATTCCAGCAGGGTATCGCTTGTTGTCAGCGTTCCGTCGAAATCGAAACAATATATTTTCTTCTTCATTTTCTTATACGATATAAATAAGGATCAGGAAGGAGAGCAACCAGGCGAGCACGATAAACTGTGTAATGCGGTCGCGTAGAATAATCTTCGTAGGGTCACCACTCTTCTGGTCTACCACGGCTATCTGGATGTATCTCAGCAAACCGACCAGCACAAAGACACTCGTAAGATAGAGATAATCAGTATGGAAATTATCAATCACCTCCGGACTCACCGTATACATGATGTAACATACCAGGGTTACGGAAGCCGTAATCGTGATAGCCTGGTTAATGAAGGTGAGGTTGTAGCGGATGGTATTCTTGCGGGGAGCCTCGCCCGTCTTCTCCATGCGTAGCACATCATCGCGGCGCTTGGCAAAACTCATGAAGAGGGTGATGAGGAAGGTCATCAGCACAATCCACTTACTGAGTACGATGCCCGTTGCTACACCACCTGCCAGCAGACGGAGTACGAAACCGAAAGCCACGATACACACATCGATGATGGCATATTGCTTGAATTTGGCGCAGTAGCCGAGATTCAGAAGCCAATAGAAGATGATGATTCCCATCGTCTCCCATGAGCCGAGCAGGCTGCATACACCCATAGAGAGGGCAAACATCAGGAACATCAGTCCGTATGCCTGCTTGATGCTGACCGCCCCCGATGCTATCGGACGATGGCACTTGACCGGGTGGCGGCGGTCGGCCTCCACATCAAAGATGTCGTTGAAACAATAGATGCTCGATGCGGCAAAACTGTAGGCGAAGAAAGTAATCAGACCCGCCAGCAGAGCATCTGTATGCAACAGGGCGCCGCCAAAGAACAGCGGTAAGAAGATAAAGCCATTCTTGATCCATTGCTTCGGGCGAACCAGTCGCAGCAGCGCAGCAAAACCTTTACTGTCTTCCAATTTATTCTCGTTCATAAAACTCCAATTTTCTTAATAAATAAACTCCTTTTTTACTTGATAAACTTAGATAACTCTTTAGAAATCCATCCGGCTATCTTGCTCAGAATCCATGCTGCAGGCAGGGTGATGCCTATGCAGATGAAGAAAGTAGGCCAATAGCCCAAGTGATGCGGTTCTATGTATTTCAGCACGAAGTGGATATGGAGCAGATAACACTCCAAGCTCAGCGCTCCCACAAACATGAACCCCTTGTTAAACCAACTCGGGGTGCGGCGGAAGATGCGGTTCAGCAGCAGGATGCTGGTGATGGTGAGCGGGATATAGAGCATGCGTTCCAGGAAGAGCGGAAACATGCCATGCTTCTCCTGTTCCAGGAAGATGCTCGCCAGCAGCGTCATCAGGAACATGAGCCATATCATCCATATCGAAGTGCCGTCGAGCGTCTGTTTCTGTCTGACCATCTCACCCATGTTGATGCCGATGAAGAAGATAGGCACGCGGCTCCAGAAAATCTCCAGATGTCCTACAGCCTGATGTATCGGGGTGACATATTGTACCAGGATGCACCACATGATCATCACCACCGGCAGCCAGCGGTAGATAGGATGGCGCTTGATGAGTTCCATGTAGGCAGGGGCAAAGAGATAGAGCATCATCGTAGCCGGGATGTACCAGAAGTTGAGTTCATCATGCAGCCAGAACCCCCAGTTTATGGTTATTTCGCCAAAGAGATTGATCCAGTTCCAGGTGCTTCCGCCCTGGAAAGAAGGGATATAGAAGAGGCAGGCTATGATGAGCCAGGTAGGGTAGATGCGCAGATAACGGCGGATGAAGAAATGCTTGGCAGAAGGATTCTTCATCCACGAGAACCAGAGACCTATTCCGCTGAGAAAGAGGAACATGTCTACACCGACATTGCCCATTCTGCGAAGCCCGAAAAAGGCATCTTCTCTAGGCAATGCCACATGAAAGAGGATGATGAACAGCATGGCTGCTCCCATCAACTCGCCGCGAAACCGGCTGATATTCGCCAGTTCTATATCTTTTATCTTCATGATTTTCTTTTAATATTTCGGGTTTGGAATCTTCTTCATCAGTTGGGTGAAGAGCCATGCCAGGCAGATGCTCGATATGATGTAGAGGAGCAGACCGGCATAGATGTCGCCCTGACGGCTGATAGGGATGAATATCTTGCGGGTGATAGGGTGGCATACGAAGAGGGCGGCGGAGATGCTGCCCATCCACTCTAATGCCTTGTAAATACCTGATAACCAGCTGATGTTCTGGAGTAGGTCGGCTACCAATACGCTCAGCAGACAGAAGAAGAAAGGCACGAAGGTCCAGCCAACCATGCTGCCGCTCAGACTATAGATAAGCGACAGACAGAAGATGCAGCCAAAGAAGTTGGTGATAGGCGAATGGAACGTCATCAGAATCTTCTCGCCATATCTGGCATAGAGGATGCCCAAACCGAATGGCAGCATGCCGCCCATAAAGTTGTAGCGGTAGCGGTTCATCACTTCACTCTCCGGATTGTCAAAGCCCAGGAGGAGCTGGATGACGATGCAGATGGCCATCAATCCTACGGTCCATCCCCAATGGCGGCGATAGAGCAGCAGTCGATAGACGATGTAAAGTTGCAGCATCAGACCAAAGAACCAGTACGGACCCGGCCAGATGATGTTATCCGGATTTGGCAATACATTATTGAACATGCCCAGCATCGCAACGATGTCGAGCGCTGCATAGTGGTGAGAGCCAGGCGTGATAAGGTCGAGCATCGTGAATGCCACGAAACCTACTATCATCATCTTGAAGAGTTTCAGATAGTGATAGCGGATAAAGTGGAGCGGTTCGCGCCAGTTGATGCTTCCTGTAAGTTTCTTGCCCGAGATGCTGTACATTCTGGTCTGCTGTTCGGTAGAGAGATGAGGTTTAGCCTCGTATTTCATCACCAGTCCGTAAGCACTCAGAAAGAGGAATACGGGCACACCGTAATGGCCGAAGAACGAGAGCAGGTGCACAGGCAGGTTGAGGTCCATGCTGACCATTACCTGGTTCAGCCAGTCAACATTGTGCTGGAAGTATTGATACTCGTTCTCCTTGACAATAGGTCCCAGCCAATGGCAGTAGTTATGCAAGAAGATGCCGATGATGGCGAGTCCTCTCAGGGCATTGCATGCCGGGCGTGATAGAATAGCACTATTCATAATCAGTTTCTCCTTTCTTTCTTTTTTACCTTTTTACTTTCTTCCTTTTTTATCTTTTCCAGATGCGCATCACGAAGTTTGTCGTAATCGGCAGAGTTTTTGAGGATACGTGGTCGCATCTCGTCATATTTCGGACTCAGGATGTTATATTCCTCCTTATAGGTAGCTGTCTCAATGCCAGCCAGATACAACAGAAGATGAGGCAGGGCATCGGTCATGAAACGCTTGTCCTTAGCTTTGCGTATCTGACGGTAAATGTCGCGGTGATTCCTGATATATTTTGGCGAACAGTATATCCAGAACGGAATTTCAAACTCATAGTGAGCCAGCGGCCAGTCGATTTCTGCAGAATGGTTACGGCAGATGAAGCCTCGGTTCTCTTCGTAGCATTCTTCGCCATGGTCGGGCACGTAGATGACGATTGCATCCTGCTTTTGGAAACGCTTTACAATCTGGGCTACGATAGAGTCGTTGTAGAGGGTAGCGTTATCGTAATGACTCAGCATCTTGCGCTGGGCATTGGTCAGTTCAGGGCGCTTGTCTTCATAACTGCTTGCCCAGAACCGGGCTTGCTTCGTGCGGTAGCGCTGCTTATAGTTTACATGCTGTCCCATCAGGTGGAAGATGGTGAGGTTGTGCTCCTTCTGGAAGTTCTTCAGACTGTCATCGTAATCCTTCAGCAGTCCGTCGTCCAGGTCGTGGAGCTGGGTGTTACGATGGTCAAACTGGAGTTTGCTCAGTTCCGGGTTGTTCAGGAAGAAACCGCCGCTGAAGTCGTAAACCGCCTCCTTTGCCTGTGGCAGGAATTCGTTGGTGATGAAGGTTACGTTGTAGCCTGCCTTTCGGAACACTTCAGGGAAGAGCGGATAGTCGCACCATTCGCCTTTCTCGCCTACCACATGGGTAGAGAGCATGTTCTTGAAAACGAAACTGGTCAGGTTCCAGCAGGTTACCACATCGGTAAACTTGGTGAGTTTGCGCGATTTCTCCAAGGCTACCTGCTGTGGAGTGGTATCCATAAAATAGCCGTACTGCTGGGAATGATGGCGGCCGAAGCTTTCGCCGATAATCAGCACGATGTTTGGCGAGCGGTAGCTGCAACTGTCAACCTTTACCTCGTGGGCAGCATGAATGAGTTGGGTAATCTGATGCGCAGCCAGCTGGTTGGCATAGATACTGAATTGGAGTCGGTAGACAGGCAGATAGAGAACAGCATGATCCTTTTCTGTCAGGATATGCTCTACTTCGCCTATCGTTCTACCGTTCATGAGTTTATGGTAAGCCATCTTGTTGTGCCAGGAGGTGCAGCATCCTATGATGAAGATGATGAGGCATAGGATTCCGAAGCTGGCAGGCATGGCTGCAGTCATGCGGGGGATAGCCATCAGCCGTTTCTTGACAGAAGCCAACTCCAGAACGGTAATGATGAAAACGTATAGCTTGATGAGTTGCTTGCGGAAGATGGCGATGAGAATCTGGATGAGAGCGAGAAGCAGGATCCAGCCCACACTACTGAAGAGAACCTCGGCAGAGATGAGGGCTGAGAGGAAACTGCTAGCCTCCGAACTGTTGGTCTCGCCCACCAGCATCAGCATAGAAGGGTTGAGCGTAGAGCCGAAATTCACGTAGCAATAGGTGTCGGCGGCAGCTGTACTATATAATATAAGGTATAGTACGGCACGCAGCCCCCAACGCACCTTCTTGGGGAAGATGGCGACAACGGCACACACAACATAGAGGTCGACAAAAAGTTCTAGGAACAGGTTGTCGTATAGAGTCCCCTTGGCTGGTGTAGTCACGATAGAACTGATCATGCCCAGCAGGTACATGAACACAAAGAAGTTGGCATTTCTGCGAATCGGCGCAGAAGCCACGTTCAGACACTTCTTAATGATTTCTTTCCAACTCATTTTTTGCTGTTTGTTGTTTAAATATGATTTTAAGCGTTTTCGGATAGAGGGATGCCTAGAGCTGCCTGTAGTTTCTGACAGCCAGTTGCTCGATGCATTCCGGCACCATTCCCCTGATGCTTTCCTCCTCTTTGATACGCTTTCTGATTTCCGTGCTGCTGATGTTGAGCAGTGGAGTTTCTACGATGGTAACGCCTTCTGGTACATTGCCTATGCAGGCTCCCTGGCGCGGATAAACCACGATGGGATAGTGGGCTAGGATGTCGTCGTGGTGGTACCACTTGTCGAAAGCTGCCCAGTTGTCGCCACCAATCAGCAGGGTGAACTCGTTTTCCGGGTAATCCTTGCTGATGGCTTGCAGCGTATGCCAGGTATAAGATGGCTTAGGCAGGCGGAACTCATAGTCGCATGCCTTCAGTTGTGGCTCGTGCTCCAGCGCTTTTTCTACCATTTCCAGGCGCAGCTGGTCGTCGAGCAAGTCGGTAGCGGTCTTCTTGAATGGGTTCATGGGCGAAACCATGAACCACACCTCGTCCAGGCAGGCCTTCTCGCAAAGGCTTTTCGCCAATGCGATATGGCCCGTATGGATGGGGTTGAAGCTACCGCCAAAGATTCCTACCTTCTTCATTTCTTACTCTGCGTCTAGGAAGGCCTTGACGAGCTGATAAACCTCCTGCTGAGCCTTCTCCAAGTCATCGTTTACGACCACGTGGTCAAACTGAGGGGCGAAGGTCAACTCATAGCTTGCCTTGGCAAGGCGCTGCTCAATCACCTCAGGCGCATCAGTATTGCGACCCACCAGACGGCGGCGCAATTCCTCTACCGAAGGTGGCTGGACAAAGATGCTCAAGGCACGCTCGCCATAAAACTTCTTGATGTTTACACCACCCTTTACGTCAACATCGAAAATCACCGACTCGCCCTTGGCAAGCTGGTTTTCTACCTGTGACTTCAGGGTGCCGTAGAATCTGTCCTGGTAAACTTCCTCATACTCCAGGAACTCGTCAGCCTCAATCTTAGCCTTGAATTCCTCTGGAGAGAGGAAGAAATACTCTACACCATTCTGTTCTGTACCGCGCGGAGCACGAGAGGTACAGCTGATAGAGAAAGCCAGCTTCAATTCCGGGTGCTCTTTCATCAGCCAGTTTACTATTGTGCTCTTACCGCTGCCCGATGGGGCGCTGAAAATTAACAATCCGTTCTTCATTTTTATTCTTCTTTTCTTTATTTGCTGTTTGATAGGGGGCTTTTTGGACAGGCGATGGAATCGCCTGGAACGGGGGCGAGGCTTTCAAAAACGCCACTTGAGGGGGCTTTTGAGGGGGCTTTTGGGGAGAGAGAAGGTGCCTGTCTCTTGTTTAGAGGGCATTCAGCACCTGCTCCTTGATCTGCTCCAGTTCGTCCTTCATCTTCACCACGATGTTCTGCATCTCAGCCTGGTTGCTCTTAGAGCCGGTGGTGTTGATTTCGCGTCCCATTTCCTGTGCGATGAAACCGAGTTTCTTTCCTACACCATGACCTTCCTCATTCATGGTCTCGCGGAAATACTTCAGGTGGTTGGCAAGGCGCTGCTTCTCCTCGCTGATGTCGAGCTTCTCGATGTAGTAGATGAGTTCCTGCTCCAGGCGGTTCTTGTCGTAATCCACATTCGGAATCTGCTGCAGTCCGTTAACGATGTTCTGTCTGATCTTCTCCACGCGAGCCTTCTCGTATGGTTCGATGCTAGCCAGGAGCGCCTGGATGTTATCCACTTTCTCAGTAAATTTCTTCTGAAGAGCGGCTCCTTCCTGCTTGCGGAAGGCTACGAGATGGTTCACAGCCTCGCAAATTGCATTTTTTGCCACTTCCCACTCCTCATCGCTCAATTCTTCCACATCCGTCTTCGTTGTTACATCAGGAAGACGCAACAGAGTGCTGTACCAGTCGGTTGGCTCAGGAATGCCTGTTTCAGCCGAAATCTTCTTGATTTGCTGGTAATAATTCTGTACAAGCGCCGCGTTGATAGGAGTGGCATCTGTAGTAGCATCCTTATCAATCCAGATGGCGAAGTCAACCTTGCCTCTTTCTAGATTTTTAGAGATATACTGACGGATTTCCATCTCCTTCTCTCTATAGAGCGGAGCAATACGAGTAGAGAGGTCAAGGGTCTTGCTATTTAATGACTTTATCTCTACATTAATCTTCTTTGTTTTAAAGGCCGCGGTAGCTTTTCCGAAGCCTGTCATTGACTGTATCATATAATCTTTCGCGTTAAATTTCTGCAAAAGTACAAAAAAAAGCGAGAAAATGAGTATATTTGCACCTTATTTAAGAATATATTTTTTAATTATGTCGTGTATTTTGAATATTGAGACGAGTACGGACGTGTGCTCAGTGGCAATTAGTGATAGTGGACAGGTGATTTTCAACCAGGAAGATCACACAGGTCCGAACCATGCTGTTAAGTTGGGTGTGTTTGTGGATGAGGCTCTTGATTTCCTCGATTCTCATGGTCTTCCGCTGGAGGCTGTGGCGGTAAGTTGTGGTCCGGGTTCCTATACCGGATTGCGTATCGGTGTGAGTATGGCGAAGGGCATCTGTTATGGTCGCGGTGTGAAACTCATCGCTGTTCCAACACTCGAACTGATGGCAGTGCCTGTATTGCTTGGCGAACATCCTGAGGAGGAAGACGCTCTCATAGTACCTATGCTCGACGCCCGCCGCATGGAGGTATATGCCGAAGTGCTCGACCGCGCCCTGAAGGTGGTTCGCCCTATTCAGGCTGATATTGTGGATGCTGATACCTACAAGGAATATCTGGACCAGCACCATGTGTACTTCTTCGGAAATGGCGCTGCCAAGTGTATGGAGACCATCAACCATCCGAATGCTCACCTCGTAGAGGGCATTGAGCCTTTGGCTAAGAATATGGCTCCGCTGGCAGAGAAGCGTTTTGTAGAGGGCAAGTTCGAAGATGTGGCATATTTCGTGCCTTTCTATCTCAAGGATTTCGTGGCTAAGATGCCAAAGAAACTGCTCTAGAATTATTTATTATATAAAATATGTAAGAATGAATATAGAAGGATTAGACTATAATACCCAGAGAGCTAAGCTCATTCTGCCTGAGTATGGCCGTGAGATTCAGCAGATGGTAGACCATTGTCTGACGCTTACCGATCGTGAAGAGCGCCAGCGCTGTGCAGAGACCATTATTGCAGTCATGGACCGTATGTTCCCTGAGAACAGAGGGGTAGAGGATCATGAGCAGAAACTCTGGGACCAGCTTGCCATCATGAGCAATTTCCAGCTCGACATCGATTTCCCTTATGATGTATCGGATGCTGTGAAGATAGCAACCAAGCCGGAGCCTTTGCCATATCCTATGCAGCACATCCCGGTGCGCCATTATGGAGCTATGCTCTTCGAGATTTTCGAAAAGCTGAAGACGATGGAACCAAGTGAGGAGCGCGATAAACTCGTGGAGCTTACTGCCAACCAGATGCATCGCGACCTGGTAACCTGGAGTCATGGCTCCAGCGATGTAGCCAAGGTAGCTTCCGATCTGGCACGTTTTACCGATGGCAACATCCAACTCGATCTCGATACCTTCGTTTTCGAGAAGATTGAGGCGCAGCCTAAGAATGTAAATAATAAGAAGAAAAAGTAATCCACATTATTATATATAGTAGACAAGCTTATGGAGTCTTTCATCATAGAGGGCGGTCATCCGCTCAAAGGTACTATCACACCTCAGGGCGCCAAGAACGAGGCCCTGCAGGTTATCTGTACCACAATCCTTACCGACGAGCCTGTGCGCATCACCAACGTGCCGGACATCCTGGATGTGAACAACCTGATTAAGTTGCTCCAGGAGATAGGTGTCAAGGTAACCAAGCACAGTCGTCACGACTATACATTCCAAAGTGATGAGTTGAAACTCGATTATCTCGACAGTCTGGAGTTTGTGAAGAAATGTTCTTCTCTTCGTGGTAGTGTGCTCATGATAGGTCCGCTGCTCGGTAGATGTGGCAAGGCTACCATAGCTCAGCCGGGTGGCGATAAGATAGGTCGTCGCCGTCTGGATACCCACTTCCTGGGCTTCAAGTATCTGGGCGCCAACTTCGTTCACGATGATGAGCGTAATGTTTATCAGATACAGGCAAAGAAACTGAAGGGCTGCTATATGTTGCTCGATGAGGCTTCGGTTACCGGTACCGCCAATATCATCATGGCATCTGTATTGGCAAAGGGCACTACCACCATTTATAATGCAGCTTGCGAACCATATATCCAGCAGCTTTGCCATCTGCTCAATGCGATGGGCGCTCAGATCAGCGGCATCGCCAGCAACCTGCTCACCATCGTGGGTGTTGATAAACTGCATGGTGCCGAGCATCGCATCTTGCCTGATATGATTGAGGTAGGTTCGTTCATCGGCATGGCGGCAATGTGTGGCGAAGGTGTGCGCATCAAGAATGTGTCTGTCAAGGATTTGGGTATTATTCCTGATGCATTCCGCCGCCTCGGTGTGAAGATAAAGATAGAGGACGATGACCTTGTGATTCCAGAACAGAAACATTATGTCATCGATTCATTTATTGACGGCACCATCATGACGCTTGCCGATGCCCCTTGGCCAGGACTCACTCCTGACCTTCTTTCCGTGCTCCTCGTAGTGGCTACCCAGGCTCGTGGCAGCGTTCTCTTCCATCAGAAGATGTTCGAGAGTCGCCTCTTCTTCGTGGATAAACTGATTGATATGGGTGCGCAGATTATTCTCTGTGATCCTCACCGTGCTGTGGTGGTTGGTCATGACCATAAGATCAAACTGCGTGCTGGCAGAATGACCAGTCCTGATATCCGTGCCGGTATTGCCCTGCTGATTGCTGCCATGAGTGCCAATGGTACCAGCCGCATTGCCAATATCGCCCAGATAGACCGTGGTTATGAGGATATCGAGCATCGCCTTAATGCGCTGGGTGCCAAGATTACCCGTGTCAGTGATTAATCAATGTTAAATGTTAAATGTTGAATGTTGAATGATTAGACGCGATGAAGTATATAAGATAGGCAAGTTGGGAAAACCTCATGGTGTGAAGGGCGAGATTACTTTCGCCATTACAGATGATGTTTTCGACCGTGTAGATGCCGAGTACCTGGTACTCGACATCGATGGCATCCTCGTGCCTTTCTATTTAGAGGAATATCGGTTTAAGAACGATGAGAATGTGCTCGTGAAGTTTGAGGATATCGATACCCAAGAGCAGGCACGCAACTATACCGGTTGCGAGGTTTTCTTCCCACGTCATCTCTCTGACAGTGATGAAGAGAACATGAGCTGGGCAGAAATCATCGGTTTCTATCTGGTAGATGCCGTAAGCGGCAAGGTGGTAGGTACCATAGAACATGTAGACGATTCCACCCTCAACCTTCTTTTCGAGGTAACAACCGATGCAGGTGATGAAATCCTCATCCCTGCCAGCAACGACCTCATCGAAGAGGTGAGCGCTGAAAAGAAAGAAATCAGAATGGCGATTCCGGAAGGATTGCTCGACTTATAAAGTGAAGAGTGAAGAACGAAGAGTGAAGAATTCATTTGCTTTACTAATCATAAAGTTCTAAGTTCAAAGTTAATAATTTCAAAGTAAATGAAGAAACAACAGATATGTATTCTCGGTTCTACGGGAAGTATCGGTACACAGGCGCTTGATGTCATCGAGCAGCACAGTGACCTTTACGAGGTATATTGCCTCACCGCCAACAATCGAGTGCAGGAACTTGCCGAGCAGGCTCGCAAGTTCCATCCGGCTGCTGTGGTCATAGCCAATGAGGCTCGCTACGAGGAGCTGAAGGATATGCTCAGTGATGAGCCTGATATCAAGGTTTATGCCGGTGCTCAGGCGCTTTGCGATATCGTACAGGCTGAGCCTATCGATATGGTGCTGGCTTCCATGGTAGGCTTCTCGGGCCTGGAACCAACCATCCATGCCATCAAGGCGCGCAAGAAGATATGTCTTGCCAACAAGGAAACGCTGGTGGTAGCGGGTGAGCTGATCTGCAATCTTGCACAGAAATATCATGTGCCTATCCTCCCTGTTGACAGCGAGCATAGTGCCATCTTCCAGAGTCTGGTGGGTGAGGGCGACAACGAGGTAGAGAAGATTCTCCTGACCTGTTCGGGTGGTCCTTTCCGTAATTATACCCACGAGCAGTTGGAGAAGGTGACTGCTGCCGATGCCCTCAAGCATCCTACCTGGGATATGGGCGCCAAGATAACCATCGATTCGGCTTCGCTCATGAACAAGGGCTTCGAGGTGACAGAAGCTAAATGGCTCTTTGGGGTTCCGGCTGATAAGATAGAGGTGCTTATCCATCCGCAGAGCGTTGTGCATAGTGCCGTTCAGTTTGTTGATGGTGCTGTCAAGGCTCAGTTGGGTGTGCCAGATATGCGTCTGCCTATCCAGTATGCCTTCTCTTTCCCTCAGCGTCTGCATCTGAATGGCGATCGTCTCGACCTCTTCAAAACGCAGGATTTGCAGTTCTTCAAGCCTGACTATCAGAAGTTCAAGTGTCTGCAACTGGCTTTCGATGCCATCAGAAAGGGTGGTAATATGTCATGTATCGTGAATGCAGCCAACGAGATAGTGAATGCCGGCTTCCGCAAAGGTGAATGTGGCTTCCTTCAGATGGCTGATATCATCGAAGAGACGATGGCGAAGGCTACTTTCGACAGTAATCCCGACCTCGATGTCTATCTGCAGACCGATGCTGAGGCTCGCCGCATAGCTACAGAGCTGATGTTCAAGTAATAGTTAATAGTTTATAGTTAATAGTTAAAATGAACGTAGGATATAGGACTCATCATAAAGTTCAAAGTTCCAAGTTCAAAGTTCAAAGTAAATAAATGGAAGTATTTTTGATCAAAGCGTTGCAGCTGATGCTGTCGCTTTCCATCTTAGTGTTGCTCCATGAGGGCGGACACTTCTTCTTCTCCAAACTCTTTGGTGTAAGAGTGGAGAAGTTCTATCTGTTCTTCGACCCTTGGTTCCATCTCTTCGAGTTCAAGCCAAAGAATTCGGATACTACCTATGGTTTGGGATGGTTGCCGCTCGGAGGATATTGTAAGATTTCGGGTATGATAGATGAAAGTTTCGATACCGAACAGATGAAACAGCCGGAACAGCCATACGAGTTTCGCAGCAAACCGGCATGGCAGCGCCTGCTCATCATGATAGGTGGCGTGCTGGTTAACTTCGTGCTGGCTCTCTTCATCTATTCCATGATTCTGTTCCATTGGGGCGACAATTATGTGGCTACCCGCGATATGAGTTATGGTATGAAGTTCAATACCGAGGCAAAGGCATTGGGCTTCCAGGATAAGGATATTCTGGTAAGCACCGATCTGGGTGAGTTCAAGACCTTTGATGGCGATCTGTATCGTAATCTCTCTGAGGCTAAGCAGGTCAATATCATCCGTCAGGGCAAACCGATGACGCTTAATCTGCCTGGTGATCTCAACATGCTCGATATGATTAAGAGCAGTCCTCGCTTCGTAGATTTGTATGTGCCTCTGCAGATTGATAGTGTGATGAAGGATTCGCCTGCCAGCAAACTCGGTTTGGCAAAGGGTGATAAGATTCTTGCTATTAATAATAAAAAGGTAGTCTCTTTCAACGAATTTCAGATTGAATTGGGCAGAGTAGAGGATGTGCTTGCTTCGGCTGAAACGCCGCAGGATAGTGCCAGAGCACTTACAGCTCAGGTTACTTATCTCAAGGCTTCTGGCGATACCGTCAAGTCGAGTGTTCTCCTGAAATCTACCGAAGAGGGTGTGAAGTTTGGTTTCTACAATCATCCTGTCTTGCTCGATTATAAGATTACTCATGTCAACTATGGCTTCTTCGAGAGTTTCCCTGCCGGCATCAAATACGGCTGGAATGTCTTGGCCGGTTATGTGGGCGATATGAAGTATGTCTTCTCTAAGGAAGGCGCCAAGAGTCTGGGTGGTTTCGGTGCGCTGGGCAGTCTCTTCCCATCTGTATGGGATTGGCATGCATTCTGGCTTATGACAGCGTTCCTGAGTATCATTCTTGCCTTCATGAACATTCTTCCTATCCCTGCTCTTGATGGTGGACATGTGTTCTTCCTTCTCTATGAGATTATCACAGGTCGCAAACCGGGCGATAAGTTCATGGAGCGTGCTGAGTATATTGGTTTCGGCATTTTGATTCTTCTGCTTGTCGTTGCCAACCTGAACGATGTATTGCGACTCTTCGGCATCTTGTAATGCCGGGGAATCGCGAAAATAAAGGTCTAAAAAAAGAGGGTGGTCATTAATTTATGAAACACCCTCTTTTTTTGAGTTTATTCTTTTATACGTATTATACGTATCTGATAATCTGTCCTACACTAACCTTCTTGTCTTTGCGGTAGCCGTTGAGTCTGCAGATCTGCTCTACAGTTACGCCGCGCTTTTCTGCGATAGAACTAAGCGTTTCGCCTGGCTTCACCTTGTGGTAGAGCTTCTCGTGGCCAGCAGGCAGTTCGTAGTATCTTCCCACTTCGCCGCCGTTAACCTGCTCTCTGGTGTAACCACCGTTGCCAACCTTGCCGCGGGCAGCATTGGCATCAGCTGATTCGCTTTCGTAGGTATTACGGTTAAAGCTGTAGAAGTCGCCTGTAACGTCCTGGTTGCGGAAGTCGAAGAAGAGTGCCGGGTTCAGAGCCACACCACAGAGACGGGTCTCAAAGTGGAGATGCGAACCGGTACTTCTACCCGTGTTACCACCCAAGCCAATCACATCGCCGGCTCTTACCTCTTCGCCCTCAGTAACGAGCTGCTTAGAGAGGTGACCATAGATGGTCTCCAAACCATTGTTGTGACGAATCACGATGTACTTACCGTAACCACCACCTTCATATCTTACGATGCGAACTCTGCCTGAAAAGGCTGAGCGGATTGAGTCGCCAATATAAACCTTGATGTCCATACCTTTATGTTGGCGGCCAAAGCTAGCACGGTAACCGAAGTTACTTGTGACAACGCGACTAGGAGTTGGCATGCAGAAATGACGGAGATCGATACGGAAGTGCTCAGGCAAGGTTGTAGCCCTGTGAGCGTACTTGTTAGAGAAATCCTCATACAGCTCGGCTGCAGGGTTCTCTCTGTCTTCAATCATTCGATAATGCGACACAGCGAGTGTGTCGAGCGATTTCATTCTGTGGTCTACAGGTGCCTGTCTTGCCAACAGGTCTTGTCCGCAAACGGGAGAAGCTGTTAGCGCCAACAATGCAACGACCGAAATTTTCTTTATACTCTTTTTAAAACTCATACTACTTTTTCTATTTTCTTCTTTAGGTTCGTGTCAACAGCGCAGAATCATACAAGAAATTCTGTAAAAACCACTAAGACAAATGCCTTCATGTAGCGGTTTTGTTATATAGACGTTGCAAATATAACAAAAAAACTTCAAAAAACCAAAGTTGTTAAAGCCAAAAGGGCGATATTTAACGCCCTAGCCTTTTTTTTAACTTACATTAGGAAAATGAGATGCAAGGAGTTGACTTTTAGTACGTTTCATGCTTTTGTAGCATTCTCAACAGAGCCACGGCAGGAGAATGCCCCATGAAAATATACTTTTTTACCTCCGGACTGGTGAATCGGAGGCATTCCTGATAAGCGCGGTAGAGGTCGTTGAGATTGATGGTAAATTCCTTACCCGATGACTCTCTGATACCGATAATCATCTTTGCCGTGACATGCAGTTTGATATATCTGATGCCTGTTGCACTTTCTATTTCCGTAATGTTTTCGAGAATGGCTCTCATTTCTTCCAGGGTTATTTCTGGTCGCGGCTCCCTGATAGCCGGCTTTCTTCTTTTATCCATAATTATACTTTTTACTTTTGGGACAGGCGATGGAATCGCCTGGAACGGGGATGAGGCTGCTTGGTAGCTGAAGCCACCTTTTAGCCTTGCTTTCTGATAGCAGGAACTGCTCTTGCTTGCTGCTTTAGCTGATGGCTGCCCAGTTGATATGGGTTTTCTTCAATTCCCTGAGGCGGTTCCAGAGCAGGGCGTTGTGAGGAGCATTGCATTCGGGATCGTTGTCGATGATTTCCTGTGCTTCTGTGCGTGCCAGTTGTACCAGCTGACCATCTCTGGCAATATTCGCTATCTTCAGGTCGAAAGCCATGCCGCTCTGCTGCGTTCCCTCCAGGTCGCCGGGACCACGGAGTTTCAAGTCGGCCTCGGCGATACGGAAACCGTCGTTCGTATCGCACATGATATCAATACGTTTGCGGGTTTCTTCTGAAAGTTTATAGTTGGTTACCAGAATGCAGTAGCTCTGGTCGCAGCCTCTTCCTACACGGCCTCGCAGCTGGTGCAACTGGGAGAGACCGAAGCGCTGTGCATCCAGGATAACCATGACCGAAGCATTGGGCACATTTACACCAACTTCTATCACGGTGGTGGCAACGAGAATCTGTGTTTCGCCCTTTACAAACTGCTCCATCTCTACTTCCTTCTCGGCAGATTTCATCTTTCCGTGTATCTTACTCAATTTGAATTCCGGGAATGCCTGTTTCAGCGTTTCGTAACCTTCTTCCAGGTTCTTCAGGTCGCTCTTCTCGCTTTCCTTGATCAGCGGAAAGACGATATATACCTGTCTGCCGAGATTAATCTGGCGGCGGATGCTCTGATAGAGACTGGTGAGTTGGGTATCAAACTTATGTAGCGTCTGTATCGGTTTTCTGCCCGGTGGCAGTTCATCAATCACGCTCACGTCCAGGTCACCATAAATGGTCATGGCGAGGGTGCGGGGGATAGGAGTGGCGGTCATCACGAGGATATGAGGCGGATTCTCGCTCTTGTTCCACAGCTTGGCTCTCTGCGCCACACCGAAGCGATGCTGCTCATCGATGACGGCTACGCCTAATCTTCTGAAAACTACCGGGTCTTCGAGGATGGCATGGGTGCCCACCAGAATCTGGATTTCGCCCGTAGCCAGGTCGGCAAGAATCTTTTCTCTCTTCTTTCCCTTTACGATGCCAGTGAGCAGTTCTACCCGGATATCCATTCCCTGCAGGAAGTCGCAGATGGTTTGCAGATGCTGCTCGGCAAGAATTTCGGTAGGTGCCATCATACATGCCTGATAACCGTTATCCAGCGCAATGAGCATGGTCATGAGAGCCACGAGCGTCTTGCCCGAACCTACATCACCCTGCAGAAGACGGTTCATCTGTCTGCCGCTGCACATATCGGCTCTGATTTCATGCATCACCCGTTTCTGTGCTCCTGTCAGTTCAAAAGGCAGATGATGGGCATAGAACCCGTTGAAGATGTCGGCGATGCGGTTGAAGACATAGCCCCTGAACTTGCGGCGCTGGTCGGTGGCATACCTTATTATATTAAGCTGCACATAGAAGAGTTCCTCAAATTTAAGGCGTACCTGTGCTTTCTGCATCTCCTGATGGGAATGCGGATAATGAATCATGCGGATGGCTGCATCGCGCGAAACCAGATGCAGACGGTCTACGATATGGTTTGGCAGCGTTTCGGGAAGAGGAGGAAGGATGGTGACCAACTGCTTGGTTATCTTCTCTATGGAACGTGAGGTGTAGCCGCGTTTTCTCAGGTTCTCGGTAAGCGAGTAGTAGGGCTGCATGCCCATCTCTGAAATCTGGAGATTGGTGGCATCGTCCATATCGGGATGGGTAAACTGGAATCTGCCGTTGAAGACGGTTGGCTTTCCGAAAACGAGATATTCGGTTCCCACCTTATAGGTCTTCATGATGTATTGGGCACCGCGATACCAGATGAGGTCAGCCACACCGTAGCCGTCTGAGAAATGGGCTACCAGCAGCTTGTTGCGCTTGCCGGTATCAATCTCATCGTAGCTGAGTATCTTGCCTTTGAGTTGTACAAAGGGCATGTCGGCATTGAGTTCGCTGATGTGGAAAACCTTGGAGCGGTCTACATATTTATATGGATAGTATTCCAGCAGGTCACTATAAGAGTTGATGCCGAGCTCCTTGCTCAGTATCTCTTTCTTCTTGGGTCCTACCCCTGGCAGGAACATGATGTCTTGGTCTAAAATACTATTCATAATGATGCAAAAGTACAACATTATGGCAAAATAGCCAAAATGTTTAACGCTTTTTTTCCGCAATTGTGGCTTTTTTATTTGTTTATATTGATTTTTCTTCGTACCTTCGCACCGAATAAGATTAAAACTTTCATGAATAGTAAGAAAAGATATATGGTGATAGCTTTGCTGGCGCTTCTGGTTGTGTCGGCAATGGCATATAATGACGAGGCTAAGCCTTGGACCTTCTGGAACTGGAAGTATGGCTCCGTTTCCAGACCGGGTATTCATGCCGATCTGACGGGTATGAAGAATGTAGGTATGGGCGGTATCTGGCTGATGCCGGTACGTGAAGCCGGCGAGTGTCTGGAATTTCAGGACGGGGTGGCACAGCTGTCGCCTGAGTTCTGGAAGATGATGGATTATTCCTTCCTGCTAGCCGACTCTCTCGATTTTGATATGGGCATCCATGTCCTGCCTGGCAATCCGCTTGTCCTCCCTGCTGAATCGATGCAGAAGGTTGTCTGGACCGATACTATCATGAAGGGCGGAAAGAAGATTGAAGGCTTGCAGATGTGGCAGCCCGAGAGTTATAAGGACGGAAAGATGCAGTCTGCCGGAAGCGAAGGTGGATATTATCAGGATATTGCTGCTTTTGCCATCCGCTTTAAAGGAAAAACGGGTCCTGCCTGGCGCAACGCAACCGATTCGGCTGCCCGGAGCGAGGCGGTGCCGATGACTGATGTGCTCCCCTTGAAGATGGAAGGGGGAATGGTGATGGGTGTCATGGTGAATGGTATCTTGCAGAATAAGTTGCCTAAGGGCTCCTGGTGCCTGTTGCGGATGGGACATACCTCAACGGGACAGACTCATGCAACGGATGGGAAAGGTATGGGACTTGAGGTGGACAGGTTCTCACCGGCAGCCGTAAAGAAACTATTCGATTCCTGGTATGCGCCGTTACTGAACCGTCCGCATGGCGATGTGGTATCGTATCTGTATATCGACCCGAGAGAGTGGGGCAGCCAGAACTGGGGCTGTCAGTTTGCCGAAGAATTCAAGGTGCGCCGCGGCTATGATCTCATCCCTTATCTTCCTGTCATGGCAGGTGTTCCGCTGGAGTCGGCTTCCCGATACGAACAGGTTCAGAATGATATCCGTCTCACCATCGAGGAACTGGTAAAGGAGAAGTTCTTCCAGACCTTCACCCGTCTGGCAGAAGAACAGTATGTTGAGGTTTCTTGTGAGCCTATTCCGCGTACCGATCATCCCGACGATATGTTCCGTGCCGTAAGCAGAGCTCATATCTATAATGAAAATCCGGTTCAGGCTGTGGTTTGTACAGGAAACTATGGCGCACGGAACGGAACGCCCGCCTTGCTCAAACCTTTGATAGACCGCCACCTGACGCTTGGCATCAACAGGTTCATTTTCCAGCATGATATTGTCCGGCATCCAGAGGCTCGAGGTTTCATGGATTACATCACCATGTGTCATTATTATCTGCAGCAGGGCAGACCGGTGGTTGATATCGCTGTGTTTCATCCTTCGGAAAACCCCGAACAGAAGAACAGCTATCGTGCCCCTCGTGGTTACAAATACGATTTGATTAACAAGGATGCCTTGCTGAAATGGAATTTCGAATACAGTCCGAAAGGTAAACTGCCTGGAAATCAGGATTATCGCATTCTCTTGGTTTCGCAGCCGGATAGCTCTCTCTCTGCTGAGATAAAAGCGAAACTGGAGGAATTGCGTGAGGAAGGTATCGTCATCATCGACAAGCCTTATCAGGCGAAGAACTTCTCGCAGTATGGCATCGATCCGGATGTCATACTGCCTGAGAATATGGATTATGCCCACCGTCTGGTTCTGGAGGCAACGGGCAGGAAGGATATCTATTTCCTGATTAATCAGGAGAATAAGGAGCGCCAGATTACGGCAACCTTCCGTACCGGTACTTCCAGAATCCGCCAGATAGTGAACTTGAACTTGCCAGCTTATGGCTCAGTCTTCGTCATCCTGTCTAACAGGGATGACATGCAGATTATCAGCCCAGCAAAGCTTCCGCTACCTTGATGTCGAATGGAGTGGTAATCTTGATGTTCTCACGGTTACCCTCTACCATTGCAACCTGACAGCCAAGACTTTCTACCACCGAAGCATCATCGGTAAACTGCTCCTTGTATTCCTGGTTGAAAGCCTGCTTTGCCAGACCGATGTCGAAGGTCTGGGGAGTCTGCACCACGCGGTAATCGCTGCGCAGCACATTCTTTCCGCCTCCGTGCTGGTCGATATAGCGCAGGGTGTCGGTTACGGCATATACAGGGATGGCTGCATATTCTTCGCGAGCCGTCTCGAAACATTCTTCAATCACTTCCTTAGATACGAATGGGCGCACACCATCGTGAATGCCCACAACGCCATCTTCATCATCAGGAATGAGAGCCAGTCCGTTTTTGGATGACTGGAAACGGGTGTCGCCACCATTGGCTATCTGGTGCTTGATGCTGAAATGATGCTCCTCGCAGAGCTGGTGCCAGTATTCCTGTTGACTCTCCGGCAGAACCAGGATGATGTTCAATGCAGGGTCGTATTCATGAAAACGCTCTATGGTGCGCATCAGGATAGGCTTGCCCGCTACCGGCAAGAACTGTTTGGGAATCTCACTTCCCATGCGGAGGCCCTTGCCTCCGGCTACTATGATTACGTAATCCACTTTGTTACTAATTAATAGTTTATAATTTATAGTTTATAGGGCTTACTTGCTTTTCATGAGATGATCATACATCATGCCATCCTGCAGGGCAGCTACAGTTTCCTTGCTTACGAAATAGCTCAATATCTTATAGGCGTATGGGAGGGTTGCTGCAGGACCTTTGCCTGTAATCACGTTGCCGTCTTCCTGGAAGAGGGTGGCGGTATATTCGGTGTTCTCGCCGAAATACTGCTCAAAGCCAGGATAACAGGTAGCCTTCTTTCCTTCGAGGATGCCTGTGCTTGCCAGAACCATTGGGGCTGCGCAGATGGCACCGATTCGCTTACCAGCCTTGTGCTGGGCGATGAGCGCCTGGCGTACACCTTCGTGCTCGTTCAGGTTTGTACTGCCTGGCATTCCGCCCGGAATCATCAGCATGTCAGCATCTTCAAAGCTGGCAATATCCTCAAACTTCAGGTCAGCCTTGATGGTAACACCATGCGATGTTTCTACCCATTCAGTACCCGTTACACTTACAGTCTTGATGTCTACACCACCTCTACGGAGGATGTCAACCGGAGCCAATCCTTCGATTTCCTCGAAGCCATTGGCAAGAAATTCATATACCTTAGCCATAATTTATTTGTTTTTTGTCTTGTTATTCAAATAATATGATTACCTTTGCAAAAGTAAGAATAATTATTGAAATAACAAAATAAATGGCACAGCAACATTTAAAATTCGCAATATTTGGTAATGAATACCAGGCTAAGAAGTCGGCTTCGATAGAGAAAATCCTTCTTTATCTCGAAAAGAAGGAGGCTGAAGTTTATGTGGAGAATGCTTATTACGAGTTTCTTACCCGCGACCAGCATCTCGATGTGAAGGCGGCTGGGGTGTTCGAGGATTACAACTTCGATGTGGATTACGTCATCTCTATGGGTGGTGATGGTACCTTCCTGAAGGCAGCGAGCCGTGTGGGAGCCAAGGGTACACCTATTATCGGTGTGAATATGGGCCGGTTGGGCTTCCTTGCCGATGTGCTGCCAAGCGAGATAGAGTCGGCGCTGGACAGTCTTTATGCCGGTGAATGTCTGATAGAGGAGCATGCGGTGATTCAGGTGGAGGCAGAAGGTGGCATACTTGCCGGCAATCCGTTCGCCCTCAACGATATCGCCGTGCTGAAGCGTGATGATGCTTCGATGATTTCCATCCGTACGCAGGTTGATGGCGAATTTCTCGTTACTTATCAGGCGGATGGTCTGATTGTTACCACGCCAACAGGTTCTACGGCATACAATCTATCTAATGGCGGTCCTATCATCATTCCGCAGAGTGGCAGCATCTGTCTTACTCCGGTGGCTCCTCACAGTCTGAACATCCGGCCTATCGTAATCAACGATACGGCAGTCATCACGCTCGATATCGAGAGTCGCAGCCACAACTATCTGGTAGCCATCGATGGACGTAGTGAGCGTATGACGGAGGAAACCCGCCTCATCATCCGCAAGGCTCCTCATAGCATCAAGATTGTGAAGCAGCGCAACCAGCGTTACTTCTCTACCTTGAGAGAAAAACTGATGTGGGGTGCTGACCAGCGCGAAAGATAATTAGAATAAGAAAGATAATTAAAATAAGAAAAGAGGTATATCCCGAAGATGAATCTTGGATATACCTCTTTTTCCTAACCTAAAACAACTAACTAATAATTTTGTTCACACAAAACTAAACCTAAAAACATAAACCTTAATAAACCTAAAAGCCTAAAACTGAAAAACTTAAACTATTATTTGAACTTATTTGTTATATTCTTATCTGATAATCACTTTCTTTCCCTGGTGGATGTAAACACCGCTCTTTGCAGGCTTCTTACCCAATTTCATACCGCTAAGTGTATACCATGCATTGTCTGTTGTGGTATTGCTTATGGTTGGAGTTCCTGTGATGCCTGTTGGTGGTGCCCAGGTGGCGGTAACATCCTTGCAGGTGTATTTGCCATTACTCTGTGCAGTGGTAATCTCGTAGAACTTGGTGCTGTTGCCAGCGTTCATGTCTACGGACTGCTTCTTGTCTTTTCCCTGATTGAAGATGATGTTTACGATAGCATCCTTGCTCTTGATCTTGAAGTCCATATAGTACCACTTCTTACCGTTCAGCGTCTTGGTTGCTGTGACAGCAGTACCTGGCCATTTTTCTGTGAGCTCTCCGCTTGTATTCCATGCGTAGAAATACATGGTTGAACCCCAGTTTGTTACCTGGTCAGCATTGGCATATACGGTGATGGTATATGGCTCGAATGCCTTGACGGTATAATTGTAGGTACGGATACCTGTTACGGTTCCGTTGCTGAGCAAGCCAACCTTCAAGGTGCAGGTCTCATCTATGTTGATGTTGCTACCTGTAGCCACCTGCTTGCTCTTGGCTGTAGGGGCTGTGCCGTCAGTAGTGTATACCAGTTTGGCATTGCTGTTCTGACTGACAGCCGTAAGCTTAGCCTTGAATCCTGCCTCGTATTCGCCTGATGGTATATTGCACCATGCGGTTTCTGCTGATTTAGAAAGATAATAACGGTAGTGGTATCCTTCGAGAATCTGTGCATAATCAGTGCCTGGAGTATATGCCTTGGTGTTGTTTCCTACAACCACGATGAGTTTCGCCTTGTTGCCAGTAGTCTCATTGGCAAAGCATGCGGTCTGTGCCATCTTGTTGGTATAATTGCTCATGTTGGTGATGCCTGCAAGTTTGCGGGCTTCAATCATGCTCTTGATTTCCTGTTTGTAGGCTCTCCAGTGTGGCTGGAACACGCAAGGAGTTCCCGGCATGGCGAGCATATAGGCATTTGCAGCAAGCGTATCTCGCTTAAGAGGATCCAGCGGCTCATTTTTAGAGCGGTATTGCATGTCGTGATTCTCTACGAATGTGATGGCGTACTGACGATAAGTTGGGTCATGCATCAGGTTATAATCGCTCTTCAGCTTCGACCAGTTTGGCGATGAAACAATCTGATTGTCTTTTATACCTATTGCGTCACGAACATTATAACGGAACTGGAAGTCGAAGGCTGCACTCTTCTTGTTAGTCTTGTTTATCCAGTTGATGATAGATTGGTTTCCATCCCAATATTCACCTACCGAGAATTCTACGCCGGTAGCATCATTGTAGTCAGCCACGTGGGTACCGCTGAAACCCTTTACCATGTCGTAGCGGAAACCGGTATATCCTATATCCTCCTTCAGAAATTTCAGATATGCCTTGATAATCTTCTGTACGTTCTCGCTCTTATGGTCAATATCACGGCATCCTCCAAAGTCGGTTCCCTCATCATAGTTATTGCTGAGGCTAACCCCGTCTTTTTTTGCCTGTATTGCCGTACTTCCACCATCATCATTCTTGCAGATATCGGTAGGCAACATCTGGTAGGTCACTCCCTTGTAGGTTTCTGCAGGGAAGGTATACCAGCCGTTTGTATTGCGATGATTGACCACAACATCTGCTATTGCGCCTATGCCGTTGGCTTTGAATTTGGCAATCAGACTTCTGAGTTCAGCCTCAGTTCCGAATGAGGAATTCTGGTTGAAATAATAATATGGCTTATAGCCCATTACCTGAGTAGTTTCGATGCATTTACCGCTTTGTGGAAGCCATACAAGGTCGATGAATCCTTTCATATCATCGGCTTGCTTCTCTAAAACAGTCCATTGGGAGTAGTCGTAAGAATCCCATGAGAATCCTTGCAGCATGACGCCACTATAGTTAGCAGGCCAACCTTGTGCTAACATATTGATGCTTGCCAGTAAAGCGATAAGTGTAAAGTATATCTTCTTCATAATTATCATTGTATTTTGTGATTATTATTTTATGTTTAATTGCAAGTTGTATTGTTATACGTTGGCAAAGTTACGATTTATTTCATTAGCTTGTTCAAAAATTGATGCAAATCAAGCAAATAAATTGTGCAAACGTTTGCATTCCGGTGCGCTTTTCTTCTATTATATAATTAAGGTATATGTAGCTTTAGGAGATAATTATTATTAAAAAACTAGAAAACATTTGGCAGTCTCGTTTTTTATTGCGTAATTTGCGTTGCGTAAAAAGCGCAATGAACGTTTGTATAATGAATGATAACAAGATATGGCAAGATTGAACAATCCTTTTGTGGTATATGGCTATAAGGGCGCAGAGTATTTCTGCGACCGCTTCTTTACAAAATGGCTGGTGAGAGGAGGAATCATAGCCAACTGAGGAAATGAAAATTACGTCCCGATGCAGCATTTGCTACGTCCCGACGCAGTAACAGATACGTCGGGACGTAGTTTCAGAAGCATCCTGGTAATCATCAAGTGAGCCTCTTTCGCTTCATGTACGTCATTGCGCAAGTTCATACGTTTCATTGAGGCTACGGATACGACTGCGCTGGGTTAAGGATACGACTGCGCTGGGTTAAAGATACGACTGCGCTGGGTTAAAGATACGACTTCGCTGGGTGGAAGAGGCAATTTCGTTGGCTGAATAAAGCACTTGATGTTGCAGAATGAAGTGGTTGATGTTGCAGAATGAAGTACTTGAATGAGGCGGTTGATGTTGCTGAATTTTCAACTATAAGTTGACTGAACTTTAGCATGCGGTTCAAGAACGGGCTGAAGGCTCAAAAGCTCCTAGCCCAGGGCATCGCCCTGGGCTAGGGGCTTCTGCCCCTTCAGGGCGTGTGGGGCAAAACTTGCTTTAATATTGTGGCAAGCATATAAAGTCCTTGCTCTGTAAATCCCTTTACAGTTGCATGAGAAAACTTCAATGTTTCGAGGTGGTCAAAATTTTTGATCAGTTCATTTTTTCTCGCTGTCATTCAACTCAATAACATAACCTGGAGGAAACTTTTTAGGGTTGTTCCTTAGTGCTTGGTTGATTTCTCTGGTTTCTACTCCATATAATTCAGCAACATCTCTGTCAAGGATAACTTGCGTATCCCTGATGATAATGATTTTTCTTTCTGTTTTTACAATATCTTCTTGATGTCCCATAATTTCTTTTTTATAGCTTTTCTTCTGCAAAGATACGACTTTTCCTCATAACTTCCAAGGTTTTAGGGAAAAAATACTTGAAAAGGGGGAGGAGAAAGAAAAAAATAGGCGGCTCCCGGAATTGAGAACCGCATATTGAATGTTATTCTTTAATCTTCTAATAATCTCCAAATGTTTAGGGGGATATTATTCTTCCTTGTTTTTTAGCAAGTCCATCATTTTCTTCATATCAGGCAAAGCCTTGCGTAACCTTTCAGGCATGTCATCCAACGTCTTGTAGGTAGCAACTCCCATCGGCTTGCTGTAGTCTCGAACAGCATATTCTGCATAAGAGTAGTTTGCTGATTGGCAAAGAATGATTCCAATAGACGGATTCTCGTGTGGCTTACGCACCTTGTCGTCGAGAATTTGGAGATAGCCAAAAAGTTGCCCAAGATAAGAGGTCTTAAACTCGCCAAGTTTTAGCTCTATGCAAACCATGGCGTTCAATTCTCGATTGAAAAACAGCAGGTCTGGGAATTGTTCAACACCATAGATTTCCAAATGGTATTGGTTGCCGATGAAAGCAAAGTCTCTGCCAAAGGTCATGATGAAATTCTTGATGTTCTGAACGATGCTTTGTTCTACAACTCGTTCGTCGACATCTATTTTTTCGCGTTCCCCAATCTCTTCTACATTGATAAAGTCAAGTAGATATTCATCCTTGAACATTTCTACTGCACGTCGAGCTTCCCTAGAATTGTTGATGGTCCTGGTAAAATTGTTAGGCATGCGTCCTTGGCTATGGTAAGCATCCTCCTTTATAAGTTGGCGGAGCTTCTTTACGGCAAGATGTTCCTCTACAGTGCGGTGGATATAATAATAGCGTGCTAATGTTTCTTTTGTTCCACTGATGATGGCAGAGTGGTGTGTGAATGGTACTTTAAAGAAGTCCTCAACAGGAAAATCTGGAATATTAGAAATAGATAAAGTATGGAATATATCTATCTGATTTTCACTATTTTGTAATTCAGCGGTTGCAACCGCTGAATTCTCAAAGCACAATTCGGCGGTTGCAACCGCCGAATTGCTGTCAAGCATATTCCATGCTTCATAAAAACGTCTCATATCCTTCATTTGAGTTTCCGAGAATCCTCGAAGACCAGGTAGTTCCTTACGAAGTTGTTCGCTGATGGCTGCTAATGCTCCCTCGCCCCATACTCCTTTGCGGGTATGTTGTGAAAGATATTTTCCGATGGCAAAATATAAAGCAAGTTGTATGCGGTTCACACCTTTGGCTGCTTCATATTGTCCTTGAAGTATGGCTGTCTTTATAGCGTTGACAGCATTGTTATATTGTATCAAACTATCCATAGAGTAATGTTTTAATTTGGTCTTCTAACAGAAGGCATACGGATTTTGGGACAAAGAAAATGCAAACGAGCGCAAAGAAAGCTTGCTTTCAATTTGCCGAGTGCAGCTTTTCTTATGCAAAGATACGACTTTTCCTCGTAACTTCCAAGGTTTTAGGGAAAAAATACTTGAAAAGGGGGAGGAGAAAGAAAAAAATAGGCGACTCCCGGAATTGAGAGCCGCCTATTGGTTATACTATTTTTATTATGATGAAACAGATGCTTATTCTACTGTGCAGTAGATATTGTCATTTGTCTTTCTTGTTGGATACAACTTGACTGTGTTGCCTGCTACTGTAATGTTGTCGCCACCAGCTGTCAGGTTGTTGAGACTTCCACCGAGGTTGATGTCCCAACCACCATTTACGCGGAACTTCCAACCATCGGCAGTAACACCTACTTTTGTTGCCTCGAAGCAATACTCTTCAGCATTCCAAGTCATGACTGCGTCGCTACTCCAACCGTTGAATTGACCCATGATGCCCATGGTCTCAACTTTAGTTGCCTTGATGGTGCCTTCTCCAAGATTAACATCGAAGTAGTAGACACCCTCTCCAGCGTTCACGCCGATATTTCCATTTTCGTTGGTAGCAGCTCCACCAAAGCTTACAAATGTACCAGCATTGATTTCGTTGTCCCAGCTTCCAGCTACACGTTGGAACTTGAACTGGAGGCCAGCTCCGTTAGGATCGGCTACATATACATAACCAGTGTATACGCCCTTTGCCTCGTCCACGAGAGCGAGCTTCTGGTCAGAGCTCTTCCAACCGTCAGTTGCGCCAATGAAGTAGATGAATGGATCGTATTTAACCTCCTCGAAGGTATAAGTGTAGTCCATCATGTTGAGGGTGAGCTTGTACTTACCAGCCTTAGCTATCTTACCAGCCTTAGCGTCACCATTTGTCAAAGAACCAGTCATGCTGTCTTCGCCGTCAACCTTAGGACCTACTACACCAGCAGCAGATGCATCGGTATTACCTGCATCAACGTTCGCCTTAGGAATAATCTTCCAATACTGGTCCGCCTTGGTTGTTTCGAAAGTGATAGTGAAAATAGGATCTTCATATACATCCTTATCGCTGTGTTTGAATGTCTGCTTGTCACTTATAGTATTCCAACCATTTACGTCATCTGTAGTAAACATGTCACCTACGAGGTAGTAAGCTGCATCAATGAATGGAGCCTTTGGAGTCATTACGAGGTTAATCTTGCCTGCATCGATGAGAACAGCCTGACCCTCTTTTATAGCATTTACATAAACCTGGGCATCAAAAGTGCGAGCTGTAGGACGCTTGCCATAAGCTGATTCTACAACAGATGCGAGGTCAGCTACTGCACCCTTACCATCAAGACTTGTATTAACTGTAGTCTTGGTTGCATTCTCTACACCCTGAGGAGTAAGCTCAATGCGAGCATTTCCCAAGGTAAAACCTTCAGGAAGAGCAGCGCTGCTCAAAGAGAAGGTGTTGACACTATCTGTAGTCACACTGGCAAAGTCGATGGCCTGAGCTGCTGTTGCAGTAAAGCCAGGAATTGTGATGGCATCTTCCTGTGGGTTAGTCTGAGGATCTGCCCAGTCTTTGAAATCTTCGCTGCAGGACCCCATGAAGAGGCCTGCAAGTGCGATAGAGATATATAATGATAACTTTTTCATTTTACTTCGATTTTAAATCGTTATTACTTGATTTCACCAGTTCCCTTAGAGAAGTTGAGGTGAACCTGCTGACCTACTTCACCTGTAACTCTATCCTGGTCGCCGCCTGTTGCACGGTACTTGATCTTACCGTCTAATACAACGAACTCAGAATGCCACCAGTCGTGTCCTGGAATCTTAACGTACATACGTACACCCTTATCAGTACCAGCAGGAACTGAACCTACGAATGCAGGAGATACGAATTCTCCGTCCATGGTTGTAGGTACAGTGAATGACCAGCCTTCTGCTTCCTCTGCGAAATCGTCGCTGCCAGCTGCAGGGCCAATCAGCCAGATTGTTGGCTTGTTGAACTGAACGTCATAGTGGATTTCACGGTTTACAACAGATGTTGTTACGATTACGAGATACCAGCCTGGTTTGCTAGAAGCGATATTGCCATCCTTGTCGATGATATCGTCCTTGCAGTCGCCGGAAACTGTAATGCCAGCATAACCAACTTCGCTCTTATTGCTTTCAGCTACAGTATTGAGCTTGATACCGCTATCGTCGATATAGACAAGACGCCAGAAGGTATTATCTGTACCATAAACCTGAACCATGTCGAAGCTCTTTGCCCAATCCCAGTCACAGAAGTTACCTACTATATGTACATGGCTAGGTAAGTTGACAGGTGGCAATGAGAACAAGAGGTGAATCTTGTTGAGTGAAACCACATTAGAAAGAATCTCTGTTCCTTCTACAACATTACCATTACTGGTCACAATATTTGCCTTCAAACGGAAGTAAGCTTTTACGTCCATAGGGAAATCAGCCTCTGTCTTGCCTTTCTCCACAAAGATGTTGGTCAAAGCACTTGCCAATGAAGATGCATTGATTGCAACCTTGGCACTTGTGCTGGTTTCTGAAAGCTCAACAGCATCAGTCATATTTTCATCTGTAGCGACCTGTACTGTATATTGAACGCTAGCTGTATAGCTATAGTTAGGCTGTGAGCAGGTCAACATAATCTTAGACGAATTCGCCAGGTCGATTGGGGTATTCTGCAATGCAGGAGTATTCAACTTGAACTCTGTTGGTGACTGAATAGTCGGATTAGAGTCATTGTCGTCGCTACAAGCTGTCATGAGAAATAAACTCATGACAACGAGTAGAGCTGATTTAATTATATTTTTCATAATGAATTCCTTTTTATGTTTGCAAATTAATATCCAGGATTCTGAATCAGATTCTTGTTAGATGTCAACTCATTGGTTGGGATAGCAAAGATGTTCAAATGTTCAGAGAAGTTGCGACCTTCCTTGGTGCCGCCCTTCCACTGCCAGTTGTAGTTGACATTGCCACCATAACGGTTGAAACGGATCAGATCCATACGACGGCGACCCTCGAAGTAGAACTCACGGCTCCATTCATCGCAGATATCGTTCAGAGAATAGCCTCTGTCTTCACGAGTAGAGGCATTTGCACGTTTGCGGATAGCATTGATAGCTGCGGTACCTTCCTCTGTAGTCTGACCACCATTGATGCGGGCATCAGCCTCTGCAAAGTTCAGGTATGCCTCTGCTACACGCATCAGGAAGAAGTCTGCATCAGGGAATGTAGCATCTTTACCTGCGCTTCCATCTGTCTTGAAGTTGGTGAACTTAGCAACACCGAAACCGCTCTTGAAAGTAGCAACGTCATCATTATCCAATGAACGGTTTACACCGTTGAAGAGAGCACGGTCATCACCGGCAGCTTTTGCTGTAGCGTAGCTTTCAAGATTTGGAACGTTACCATTAGGGAAGAACTTCTTCACCAAGTCAGGACGAGCGCGGTTACCACCCCAAGCCTGGTCAGTACCATTGGTAGCTGAAGGGTTGTTTGGATTTGCGTGCATATCTTGATCGTAGGTAGAAGCCAACAGGAAGAGTGTAGTACCCCAGCTTGTGGTCTTCAAACCATCCTGCAAGAGAGGGAAGATACCCTCGTAAGCTGCATCTGTCTCACCGTTATCGCCCATGAAGAGCATCTGGTAAGCACTCCAGCCGTTTACGCTTTTGGTGTTCAGCTTATAAGAAGAATCCATCACCTTCTTGGCGTATGACTTAGCCTTCTCCCACTGAGGTGTGCCTGTATAAACCTCTGCATTGAGGTAGAGGCGGGAGAGAAGCAACCAGCATGCAGCCTTATCTACACGACCGTAACCGGCATCTGTTGACTTCTTAGCCTTTGCATCAGAAAGGCTTGGCTCTATTTCAAGAAGCTCCTTCTCAAGCCATTCGTAAACCTGTGCTCTGGTATATCTTTCAGGCTTGGTCAATGGCTGAAGTGTAAATGGGATGTTGCCCCATCCGTCCATCAAGCTAAAATATTCGTATGCTCTCAGGAAGCGAATCTCTGCAAGCTTGGTTGCATCCTGATCTCCTGCTTCTGCAAGATACTGGTTGCAATAAGCAATACCTGTTGTGATACGGGCATACAAACCAATCAACATTGGGTTTGAGGCATTGTAGCTATTATAGCAGAAGCCGGCTATACCATCATCACCCCAACCGCAGATAGCCTCATCGGTTGGTAATTCGTTTGCATTGAATGTCTGGCGTACAAAACCAGATGTTCCACCGTCAATACCATCAATGTCGCAGTCACCATTAGCACCACCATTACCAGCCAGGGCAAAGTTAGCATAGCACTTGTTGAAAAGACCATCGATGTTAAGGCCTGTCTGGATGTTTGGGTTAATCGGAGTAACGTCCAAATCACCGACACATGATGTTGCTGTTCCCATTGTAAGCAGGAGTGCTGCTACTGGAACAATATTTTTAATATATTTTTTCATAATCCTTTCTTATTAGAAATTCAAGCTAAGACCAACTACTACAGAGAATGGACGTGGGTAGAGGTTGTTGTCGTTACCATCGCCTACTTCTGGATCCAAACCGTCATAATTGGTTATTGTGAATACATTTGATGCAGTAGCGTATGCACGACCTGAAAGTCCATGCCAGCCGCTTGACTTAAACAGGTTGTTGAAGCTATAACCCAATGTGATGTTGTCGCACTTCAGGAATGAAGCGTTCTTCACATAGTAGTCAGACAACTTAGAAGTGATCTCGTAGGTCTGCCAGTTTCTCTCAACAGTACTCTTCATACGGTTAGAGAAGTACTTCAAAGAGTTAGAGAACCACTCACCTGTATTCATGTTACTCATGCTCTGCTCAACATTGTTATATACATAGTTGCCGATGCTTGCACGCAAAGAGAAACCGAAGTCCCAGTTCTTGTATTCCAAGCGAGAAGAGAAGCCCATGGTTACAGGAGCTGCTGGGCTCTTGTAGAGATACTTATCGCTTTCATTGATCTTACCGTCACCGTTACGGTCAACTACGCAGTTCTCAATTGGCTTGCCGTTCTTGTCGTAAACCTGCTGGTAAACATAGTATGAGTTCATAGCATAACCCACCTGGTTAGCCTGCAGATAAGCACCAGAACCATCACCTACCTTGATGTTTGTATTAACAACAGGAGCACCATTCTCAGATACACCATTCAAGTCGGTAATCTCGTTCTTGTTGTAAGTGAAGTTGTATGTCATGGTCCAGAACCAGTCCTTGGTCTGGATAGCACGCCAGGTAATAGCTGCTTCAACACCGGTATTCTTCAAGGAACCGATGTTCTGCCATGCCTGGTTCTTGTAACCTGCCATAGAAGAAAGTGGAGCATAGTTCAACAGATCGGTAGTCTTTCTGTAGTACCAATCTACGCTACCAGACAATCTCTGATCCATGATGCCCCAATCCAAACCTACGTTGTAGGTAGAGGTTGTTTCCCACTTCAAGTCAGGACGGTAGTTGTTTGGTCTATAAAGTTCACCTGTGCCAGTAACAGGATAGAAACCATTTGTACCTGTGCTGATAGAATAAGATGGAATCCACTCATAATCGCCGATAGAACCAGCCTGCTGACCAGTCTTACCATAACCCAGACGGAGTTTCAAGTCAGACAACCAGTTAGCGTTCTTCAGAAATGCTTCTTCGTTAGCCTTCCATGCAAAAGCGAATGATGGGAACCAAGCCCAGTGCTCCTTGAAGCGTGAAGAACCATCATCACGGACGGTTGCTGTCAGGAAGTAACGGTCGAGTAATGTGTAGTTAGCACGTCCGAAGAAAGAAACCAGGTAGCTTTCGCTCTTCTCGCTATATGGAGTATGAGGACGCTCTGTACCTGCAAGACTTGCATCGTTATTTGTGCTAGGATAATAACCTACATAGTCATTGTTCTTGCTGCGCCAGAAGTGCTGCCACTCATAACCAGCCATGATGTCGAAGTGATGAATCTTGTTGAAATCCTTGTAGTACTGAGCGTAAGTACTCAAAGAGAGGTTGCGCTTCAGGATTTCCTCACCACCATAGCTACCATAGTACAATGCGTTAGTACATGATGGAGCAAATGACTGGCTCTGGCGACCCTTTGAGATATCTGCACCCAAGGTAGCATGCAATCTCAAATCTTCGAAACCGTGTACCTTATAGTCGATGTCTGCACTACCGATGAATGAACGGCTGTGAGCAATCTGACTGCCCTGATCCAGCAAAGACAGAGGGTTAGGCATCTGTGTGGTGCTGTCATAAGTGAAAGGCCATGTATTGTCACCATACTCTGCTTTCTTTGACCACTGGAAATAGCCACCATAGTTCTTGAGAGTCTGGTCCAGGAGACTGTTGCCATCTTTGTCTCTAAGCTGATTCTTGTGATATTCAGATGTAAAGTTGTATGGATCCTGAGTTGGATCCATTCTTACAGCTGCTGATACAACAGCACCATCTGTATATAAGGTTCTAGCATACATACCCTTGGCATTCAGGTTCAATGTCAAGTGATCCTGGAAGAATGATGGGTTCAAGTTCAAAGATGCTGTTGCACGCTTGAAGTCAGATGTCTTCACGATACCCTGCTGGTCTGTATAACCTACAGAAACACGGTATGGGAGTGACTTTGCTGCACCAGAAACTGTAATGTTGTGGTCGTGGCTGATAGCTGTACGGTAAATCAAGTCCTGCCAGTTGGTGTTGGCTGTACCCAGTGCGCTGTAAGCTTCACTGTCTTTTCCATACAGTTTTTCAACTGTTGCACGGAACTCGTCAGCGTTAAGAACATCAATTGTGTTCTTCTTCTCGCTGATGGTTATGCTACCAGAGTAAGAAACGGTAGGTTTCTGACCCTTGCGACCCTTCTTGGTTGTAATGATGATGACACCATTAGAACCGCGGGAACCATAAATAGCAGTTGCAGAAGCATCCTTCAAGACACTGAAAGACTCAATATCCTGTGGGTTAACTACAGAAAGGAGATTAGAAAGACCCTTAACACCATCGTTGTCCATTGCCAGACCATCGATAACGATCAATGGGTCGTTAGATGCGTTCAAAGAAGAACCGCCACGAACACGAATCTTGGCACCACCACCAGGAGTACCGTCGTTGCTGGTAATGTTTACACCGGCAACCTTACCTGTAAGCATATCCTGTGCATTAACAACCACACCCTTATTCTTAGAATCAGGTTTGATAGCTGTTACAGAACCGGTCAGGTCTGACTTCTTAGCCACACCATAACCGATGACAACGACTTCATTCAAAGCCTTTGAGTCATCTTCCAAGGTAATGTTCATGTTACTAGATGCCTTCACTGTCTGCGGTGTCATACCCAGATAGGTGAATGTAATCTTGGCACCTGGCGCTGCATCAACTGAGAAGTTACCATCCATGTCGGTAATGCCCACTGCCTTACCGTTAACTGTAATGGTAGCACCCATGATAGGCTCACCAGAAGCATCCTTCACATGTCCCTTAACTGCATTTGTCTGCGCAAAGGAACTCACCGTCAGAAGCAGACCGCTTGCTAGGGTCAACGCTCTGAGAGGCAATTTAATTTTTACCTGCTTCATCATTTGCTTGATTTTTAAGTTAATGAATTATATTTATTTATCTACTTTTTCTTCTTTTCTTCTTGGCTTAAGTTGTTGTCGTTCCTACTCAAAATGCCGTTCAGGCTATTTTCGGGGTCTTTCTGGCATCTTACTTATATTATATTTAAGGTAGGAATGGGGCGCTTGCCCATAAACTTGTCGTTTCTGTGTGCAAAATTAAGTTCTTTTCTCTAATGTTGTACTATTTTTGTGTTAATTCCGTTATTTATTTTGTGCAAACGTTTGCACAGAATTTACTTGATTTATGTCAATGAATTCTGACCAATATTGAGGATATTTCGTAATTTTGCAGCACAACTAATAGCAATGGGCGATAAAGAAACAATAACAATGAAAGATATTGCTCGCGATCTGGGCGTAAGTGTTGCCACAGTGAGCCGGGCATTGAAGGACAGTTCTCGTATCAGTACTGCCCAAAAGGAGCGTATTCAGAAATACGCGCGTGAACATAACTTCTTTCCTAATTTCCTAGGTGAAGCTTTAAGACATAATAAGGTGAAGCCGATGAAGGTGATTGGAGTTATTGTGCCTCAGGTGGTACACTATTACTTCATGTCGGTGCTTTCGGGTATAGAGGAAGAGGCTAGAGCCAGAGGTTACCGTGTGATGGTGGCGCAGAGTAACGAGCGTTACGATAAGGAGGTGGCCATCTGTGAAGACTTCTATCAGAACAAGGTTTGTGGCATCATCGTTTCACAGGCGAAGGATACCAAGCAGTATGACCATTTCGAAAAACTGCTGCAGAATGGGGTGCCGCTCATCTTCTATGATAGAATATGTACGGGCGTGAACTGCTCGCGAGTGGTGGTAGATGACTATATGGGTGCCTTTACTGCCGTTACCCACATGATTGATACGGGCTGTAAGAAGATTGCCTTCTACGGCTCGCCGATGAATCTGGAAATCTCCAAGAACCGATATAACGGTTATCATGATGCGCTGGTAAAGCATGGCTTGACGGAGAACCCTGACTGGGTGAAGATCTGCGATGACCGTGCCAATGCCGAAGCAATAACGCCGGATATTCTGATAGAGGAAGATCGTCCGGATGCTTTCTTTGCCATCAATGATGATACGGCAATCGGTATCCTCTATACCGCCAAGCGCATGGGATTCAAGGTGCCTGAAGAAATCAGCATCTGCGGATTCACCAATGGTGACCGTGCCAAGGCGTGCGACCCGATGCTTACTACGGTTGAGCAGCGAGGTGTAGCCGTAGGCGAGGAAGCTGCCAATATCCTGATTGGTCAGGTGGAAGGCTCCATCCCTAGAGATGAGGTGGAGAAGCGAGTGGTGAGAACACGACTTGTGGTGAGAGGAACAACAAGATAAAAATATAAAAACAATATAACGATGAAACAAAAACCTGATTTAAGTTTCTGGAAGCTCTGGAACTTGAGCTTCGGATTTTTCGGAGTACAGATTGCCTATGCCCTACAGAGCGCCAACATCTCCCGAATCTTTGCAACGTTGGGTGCTGACCCACACAACTTGAGTTATTTCTGGATTCTCCCTCCTCTGATGGGAATTCTGGTTCAGCCTATCGTGGGCACGTTGAGTGATAAGACGTGGTGCCGCTTCGGTCGCCGCATCCCTTATCTCTTTGTGGGTGCTACGATTGCCGTCCTGGTAATGTGCCTGCTCCCGAATGCCGGTTCGCTCGGACTGACCGTGAGCGGTGCGATGCTCTTCGGACTGATAGCGCTGATGTTCCTCGATACGAGCATCAACATGGCGATGCAGCCGTTCAAGATGCTGGTAGGCGATATGGTAAATGAAAAACAGAAAGCAAAGGCTTACTCTATCCAGAGTTTCCTCTGCAATGCCGGTTCTGTAGCCGGATATATCTTCCCATTCCTCTTTACCTTCCTCGGTATCAAAAATTATGCTGAGAAGGGTGTGGTTCCTGATTCTGTCATCTGGTCGTTCTATATCGGTGCGGCTATCCTGATTCTCTGTGTTATCTACACCACGATGAAGGTGAAGGAGTGGAATCCACAGCAGTATGCGGAGTATAATGAAGCGAAGAGTGAAGAGGAAAGAGTGAAGAATCCTAATGCTGAGGCTTCTGAAGACAAGGCCGGTTGGATTACTTTGCTGCGCAAGGCGCCATCTACCTTCTGGAAGGTGGGACTGGTTCAGTTCTTCTGCTGGGCTGGTTTCCTTTATCTCTGGAATTATTCTACGGGAGCCATCGCTGAAACCGTATGGAATACGACCGATCCTGCTTCTGAAGCATTCCAGGAGGCAGGCAACTGGGTGGGCATTCTCTTTGCAGTTCAGGCTGTAGGTAGTGTTATCTGGGCTGTGATTCTCCCTCTGTTTAAGAATACGAAGGTGGCATACGCTGTCAGTCTGGTTATCGGTGGTGTGGGTTTTGCCCTAATACCATTCCTGCATGACCAGTATCTGCAGTTTATTCCGTTCCTGATGATTGGTGCCGGTTGGGCAGCCATGCTGGCGATGCCTTTCACCTTTGTTACCAATGCTTTGCAGGGATATGGTCACATGGGTGCTTATCTCGGTCTGTTTAACGGAACCATCTGTATCCCTCAGATTGTGGCTGCCATCTGCGGTGGAACTGTCCTGAGTCTGGTGGGTTCTCATCAGAGCGATATGATGATTGTGGCAGGTATCCTGCTGATTGCGGGTGCGCTGTCTGTGAGTATTATCAAGTATAAGAAATAGGTGTAAGTAACAGAGTGAACGATTAATTGATTGTTTCTACGGAGTGGGGAATGTGCAAACGTTTGCAAGGTTTGTGTGAGAAAAAATGCAAATTTCTGATACGTTTTTCATACGTTTTTCTTACCTTTGTAGCAGCAAATATAAATTATAACATTTTCAAGAGCCTTTAAGAGTCTTATGACAGTACAGTTTAATATTGAGTATAAAGCAATGTTCGGCGAACAGATCGTCGTAAACATTCAGACGGAGGAAGGTGAACTGAAACTTCCTCTCGAGACAACAGATGGTGAAAGATGGGCATGCGACTGGTGTGTTGAATCACCAGAAAAATCGTATACCTATTATTATAGTGTAGAACGTGAAGGTAGAGCAGTCAAGACCGAATGGCTTATGATTAAGCATCAGCTCGATGTAAATGCCAGGAAGGCTGCGGTTTATACCCTTTACGATCATTGGAAGGCTATGCCTGAGGATGCTTTCCTCTACAGCAGCGCCTTTACCGATTGTATCAATCATCAGGCTCCACAGGAGATGAAGCCGGAAACGGGCAGCAAGATTGTGCGTCTGATAGTCCGTGCTCCTCAGCTTCGCGATGGTGAGCGTCTGGGTGTATTGGGTGCAGATAAAGCTTTGGGTGCTTGGGATGTGCAGAAGATTCTTCCGATGACTCAGCATACCTATAATGAATGGGTGGCTGATATTGATGCGACTCATCTTGAGGACAGTCATCTGGAGTTTAAGTTCGTGGCTTTCAGAAATGCAAAGAACGAGCTTCTCTGGGAAAACAGCATGAACAGAACCGTGGATTTGCCGGAGATGAAGGCAGGTGAGTTGGTATCTTATGAACTCGACCAGGCTTTCTTCGCTCTGTATAACCGCAAACTTGCCGGAACGCAGGTGCCTGTATTCTCATTGCGTACCCGTAAGAGTGCCGGTATCGGTGACTTCGGTGACCTGAAGACCATGATTGATTTTGTGGCTTCTACCGGTCAGAAGGTGCTCCAGCTCCTTCCTATCAATGATACCACCATCACTCATACATGGACCGACAGTTATCCATACAGCTGCATCAGCGTCTTCGCTATTCATCCGCAGTATGCCGACCTCCATGCTCTCCCAGAGCTGAAGGATGCCAAGGCTCGTGCTGAGGCTGAGAAGACACGTGCTGAGTTGAATGCACTGGATAAGATAGATTACGAAAAGGTAAATGATTTCAAGATAAATTACTTGCGCCAAATCTTCAATCAGGAAGGTGGAAAGATGATGAAGACAGCCGAATATAAGGCTTTCTTCCAGGATGCTGAACTGTGGCTGGTTCCTTACGCACAGTATTCATACCTGCGTGATAAAAATGGTACGGCTGATTTCAACCAGTGGCCAGATCATCAGGTATGGGATGAGGCTGAGCGCAAGGCGCTTGCCGACCCTAAGACTGCTGCTTACAAGAACGTGGCGTTCTTCTATTTCGTACAGTTCGTACTGGACCGCCAGATGCAGGAGGCTCACGAGCATGCCAAGGCTAAGGGCGTTATTTTGAAGGGTGATATTCCAATCGGCGTAAACCGCAATGGTTGCGATGTATGGACGGAACCTAAATACTTCAACCTCAATGGTCAGGCGGGTGCTCCACCTGATGACTTCTCTGCCAATGGTCAGAACTGGGGATTCCCTACCTATAACTGGTTTGAGATGCTGAAGGATGGCTGCCAGTGGTGGAACCGCCGTTTCAAGAACATGGCAAGATATTTTGATGCTTACCGCATCGACCACGTATTGGGCTTCTTCCGTATCTGGGAGATTCCGGTACATAGCGTACATGGATTGCTCGGACAGTTTGCACCGGCGCTTGCCATGAGCCGTGAAGAGATAGAAAGCTATGGTTTGCACTTCCAGGAAGACCGTTTTACCCGTCCGTTCATTACCGATTGGGTATTGGACCGTATGTTCCATGAGCGTGCCGGCGAGGTAAAGGAGAAGTATCTCGACCGTCTGGATGACGAGCGTTATCAGATGAAGCCAGAGGTAGATACCCAGCGCAAGGTAGAGGCTCTATTTGCTGATGCAACAGATGAGAAGGAACTCTGGCTGCGTGATGGCTTGTATGCCCTGATCAGCGATGTACTCTTCGTACGTGATCATACCAACCCTGGCGTCTTCCATCCACGTATCTCAGCCCAGCTCGACTTTATCTACGAGTCGCTCTATGATAATGACAAGGCTGCGTTCAACCGCCTTTACAACGACTATTTCTATCGCCGCAACAACCAGTTCTGGTATCAGGAGGCGATGAAAAAGTTGCCTAAGCTGGTTCAGGCTACCCGCATGCTGGTTTGTGCCGAAGACCTCGGTATGGTTCCAGACTGTGTGCCTTGGGTAATGGACGAGTTGAAGATATTGAGTCTGGAACTCCAGAGCATGCCAAAGGATCCATCGGTTAAGTTCGGACATCTGAGCCGTAACCCATACCGCTCGGTATGTACCATTTCGAGCCACGATATGCCTACTCTGCGCATGTGGTGGGATGAGAATATCCAGCGTACCCAGGAGTATTACAATACGATGCTCTACCGTCAGGGACCAGCACCTCATCCACTCCCAGGCTGGTTGGCTAGTGACATCATCAGCCGCCATCTCACCTCTCCATCCATGCTCTGCATATTGAGCATCCAGGACTGGTTGGCTACCGATGAGGCTCTTCGTCTGCCTGATGCTGATGCTGAGCGTATCAATATCCCTGCTAATCCTAAGCATTACTGGCGTTATCGCATGCACCTCAACATAGAGGATCTGGCTGCTGATAAGCGTTTCGTGCAGAGTATCACCGAAATGATTTCGCAGTCTGGAAGAGTCTAACTAACATGATTATATATACAGTGCAAACGTTTGCACACTCATTTGCAGAAAAATACCCTCCCAAAACGTGGAGGGTATTTTTGTTTTTTGTATCTTTGCACTATCTTAAGAATAAACAGATAATGATTGAGATAAACTAACGAAGATTCAAAAACAAGAATAAACAACAACTGAACAGTATGAAAAAACTGAATGTATTAGTGATGGGTCTCTTGCTTCCTATGTTGGCAGCAGCCCAGACCGTAAAGTCGCCTAACGGCAACGTCTCGGTAACATTCTCTTTGACCGAAAAGGGACAGCCTACCTATGAGATGAGCTATAAGGGAAAGACTGTATGCAAGCCATCCCACCTAGGATTGGAACTGGCGAAGGATAAACATGCCTCTAAGGGCATGGAGGAAACCAGCCTGATGGATGGTTTTACTGAAACCGGCAGCAAGACATCGACTTTCGATGAAACCTGGAAGCCGGTATGGGGCGAGACCGCTACCATCCGCAACCATTACAACGAGATGGAGGTAAACCTGAACCAGGCTGCTTCTAAGCGTAACATCACCATCCGTTTCCGTGTATATGATTATGGTATGGGCTTGCGCTATGAGTTTCCACAGCAGGAAAGTCTGAATTATTTCGTCATCCAGGAGGAGCATACCCAGTTTGCCATGGCAGGCGATCATACCGCTTACTGGATTCCTGGTGATTATGATACACAGGAGTATGATTACAACATTACTCCATTGACAGGCATTCGCCCAATTATTGCGAAAAACCGTGAAGCTTACAAGAGCAATTCATCTACCACCGTCTTCTCTGATACCGGTGTTCAGACCTCTCTCCAGATGAAGACCAAGGACGGACTCTACATCAACATCCATGAGGCTGCCTGTCTGGATTATCCTACCATGCACCTCAATCTGGACGAGAAAACATTGACCTTCGAGTCTTGGCTTACTCCTGATGCCGTGGGCAGAAAGGGATTTATCCAGACTCCATTCAATACCCCTTGGCGTACCGTGATGGTAAGTGATGATGCCCGTGATATGCTTTCATGCAAGTTGACATTGAATCTCAATGAGCCTTGCAAGATTAAGGATACATCCTGGATTCATCCTACCAAGTACTGCGGTGTATGGTGGAACATGATTGTGGGTACCAAGACCTGGAGCTATACCAACGATCTGCCATCTGTGCGTCTCGGTGTTACTGATTACAGCAAGTGCAAGCCTAACGGTACTCATGGTGCAACCAACGAGGAAGTGAAGCGCTACATCGACTTTGCAGCCAAGAACGGTTTGCAGGAAGTATTGGTAGAAGGCTGGAACGAAGGTTGGGAAGACTGGTTCGGTCACCAGAAGCTCGATGTCTTCGACTTCGTGACTCCATATCCAGACTTCGATATCAAGATGCTCAACGACTATGCTCACTCTAAGGGCGTGAAGCTGATGATGCACCACGAGACATCTTCTGCAGCTCTCAACTACGAGCGCCACATGGAAGATGCCTTCAACCTGATGAACAAATATGGTTATGATGCCGTGAAGACCGGTTATGTGGGAGATATCATCCCAAGAGGTGAGTATCACTACAGCCAGTTGATGAACAATCACTACCAGCGTGTCATCGAGACCGCTGCCAAGCATCATATCATGGTAAATGCCCACGAGGCAACTCGTCCTACAGGTATCTGCCGCACCTGGCCTAACCTGGTTGGCAACGAGAGTGCACGTGGTACAGAGTATGAGGCATTTGGCGGTAACAAGTCTTATCATACCGTAATGTTGCCATTCACCCGTCTGCAGGGTGGTCCGATGGATTATACTCCTGGTATCTTTGAGACCAAGCTTTCTGAGTGGAGCAACAATAAGAGTTATGTTCATACCACTCTCTGTGGTCAGCTTTCTCTCTATCTCGTAATGTACAGTCCTTTGCAGATGGCTGCCGATCTTCCAGAGCATTATGAGAAGTATGATGATGCCTTCCAGTTCATCCGCGACGTAGCTTGCGACTGGGACGACTCCAAGTATCTGGAGGCAGAGCCAGCCAAGTATATCACCGTAGCCCGCAAGGCAAAGGGAACCGACAACTGGTTTGTAGGCGGTAAGACTGATGCAGCCCGCACAGCCGTAGTAAAGCTCGACTTCCTGGATAAGGGCAAGAAGTATGCTTGCGCTATCTATCAGGACGGCAAGACTGCTGACTACGAGAAGAACCCTAAATCTTATCAGATCATCCACAAGACTGTGAAGAAGGGGGATGTTTTGAAGATTAACGAAGCACGTGGTGGTGGTTTCGCCATCTCTTTGCTCGCTAAATAAGCCTATAATTTCCGTATTTCCGTCCAACTGTCCGGTTGGTCGGAAATACGCTAAAAATGAGCGTAGATAATCTGTCACAGTTTTCTTCGCTCAGTTTGCTTTAATGTCCTGTATACCAATAACTTAACAATATGAATATCCAAAAACTAATAATTGCAGCATTGACAGCAACCGTTTTACCAACTTCATTGAATGCCCAGCAGACATTCAATGAGATGATGTATTCCAAGGAGAAAACCATGTTTATCCTGAATGCTCCAACAGCCCAAAAGTCTTCTGTAACCCTCCGACTTTATAAGCAAGGTCAGGGAGGAAAGGCTTATAAAACGCTGAAAATGAAGAAGTTGGACAATGAATGCTGGGAGGCTACCGTAAAGGGCGACCTCAAGGGAAAGTTCTATACCTTTGATATTGGCAAGGGTGAAACACCAGGTACATTTGCCAAAGCAGTAGGTGTGAACGGAAACCGTGGCGCCATCGTAGATTTGTATGATACCGATCCATCTGGATGGGATCAGGACGTGCGTCCTGCCCTGAAATCGCCAGCCGATCTCGTTGTCTACGAGCTTCACGTGCGTGATTTCTCCATTTCTCCTACATCCGGCTTGAAATATAAGGGCAAATATCTCGCTCTCACCGAGCCAAAGGCCATCGAATATCTCAAGAATCTGGGCATCAACGCCATCCACTTCCAGCCTGTATTCGATTTCGCTTCTATAGATGAGACCCGACTCGACAAACCGCAGTTCAACTGGGGTTATGATCCGAAAAACTATAATGTGCCGGAAGGCAGTTACGCTACCGACCCTTATTCTCCAGCAACCCGCATCAAGGAGTTCAAGGAGATGGTGATGGCGCTGCATAAGGCAGGCATCCGAGTGATTTTCGATGCCGTATATAACCATACTTTCGATATCAATGGCAGCAATTTCCAGCGTACCTATCCTGATTATTATTATCGCAAAACCAAGGATGGTAAGTATTCTGATGGTTCAGGCTGTGGCAACGAGACTGCTTCAGAGAAGCCTCTCATGCGCCAGTTTATGCTGGAGAGCGTGAAATACTGGATAGACGAATATCATATCGATGGTTTCCGTTTCGATCTGATGGGTGTTCATGACATCGAAACCATGCAGGCTATCCGTGAGATGGTAAACCGCATCGATCCCAGCATCTATATTTATGGTGAGGGATGGAGTGCAGGCAGCTGTGCTTATCCTACCGAGAAACTGGCGGTGAAGGAGAATACCCAGCAGCTCAAGGGCATCGGTGCTTTCAGCGATGATATGCGCGATGCGCTCCGTGGTCCTTTCTCTGATGACCATCAGGGAGCGCTCCTGGCTGGTCTTACAGGTCAGGAGGAGAGTCTGAAGTTCGGTATTGTGGGTGGCATCGCCCATCCGCAGGTGGATATGACAAAAGTGAACTATGACAAGAAGCCTTGGACCAACAATCCTACCGAGCAGATCAGTTATGTAAGCTGCCATGACGATATGTGTCTGGTAGACCGTCTGAAGGCAAGCATCGCATCTCTTACCGACAAGAATATCCCTGAAGCAATACGTACTGCCGAGTTGCTCCGCATCGACCAGCTTGCGCAGACCTGCGTCTTCACTTCACAGGGTGTTCCTTTCATCCTTGCCGGCGAAGAGATGCTCCGCGACAAGAAGGGAGTACACAATAGCTATAATTCTCCTGACAGCATCAACCAGTTTACCTGGACCAATCTGCAGAAGTATCCGCAGGCGTTTGCTTATTACAAGAGTCTGATCCAGCTCCGCAAGAATCATCCGGCATTCCGTCTTTCAACAGGCGATAAGGTACGTCAGCATCTGGAGTTCCTGCCTGCTCAGGAAACTTGTCTCGTAGGTTTCCAGCTCAAGAATCTGGAGGGCATTGATGCGTGGAAGAACATCATCGTGATCTATAACTTCAATAAGGAGGCAAAGAAGATGCAGATTCCTGAGGGTAATTATACCGTGGCTTGCTGCAATGGTGTGATTAACGAGGAAGGTTTAGGCTTTGTTTCGGGAAAGGAAGTTGAGGTTGCCCCTCAGTCAGCCCTGATACTTTATCAGAAATAGTTTATATATTTAATTAATAAGGTGTAATATGAAAAAGATAATAGCTTCTTTATTGCTTATGAGTAGCGCAATAAGTATGAATGCAGCGGTTAACGTGAACCGCATTGAACCTACCGACTGGTATGTGGGCATGAAAGATGCTTCACTCCAGCTGATGGTGTATGGCAAGGATATCAAGAATGCCGATGTAACGGTAGACTATCCGGGTGTGAAGGTAGACAGCATCGCCCGCCTTGATTCCCCTAATTATCTCCTGGTTTATCTTAACCTCGATGGGGCAAAGGCTGGTGAGATGACCCTCAACTTCAAGCAGGGCAAACAGTCGAAGAAGGTAAAGTATGTGTTGAAGAACCGTGAGATGGCGGGCGATAAGCGCATCGGTTTCTCTAATGAAGATGTGCTCTATATGCTGATGCCAGACCGTTTCGCCAACGGCAATCTGAAGAATGATGCCTTTAAGGCGATGCGTGATAAGACCTGCAACCGTGCAGAGCCTAGTTTGCGCCATGGTGGCGACCTGGAGGGAATCCGCCAGCACTTGGATTATTTTAACCAGTTGGGTGTAACCGCTCTGTGGTTTACCCCGGTTTTGGAGAACGACAGTCCAAGTAACGGCAAGAACAGCAGTTATCATGGATATGCTACCACCAATTATTATCGTGTAGACCCACGGTTCGGAACCAATGCCGATTATAAGCAGCTGATAGATGAGGCTCACAAGAAAGGTTTGAAGATTGTGATGGATATGATTTTCAACCATTGCGGTTTCGAACATCCTTGGGTTGCCGATATGCCATCAAAGGACTGGTTCAATACACCGGAATGGCTGGCTCCTGAAAATCAGACTGCCGAGCATCAGAAGAACATCGGTACGGTGGATGGCGCTGCTAAGGTGAACGATAAGTATCTGCAGACCAGTTATAAGCTGACTCCTGTACTCGATCCATACGCCAGCAAGGTTGATCTCACAGAAACCGTAGATGGCTGGTTTGTTCCAACCATGCCTGACCTCAACCAGCGTAACCCACACGTTATCAAGTATCTGATTCAGAACAGCGAGTGGTGGATAGAGAGTGCAGGTATCGACGGCATCCGTATGGATACCTATCCTTATGCCGACCGCGATGCGATGGCACACTGGATGAAGGTGCTGGGCGAGGAGTATCCTCACTTCAATACCGTAGGCGAGACTTGGGTAACCGAACCTGCCTATACTGCAGCCTGGCAGAAGGACAGCAAACTTTCTGAGAAGAACAGCTATCTGCCAACCGTTATGGATTTCGCTTTCTTCGACCGCATCAACAGTGCAAAGAAAGAGGAGACCGATGACTGGTGGAACGGCATGAACCGTCTCTACAATGTGTTCTGCTACGACTATCTCTATCCTAATCCAAAGAGCGTAATGGCATTCATCGAGAATCATGATACCGATCGCTTCCTGGGTGAAGGCAAGGATACCCTGGCTTTGAAGCAGGCGCTGTCATTGCTTCTTACTATCAACCGCACTCCTCAGCTCTATTATGGTACAGAGGTGCTGATGAACGGTACCAAGAGTGTGACCGATGGCAATGTACGCAAGGACTTCCCTGGCGGTTGGGCTGGTGACAAGCACAATGCCTTTACGGCAGAGGGCAGAACTCAGGCAGAGAACCAGATGTTCAACTGGCTCAGCAACCTGTTGCACTGGCGTCAGGGCAATGAAGTGATTACCAAGGGCAAGCAGACCCAGTTCTGTCCTCAGAAGGGTGTTTACGTAATTGCCCGCCAGTATAAGGGGAAGAATGTGATGACGGTTATCAACGGCAAGAACGAGGCAAACGAGCTGAATGTTTCCCGTTATGCAGAGATTATCGGTTCTCATGACAAGGCTACGGATGTTACAAACGGTCGCACCGTTCTTATCAACAAGAACGTGAAGCTCCGTCCTCGCCAGAGCATGATTCTTGAATTCTAGAAAAAAACTCAAGAAAGTGCCTAACGGTGTTATTTTACACTGATAGGCACTTTTTTTCTTGTATTTATTCTTTTGTTTCGATTATTCTTCGTATTTTTGCAAGCATAACCTATATAGA